>Ga0160433_100002_pt1 | contig 625007 bp, 567 predicted proteins | sample HID1972K_E0MG_FD_108235 | JGI IMG/M metagenome (GOLD analysis project Ga0160433, IMG submission 108235) | Enriched pill bug-associated microbial communities from UW Madison campus, WI, USA - HID1972K_E0 MG | ecosystem: Host-associated > Arthropoda: Insects > Digestive system > Unclassified ...
AACCGCCCTGGCCAAGCCGACGGCCGACGGCGTGCGCGAGCCGCTCAACCGTCGCGCGACGATCGACATCAACTTCTAAGACAGGCTGGAAGCCGGTCCGGACTTGCTCCGGGCCGGCGACCGGTCCGTTTTTGGAGGCGTCATATACGGCGAACCGCTCTCGTTCCCGAAGGGGCGGGGCGGTTTTGCTGTGTTTTCAATGCGCATCAGTCAATCGAAAACGGGCTTGAGCGACGCGATTATGGATTGATCAGCCGCCGGCCGCGCGCGACATAGAAGCCAATGAGCAAAATCGCCAAACGTCCTGATTGTATCGCCGTTGCCCGCCCCGATCCCGGATCGGCGTCGTCGAGCCTGACGGAGCGGGGCTAGGTGGTCGATCTGCGCCACACCGCCAAGACGTCTCACGGGCGTCGACGCCGAGGACGCCGCCTGCGGTCCGACGGGGCCGCGCGTCCGGCGACGCCGCTTCGCCTGCGTTCGCCCGTCGCCGTCGATCGGGCCCAGGGTGAACGGACCTCGAACCTGGTGCTGGACGCGCCCTTCCGGCGCGGCGGCGCGGCGCTGGCCGGGCGCCGTTTTCTGATCGTCACGGCGCCCTTTGGTCCCTTCGCCAGCGTCATGGCGGCGGCGCTGGAAGCCCGGGGCGCGGTGGTCCGCCGCATCGTCCTCAACGCCGGGGACGCCGTCACCTGGCGCAGGCCGGGCGCGGTCCGTTTCAGGGGAACCGCGCAGGACTGGGCGGCGAAGCTTCCCGAGATCGCGCGGGACTTCACCGACCTGATCCTGTTCGGCGAGGGCGGCCCCTACAATCGCGCGGTCGTCACGGCGGGCGAGGATCTCGGCGCCCGCATATGGGTGCTGGAGAACGGCTATTTCCGGCCCGACTGGGTCACGGTCGAACGCAATGGCGTCAATGCGTCAAGCGCCCTGCCGCGATTCGCCCAGGGCTATCCGGCGCCCGCGCCCGCCCTGATGGAGCCGGTGCATGTCGGCAAGATCCTGCCGCACCATGTGGTGAACATCAGCGTCTACCACGTGGCCCAGGCGCTGGGCGCCTTCCTGTTTCCGAAATACGCCAACCACTACACCGCCTCGCCCCTGAGCCAGTGCGTGGGGCATGTGCGCCGCTATCTCGGCCTGGCCTTCAAGCCGCGCGTGAATTGCGACGCTGCGACCATCGCCGCGCGGGGGCCCTTCTTCATCGCCTGTCTTCAGCGCGAGGGCGACGCCCAGCTGCTGCGCTATTCGCGCTATGCCGACAATACCGCCTTTCTCGCCGCGGTGATGAGCAGCTTCGCCGAACACGCCCTGCCCGGCGACCGGCTGGTGGTGAAGAACCATCCCCTGGATCCGGGCCTGATCGACCTGGAGGCCGTGACGCGCCGCCTGGCGGTCGAACGGGGGCTGGACGGCCGCGTGGACTTCATCGACGGCGGCAACCTGGCCCAGCTTTGCCGCGCCTCGCGGGGGATGGTGGTCAACAATTCCAGCGCGGCGCTGTCGGCCCTGGGGTTCAAGACCCCGGTCAAGGTGATGGGCGACGCCTTCTTCGACTTCGAGGGTCTGACCGATCAGCAGGGCGTGGACGACTTCTGGCGCGCCCCCCAGGCGCCCAACGCCGATCTGTTCGCCCGTTTCCGGGCCCATGTCATCGCGCTGAGCCAGGTCAACGGCAACTTCCACGAACCGCACGCTATCGCCCGGACCGCCCAGGGCGTCGTGGACATGTTCGAGCGCGCGTCGGACTGACGGCGGGCGGGGGTGTGGCGCCAACGTCACTCTCCGGGGGTTGTCATATCACTGTCACGTAACTGTCGTCCGACATTCCGAGATTGGCCGTAGAGGGGGCGACATTACGGCAGGCGACACCGCGTGCCGCCGGCCTTCGCGCCTTCCATCTGGGGATAGATGTAATGAACAACCGCAAAAGCCTGATCTGGGCGACCACCGCCCTCGCAGGCACGCTCGCCTTCGCCGGCGCCGCCTCGGCCCAATCGACCGGTACGGAAGCGACCGAAGTCGATCAAGTCGTGGTCACGGGGACGCGCGGCCCGCGCAACCTGGATGGCCTGGCTGTCGCCGAGTCGGTCTCCAAGACCCGCAACACGGTCAACCAGGAATTCATCGCCACCCAGGCGGCGGGTCAGACCATCCTGCAGACGCTGAATCTTACGCCCGGCCTCAGCTTCACCAACGCCGACCCCTACGGCTCGTCGGGCGGCAACATCCGCCTGCGTGGCTTTGACGGCAACCGCGTGTCGCTGACCTTCGACGGTATCCCGCTGAACGACACCGGCAACTACGCCACCTACACCAACCAGCAGCTGGATCCGGAACTGATCGAGCGCGCCTCGGTCAACACTGGTTCGACCGACGTCGACAGCCCCACGGCGTCGGCCACCGGCGGCACCATCAACTATGTGACGCTGCGCCCGACCTCCGACATGGGCGGCTGGATCCAGGGTTCGCTGGGCGACTTCAACTATCGTCGCGTCATGGGCCTGTTCAATACGGGCGAGTTCGGCCCCTGGGGCACGACCGCCTGGTTCGCGGCCTCGTACCAGAACTACGACAAGTTCAAGGGCATCGGCGAGCTGGAGAAGACCCAGTATAACGCCCGCATCTATCAGCGGCTGAACGACAAGGGCGACTTCATCGCCCTGGCCGGCCACTACAACGAAAACCGCAACAACAACTACAACGGGCCGAACCTCGGCACTTCGACCGGTTATTGCGATGTCGCTCAAACCCAGGTCTGTGGCGACCAGGTCAACGATCCGGCGAACCCCTTCGGCTGGGGCATCGACTTCGATCGCACCTACACCGCACCGACCGTCCGGGCCGGCTTGGCCGACAACGACACCAACGGCGCCAACTACTGGGGCCTGCGGATCAACCCGTCCAACACCGGCAACATCCGCGGCAACTCGCGCTTCACCCTGCGTGACGGCCTTGTCCTGACGGTCGACCCCTCGTTCCAGTACGTCCTGGCCAACGGCGGCACCCAGCAGACGGTTCTATCCGAAACCGACCCCCTGCTGCGCGGCACCCACGCCACGGGCGGCGTCGACCTGAACGGCGACGGCGATATCCTGGACAGCGTGCGCGTCATGTCGCCGTCCAACACCAACACGCACCGCTATGGCGTCAATTCCTCGCTGATCTGGGACATCAACTCCAACCACCGTCTGCGCGCCGCCTATGCGCTGGACTGGGGTCGCCACCGCCAGACGGGCGATTTCGGCTTCATCGACTTCTCTGACCCCTCGAACCCGAGGTTCGTCAACGAGTTCGGCGGTCGCGGTGACGACGGCAATCGCGTCGTCAATCTGGACGGCTATGCCCTTCAGGCTCGCGACCGCAAGTCGATCGCCTCGCTGAACCAGTTCTCGCTGGAATATCGCGGCCTCTTCCTGCAGGACGCCCTGACGGTGAACCTGGGTGTGCGCGCGCCCTTCTTCAAGCGCGAACTGAACCAGAACTGCTACACGCAGAACGCCTCGTCGAACGTGCTCTGCACCTCTGAGGCGCCGAACGCCACGCTGGCCAACGGCAATGTGACCTTCGCCAGTCGCGGCACGACCCCGTACATCGCGCCGTTCCAACGGACGGTGAAGTATGACGACATCCTGCCGAACGTGGGCGCCACCTATCGCTTCGGGGAAGGCCACTCGGTCTTCGCCAGCTATAGCGAATCCCTGTCGGCGCCGCGCACGGACAGCCTGTACAGCACCACCCGCCTGGCGGACGGTTCGCTCGGCAACCCGACGGTGCAGCCGGAAACCTCGAAGAACATCGACCTGGGCTATCGCTACACGACCTCGACCATCGTGGCGCAGGCTTCCGTGTTCCAGAACGAGTTCGACAACCGGATCGTCAGCACCTGGGATGAAGACCTGGGCCAGTTCGTCGACCGCAACGTCGGCTCGGTCGAAAGCCGGGGCTTCGAAGCGTCGCTCGGTTGGCAGCCGACCGAAAAGCTGAACCTGTACGGCACGGTTTCGCTGCTCGACAGCGAGCTGCAGGACAACTACGTGTACAACGCGGCCGGACAAGAGCTGCAAACCAAGGGCAAGAAGCAGGTCGAAACGCCGGAACAAATGTTCTCGCTGCGTGCGTCGTACCAGTTCAACGACGTCTTCTCGGCCGGCATCCAAGGCAAGTACACGGGTGAGCGCTGGGTCACCGACGTCAACGACCTGAAGGTCGACGCCTTCACCGTCGTCGATCTGGACGCCCGCTTCGACTTCACGCCTCTGGGCCTGAACGGCACCTATCTGCAGCTGAACGTCATCAACCTGTTCGACGAGCAGTACTACAGCACCCTGGGCACCGGCGCTTCGTCGACGCCGGGGCAACTGGGATACGGCCGCCGTTTCGCCGGCGTCGGCGCTCCGCGCACGATCATGGCCTCGATCCGCTACGCCTTCTAAGGCGGACGGCACCACAAGTCGGGAAGGGCGGTCCGGAAACGGGCCGCCCTTTCTTTTTGTCGCCGTTGAAGTCGGGGGCGGTTGGGGCCATATGGCGCGGCCCGGCGGTTCGGCGCCGTGTTTCGACCCGTGAGGACGCCCGCATGACCGCTCCCATCCCCGCCGAATGGGCTCCGCACCGCGCCATGTGGGTCGGCTGGCCCAGCCATGCGGAATACTGGGTCGAGAACCTGGAGCAGGCCCAGGATGAGGTCGAGGGGCTGGTGCGCGCCCTGGCCGGGCCGGGGCGGGAAAACGTCAAGCTGATGGTCGGGGGCGAAGAGGCCCTGGCGGGCGCCCAGGCGCGGTTCGCGGGCGTGGCGGGCGTCGAGGTCGTGCCGGGGCGGTTCGGCGACATCTGGCTGCGCGACACCGGGCCGATCTTCGGCGCGGGGTCGAGGACGGCGGCGGCCTTCCGCTTCAACGGCTGGGGCGGGAAATACGACATGCCGGGCGACGACGAGGTCGCGGTGCAGATCGGGGCGCATTCCGGCGTGGCCCTGACGTGGAACGACTTCGTCATGGAGGGCGGCTCGCTGGACCACGACGGGGAGGGGACGGTGCTGACCACGCGCCAGTGCCTGCTGAACCCGAACCGCAACCCCGGCTGGAACCAGGACGAGGCGGTCGCGACGGCCGCGCTGGAACAGGCCGTGGGGGCCAAGGCGGTGCTGTGGCTGGGCGACGGGCTGCTGAACGACCACACCGACGGGCATGTCGACAATCTGGCGCGGTTCGTGGCGCCGGGCGTCGTCGCCTGCCCGATCGCCTGGGGCCGGAACGACCCGAACGCCGAGGTCTATGACGTCACGGCGCGCGATCTGTCGGCGATGACGGACGCAGCGGGGCGGACGATCCGTGTGCTGAGGATTCCGTCGCCGGGTCTGGTCCTGGACGAGGACGAGCGGCCGCTTCCCGCCAGCCACATGAACTTCCTGATCGCCAATGGCGCGGTGGTCGTGCCGACCTATGGCGACGATCGTGCAGCCGATCTGGCCTGCCAGGCGTTGAAGGAAGCCTTCCCGGATCGGGAGATCATTCCGCTGCCGTCGAGCGCCATCCTGACGGGGGGCGGGTCGTTCCACTGCATTTCCCAGCAGGAACCGGCTTAGGGGTGACGAGTGCTAGTGCTAGTGAGCAGGGCATGACCGCTGTTCAGAGCCATCGGGAACTCAAGATCTGGCAGATTTCTCTGGATCTCACGGAGAGTCTCTATCGGCTGTCGGCCGACTGGCCCAAGCACGAGCAGTATGGACTGACCAATCAGATCAGGCGGGCGGCCGTGTCGGTTTCGGCGAACGTCGCGGAAGGCGCTGGTCGCCGCAGTACGGGTGAGTTCATACAGTTCGTGGGCATTGCGCGCGGCTCGCTGGCGGAGGTCGAAACCCTCCTCATCATCGCCAGGCGTCTCGACTACATCGAGGAGGCGCTTTACCGCGCGCTTCTTCGGGACGTGCTCGAACTCGGCCGGATGGCGACGGGGCTGATACAGGCCTTGGAACAACGCAAGGCGGCGCCCAAATGAACCGGCCCTGCTCACCAGCACTATCACTAGCACCTGGCGCCAGCGCCCTGACCTCGGAGCCCGCATGACCCGCACCATCACCGTCGCCGGCATCCAGACCTCGTACGGGGACGACCTGCGGGCGAACATCGACAAGACCATCGGCTTCGTGCGCGAGGCGGCGGCGAAAGGGGCGCAGGTGATCCTGCCGTCGGAGCTGTTCCAGGGGCCGTATTTCTGCGTGTCGCAGGAAGAGCACTGGTTCGAGCAGGCCTATCCGTGGCGCGAGCATCCGTGCGTGACGGCCCTGTCGCCGGTGGCCAGGGAACTGGGCGTGGCCATTCCGGTGTCGATCTTCGAGAAGGACGGGCCGCAGTACTACAACTCTCTGGTCATGCTGGACGCGGACGGCGAGGCGCTGGGCGTCTATAGGAAGAGCCATATTCCCGACGGTCCCGGCTATCAGGAGAAGTATTATTTCCGCCCTGGCGACACGGGCTTCAAGGTCTGGAACACGCGGTTCGGACGGGTCGGCGTCGGCATCTGCTGGGACCAGTGGTTCCCCGAGGCGGCGCGGGCGATGATGCTGCAAGGGGCGGACGTGCTGATGTATCCGACCGCCATCGGCAGCGAGCCGCACGACGCGACGCTGGACACGGCCGAGCCGTGGCGGCGGGCCATGCAGGGCCACGCCGTGTCGAACGCCGTGCCGGTGGTCGGCGCCAACCGCATCGGCCATGAGACGGTGACGGAGGTCGGCCAGACCTTCTACGGCCACTCCTTCATCGCCGATCAGCGCGGCGACTTGGTCGAGCAACTGGGGGCGGACGAGGAGGGGGTGTTGGTGCACCGGTTCGACCTGGACTTCCTGGATCGGTACCGGGCGGCCTGGGGCTTCTTCCGCGACCGGCGGACGGATCTGTATGGGGCGCTCGGGGGGCGGGGCTGAGGCTCGCACCGCCGGGCGGCGGCAGACGTCAGGAGCGCCAGATGACGCCGATCGACACCCTGGAAGCGGGGGGCAGCCTGCCGCGCCACCATCATGCGGGCGCCTATGCCGCGATCGTGCTGTCGGGCGGCTACGAGGAGGCCGGCGAGGTCGGGCGGTTTCGTGTCGGCCCAGGCGATGTGCTGATTCACGCGCCGTTCTCCACTCATCTGGACAGGCAGGCGCTGCCGGGAACGACGGTGTTGAACCTGCCGCTGGCGGCTGGCTCGGTGTCGTGTTCGACCTGCCAGACGGTGACGGATGTGGACGCCATCGTGCGCCTGGCCGAGCGCGACCGGTTCGCCGCGGCGCATGAATTGGTGACGAGGCTGGGCGGAGGCGCCGAGCCGTTGGACGAAGAGGTCGATCGCATGGTCCGGGCGCTGGGGTCCGGCGAGGATATCCGCATCGAGGCCCTGGCCGAAGACCTCGGCCTGTCCCGGTCAACGGCGTGGCGGCGGCTGAAGGCCGCCTATGGCGTCGGGCCGGTGCGGTTCCGACTGGAGGCCAGGGCGCGTCGTGCGTGGCGGCGCCTGATCGAGACGACGGAGCCGCTGGCGCTGGTGGCCGCGGTCGAAGGCTATGCCGACCAGGCCCATATGAGCCGCGACGTACGCGCCCTGACCGGACAGGCGCCGGGGCTGTGGCGGGCGTCGCGACATTTGTTCAAGATCAGCCACGCGTGACGCCGCAAGGTGGGGCATGACTCGTTTCCCCGCCCCCGCTCGTCCCCTGTTCGCCGTGTCCGGTTTTACGGCCGGGCCGATCCGCGTGATCCTGTCGCTGGCGTTGGCCGCCGTTGTCATGCAGGCCTGTCTCGTTCCCGCTCGAGAGGCCGCGCGGTGGATATACAGAACGGTTCTGGGCGGCGGGCCGATCAACGCCGGCTGGTTCGTTCTGCTCGCCATCCTGTTGCAGGGCGTCGCGGGGCTGGTCGGCATCGCGGTCGCACGGCGCGTGCTGCCCGGCTTCGACGCCAATCTGCGCTGGCCGCCGGCGCGCGCCTATGTGGGGCCGTCGATCCTGATCGGCGTTTTCATGGGGCTGGTCATGCTGGTCGCCGACTACTGGCCGGAGATGCTGCGGGGCGTCGCGCCGGGCGCCGGCTATTCGACGCAGCCGCTGCCGGCTCTGGGTTGGATGCTGGCCATGCTCGGCACCGGTCTTGGCGAGGAAACGATATTTCGGGGCCTGCTGGTCGGCCTGCTTGTCGTGCTGACGCCTGGGCGAGTTCGGCTGGGGGCGTTCGAGGTGCCAGCCGCGGCGGTGCTCGTCGCGGCCATGTTCGGAATCGCGCACTACGACACCTTCTTCCATTCTCCACTGCATCTGGCGCTGGCGCAGCAGGTATACGCCTTCGCCTGGGGCGTGATCTACGTCTGGCTGATGGAACGATCTCGCAGCCTGCTGGCGCCGACGATCGCGCATGGCGTCGGCAATGGCGTGGAGGTGGGCGCCCTGATGCTGTGGAGCCTCTTGCCCTAGGGGCGATCCGCCTGGAGCGTCAGGCCCGCATCGCCTCCACCGCGGCGATCAGCCGGTCGAGGTCGGCGGGCGTGGACAGGCGGTGGTCGCCGCCTTCGATCAGGTCCAGGCGGACGTCGCCGCCGGTCAGGCGCTCGACCAGTTCGACCTGATGGCGCCACGGCACAACGTCGTCGGCGCGGCCCTGCAGGATGTGGACGGGCGCGGTGACGGCGATGGGGCCGTCCAGCAGCAGCCAGCCCTTCGCCTCCTCGAACATGGCGCGGGTCAGGACGTATTCGCCCAGGCCGTCCTCGACGATCAGGGTTTCGCCCTCGCGCAGGATGGCCTGGCGTTCGTGATCGGCCAGGCCGGGCCACATCAGCCGCTCGGTGAAGTCCTGGGCCGGATTGACCAGGACCAGGCCCTTGATCCGATCCGGCCGCGCCAGGGTCGCCAGCAGCGAGACCCAGCCGCCCATCGACGACCCGACCGGGATCACCGGGCCGGACAGGCTGTCGATCAGGGCGATCGCATCCTCGCGCCAGCGGCCGATGGTCGCCTGGCGCCAGTCGCCGGACGAGCGGCCGTGGGCGAAATGGTCGTAGCGGACGAAGTTCCAGCCCCGCTCGCGCGCCGCCGCGTCCAGCGCCAGGGCCTTGGTCCCCTCCATGTCCGAGCGGAAGCCGCCGATCCAGACGACGGTCGGGCCGGCGCCGTGGACGCGTTTCAGGGCCAGGGTCTCGCCGTCGGGGCGGGTCAGGGTTTCGATGTCGGTCATGGGCTCCTTGTGCCGCGACTTTTCCGGTTCGTCATCACTGGGCTTGACCCGGTTCGTCATCCTCGGGACAAGCCCGAGGATGACGGAGGAAGAGTTGTCCGCGCCCCAGGTCCTGTTCGTCACATCCAATCGCATCGGCGACTGCGTCATCTCGTCCGGCGTGATCCGCGAGATCGCGCGACAGGTTCCGGGGGCGGAGATCACCGTCGCCTGCGGGCGGCCGCCGGCGCCTTTCTTCCGCGCGGCCCCGGGGGTGGTGCGCACGATCATCCTCGACAAGAAGAAGATGGCCGGACACTGGTTCGACCTGTGGCGGCAGGCGGCGGGGACGCGCTGGGACCTGGTCATCGACATCCGGGGCTCGGCCCTGGCCTATCTGGTCCCGGCCAGGCGGCGCGTCGTCTACAACCGTTCGTGGGAGGCGGGGCTGCGCAAGGTCGAGATGGTGTCGCGCCTGATGGGGGCGGACCGGCCGCTGGACCCCGAAATCTTCCTGGACGCCCAGGCGCGGGCCGAGGCCGCCGCCGTCATCGACCCGCAGATGGCCGAGGGCGCCGGGCCAGGGCCCATCATCGCCCCCCCGATACTGGCCTTGGCGCCCATCGCGCACCAGCCGGGCAAGAGCTGGCCGGCCGATCGCTGGGGCGCCCTGGTCGAGAAGCTGAAGGCCGAGCCGCGCTTCGACGGCTGGCGCTTCATGCCCGTGGGCGGGCCGGGCGACCGGCCGCCCGCGACGCCGGCGCTGGAGGCCGCCGGGCCGCGCGGCATCGACTTCGTCGGCAAGGGCGACATCCTGGCCTCGGCCGCCGCCATCGACCGGGCGGCCCTGTTCGTCGGCAACGACAGCGGCTTGATGCACGTCTCGGCGGCGCTGGGCCGGCCGACGCTGGGCCTGTTCGGCCCGACCGAGTGGTGGCTGTACGGGCCGTGGGGGCCGAAGACCCGCACGGCGGCGTCCAACGAGACGCGCGGCCAGTTCGCGCCCATCGAGGACCTGAGCGTGGATCACGTGTTCGAGGCGGTGCTGGCGCTGCATGACGCCTATATCGGCGAGGGATCGCCCGCGAAGCCTTGAAAATCCGGGCTTTCGCCGTCATATTGCAGACCTTGAGGGGAACGTGGCGACAGCCGCGCCATTTCGCTCATCAAGATCTACGCTTCATCTGACCACATAAGGAAACGACGCCCATTCGCCGTCCCATGCAAGCGCCGCCCGTGAAAGACGGGCCGCGTATGAACCAGGATATCCGCGCCCCTCGCGTTCTGCTCATCGATCAGAACGGCGAAAAACAGGGCGTCATGCCCACCGCCTCCGCCCTGGAGGCCGCCGAGGAAGCCGGGATGGACCTGGTCGAGATCGTCTCCACCTCGGAACCGCCGGTGGCCAAGATCCTCGATTACGGCAAGCACCGTTTCCAGGAACAGAAGAAGAAGGCCGAGCAGCGCAAGCGCCAGAAGGTCGTCGAGCTGAAGGAAATCAAGCTCCGTCCGAACATCGACACCCACGACTATGAGGTGAAGGCCAAGGCCATGCACCGCTTCTTCGACGAGGGCGACAAGGTGAAGGTCACCCTGCGTTTCCGCGGTCGCGAGATGGCGCACCCCGAACTGGGCATGAAGCTGCTGAACAAGGTCCAGGCCGATTTCGACGAAGTCGCCAAGGTCGAGTTCGCGCCCAAGATGGAAGGCCGCCAGATGATCATGATCCTGGCGCCGCGCTAGGACATTCCCATCCCGATAACGACAAGACCCCCCGGCCCGAAACGGCCGGGGGTTTTTCTTTGCGTCGCGCGCAACCGTTGCAACCCACGCGCGGATCGGCTGTAAGGGTTCGAAAAGCCGGGGGGCGGAAATGATCGGTACATGGGCGAGGGGCGTCGCGGTCGCGGCCGTCCTGACGATGAGCGGGCAGGCGTGGGCCGCATCCGACGCGCCGCCGATCCAGGCCTATGGCGCGATGCCCGCCATCGAGTTCATGCAGTTGTCGCCCGACGGCGCCCTGATCGCGCGGGTCACCGTCCTGGGTGAAGACCGCGCTGTCGTCGTCACGCGGCTGGATACCGGAGAGCATGTGGCCGCCGCCCCGGTCGGCGAGACCAAGGTGCGCGATCTGCAATGGATCAACGCGGACCGCCTTCTGATCGTCACGTCACAGACACGGGCGATCCCGACGCTGGGCGTGCCCAAGAGCGAGCTCTATTTCGGCCTGGTCATGGAGGTGAACACGCGGCGCATCGTTCAGGTGCTGGACCGCACCGAGGATGTGCTGGGCGTCCTCGTCGGCCCGGCCTATGTCCGCAACACCACCGGCGGCGACGCCGTCTTCGTGCGCGGCGTCCGCATGGTGGGAGAGCGGCAGGCCGACCTGTTCAGGGTCGATCCCGCCAGTGGCCGGGGACGCGGCGTTGTCGCGATGGACTGGGACGTCTCCGACTATGTCCTGGACAGCGAAGGCCAGGTCGCGGCCATGGGCCGCTATGACGAGCGGCGCGGACGCTGGACCCTGCAGCTGCCGCGCGGGCGGTCGAGGTTCCGCGAGGTCTGGGCCGTCGATGCGCCGGTGGATACGCCGGCGCTGCTGGGCATGGGGCGCACGCCCCGCACCGTGGTGATCAGCGCCGACCGCCCCGATCTGGCGCCCGAGGACGATGAGTCCGAAACCGCCAACGCCCTGTTCGAGGTGAACATCGACACGGGCGAATGGACGCCGCTGCCGTTCGCGCGCCATCCCAGCTTTCTGATCCGCCATCCGGTCAGCCGTCTTCTGGTCGGAGGCGGTCGCGACGAGGACGAGGGCGTCCGTTACGAGTTCCTGGACCCCGTGGTCGCCCGCCGCTGGGCGGCGATCGAACGCGCCTTCGTCGACAAGGCGCCGCAGCTGATCTCCTGGAGCGACGACCTGCGCCAGGTGATCGTCTTCACCGACATCGGCGAAGCCGGCGTCTATCAGATGGTCGATTTCGATCGCGGCGTGGCGGAAGTCCTGGCGGACGCCTATCCCGACATTCCCGCCGATCAGGTCGGCGCGACCCGGTCGATCCGTTATGAGGCGGCCGACGGGCTGGAAATCCACGGCTATCTCACCCTGCCGCCGGGCGTCGAGGACCCCTCGAACCTGCCGCTGGTCGTGCTGGCCCATGGCGGTCCCGCGTCCCGCGACACCCAGGGTTTCGATTGGTGGTCCCAGGCCCTGGCCTCGAAAGGCTACGCCGTGCTTCAGGCCAATTTCCGGGGATCGACCGGCTATGGGCTGGAGTTCATGGAGGCCGGCTATGGCGAGTGGGGCCGCAAGATGCAGACCGATCTGTCCGACGGCGTGCGCTGGCTGGTCGGCCAGGGGATCGTCGATCCCGCACGCGTCTGCATCGTCGGGGCCAGCTATGGCGGATACGCCGCCATGGCGGGGGCGACGATCGACCATGGCGTCTATCGCTGCGCGGCGTCCTTCGGCGGCGTCTCGGATCTGCGCCGCATGGTCAATTGGGAGGCCAGCCAGGGCGTTCGCCGCGACAACCAGACCGTCCGGTACTGGAACCGCTTCATGGGCGCCGATCGGCTGAACGACCGGGCGCTGGACGACCTGTCGCCGGCGCGCCGGGCCGCCGAAGCCGACGGTCCGCTGCTGCTGATCCACGGACGCGACGACACCGTCGTGCCCATCGAGCAGAGCCGCGTCATGGCCGACGCCCTGCGGCGGGCCGGCAAGCCGGTGGAGTTCATCGAACTGGCCGGCGAGGACCACTGGCTGTCCCGCGCCGAGACCCGGCAGCGGATGCTGACCGAAATCGTGCGGTTCCTGGAGGCGAACAATCCACCGCAATAGGCGGGCGTGGCTTCTCGGGCGGCGTGGGGCGGGGTATGGGCAGGTCATGATCCGAGCCTCAAGAACGCCCCCCGCCGTCGGCGCGCCCGCCCTGGCGGTGCTGTTTTCGGTGGTGTTCATCAATCTGGTCGGGTTCGGGCTGGTGGTGCCGCTGCTGCCGTTCTTCGCCCAGAGCCTGAAGGCCGAGGCCTGGCAGATCACCCTGATGTTCTCGGCCTATTCGCTGGGCCAGTTCTTCGCCGAACCGTTCTGGGGCCGGCTGTCGGATCGGATCGGGCGAAAGCCGGTCCTGCTGGCGACGCTGGTCGCCAATGCGCTGGGCTATCTGATGCTGGCCTTCGTGCCCAATATCTGGCTGGCGATCGCGGTTCGGCTGTTCACCGGCCTGGGGGCGGGCAATATCTCGACCGTCCAGGGCTATGTCGCCGACGTGACGCCGCCCGAGCAGAGGGCGGGGCGGATGGGGCTGATCGGGGCGGCGTTCGGCCTGGGCTTCATCGTCGGGCCGGGGCTGGGCGGGCTGCTGACCCAGCCGCAGCTGGGCCATATCGGCTATCAGCTGCCCATCTTCCTGGCGGCGGGGCTGGCGGCCCTGGCGGCCGTGGGGGTGATGGTCTTCCTGCGCGAGAGCCGGGCCAAGGCCGATCCGGCCGCGCCGCGCCCGGCCTTCCTGGCGGGACTGGCGTTCGCCCGCGACAATGACGTGGTGTCGCGGGTGCTGGTGGTGACGCTGATCTATATGGCCGGCTTCTCGGCGATGGAGAGCGTGTTCGGCCTGTGGGCCGAGCAGCGCTACGCCTGGGGCGCCCGCGAAGTGGGGCTGAGCTTCATGATCGTGGGCGTGGTCTCGACGCTGAACCAGGGGTTCCTGGCCGGGCGGCTGGCGCGGCGGTTCGGAGAATCGCGAGTGCTGGCGACCGGGATGCTGCTGTTCGGGACGTCGCTGGTGCTGCAGGTGCTGGCGCCCGCGCCCTGGTTCCCGGCGACCCGGCTGGACCTGGGCGCCCTGTCGATCCCGGTGGTCCAGGGCTGGATCATTCCCGTCGTCATGGCGGTCGGCGCATGCGGCATGTCGCTGGCCATGCCCAATATCTCGGCCATGATCAGCCGGGCCTCTCCGCCCGACCGGCAGGGGGCCATGCTGGGGCTGAACATGGCCTCCAGCTCCATCGCGCGGATCTTCGGGCCGATGGTCGCGGGCGCGCTGTTCTCGGGTCTGGGGCACGACTGGCCGTTCCTGATCGGGGCGCTTCTGACCATTCCGGCGGCGGTGATGGCGATCAATGCGGGCCGGGTGATCCGGCGCCAGAAGGCGGCTGTGCAGGCCGGCGCCTGACTCGTCTTGCCATCGGCGCCGCCATCGCGTAGAAGCCGCGCCTTCGCGTACCGAACCGCCGGGCGAACAGGCATGCCTGGGCGGTTCTTAAACTCTGGAAGACCACCTCCCAAACGGCTCAAGTAGCCCGAAGGGCGGTAGCCTCCCAAAAAGGAGACTGAAATGCCGAAACTGAAGACGAAGTCGGGCGCCAAGAAGCGCTTCAAATTCACCGCGTCTGGCAAGGTGAAGGCCGGCGTTGCGGGCAAGCGTCACCGCTTGATCAGCCACAACTCCAAATACATCCGCCAGAACCGCGGCACGGCCGTCATGTCCGACGCCGACGCCAAGAAGATCAAATCCTACATGCCGTACGCCTGATCGGCGCGCCGCACACAGACGATCTTTCGCACCGAATTTGAACAGAATAGTCCCTGAAGCAGTGAGCCGCCGCGCGGCGAACGATAGGGACTTCCCGAAGGGAAAACATCATGGCTCGCGTTAAACGTGGCGTAACCTCGCACGCCAAGCACAAGAAGGTTCTGGAGCAGGCCAAGGGCTTCTCCGGCCGCCGCAAGAACACCATCCGCACGGCCAAGGCCGCCGTCGATCGCGCCGGGCAATACGCCTATCGAGACCGCCGCGCCAAGAAGCGCAACTTCCGCGCCCTGTGGATCCAGCGCATCAACGCCGCCGCGCGTATCGAAGGCTTCACCTACAGCCAGTTCATCAACGGCCTGAACAAGGCCGGCATCGAACTGGACCGCAAGGTCCTGGCCGCGATCGCCGCCGATGCGACCGGCTTCAAGGCCGTCGCCGACAAGGTCCGCGCCGCCCTGGCCTAAGGGTTTTGGCCGCGCACCAAGATCAACGCCCGCTCCGGTTCGCCGGGGCGGGCGTTCTTCGTTTCGGACGGGGTCAGGCGGCCTGGGGGACCTGGGCCGCGTCCGCCTCGGCCAGCACCAGGCGGATGGCGTTCAGCAGGGCGTCGGGCTGGATCGGCTTTTGCGCCACGCCGTTCATGCCCGCGGCGACATAGTCGGCCTCGTCCCGTTCGTCGGCGTTGGCGGTCAGGGCCAGGATCGGCAGGCGTCCCGCGGGGGCGGGCAGGGCGCGGATGGCGCGGGCGGCCTGGACCCCGTCCATCACCGGCATCTTGATGTCCATCAGGACCAGGTCGAAGCGGCGGGCCTGGACGGCGGCGACAGCCTCGGCGCCGTTCTCGGCCATTTCGGACGAACAGCCGAACATCTCCAGAAGCTTGCCCGCCAGGAAGCGGTTGGCGGCGTTGTCGTCGACCACCAGCACATGCAGGGTGTCGTGCGGCGTGGGCTCGGCCATCGTCGGCGCCGGCGAGACCGTGTCGGGCGCGCAGGCCTTGAGCGGCAGCATGACCTGGAACCGCGCCCCGCCCTGCGGCGACGCGCCCAGGCCGATGGTCCCGCCCATCCGTTCGGCGATCTGGCGGCAGATGGCCAGGCCCAGGCCGGCGCCCGCTCCCTCGCGCCCGGCCTTGCCGGTGTTGAACGGGTCGAAGATGGTCGCGGCGGCCGCCTCGGGCACGCCCGGTCCGCTGTCGTCCACCGTCAGTTCGACCCGAAGACCGTCGGCGGTCGCGTGGCTCTCGATCGTCGCGACGACTCCGCCCGTCCGGGTGAACTTCAGGGCGTTGCCGATCAGGTTGTTCAGCAACTGCTTCAACCGCATGCCGTCGGCCATGATCCAGGCCCCGCCGGCCAGCTTGGTGTCGATCCGCAGCGTCAGCGCCTTCTCCTCGGCGCGGGCGCGCCACAGGGCGTCGATATCCTGGGCCAGGGCGACCAGGCCCAGCGGCTCCTCCTCCAGGGTCAGCATCCCCGCCGATGCGCGCGACATGTCCAGCGCGTCGGTCAGCAGGCGCAACAGGTTCTGGCCGGAATCGATGACCGTGCGGATGTAGGGGCGCAACTCCTCCTGCTCCAGCTTGCGCTCCATCAGGGCCGCGACGCCCAGCACCCCGTTCAGGGGCGTGCGGATCTCATGGCTCATCACCGCCAGGAATTCGGACTTGGCGCGGCTGGAGGCGACGGCCTCGGCCTCGGCGAAGGCCAGGTCGCGGGCCAGGGCGCTCATGGCCTCGGCGCGCTGGCGGTGCACGGCGGCCCCGGCCTGGACCACCTGAAGCGCCGTGCCGACGCCGACGTAGCCGCCCTGCGACACCACGATGAAGCCGCCCAGCAGCGCGCCCAGCTCGGCCGCGCCATAGGCCTCGAAGAAGGTTTCCGCGCTGGTCGCGGCCTCGGCGATCGGCGCGTCGCGATCCATCAGGCTCTCGGCCGGCCGACGCGCGTAGAGGGCGCGACCGAACTCGGCGGCCATGCGCAGGGTGAAGGCGTTGCGCTCGATCAGGCCGATGGGCCGGTTCGCTTCGTCCACCACGGCCAGGGCCAGGGTGTTGGGTTCGGCCTGGAACCGTTCGAACACCTCCGCCCCCGGCGTGCCGGCGGCCAGGGGCGCGATCATGTCGACGAAATCACCGATCAGCGGCATCTGGCCCCTCCTACTCGCGGGGGACGGCTTAGCGATTGAAATTTAACAGCAGCTTTGCCGTTCGTGAACCTTTCAAGGCAGGTTTCGGACAGACCGTCAGGCTGCGGATCAAAATGGCGAGGCGCTTGCGCGAGGGCGCCGACCGGCTAGGCTTGGCGGCATGAAACCGACCCTCCTGGCGTCCATTATGACCGCCCTCGTCCTTGCGGTGTGCTGTCCGATGCTGGCCTCTCCGAGCCTGGCCCAGGACCGGCGCGTGGCCGTGACGTTCGACGACCTGCCGTATCAGGCCGATCCGGCGGCCCTGTGCGATCCCGCCCAGCTGATGAGCCTGACCGAGAATTTCGTGGCCATGCTCAGGCCGCTGGACACGCATGCGACCGCCTTCGTCAACGAGGGGCATGTGTGCGCGTCGACCCGCGCCACGACCCTGGCCGCCGCCCTGGACGTCTGGCTGGATGCGGGCCTGGACCTGGGCAACCACACGGCCAACCATATCGACATCCATGGTGCGACCGCCGAGGCCTATCTGGCCGACGTGGACGCCGGCGCGCCGACCACGCGCGCGGTGCTGGAGGCGCGGGGCCGACGGCTGCACTGGTTTCGCCACCCCTATCTGTTCACCGGCGAGACGCAGGAAAAGCACGACGCCATCGCCGCCGGCCTGGCCTCGCGCGGCTATGACGTCGCGCCGGTCACCATCGACAACAACGACTGGATGTTCGCCGATGTCTATCGCAAGGCGCAGTCGCTGAACGACCGCGAGCTGATGCGCCGCATCGGCGAGGCCTATGTGGCGCACATGACGACGGTGCTGGATTTCTTCGAACCCTATAGCGCCGAACTGACGGGCGGGCGCGAGCCGGCGCAGGTGCTGCTGCTGCACGCCAGCAGCCTTAACCAGGACTGGTATCCGCGTATCCACGCCCTCTATCTGGCGCGCGGCTATCGCTTCACGCCGCTGGAAGAAGCCCTGGCCGACCCGATCTACACCCATGCCGACACCTATGTGCGGGCCAACGGAATATCGTGGCTGCACCGCTGGACCCGGACGGACGGGCGGCCGATCCGCTGGGAGCCCGAGCCCCCCGCCTGGATCGTCGAGGCCAACAAGGGGACGGCCGAGGATCTCCAACGCATCGCCGCCACGTCGTCGGACGCGCCTTGAAGGGTGACGAACGCGCCTTGGCCCGCTAATGCACGGGCCAAATGACCGATCTCGCCACACTCGAACTCGAACTGATCAACGCCATCGGCGCGGCCGAAAGCGTCGCCGGCCTGGAGGAGGTGCGGGTCGCCGCCCTGGGCAAGTCCGGCTCCGTCTCCGGCCTGCTGAAGGGGATGGGGGCGATGAGCCCCGACGAGCGCCGCGAACGGGGGCCGATGATCAACGGCCTGCGCGACCGCGTCGCCTCGGCCATCGCCGCGAAAAAGACCGAGCTGGAGGCCGCCGAACTGGACGCGCGGCTGCTGTCCGAACGCATCGACCTGACCCTGCCGGCCCGGCCGCGCCGCAAGGGGGGGGTGCATCCCACAATGCAGGTGATGGACGAGATGATCGCCGTCTTCGCCGAGATGGGCTTCGCCGTCGCGGAAGGCCCGGACATCGAGGACGACTTCCACAACTTCACCGCCCTGAACTTCCCGCCCAAACACCCGGCGCGGGAGATGCACGACACCTTCTTCCTGAGGCCGGACCCGGAGACGGGCGAGCGCAAGGTGCTGCGCACCCATACCAGCCCGGTGCAGGTCCGCACCATGATGTCGCAGGAACCGCCGATCCGCATCATCGCGCCGGGCCGCACTTTCAGGAAGGATTCGGACGCCACCCACACGCCGATGTTCCACCAGATCGAAGGCCTGGTGATCGACCGCGACATCCACATGGGCCATCTGAAGACGACGCTGGAAACCTTCATCGCCCGCTTCTTCGAACTGGACGAAGTCCAGGCGCGGTTCCGGCCGCACCACTTCCCCTTCACCGAGCCCTCGGCCGAGATGGACATCCGCTGCGACCGTTCGGGCGGGAAACTGGTGTTCAACACCGGCGACGACTGGCTGGAGATTCTGGGCTGCGGCATGGTGCACCCCAATGTGCTGAGGAACTGCGGCCTGGACCCCAACGAATGGCAGGGCTTCGCCTTCGGCATGGGGGTCGATCGCCTGGCCATGCTGAAATACGGCGTGCCCGACCTGCGCCCCATGTTCGAGGCCGACACGCGCTGGCTGGCGCACTACGGCTTTTCGGCCTTCGCGGCCCCCAATCCGGCTTCGGGCCTGAGCTGAGACAATGACCGACACGCAAGACACCATCACCTTCAAGCGGATCGGCGATGGGCCGGTCTATGAGAAGGTCAACATCTGGCTGCCCCAACTGATCGCGGAAGCCATGTCGGACCGCCGGAATCTGATCGAGAACAGGACCTTCGTCGATTGTCGCATCGAGGGGCCGGCCGTGCTTCTGGCCGCGGGCGGTTGCGAGTTCGACGCCTGCGACATGGGATGGTCGGGCGGAGACATCCGCAATCTCCTGCTGGCGCCGGTCGGACCGGAGAAGGTGATCGGCGCGATCGCCTTCCGAAACTGCGCATTCCGCCGCTGCAGCTTCTTCGCCGTGGGCTTTACGGGAGCGCCCGAGTTCCTGAAGAACTTCGAATCGGTTCTGGATCGTTCAGGTCAATCGGCATGACCTCTACCCTGCCGATCAATCGTCCGCTCGCCGTTGCGGCGGACCTGAACGCCGAGCGGTTCGAGAACGTCGATATCAGCCTGTTCGATCTGTTCGCCGCAGCCTCGGCCAAGGGTGTTCCGCTGGTTCAGGGACGCACCTTCCGGGGGTGTCGATTGCAGGGGCCTGCAATCGTGCTGGTGTCCAATGGGGTGACCTTCGAGGACACCAATTTCGGCGATGGGCGCGGCAGCATCAACAACCTGCTGATGCGGCCGGTCGGCGACAAGGCCATCGGGACCATCCCGCTGCGCGATTGCCAATTCATCGGCTGTGAATTCTATGGCGTCGGCTTCACCGGCACGGAAGAATTCATCGCCCAGGTCGCCGCCCTGACCGACAAGCCCAAGATCTGAGACCCTCATGAAATTCACCCTGTCCTGGCTGAAGGACCATCTCGAGACCGAGGCGGACGTCCATCAGATCGCCGAGGCCATGACCATGGCCGGGCTGGAGGTCGAGGCGGTCGTCGATCCGGCGGCCAAGCTGGCGCCGTTCACGGTGGCGAAGATCCTGTCGGCCGAGCGTCATCCGAACGCCGACCGGCTGCAGGTCTGCCAGGTCGAGACCGTGGACGGGATCAAGGAGATCGTCTGCGGCGCCCCGAACGCGCGTGCGGGCCTGACCACCATCTATGCGCCCATCGGCGCCTATGTGCCGGGCCTGGGCGTCACCCTGGTCGAGAAGCCGGTGCGGGGCGTGGTGTCCAACGGCATGTTGTGTTCGGCGTCCGAACTGGAACTGGCGGACGAAAGCGACGGCATTCAGGAACTGCCGCCGGAAATCCCGGTGGGCACGCCGGTCGCCGGCCTGTTCGGGGCGGAGCCGGTCATCGATTTCGAGGTGACGCCGAACCGGCCCGACTGGCTGGGCGTCGCCGGCATCGCCCGCGACCTGGCGGCCGCCAGCGTCGGCAAGCTGAAGCATTTCGACATCGCCGTGGTGCGCGGCGGCTTCCCCTCGCCGATTTCGGTGCGGCTGGAAGCGCCCGAGATGTGCCCGGTCTTCGCCGGCCGCGTGATCCGCGGCGTGAAGAACGGCCCGTCGCCGGCCTGGCTGCAGAAGCGGCTGACGGCCATCGGCCTGCGTTCGATCAACCGGCTGGTCGATGTGACCAATCTGATCGCCTATGACCGCGCCCGGCCGCTGCACGTCTATGACGTCGCCAAGCTGGCCGGGACCGAGATCGTGGTGCGCGTCGGCCAGGTTTCGGCCGAAACCGGCGAACACGAGCATCTGATCGCCCTGGACGGCAAGACCTACACCGCCTCGCCGACCGACTGCGTCATTGCCGACGCGGCGGGCGAGCGGCCCATCGGCCTGGGCGGCGTCATCGGCGGCGAATCGACCGGCTGCGACGACGACACCGTCGATGTCTTCCTGGAAAGCGCCTGGTTCGATCCGCTGGTGATCGCCCAGACAGGGCGGACGCTGGGCGTCCATTCCGACGCCCAGTACCGGTTCGCGCGCGGCGTCGATCCCGTCTCGGTCACGCCGGGGCTGGAGCTGGCCACCCGGCTGATCCTGGACCTGTGCGGCGGCGAGCCGTCCGAGATCGTCTTCGTGGGCGAACCGCCCACCAGCCCGGCGCCGTTCGCCTTCGACCCGGCCTATGTGAAGCGGCTGACGGGCATGGACCTGTCCGACGATCGGATCGGGACCATCCTGGGCCAGCTGGGCTTCCTGGTCACCGCCGCCCCGGCGGGCCAGGCCGAGCCCTGGATCGTGACCCCGCCGTCGTGGCGGCGCGACGTCGAGGGCCGCGCCGATCTGGTCGAGGAGGTGGCGCGGATCGAGGGCTTCGGCAGCCTGCCCGACACGCCGCTTCCCGAGGTCGCGCGTCCCGCCGGCGGGGTGCTGAGCTCCCGGCAGGCCCGCGTCCGCACCGCGCGCCGGGCGCTGGCGGCGCTGGGCTATGCCGAGGCGGTGACCTGGTCCTTCACCAAACAGTCGACGGCGGTCCTGTTCGGCGGCGGCGACGACCGGCTGGCGCTGGAGAACCCGATCGCGGCCGATCTGGACTGCATGCGCCCCTCGGCCCTGCCGAATCTGGTCCAGGCGGCGGCGAGGAACGCCGCGCGCGGCTTCGCCGACGCCGCCCTGTTCGAGATCGGCCCCATCTATCTGGGCGACGGTCCGGGCGATCAGCGCACGGTCATCGCGGGCCTGGTCGCGCCCCACGCCGCCCGCCATTGGGAAGGCGCCGGCGAAACCCCGCTGTTCGCGCTGAAGGGCGACTTGATCGCCCTGCTGGAAGAGATCGGCGCGCCGGTCGCCTCGCTGCAGCTGGTCCAGGGCCAGAACCGCGACTGGTGGCATCCGGGGCGTTCGGCCCGGCTGCAACTGGGACCGAAGAACGTCGTGGTCGAGTTCGGCGAACTGCACCCGCGCGTTCTGAAGGCGCTGGACGCCGACGGCCCCATGCTGGCCTTCGAGATCGTGCTGGACAATGTGCCCGAGCCGCGCGGCCAGAAGGCGAAGGCGCGGGGTTCGGCGGACCTGTCGCCTCTGATGCCTCTGACCCGCGACTTCGCCTTCGTGGTCGAGGACGCCAAGCCCGTGGGCGACCTGGTCCGGGCCGCCGGCGGCGCGGACAAGGCCCTGATCGCCGATGTGCGGGTGTTCGACGTCTATCGCGGCAAGGGCGTGGACGAGGGTTTCAAGTCGGTCGCGCTGGAAGTCGTTATCCAGCCGCGCGACGCCACCCTGACCGAGGCCGAGATCGAGGCCCTGACCGTCAGGATCGTCGCGGCGGTGGAGAAGCAGGGCGGCAGGCTGCGGGCGTGATGCCCTGATCGAACCTGATCGGGGCGGCGTTCGGTCAGGACGCCGAAGGTCGCCTCAAACCGCAAGATCGGTCGAGCGCGCCCCGGCTTCACGCGCCAAGCTGGGATCGCCACGACGGATGAGGACGATGACGACGGCGCTCGACCACTATCAGGCCCGGATGCGACGGGTGCTGGATCATATCGACCGGCATCTGGACGGCGATCTGGACCTGGAGGCGGTGAGCGGCGTCGCGGCGTTTTCCAAATTCCATTTCCACCGGCAGTTCAAGGCGACCTTCGGCGTGTCCCTGCATCGCTACGTTCAGCTGGCCCGCATGCGGCGGGCCTCCAAACGGCTGGCCGACGTACAGGGGCAAAGCGTGACCGACATCGCCCTGGAGGCCGGTTACGAGACGCCCGACGCCTTCGCCCGCGCCTTTCGTCAAAGGTTCCGGCAGTCGCCGTCGCGTTTCCGGAAATCTCCCGACTGGGAGCCGTGGCTCCGGGCCTTCGGGCCGCTCAACGCAGCCAGGAGCAAGATCATGCAGACGACCTTCACCCCCGATCAGGTGACCATCCGCGACGTCCCGCCGACCCGCGTGGCGGTGTTCGAGCACCGGGGCGATCCCGCGACCCTGGAGGTCACCATCCAGCGGTTCATCGCCTGGCGCAAGGCGGCCGGCCTGTCGCCCCGGACCAATCCGACCTTCAACATCTGGTATTCCGAGCGGCGCCCCGCCGATCCCGCCGACTACCGAATGGACCTCTGTGTCGGCCTCGGCACCGATCAGGAAGTCGGGATCGAGGCGGGGGCCGAGACGGGAGACGGGCCGGTCAAGACCGGCGAAATCCCTGGCGGACGCTGCGCGGTGCTGCGCGTGACCGGCGACACCCATAATCTGGAGCCCGCCGCCCTCTATCTGTACCGCGACTGGTTGCCGGCCAGCGGCGAGGAGATGCGGGACTTTCCCATCTACTGCCAACGCTTCTTCCTGGACGACCCGGAGCAGGGCACGGCGGCGGAGTTGTTCCTGCCGCTGAAGTAGGGGGGCAGGCCCGTTATCGTCGGCTGGACGCGCCCCGCGTGGCGGAAATCGATCCGTTGCGTACACTGGGAACAGCGGCCTACCTTGCGAGGTTCGAGAATGCAGGCGGAAACCCAAGGCGGTCCGAATGTCGAAAATCATAGTTGCGGCTGCCCTACTGGTATTCTCGACACTCGCCGGGCCGGCGGAAAGCGTGTCGAGCGATTGTCTCGCCGGTAGGCGGGAAGCACTCATTGCCGGCGGCTTTAGTGGGGCAGCGACCTGCTCGGGTGAGGATGTCACCCTTAAGCTGGTTGGGGAAACGAGTTCAGATTACGCCATATACGACTATCGATATAAGGCTATGGCCGCCGAGGTCGTGCATGGCGGTCAGAGAATATTAGTATTCAAAGGACGAGATTATGTTGGGCAATACGCACTTTCGCCTCCTCCCTATTCGAGCTTGATCGTGGGTAATTCTATCGTGGTCGTCAGAACCAATGCCCCTTATTCAGAAGATGCGGTTTTGGATTTTTCAAAAGGTCCGCCATCGCAAGTGTTCATAGGTGGATATGTGCTGGATATGCATCGTTAGGCGCGGTTCTGCGCGTAACCGGCGACGCAACAATCTGAAGCTCGCCGCCCTTTAGCCGGCGAGGTCAGGTCGCAAATCGACCCATTGTGGACATTGTCCGATTAAGCCCTACTACGGAGATGCAGACCGGGGTTGGGGGGAAAGTGTTGTTCGCAGCGCGTTTGGCGAGACGGTTCGTTGCTCTGATCGCGGGACTCGCCGCGCTGGTCACGATGTGGACATTCGCGGCCCATCCATTCGTTTGGGAATGGATGGGCCGTCCGAATGAGGACTATCCAGAGATCGTATTCTTCGTCTTCGGTGTTCCGGCTGCCGTGGTGGCTGTCGCATCGGGAGGTTGGATCGTTTGGGCCACCCGCCGCTCAGCCGGGCCGTCGTGGACACTCTCAATCGCTCGCGTAGTCAGCAGTATCGCACTGGTGGTCTGCTTGTGGTTTTCGTGGGAAGCCCTTTCAGCCTTTCTGAACCGGGTGTAGGTTCGCTAACCACCCTTAGGCGACAGTCGGCTACCGACCTAAGCGGTCTTAGAGCTTGAGGCTTTAAGACATGCCCATAGCCTCGCACTTGCGGTCTCCAGCGCAGCTTGGACATCGGCCAGAGCCACTACACCTACGACTTCGGCCGCCAGTCCGGGATCGCGAAAGATCACGTTGTCTCCCACCATTTCCGCCGCAAGAACGGTGTAACCGCTCATGCTGACATAGTGAGCCTTGCCGCTCTCAAGAGCTTCTAACTCGCCCAGCAGGTCACCCAGGAGCGTTGCGAGGCTCGCTGGGTAATAGCAGACAAGCTTCCCACTGATCACATAGCGGAGATCGTAATCCGGCTGGTCGTCAGCCGCGCCATAGGCGACTGTCCAATTGACCTCTGGAGGAGGAGGGATAGCACCGTGGTCGGGCAGTTCCGGCTCAAATGAAACTTCAAACGTCATGTCGGCATACTGGTGCTGATGATGTCGGCTTTCCACTCCCCTGGCGACATCCCAAGGTCCGTTCATCACCGCCGACGGGCCGCCCCCGTAAGGTCTGGTTAACCTTGAAGCCGCAAGGCTGCCGTAAAGGTCGAGGAGGGTTGCGACAGGCCCGCAGTCCGTCGGGCGCCCTCTCTCGCCGCCTATCGGAGCGCCCTCATGCATCGCCGCCAACTGATCCTTTCGGGCCTCGCCACCGCCGCCGGCGCCTCGTCGCTGGGCGCCTGCGCCACCGCGCCCGCCAATCCGAACTATCCGATCGCCTCGGACAATACGGCGCCGGCCTATACGTTCGACGAACTGGTCTCGGCCGGGTCGCGCGAACTGGGCATCGCGGCCGAGGTCGTGGGCGGCGCCATCGAGCGGGTCTTCGCCGACCAGGGCGACCGCCCTACCGCCTATATCGCGGGCGAGGAGGGCTCGGGCTCGTTCGTCGTCGGCGCCCGCTATGGCCGCGGCGCCCTGCACATGAAGGACCTGTCGGCCTCGCAGGAGGTGTTCTGGCAGGGCGCCTCCATCGGCTGGGACTGGGGCGGCAACGCCAGCCGGGTCTTCACCCTGGTGTATGGCCTGTATCACCCCGACATGATCTATCGCCGCTTCCCCGGCGTGGAGGGCACCGCCTATCTGGTCGCCGGCCTGGGGGTGAACTATCAGCGCGCGGACGGCATCGTCCTGGCCCCCATCCGCACCGGCGTCGGCCTGCGCCTGGGCGCCAACGTCGGCACCATGAGCTACAGCCGCCAGCGGAACGTGCTGCCGTTCTGAGGGTGGTGGGGGCGTGACCGCCGGCCGCCTGACGCCGCGCGCCCGGTCGTTGTGGCAGAATCGAGATCGACGGCGGCGTGCATGGGCGTGACGATGTGGTGCTGAACGACCATCTGCGCCAACAGGCGATCGAGGGGATCGGCTGGACCGTCGTCCGGTTCACCAACGAACAGGCCCTGACCGAAGCCTGGCGCATAGACGACGCCATCCGCGCCCAGGCGAAGGCGTTGGGCCTGTAACCACGCTCCCTCTCCCATTGGGAGAGGGCTTGAGGCTCGCAGAGCGTAGCGATGCGCCAGCCGAAAGGGTGAGGGTTCGCTCTATCCCGGCGTCAGCCGCAGCGCGGCGGCTCACGCCGACTTCGAGGTCCGACCCTCATCCGACCCGGCTCCGCCGGGCCACCTTCTCCCAAAGGGAGAAGGATCGGCGTCTAATGCACCCGCGCCTTCCCGATCTCCAGCCCGTCCGTCCCGGCGGTCACGGCGATCACGCCGCCGTCCTCGATTTCGCCGGCCAGCAGTTTCTTCGCAATGGGATCGACCAGGTCTTTCTGGATGACGCGCTTTAGCGGCCGGGCGCCGTAGACGGGGTCGTAGCCGCGGTCGGCGAGCCAGGCGAGGGCGGCGTCGTCCAGGTCCAGCGCCAGGCGGCGGTCGGCGAGCAGCTTCTCGAACCGCGACAGCTGGATGCGGACGATGCCGCCCATCTGGTCGCGGCCCAGGCGGTGGAACAGGATGATCTCGTCGATCCGGTTCAGGAACTCGGGCCGGAAGTGGGCGCGGACGGCGTCCATGACGAAGGGCCGCACCGCTTCGACGTCGTCGCCCTCGCCCTGGTTGGCCAGGAATTCCGAGCCCAGGTTGGAGGTCATGATGATCAGGGTGTTCCTGAAGTCGATGGTGCGGCCCTGGCCGTCTGTCAGGCGGCCGTCGTCGAGCACTTGCAGAAGAACGTTGAAGACGTCGGGGTGAGCCTTTTCGACCTCATCGAACAGCACGACCTGATAGGGGCGGCGACGCACGGCCTCGGTCAGGGCGCCGCCCTCGTCATAGCCGACATAGCCGGGCGGGGCGCCGATCAGGCGGCTGACCGAGTGTTTCTCCATATATTCCGACATGTCCAGGCGGGTGATGGCCGCCTCGTCGTCGAACAGGAATTCGGCCAGCGCCTTGGTCAGTTCGGTCTTGCCCACGCCCGTCGGCCCCAGGAACAGGAAGCTGCCCAAGGGGCGGTTCGGGTCGTTCAGGCCGGCGCGCGCCCGGCGCACGGCGTCGGAGACGGCGGCCAGGGCCTCGTCCTGGCCGACCACGCGGGCGGACAGGGCGTCCTCCATCTTGAGCAGCTTTTCGCGCTCGCCTTCCAGCATCTTGTCGACGGGCACGCCGGTCCAGCGGCTGACGACGGCGGCGATCTGTTCGGCGTCCACGACCTCGGGGGTCAGCGGGCCCTTGCCGGAGGTTTCATTGGCCTCGGCCTCGGCCAACTGTTTCTCGATCTGCGGGATCTGGCCATAGGCGATCTCGGACGCGCGGCCCAGGTCGCCGGCGCGCTGGGCGTTGGTCAGCTCCAGGCGCAGGCGGTCCAGGGTTTCGCGCAACTGGGCGCCCTGGCCGACCTTTTCCTTTTCCGACTTCCACTGGGCGGTCAGGTCGTCGGACTGGCCCTCCAGGTCGGCGATCTCGTCTTCCAGCTTTTCCAGGCGGTGTTGGGAGGCGGTGTCCGTCTCCTTCTTCAGGGCCTCGCGCTCGATCTTCAGCTGGACCAGGCGGCGGTCGATCTCGTCCAGCGCCTCGGGCTTGGAATCCACGGCCATGCGCACGCGGCTGGCCGCCTCGTCGATCAGGTCGATGGCCTTGTCGGGCAGGAAGCGGTCGGTGATGTAGCGGTTCGACAAAGTGGCTGCAGCCACAATCGCGCTGTCGGAGATGCGCACCCCGTGGTGGACCTCGTACTTCTCCTTCAGGCCGCGCAGGATGGAGACGGTGTCCTCCACCGTCGGTTCAGAGACGAAGACCGGCTGGAAGCGACGGGCCAGGGCCGCGTCCTTCTCGACGTGCTTTCTGTATTCATCCAGGGTGGTGGCGCCGACGCAGTGCAGTTCGCCGCGCGCCAGGGCCGGCTTCAGCAGGTTGGAGGCGTCCATGGCCCCGTCGCCCTTTCCGGCGCCGACCAGGGTGTGCATCTCGTCGATGAACAGGATGACGCCGCCCTCGGCGGCCGAGACTTCGGACAGGACGGCCTTCAGCCGCTCCTCGAACTCGCCGCGGTATTTCGCGCCGGCGATCAGGCTGCCCATGTCCAGCGCCATGACGGTCTTGTCGCGCAGGGATTCGGGCACGTCGCCGTTGACGATGCGCAGTGCAAGGCCCTCGACGATGGCGGTCTTGCCGACGCCGGGCTCGCCGATCAGGACGGGGTTGTTCTTGGTGCGGCGGGCCAGGACCTGGATGGTGCGGCGGATTTCCTCGTCGCGGCCGATGACCGGGTCGATCTTGCCGTCGGCGGCGGCCTGGGTCAGGTCGCGGGCGTAGCGTTTCAGGGCGTCATAGGCGTCCTCGGCGCCGGCGCTGTCAGCGGTCTTGCCCTTGCGCACCTCGGCGATGGCGGCGTCCAGCTTGTCGGCCGTGACGCCCGAGGACTTCAGCACCTCGGCGGCGACCCCGCCTTCGCGGGCCAGCGCGGCCAGCAGCCGTTCGGTGGTGACGAAGGCGTCGCCGGCTTTCTTGGAGGCCTCCTCGGCGGCGGCGAAGACGCGGGCGGTGTCGCCGTCCAGATAGAGCTGGCCCGAGCCGCCCGAGACTTGGGCGCGCTTCTTCAGGGCGGTTTCGACATCGGCCTCGGCGCGGCGGGCGTCGCCGCCGGCGGCGGTGATCAGGTTGCGGGCCAGGCCGTCGCGTTCCTCCAGCAACACCTTCAGCAGGTGTTCGGGCGCGAACTGCTGGTGACGGCGCGCCAGGGCCAGCGACTGGGCCGACTGGACGGCCTGTTTGGCGCGGTCGGAATAGAGATCAAGATTCATGGTTCCCCTCATCAGGCGGAATGGGTTCGACGCGCCCTCTGAAGCAAGCGACGCGACACGACCGACATGGGTGTGCGCCAATAGCCACACAAGGCCTCCGGGCGGCCGTCGCGACTGGGCGGTCTGGGCCGCTCCCACGCCGCCCGACTTTTGCCGAACGATGGTGTTCGCCCTTGCATTTCGCGGCCCCAGGCGCTGATTTCTCCCTGGGGATGAGCGCGGATCGGGGGCGCGGCGATGGGCGACAAACAGACGACGGCGGCGCTGCGCGCCTGGGCCGTGCGCCTGATGCAGGGCAATCTGGACCCGGGCGACTGGACGTTCGAGCCGCAGACCGACGAGACGATCACGATCCCGGTCCGGGCCAGCTACAGCTACACCTGGGTGCGCGACCGCACGCGCGCCGGTTCCGCGCTTCGAAACGGGACCATAGACGAACAGATCGACGCCGCCTTGCGCAAGGGCGCCCCGATCGCGTCCGTAGGTCAGGCGCTGCAGGCCCGGCCGCAGGAGTGGGTCAAGCATTTCGCGGGCCGGCCGCTGGACGGCTGGGCCTTCGCCGAGACGAAGATGGAGACCTGCGACAGTTGCCGGGGGTCGGGCAAGGAACGGTGCTCGCCGTGCAGAGGCAGCGGCGAACAGACCTGCTCGAACTGCCGGGGCGACGGCAAGGTCCGCCAGGCGTGCTACATGTGCCATGGCGCGGGCCGCCACGCCCGCACCCGCCAGGTCAGCCAGTACGGCGGCGGCTACCAGACCGAAACCTATTACGAGAACTGCTGGCACTGTTCCGGCGGCTACAACTATCCGACCTGCAACACCTGCAGCGGATCGGGCCGGGTGCGCTGTTCGACCTGCGGCGGTTCGGGGAGCGTGGCCTGTTCCGATTGCGGCGGGCCGGGCCGGCGCCTGTATCGCCATGACCGCACCATCATGGTGACCAGCCGCGTTTCCGCCAATCTCACGGGCGTCAAGCACGACGGGCTGAAGGGGCTGTTCACCGGGGCGTGGAACCGGTCGATCGACGGCGGCGGGGTGACGGTCTCGGATGTCGTCCTGGGAACCCAGTCGGAAGAAGGGCTGTCGGCGACGTGCAACGTCGCCTTTCCCACCGCCGTCGTCGTGCTGAAGGCGCCAAAGGCCAAGGGCGAGGCCTGGGCTGTCGGCGCCGACGGTCGGGTGAGCGGGTCCGAACCCGTCCTTGCAAGGGCGCTGGAGCTTCCGGCGGCGGGGCCGAACGTCGCCTGGCCGGCGGTGGCCGAAGGCCTGGCGGGCAAGCGCATCCTGCGCGAGGCGATGGCGGCGCTGGACCAGGCCAAGGGCGACCTCAAGGCCCGCGCCGCCGCCGCCCAGACCGCGTTGCAGGGCCTCTATGGCTCGATCCTGGGCGTGGAGGGCGGGGGCGCCGTCGCCTCGGCCGCCGCCTATGGGGTCAACCGCCTGCGCGGGCGAGTGCAGCGGCGGGTCTGGCTGATCGCGGCGGCTGCGGCCCTGATCGCGGGCGTCGCCATCGCCCTGTGGCTGATGTTCGCCATGGCGGAGGCGGAATTCGCGGGGCCGCGGACCCTGCGCCTGCTGAAGTGGTCGCTGCTGACGGGTCCCGCGATCGGGATCGCCGCCGCCGTCGCCTCGCGGCTATCGGCGTCGCGGCTGCTGGCGCGGCTGGGGGTGAAGGGCGGAGCCAAGCCGCCGGGCTTCGGCAAGCTGTTCTGGCCCACCGTGGGCGTGGCCCTGTTGCCGCCGCTGGCCTTCCTGGCCACGGTTTGCGCCGGATATTTCGCCGCCTGGCCGCAGGGCTATCGGGAACGGATCGATGGGGCTATCGCCCGGAACCATGAGCCCGTCATGGCGGTCGCCACGACCACGGTCAGACTGCGCGCCGCCGACAGCGAGACGTCCGAGATCCTGGCCACCGTTCAGCGGGGGGAGGCCGTGGTCGTGCGCGGCCCGGTCACGGGCGGATGGGCGCCGGTGCGCTATGACGGCCAGGACGGCTGGATCGCCGCCCGGTATCTGACGGCCCAATAGAGGCTTGGACTGGAACGCCTGGAGGACTAGCGTCGCGGCGACCTTCACCGGAGCCGCCCATGACCGTTCGCCTGTCCCGCCGCACCGCCCTGTTCGCGTCGGGAGGCGCGGCCGCCGCCCTGACCGCTTCCGTGGCCGCCGGCCCGTCCTGGGCGCAGGCGCCGGCCAATGACGACGCCGGCCTGGCCGAGGCGGTGGACGCCTATGTGGCGAAATGCATGGCCGCCTGGCCGGACCAGCCGGCCCTGGGGATCGCGGTGGTGCGCGACGGCCAGACCATCCTGGCGCGCGGATATGGGGTGAAGGCGCAGGGCAAGCCCGCGCGGGCCGACGAACACACCCTGTTCGCCATCGCCTCCAACACCAAGAACGTCACCGCCTCGGCCCTCGCCATCCTGGTCGACGAGGGCAAGGTGAAGTGGGACGAACCGGTCAGGACCTATCTGCCCGGCTTCACCCTGTCCGATCCCTATATCGGCGAGCACATCACGGTGCGCGACACGATCAGCCACCGGGCCGGCTTCGGCCTGGGCGCCGGCGACCTGCTGTTCTGGCCCAACAGCGACCGGACCCGCGCCGAGGTGGTGGCCCAGGCCGCCTTCGTGCCGATCGAGGACGGGCTGCGGGCGCACTATCACTATTGCAACCTGATGTTCGTGGTCGCCGGCGCCGTGCTGGAGGCCGTGTCGGGCATGGCGTGGGAAGACTTCATCCAGACCCGCATCCTGGACCGCGTCGGCATGACCGAGACCGTGCCGCTGGCGCGCCTGGCCGATCCGGCGAAGTCCGCCCTGCCGCATGGCCGCGTCGGGCCGCCGCTGCGCACCCATGGGCCGATGGTGCGGATCGCCGACTCGATCGTCGAGGTGTGGAACTGGGATTCGGCGGCGGCGGCGGGCGGCATCTGCACCACCCCGACCGACTGGGCCAAGTGGATCGCCGTGCGCCTGAACGAAGGCCTGCTGCCGGACGGTTCGCGCCTGTTTTCCGAAGAGACGGCGCGCGAGATGTATCGGCCCAACATCATCGTCGGTTCCTCGCCCGGGCCGACGGCGGAACTGCCCAATCGGTCCATCGCCTCGACCTACGCCATGGGACTGCAGGTCCAGGACTATCGCGGCGAACGCGTCGCCAGCCACGGCGGCGGCTCGCCCGGCGGCATATCGGCGACGGTGCTGATCCCAGGGCGCAAGACCGGTTTCTGCATCTTCTCCAACGCCGAAGAGAGCTTCCTGCTGCGCGCCCTGCGCTCGGGCATTTCGGACCTGTGCATGGGCAAGGTCGATGTGGACTGGATCGCCGATTCCAAGCGGCTGGAGGCCGAGGGCGAGGCCAAGTCCCAGGCGGCCGCCGTCGAGATCGACGCCAAACAGGCCGCCGGCGCCGCGCCGTCCATGCCGCTGGAATCCTACGCCGGAACCTGGCGCGACCCCTGGTACGGCGACATCGTCATCGAACAGAAGACCGAAGGGCGCGGCCGCGACCGCAAGACCGGCCTGTGGATCCGCTTCACCCACACGCCCGCGCTGCAGGGCTGGCTGGAGCCGTATGACGGCGAAACCTTCCGCACCCGTTTCGTCGACAAGCGCGAGGAGGACGCCTTCGTCACCTTCAGCATACTGACGGCCAAGCCGGCGACGGCGACGCTGAAGGGCGTGTCGCCGGATATCGACTTCTCCTACGACTATCAGGACCTGAGACTGACGCGGATGTCCTGACGGGGCGCCGGCCGCCACTAATTTTCGCCTCAGCGAATGATCTCCAGCAGCTCCAGCTTGGATTCCTGCTTGGGCCAGGGGACGACCAGGCGCCAGCGGTTGGCGCCGATCCGCTCAAGCACGCCGACCTGGTCGCGGTCGACATTGGCGCCGTAGTCGAGGAAGCCGCGCTCGTCGCCCCAGGCCTGGACGCCGACGTAGACCAGGCGATTGTCCGTATCCGGATAAAGGAGGCCGCGCGTCCGCTGCGAGCCGGTGGTCTTGGTCAGGACCAGGTCGCCGCCCGGCGTCAGCTCGACCCGGCAGGCGAACCAGGGATAGTCGACATAGGCCAGGGGCGTCTGGGGGCTGCGGCTGCCCAGCTTGATCGTGCGGCAGCGATAGGCGCCCGGCGGCGGCTGGAGACGACCGGCCTGGGCGGCGTCGGGATCGACCAGGGCGCCCTGCTTGTCCAGGTCGTCGGAGAAGCCCGCGGCCTTCGCCTCCGCACGGGCCGATTTCCAGGCGTCGTCGATCCGGGCCAGCAGGGCCGCATCGGCGGTCGAGGCGACGCGGCGCCAGTCGTCGGTTCCGCCCTGAAGCCCTGCGGCGGGGGCGGCGGCCTGTTCCGGCGTGGCGACCGCCTCCGGCGCGGCGGGCTGGGGCGCCACGGGGGCCGGGTCGCTGACGGCCGGAGAGGTTTCAGCCGGGCTGGCCGGGCGATTGTCGCCGCAGGCCGCCAGGGCGGCGCCGCCGAGGAGGGCGATGGCGAGGGACATGCGGCGCATGGGCGGTCTCCGTCTGAACTGAACGATCTTAACGGTCCAGCTGGACATCGGTTCGCCGCGTCAGGTCGCCGGGACCAGTTCGATCAGGTCGAGGTTGGACTCGTACTGCGGCCAGGGCAGGACCAGCCGCCAGCGCGCCTCGCCGATCCGCTCCAGCACCGCCACCAGGTCGCGGTCGGGATTCTGGCCGTAGGAGTTGGCCGCCGGTTCCTGCGCCAGGGCCATGGAGCCCAGCAGCACCATCTCGCGATTGTTTTCCGGGAACAGCAGCCCGGACGGGCGCTGCGACCCGGTCAGCTTGGTGAACTTCAGGCCGCGCGGCGTCTGTTCGATGCGGCAGGCGAACCAGCCGTAGACGACATAGCCCAGCCCGTCCTCGCCGCCCTGGGAGCCCAGTTTGACGGTGCGGCAGCGATAGTTTCCGACCGGCGGCTCCACGCCGGGGCGGGCCGCGCCCGGCTGGATCAGCTCGCCCAGTCCGCCCAGATCGCCCGATCCCTTCTGACGGCGCGCCTGCTGCAGCGCCAGGTCCCAGGCGGGCTGGAGACGCTGATAGCGGTCGCGGTCGGCGCTGGTGATGACGGCGCGCCAGTCCATCAGGACGCCGCCCGCGCCATCGGCCGTGGGCGGAGGGGGCGGCGGCGGCGGGGGAGGCGGCGGCGGCGGGGTGGTCGCACAGGCCGCGAGAGCCGCGAGCGCGGCCAAGGGCGCGAGGCGGACCGCAGAACGGGCCACGCGGGCGGAGGAGACGAACCGGGCGAACTGACGCATCAACGCTTCCCTTGGGGCGATCCTTACGGCGAAGTCGCCTCCTTAGGCCCCGAGCCGGTCGTTCCCGTCAAGACCGGCTGCGTTTCGACGAAGGCGCCCGCCGGCGTCGCCGGCCCTTCGCACAGGGCGGCGTTCAGCGCCGTGGCCAGGGCCAGCAGGTCCAGCGGCTTGGTCAGATAGGCGTCGAAACCGGCGGCTTGGCCCTTGCGAAGGTCGGCGGGCGAGGCCGCCGCCGTCAGGGCCAGGACCGGCAGGCGGCGCGTGGCCGGATCGGCGTCCAGCCGCGCCTTGACCTCATAGCCGTCCATGCCCGGCAGGCCGATGTCCAGCAGGATGACGTCGGGGCGCAGGGCGCGGGCCAGGTCCAGCCCCTCCGGCCCCGTCGTCGCCGAATAGAGGGTCAGGCCCAGGCCGAGCGCGACTTGGCGCATCAGGGCGATATTGGCCAGATTGTCCTCGACATAGAGCAGGACCACGCCGTCGCGCCGGGCGGAGGACGCGGCGCCGGCTGCGGGCAGGCTGAGGCGGAACCCCGCGCCGTCCTGATCGGCGGTGGCGGACAGGGCGCCGCCCATGTGTTCGGCCAGGCGGCGGGCCGCCGCGACGCCCAGGGGCCGGGGCAGGGCGCCTGCGGGCTCGCTGGTTTCACCGCCGGCCTGAACGTCTTGCGGGACGCCGCGATCGTGGATGGTCGTCACCACGGCGTCCCCGATCCGGTCCAGCCCCATGCGCACCGCCCCGCCCTGGGGCGTGTGGCGGATGGCGTCCAGCAGCAGTCGGCGCAGCACATGCCGCACCCGGGCGGGGTCGGCGACGACGACCAGGCCGGCGGCGGGTGGCGGACAGACCAGGGCGACCCCGGCCTGACGCGCCTGCGGCTCCAGTCCGTCGCAGGCCTGGCGCAGCGCCAGCCGCATGTCCACGCGCTGGGACGCGAACAGCGACAGGGCCTCATGGGCGGCGGCGATGTCGTCCGCCTCTTCCACCAGGGCCCACAGCACCCCGCCCGCCGCCTCGATCTGGCGCAGGGCCTCGGCCTGACGGTGGGTCAGGGGATCGGCGTCGGGATTGGTCTGAAGCCACTGGCTGAACCCCAGCACCGTGGTCAGGGGCGTGCGCAGTTCGCGACCGATGGCGTGCAGCAGTTCCGACTTGGCGCGGACCTCCTCGGCCAGACGCAGCCGGTCGGCGTCGGCGGCGGTCAGGGCGCGGCGCAGGGCGCCGGTCCGTTCCGCGACCAGGGTTTCGAGCCGGGTCGTCTGTCGGTGCAGGCCCTGGGCGACGCGCCTGATCTTCAGCCACATCAGTATGCTGGCCACCGCCCCGGCCAAGGCCAGGGCCACCACGAGCATGATGACTTCCATGACGCCCTCCTAGACGAGCATCGTCGCTCGCAAGAGTTGCGTTCAGGTAAATGCGCCCGTCAGGGTTGTTTAGTCTTCGGTCGGCGCCGGTTCGGGTCTCTCTCGATTAATAAGACGTCGAGCTAGGCGCTCGACCACATGATCAAGGGATTAAAGGCGTCGCGCTAGGACGCGCGACAACATTTCCCAGGATCACAACGACCGCCCACGGCGGTTTTCCTCTCCCTCACAACAGGGGGCCGAGCAGTGCTCGGCCTCATCAGCGGGATTGGCACAGCCCACTTCAATTCAGAACAGACTTCACATACGACAGGTTGGGCGGAGAACAATCAAAGGGTGAGGCATTGAGACATCTAGCTTTCGGAGCGGCTGCTATCATTCTGGCTAGCTGCTCGACGTCCGAGACCATGATTGAGAAAACGGAAGTTGCGGCCGGGCCATCTCGATCTGCCGATCGATGTGTGCCGCTGCAAACCAAGGCGACATTCAGCTGCTGGTGGTCTGGCCCAGACTCGCCGCTCTCACACTGCGTTCTGCAATCTGAAGACGAGCCGGCCTGTGGCATGAACGCGAAGGCTGGTGCTTACCTGACGCGCGGCGCTGTCGTGCGAGAAACGACCAGGCCTCGTCCAGATGGCACCTGGATGTTGATCTCAATCTTCGAAGATCGCGAGGGGAGAACAGGGCAACTTGCCGAGCGGTCGGATGGGCTTGTCTTCCTAGACCATCACACGGAATCGCCTGTCCCGACTGGACCTCTTAAACCTCCAATTTTCCCTCGCTGGCCAGAGGGGATTGAGTTTGGACCTGAGCAGGCAATTCAGAAGTAGTTAAGGGGGCTCCGCCAAAGCGGCGTCCCTTCGCCATTAGCAGGGCTCTCGGCGCGGAGGGGAGATCTGGCAATTGTTGCCATCCCTGTCGCACTTCACCTCGATCACCCAGCACGAATCCAGCACCGGCTCGTTCGTCTGAGCTGCTGCGGGAATGCCCGCGGTCGCGCCGGCAAATGCCAGACCGATAACGGCCAGTTTCGCTTTCAACGAGTTGCGCATCGCTTCCTCCATGGTTGATAGCGAACCCATCAAGGCATAATGCGATTTCAACTAAGAGTCGTAAGGGTATAACTCACGGTTTAGTGATGCCAATGCAGTTCCGCTCGGCTAGTCGACAGCTACCAGCTATCGACTAGCCGTTTGGTATCCACTAGCTATCAGCTATCCATTCGCTGGCTTGCGGCGCGGCGCGCGGCGACGGGGCGCGGTTTCACCCTCCGCCTCGGCGGCGACCGACTCGGCGGCGACCGACTCGGCGGCGGCCGTCGGGGCGGGGGCTGCGGATCGGGTCAGGAAGCCCGGCAGGGCCGTGGGCGCCTCGTCGTCGGAAACTGGCGCGGCTGCGGCCGGACGGCGGGTGCGGCGCGCCGGACGTTCGGCGGCCGCCGACTCCTGAGCGGCGGATGCTTCGGCGGGGGCTTCGGTGGCGGGTTCGACGGTTTCGCTCTCGGCCCGGACGGCGTCGGGGGCGTCGTCGCCGGCTTCGCCGCCGATCTGGCCGTCCTGGGATTCGAAGCGGCGGTTGCGTTCCTCGCGGCGACGCTCCCAGCGTTCGCGGCGGCTTTCGCGACGGCCGCCGCCTTCGCCCTCGGCGCGGGGCTCGGCGTCTTCGCGCGGTTCGCGGGGCGGCTGAGCGTCGCGGTTGTAGTCGCGATCCCGGTCACGATCGCGGTTCGGATTCTGGTTCTGCTCGGCGCGTTCGGCGGCTTCCTGGGCCTGGCGGTCGGCGGCCTGCTGGGCGGCGACGAAGGCGGCGGCCTGGGCGCCGGATTCATCCTCGAAATCGATGTCGAAGCCCTGGTTCGACTGTTCGCGCGCGGCGATGTCCGAGAAGGACCGCTGCGGCTGGAGCGCGCGCAGGACGCGGTAATAGTGTTCGGCGTGCTGCTGATAGTTCTCGGCCAGCACCCGGTCGCCGCCGGAGGCCGCATCGCGGGCTAGCTGCTGATACCGCTCATAGACGGTCTGGGCGTTGCCCCGGACCTTGATGTTCTCGGGGCCTTGCGAGTCCCACGAACGATTCGGATTGGCGCTGTTGGCGTTGGAGGCGCCCGCCTTGTTCCGATTGCGTCCGCGTTGACGCTTCATGCCCTTGAAATCTCTCATGCCCGCTACCGTGTGTGCAGGGGCGGAGCCGGTCGTAAGAAGCCGGGTCCGTCCGTTTCGTGGTTCCGTTTCGCCCGGGGCCGATCCCCGATTGTCGATCTGTCGGAATGCCTTGCCGCCCGCATGGTGCGCCGGTCCTTTCGGGACCGACCGTCATGGCCGGCTCAAGCCGCGAACAGCCGGGTATGCGCCCGGAAAGCTGCGTTTGAGTGGGAGACGAGGGATGACTTAGCGTGTGCGACCGTCCTTTCCAAGGGGTATTCGACAATGCGCCGTATCGCCGCGATCCACGGCGCCGCTTTGCCGGGGCCCCGCCGTGCGCTAGGCATTGGCTTCAAGAGGATGACGAGGCTTTCCATGCGGGTTCTGGTTCTGGGCGGCGACGGCTTCTGCGGCTGGCCCACGGCGCTGCACCTGTCGGCGCGGGGTTGGGACGTCACCATCGTCGATAATCTGAGCCGGCGGAACATCGACAACGAGCTGGAAATCCAGTCCCTGACCCCCATCCGCACCATGGGCGAGCGGATCAAGGCGTGGAAGGAAGCGTCCGGCCGCGACATCGGCTTCGTCAACATGACGGTGGGCAAGGAGTTCGACCGGCTGGTCGCCCTGATTCGCGACCTCAAGCCCGACAGCGTGGTGCATTTCGCCGAACAGCGGGCCGCCCCCTATTCGATGAAGTCGGCGCGGCACAAGCTCTACACCGTCGACAACAACATCAACGCCACCAACCACCTTCTGGCCGCCATCGTCGAGAGCGGGCGCGACGTGCATCTGGCGCACCTGGGGACCATGGGGGTCTATGGCTACGGCACCGCCGGCCTGCGCATCCCCGAGGGCTATCTGAAGGTGACGGTGGACACCGACAACGGGCCGACCCAGCAGGAAATCCTGTTCCCGCCGAACCCCGGCAGCATCTATCACATGACCAAGACGCAGGACGCCCTGCTGTTCCAGTTCTACGCCCGCAACGACGCCTTGCGCATCACCGACCTGCACCAGGGCATCGTCTGGGGCGCCCAGACGGCCGAGACCAGGCTGGACGAGCGGCTGATCAACCGCTTCGACTACGACGGCGACTACGGCACGGTGCTGAACCGGTTCCTGATGCAGGCGGCGGTGGGCTATCCGCTGACGGTGCACGGGTCGGGCGGCCAGACGCGGGCCTTCATCCATATCCAGGACACGGTGCGCTGCGTCGAACTGGCGCTGAACAATCCGCCCAGGCGCGGCGACCGGGTCAAGATCCTGAACCAGATGACCGAGAGCCGGCGCGTGCGCGACCTGGCCCGGATGGTCGCCGACATGACCGGCGCCGAGGTCCGCAACGTCCCCAATCCGCGCCAGGAGGCGGACGAGAACGACCTGGTCGTGGCCAATGACCAGTTCCGCGAACTGGGGCTGAAACCCATCACCCTGGCCGAGGGGCTGATGCAGGACGTGACCGAGATCGCCCGCCGCTACGCCGACCGCGCCGACCTGACGCGCGTGCCCTGCGTCTCGGCCTGGAACCAGCGCCGGGCCGAGGCGCTGGAAAGCGGGACCCGGCCCTCGACCCCGCCGTCCACCCCCATCCCGGCCAAGGTCCTGACTGCCTAGACGACGACGCCCGCCGAGTAATGACGCCCATGCCTGACGCCGCCCCCGACCTGTCCCTGCTGATCTTCGGCGGCGGTTATCTGGGCCGGGCCGCGGGGCTGGAGGCGATCCGGCGCGGCGGACGGGCCGTGGCCACCTCGCGCGAGCCCGAACGGCGCAAGGCGCTGGAGGCCGAGGGGATCGCGGCGGTCGATCCCGCCGACGTCCTGGCGCTGAGGGCCGCGCTCCAGGCGGCGACCTCGGTGCTGGTCACCGCCGCGCCCGACGCCCACGGCTGCCCGGCCCTGCGTTCGCTGGCCCCGCTGGCGTCCGAGGCCTGGCCGGACTGGATCGGCTATGTCTCCTCCACCGCCGTCTATGGCGACCGGGCCGGCGGCTGGGTTTTCGAGGACGGGCCGCTGAACGCCGCAAACCTGGAAGGCGCGCGCCGCGTGCGGGCCGAGCGCGACTGGCTGGACGGGGCGCAGGGGATGGGGCTGACGGTGCAGATCTTCCGCCTGCCGGCCTTCTATGGTCCCGGGCGCAATGTGGTCGAGCGGCTGCGCGACGGCTCGGCGCGGCTGGTCAGGAAGCCGGGCCAGATCTTCAACCGCATCCATGTGGACGATGTCGTCTCGGGCCTGTTCGCCTCGATGGCGCGGCCCCGGCCCGGCGCGGCCTATAATTTGACTGACGACGCGCCGTCGCCCGCCGACGTGGTGGTGGAATGGGCGGCGAACCGGATGGGCCTGCCGCTGCCGCCCGAAGTCGACTGGACCGACGACAGCGTCAGCGAGGCCATGCGCCGCTTCTATCTGGACTCCAAGCGCGTCTCCAACGCCCTGGCCAAGGCCGAGCTTGGGTGGCGGCCCCGATATCCGAGCTGGCGCGAGGGCCTCGCCGCCGCGCTGGAGCCGTCGCCCGCGCTGCGTCTGGCGGTCTAGGACCCCTCGACCGCCGCCCCGCCTCTAATGTACGGAACCGAACGCTTCTCCGCGCGCTTACGCTGCGCGCCGGGACGAAGCGTGATCGGCGCGCATTCGGATACGGCATTGACGGACGACAAACTGGCCTTTCTGGGCGGCGACACCGAGACGGGGGCGATGATCCGCGCCCACGACTGGCGCGCCACCGCGTTGGGACCCGCGCAGGATTGGCCGGTGTCCCTGAAGACGGCGGTCGGCCTGATGCTGGCGACGCGCCAGCCGGCGTGCATCGCCTGGGGTCCGGACCTCGCCTTTCTCTATAACGACGCCTATCGGCCCTTCCTGGGCGCGCGGCACCCCGCGGCCATGGGCGCCTCCTTTCGGCAGGTGTGGAGCGACGTGTGGGACGACATCGGTCCCCTGGCCGAAACGGCCCTGTCGGGTCGGGCCACCTGGGTCGAGGACATGCACCTGGTCATGACCCGCAACGGCTATGCGGAGGACACCTGGTGGAGTTTTTCCTACAGTCCGTTGCGTGACGACGACGGCGCCGTCGTCGGCCTGCTGGATCTGTGCGCGGACGCCACGTCCAAGGTCCTGGGCGAGCGTCAGGCCGCGACGCTGGTGGAACTGGCCGACCTGACCGGACACACGCGCGATCCCGCCGAGGTGCAGCGCCTGGCCGCCGGTCTTCTGGGCAGCGCGCTGGGCGTCGCGCGCGTCAGCTATGGCGAGGTCGATGCGGACGGGAAACGGGTCCTGACGGCCCGCGATTGGACCACCGGCCAGATCGACACCCTGACGGGCGCGCGCAGCGCCTTCGCCAACTTCGGGCCGGAGATCGCAGCCGCCCTGCATCGCGGCGAGGTCGTGCGCCTCGACGATGTCGAGACCGATCCCCGCACGGCCGCGTTCGCCGACGCCTATCGCGCCGTGAAGGTGCGGGCGGCGCTGGTGGCGCCCCTGGTCCGCAACGGCCGCCTCAGCGCGACCCTGGCGCTGCACGAGGCGGCGCCCCGCCGTTGGGCCGACCACGAGGCCAAGCTGGTCGCGGCGGTTGCGGCGCGTACCTGGGACGCGGTGGAGCGCGCCCGCGCCGAACAGTCGCTGCACGCCCTGAACGAGACGCTGGAGGCCCGCGTCGCCGCCCGCACCGCCCAGCTTCAGGAGGCCCAGGAAGCCCTGCGCCAGGCCCAGAAGCTGGAGGCCATGGGCCAGCTGACCGGCGGCGTCGCCCACGACTTCAACAATCTGCTCACCCCCATCTTCGGCAGTCTGGACCTGTTGCAGCGGCGCAAGGTCGGCGGCGAGCGCGAGCAGCGGCTGATCGAGGGCGCCCTGCAATCGGCCGAACGGGCGCGGGTGCTGGTCCAGCGCCTCTTGGCCTTCGCCCGCCGCCAGCCGCTGCAGCCTACGGCGGTGGATGTCTCGGCCTTGGTGGTCGAGATGGGCGACCTGCTGGAAAGCATCACCGGGCCGCAGATCCGCGTCTCGGTCGACGCTGCGCCCAACCTGCCGGCCGCCAGCGCGGATCGAAACCAGCTGGAGATGGCGATCCTGAACCTGGGCGTGAATGCGCGCGACGCCATGCCAGAGGGCGGCGCCCTCAGGGTTTCGGTCGCCGCCGTCGGGGCGCGCAGCAAGCGTCCGGCCGGACTGAAGCCCGGCGCCTATATCCGCCTGTCGATCGCCGACACCGGCGTCGGCATGGACGAGGCCACGCAGCGGCGCGCCATCGAGCCCTTCTTCTCGACCAAGGGCGTCGGCAAGGGCACGGGCCTGGGCCTGTCGATGGTCCACGGCCTGGCGGCCCAGCTGGGGGGCGCCCTGACCATCGCCAGCGCGCCGGGCGCGGGAACCAACATCGAACTGTGGCTGCCCGCGACGGACCAGACCGCCGACGCCGTCGCGTCAGAAACCCCGTCGGCGGAAGCGGCGGCCGGGCTGGCGCTGGTCGTCGACGACGAGCCGCTGGTGCGGGCCTCGACCGCCGCTTCGCTGGCCGAGCTGGGCTATGGGGTGGTGGAGGCCGACAGCGGCGAGGCGGCCCTGGCCCTGCTGGATTCCGGCGTCCGTCCCGACATCCTGGTGACCGACCACCTGATGCCGGGCCTGAGCGGCGTCGAACTGGCGCGCAGCGTCCAGCAGCGATCCGCCGCCTGCGCCGTCCTGATCGTTTCCGGCTATGCCGAGGTCGAGGACATCGCCCCCGACCTGCCGCGCCTGGTCAAACCGTTCCGCCATGCCGACCTGGCCGCCGCATTGGCGGGGGCGCGGGGCTAGAGCAGCCTATTGCTGTGGGATGGGATTGGTGCGCGGATCGGGGCCGTTGGTGACGACGCGGTCGCGGTCGCCAAGGTCCTTGACGATCTTGACGTCGGTGAAGCCGGCCTCTTCGAACAGCGCCTTGACCTGCGGCCCCTGGTCCCAGCCGATCTCGACGGCGAAGACGCCCAGGGGCTTCAGGATGCGTCTGATCTCGGGCGCCAGGCCGCGATAGGCCTGAAGCCCGTCCGGCCCGCCGTCCAGCGCCAGATGCGGATCGTGGTCGCGCACCTCCGGGTCCAGCGAGGCGATATGGCCGGTCGGGATATAGGGCGGGTTGGACACCACCAGGTCGAAGCTGTGATCGCCGAAGCCGGCAGCCCATTCGGTGCGCAGGAAGGTGGCGCGCTCGTTCAGGTCCAGGTTGGCGGCGTTCTCCCGGGCGACGGCCAGGGCTTCGCTGGAGATGTCGGTGCCGACGCCGGTCGCCGCCGTCCGCTCGGTCAGCAGCGCCAGCAGGATGGCGCCCGAGCCGGTGCCCAGGTCGATGGCGGTGAACCGCTCCTGCGGGGCGAAGGCCAGCATGGCGATGTCCATGATGGTCTCGGTGTCCGGCCGGGGGCTGAGCACGTCGGGAGTGACGTTCAGCATGATCTTCCAGAAGCCCTTCCTGCCGATGATGCGCGACACCGGCTCGCGCTTCAGGCGGCGCTCGACCATGGCCTCATAGGCGGCCTGCTGCCCGGCGGTGACCACGCGATAGGGGTCGGTCAGGATGTCCATGCGGCTGGCGTCGGCGGCGGCCTCCAGCAGCAGGCGGGCGTCGATGGCCGGGCTGTCGATGCGGCCCGCCTTCAGCCTGGCCTGGGCCGCCTTCCACACCGTCAGCAGGGTGGCGGCGCCGTCGGTCGGCTTGGGAGAGAGGGGTTCGGTGGTCATGGCGGCTGATTGGCCCTTCGCGGCGGCGATTTCAAGCGGAACGGGGAACGTGTCGGCAGCTTCGCCGTTCGCCCTGCGATGACCAGATCAAAGACGTCTTCCGCTTCGCTGTTCCAACGGTTCGCGTCCGGCGCGCGCGCGGCGCGCGGCGCCGGGGGGATATGGCGGTTCGTCGCCGCCGCGGCGGGCGGCCTGGCGGCGGGGGCGGGGGCGGCGCACCTGCTCTATACCCAGGGGCACAGGATCGGCGTCGAACTGCGTCCCGAACGGCCCGAGGTCCTGCCGCCCACGCCGCCGACGCCCGACGAGGTCGACGCCAAGGAGCCGGGTCGCGGCCGCGCCGCCCGCCGGCCCGAACATATTCCGCACAAGGGCTGGACCGACATCCTATGGCGGGCGGGCGCCTCCTATTTCGGCGACCGGGTCGGCTTCGTCGCCGGGGGCGTGACCTTCTTCAGCCTGTTGTCGCTGTTCCCGCTGATGGGGTCGTTCGTCACCCTGTACGGCCTGTTCGCGGACCCGGCGAACGCCTGGGGACGGCTGGAATTCCTCTATGAGCTGATGCCGGGCAGCGTAGCCGAGTTCCTGGGCGCCCAGATGCAGCGCCTGGCCGACAACTCCAGCGGCCAGCTGACCTTCACCCTGATCTGGACCCTGGCCCTGTCGCTGTGGACGGCGAACGGCGCGGTGAAGATGCTCTTCTATGGCGTCAACGTCGCCTATCACGAGGTCGAGTCGCGCAACATCGTCCGCTACAACCTGTTGTGCATGGCCTTCACGGTCGGGGGGCTGGTGGCCATCCTGGTGACGTCCGGCCTGGTGGTGGGCGTGCCGGTGGTGGTCAAGCTGTTCGGGCTGGAGGACGAATGGGGCCTGTTCGCGCCCCTGCGGTGGCCCGTGCTGCTGGTCGGCTTTATCGCCGCCCTGACCCTGATCTATCGTTTCGCGCCATGCCGGCAGAAGGCGCGCTGGCGCTGGCTGACGCCGGGCGCGATCTTCGCCGCCGTGCTCAGCGTCAGCCTGTCGTTCGTGTTCAGCTGGTACCTGAACAATTTCGTGCGGACCGACAGCTATGGCCCGCTGGCCGCGACCATGGGCTTCCTGCTGTGGACCTGGCTGTCGGTGCAGGTGATCCTGATGGGCGCGGCCCTGAACGCCGAGATCGAGCACCAGACGGCGGTGGACACCACCACCGGCAAGCCGCTGCCGCTGGGCGAGCGCGGGGCGATGGTCGCCGACAGCGTCGGGCCCCGGCGCGGCAATCCCGCCGCCTTGGCCTTCACCCAGCGCCAGGCCGAGGCGGTGGCGGATCGGCTGCGTCGCCTGGGGGCGCGCCGCGAGAACCAGGCCGTCAAAGAATGAAGCGGCTCAGGTCCACGTCCTTGGTCAGGGCGTTCAGCTTTTCGCGCACGGCCTCGCCGTCGAAGCTGACGGTCTGGCCCGACAGGTCCGAGGCCTTGAAGCTGGTCTCCTCCAGCACCCGCTCCAGCACGGTCTGAAGCCGCCGGGCGCCGATGTTCTCGACGGCGCTGTTAGCCGCTACCGCCGCGTCGGCCAGGGCCTCGACCGCATCGTCGGTGAAGGTCAGGGTCACGTCCTCGGTCGCCAGAAGCGCCTGGTTCTGGCGGATCAGATTGGCCTCGGGCTCGGTCAGGATGCGCTTGAAGTCGTCGCGCGTCAGCGCCTTCAGCTCGACCCGGATCGGCAGGCGGCCCTGAAGCTCGGGCAGCAGGTCGCTGGGCTTGGCCACATGGAAGGCGCCCGAGGCGATGAACAGCACGTGGTCGGTCTTCACCGGCCCGTATTTGGTCGAGACGGTGGTGCCCTCGATCAGGGGCAGCAGGTCGCGCTGGACCCCCTCGCGCGAGACGTCGGCGCCGGACGCGCCCTGGCGGGCGGCGACCTTGTCGATCTCGTCCAGGAAGACGATGCCCTCGTTCTCGGCCAGGATCAGGGCCTCCTTGGTCAGGCTGTCCTGGTCCAGCAGCTTGTCGCCCTCTTCGGCGATCAGGGGCGTGGTCGCGTCGCGCACGGTCAGTTTGACGGTCTTGGTGCGCCCGCCGCCCATCTTGCCCAGCATCTCCGACAGGTTCAGCAGGCCGACGTTGCCGCCGCCCGGCAGGTCCAGCCCCTGGATCGGCGAAGCGGTGTCGGCCAGGGCGATCTCGATCTCCTTGTCGTCCAGTTCGCCGGCCCGCAGCTTCTTTCGGAAACTGTCGCGCGTCGCCGCGCCCGCGCCTGGCCCGACCAGGGCGTCCAGGATGCGGTCCTCGGCCGCGCCCTCGGCCCGCGCCCGGACCTCGCCGCGCCGCCGTTCGCGCACCATGACCAGGGCGCTCTCGACCAGGTCGCGCATGATCTGGTCCACGTCGCGGCCGACATAGCCGACCTCGGTGAACTTGGTCGCCTCGACCTTCAGGAAGGGCGAGCCGGCCAGCTTGGCCAGCCGTCGGGCGATCTCGGTCTTGCCGACGCCCGTGGGGCCGATCATCAGGATGTTCTTGGGCGTCACCTCGTCGCGCAGGTCTTCCGGCACGCGCTTGCGACGCCAGCGGTTGCGGAGGGCCACGGCCACGGCGCGCTTGGCGTCGTCCTGGCCGACGATATAGCGGTCGAGTTCGGAAACGATTTCGCGGGGGGAGAGGTCGGTCATGGCGTTGAGATAGGGCGCCGTGAACCGTTGCGGGAGAGGGGAGGCGGCGCCGTGTCGCGCGACAGTCGGAAAAGCGGCGGGACCGTTCGACGGCATTGAGGGGCGAGGACTTCGATCCCGACGACCGAAGCCCTCGCGCGCCCAGTTGGTCAGGCGGCGGACTTCAAACCTGCGCCAGACCGCCATCGACGAAGACTTCGCCGCCCGTCATGAAGCTGCTGTCCGAGGACGCAAGGAAGGCGGCTACGGCGCCCGTTTCCGATGGGTCGCCCAGCCGTCCTATTGGGGTGGACGCCCCCAGCGCCTCGAACGCCGTCTCTCCGACGACCTCCAGCGCCAGATCGGTCCTGGTCGGGCCTGGAGACAGCACATTGACCCGGATGCCCGTACCGCGCAGGTCGAGAGCCCAGCTGCGCGCCAGATTGCGGATCGCCGCCTTGGTGGCGCTGTAGATGCTGAACGCCGGGGTTCCCATCTCCCCCGTGGTTGAACCCGTCAGAATGATCGACGCGCCCTCGGACATCAGGGGCAGCGCCTTTTGCACGGTGAAGATCGTCCCCTTCACATTGACGTCGAAAATCTGATCGTAGTGTTCGGGCGTGATTTCGCCCAGCGGCGCGAACGCGCCGGTCCCGGCGTTGGCGAACAGGATGTCCAGCCCGCCGCGTTCGGTCTTCACCGCCGCGTACAGCCGGTCCAGGTCAGCCGGATCGGTCACCGAACCGCTCACCGCCCGCACGTTGGGTCCTAGCCGGGCCGCCGCGGCGTCAAGCGGCGCCTGCCGCCGCCCGAAAAGGTAGACGAATGCGCCTTCCTCGATGAACCGCTTGGCGGCGCCCAGTCCGATGCCGCTTCCGCCGCCGGTGATGACCGCCGTCTTGCCTTGTAGTCTGCTCATGATGTGCTCCTTCACTGAGGTTGCACTGAGCTGGCGGCCTACCCACCTATCGACAAGTATGCACCTTTTGGTAAGTGCCGAAAATGTCCTCGAATCTTTCCGACTCGACCCGGCCGGCGCAGAGCTGCACCCCGACTCTGCCTGGTTTCACCTGCGGCCTCGATGCGACGCTGCGTGTCGTCTCTGGCAAGTGGAAGCCGCTGATCCTGTATTTCCTGGCCCAGGACGGGCCTACCCGTTACGGCGAGCTGCGCCGGGCGGTGCGCGACGTCAGCGACAAGATGCTGATCCAGCAACTCAAGGAGTTGGAGGCCGACGACCTCGTCAAGCGGACCGATTATCGGGAGGTTCCCCCGCGGGTGGACTACAGCCTCACGCCGCTTGGGTTCAGCCTGGCCGAGGCCCTCGTGCCGCTCTGCATCTGGGGCACGGAGAATATGGCCGAGGTCACGCGCGTCTTCGCCCGGCGCGAGGCCCTGAACGCCAGGGGCGAAGGACCGAGAGCGATAAAGATCAAATAGAAAAAGCGCCCTCCGGCCAGAGGGCGCTTCGATGCATCGGTGGATGTCGCCCGATCAGGCGGCGTTGGCGGCGTTCTTCTTCTTGGCCAGCTTGTCCTGGTGGGCCTGCATGCCGGCCTCGATCAGGGCGGCGGCCTCGCCGGCGTCGCCCCAGCCCTTGACCGTGACCGACTTGCCCTTTTCCAGGTCCTTGTAGCGGGTGAAGAAGTGCTCGATCTGCTCGACCAGGATGGCGGGCAGCTGACGATAGCTGGCGATCTCGGTGTAATAGGGGTTCAGCTTGTCGACCGGCACGGCCAGGATCTTCTCGTCGCCGCCGGCCTCGTCCACCATCTTCAGCACGCCGATGGGGCGCGAGCGGATGACGCAGCCCGGCACGACCGGCGTCGGGTTCAGCACGATCACGTCGCACGGGTCGCCGTCGTCCGACAGGGTGTGCGGGATGAAGCCGTAGTTGCCCGGATAGTACATGGCGGTGTGCAGGAAGCGGTCGACGAACAGGGCGCCCGAGGCCTTGTCCATCTCATACTTCACCGGCAGGCCGCCCTGCGGAATCTCGATGACGACGTTGATGTCCCACGGGGCGTTGGGGCCGACCGGAATGGCGTCGAGGTTCATGGCGGGTCTTTGCTGCGACTGCGAAATTCAAGAGGCGAAGGGTGATAGGCCCGGCGCGCCGCCACGGCAAGCGCGACTTTGGATCGCCGCCCTTGCGTCGTCCCTGCGACTGGGTTCAATTCGGGCCATGACCTGGATCGACTGGACGGCGCTTGCGCTCTTCTTCGTCTGCTGGCTCGGCTATGGGCCGATCCTGAGCTTCATCGGCCGTCGCGGCGGATCGCTGAACGACGACATGACCCATGTGCGCCGGGTCTGGATGGCCGCCATGACCCACCGCGAGATCAAGCTGGTCGACAGCCAGCTGATGGGTCATTCGATCAACTCCGCCTCCTTCTTCGCCTCCACCAACCTGCTGCTGATCGCGGCGGTGGCGGGCATATTGTTCGGGGGCGAGGCCGCGCTGCAGGGATTCGCCGCCGTCGGGGCCGAGGCCGTGCCGACCCGGCTGCTGGAGGCCAAGCTGGCCCTGGTGCTGGTCTGCCTGGCGCGGGGCTTTCTGGATTTCATCTGGGCGCTGCGCCAGATGAACTACGCCCTGGCCCTGATCGGCGCGGCGCCGGAAATCCACCACAAGACCGACCGCGAGGCGTTCGGCGAGGCGGCCGCCGAACTGCTGAACCCGGCGCTCAGCGCCTTCAGCCAGGGGGTGCGCGGCTATTATTTCGCCCTGGCGGCGGCGGCCTGGCTGTTCGGGCCGCTGTGGCTGGCGCTGGGGGTTGCGTCCTCGTTCGGCCTGCTCATCTATCGCCAGGAGGCGTCGCCCGCGGCCCGCGCCATCCGCAACGCGCGGCGCCTGCTGGGGGAATAGGCCGTTCGCACCTGCGAGAGGCGTTCCGCCATGTCTTGCCGCCCGAAGCCTCGTGTTACCGGTTACATCGTCGTTTTTCGTAACAAGGCGTGACCAATTCGGATCGGATCGGGCTTGACCCATTGTGCATCGCAACCTAGATTGATCTTCGACGCCTGAGGGCGTCTTGCCCTTCCTGGGCGTTTCCTCCCTATAGACTTTAAACGCCGCACCTTCGGGTGCGGCTTTTTTTTGATCTGATCAGCGATCAGTCAGCCCAGGATTCGGCGCACAGGGCGGCGATGACCCGCGACAGGGCGCGCCGGGTCATGGCGTGGGTCGCATTGGGGGCCTGGGTGGTCTCGTCCAGATAGAGGCCACGGCTGATCTCGATCTGGATCGCCTCGAATCCCTCGTCGGGGCGCCCCCAGGCCTGGGTCGACCAGCCGCCGGCATAGGGCCGGTTCAACGACACCCGCCAGCCCAGGTCCTCGAACAGGGCGCGCAGCCGCCGCGTCAGCCGCGACCGGCACGCCGCCCCATGGCGGTCGCCCAGCACCACCTCGGCCCCGACCGCGCGCGCGGGCATGGAATGCCAGTCGATCAGCACCGCCCGCCCGTGGCGGGCCCGCGCCTGTTCCATCAGGCCGGCCAGCGCCGCGTGATAGGGGCGATGCACCGCCGCGATCCGCGCCCTGGCCTCGGCCATCGACAGCCGCCGGTCGTAAAGCGGGGTCCCGTCCCCGGCCAGGCGCGGCGCGACGCCATAGCCGGCCGCCGTCTTGGGCCCGACCCGGTCCGGCGCGCCGTCGACCAGGACGGGGTCGAACTCTTCGGGGTCGCGGTTCAGATCGACATAGGCCCGGCCGATCCGCCCCTCGATCAGCGGCGCGCCGTGGCGCGGGCCGTCCGCGACCAGGCGCGCGACCAGGGCGTCCTCGGCGCTCCTCAGGCTGGCGATCGACAGGCCGGCCGCCGCGCCCATGTCCGCCGGATAGACGTCGCCCGAATGGGGAGAGGCGAACACCAGGGCGGACGCCGCGGCCCCGGCGGCGGGCGCGGTGATCGAAAAGCTGGCGCCAGCGTCGGTCATGGCTCCCGCATAGCGGGTTTCGCTGTGGAAGGAAGTCGGCTGACCGGTGAATTTCATCGCCGGTTTACGCTTATGGCCCTAGCCTGCGCGCCGGTATCAAAAGGCTTTTCCCGCATGGCGCGCATCCTCCTGGCCGAAGACGACAATTCGTTGCGCGGCTTTCTGACCCGGGCGCTGGAACGCGCCGGCCACCAGGTCATCGATTGCGAGAACGGCGACGACGCCATCGACGCGCTGGAGCACGGCCCCTACGACCTGCTTCTGACCGACATCGTCATGCCGGGCGCCGACGGGATCGAGGTGGCCCGCGTGGCCGCCGCCCGCCAGCCGGGCCTGCGCATCATGTTCATCACCGGCTTCGCCGCCGTGGCCCTCAGCGCCGCCCAGACCTCGCCCGAGGCCAAGGTCCTGTCCAAGCCGGTGCATCTGCGCGATCTGGTCAACGAGGTCGAACGGATGGTCGCCGCCTGACCGCTTGATCCGCCAGGGTTTTCCCAGAAATCGCGCCAGGGCGGTCAAAGCCGCTTGATGCGGGCGGATCGTGCCGCTATACGACCGCCCTTCCCGCTCTCGAACCCATCGAGAGCCGCCACGGCGGACGCGTAGCTCAGCGGGAGAGCACTACGTTGACATCGTAGGGGTCACAGGTTCAATCCCTGTCGCGTCCACCATCTCTTTTTCCCTTTGAAATCAGCTATCTAAGTGGTTTGCTCCGCGCGAAGCAAATCCGTCCGCGTGGAATGGTTTCCAGAATGGTTTCCAGAATGGTGCGCGCGTCCTACGGCATTGCCGCATTTAGCGCTTGTGGTTCATACGGCATTGCCGTATATAGATCACATGGAAACGCCGCTGCACACCGTCGCCGAGACCACCGCATTCATCGCCTCGGCCGATAAGGCGGGCATGACGGAGGCCGAACGGGCCGCCGCGGTCCAGCAGATCGCCGCCGACCCCACGGCCGGAGATATGATCGTCGGTTCGGGTGGCGTCCGTAAGGTTCGGGTCGCCGGGCGCGGCAAGGGCAAGTCGGGCGGCTTCCGCATCGCCACCGCCCACCTGAACAGCGAGCGTCCGGTCTACCTGCTGTTCGTGCTTTCCAAGGGCCGGGCAGCGAACTTCACGGCAGACCAGATCAAGGCCCTCAAGACGATGATGGACAAACTGCGAGGGGCCTGATCAGCCCCAACATCCCGACCAGGAACCCAATGACATGACCCGCAAGAGCATCACCCCCGAACAAGCCCGCGACGACGATTTCGCGGGGATCATGGCTGGCCTTACCGAGGCCGTCGCCCACGCCGAAGGCCGTCCTGAAGGCGCGGGCGTCCGCGTCCACGCCCCCGAGACGGTTGACGTGGCTGCGATCCGCAAGGGCCAGAAGCTGACCCAAGAGGGCTTCGCCAGCGCCTACGGCCTCCCTGTCGCCACGGTTCGCGACTGGGAGCAGCACCGCCGCGAACCGGACACTGGAAGCCGCCTTCTGCTGAAGGTCATTGAGCGCGAGCCGGACGCCGTGCGCAGGGCGCTGGCCGGGGCCTGATGGCTACCGACTGCGGATAATCACCTCGCCGGCCTCCTGACCGCCGCCCTGAATGCTGTAGGTCGTCTTCGCCGCCTCAATCTCGAACGCAGCGAAGGTCTCGCGCACCTGTGGACGGTCATTCAGCGAGAGGACGAACTGTCCCTTGATGCTGGCCAGCACGTCGGCCAGGACGGCGAACTGCTCCCGGCCGAAGAGGTCGGCGCCGTAGTCGCCCTCGCAGCCCCAATAGGGCGGGTCGAGGTAGAACAGGGTCGCGTCCGAATCGTACCGTCGGATGAACGCGTCGAACGGCAGGCGCTCGACGACGACGCCGGCCAGGCGCTCGTGTAGGTCCTCAAGCATCGGGCCCAGTTTCGTCACGTCGAAGTTGCCCGGCCGGTGATGCGAGACGCCGAAGTTCCGCTGCGCCACCTTGCCGCCGAAGGCCGTGCGCTGGAGGTAGAGGAAGCGCGCGGCGCGCTCCATGTCGGTCAGGGTCGAGGGATCAACCCGGATCAGCCGCTCGAACTCGGAGCGGATCGTCAGTTGGAAACGGAGCATATCGCGGAAGGCCACGTAGTGGCGCTGCAGCACGCGATAGAAGGTGGCGACGTCCTGGCTCCAGTCGTTGATGACTTCGGCGTCTGGGCGCAGCCGACGGCGTAGGAACACGCCGCCCATCCCAACGAACGGCTCCGCATAGGTCCGATGGGGAATGGTCTCGATGAGCGAGACGAGACGGCGAGCGAGGTTTCGCTTGCCGCCGATGTAGGGAGCGGCCGGACGCACGGGTGCGACGGCCGAGAAGGGACTCGACTCCATAGGTGATGGTCTGCCTTAAGCGATCCCGCCCGGTGCACGGGTGACGGGACTGAGGACGGCGCGCGCCGTCCGAGGTGCAGGGGTCAGAGCCTGCGGTTCGGGTGCGCTAACACCCCAACCCCCGTCCTTTCAAACGGAGGAAATAAATGAGCCTGGGATACATTAGCGAGAAGCTGTCGATGGCCATCAACGCGATGGCGACGAGCGCTTCCCCGATCCAAAAGCGCCTCGAATACGCGGCGATCGGCTGCATCACGATTGCGCACGGTCAGTTCGACAAGAGCTTTCCCGATTCGGAGTTGGCTCAGCGATGGAGCGCGTGGTGGTCGAGCATCACGAACAAGGACGCCGAAGGCAACGAAGGAACCCTCCAGGCCACATTGGGCGCGATGTCCGATGAAGACGCGGAAAACGTCGCCGAAGAACTGTTCAGCATCTACGCGGCCGTTGAACGGGAATACGCGCGTCAGAGTTGACGCAACCTTACGGGCGAAACAGGCGGCGAAGCCAACCGGACTGCCGCTTTTCCTCCAGCTTCAGCCATTCGTCGATGAGGCGGTGTTCTGCATCAATCGTTTCAACAGCCAGCCACCGGGCGGCGTCGCAGTTGATGACCTGGGCGCCGCGCGCTGCATAGGCGGCGTCCAGATCGGCGGTTGTCGGGTTCTCAGGGAGAACAGCAAGCGGGCAGGGCTGAGCCGCCGCATCAGGGAGTGCGAGACGCGGCGGCGCAACTGGCTGGGGCGATGTCGCACAGGCTGCGATCATGATCGCGCAGGCGAGCAGCGCGCTCGGCGGAAAGAGGGTCGGTCGCATCGGGTGCGCTCCTTGCTTGGGTGATGGCCTCGGCGGTGACGCCTTCGACGCGGATGCGGATGTCGCCATAGGTTTCCGTCCGGGCGACCTGGGCGGCGTTACCCTCGCTCTCCAGGCGCCGGGCGTTCGCGTCGCTTTCGGCGGTTTCGGCGCGCGCCTCGGCGCGGTCGAGCCGCGCCTCCCCCGACCATGGGAGCCAGGACCAGAGATTGTTCCAGCCCCAGGCAAGGAGCCCGATGGCCATGAGCAGGGCGATACCGGCGACGAGCCAGCCGAGCGGGGTCAGGGTCCGGAGGTTCATCGGGCCAACTCGAAATGCGGACCGTCGAGGAAGGCGGACCCGCCAGCTGCCTTGCGGCGCGCCTTGTACGCCTCAACCGCCGCTTTCATCGCAGCAGGCCCGGCCGGGAGATCGTTGAGTGTCCGGTCCCACACGCCGCCCCAGATCAGGCGCACGCCGGTCAGGATCGCCACCTCGCGCATAGCAGCGGCGATGGCGTAGAAAGGTTCGACCATCCCGCCCGCCTTCGTGGCGACACGCCATTGCGCGTCACCCCATTGGAACAGACCGTCGATGTAGGGGACCAGATCGACGGCTCTTGAGAAGGTTGCGCCGGCCTTGATGACGTGTTCGGAGTCCATGGTCTTGGACACTCCGCGCCGGACCTTTTCGGCCTGTTCGGCAAGGGTGCGCGATTGTTCCTCGGTGAAGCCGAAGTCCACGGTGGACCGGGCGAGCGCCAATGTAGTGATGGCCAGCAGCATGGGGTCGACGTCGCGCGCGCGATCCATCGACCGCTTGGAAAAGCGGTACGTCATCGTCAATCTCCTGATTGTGTTGTGGGGAAAGGCGCGAAGCAGGCTCGCAGGGTGGTCAGTCCGACTTGGGCTGATACGGGTCGGGTTGCGCCGCCAGATCGCGGATCACCTGAGGCATGGCAGCCTCCAGCGCGGGCGGCAGGTCCTCCGCCAACACGGTGCGAACATCCGACACGTCCGCCCGTCGCGTCTCCACCGTCGCCTCCTCGGCCCGGCGATCCACCGTGGCGCGGGTGTTGTGGACCCACATGCTGATCAGCACCGCCGAGGAGGTGACGGCGCACAGCACGATGAAGCCGACGAACCCGGCGTCCAGGCTCGCCCCGCCCAGCACCTCGGCGATGACGAAGACGCAGGCGAGCGCCGTGGCGTCCATCAGCAGGCGCACCGCCACATTGGTCAGATAGGCGCTGCGAACGCGGGGCCTCAGCAGCTCGGCACGGGCAAAGACGGTCAGGCCGGTGATCCCGGCCGCCGCGATGACGATCATCTGGATCAGGGTCATGGCGTTGGCTTCATGCTGGTCAGCCAGCGCAGCGCCAAGTCGCGCAGCGTGGCGGGGTTGGAGAGCAGCTTGACGGCCCCGAACACGCCGGGGGCAAAGCGCCAGGCCCCCATGCCGATGCCGAAGCCGATGGCGCGAAGGTCGGCCGGCGTCATGCCGGGCCAGAAGCGTTCCGACTGCGGCGCGACATAGCCGGCGACCAGGGCTCCGACGAGGATGGCGAACACGCCCTCGACCGTGGCGCGCAGGATTTCACGCGGCGAGGCGGGCTCCGGCCCCAGCGACACGACGCCGATGTGGACCAGGGCGGACACCAGCCCGCCGGCGCCGCCCGCGACCGCGACCCATTCGGGGTCGAGGGACGTGGCGCTGATGACGCCGGCATAGGCCGCCATGCTGACCGTCAGGTTCAGCAGGAAGCCGACGCCGAGCGCGGTCAGTGGCTCGGCCCAGCGGAGCGCGCGGGCCGGGGAAGGGCGGTGCATGGCGGACTCCTCGCCGGGGTTGGGAAGTTGAGCCAGCCGACGTGTCGGCCGAGGCCGCCGTCAGTCCTCGGACGGGGCGGCGTTCAGGGCCATCAGCGACCGCAGGCGATCGTTCAGCGTGGCACACACCTGAGCCGTCGAGAAGGCGAGGTTCGGCAGGTTCGGGTCGATCTCGGCGAGGGCCGACGCGTTGGTGCGCAGCGCCGATGTCAGATCGGCCCAGTTCGCCTCGACCGACTCGCCGCCCCAGCCCGCGTCGATCAGGGGCTGCAGCTTGGCGCGCACCGCCGCACGGGCGGCTTCGGCCTCGGCGGCGTCCGCTTCGGCGACCAGCAGGCGGGCGGCTTCGATTTCCTCAGGGGTCGGGGTGGCGGCCATGGTTCAGGCTCCTTCGATGTCGGCGTCGAGACGCTCGCGGTTTTCAGGGGTGTTGTTGACGTCCAGTGGGAGGACCTCCCCCTTCGGCGGCTGCCAGTAGAGGCGCAGGCGTTCGGCGTTCAGTTCCTCGTAGCCTGGCACCGATCCCGGCTGTAGGCGGGTGACGTCATCGCCCACCGCCAGTTCCAGCCAGTCGCGCGGTTTGGCGCCACGACGCAGGGCGCCGCGCTTGACCGTGCGGGCCTTCTCGATCTCGCCGGCCGCATCGACGGCGGTGTGGGACAGAAAATCCGTGGCCTGGCCACGGAAGGTCGAGATGACGGCGCTGCGCAGCTGGGGCCGGGTCTCGTCGGGCGCGTCCAGGGCGGTCGACAGGATAGCGACGACACTGTCGGCGGGAATGCTGGTGATTGTCCCGTCGTGCTTGGTCAGGATGGCGTTGGGCATGGGTGTCCTTTCAAGGTGGATGGATTAGGCGCCGGGCCTGTAGTCGACGCCAAAGCTGCCGCCCGAGATGTTCGTGAAACTGCCCGTCGAGAAGACTTGGCGGATTTGCAGCAAGAGCGTGATATTTCCCGCCGGCCGCGTTTGCGCCCAAGGCGGCATGGGGAAGAACGAGGTGTCGCCTTCGATGGGCGAAATGACGCCGCCCGCCTGGATCGTGAACTGCCCCGAAGTCGCAAGCGCGACCGAGGCGCCGTTCTCGATAATCCGCATCTCGCACTGTGCGTTCATGGTCCCATCGGAATAGCCGGATAGGAAATCGACCACGGCGTTCCACCAACCCGTTGCCGGACGGCCGCTGAAGGCGACGCTGGCGACTGTGGTCCAGCCCGTCCCGGTGAACGACCCGCTGATCGAAGTGCGCGTATAGGCGGCTCCGCCCGTGCCGCCGCCGCCGCCCGATCCGAGTTCGGCCGTGCCGTAGTAAACCTTGCTGTCGGTGCCGAAGGCCCAGGAACCGTTGGTGCGGGTGATGTCCCCGACCGCCGTCGCTTTCGGCCCGAACCACATGATGCAGTCCGAAGACGTGCCGAAGCCGGCGCCGTAGAGCATCTTCGCCGTCCCGCCCGTGGGCGTGAAGATAAGAGCCGGAATCGTGGGATCGAGCGTGATCTGCTTCGCCAGCCCCATGAACAGCTTGCCGGTGATGTAGACATCGCCGCTGATCAGCCGCATGACCTCGACGACCGTTCCGCCGACGACGTTGGAGAAGCTGATGGCCTGTGCGACCAGGGCGGCGAGTGACCCAGTCTGATCCGCCCGGATCAGCAGTTGGGCCGGGTTGCCTCCGGCCGCCGCAATGACCTCGAACCGGGCGGAGGACAAGCGGGTCTGAGCGTCGGCGGCGACGGCGGCCGTAACCGAAAGCTGGGCCTGCACGTCCGGCAAGACGGTCCCAGTCGCGACCTCCTCCGCCGTGGCTGAACGAATGGCCGCACGATGCCAATCCAGGGTCACGGCGCCTTGAGGCGAGAACGTCGAGAGCCGGGTCATCATGTAGAGCCAGTAGGCGTTGACGTTCGTCCCCCTGGCGTCGATCAGCTTGCGATACGTGTAGGTTCGCCCCACCACCCCGGCGCCGTTTGTCCGGCCTCCGGTATCGGTTTCCGTCGCAAAGTTGAGATTGATGTTGCTGCCGACCTGAGTGGCCCCGTTGCGGGTCTGGACGGTCAGCCCTGACCCTCTAAGGTCTCCGGCCACGAGGGTGAAACTGGCCTCCATGACCAGCCATTCCCCCCCTGTTGGCGCCACAACCGGATCGCCCTGGAGGCCGAAGTTCGCCGTCCCGCTCGAAATCGTGCGGGCGCTTTGAGGCGCCCCGTTAATGCCTGGTCCCTTCTGGATCGTGCCGTTCGCGCTGTTGTAGCGGGTCCAGGCGTCCGGCCCGACCGCTGCTGTTCCGGCCCACGCCGACGACATGGGGTTCTGGTTTAGAGAGCCCCCGCCGATCTGGGCCGCCAAGCTGGCGCTGATCGAGGCAGCGGCCGCGCTGGCGCTCGCGCTGGCCGCTTGGGTGACCGCCGCCGCCGAAGAGGCGGCCGCAGACAGGCGATCCGTCACATCGCTGACGATGATCGACTTAACCCGAACCACAAGCCCGGTCTCGGCTGTCGCCAAACGAAGACCGCACCGGATCATGCGGGCGTCCGAGGGCCAGACGTTGTTGATCCCTTCCCCCGCCGCGTTCGAAATCGTGCCGACGATCTCGAACTCGCTATTCCCGGTGATCACGGTGTTAGGCGAGAAGTAAATCGACGATCCCGCTTGAGCGTAGCCCTGATTAAGGGTCGCGAACGCCGGGCTCAACGTGACTGATCCGTCGCTCGAAAATACGCGACCCCGGATGCGGACTTCATAGACACGACCGAGCGTAAGTTCAGTGACCCCCTTCGTCAGAATGTTTGAACCAGCGGCGGCGAAGACATTCCCCGAAGACCAACAGGTGCCGAAAACCGCATCGTTGTTGATGACCGATCCGCCTACGGTGGCGACAGCATCGGGGGCTCCAGTTCGGTCGCTCGTCCATTCCGACAGCCCCATACGGAAGTCGCTGGGAAGGATAGGGCCGTTCCGGATCGCCCCGAGCGCGGTCGAGGCCGAAACGCCAGCCGAGACACTGGCCGATTGGGCGTCGGCCGCCGAGGACGATGCTTGGTTGCTATACGTCTGGGCCTGTCCCGCCGCCGTGCTGGCCGTAGTCGCAGAGCCAGAGGCCGCCGTGGCGAACTGGCCGGCGCTGGTGGCAGACGTGCTGGCGCTGGAAGCGCTGGTCGCCGCCGCCGATGCTGATCCAGCAGCGTCTTCACGCGCCGTCACGTCTCGCATCTGGAAAAGCGCCAGGCGAATCGTGCCGAACACAGACAGGCCGAAGCGCACATAGGTCGTTCCGGCCGTAGAGGCCCCGCGCGACACCATATCGACCACAATGGTCTGGTTATAGACTTGGCCCACCGTCGGGGTCGGAAGGCTGATCGTTCCGGCGGTCAGATAGGCAAGGTCGGCCCCCAAGCGATTGTCCCGCACCGTCAGGGCGCTGGAACCAGCCGCTACGACCTTGGCTCGCAGCGTCAGTTCATATTTGGCGGCGGCCGACAAATATCCCTTAGTTGAAAGTCGGATGCCGCCAGCACTGACGATTTCGATGCAGGTCCCGAGGTCCGGATCGTTAACGACCGTTGCAACGCTGGACGAGAGCGAGGAAAGCGCTTCGACAGGACCACCAGGAGCGCCTGAACCCGTCCAGTTGTCGAGCGAGTTGAAAACAGATGGCAGCATCGACGAGAGCGTGTTCACCGCTGCCGCCGCGCTGGATGATGCGGATACCTGAGACGCCGAAGCCGCCGCCGCGCTGTTTCCAGCATTGGTCGCCTGGGTCGATGCGGTTGAGGCCGAGCCCGCCGCCGCACTGGCGCTCCCGCCGGCCGCCGTGGCGCTGTTCGCGGCGTTCGTCGCAGACGTGGCGGCGTTCGAGGCCGACCCGGCTGCTGTCGTGGCGCTGTTGCTGGCTTGGGTGGCGGAAGTCGACGCCTCGCCCGCCTTGGTCGTCGCCGTCGTCGCAGCCGTCTGCGCGGCCGTGGCCGATTGGCCCGCATTGGTTGCCGACGTGCTGGCGCTGGAAGCGGACGTGGCGGCCGCCGTCGCGGAACCAGCTGCAGCATCCCTGGCGCTTTCCGCCGCCACCCGTGCGGCCTGCGAGGCGGTGGCGCTATTGCCGGAAGCCGTGGCGCTGGACGCCGCATTGGTCGCACTGGTCCCGGCCGCAGAGGCCGAGCCGCCGGCAGCCGTGGCGGCGTTGGTCGCGACAGTGGCTTGGTTCGACGCCGTCGTAGCGGAGCCGGCTGCATTCGCGGCGCTGGTGGCGGCTTGGCCTGCCGATACCGAGGCTTCGCCCGCCTTGGTGGAGGCGGTCGATGCCGCAGTCTCGGCGCCGCCCTTGGCTATGATCGCGGCGGCTTCCGCCGCTGCCGCAGAGGCGGCGTCCGCAGCGGCTTGCGCGGCCATGGCCGCGATGTCGCCGACCTGTTCGAACTCGTTTTCGAGCGCTGCCACTGCAGCAGAATTTGCAGCCGACAGAACCTCGGCGCTCAAGAGCCGATCCAGAATCTCGGAGGCAGGGGTGCTTCCGCCCTCGCCGTCGCTGATCCCGCCGGCGACGATCATGCTGGTCGACACCGTGATCCAGTTCGACGGCAGCACCGGCCGTGACGGATCGCCGATCGGAACCAGGCGACACTCAAGCGCCTGATCCGGACCGACGCCGTTCGTCACATTGGCTTGCCCCTTGGCGACGTCGTCGATCCGCGTCGGCGCGGCGGCCGTTTCCCCGACCCTGCGCACTTCGGCGCGGATCGCCGTCATGGCCGTGTCGTCCGTCACCACGTCCCAAGTGAAGCGGATCGCCGGCAGGGTCGATGTCTCGCCAGGCAAGTTGATCGCCTCGGCACCGACGCCCAGCAACTGCAGTGCGTCGATGGGGATGGGGGGCGGCGGTGGGGCGGCGCGATCTTCGATCGGGTCAGGCTGACCGAACACCGACGCCGTAATCTCGCGCAGTTGGAGGGTGTTGCACCACCCCTCATCGACACCATAGACATCAACGCGATAGCGAACCGTCGCGCCCTCGTGGTAGCGATTACTCTGCCAAGCGATGATGTCTCCATCCTCAAGCTCGGCGGCTGCACGCCCTGCATTCAGTAGCGGCACGAGGGTGACCGTCGCGCGGCGCTCCAAACGCGCGGCGCGACGCATGATCTCACCGCAGCGGTCCGCCTGGCCCTTGTTCGTAACCAGCAACAAGGGAAGCGTGAGTTCGCGCGGCCCGCCATCCTCATCGATGTCATCTTGGTCGCGCAGAACCGCGCCGCTGTGGTCCTTGAAGAGTTGTGACGGCTCGACGTAGCGGGGGATGACGGTATTGATACGGCCGCCATCGGCGTCAGGCGTGAACTCCGAGAAGCTGACGGCTTTGCCGGCGACCAGGTCCTGGTCGGTAATGGTGACGACTGCTGCCTTGGCTTGACCGGGCTCGACCTCCACACCGCCGTCGCGCTGAACGATTTGCCCCGCAGTGGCCGCGGCGAACATCTCCTCAACTTCGATATGCGACTGCGCGGTCGAGATGACGCCACCGACAGTGTACCGGGGCTGGCCATCCACGATCTCATCGCACACGTTCGCTGAAGCGATGATGCGTCCGGCAGGTGCCTGAGCGGCCGACAGACCTCGGCCCAGCAGCAGATGCTGAAGTTCCCCGTGGTGACCCTCTGCAAAGACGCCGCGTTGAAGATGATAACGCACGACCGCCGCATTTTGGCTAAAGCGGTGGCTGCTGACGTCGTCCCAAGTCTGGGGCGAAGGTCCCGAATAGCCGAACTGCGGATCAAATCGCGCGTCGTAAACACGCAGGCCCCGAACAACGAACTTCAGGACGGGATGGCCCCTAGTCCACACCTTGTCGTCGTACTTATAGGTGATCCATATTTCGGCGACACTGGGACAACGATCCGCAGACGTAAGCCCGACGCCAGCGTTCAGCATATAGAGCGGTGGCATGGCGCCGGTCGCCGTCGCATTTGCGAACGTCAGCTGCAGCGCCCCATTGCCGAAACCGGGCTGAACGCCGTTGGCGTTGAACGGATAGTAGGTGTCGTCCACGTAGTACCCGACCAGACCGTCGAGAACGTGGTCAGAGAGAGCGACGCGCCGCGTCACATAGTCGGTCTGATACTTTCCGCCATGGTTCCATGCATTGATTAGTGAACCGCCGGTGCAAGCCACACCAACCACGACTTCGCGGGGCGTTTCGCCCAGCGAAAGTGTGGTGACGGTGGCCTGGCGCTCAGCCACAGCCCCCTTCATCAGCCCGAGCGCCTTCGCAGCCTTGCCGACTGCCCAACTACCGGCAGCATAAAGCGCCGTGTTGATGACGAAGGTCGCGACGGCCGCCGCCGTGCCGGTGAATCCTACAAAGGCGACGACGGCCGCTGAAACGGGGTCGGCGTGAGCTTGCGACGTCGCGGAGGCGGTGAAGCTCAGCGCAAGTGCGCTCGACAGGAGGAATCGTTTTAGGCGCATGTCAGTCGATCCGGATCGTCCAGGCACGCAGGGCATTTGCGCGGGGGAGCCGAGACAAGCCGTGATCGGCACGGACACCGACGACACCCTCGCCGTCGAACAGCACCAGCTGCCCGTCTGGCAGCAGCCCGACATCGCCGCGGCCCGCCAGCGTTAGATCGATGGACGTCATGACCTCGCTCACCGCCGGCGCCATGCCGCCGTGCTTGGCCAAGACTCGCCGTGCGCCCCGCATGGTCGTCCACTGGCTGGTGAAGGCCTTGAGGGGGTGGGTCCCGAACACCGCCGCCACGCCGGCGTCGCAGAAGCGGGCACAGTCGTGAGTGCGAGGTTGTGGGCCGTAACCGAAGACCCAATCCTCGCGTTCTTCAAGGAATGGGATCAGCGCATGATGGTCGCGGGTCATAGAGGCAGGCTCCTCCCCGTCAAGAACCGGATCGCGTCCGCCTGTCCGGGCGCGATCCCGCCGAATGCCGACCCACTTCGCTCGGGCGGCTTGCCGCCCCAATTGATGGCCTTTTCGCCGGCGTAAGCGATCGCCGCGAAGCCATTGGCGGTGGGGTCTATCATCCTCTGGTCAGCGTCCGTCCGCATCCGCTCCGAACGTCGCCCCAAGCCCCGTGCTGGGCCCTCAATGCCGACACGGATGATGGACTGCCCGCCCGGAGTTTCCTCTTTCGGCGCCCGATCAATCCGCCCCCGTAGAAATATCTCCGCATGCAGCAAGCGAGCGCCCGTGCCGTTGAAGATCAGCCGCCACAGGATCGCTGGCTCACCACGCAGGGCCTTCAGGTTTAGCTGGCCGGCGATGTCGGGATCGACATTTGATAGCGTCAGTTCAGCGCCTTGCTCCGAGCCGCCGAGAGAACCTCCAGAGGCGTTCACAAGGCCCCGCTTGCCGACACCAGCATAGGCGAAGCCTCCGAAGGCTAAGACGCCATGTCCACCCCACAGGCGGACCTGATTGGGCACGGCGCCCAGCTGGACCGCGCCAGACGTCATGACATCCCCGCTGCCGATGGCAGCGAGGGCTTCCGTGCTGAATGATTTCATGACGGCTCCTAGGCTCGCAGATCCTGCACAGCCGACAATGTGCCGCTTGCCGAGTGGAGGGTGTCGATTTCGCCCATTCCCGACTCCCCCGGCACTTGCTTGAATATCGCCTGGGGCTTCGCCAGATCGGCGACTGCCGAACCGGGGACAAGCGTGGGGATGGGCGGTTCGATGGCGACAGTCACTGCCCCCGCGCCCGAGGCGGTAGCAGGAGCAACGAGACGATGAAGCGAACGGCGAGGTTCGCCTCCGGTCACCCAGCGCAACATCAAGCCATCGCGATTACTCAACACGAGTGCGGCAGGCAGCCCCGAAAGAGTCAGATGGTCGCGATCCGAATTGACCGACCAAGCGGAAGCGGCACCGGCGAAGACGCCCCCGCCCGCGCGTGTCATTCCGCCGAACCCATTGGGGTAAAGCCGGGGGAAGGGTCGTGTCAGATCGTACGCAAGGAAAGGGCGCTGGACCCCGCGCAGTCCGTCCAGAAAGGCGAACCACATGTCCGTCTCGTCTTCGTCGCCATCTCGGATCGTGGCCTTCATCGTCCATAGAGGCGCGCCCGCGGTCACACCGAAGACCCGCCCATCAGTCGCCGCCGTCTGATAATCTAGGCGCTGGATGTTGAAGATCGCACTCACCACGGCGACGTCAGGCATGATCGAAGCGGGCAGGGCCAAGCTCAATCTCCGTGGTTGCGCTGTCGGGCGTCGTTGACGGCGCGCACCGCCATTCCCGGCATCTCGCGCTGTAGCTGCTCAAGGCGGTCTTCAACCCGCCTCAGGGCTGCGGCGTCCGCGCCGGGTGCGTTGATGGTGATTGCTGGCAAGGTCACGAGAGGACTGAATGGCGCAGGGGAACCTGCTCGCGTGTCCCCCAGACTTTCCTTGAGCATCCGCGCCGTCTCGGTCGCGCTGGTGACATGGCCCGAGCCGCCAATCATGAACAGTTCAGGTCGGCCATGTTCGACCGTCGTGTAGAACCGGCCCGCCATAGTGTCGCCGCCGGCGGCGCGGCCGCCGCCGAAGAAGGACTTCGCTAAGTTGATGCCTTTGGACAGCCAGTTGCCGGCGCCAGATTCGGACCCGCCGCCCCTGAACAGATTGAACAGCTGGTCCAGCGCTCCATCTAGTAGCCGTTGCTTCAGTTGGTCGGCGATATACTCTCCGATACGCCCCTCGCGGATCGCCTCCGTCACTTCGCGGCCATAGGACTTAAACTGGGCGCGGAGGCGTTCCGTTTCCTGATAGTCGAATAGCTCGACTTGGCGGTTGGATTTGCGGTTGAACGCCGCCATGCGCTGACCCCGCTGCTCGTCATCGAGTTCAAGGTCGTTATTGAGTTCGGCTTCCTTGCGTTTGCGGGCGATCTCGATCGTGGCCAGCAGGATTTCGCGCTCGATCCGATAGCGTTCCGCCTGCGTCCGCGCCATCTGTGCGTCGATGCTCAGCATGTCGCTGGCAGCGCGAGCGGCGTCTTCCTCGTCCTTCAGACGCCGCGCCGCGATCTCGCGGCGGCGCTCCCACTCGACTATCGCCTTTTTCTGTTCGGTCAGTTCGGCTTGCTTGGCGCGCAGCTGTTCGGCCTCGGCCTCGGTCAAACCCCGCAGGCCCTTCGAGCGAATATATTCCTCTTCGGCACGGGCGATCTCGCGCAGCCGCCCCGCCCGCTCCAGCTCAAGGTCCGCGACCTCGTAGGTCGCCTTGCCGTCGATGGACAGATTGCCCTTGTCGTAGGTGCGCGCAATGTCGTCCGTCGCACGTTCCAACTGCTGGGCCGCGCGTTCGGCGCGCTGGCGGCGCTGTTCCGCCTCCCGTTCCGCTTGTCGCGCCGCCGCCGCGGCGGCCGCGGCGGCGCCATTGGGCGTGTGGCCTTGTGGCTCGAAGCCCGCGTTCGGATTCGTGGCGAAAGCCGCGACACCCTTGGTGACCTCATCGAGATCAAATCGCCCCGGGACGTTGGGATTGTCGCCGTCGGAAAAATACCGACCCATGGTCCGCCCGATCACGAACTCCTGGGCGCGCTGGACCAAGCCGCTGCCGGGTAAGGACCGACCGATCGCGAGGAAGGTCTGAATCCAACCGGGCGCATGGCTCTCTATTTTCGAGAACTCCAGCGCCATGCCGGCCAGTTCGGACGCGGCATCGGCGAAGATGTCAGCCAGCGGCGCGACTGCCGTGTCGCGCAGGATTTTCATCTGCTGCCCGGCCAACTCCATCTTGCGGTCCGCCTCGTCCAGCCGCTTGTTGGTCTCTGAATCCAGCACCAGGCCGAGATCGCTGGCGGCTCCCGTCAGGCGCTCCAACTCGTCGCGACCAAGACGCAGGACGGGCAGAGCCTCCTCGACGCCCAACGTCCGGGCCAGCGCAACCTGTTTAGCGCGGTCCTGAACCTGCCCGAGCGTGTCGGCCAGAAGCAGCAACATCTGATCGGCCGTCTGGACGTTCGCCAACTGAGCCTTGGTGATCCCCAGTTCCTCGAACACGGGCTTGAGCTTTGCGTCACCGAGCCCCAGCTTGAACTTGCCGACCGTGCCGTTCAGCTTCTCCATCACGCCTTCCAGCGTGGCCGTGTTGACGCCCGCCTCGTCGGCGACATAGCGCCACTGTTGCAAGGCCTCGACGCCGATGCCGATCCGGTCGGCCGCGTCCGTCAGATCGGCCGCGCTCTTCATCGCCTCGAATGCGCCTTTGGTGGCGATCGCCAAGGCGCCAAGTGCCGCCGCCGCAGCGAGACCGAGGAAGCCCAGGGCGGCCAGTCCTGTGCCCACTGATCCGGCGCGTGCTGCGAGGCCCTCAAGCCCCTGTTTGGCCTCGTTAGCGCCCAACGACAGGGCGCGGATCGCCGGGTTTGCAGACTTCTCGCCCAAGGCGATCTCGGCCCACATCTTTTTGCCGCTGTCGCCGACCTGATCGAAGGTCCGACGAACGACCTCGGCGCCCTGAACGAACAGGCGGATGCCGACGCCGCCACGGCCTGCTGTGGTGTCGGTCATCAGTCACTCCCCAGAGGCAGGCGCCTCCGATTTGGCCTTGCCGCGCTTCTTCTCTCCCTCGGCGGCTGCCCGCAGGGCGGCCGGCTCGAAGGCGTCCAGCAGGGTTTCCAGTATCCAGACCGGCACGTGGCCCAGTCGGGCACGGACCGCCTCACGGTCGATCCGCCGCGGCGTCATGCCGCCACCGGCCCAGGCGCCCGCCCGTTGCACGGCGTCCCAAACCTCGGCGCCCTCGGCCGTCCGACAGGCATGCTCGAACCGGGGGCAGCGGCGTCCCTCGACCTTCACGCCTCGACTGCACGGCGCGTTGATCTTCTGGCAGTTGAAACAGTGGTCGGGACCTACGCCGTCGCTCCTGGCGCCGAAGAGCCATTCGGCTAGGCCCCGAAGGGCTCCCCCTCGACGATCAACAGCCGCGCCGCCTCCGTCAGCACCGCCATGAGTTGGTCGCTGAGCGCCTCGTCCAGCAGCAGCACTTCCAGCACCTCGCGGTCGACCGGCGCAGGGACACCCGTGTCGATCTCGATTCCGGCCCAGGCCTCGACGCCGATCAGCGCGGCCTCGACCGCAGCCAACCACATGCCGATGCCGATCAGATACTGGGCGTAGGCGACGGGGTCGTCATCCTTCATCCGCTTCCAGCCGCGCACACCCCCCTTCGGCAGCAGATCGTGCTTGACCAGAAGGTTCAACAGTTCCGCGTCATCACGCAGGATCGCCTGGGCCGCATCGCGCGCGCTTTCCCATTCCGGAGTGCGCAGACGGCGCACCGTCACAGTCACGTCCTGGTAAGGCGCGCGCAGCGGTCGCGTGACCGCCTCGCTTTTCAGGGCGACGCGGACGCTCACGTATAAGCCTCGACGTCGTTGGTGACGATGATCTGAGCGGCGGCGGCGGATGCCGTCTGATACGGCGACCAGTTGATCGTGCGCTCGATCTGACCGGGGCCGTTGATCGGGATGGCGCTGGGCGCCAGCAGCGCCTGGGGATGGCGTAGCTTGATCAGGTGGCCCGTCTGGATTCCCAGCATGCGGAAGCAGGCGGAGAAGGCCTCCTCCTCCTCGTCCATCTGATCGAACACGGCGCCAATGGCTCGGAACGACGCGGAACCGGCATGCTGGGTGGCGTTCGGCCTGAGGCTGGACACGTTCGGAGTGGCGCTCAGGAAGATGCCTTCCTGTAGCTGTCGGCTGAAGCTGAACGAGCCGCTCAGCATATTGCCCGCGACGACGTCGTCGACCTCGAACAAGGCGCGCAGGATCGGCGCCTCGGCCGGAACCGGCTGAGCCGTGCCGGCAGGAAAGGCGGTCAGCTTCTTGCGTCGCAAGCCCGCCAGCGAGATGTTGAGATTGAAATCCTGGGTGTTCTCGCCCGTGAACTGCGTCGAGAGCTGCGACATCGTCAGGCCTTCATAGACCCGGATGTCGTTAGCCCCGACCCTGATCGCGAGATCGAAATACTGCTCGGCCTTCGAGCCGCTCTCGAACACATGGTCGTACAGCGCACCGTTGGCGACGGCGGCGGCCGGCGGCCCCATGGCGGCGCGCAGCAGCAGGGGCAGTTGGCGCGTGTCGGCGTCTACGACCAGTTCGCCGGTCAGTCGGAAGAACCCCTTGCGCGGGCGGGTCGGGTCGAGGACGTTCGTGCGGATGCCGGGGTTTCCCAGCTTGGTCCGTTCGCGCCATTCCTGCGCCGGCGTGATTGTCAGCGTCAGGAACTCGAAGTTCTGCCACACCGTCGGCGCAGTATCGAGGTTCGCGCGGCGACCGATGCGGGTTTCGCAGTCGCCGCCATACCAGACATCAGCGGGCATGATCAGTCCTCCTGGGCGTCGGTGACGCCAGCGATGGCCAGATCGCGCGCGGTGGCGCGGCGGCCCTTGTCGTTTGAAATCGCGCCATCGACGGCGCTGCTGTTGACCTGGTGCAGGCCGGCCTCGGGGGTGACGATCCAGACCAGTTTGGGCTTGGGGCCGGGCTTGTTCGGCGCGTCGGTGTCAGTCTCGGTTTCCGCGGTCATGTCAGGCTCCGGTTTCAGGGGGTGCGGCCCAGCGCGTCGCCCGAGCGGACGCGGATGGTGAAGGTGATGAGGAAGCTGACGCCGTTCGGCGGCAGGTCGTCGTCGGTCTGCTCGCCCAGGATCAAGCGCTCGGCTGTGCCGGACAGGGTGGGATAATTATCCTGCAACTGGGCGAGAGCGGCCAATGCCTCGGCGACCTTGCTTTGGCGCCTCAAGCGGTCCGGCCCAGCGAGGGCCAGTTCGACTTGGCATTGACGCTCGACCACATAGCGGACCTGGGGGCCGCCCATCAGTTGCCGGGGCGACCGGGTCTGCACGCTCACCAGCGACGCGGCCTGCACGAGTATTTTCTCGTCGCCGGTCGGGGTGAAGGGAGCAGGCGGGTCGACTTTCAGGTCCCAGCCTGTGGCCTGGTCTACCCCGGCCAGCGCTTCCGAGATTCGCAGCGCCAGCTGCTGATAGGCGGGTTCAATCATTGGTCGGTCCCGACAGGAGGGCCTGTCCGCCGGGCTGTTCGAAATGTCGGACGAACAACCGATCGATGGCGGCGGCGGCGTTGCGCTGCGCGCGTTCGCGAATGACATTGCCGCGCAGCATCCGGGGCAGGCGGGCTTCCTTCACCAGGAAGAAGACAATGATGGTCGTGAGACCGCGGCCCGTACGGAGCGAGGTCGCGCTGGCCTTTCGGAACGTACCGGGACGTGACGCGCTGGAGCGTGCTTCGGCGACCAGCATCGACGCCTTGCCCGCGCGGTAGACCAGACGCAGCGGTCCGAATTTCTGCTCGGCGACGGACAGGGTGTTGTTGCGCTGTCCGCCGCGACCGCCCGGCCGGGGCACGCGTCCGCTCGGCCAGACATCCGGGTTGGGGATCAGCAGGAAATGCCCGTTGGGCGACCGCACTGTGGTCGCCTGCTCGAATGCGCGCTGCAGGATCGGGAACGTGGAGTAGACTTGGGCGGCGGGGTTGAGGCCGCGGTTCCGGTACTTCCGCACCCGGATCGTTTTCGTCATCCGCTGGGCGTTGCGGAGGCCGGATTGCGCGACGTCCTGTCGCCACTTGGCCTGGGTATCCTCAGCGTAGTCGAAAAGGGCCCACTGAATGGAGCCCTCGACATGCTTCAGCGCCGCGTTCGTCTCCTTGTCGAAGTCGCCGATCAGCGCGGCCTTCAACTGAGCGAAGGTGCTCACCCCGGTTGGACCTCGAAAGCCCACCAGCCGCCATCATCCTCTGCGACGGGCGCTTCGGCGACTTGCCAGATGTCGCCCAGGACGCCGCCCGGCAGCACCATTTGGAACAGGTCTTCCTCGCGAAGATCAGGACAGGCGGCGCGCGCGACACGCACCACGGGCCGTGATCGCGTGAAGCTCATGCCGTTCAGGCGATCCACCGATTGGGGGTAGTCGATCATGATGCGGACGGACCTCGGATCGTCGTCGCCCGTCGAATAGAGAGCGTCGTCGCAGAGGTGGCGTTCAGTCGCGGCGTCGAGCCCGGCCAGGAGGCTGCTGAAGTTCATGCTTGCCTCCTGGCCGGCCCGATCACTTCTTCTCGGGAGCCGGCTTTTTCTCGGGAGCCGGAGTGCCGGCTGCCGTTTCGGCGTCCAGGTCAATGGCGGCGCGAGCCGCAACAGCGGCCGCGCCGACCTTGTCGTCGACCGAGCCGACCCATCCGGCGGGGAGGGTGCGCTTGACCCCCTTCCCGCCGGCGACGTCGTAGGGGTAGGCGCGTTTCATCCGCACGTTCATGTCGGCTCCTCCTACAGGGTCAGGCGCTTCAGAACCTGCGGACGCAGACAGACTGGCAGGACATTCGACTCCGTGTGGATGTCGTAGCCCTTGCCGTGCGGGCGCTCGTCCGTGGAGACGAACACCTTGGACGACGGGTCGGGCGCCTGGTTGGCGTCGTGGATCGTGTCCGGCGGCGAGACGTAGCGCTTGAAGTACGGCGTGCCGAGCGGGACGGCGACGGCCTCGTCCGGCGCGATGGCCGGGCGCGTTTCAAGCGTGCCGTCCGCCAGGCGCACGGCGAACTCCTCATCCACCCGCTCGATGACGGAGCCAGCATGGGCGAACCCATCTTCCAGGCCGTCGCGGTTCGGGTTGTTGATCGAGGTGTAGTACTTGTAGGCGTCCTTCACCGTGTCATGGCCGACGTAGCGGCGGAAGAAGTTCTCGCCTGCCAGGATGCGGACACCCGTCATCGGCGCGCCCTTCAGAGCCTTGCGGATGTCCGCCTTAACTCCGCGCGTCAGGTCGGCGACGTCAGTCGTCGCCGTTGCCAACGCGAACGATTCCGGGGTGCCGTCGACGCCGAACGTCTCGTAGAGATCGAGCAGTTCGTAGCCGTCGGCGTCGAGGATCAGGCCGTTCAGCGCGCCCCAGTCGAGGTGCGCGTGCGTCTGGTCGTGCTTGCCGCGCATATCCAGCAGACGCGCATTCACCACGCCGCCGAAGGTCTCGAAAACGCGGTCCTCGCCCCAGGCCAGCACATTCTGGAAGTCGGCCGGCGTGATCGCGTCTTCCAGCGGGAAGTGCGGGATCGGCACCAGCTTCGTATCAGGCCGTTGCGACATGTTCTTGTTGGTCGGGCCGCCGCGCTCGCGCGAAGGGATGATGGTGAACTCGCCATCCTTCACCCCGATCTTGGCGTAGGTCGTCGCGATCGGCGTGTCGGTGAACAGGCCCAGCTGCGCCAGGCGGCCGGTCTGATAGGGCGGGATGTTGATGGCCTCGGTGAGTTGCGCATCAGCGAACTCCGGGGCGCTCATCAGGTCGTGGACGGTGGACATGGTTTAGACCCCCCGGCGGGCGACGATGCCCGCGGTTTCGAGTTGAGCCAGCGCGGCGGCGCGCTGGGTGCTGTTGACGCCGCTCGCGAAGACGAGCGCCTGGGCGACGACTTCGGCATGGCGGCTGAGGACGACGGTGCGCGGCACATCCGCATCGGTGGCGTCCACGCGCTCCAGCGAGATTCGCGCGGCGGTTTGCGATCCGTCGGAGGCGCCAGGGGCGACCGGCCGATACTTACCGGAGGCAGTCACCTTGCCGAGGACGGCGCCGACTTCGACCACCCCCGAACCCGAGGCGATCGTCACCTCGTCGCGAGAGTAGCGGTTAGGGCCCTCGGTCTTCACGACGTCGGTTTCGGTTTTCAGCGTAGCCATGGATCAGGCCTCCTTCTTCAGGCCGAAGCGCTCGCGCATGTTGCCGGCCAGGCTGAACCGCTTGGCTTGCGCGCGATTGTGGTGGGGACGGATTTCGCGGCCAGCCGAAGCCGACGCAGTGGCTTCGTCGTCGACGAGGGCCTTTCGGACGTCGTCCAGGCTGGTCTGGTCCTGGATGAAGCCCTTGGCCTTCTCCGGCGCACCGGCGAGTTCGCAGAGTTCGATCACGCCGATGGCGTAAGCGAGGGCTTCGGCATAGGCCGTGGTGGCGTCGCCGGTCGCCTCGGGCTCTTGGCCTTCGGGTTCCTGCTGACTTTCCGCGCGGGCGCGGTTCGGGGCGGTCCTGCCGCCGCCCGAGGGTTTGGTCGTCATGATTGGCTCCTGACGTTTGGGGGCTGCGGCGACTGCCGCCGGGGGGGACTGGGGCTTGCCCCAGCCGTTGGCGACCGCGAGCGCTTTCACCTGCTCGGGGACGTTTCGGAATGCACCCGGCTCATGCCGGAGCATCGTGTAGGCGTGCGGATCGGGCTCGCGCTCGGGAAACTCGATGACCTCGGTCTCCGAGCCTTCGGCCGCTTGATCGTTGCCGACGCGGGTCGCGTAGCCGGCGGCCACAGCGTCTTCCGGCGCGAACCAGACCTCGGCGTGCATGTCCGCGAGGGCCTGCTCCAGCGTCCGGCCGGAGCGCGCGGCATAGATGCCGGCGTAGGCCTTCTCTAGCGCCTGGAGGTAGCGCAGCGACGTCTCGTGGTCGGCGGACGTGCCCCAGGTCATGGTGGCCGGGTTGTGGATCATCAGGATGGAACCGGGGGCCATGACTATCTCGTCGCCGGCCATCGCCAGAAGGGAGGCGGCCGACGCGGCGATGCCCTCGATCATCACAGTCACCTTGCCGACGTGGCGATCCAATCCGGCATGGATGGCGGCGGCCTCCGACGCATAGCCGCCGTCGCTGTTCAGGCGCACGACCACGTCGGTCTCGTGACCGACTTCGGCCAGGGCCATTGCGACCTCAGCCGCCGTGAACCCTGGCTCGTCCCAATAAAGGGCGCCGACCGTGCCGGTGAGCACGATCGTGTTCTTCTCGACGATAACCGCCATCGGCAGTCTCCTATGATGCAGTCAGGAAGCCCTGCTCGTCCTCGACGGCCGGCGCGGGCGGGGCCGCCTGGACGGCGGTGCTCTTGAAGACCAAGCCAAGCTCGGCCTCGCGCGCCTTGTCCGCCGCGATCCGCGCATCGACCTCTTCAGGGTCGTAGCCCTCGGCTTCGATGATGTCGGAACGCGAGGTCCAGCCGCGGTCCTCGGCGAGCGCCTGGGCCTGGCGATCCTTTAGCGGGTCGATCCATGGCCAGGACGGCGGAATCCACTTCGCGGCCGAGACCTCGTCACGCTGAGCGATCCATTCGGCGGGGCTGATCGGGACGGCGCCGACCAATACGGCGGCCTGCATCCAGCGCTTCCAGATCGGGCGGCACATCTGGAAGATGAGGGTCATGTGCTGGAACTGGTCCATGCGCCGACGCTGCTCGACCTGGCCGCCGCGCTGACTGCCGTAGTTGGCCTTCGACAGATCGCCGCTGACGGTGTGGTAGGGCAGGCCCACCGCGACGCTGATGGAGCAAAGGCTTCGGAACTGGAACGCCTCGTAGGAACCGCCGACTTCGGTCGGCTCGCTGAACCTCACATCCTCACCGTCGGCCAGCACCTGAATGGTGCCAGGCTGAAGCTCAAGGGTGGCGGTGCCCGCATCGTCTGCGGCGGTCACGCCTTCCGCCTGCGTCCCAGTGAGCGGATCCTCGACATCGGTCGACGGCTTGGTGACGAAGGCCGCGAACATCGCCGTCGTGCGCTTCCGATCCAGCTCGGCGTCGTCGTACTGATCCATCAGGTAGAGGCGGACCATGCCCGGCGTGATGCCCGGCTGGCCACGGATTTGGCCCGGACGCAGCGGCCGGTAGAGGTGCAAGACCTCGCTCGCCGGGACGATGGTCTTCTCAAGCCCCTTCCAGTTCAGGGCGAGGTCGCCGGGGTGGCTGCGCAGGAAATGATAGGCGACGCGCCGACCGATACCGTTGAACTCGATGCCTGCCCTTACGGTGTTGCCGTTGGCGAGCGTCTCATTGTGGGTGAGCGGCAGATGCTCAGCTTCGAGGAGTTGAAGCTGGAGCGGAACGCTCAGGCCGTCCTCCGGGCGCCGCGGCCGGAATCGGATGAAGCACTCGCCGGCCTCGAACATCGCGCGCGCGGCGAGCGCCTGCAGACCGTAGAAATCGGTCAGCCCATCCGCATCGCATTCGTCCGTCCAATGGAGGAACGCCTTGACCACCGCCTTCTTCTTGTCGGCCGGTAGGTAGAGCGGCGACGGTTTGATGCCGGTGCCGACAGCAGCCGCCACGAACGCCTCGACGGCGTTCGCAGCGTATGGATTTTCACGGCAGAGCTGCCGCGCGCGGGCCCGGAGTTGATCGCCGCCGGAAGACAGCAGCGAGTTGATGTTGCGGCGCTCGGCGACCCAGCCACGAAGCCGGCGCCCGATGCGGCTGGCCTCGAAGCCGAAGGCGGTGGCCCGGCGTTTGCGCGACGCCTGCGAGATGGCCTTGCGCGCTGTCTCGCGGTTCTTGAACAGCCAGGCCATCAGAGGCCCTTGGTGCTGTAAGTGCGGATTTGGCGGACGACTCCGCGCGAGTTCATGCGGCCCAGATCGGCTCGGATCTCGTCACGCCGAGCGCGCATCGCTGCGAAGTCGTATTGCACAGACCGACCGCCGGACTGCACCCGGACCTCACCTGCTCCCAGAGCGGCGTTGATCCGAGCGAGTTCGGATTCCAGCTCCGTCTGATGCGTGGTCGGATCGGCCATCGGTCACTCACCTCATGTAGCTGCTCTTGATCACCCGTCGGCGGGGCGCGGTACGGGTTTGGCGCGCCACGGCTTCCAACGGCGGCGCGGGGGCGGTCGGGGCGTCTTCGACGTCGGGCAGGTGCGTCGGCGTCACGGCAGCCCCGACAAGGTCGGCTTGGGCGTTCAGCTTCAGGCCCATTTGCGTCATGCCGCGCAGCGCTGCGTAGGCGTACACCCGGCAGTCCAGGCCCTCGTTCGCGCGGCCGGGGATGGGCTGCCAGACGAAATAGCGCTGGCCGCCCTCGATCTTGGCGACGAGGCGCTCGGCGGTGAGTTGCATAAACCAGTCGAAATCCCGATCCGCTGGGTAGTGCATGTAGCCGGGCCCTGGCTTTGTCAGCTGGAGCCGTGACGAGATCGCGTCCTTGGCGGTCTGCGTGCCGATAATGAATGGCTTGAAGCGGTCGCGCTTCTTGCGGCTGGGCTTCGCCGTCGGCCAGACTGGCGAACGTTTCCCCGCTTGGTCGCTAGCGCCCTTGATGGCCCAGACCTGGCGGCCAAGGCGTTCCTTCGAAAACTGATAGACGGCGTCCGTATGGTGACCGCCGGAGTCGTGACAGGCCGCCGCGATCCGCATCTCGCGACCGTCAGCCTTCCGAAAGACGGTCAGCAGGTACTGGTCGAGTTTTGCGCAGGTGGTTGGATCGTCGAAAGCGCCAGGGATGATCTGATAATCCACCGACCAGGACTCCTCGTCCCGGCCCCACCCGACAACTTCGATCTCAATCCGGTCATCCTGGGTGTCGATGCCGGCGGTGAGAAGGGCCACGCCGTCGGGCACGTGGCCCTGTTTCCAGTTTCCCCGGCGGGCCGCCAGAACCTCGGCGGCGACCTCCTTCCCAGCATGGCGCCGGAAGGGCAGGCCCATCTGGGTATTGGTCCAGACCTGCAGCTTGTCGTCGTCACCTTGGGCGGCGATGAACTTCTTCGCGATCCGCGCGGGCGAGTCCTTTCGCGTCCACGGACTGAACAACTTGCTGGCCTGAAAGCTGGCGTGGGTGTTCGGCACGGCCCAGGTCGAACAGCATCGGCACTTGGCGCGATAGACTGCCCAGCGGTCGCTGGCCCACCAGTCCCAGAGGTGGTCGACGGGCTTATCTGCGCCGGCCGCGATGAGTGCGCCGTAGGCTTCGAGCGGGATTTGGCGTTCGCCGCAACAGATGAATGGTCGGGTCTGATGCCAGCGGATCGTCTGGAGCGCTCGGAGGCGTTCACCCTCGTTCCAGCCTACGCCGCACCGCTCACAGAATATCTGGGCCGTCGCCGTCAGGTGTTCCTTGGCGTGGCCTTGAAGTTCGACCTTGTCCCATTGGACGTGGGACCATTCGAGGAACTGACGGTGAGCGCAATGCGGGCATTCTACGGACGCCCGGCGCTGGTCCCCGTCCAGATAGCTGGCCTCGATGCGGCTTTCACCGGAAAGCGTCGGCGAGCAGACGCGGACGCTCAAACCGTTCGAGAAAGTCGACTGGCGCTCATCACCCAGGGCGAAGGGATCGCCCTCCTTCGTGATCGGATACTTATCGACCTCGTCGTAGAGCGTGATGCGGATAGGCCGGCGGGCGAGGTTGTCGGGGCTGCCGGCGCCGACCAGGGCGAGGAAACCGCCGGGGAAGGCCTTGTACAGCAGCGTGTCTTCCGACTTCCGCGTGTTCCGGTGGCCGACCAGACCCTTGAGCGCTGGAGTGACGCGCACCATCGGAGCGATGCGCTCTTTCGAGAAGGCTTCGGCCGCATCCTCTTTCGGCTGCACCAGCAGGATCGGACACGGGTCGAGGTGGGCGTGGTAGCCGAAGATGTTCTCAAGCAGCGCCGTCTTCATCAGCTGCGTGGAGACCATGGCGGTCTCGACTTCTACGCCGGGCTCCGTCGTCGCCAACATGGGGCCGCGGGCGACCTCGACGGTCGAAGTCTTCCACCGGCCCGAACTGCTGCCCGATTCCGGCGCCAGATGCCGGTATTCGTCGGCCCAGTCGGGGAGGCTCAGCCTAGGCGGCGGGGTCGCGGCCTTTCTGGCCGTCAGCCTCAGGCGCTCCAGCTTTTCTGATAGGGTCGATGGGTTGCCCGAGATCGTTGAGGTGCTGGTGGACATGAACTGTCAGCGCCTCCACGACTCGGTCAGGGGCTAGGCCGAGATCGGCGGCCAGCAGCGGTCCGACGCGCGAAGGGAAGTTCAGCCAGGCGTCCCGATGTTGTCGAAACACGTCGAAGAAGACCGCCTCGGCATCCGCCATCTCGACGACCTCGCCGGCACGCTTGCGCGCTTCGATCATGCGAATGGCGGCGAGGCCGTTTTCTTTGATCGTCTGGGCGGTGATCAGATCAACGGTCCGGCCCTCGGCAAGGCCTGACATGAAGTCGAGAACCGTGCGGGCGGCCTCGTCGCCCTGCGCCGCGGCCTCCTCCAGATCACCGACCATCGCGGCAGGCAGAGCGGCTACCTGCGCGGCTACCTTCGGTGCGGGCGTGGTAGCCGTTCTCCGGGTCTTGGTAGCCGCATCAGCGAAGCGTCCGACGCCGGCGTGCGCGAGCTTCTGATCGGAGGCCTCTACGGCGACCTTGCCGTCCCTGAAAACCAGCAGGCCACGGGCTTGCCACTTCTGGGCGGCGCCCTTGGTGACGCCATGGAGGCGGGCGTAGGCCGAGACCGAAACGAGCGTCATGGCTACCTCCGGCTACCGGCTACCGACTTTTGCACCCATTGGCTGAAAACGATACGTGCCCAAGCCGCCCGTATACGCCGCAGGCCTGGGAAGGACCCGCGATGCGATTGCTTCGCAGTTGGAGCAGCCGGTCAGGGCCGTCGAGGTTGGACATGCTGGGTCCGTCCGCGATAGTGCTGGCGCAACGACCGATGGAGGCGAGGATGACGAGGATTGTGGCAGGCGCTCTTGCGCTACTGCTGGCGGGCTGTGCCTCGGTCGGCGAGACCATCGCGACCAAGGATCCGAGCATGGTCGCGCGGTCGGAGAAGAGCCCGACCGAATACCGGGACTGCATCGTTCGGTCGGAGCCCTTGGCCGTTTGGTCGATCACGGAAACCGAAGGTGGCTTCATGTTCGCCTCGACGAAGGTGTCTGGAAACGTCTTCACTGTGAAGCCGGCCGAGAGCGGTAGCGAGGTGACCGTATGGGGGTTGCTCGGGACGAGGCGAACCGCACGCGCCTGTCTGTAGGATCACGACCGAGAGGTCGGCGACGGGACTTGAACCCGCGACCTCAAAGCACCTGGGCCTGCCTTGTGGGCTACCCGGCGGCCATGCGCTCTACCAGCTGAGCTACGCCGGCGCTCTCGATCGTGAAGCTGTCATGCGGGACGGGCCTTTCGACCCTACCGACCGGATGCGCCCAGTCGGCCCCGCCAAGTCCGCCGAAGCGGGACAATGTCTGCTGGCGGCCCCCCATCCATCAAACCAGCAAATTGCGGGTTTGAACCCGACGCGGCAGCCAAGGCCGCGAGGGCTCTAACGAAAACTGTTCCGCATGGCCGATCCAGCCCTATGCCGCAGCGCAGACGTGGTCGGTGGCGTATCTGATTGGCGGGCGCATTTCTGGATTGGCTCGAAACGGGTCCGCTGAGCGGTCATCCGTTCGAAGGTCTAGCTGGCCCCTGCGGTGAAGCCGTTCCTGAGCGCATTGCTCATGCCGTCGCCTGCACGCTGTATGGTTGAATTCGTGCTCGGGCGCAAGATGTGGGATCACGCGGCTCTCTCTATATCCACCGCCTCGACCTGATCGTCTTGGATCGGCACGGGACTGCCGGCGAAGATGCCCTCCAATCGAACGCGCAGACCACCGTCCGTCGCCTCGACCACCTTGGCGCGGTGTCCGACTGCCCACCCCGACACGATGCGAACGATCTGGTCCTTGGTGTAGCCTGGCTTCCGCGGACCCGTGTGATTGAAGGCCCCGTCCGCCTCCAGCGCCGCGATCTGCACGATGGTCCAAGGATTGATCTTCGCCGTGAGGCCATCGGCCTTGAGGAGTCCGACGACGCCGTCGATCTGATGAAGGTCGTATTCCGACTGGTGGGGCGCCAAGCCGACGAAGACGTACCCGACCATCAACGGGCGAGCGGCCGTCTGCCGCACGCCGTGGATACGGCGGTAGAAGCGGTGCATCGGCAGATAGGCCATGATCCTATGCTCGCTCAGTCCGACCATGACCTTCCGCTCCGCCATCGCGGCGCAGCGGACGATCACCCAGCGCATGGGTTCGGTCCGAACGCCGGCCGCCATCACGTCCTCCACGGAAACCCTGAGTGCGGAGATGTCGGTCAGCGGGTCGACTGCCTTCACCCGTGCGTCATTTGCAGCTGCGGTTCGAACAGCCTGGGCCGCGGCCTGGGAGGCTCGCTGGTCCCGCCTGTGCTTCTGTCGCCTGCGGCGTTTGGAGTTGGACATCAGATGCGCCCCTTCTCGATCTTGTGGCCAGTGCCATGTCGGCGGCGGGCGTCGGGCCGATCCTTCACGCAGTCACCCTCGGGACGCCAACCGTGGAAGGTGCGCTGCGGTCGGAACACAGCCCGGTGAAACGCGTCCTCGCGTTCGCACCATTCGGCGAAGGCCTTCTCGCCGCGCTTCCGGGTGTCCTCCTCGGATGAATCCACGAGGTAGGGGCGCGACAGGATGCCGTGGGGCAGGCCTACGATCTTTTCCGTCTGACGGTCGGTGCGGCCCAGGCGGCGCTGTTCGTTCACCGCGTGCTGCTGGGCCAGGGTGATACGCTCGACCATCACGCCGCGCCCTCGATGTCGGGCGAGATGGCTGCACGGTACTCGTCGATGCCCAGGAACGCGGCGTGGGCGACCTTGGGGTCGATGCCATCCCGGACCACCACCGTGTGGAAGTGGATCATCACCTGGGCGATCTGTTCGGCCCCAGACTGCCCGGCCTCGGTCGCGTAGACCCACATGGCGAAGGGGTCGACGGCGCGATAGGGCGGGCGCGGCGCCAAGGCCACCTGGCCGCGCGTTTCCGACTTGCTTTTCCACCAAGCCGGGGTCCAAGCGATGGCGGTTTCGGATGCCTTGGCCATTACGCGGTTCCTCGCATCGGCTGGATGAGAAGCTGCTTCGGGACGCGAGTGCCGGGCTGGTCGGGCGATGGCCCAGCCGTCTCCGGCCACGGCTCGCCCTCCCGCCACATGCGGATCAGCTGCTCCCATACCTCGAGCTTCATCTCGCCCGCGGCCGGCTTCATCGAACCGTAGCCGCCGTCCCTGAGCTTGTTCCACGTCTTGGTCTGAAACAGGTCTTCCAGCGAGATGCGCCAGCCGCGGTCACCCCCGCCCCGGCAGAAGTCGCTGGCCTCGATCGTGGCGAGCACTGAGCGCCAGCCGTCGAGGCCGACCGCTCGAAGGCGGGCCGCGATCTTCTTCCGCCGGTCGTCGGTGAAGTCCCGAGCGGTTGGCAGGCCGATCCGTTTGGCCATGTCGTTCCACTCCCCGAACGCAACCCGGACGTCCTCCGCAGAGACCTTGCCCTCGGGCGTCGGCGCGTCGGCGGCGACGAGAGCGAAGCTCTTTTCTTCTTTCCCTGTCCCTGTCCCTTTCTCTTGGATGCCATGTCCCTGTGGACATTCCTCCGTGTCCTTAGGGACAGTTTCGGGACCATTCGGGGGACAGGCCGGAGACCTGGATGCCATGAACTCGTCGAAGTTCGGGGACGGCAGGTCGGTGCCGTTGCGCTGGTTGGCCTTCTTGATCCGGGCGCACTCGGTACGCCAACGCTGCTCCAGTTTGCCCGTCCACGCCGCCACCGCCTGTTCTGCGACCACCGGATGATAGAGGCGGCCGTCCGAGCATTCGACGAATCCGCGCAGCATATCGTCGCGGTGCTTCTTGAAGGTCTTCGTGTCCCGTCCCAGCCCTGCAAGCTTCATCAACACGGTGTCGTTGTTCGGGAGGGAAGCCGCCGGCAGCTGGTGCCAGGCCGCAGACCACAGCATGACGGCATACCAGGCACCCTCTGGATGTGCCTCGGCGGCAAGGTCGCTGTCCCGCAGGCGCGCAACCTGCAACGGCATGAAGGGGAAGTCCTGAAGGTCGCAGTCGGACGGGACCATGGGATCGGGCAAGCTCATGGGTTCCAATCCCTCACGGCCGCGCAGTCGGCCTTGCAGTAGGACAGTGTCTGGAAGCGAGGCCCGTTCGAGTTCTTCTCGACGATCCAGTAGTAGTGGTTCCGGACCTTCTCGAGTTCGGCCAGGCGCTCGGCCTTGGCGATCGGCTCTTCATGCTCGAACGGATCGCGGTAGTAGTATTCCGGCCGGTAGAGCAGGATCACCTGACGGGCGTCTTCGACCACCGCACCGCTGTCCTTGATGCTCGACAGGTTCGGCCGCTTGTCCTTGGCTCCGCTCTGCTCGACGGTCCGGTTCAGCTGGGACAGTACGACCACCGGCACGCCGAGACGCTTCGCCATCGCTTGCAGGTCGTTCGAAACGTCCTTGGTCTCCGAGGTCACATTGCCTCGGCGGTCCTGCGACGGCTTCACCTTGCCGACGTGGTCGACGATCACGGGGCCCGGCTTGATGCCCCGACGACGCCATTCACGATGCAGCCGGATCGTTGCGGCCTGAATCTGGGCGGTCGTCAGGTTCGGCCGGGTGTCGAATGCTAGCGGCCATTGCTCGACCACCGCCTGGGCGTCCTCGAACCTCTCCCATTCGTGGGGCTTCAGCAGGCCCTTCAGGGCCCGGTCGATGGTGATGTTCGTCGTCATGCCCGCGTATGACGCTGCGGAGCGGTCGTAGACGAGGTCGCAGGCCAGGCGAGTGGCCATGGGAACGTCGGCCATCTCCAGCGAGAAGTAGGCGGCGCCGATGCCCTGGCTGGCGCAGCCTTTGGCGATCTGCTGGGCAGCCAGAGTCTTGCCCATTCCGGTCCAGCCGCCGACGACGGTGACCTCGCCGGCGTTCAGGCCGCCCAAGCGCTCGTCCAGCTCTCGGATGCCGGTCGGGAAGTCGATGTGCCCGTTCTTGGCCTTCAGCGCCTGGATGGCGTCGCGCATCATGTCGCCGGCGGAGACCCATGCGGTCTCGATGCTGCTGGACTGGGCGATCTCGGCCGCCTCCCGCTCCAGGTCGCCGAGGATTTCATCGCCGGATGCGTCACCGGTGTTCCGCGCGCGGTTGGCCGCCGTCCTCGCCGAGCGTTCCAACGCGCGGCGGGTGGCCAGGTCCGCGATGATGCTGATGTGACCCAGCGCCGTACGGGTGTCGGCATTCTCGACCATATCGGCCAGCGCATCCTTGCCGCCCCATTCGAGGAATGCATCGTCGGCGCCCAGGCGATGGGCTATGACAGTGCTGTCGATGGCGGCGCCCTTGGCGACGAGGCTGCTGACGGCGGCCCATAGCCGCCGATGGACGGGGTCGAAGAAGTGATCAGCGCTCAGGCGCTCGAAGGCGTCAGGGATGCGGCTGGCGTCATACAGGGCCGCGCCCAAGACGTGCTGTTCGGATTCGCGAGACCAGATCGGGCCGTCGAACTCCTGGGTGGGGGCGAAGTCCTGCATCAGGTGGTCCCCATCCCGACATCGGCCCAGTCCGCACCGACCTTGTCCGGCATATGGATTTCGACCTTGCAGTGCTTCTGGGCACGTTCGGCCAGGGCCTGGGCGGCTTCCAGTCCGGGGTTCCTGCCTTTCGACGTCCGGTCGTGGTCGGCGGCGATCAGAAGGCGGCGCACGCGGCGCGGAACCACGAAGTTGCGGAGGCCAGATGTCGACCATGCCGGCCAGCAGGGCACGCCCTGCAGGATGGAGAAGTGTCCGCACGTCTCCAGTCCCTCCCCGACGGCAAGCCTCCCGTCGGGGGCGACGTCGGTGGTCTGGAGGGCTGAACCCGCGATCGGCCCCAGCATGAGACGTGAGCGGTCACCGAACGCCTTATGCCCGTCCGCCGTCAGGAATGTCAGATGCAGGCCACGGGCGTGACGCTGGACGTCGCGCGAAACGCAGAGCATGGCCGGGTGCGGCGATGGGGGCGGGGGATCGTCCGCCATGCGATTATAGGGAGCGGCTCGCGGCGCCGCAGGGTGAAACCAGATGTCGCCGCACGGGATCGTCAGGCCCCGCCCTGCGAGGTAAGTCACCACCGGCGTGTCGGCGGCGGGCACAGCGCCCTCCATGACCTCCCGGCAGAAGGCGAGCTTGATTTCGTCGAGGCGTCGCTTCTCCTCATCGTGAAGTTCGCGCATTTCGTCGCGCTCGCGCTGGGATAACGCACGACCGCCGCTTTCCAAGCCGAGATAATCCGCGATCTCGCGAAAGCTGTGCGCGCCGCTCATGTCGTTGAAGACCACCTTGCCCTCGTCGGTCAGCAGCAGGCTGAGACTTCGGTCGCGCTTGCTGTGGCCCGGCCCCGGAATGGTCGCGCGTCGTCCGCCCTCCGATAGGGCGCCGCCGTGCAGGCGGACGTAATCGTACAGGTTCGACGTCATGCTGCCGGATCGGGCTCCGTGCGAACCTGACGCGCCACTCCTGCGATCATGGTGAAGAAGGCCCCGGCTTCCTCCGGGCCGATGGTCAGGGCCAGATGGGTCGCTGCGGCGAAGGACAGGGACCTGACGCCGGAGCCCGGATCGCCGGCGTGGAGTTCTCGGGCGGCCTGATCGACCAGCTTGTAGGAATGGCGAACGCGTTCCATCGGGGACAGGTCGTTGGAGACCAGCACCGGGCCGCGATAGAAGGGTGTGACCTCGGCGACCATCAACCGACCGCCTTCAGCTGCACGCGCCCGCCCAGGTGACGATGCGCCTCGCTCAGAGCCTCGATCGCCTCCTCGGTCTCTTTGTCCGCCATCGCTAGATCGCGCGGACTGGCGCCGGGTTGGGAGGCGGCCATCAGGGCGGCGATGGCCTGGCCCGCTTCAATGGCGGCCTTCTGCGACGACGCGACCAGAACGGCGCTGTCAGACGGCGCCTGCACCATCCGGTCCAGGCGGCGGCCATAGACGGCCATCAACGGCGGCTCGCCTCCCCCGGCCGACAAATAGGCCGCGTCCAGCGCCATGGCCTCGTCGATCGTCGGCTGTCGGTCCATGTCCGGATCCGACCAGTTTCGGATGACGCGCTCGCCCTTGCCGACGACGTCGGCGGCTGCGGCCCAGCCGATGCGGTCCACGATTCGCAGGATGGCGTCTTCGAATGTGGAAGGTTCGCGTGCCTTGGTCATGCGGCTTGTCCGTTCAAAATCGGGGTCCGATCGAACGCGACGCGGCGAAGCTGATCGGCGAGAAGGCTGGCGTTGAAGACGAGGGGCTGAACGCCGTGACCACCGAACACGAGATCATCGACGAGGCGCTGTACCGGGCGATCCTTCACGGCATTGCGGCCGGCGCCTGTGAGGCCGCCGCGCGCGAGACGCGCAGCGCCTACTGGGCTGGCATGGCTGAGGATCAGCGGGGGAAGGCGATGGCGCTGCTGCATCAGGCGGCCTCGGTCCGCATGCCAGCGTGCGCGACGGCCAGCACCTCCAAGGTGATGCCCAAGCCGCTCGCGTCCGAATAAGCTGACAAGGCCGACCAGTATTCGCTAGGGATCGAATTCCTGGTCGCCCATGCGCGGACGCGTTTTGCGCCTACATCCCCGGGCGGGAAGCCCAATCCCCGAGAAACTGCGGGCGCTCCGCCTAAGGCGCGAATGATGTCTGCGATTTGCATAAGCCGAGACGCTACGCCTCGTGTTGATTTACGTCAACATACCTTGTGGCGCTCTTTCGTGTAGGGCACGACCCATGAGCAAAGCCCCGGCCAACCCTGAAGTCGCTGAACGCCTGCGCGCTGCGCGCCAGCGGATTTTCCGATCGGCTGCGGCTGCGGCAGAAGCGTTGGGGGCCAAGCCTGGCACTGTGCGAGCGCATGAGAACGGGCAGAACGGCGTCAGCCTCTTCGATCTGGAGCAGTATTCCCGACGCTACGGCGTCACCATGGACTGGCTCATCTCTGGGCGCGGCCCAATGGAGCCTGATGAGAAAACAAATGTCTCAGGGTTCAACTTCTACAGCATTATGGGTCAGCTCCGTGACGACGTCTGGGTCTCTTACGAAGAAGGCGACGATCGGGACGAGTGGCCAGGCTGGGGGGCACTGAAAACCCCCGCCGGTATAGAAGAAGAGGTCGAGTTCACGGATCCGCGCTTCCCTGAGGATTTAATCGTGGCGCTTAAGGTTCGGACCGATCAAGCCGAGGGACCGTACATCGACAATACGATTGTATTCGCGGTTCATGCGGTGGCGACGGGATTCAATGACGGCGACCACGTCGTCGTCGTCCGCGAAAGGGGCGAGTTCTGCGAGTGGTCCCTCAGGCGAGTGCGGTTCACCTCGGACGCAACAGCCTTGGAGAGCCTGCTCAGCGCAGCAGCACCTCTTATTTGGAAGCATGACGAGGAAGTGCCGGATGACGTCCACATCGTGGGCACCGTGATCGCCAGCCTTACGCGACGACCGGTTCCAGCCATGACGCCCCACCAGCGTAAGCTGTACGAGATCGACGAAGCCAACCGCCGCCGTTTCGGGAAGAAATAATCGACACGACCTGTGTTGACTTCTGTCAACACGACTCGTAGCGTTTCCTCACAACCGAGGAGACGCCGATGCTGGCCCTTGCCCAACAGACCGTATTTCGAGCCCAGCCCATTTCGCTGGCCGATCTGAAGCCCTGCCGCTGCTGCGGCGAAACCGACCACCTTCAGATCGACCAGGGTGGCGCGGAGATGCAGTTCCTGTTCGACGGGGACATCGCCATCGTCCGAGACGACAAGGGCGAACCCGTCGATTTCACGGATGACATGGTCCAGTGCCGCGTCTGCGATGCCTGGGCCCCGGCGTTCTTCTGGAATGCCTCCCCTGAAACTGCCGCGGCCGCTCGGCTGACGACCCTCGCCGCCTGGGAAGAGTATTCCGAGGACGGGACCTGGATCGGAGCGCGGCAATGACTGTCGCTAACCTGACCCCCACCGCCGCCGAAATGGACGCGGCCCTGGTGTTCACCGCTGATGGCTATTCCGACGCCAACGGCGTGGACCATGTCACGGCAGCGCAACGGGCCGTGGATGCCGCAGGCAAGGCCGATCTGGAAGCCGCGCTGGCCTACCAGCCGTCGGTGAAATCAGAGACGATCTACAATGCGCAGATGGATCGGCTGTCCACGATCCTATTGTGTATCCGCAGCGAAGCGCTTCGGACCGCGATCAGTGCGGCTGTGGACGTGAAGCGTGAAGAGCGTGATCAGCGCGTCGCCCATGGACGCCTTGAGGCTGTCTCTGTAGCGCTCGCTCGGTCAATGCCTGGTTCGCCTCTGTTACCCAACGCTGAGGCCCAAGCGGCTAAGGCCGACGAAGCTTGGCTTAGCGCCTGGGAGCAGTTGTCCGATGCCGGGACGGCGGTTCTGGGTGCACCGACGGACGGCTTTGACGACATACTCTTCCGGTCGGAGGCCTACCTCTGCCTGCTAGGCGACAGGATGGAACCGACGCCGGACAGTGACAGCGTCGAGACCATGCTGGAGGCCATGACGGCGGTCCACACGGCGGTGAAGGACTTGGCTGAGCGCAGGCCCGAAGATGAGGATGCGGGGTGCGGTTATGGATTCTTCAGACGCAGGTCGCAGAACCTTGTGTTCGCCCTTCGTGAGAGCGAACGTCTGAGCGATGTCGTCGCCGCTGGGGGGGTGGTCGAAGACCATGTGCTGCAGTCGGCCGAGGCGGCAGTAGCGAAAGCCGACATGCTTGAGCGCGAGGCCGCCAATAAGATATTGGCGAACGAACCGGAAGACTTGCGTGGTCTTCTAACCCTGTTCGACATAGTCATCGACGCCGTCTTCCAGCTGGACGTCTCCACTTACGCCGCACGGGCTCGCGGAATGCCCAAGGGGCCGCTGACGATCGAGGCTCTGCGCTCGAACGACTACGACACCGTCCGGCAGGCGATGACGGTGATAGCTTCGCGCATTGCCTCGCTGGCCGACCTCCATCTTCCATCGGACTACAAGGATCTATGGGACTCAACATGGGCGATACCAAACGCTCATGACGCCGTGATGGTAGCCTACGAGGCCGGTCTTGATCCTGCAGAACTGACCAACATCCAGTTGGTTGGTCGACCCGATCATCAGTTGCCGGTTCTTCACTTCAACTCGTCTGACGGTCCCGTGATGGTCGATCCAGAGCAGGCGCGCGTGTGGAAGCCGGTCCAATGAGCCTCGCCCTGTTCGAACAACCCTGCATCCGTCCGTTCGAAATCATCGGTGATCTCATGGCCCCGACCTTGAGGTCGGGAGATTTCCTGATGGTCCGCTACGCCCACGGCTACGATGGCGAGGGCGCCTACATCCTCGACTTCCAGGGCGAAGGCGGGGTGCCTTATCGGGCGGCACGGGTGCCGGTGATGGGCCGGCGCGAGGTCCACATCTGGCACGACAACCCCGCCTATAGCCGCCACGTCATCGACCTGGACGAGTTCAACGCGGTCGTGCGCGCCAAGGTCATTGCCGAGGTCCGCATGAAGTGCAGTCGCGCCGAACTTGAGAGGCTGGCGGCATGAGCGCCGCCGAACATGACCGTGCGGCGATCTTGAACCGGGTTGCCGAGGGCATCTGGAATGCCGAGCCTGAGGGCTTTTCGCTCACCTGGTCGCGGGCGGTCGTTGTGTCCCAGCACCCTTCCCAAATGGCCCTAGCCCACGCCGTGGCGAAGACCCGTGCGGAAGCTCGGGCAGCCGTGCGGGCACTCATGATCGGCGTCCGGCCTCGTCAGGAGGATGTTCGCCTGGCGATGGCTGGCGAACATGCGACCGGCGTCGTCGGCGGCCTCTGCATCGAGGCGTTCGACGCCATGCTGGCCGAGGTGTTGGAATGACTGCCAGAACCCCAACCGTCGTGACCGGAGCCTTGCTTGGCGACCCGCCTCCGGGGCGCACACCATGGGCAGCGCCTGCTGATCCGTCCGAGTATCCGCGCACGGGCATGGGCCCGGCGACCGCCGCCCAGGACCGCCGCGTAGATTTCGCATCCGCGGATGAGGTGCGCGCACATAGGTCTGTTGAGGAACGCCTCGACGACCTGGCCCACAACGCCGATCTGATCGGACGACGACCGTCTCCCGACGAGGTCGACGCCATATTGGCCGATGCACCCGCTCCTGAGAGCGACGAGGTCGCCGCCGAACGGGCCCGGCTGCTGGCCGAAGTCCGGCCGATCCCGGCCGCGCGAGCGCGCGCCGCCGCCTTCGGTGCGGCCCTGGCGCCCAAAACCGCCATTTTGACGCCAGCGGAGGCAGAAAAGCCCGTCAGCGCTGGCGTTGAGCGTGGCGCCGAACCTGTCCAAACTGGAGGAAAATATTCCGAACCTATTCCGTCGACCGGCCTTCGGGGCGTCGAGCCGATCAACCTGGCCGGACTAACGCCGACGACGCCGACGACCACCGGCCCGATCTTCGAGTGGGTCGATCCCGCCACGCTGCTGGTCAACGAGACGTACCAGCGCGACCTGTCCGAGCGGTCGATCAAGCTGATCCGCCGCATCATCGAGGGCTGGGACTGGACCAAGTTCAAGCCGCCGGTGTGCAGCCTGGGCGACCACGGCCTTGAGGTGATCGATGGCCAGCATACGGCCATCGGCGCGGCCTCCCATCCGAAGGTCGATCAGATCCCGGTCATGATCGTGGAGACGGCGACGGTCCAGGACCGAGCGTCCGCCTTCATCGGGCAGAACACTGACCGCCTCGGAATCACGAAGATGCAGCTGCACCGCGCAGCGGTCGCCGCCGGCGATGAAGACGCGCTGACCATCGAACAGGTCTGCCAGAGGTCAGGCGTCAGGCTCCTCATGGCCAAGCCGCATCGCTGGAAGGTCGGCGACAGCGTCGCGGTCCAGGCCATCGGTGCGCTGATCGACCGCCGGGGCGCCATGGGCGCGCGTCAGGTCATGGAACTGCTGGTGAAGGCCGAGGCCGCGCCCGTCACCCAATCCGGTCTGAAGGCGGTCGAGATGATCCTCTTCGATCCCGAATACGCCGAGGCGGACCGGGACCACCTTCCCGACGCCATCAAGGCCCTGGCCGAAACCGCGGACCGAGAGGCCGCGACCTTCGCCGCTGCGCACCGCGTCGCGCTGTGGAAGGCGCTCGGCATCGTCTGGTTCAGGAAATGCCGGAAGATCAGGAGGGCCGCATGAGAGCCCAACCCTTTAGGCCACGAGAGCGCCGACGGCTTCGGCGGCTCGCCCGTCGCAGTTGGGCCGAAGCCCAGATCGATCCATTTTCCTATGCCGCAAGCGACGCCTTGGAGGCGCTGGACCAGGAGGCCCAGCCCATCGAATGGTTCGTGATGCGGGCTACCGCGAGAGGCTCAAGGTGACCATCACCCGCGAACAGTTCATCCGGGGCTTCAACGCTATCCGCCTGTCGTTCGGACGCTCAACCGCCATGAATATCGCGGCGCTGGAGGCGGGGCTTGAAGACTACAACCATGGGCAAGACCCAGTGGCCTACGAACTGCAAACCCAGCTTGAGGAACGGTGCAACGACACCTTCGATGATCCGCACGTCGGCACGGCGATCTCCTACGGTTTGCATGAATGCGGTTTGGTCCGGCCGCGAGGAGGCGCGGAAGAGTTTCGAATGGATAGCGCCGAGGCCGTCTGGCGCTGGTGGGAAGAAACGAAGACCGGGCCGTTCAGGCCGATCCCCCTCAAGCGCTACGACCTCGTCGGTGAAGAGACCGATGACGGTGATGGAGCGGAATTCTACCTCGAAGAATCTGAGAGAGGCGAGTGGGTAAAGCTCTCGGACGTCGAGCCGATGCTGCTCGGCGCGGTGTCGTCATGACTTTCCGCGTCATCGAAGGCGGGGGCCGCCCAGTCCTCCCGAAGGCCGGGACCCTGGAGGAGGCGCGCGCGAAGATCATCGACTGCGTCGCCGCTGCGATCTGGTCGCGACAGGAAGAATACCCCGATCCAGCCTATGCGACCTGGGATGAGATGAAGAAGATGGCTTTGGACCAGCCGGACAATCCGGGGCCCGCCTACCACGTGCGAACGACGCTGGTCCAGGCGCGCGCGGCCATCGGAGCCTTCAAGTCGGTCGAGCCGTATGACCCGGAGTACATGCTGTTCTGTCGGGGAATGGCGCTGAGCCCGGAGGAGTTCGCCGACGTTTCCCAGGCGCTCGATCTGTTCGTGGACGAGGTGCTGAAATGAGCGCCACCACCGTCCTGCACGTCGCCGAGGTCGAGGGCTGCCCGATCAGGTTCTTTAGGTCTCGTCGTGATGGGCCGGATATGCCCTACGTCGCCGTCTTGGACATGCTTTCGGCGACGCGCTTCCCTGTGGGAAGCCGGAAGCTTTACATGGACAACCTGCCGAGAGAATTCCCCGACGAGGTCGATACCTTCGCCGTCGAGACGGACGGCGAAACCGCCCTCGTTCGGGTATGCTCCCACGGCATGGCGATGGGGATCATTGGCATTGGCCAGCATCTGAAGTCGTCCGACATCGACGTGGCTTACCGCATGGAGGCCATAGCGGCCGTCAACAAGCTTACCGACGAGATGGGCTTGGGGGATGGTCCGGCCTTTGAATACTGCCTCAAGGCGGTGATGCGATGAGCGGCTTTCGGATAGTTTGGGCGCCCCGGCCCTCGCTCCTGCTATGCGCCCTCGGCTTCCACCGGATGCGGGGCTGGCCGGGGCGTGATCGGTACTGCACACGCTGCGGAGAGATCGAGTGACCCGCCTCGCCCCCTTGGATGAAGACGGCTTCGCCGATGGTGTCAGGCCCCTGTGTCCATTCTGTTCCCGGCCATGGGTGGCGGAATGACCATCTTCACAGTTATTGAGCAGGGCAAGCCTGCTGTCCTGGTAGAGCGCCGCCCCAGAAAGACGTGGTGCTATTGCTGCTTCGATATGGAAGCCGGGAGCTTTCACAACTGCCCGAACTGCGGCCAGGGTTACGGTCGAAAGCGTCTGCCGGAGCATCTGCGACCGCCTCGGCCTGTTGAGCGATCGTCATGACTCGCCTCGCTGTCTTGGCCCGCGTCGAGCGGCGCCCGAACCCGGCCGACTGGCCAGACGACGAGCCGATGACCCTCAAGGAGATCATCGCCGTCTTCTATCCCGAGGGGCCGCTGACCGTGGCCTCGCTCCGCTCCTCGATCGCCGCCGGCCGGTTGACGCCGGCCATCGTGGCGGGAAAGCATTTCATCACGCCCGCCCAGCTGCGTGGCCTGTTCCAGCCGACCAAGGTTTCCCGCCCATGTCCCGCCGCTCGAAAGGCCCGCGCCTCTATCTCAGGGCAGGGCGCATCCACCCCCGCACCGGCCAGCCGGTCCCCGACATCTACTACATCAGGGACGGAAAGACTGAGGTCAGCACAGGATGCGGTCCAGAACGCCTTGCAGGCGCTGAACAGCAGCTCGCCGACTACATCGCCGCCAAGTGGTCGCCGCAAGCGGCCGACCCAGAAGGCGAGCGCTCAGGTGATCCCGCTTCGATCTACGTCGCCGAAGTCCTCGCTCTCTACCTGATCGAGAAGGCGCCTGGCGCGCCCGACCCTTCGGCGGTGAAGGCGAGGTTCAAGGCGTTGAACGCGTTCTGGGGCGACGGAAAAACCCTGGCCGACGTCAAGCGGTCAGTCTGTCAGGAGTATGTGGCCTGGCGGATAATCCAGCCCATCGCATCGTCGAAGACCCCGACCACCGCACGGCGCGTGACGGCGCAGGGCGCGCGCCGCGAACTCGAAGACCTGTCGGCAGCCATCGGTCACTGGGCCGGAGAGCACCCGCTGAGCCGCCGGCCTAAGGTCTGGCTGCCTGAGAAGCCCGAGAGCAACCGCGACGCCCTGACGCGATCGCAAGCGGCCTTGCTGCTGCTCGGGGCGATGGGCTGGAATCGGACCACCGACGGGAAATGGAAGCGCCGCGGCGGATCGGCGCGCGCGAACCGCGCCCACCTGCGCCGGTTCATCCTGATCGGGCTCTACACCGGCACTCGGCCTGGGGTGATACCTAAGCTGTTGTGGGCGGAAAGCCCAACTTCGGCATGGGTCGATCTGGATGACGCCGTGATCTACCGGCGTGGCCGGGATGAGCGAGAGCACAAGACGAAGAAGCGCACCCTCGTCCGCATCCCTGACCGACTGCTGGCCCACCTGAGGCGCTGGCGCGAGATCGATCGGAAGGAGATGGCGCGGCGGGAGAAGGAGGACCTCGCCACCTGCAACGCCGTCCTTCACCACGGCGGGTCGATCATCACCAGCAAACTCCGTCGCGGCTATGCGGCCTGCGTCAAGGATGCTGGCCTTCCCGAAGGCGTCACGCCACACTGGCACCGGCACACGGCGGCGACCTGGCTCATGGAGCGGGACGCCAAGCCCTGGGACGCGGCGGGCTTCCTCGGCATGACGATGAAGACTTTAGAGGACAACTACGGCCACCACCGGCCAGGACACCAGAGCAGCGCCCTGAAGGCGATGGGGAGGAAGGCGTGACCGTCGACGAGATTTTCATGACGACGGCTTTCGATCGAGCGGACAGCGAGAAGCTCGCGTCTGCTCTCGCCGGCGCGGCGCCTTTCATCGTCTCCTCGTTCTGGGCGTTGGTGAAGGCGGGCTGCTTTTCGGCAGACGAGATGGTCGAGCAGCTTTGTGCGCTTCGGTCCATCGCTAGGTAGGGAACGATTAAGCGGCTTCCGGTATTGACAGGATCATGCGGCGTACTTCATGAGTGCGGTCGCGATATCCGCTACGCCCGTAGGCGGGCACCTCATAAAAAGCCCCCCGGTGCGCGAGCGTCGGGGGGCTTTCATTTGAGCATTCGAGTAGCGGTTCTCATCGACGGCGGTCATTTGCGTGTGCTGGCGGCCAAGGCGAAGCTCAAGTACGAAAACGATCTGATCGAGAAGGTGGCCCATGGATGCGTCCATGGCGAGGAAACTCTGCTCCGCATCCTCTACTATGACTGTGCGCCATACCAGGGAGTCGTGAAGCTGCCGGTAAGCGGTGAAGAGAAGACATTCGATGCGAATGACGGATGGGTGCGGAACCTATCGACCCGCGACTATTTCGCTTTCCGTAAGGGTGAGCTGAAATTTCGAGGCTTCAAGCCTCGTAAGATACCTGTCGCCGGGCGCCCCCTAACCGATGACGACTTCAAGCCGGATTTCGAGCAGAAGGGCGTTGATATGCGGATCGGCCTAGACATGGCCACTTTTTCGGAGCGCCGATCCGTAGACCGGGTGATCCTACTAACCGGGGACACCGATTGTATCCCGGCAATGAAACACGCTCGGAAAGCTGGACTCCAAGTGGCCTTAGTCAATATGCCCGACCACCGACTATCCGGCGAGCTGCTCTGCCATACAGACTTCTTGCGAGCGGTGTCGTGGCCGGCCGACGCAAAGGTGGCCAAGGGACCTTGATCTGGTTCCCAGTTATTTCCCAGAATGGCCCCGAAACACCGTGAACGAAACGGGAAGACCTAAGACGCCAAAGCCCGGAAACGCTGGGTTTTAGCGGGTTGCCGCCTCGTTGACATCGTAGGGGTCACAGGTTCAATCCCTGTCGCGTCCACCATCTCTTTTATTCCCCCTGAAACTGCCCTAACACCTTGAATGGCAAGGCCGTATCGACGGTTTTAAAGCCTTCGCCGCGCAGGTAGGTCACGCGGTTTGCGAAAGCCAGTTTCAGCACCATCCGTTGATAGACCATCTCTCCGGAAACCCAGATATTGTAAGGGTTTGCGAGGAAGCTCATGGCGGTTTTAAAAATTACCGGAAAGTCCTTTTTCGGCTTGCCGATGTTTGCCGCCTTTTCGCGTATCTCGACCTTGCGGGTCTCCATTTCCCGAATGCGCGCTTCATAGGTTTTGACGAGGGTTTCGCTTTCGCAAGCGACGATCCGGTCAACCAGTTGAGCAATGCCCTTGTCGAGCTTGCCTAGTTCCAACTCCAAAGACCGACGCTGCGTCGTGCTGGCTGACAGTCGCGCCCGCCACAGGTCGCACAGCGTGTCGCGAGCGAGAGCGAACAGCACATAGCTCGGCTGCATGGCCTTGAGCAGTTCAGCGAACTGATCCTCGACCACCTCCTGACGTGTGGATTTCCCGTACTGCGAACAGCCTTTGTGCATGCACAGATAATAGGCGTAGTGCCTGTTACGGCCCTTTGCGTGGATGCCCTGCATCGCCATGCCGCAATCTCCGCACTTGATGAAACTGCGCAGCGGGAAGTCATCCCTGATGTTCAGGCGTGCAGGCACCTTTGCCCCGTCCTGCATCCGCTTCTGGATTTTCTGGAAGGTCTCGAACGAGATGATCGGCTCATGCTGGCCCTGGCGCATCGTCACGCCCCAATCGGGAATGTCGATGTAACCGGCGTAAATCACCCGTGTCAGCATGGTATAGACCGCCGACGAACCCAGCCTTCTGGCGGTGGAACTACTCCACTCCGGTTGCGACATGAGGAAACGCAGAACCTCGGCTTGGGTCTGGAAACGGCCTGAGGCGTAACCTTCCAGCGCCTCCTTGAGGTAAGAGGCGTAAGGCTCATCCTTGACCAGAAGCTTCCCGTGACCGGAGACCTTGGCATAGTGGTAGCCAACGGGAGCCTGAAACGCCCAATAGCCGTTGAGGGCGCGGGCGGTCATGCGGTTCTTCACCTGTTCGGCGTTCTTACGCCGTTGGTGCTGGGCGACGGTTGCGAGAATGAACTCCTGTAACTCGCTGTCGGCGGTGTCCCCGAACTCGACGCTCGGAGATTCCAGAATGCCGCCTGCAAGCGTGATCGCGCTGCGAAGCTCGATATGGCTTTCCACCGAACGCGCGAGACGGGAGATGTCGTCAATGATGACGATATAGGTCTCACCCCGCACGGCCTTCAGGCGCTTGAGCATCGCCAACATGGCTGGGCGTTTGGTCGATGCGCCGGTGAATTCGTCTTTGAAGGTCTCGACCACCTGATAGCCGCGCGCCTGAGCATATTGCAGGCAGCGCGTCTCCTGGGATTCAAGGCCGTGGCCTTCGATGCGTTGTTTGGCGCTCGACACACGGCAGTAGATGAACGCCTTTTTGATCTCCTTTTCTCTCATGGATCAATCTTTCCCGCGAGGCTCTCCCCCGCGCTGTTTTTGTTGAACGAATTACAAATATCGTTGTTTGATTTTACCTCTTTGCAATTTGCAATTGCACGATGTTTGCGCTCGGTATCCCGAGCAATTTGCTCTGAATGCGTGCCGAAGGCGGCATCAACGAATCCCTCCATCATCTGGCGCACGGTCTCGATGAGATCGAGCTTTTCGGCGTGGGTCAGGTCGAGGCCGTCGAAGTGATGCAGGTGGCTGGTGGGATCGAAGTTGGGAGTATGGGCGGGCAATGAGGTCATGAATGTCTCGCGCGCGTCCGCACGTCGCGAAAGCAAAGCTCGCGACGAGGGCGTCTGGTATGAAGTTTGGGGGAAGGTCCGACGACCTGACCGCGGGGGCTTAAAGCGCGTCTGGCGTCAGATACATGTCGGGAGATGCTGAGCCATTATGCTCATACGGCTCAGCTTTTCGTCAAACATCCCCTACAGGGCCTCATGCCAGTAAATGCAGCCGCGCGGCGGGTTTGTGCGGCTCAGCAGCGACCTGACAATATTTTTACTGCACACGGGCGTATTCGCATTGGCGGTCCTGACGCTCCATTGCGAGGCTTCTTTCGGCGCGTGGGCGCGCAGAATGGTCGCCATCACCCGCACACGTTCCCACGCTTCGCGCCGAACGCGGGGCGTCACTTCGGCAGGGCATGGCGTGCAGGCGAAATCGCGCAGCCAGTCACGAATGCCGGGATGCTCGAAGACTTCCATATCCAGCATGACCTCCGTGCCGTTCTCGTCGGTGATGGTGCCGGGGTAATCGCGATAGAAGTTGGCGAGCTTGTCCAGCCAGGCATCGCGGGTGAATCCCCGTCCATAGGCGTGGCTGCGCAGGTCGCGGATGAACTCAGGATTGCTTAGCTCGGCATCGCTCACCACCTTTGACTGGAGGCGGCGGCAATATCCGAGGGGCAGGCATTGGGCGCACAGCGTGAGGGCGGCCGACATGGGAAGAAACCTCCTTCAGAAGCGATGGAGGAAGGCTATTCATCCCTGACGATCTATCAGCCGCTCACCGTAAGCAAAGCCCCGCGAGAGACGACGCAAGAGGCGGTTACCAAAGGCAAAAACCGCCGCTGCCGAAACGCAAAAATCACGGAGTACAAGCTGCGTCAGGTGGTAGAGGCGTTCGCCCATGACCTGACCGCCAAGGACGCCGCCCAACGAACGCGCCTGTCGGTGACGAGCGTGGAAAACATCTTCGCAGGCCTTCGGGAACGGCTGTTCGCGCACGGCTACATCAAGGTGCAGCATAAGCCCGCGAGGGGCGGCGCGGTCGCCGCCGCCCTGGGCGCGAAATACCGTGGCCTCGCACGTCACCTATGGCCGCACTATGAGGCCGAGATGCTGCACCGGCGCATGGCCTTCCTGCTGATCGGCCAGCCGCAGCGCCTTAACGCGTCAGACCCCAAGGACATCGCCAAGGCATTGCGTCTCTATCAGAACCAGAGCCGGACAGATCATCCGCGCTACAATCTGGTGGAACTGCTGAAACCCGACACGCCGGACGAGGCGAAACCGGAGTATCAACGCCCCTTCGAGCCGTCCGATTATCGCCGCACCAGCGTCATTCTGGTGAATGAGCGCATGCTCTCTCCCGCCGAAAACTTCTTCCGCTACCTGTGGCGCTACCTGCTGCTGGCGCATCCGCTGTGAGGGCTGCACCCAATTTCATACCCGATAATACCCGATAGCTGTTCAAGCCATTCAGATTCCCGATGCAAAATCGGGTATAATGGGGTATTATCGGGTATGGAATCGGATATGAAGGACCCCGTAATCACCCTCAGCCCCAGCCTCGTAAAACTCATCGCCGAGATTGATGAGTTCAAAGGCCGCTGGGAGGCGTTTCAGACACTCTCGCCGGATCGTCTCAGCGCCTTGCGCCGCGTGGCGACCATCGAAAGCGTGGGGTCGAGCACGCGCATCGAGGGGGCGAAGCTCACCGACGCCCAGGTCGAAACCCTGTTGTCCGACATCGCCATCAAGTCGTTCAAGACCCGCGACGAGCAGGAGGTCGCCGGTTACGCTGAGGCGATGGATCTCGTGTTCGAGGCCTACGCCGATCTGCGCCTCACCGAAAACCACATCCGCCAGCTTCACCAAACCCTGCTGCGCCATAGCGGCAAGGATGAACGCCATCGCGGCGCCTACAAGACGCTCTCCAACAACGTCGTGGCCTTCGATGCGCAAGGGCGCGAGATCGGGGTGATCTTCGAGACGACAACGCCTTTCGACACGCCGCGCGAGATGGAGGCGCTGGTCGCCTGGACACGCAAGGCGCTGGATGAGGAAGCGCATCATCCGCTGCTTATTATCGGCGTGTTCGTGGTCGCATTCCTCGCCATCCATCCGTTTCAGGACGGCAACGGGCGGCTTTCGCGGGTGCTGACCACGCTCCTGCTGCTGCGGGCAGGCTATGCCTATGTGCCTTACGCATCGCTGGAACGTGTGATCGAGGAGAACAAAGACCTCTATTACAAGGCGCTCCGGCGCACGCAGACGACACTCAAAGGCGACAGGCCGGATTGGGAGCCGTGGATCGGCTTTTTCCTGCGTTGCCTGAAAAAGCAGAAGGACGGCCTTGCCGCCCGCCTGGAGCGGGAGCGCACGTCGCAGGGCGGCGAAGCTGATCTGCCGGACCTGCCGCTTCAAATCCTTAAGTCGCTGCGTGCGCATGAGCGACTGACCATCGTGCGGCTTGCCTCGATCACCGGAGCCAACCGCAACACGCTCAAAAAATGGCTCAGGGAACTGGTGGCCGCAGGTCGTATCCGTCAGCACGGCAAGGCCCGCGCCACCTGGTATTCGCTTTGAGCGTAAAGGCGGGAGAGCATAAAGCGCGCGCAACGAACGGCCAACCTGTTCGCGCCTCACAGCCGCCGGTAGATGGTTGAAACGCCCACCCCGTAGCGGCTGGCGAGGTCGGGGATGGAAGCGCCCGCCGCCCTTGCCGCGCGGGCGCTTAATACGTCGGAGTCCGACAGCTTCCTGCGGCGTCCGCCCACGCACCCGCGTTCGCGGGCGGCGGCAAGTCCGGCGACGGTGCGTTCGCGGATGATGGAGCGTTCGAACTCGGCCAACGCCCCCATGATATGGAAGATCAGCCGTCCGCCCGAGGTGGTGGTGTCTATGCTTTCGGTCAGGCTCTTGAAGCCTACGCCGCGCGCCTGAAGCCGCTCGATGGTGTCGATCAGCTGGCGTAAGGAGCGCGCCAGCCGGTCGAGTTTCCACACGACCAGCGTGTCGCCGGGTTGCAGCGCCCGAAGAGCAGACTTGAGTTCAGGCCTGTCGCGCGCGCCGCTCGATGCCTTCTTCACGAACACACGTTCGCAGCCCGACGCACGAAGCGCATCAAGCTGCATATCGGCGCACTGGTCCGCCGTGGACAAACGACAATAGGCGGCCATGCCCGCATCCCTTGGGGGATACGGGAGGCCGTCAGAGAAGGCTCTTTCAGATTGTGGGGTTAGATCGACGGTGCGGGCGGTTTGCGTCGTGCCGGTGCAGGAGGTGGCGCTTCCTCAGCTATCGGCAGGTCTGGAAGACTGGACAGGCAGGCGTTCCAATCCTCAAGAGTTTCAAACAATTGGTTCAAGGTGGCTGGATCGACGTCCACCATTCCTTCCCATGACATTCAAAGCGTTGCAGAAACCGCTCTCGGGCGGTCGAAAGCGCTCGTTTGCTACACCAGTTTGCTACACCAGCAGCGTCTGGGAGGGTCGGAAAACAGTTCTGGATCAACGGCTTCAGCCGATCCGGACTGCTATACGGCCCGCATCCTTCCGGCCTGATCGTCCGAGGAAGGCTGTTCCACGTTCGGGTGGCCCTCTCGTTCAATGGAGATGGCCCCGGCTGCGCCAGTTCACGATGTGGGCGCTTGCCAGGATCAGGCCGCCGGCGACCGTCATCGGCGTCTCCGCGTCGTGCGATGGAAATCCGGCGGCCGCGAGGAAAAGAAGGGCCACGCCCATCACGCCAGCGGCGATGAGGAGCCATTGGCGCCGGCCGGTCGCGTCGGGCCGCGTAAGCACATAGGCGGCCAGGGGCCCCGCCATCGCGGCGAAGAGCCAGTGCACCCACGGCGCCTCGGCCCAGGCGCCGGCCAGGGGAAAGAGGCTGACCAGCAGAGGCAGGGCCAGGCAATGGATCATGCACAGGCCCGACAGGCTGATTCCCATCGCATCGCCCGTTCTGTGTATCGCCATCGTCCCGGCTCTCTGCTACGCTATGAAACGTTATATAGTAACAGCTTGTTCCGAGGCTAGGCATGGCGCAGGAAAATCGACCGCTCCCGCTCATCGCCGGCGGTCGGGATGTGGAGGCATGGGCGTGCGCCAACGCGCCGGCAACGGCGAAAAGGGATTGTTCTTCGTCGTGGATGCGGCAGAAGGACGCATCCGTCCAGCGGGTCGAGTGAGCGTGTCGCCCGACCGTCGCCTCGTCCGTCATCCGCCTATTGGAGATCGCCCATGCGCGTGACAGCCCTTCATCTGGCCCTTGTCCTCGGTTTCGGCGTTTCCGGCGGGGCTTTCGCCCAGGCGCCGAACGGCTTCGATCCGCTCGAGACCTTCGCGCCGCTGAGCCTGCCTGCGCCGGCGACGGAGATCCGGTCGGGGGCGGGCGCGCCGGGGGCGGCCTATTGGCAGAACCGGGCGGACTATTCGATCGAGGCGCGGCTGGACCCCGACAGCCGCACGCTGACCGGCCAGGAAGTCATCGCCTACACCAACAACAGCCCTGACGCGCTGGATGTTCTGTGGCTGCAACTGGATCAGAACCTGTACCGGACCGACGCGCGCGCGACCGCCTTCTCGGCCCGGCCGCGACGGGGTTCGACCGACGGCTATCGGATCGCGCGGGTCGAGGCGCGCCAGGACGGCGGAGCCTGGATCGAGGTCCAGCCCCTGATCGACGACACGCGGATGCGCGTGACCCTGCCGAGCGCGCTGGCGCCGAAGGGCGGCAAGGTCGAACTGCGCGTAACCTATGGCTATGTCGTGCCGTCCGACGACTTCGGCGGGCGCACCGGCTGGATTCCCAGCGCCAACGGCGACATCTTCAGCATCGCCCAGTGGTATCCTCGCATGGCGGTCTATGACGACCTGCGCGGCTGGGACACGCTGCCCTACCTGGCCAACGAATTCTATCTGGAATACGGCGACTTCGACTACGCCGTGACGGTTCCGGCCGACATGATCGTGGCGGGTTCGGGCGCGCTGACCAATCCCGACGCGGTGCTGAGCGCGGAGCAGCGCCGCCGCCTGGAGCAGGCGCGGAGCAGCGACCGGACGGTGGTGATCCGCACGCCGGAGGAGGTCCGGGCGGGCGCGTCGGCGAACGGCGCGACCAGGACCTGGCGTTTCCACATGGACCACACCCGCGACGTGGCCTTCAGCGCCTCGCGCGCCTTCGTCTGGGACGCCGCGCGCATCAACCTGCCCGATGGAAAGACCGCCCTGGCCCAGTCGGTCTATCCGGTCGAAAGCGTGGGCGAGGACCGCTGGAGCCGCTCGACCGAATATCTGAAGCATGCGGTGGAGACCTTCTCGGCCTGGTATCCCTATCCCTGGCCGAACGCGATCAATGTCGCGGGGCCCGCCGCCGGGATGGAATATCCGGGCATCGTCTTCGACGGGGTCGAGGACGAGGGAAAGACCCTGTTCTGGATCACCGCCCACGAGATCGGCCACACCTGGTTCCCGATGATCGTCGGCTTCGACGAGCGCCGCGACGCCTGGATGGACGAGGGCTTCAATACCTTCATCGACGTCTATGAATCCGACGCCTTCGAAGGCGGCGTCTATGGCCCCAAGCGCGACGGCGAATATGCGCCGGGGCAGGGGACGCCGGCCGAGCAGATCGCGGCCCTGCTGGAGGACGCCGAGGCGCCGGCGATCATGACCCGCGCCGACGCCATTCAGGAGAAGTATCGCCACCCGGTGACCTACTTCAAATCCGCCTTCGGCCTGACGCTGTTGCGCGAGGACATACTGGGGCCCGAGCGGTTCGATCCCGCGTTCAGAAAGTTCATCGCCGACTGGGCCTACAGGCATCCCAAGCCCAGCGACTTCTTCCGCGCGATGGAGAGCGCGGGGGGCGAGGATCTGTCGTGGTTCTGGCGCGGCTGGTATCTGAACAACTGGAAGCACGACCTGGCGGTGACGGCGATCGCGCCCATCGAAGGCGACGCGGCCCAGGGCGCGGACGTGACGGTGGAGAACCGCGACAAGCTGGTGCTGCCGGCGACGCTGCGGGTGACCTTCGCCGACGGATCGCACGTCGATCAGCGCATTCCGGTCGAGACCTGGCTGCAACGGAACAGCCACGCCTTCCGCTTCACGGGGCATGGCGCGGTCGTGTCGGCCGAGGTCGATCCAGATCGCCGCCTGCCGGACAGCCATCGCGACGACAACCGCAAGACCGCCGGTTGAGACGGACGACACAGACATGATCCGAAAGACCGACGCCGCCCCGAAGAATCCCGATCGACGTCGGCTGCTGGGCGGCATGGCGGCCGTCGCGGGGGCGGCGACGGTCAAGGGGCAGCCGGCTTCGGCGCGTCCCGCTACGGACCGGGGGCGGGACGCCCGCCTGCGCGAGGCGATCGACACCGTGGTGGTGATCTATGCGGAGAACCGCAGCTTCAACAATCTGTTCGCCGACTTTCCGGGCCTGGAGCGGCCGCTGTCGGACGAGCCGCCCGAGCGGCTGCTGCAGCGGGATCGCGACGGCCGGATCCTGCCGCGCCTGCCGAAGATCTGGGACGGCCTGGTTCCCGACAGCCAGGTGGTCGAGCACCGCACCTGGAAGATCGGCCCCGACGATCTGCCAGAGATGGCCAACGGCCCGTTCGCCCTGCGCACGCCCGAGGGCGATCCGCTGCCACACGGCATCGTCACCCGCGACCTGGTCCACGCCTTCTATCAGAACCAGATGCAGATCAACGGCGGGCGCAACGACGGCTTCGTCGCCTGGGGCGATTCCGGCGCCCTGGTCATGGGCCGCTACGCCGACGGGGCGGCGAACCTGCGCCTGTGGTCGATCGCGCGCGAGTTCACCCTGTGCGACAACTTCTTCATGGGCGCCTTTGGCGGCTCCTTCCTGAACCACCAGTACCTCGTGGCGGCGCGACCGCCCTTCTATCCCGATGCGGACCACGGCCCGGCGAAGGGGCGGATCGCCCAGGTCGAGGGCGACGACCCCGCCGGAATCCGCCTGCGCCTGCGAGCGGATTCGCCTGAGAGCGCCCTCGACGGGCCGCCGAAATTCGTGCCGAGTTCGCTTACTCCCGACTTCTGGGCGGTCAACACCCTGATGCCGCCCTACGCCCCGACCTATGAGCTGGACGAGGCGCGGCCGGGCTATTCCAATTGGACAAGCGCCCACACCCTGCCGCCCCAGACCCACGCCACCATCGGCGACCGGCTCTCGGACAAGGGCGTGACCTGGGCCTGGTACGCGGGCGGCTGGGCCGAGGCGCTGGGCGGACGGGGGACCAACGGCGACTTCCCGACCCGGCCCAACTTCCAGCCGCACCACCAGCCGCTGAACTATTTCGCCCGCTTCGCCCCGGACGCCCAGGATCGCGACAGGCATCTGAAGGACGGCGGCGTAGGCGACACCGCCCGCACCAACCGTTTCCTGGCCGACGCCGAGGCGGGAAGGCTGCCTTCCGTCAGCTTCTACAAGCCCCAGGGCGACCTCAACATGCACGCCGGCTATTCCGACGTGGACGCCGGCGACCGGCATATCGCCCGGGTGCTGGACGGGCTGCGCAACAGTCCGCAGTGGGGGCGGATGCTGGTCGTCGTCACCTTCGACGAGAACGGCGGCTGGTGGGATCACGTCGCGCCGCCCAAGGGCGACCGCTGGGGCCCCGGCAGCCGCATTCCGGCTCTGATCATCTCCCCCCATGCGCGCAAGGGCGCGGTCGATCACACCGTCTATGACACGGGCTCCATCGCCCGCTTCCTGATCCGCCGGTTTGGCCTGGAGACCCTGCCAGGCCTTGTCGAGCGGGAGCAGGCGATGGTCGCCGCCGGCGGTCCTGCGCCGGGAGACCTGACCGCCGCCCTGGCGCTGCCCTCCTAGATCCGCGGCGTCGCGGTCCCTGTCTCGAAGTTCCTCTTTCCGGAGTCGTCCTGATGTTCGCGCCCCTTCTCGCCGCCGGCCTCCTGGCTTCGACCGCCCTCGCGGCAGGGACGCCGCAGGTGCTTCACCAGTATGGCGGCGTGGCGCTCGATCCCGCAGGGCGACGGATCGTTTCGATCGACTCGATCCAGGGCGGCGCGGCTGACGAAGGTCCAGTGGTGGTGGTGCGCGACACGCAGGGACGGGTGGTGAACCGGATCGATCCCTGCGACTGCCGCTATTCGGGGCCGGTCTGGTCGCCGGACGGATCGACCCTGGCCTTCCTGGCGACCGACGGGAACGGCCCGGCGCTGTATGCGGCGCAGGGCGACCAGACGCGCCTGATCGCCCGGATTTCCGGCCTGGCCTCGACGCCGCGCTGGTCGCCGGACGGGCGTCGCCTGGCCCTGCTGGTCACCGAAAATCCGACCAAGGCGACCGGCGCCACCCAGGCCGGGGCGCGCCAGGTCGGCGAGATGGTCGGCCTGTCCCAGGACAGCCAGCGCATCGCGGTCGTGTCCGCGCAGGGCGGTGATCTCCGGATGGTCTCGCCGGACGGGACCTTCGTCTATGAATATGACTGGACGCCGGACGGCCGGGGTTTCGTGGCGACGGCCGCCGAAGGCAACGGCGACAACAATTGGTGGGTCGCCAAGCTGAGGACCTTCGGCCTGGACGGCGCCGAGCGCATCCTTCACGCGCCGCCCTATCAGATGAACTTCCCGCGCGTGTCGCCCGATGGAAAGACGGTGGCCTTCATCGGCGGGGTGATGAGCGATTTCGGCTCCGTCGGCGGCGATGTCTATACGATCCCGATCGGGGGCGGGACGGCCGTGAACGTGACGCCGGACTACGCCGGCACCTTCACCTCGATCGCCTGGCGCGCCGACCGGCTGGTCGCGGGGATCACCGTGGCGGGCGATACGGGGACGGCGGTGGTCGATCCCGCCGCGCGCCGCGTGTCGGACGTCCATGTCGCGCCGCAATCGATCGACGCCGGCGACGGCGCCGTCGCCCTGGACGGACGGGGGCGCAACGCGGCCTATGTCAGCCAGACCTTCGATCGCGCGCCGAGGATCGAGTTCGGCCCTCTGGGCGCCGGCCGGGCCCTCACCCACGACAACGACGACCTGATCCCCGCCACGACCGCGCAGGACGTGCGCTGGACCAATGAAGGCTACGCTGTACAGGGCTGGCTCCTGGCCCCGGCCCGCGCGGACGACGGCGAGCGTCATCCGATGATCGTCAGCGTCCACGGCGGCCCGGCGGCGGCGGTGACGCCGCGCTTCGTCTGGTCGGGCACGATCCGCGACCTGCTGGACGCCGGCTATTATGTCTTCCAGCCCAATCCTCGCGGCAGCTACGGCCAGGGCGCGGCCTTCGCCCAGGCCAATCACAAGGATTTCGGCGGCGGCGACCTGCGCGACATCCTGGCCGGCGTCGATGCGGTCGAGCAGGTCGCGCCGATCGACGACGCAAGGCTGGGGGTCTATGGCCACAGCTACGGCGGGTTCATGACGATGTGGACCGTCACCCATTCCCAGCGCTTCAAGGCGGCCGTGGCCGGCGCCGGCGTCGCCAACTGGTCCAGCTACTACGGCCAGAACGGCATCGACCAGTGGATGGTCCCCTTCTTCGGCGCGACCTTCTACGACGACCCGGAGGTCTACGACCGCCAGTCGCCGATCCGCAGCATCAAGGCCGCGCGCACGCCGACCTTCATCTATGTGGGCGAGCGCGACCTGGAGACGCCGTCGCCGCAGTCGATGGAGTTCTGGCGCGGCCTGGTCGCGCAGGGCGTGCCTACGTCGCTGGTGATCTATGAGGACGAAGGCCACGGCATCCGCCGGCCCGAGCATGCGGCCGACCTGACCCGCCGCATCGTCGGCTGGTTCGGCCGCTACCTGTAGGCGCCGGGCGACGCTTCTGGACTCAGACGACCTCCGACTTCAATCGATCGCCCTCACATTGTCGTCGGCGTTCCTGTCGATCCAGCGGTTGTAGGCGTCCACGCCCGCGAACCGTGGCTCCTTGTCGGTCACGAAGCGGAAGGTCTGGGTTCCTGTCCGGATCGGGCGACGCTCCAGCAGCAGCACGTCCTTCTGGTCGAAGGCGCCCTGGCCCGGCTGGGCGGAGAAGAGCCCGACCTCCATCGTCTCGTTCAGCGGGGCGGGCGTCTCGGCGCCGGTGGCGTCGGCATGGAACTTGCGCGCCTCGACCGTCATCGACACGTCCCACTTGCCGTCGGAACGACGGGTCGCAGAGGCGGCCGTGGTCTTCACGTCGTACAGGGTGATCCGTTCGAACAGGTCTGTGATCAGCGCCTGCTTGTCCGCCGGGGCGTTGGCCCTCAGCGCCGCGATCAGGTCGGTCGAGCGCGGATAGGGCGCGCCGCCGAAGCGATGGGCCTCCAGCACCTGGCGCAGGGCGCTGTTCACCGCCGCCTCGCCCAGTTGGTCGCGCAGCAGATAGAGGACGTGGCCGCCCTTCTGGTAGTGGATATAGCCCTGTCCGGCCTCGACCCGCATCAGGGGCGCCTCGCCCAGCCGTTCGCCGCCGCGTGAGCGCAGATAGTTGTCGAGGTCGTATTTCAGGAACCGGCGGATCTTGTCGGGGCCATACAGCTTCTCCATCACCATCAGGGCGGAGTATTCGGCCAGGGTCTCCGACAGGGTCGTGGCGCCCTGGACATCGGCGCCGACGATCTGGTGCGCCCACCACTGGTGGCCCAGTTCGTGGGCGGTGACGAAGGTGACGTAGTCGATCTTGTCCGGATTCCGGAGGTCGGCGACGAAGCCGATGCTTTCCGAATAGGGCATGGTGTTCGCGAACGCCTGGGCGAAGCTGGCGTAGGCGGGGAATTCCACGATCCGGGCCTGGCGGAACTGATAGGGGCCGAAGGCGGACTGGTAATAGTCGAGCCCGGTCTTCAGCGCGTCGATCATGCGCTGCGCATTCCGACCGTGCGCCGGGTCGTGATAGATTTCCAGCGCCACGCCCTTGTGCATCGCGCGCTCCACCGCATAGCGGGCCGACTGCACCGAGAAGAAGTGCAGGATCGGCGCCTCGGTGACGAAGCGGGCCGTGCGGCGGCCGTCGCGGGTCGTGTCCGAGACCTTGTAGCCCGGCGCGATCGGCGTCTGGTCGGCGTCGGTGGTGACAGTGATGTCGGCGTTGACCCAGTCGGCGCCGATGTAGTTGTGCTGCAGCCCGACCGGGTCCTCCAACTTGCGCATCCGCAGCTCGGGCGGCAGGCCGTATTTGCGGCGCTTGGTGCGGTCGCTCAGCAAGCCGTCGCGGCTCATCCCCACCATCGGCGCGAAGCCGGCGTTGTTGATGAAGGTGCCGTTGTCGACGATCTCGGTGATGTTGCCGCCGTTACGGAAGCCCTTCTGTGTCCGCACCGTCTCGAATCGGACCGTGCGCCGCTCGCCCGGCGCCAGCGGCCGGTCGAAGCGATAGATGCGATAGTCGAACTCGGGCCATTCGCGGGCGATGCGGGCGCCTTCGACATCCAGCCGGCGGACATCCAGGTCCTCGCTCCAGCGCAGGTGGATTTCGGGAAGGGGGGCGTCGGTGCGGTTTTCGACCACATAGGTCCCGGTCGTGGTCAGGCGGGGCTCATGCGGGTGCAGGTCGAGCACCAGTCTGACGTCGGCCACCGCCGGCTGAGGCGTGTTCTCGAAGGCCAGCAGCGTCTTTTCGGCGTTGGCCATGCGCAGTTCGCGGGCGTCGCGGCTCAGATAGACGTTCCAGACGTTGGTGTTGACGTAGATGAAGACGCCCAGGCCCAGGAAGGCCAGCAGGGCCACGCCCCCGACCACGCCCGCGACGCCGCGCAGCCGGCCCGGCGCGCGCGCCAGCCGAGGCTTGAAGCGGGTCTCGGTTCCCCGCCGCCACAGCACGTGGGCGGCCAGCAGCAGCAGGATGGCGAAGGCGCCCCAATAGGCGTTGGTGGTCGCCTCGAACCCGGCGAAGTCGCCCGTGCCGTTCATGTCCGACAGCGGAACGCCCGGTCCGCCGCCATAGGTGTAGAGGTAGTGGTCGAAGCCCAGGTTGCTCATCACCAGGCTGGCGATGATGTAGACCACCATCAGGGCCCAGCCGACGAACTTGTTGGGCGAAAGGGCCTGGACGAAGATGGCCAGGGCCGCGAGGATCATCATCGAGACGGTCTGTCTCCAGACATACCAGTACAGGTATTTGCCGAACTCGTAGTCGGTGTAGCCCTTGATGGTCTGCATCAGCACGCCGGCGACCACGGCGACCAGCAGGGTCGAGACCAGGACCAGCGTCAGGGCCAGGGTCTTGGGGATCAGGAAGGTCCAGTCCGGCGCGGAGGTGGCGTCGATGATCTCGTGCGTCTTGCGGTCGCGATCGCGCCAGACCAGTTCGCCGGCGTAGTAGATGGCGATGACGATGGTCACCAGGCCGAAGGCGCCCTCGAGCGTGCCGATCACGGCGCGGGTCACCGGCAGGGTCGGCGCGCCGTAGATTTCGCCCGCGAAGGCCAGATTGGCGATGGCGAAGGCGAAGCCCAGCACGATCAGCACCAGATAGGCGGGGCTGCGGAAGATCAGCGCCATCTCGAACCGCGTGCGCTTGACCAGTTGCGCCCAGGCCGAGGCCGGTCCCTGACGCGCGTCGGCCAGCGGCCGGGCGGCGGGCGCGGAGGCCACGGCCCGGCCCTCCAGCTTGCGCAGCTTGGCCTGTCGCTTCTCGCTGGCGCCGCGCGCGCCGGGCTGGAACAGGACATAGGCGACGGCCAGCAGAACCAGGCCCACGCCCGTCCACAGCAGGCGATTGCCCAGCAGGGCCCCGGTCAGGGCGGGGTTCAGGGTGTTCTGCTCCTCCGGCGTCCAATAGCGTGTGACCAGCCCGTGCGCAGCGGCGCCGAACGGCTCCAGCCATGCGGAGATCTGATAGAATTCGGGCTTGGACCCGATCGTCCCGCTGGCGATCAGATACAGGATCAGCAGCGCCACCACGCCGACATAGGCGGCCATCATCGACCGTGTCGCGGTGGCCAGGGCGAACAGGGCGGCCGAGGTGAAGAACAGGCCAGGCAGGCCGAACACCAGATAGGCGTAGACATAGTCGCCGGGTCGGAGGGCGCCCAGCGTCTCGGGGTCCAGCCACGGCGCCAGCGTGCCCAGCAGCATGCCGAGGCCGATGCTCATATAGGCCAGGGCGGCCACGGCGAAGGCGCCGAGGAACCGTCCGTAGAGATAGTCGAACTTCCTGATCCGGGTCGCCAGGATCATCGGGCCGTAGCCGGTCTGGGCGTCGCGCGCGACGGCGTTGGCGACGATGGCCGCCGACCCCAGCATGAAAAAGACGTTGAAGGCATAGTGGGCGGTCGCCAGGGCGTTGGGCGAATTGGCGTGGACGTTTCCGCCCCCGCCCAGGCTGACGTTCTCGCTGGCGGCGACGACGCCGAATCCCAGCAGGCCGAACAGGATGCAGATGACCCAGAAGGCCGGCTGGCGCAGCTGATAGCGGAATTCGAAGGCGGCGATCTTGGCGAACATGGCGCGGCCCCCCGTCAGGCGGCGACGCGGCGCGAGGCGCTCAGGGTCGAGAAATAGACATCCTCCAGACCCCCGGTGACAGGCTCGAAGCCTGCGCCCGGCGATTGGTCGGCCAGGACGTGGATGACGGTGCGGCCCGCCACCAGACGGGTCGAGATGATCTCGTGGCGGGCGCGGTGGTCCTCCAGCTCGGCCTTGTCGATGGTCTTCTTCCAGACGCGGCCCGACAGCCGGGCCATCAGTTCGCCCGGCGCGCCCTCCAGCTGGATCTTGCCGCCCGCCAGCACCGCCATGCGCGGGCACAGGTCGGCGACGTCCTCGACGATGTGGGTGGACAGGATCACCACCACGTTCTCGCCGATCTCGGCCAACAGGTTCAGGAAGCGGTTGCGCTCCTCCGGATCCAGGCCGGCGGTCGGCTCGTCGACGATGATCAGGCGCGGATTGGCGATCAGGGCCTGGGCGATGCCGAACCGCTGGCGCATCCCGCCCGAGAACCCGGCCAGCGCCTTCTTGCGCACGGGCCACAGATTGACCTGGTTCAGCAGGGTCTCGATCGTCTCCCTGCGTTCGCGCGCGCCTGCGACGCCCTTCAGCACCGCCATATGGTCCAGCATGTCGTAGGCCGAGACGCGGGGATAGACGCCGAAGTCCTGGGGCAGGTAGCCCAGGGTGCGCCGCAGCTTCTCCGGCTCCTTGATCACGTCGATGTCGTCAAAGCGGATCGAACCCGAGGTCGGCGTCTGCAGGGTGGCGATCGAACGCATCAGCGTCGACTTGCCCGCGCCGTTCGGCCCCAGCAGGCCGAACATGCCGGTAGGGATTTCGAGCGTCACGCCATCCAGCGCGCGCGTCCCGTTGCCATAGACATGCGTCAGATTGTCGATCGAAAGCATCGCGCCGCCCCTCGTGTCCCGAAGGTCCGACCGTCGATCAGGGCTGGAGGCGATGCAAGTGAACGATCGGTAATAGCTGCCGCCCCGGCGACCGGGCGCCGGAAGGCTTAGCGAAGCGCCCGACGTCCGCGCTTTTCAGGGCGCCGGCCTCACGCCGCGTTCGGCGGGGGACCGTCGGACTGGCGGCGGATCAGGGCGAAGTCCATCAGTTCGCGGGCGGCGAGGTGCGGTTGTCCCTCGGTGTTGCGGCGCACGGCGTCCAGCAGGATCGACACCGCCTCGCGCGACATCTCCGAGACGGGCTGGCGGATGGTGGTCAGGGGCGGCCAGACGGTGGTGGCCAGGGCCGTGTCGTCGAAGCCGACGATGGTGAGGTCGCGCGGCACGTCCAGGCCCTGGCGATGGGCGACGGCGATGGCGGCGGCGGCCATGTCGTCGTTGCTGGCGAAGATGGCGGTCGGGCGCTGGCGCAGGCTGAGCAGCTGGTCGGCGGCGTCCAGGCCCGAGTGATAGGTGAAATAGCCCTGGGCCACCAGGCGCTCGTCCAGCGGCAGGTCGCTGTCGCGCAGGGCCTGGACGTAGCCTTCGTAGCGCAGCCGGCTGGCCGTCTGGTTCGGGTGGCCCCGCACGAAGGCGATCCTGCGGTGGCCCAGGTCGATCAGGTGGCGGGTCATGGCCTGGGCGGCGGCCAGGTCGTCGATGCGGATGGAGGAGACGCTGGGCGAGGGCTCGCCGGACGCCACGGCCACGGCGGGCAGGCCGGCCGCCTTCAGCCGCTCGATCACCAGGGCGGAATCGCACAGGGGCGGCGGCAGCAGGACGCCGTCCACGCCGCTGACCAGCATGTGTTCGATGGCCGCGACCTCGCCGACCTCGGGCTCGCATTTCTCGACGATCAGCTGGGCGCCGGTGCGGCTGCACTGGTCCAGGCCGCCCAGCAGGAATTCGCTCAGATAGGCGGCCGAGGGGTTGCTGTAGAGCAGGCCGATCTTCAGGCTCTGGGCGCTGGCCAGGCTGCGGGCCGCCTGGTTGGGGGCATAGCCCAGTTCGCGGATGGCGTCGGAGACCCGCTTGCGCGTGGCTTCGCGAACATTGCGCTCGCCGTTGACGACGCGCGACACGGTCATGGGCGACACGCCGGCGTGCCGGGCGACGTCGTCGATGGTGTGGCCGCCGCCCCTTCGTCTTGTCGACCTTGGCTTCAATCTTTCCTCCCCGGATCGCCCATCCTTAGCGCCGCCGAAGGCCGGAGGCGAGGCTGGGCTCAGCCCGGTCGATTCGGGACGGGCAGGCTCACGGGGGCCAGGCGGGGCGACAGCCAGTGGATGACGGCCAGGGCGATCAGATAGGCCACGCTGGCGAAGGCCAGCAAGGGCAGATAGCTGCCCGTCGCTTCCAGGGTCCAGCCGGCGAATTTGGAGATGAACATGCCGCCCACGGCGCCGCCCGCGGCCCCGAAGCCGACGACGGTCGCCACCGCGCGCTTGGGAAAGACATCCGACACCAGGGTGAACAGATTGGCCGACCATCCCTGGTGGGCCGCCGCCGCCAGGCCGATGACGCCGACCGCCACGATCAGATTGTCGGCGAAGACGGCGACCGAGATCGGGGTGACGCACAGGGCGCACATCAGCATGGTCGTCTTGCGCGCCCGGTTGACCGACCAGCCGCCCTTGATCAGCCGCGAGGACAGCCAGCCCCCGCCGACGGAGCCGAAGTCGGCCAGCAGATAGACCGCGACCAGCGGCGGGCCGAAGGTCAGGATGTTCATGTCGTAGGTCTTGGCGAAGAAGTCCGGCAGCCAGAACAGGAACAGCCACCACACCGGGTCGGTGATGAACTTGCCCAGCAGGAAGGCCCAGGTCTCGCGCCGGGTCGCCACCACGCGCCAGCCGACCTGACCCGGCGGATCGACGGGATCGCTCTCGATATGGGCCAGTTCGGCGGCGCCCAGGCGCGGGTGCTCGCGCGGCCGGCGATAGAGCGCAAGCCACGCCGCCAGCCAGACGAACCCCGTCAGGCCGGTCAGGATGAAAGCCCAGCGCCAGCCCAGAGTCACGACCACCAGCGGCACGACGACGGGGGTCAGAAGGGCGCCGACGTTCGATCCGGCGTTGAATATGCCGGTGGCCAAGGCCCGTTCCCGCCTGGGGAACCACTCCGACACCGCCTTGACCGAGGCGGGGAAGCCGCCGGATTCGCCCAGGCCCAGCACGAAGCGCATGACCGCGAACTGGATCACCGACCGCGCCCCGGCGTGGGCCATGGCGGCGACGCTCCACACCGTCACGGCGATGGCCAGGCCCCAGCGCGTGCCGATCACGTCCATGAACCGGCCGAAGCCCAGCAGGCCGACGGCGTAGGCCGCCTGGAAGGCCACCACGATGTTGGCGTAGTCGTTCTCGCTCCAGCCCAGCTCGACCTCGAGCACCGGCTTGAGCACCCCCAGCACCTGGCGGTCGATGTAGTTGATGGTGATGGCGCAGAACAGCAGGGCGCAGATGGCCCAGCGATAGCGTCCGATCCGGCCGGAGGGCGGGCCGGCCGGCGTGGCGGCTTCGGCGATGGGGTCGCTCATGTCCTTGGGCCTCTCGTTTCCTCTCGGGCCGGGCGCGCGTCTGGCGGCGCGCCTCGAACTCACCAGCTGTGCAGGGTTCCGTCCTCCAGCCGGTTCACCGGCAGATAGGCGCGGCGATAGGGATGCTGGTCCGCCAGCGTCTCGTCGATGTCCACGCCCAGCCCCGGCGCCTCGCCCGGATGCAGCATGCCGTCGGCGAAGCGGTAGGCATGGGGAAAGACGGCGTCCGTCTCGGCCGTGTGGCGCATATATTCCTGGACGCCGAAGTTCGGGATCGACAGGCCGAAATGCAGCGCCGCCGCCATCGAGACCGGCGACAGGTCCGTCGCCCCGTGACAGCCGGTGCGCACGCCATAGAGGTCGGCCAGGGCCGCGATCCGGCGCAGGTGGGTGATCCCGCCCGCATGGACCACGGTGGCGCGGATGTAGTCGATCAGCTGCTCCTCGATCAGCTGCTTGCAGTCCCAGATCGAGTTGAAGATCTCGCCCACGGCGATGGGCGTGGTCGTATGCTGGCGGATCAGGCGGAAGGCCGTCTGGTTCTCGGCCGGGGTCGGGTCCTCCAGCCAGAAGGGGCGGAACGGCTCCAGGTCCTTGCCCAGCCGCCCGGCCTCGATGGGCGTCAGCCGGTGGTGGATGTCGTGCAGCAGGTGCACGTCCCAGCCCAGCGCCTCGCGCGCCGCCGCGAACAGGGGCGGGACCGAGCGCAGGTATTTCTCGCTGGACCAGGCGTTCTCGGTCGGCAGGTCGGCGTCGGCCGGCTCGTAGAAGCCGAAGGTCTTGGACACGCCATAGGTCGATTTCAGCCCCGGCACGCCGGACTGCAGCCGGATCGCGCGATAGCCCTCGGCGGCGTATTTCCGGGCCTCTTCCACCGTCTGCTCGATGGTTTCGCCGTTGGCGTGGCCATAGACCATGACGCCCTCGCGGCAGGCCCCGCCCAGCAGCTGGTACAGCGGCAGGCCCGCCGCCTTGGCCTTGAGGTCCCACAGGGCCATGTCGACGGCGGCGATGGCGCTCATCGTCACCGGCCCGCGCCGCCAGTAGGCGCCCTTGTAGAGATACTGCCACGTATCCTCGATCCGGTGGCCGTCGCGGCCGATCAGGCAGGGGATCACATGGTCCGCCAGATAGCTGGCGACCGCCAGTTCGCGGCCGTTCAGGGTGGCGTCGCCGACCCCGGTCAGGCCGCCCTTCGTCTCGATCTTCAGGGTCACGAAGTTGCGGCCGGGGCAGGTCACGACGACCTTGGCGCCCGTGATCGTCAGGTCCGACACCTTGGTTTCCTCCTGCGGCGTTTGGCGCCGTCGTCGCCCTTGCCATCGCGGTCAGGCGTGTGATGATAGCGCTACCAGAATACGATCGCCGCATCCTGTCAACGTGCGGACGATCGACGGAGCGGCCGTCCAGCGGCTCAGGGAGGAGCGAGGGATGAGTATCGGCGCACGCCTGACGCGGCTCGTCTTCATGCTGGCCATGTCTCTGGCCGCCTTCGGTGCAGGGACGGCGAGGGCGGAGGACGGCTATGAACTGTGGCTGCGCTATCGGCCCGTCGAGGCGGAGCGGATCGAGACCTATCGCGCCGCCGCGACCGGCCTGTTGGCCGGCGGCGACAGCCCGACCCTGCGCGTCGTCACCCAGGAGCTGACGCGCGGCCTGTCGGGCCTGACGGACCGGCCCGTGGCGACGGTCGAACGGCCGGTGGACGGGACCATTCTCTATGGCGCGCCGGCGTCGTCGCCGCTCATCGCCGGACTGAGCCTGCCGCTGGAGGGACTGGGCGAGGAGGGCTATCTGATCTGCAGCGTCCGGCTGGACGGGCGGGCGGTCACGGTGATCGCGGCCAACAGCGATGTCGGCGTGCTGTACGGCGCCTTCGACCTCCTGCGTCGCATCCAGACCCGCCAGCCGGTCGCGGACCTGGACGTGCGCTCGGCGCCGGCGGTCAGGCTCAGGCTGCTGAATCACTGGGACAATCTGGATCGCACGGTGGAGCGCGGCTATGCGGGCCAGTCGATCTGGGACTGGCATCGGCTGCCGGACTTCACGCCTCGCCTCTATACGGACTACGCCCGCGCCAACGCCTCGATCGGCGTCAACGGGACGGTGCTGAACAATGTCAACGCCAACGCCCGGTCGCTGACCGCGCCCTATATCGCCAAGGCGGCGGCCCTGGCCGACGTGTTCCGGCCCTATGGAATCCGGGTCTATCTGTCGGCCCGATTCAGTGCGCCGATGGAGATCGGGGGGCTACCCACCGCCGATCCGCTGGACCCGGCCGTGCGCGCCTGGTGGGCGGCCAAGGCGGACGAGATCTACGCCGCCATTCCCGACTTCGGCGGCTTCTTGGTCAAGGCCAACTCCGAGGGCCAGCCCGGTCCCCAGGACTATGGCCGCACCCATGCCGACGGCGCCAATATGCTGGCCGAGGCTCTGGCCCCGCACGGCGGCGTCGTGATGTGGCGGGCCTTCGTCTATTCGCACGAGAACCCGGACGACCGGCACAAACAGGCCAATATCGAATTCGAGCGGCTGGACGGCCGTTTCGCCGCCAATGTCATCGTCCAGGTCAAGAACGGCGCCATCGACTTCCAGCCGCGCGAGCCCTTCCATCCGCTGTTCGGCGCCATGCCGAAAACGCCGCTGATGATGGAGGTCCAGATCACCAAGGAATACCTCGGCTTCTCGACCCACCTGGCCTATCTGGGTCCGCTGTACGAAGAGGTGCTTCAGGCCGATACGCGCCGGCCGGGGCCGGGCTCGACCGTGGCGCGCATCGTCGACGGCCGCGCCTTCGGCCATCGACTGACCGGCATGTCGGGGGTGGCCAACATCGGTTCGGACCGCAACTGGTCGGGCAGCCATTTCGACCAGGCCAACTGGTACGTCTTCGGCCGCATGGCCTGGGATCCCGAGGCTGCCCGCGCCGGCCCCATCGCCGAGGAATGGGCGCGCATGACCTTCTCCAACGACCCGGCCTTCGTGGGGCCGGCGGTCGAGATGATGATGGGCTCGCGCGAGGCGGTGGTGGACTATATGACGCCGCTGGGCCTGGCCCACCTGATGGGGACGAACCATCACTATGGCCCGGCGCCCTGGGTGGACGACCTGTCCCGGCCCGAGTGGAACCCCGTCTATTATCACCGCGCGGCCGCCGACGGGATCGGCTTCGACCGCACGGCCTCGGGCTCGAACGCGGTGGCGCAGTATGCGCCCGACGCGGCGGCGGAATTGAGCGCGGACGAACGCTATCTGCTGTGGTTCCACCACGTGCCCTGGGACTATCGGATGCGTTCGGGACGGCCGCTGTGGGACGAGATGGCGTTGCGCTACGACCGGGGCGTGGCGACGGTCGGGGATATGCGCCAAACCTGGGCGGCGCTGCGACCCCATGTGGACGACCAGCGGTTCGAGGAGGTCTCGACCTTCCTGTCCATCCAGGAGAAGGAGGCTCGCTGGTGGCGCGACGCCTCGGTCGCCTATTTCCGCACCCTCTCGAACCGTCCGCTGCCGCAGGGCGCGGCCGAGCCGGAGCATTCCCTGGACTACTACAAGTCGCTGAGCTTTCCCGACGCGCCGGGCATCTGAACCCCCAAGGTCATGGACAGGGTTAGGGTCTCGCCCGGACGCAGGACCGCCAGCCCGGCGTCCTCTCCAGCCGGGGCGTTCAGGGCGTCGGGCCGATGGGTGACTGGCTCCACGCAGACGAAGTCGGCGTCCAGGGGCGCATAGACATGGACGCGCGAGACGCCCGGCGCCGCCACGAGGGCGGTCACGCCGTCCTCGCCGATTAGCCGCGCCGACCCGTCCCAGCCCTCATAGGCGTTGTCCACGAACGGCGCCTGGGCCAGGCGCGGCGCCGCGCGCCAGTCGTAGACCGCCGAGGCGGGGACCAGGCGTGACGGGATCAGCGTCGCATCGGCCGCCCAGGCGTGCGGCGCCGCCAGGGCCAGTCGGTCGCCAGGGCCGCGGTGCAGATAGGGGTGCAGGCCCAGGCCCGCGGGGGCCGCGCGTCCGGCCGTATTGGTCATCGTCAGGTCGATGCGGAGCCCTTCGTGCGAAAGGTTGAACGCCTGCTCCGCATGGAACCCCCAGGGCCAGGCCGTGCTTCCCGGATGGTCGAGCGTCAGGCGGGCGGAGGTCTTGTCGGAGGCGGCCGTGTTCCATGCCGTTCGCCAACCCACCCCATGCAGGGCATGGGGCTCGAACCCCGGCGTGGCGCCGATGTCGTGGGCCTCGCCGTCGAAGGCGAACCGGCCCCGGTCGATGCGATTGGCGTAGGGGACGAGGGGGAAACAGGCGGCCTGCAACGGATCGTCCGCGTCCGGCGGCGTCGGGCGCAGGATCGGCCGGTCGCGCCAGGCCAGCGCCATGACCGCCCCGCCGAGCGCCGGCGCCAGCACCGCGCGCCAGTCGCCCGCGCCAAGCCGGATCACAGGCGGATGAGGTTCTGCGGCAGGCCTGGGCGATCCACGGCCAGCCGGAACAGGCCGCCGGCGGCCGGGACCTCGGCGCGGCGCGCCGCGTCCATGCCCTTCCAGGCGGTGGTGAAATAGAGGGTCTTCAGGTCGTCGCCGGCGAAGGCGCATTTGGTCACGGCCGGCACGGGCAGGGGAATTCTGTCCAGCCGCCGGCCGCTAGGGGCGAACCGGTCGACGCCCCAGCCGTGGAACAGGCCGACATGCAGCACCCCGTCCGCGTCCACGCTGGGACCGTCGGGATAGCCGTCCTCGGTCAGGGCGAACAGCCGCTTGTTCGAGATGCGGCCCCCGGCGTGGTCATAGGCGTAGATCGCCTTCTCGCCGGTGTCGTGATGATACATCGTCAGCCCGTCGGGACTGAGCGCCGGGCCGTTGGTGATGCCATAGGCGTCGTCCATCCGCTCCAACACCCCGCCCGCCCAGCGATAGAGGGCGCCCGAACGCTGACTTTCCGCGTCGTCCATCGAGCCGAACCACAGCGCGCCGTCCGGGGCCACGAAACCGTCGTTCAGCCGGTTCTGCGGCCGGTCCTCTTCCACCGGCTGGACCAGGCGAAAGGCGCCGGTCGAGGGGTCGAAGTGATGCAGCCCCCCGCGCACGCCGCAGATCAGTCCGCCGTCATCGGCCGGCAGGGCGAAGCCGGTCTGGTCCGGCGTGTCCCAGGACGCCCGCGCGCCGCCGTCATGGCCGTAGCGGTGCAGCTTCCTGCCCTTGATGTCCACGAACCAGACGGCGCGGTCGCGCGCGACCCAGACCGGACCCTCGCCCAGTTCGGCCCTGACATCCCAGACCAGTTCCGGCGTCGCCACGGTCAGCTCCAGCTGTAGGCGGTCTTTGTCTGTGTGAAGAACTCGACCGCGGCGAAGCCCTGTTCTCGTGCGCCGTAGCTGGACTTCTTGGAGCCGCCGAAGGGCACATGATAGTCGACCCCGGCGGTGGCCAGGTTGACCATGGTCATGCCCGCCCTGGCCCGGCGCTGGAAGTCGCGGGCGTATTTCAGCGAGGTGGTGACGATGCCCGCCGACAGGCCGAACTCGACGCCGTTGGCGATCTCCAGCGCCTCCTCGTAGCTCTTGACCCGGATGGTGGAGGCGACGGGGCCGAACACCTCCTCGGTGTTGATGCGCATGTCGGGCAGGGTGTCGGCGATCAGGGTCGGCTGGACGTACCAGCCCGGCGTTCCGAGCGTCAGCCGCTCGCCGCCGGTGACGATGCGGCCGCCGTCGCCGCGCGCCACGTCGATGTAGCGATAGGAGGTCTCCATCTGGTCCTCCGACACCGCCGGCCCCATCTGGGTGTTCGGGTCCAGCGCGTCGCCGACGCGCAGCGCCGCGACCTTCTCGGCCAGGGCGGCGACGAAGCGGTCGTGGATGGCGTCGTGCACGATCAGGCGGCTGGAGGCGGTGCAGCGCTGGCCCGTGGCGAAGAAGGAGCCGTCCAGCGCGATCTGCACCGCACGGTCCAGATCGGCGTCGTCCATGACGATCAGCGGGTTCTTGCCGCCCATCTCCAGCTGGACCCGCGCCTGGCGCTTGATCGCGCCCAGGGCGACGCCCGCGCCCACGCCCTGCGAGCCGGTGAAGCTGATCCCGTCCACGCCGGGATGGTCCACGATGGCCTGGCCCACGCCGCCGCGCCCGATGACCATGTTGACCACGCCCTTGGGCAGGCCGGCCTCGTGCAGGATGGCGACCAGGGCCTCGGCGGTGGCCGGGGTAGGACCGGCCGGCTTGATCACCACCGTGTTGCCGAAGGCCAGGGCGGGGGCCATCTTCCAGGCCGGGATGGCGATGGGGAAGTTCCACGGCGTGATCAGGCCGAACACCCCCACCGGCTGGCGATAGGTCTGGATCTCCACGCCCGGCCGCACCGACATCAGGTTCTGGCCGTGGACCCGCAGGGCCTCGCCGCCGAAATACTTCAGGATGCGGGCGGCGCGGACGGTCTCGCCGATCCCCTCGGGCAGGGTCTTGCCCTCTTCGCGCGACAGCAGGCGGCCGACCTGTTCGCGGCGTTCGAACAGGATGTTGGAGGCGCGGTCCAGCACGTCGGCGCGCACCTCGGGCGAGGCCTCGGACCAGCCTTCGAAGGCGTCGCGGGCGGCGCCGACGGCGGCGTCCACCTCGGCCTGGCCGCCGTCGGGGGTGCGGGCGACGACGTCGCGGGTGTCGGACGGGTTCAGGCTCTCGCCCGCCAGGGAACCCGCGACCTTCTCGCCGCCGATCCAGTGCGAAAGTTCAACCGTGTCCGTCATGGGAAAGTCCTTCCTGGGGGAGGGCCGGGCGACGTGCGCCGCCCGGCTCGAATACTCAGACTATTAGATAGGCCTAGTGGCTCATGTCTTCCAGTTCGCGCCCCTTGGTTTCCCGCACCAGCGAGGACACGAGGAAGAAGGAGACCACGGCGCTGGCCGCATAGAAGCCATAGGTGATGGTCAGGCCGAGGTTGGCCGCCATCGACGGGAAGCTGACCGAGATGCCGAAGTTGGCGATCCACTGGGCGAAGCCGGCGACCGCCAGGGCGGAGCCCCGGATCTGGTTGGGGAACATCTCGCCCAGCATGACCCACATGACCGGGCCCCAGCTGAAGTTGAAGAAGACGACATAGGCGTTGGCCGCGATCAGGGCGATCAGGCCGACATTGCCGGGCAGGTGCGGCGCGCCGTCGACGATGACCGACTGCGAGAAGCACCAGGCCATGACGGCCAGGGTCGCGGCCATGCCGGCGGAACCTACCAGCAGCAGGGGCTTGCGGCCGATCTTGTCGATGACGGCGATCGCGGCCAGGCAGGCGGCGATCGACAGGGCGCCGGACAGGATGTTGATCTGCAGGGCGTCGTTTTCGGAGAAGCCGACCGACTGCCACAGCATCGCGCCATAATAGAAGACGATGTTGATGCCGACCAGCTGCTGGAAGATCGCCAGCACCAGGCCCGCCCAGACGACCGGGTGGACCTTGCGGGCGGTCTTGTCGAACAGGTCCGACAGCTTGGGCCGATGATCGGCGGCCAGGGACGAGCGGATTTCATCCACCTTGCGGCGGGCGGCGCCCGCGCCGAACAGCTTGGTCAGCACGGCCTCGGCCTGGGCGTCGCGGCCCTTGACCACCAGATAGCGGGGGCTTTCCGGGATCGACAGCAGGGCCAGCAGATAGATGGCGGCCGGGATGACCTGGAGCCAGAACATCCAGCGCCAGGCCGGGAAGCCCATCCAGAACTCGGCGGTCGACCCGCCGGCGGTGCGGGCCAGGGCGTAGTTGGCCACGAAGGCGCCGGTCAGGCCGGTGATGATCATGATCTGCTGCACCGAGGACAGGCGGCCCCGGATCGCGGCCGGCGTCACCTCGGAGATGTAGGCGGGCGCCAGGACGGAGGCCGCCCCCACGCCCAGGCCGCCCAGGAAGCGGGCGATGACGAAATGCGCCGAGGTGTCGGCGGCGCCGGCCCACAGGGCGCTGATGATGAACAGGGCGGCGGCGATCAGCATCACCGTCTTGCGCCCGATCAGGTCGGCCAGCCGGCCCGCCGCGAAGGCGCCGACGGCGCAGCCCAGCAGGATGGCCCCGACATTCAGCCCGGTGCCCAGGGCCGACAGGTTGAAGGCGCTCTCCAGCCCGTCCTGGGTGCCGTTGATGACCCCCGAATCGTAGCCGAACATGAAGCCGCCGATGGTGGCCACCGCCACGATCAGGGCGATGAAGCCCATATTGACGCGATCCGCGCCCGCCAAGTCCGGCGCCTCGGCGCCGCCTACAGGTCCTGCCATCTGATCCTCCAAGGGCTCTGTCGGCCCATTCGTCGCGACTACCGCCAGCCGGCGTCCACGAAGTATTCATGCCCAGTAATGAAGCGCGCGTCATCCGACGCCAGGAACAGACCCAGGGCGGCGACGTCGCTCGGCTGGACCCGGCCCTTCAGACATTGGGCGGCCACGATCTCGGCCTCGCCCTCGGGCGTGTACCATTTCATCTGGCGCGGGGTCTGGACGTTGCCCGGCACGATGCAGCAGACGCGCACGCCGTCCTCGCCCAGCTCGCGGGCCAGGGCGCGGGTCATGCCCTCGATGCCGGCCTTGGCCGTCTCGTACAGCGACAGGTCCGGCAGCCCTAGGTGCCAGGAAATGGACCCCAGGTTCAGGATCACGCCGCGCCCTTTCGCCCGCATCGCCGGGGCGACGGCCTGGGCCGCGAAATAGAGATGACGCAGGTTCACCCCGATCCGGTCGTCCCAGTATTCGGGCGTGACCTCGGCCAGGGCGTGGCGGTCGTCGTTGGCGGCGTTGTTGACCAGCACCTCCACGTCGCCGTGGTTCGCCACGATCTCCTCGAAACACGCCTTCAGGGCCGCGATGTCGGTCAGGTCGCAGCGGGCGAAGACCGGGGCGGGCGCCAGCGACGCCAGCGAAGCCTCCAGCGCCCTGGACTCGGCCTCGGCCACGTCCAGGAAGACGACGCGGGCGCCCTGGCGGGCGAAGGCCTCGGTGAAGCCGGCCCCGATGCCGGAGCCTCCGCCGGTGATGACGACCAGCTTGTCCTTAAGGGACGGATAGACGGCGGCGCTCATTCGGTCGCTCCTCCAAAAGGCCGCGACCGGCCAGATTGTACATCAGTTCCACCACCCCCCAGGTCCAGGGCGGGGCCTGGTCGCTGGTGGTGACGCGGTTGCGCAGGGTTCCCAGCCGTTCCGACGATACGGTCACCAGGTCCCCCGGCTTGTGGGTGAAGCCCTGGCCCGGCGCGTCGCGGTCCTTGATCGGCGCGAACATGGTGCCGAGGTAGAGGGCGAAGCCGTCCGGATACTGGTGGTTCTCGTTCAGCGTCTGGCCGACCAGGTCCAGCGGATCGCGGCTGATCAGCCGCATCGAGGACGAACCCTCCAGCACGAAGCCGTCCTGGCCGCGCACCTCCAGCGAAACCGTGGCCTGGCGCACGTCGTCCAGGCCGAAATCGTCGCCGAACAGGCGGATGAAGGGCCCGAGCGCGGCCGAGGCGTTGTTGTCCTTGGCCTTGCCCAGCAGCAGCGCCGAACGGCCCTCGATGTCGCGCAGATTGACGTCGTTGCCGAGCGCGGCGCCCACCGGCCGGCCGGACGGATCGCAGACGACGACCACTTCGGGCTCCGGATTGTTCCAGGCGCTGTCGGGCCGCACCCCCACCAGGTCGCCCCAGCCCACCGAGGACAGGATCGGGGCCTTAGTGAAGATTTCGGCGTCCTTGCCGATGGCGACCTCCAGATACTGGGACCACAGGCCGTCGGCGATCAGGGCGTCCTTCAGGGCCATGGCCTGGTCCGAGCCCGGCCTGACGGCGGCCAGGTCGGCGCCGACCCGTTCGGCCAAGGCGGCGCGGATGGTCTGGGCCTTGTCGGCGTCGCCGCGCGCGCGTTCCTCGATCACCCGCTCCACGGCCGAGACGGCGAAGGTCACGCCCGAGGCCTTCACGCATTGCAGGTCGATGGGCGACAGCAGGCGCGGCGTGCGGTCCGCCTCGTCCCAGGCCGGGGACAGTTCCAGCGATTCAAGATCGCCCAGGTCGGTCCCCGGGGTCGCGTGCAGGTCGGGCAGGGCGGACGCCTGGGCGCTGGTGGGCGCGGCGGCTGAGATGTCGAATACGCGGCCCTCGCGAACCAGCACCGGCGTCGGACCCTGGGCGAGGCCCAGCCGGCCCAGGAACACGCCCTGGCGCCAATCGGTCGGCAGATCGTCGACTAAAGCGTTCATTTCCCCCACCGGCCTCGTCTGCGCGAAGCTGCTTGTTCTGGTAGCGCTATCATTTCCGCCCCAGGGCCGCCCTGTCAAGCGGATTGGACGCCGCCCGCTCTTGCATCTCTCACTGCGTATCGACAAAACTCCGACAAATCAAAGAGGGCGAACGGTTCAATGAGGCGACAATCGCGATCTCGCCTGGGGACGGCCGCCTGCATCGCCCTCCTGGCCTGCGCCTTCCCCGTCAGGGCGCAGGAGGCCGTCGCCGTATTCGACCGTTTTCTCTATCGCGGCGCCGATCCGGTGCGGGCGGACGGGGAGGCTGGGCCGACGCCGGACCAGTATCTCAATCCGGTGCTGCAGGGCTTCTATCCCGATCCCTCGATCACCCGCGTGGGCGAAGACTATTATCTCGTCACCTCGACCTTCGGCTATTTCCCCGGCGTCCCGGTGTTCCACAGCCGCGACCTGGTGAGCTGGACCCAGATCGGCAACGCCGTCGACCGCCCGGACCAGCTGGACTTCGGCCGCCTGGGCCTGTCGCGCGGCGTGTTCGCCCCGGCCATCGCGCATCACGACGGCGTCTTCTACATCGCCAACACCTGCGTGGACTGCGGCGGAAACTTCGTGCTGACGGCGCGCGATCCGGCTGGTCCCTGGTCCGATCCCGTGTGGCTGCCGGACCTGGAGGGCGGCATCGACCCCAGCCTGTTCTTCGACCAAGACGGCTCGGCCTGGATGCTGAACAACGGGCCGCCCGAGGGGGCGCCGCGCTATGACGGCCACCGCGCCATCTGGATCCAGCGATTCGATCCGGAGAGGCTCACGACCTTCGGTCCGCGCACGGTGCTGGTGGACGGCGGCGTCGATCCCTCGACGCATCCGATCTGGATCGAGGGACCGCACATCATCCGCCGCGGCGACTGGTACTATCTGATCTGCGCCGAGGGCGGCACGGCCGAGGGCCATTCCCAGGTCGTGCTGCGGTCGCGCCGGCCCGACGGTCCCTATGAAGCCCGGCGCGGCGCCCCCATCCTGACCCAGCGGGGCCTGCCGCGCGACCGGCCGAATCCGATCACCTCGGCCGGCCACGCCGACCTGGTGCAACTGCCGGACGGATCGTGGCAGGCGACCTTCCTGGCGGTGCGGCCCTATGGCGACGATCTCTACAACACCGGGCGCGAGACCTTCCTGCTGCCGGTGGACTGGTCGGGCGACTGGCCGGTGATCCTGGAGCCGGGCCGGGCCATTCCCTATGCGGCGCCCCGGCCCAACCTGCCGCCCCAGCCCGCGCCGCCCGTCCCGACCAGCGGCGATTTCGAGGTGGCGGACGAGTTCGACGGCCCTCGTTTGCCGCCCTACTGGATGATGCTGCGCAATCCGCGCGAGGCCTGGTTCGACCTCGACAGCCATCCGGGCGCCCTGGCCTTGAGGTTCCGCCCGGAGGGGCTGGGCGACAACGCCAACCCGTCCTTCCTGGCTCGCCGGCAGCAGCACCGGAACGCCACAGCCGAGACCACCCTGCGCGACGTTCCCCTTGTCGATGGCGACCGCGCGGGCCTCGCCGTGCTGCAGAGCGACGACTATTGGTACGCCCTGGCCGCCGTCCGCCGCGACGGCCGCCCGATGATCGAGCTCAGCCGTCGCCGGGGCCCGGACACCGCCGCGACGGGGGAGGTGATCGCCACGGCTCCGCTGGCCGGGGAGGGGCCGGTCCGGTTTCGCATCGTCGCGCGGGGCGGCCTTTACGACTTCGCCTGGGCGCGCGGAGAAGGGGAGTGGACCGTCCTGCTGGCCGACGCCGACGGCGAAATGCTGAGCACCCGCGTCGCCGGCGGCTTCGTGGGCGCGGTGTTCGGCGTCTTTGCGCAGGGCAGGCCGTAACCGCCTTCCTTCTCCCGCAAGGGAAGAAGGAAGGCTGTATCGAACCTCAGCCTATTCGGTCACCGTCAGGGTCGCGGTCTTCACGTCCACCGAGTTTCCCCCCGCCATCAGGGTGAAGGTCCCCGGCTCGACCACCCGCTTCATGTCGATGTTCCAGAACCACAGGTCGGACGGCTTGATCTCGAAGGCGACCGTGGTGCGGGCCCCCGGCGCCAGGGTGACGCGCTTGAAGTGCTTCAGCTCCTTGACCGGCCGCGTCACCGAGGCCTGGTCGTCGTGGACATAGAGCTGGACCACCTCGTCGCCGGCGACCCGGCCGGTGTTCCTGACGTCGATCTCCACCCGCACGCTCTCGCCGTTGCGGATCGTGGCCCGCGCCAGGCGCGGCGCGGAGATGTCGAAGGTGGTGTAGCTGAGCCCGTAGCCGAACGGGAACAGCGGGCTGACGTCGCCCAGCAGATAGCCGCGCCGCGCGGTCGGCTTGTGGTTGTAGAAGATCGGCAGCTGGCCCACGTCGCGCGCCACCGAGACCGGCAGCTTGCCGCCCGGATTGACCCGTCCGAACAGCACGTCGGCGACGCCGTGGCCGGTCTCCTGGCCCAGATACCAGCCCTCGACCAGGGCGTTGGCCTTTTCGGCGACCTCGTTCACGGCCAGCGGGCGGCCGTTCAGCAGCAAGACCACCGTCGGCTTGTTCAGGGCGAAGACGGCGCGGGCCAGGTCGTTCTGCTGGCCGAACAGCTCCAGGGTCGAACGGTCGCCCAGGTGGTTGTCGGCCCAGGCCTCGCGGCTGAGCTGTTCGTTCTCGCCCAGGACCATGACGATCACGTCGGCGTCGCGGGCGTCGGCCACCGCCTGTTCGATGAGGCGGGCGTTGACCTCGGGCTCGACCGGCTCGACCGTGTCGGCGGCCCAGACGCGAGCCTTGGTCAGGCGCACGCCCTCGGAATAGACCACCTCGAACCGGCCGTTCGCCTCGGCCTGCAGGCCTTCCAGCACGCTGACGACCTGGCGGGGCGTGTCGGAATAGCCGCCGATCGGCGTGTCGCGGGCGTGGGTCCCCAGCACCGCCAACTTGCGGATGCGGCCGGGATTCAGCGGCAGGACGCCGTCGTTCTTCAGCAGGATCATCGACCGCCCGGCGGCCTCGCGGGCCAGGGCGACGGCGTCGGGCGTGGCGGTCAGGCGCTCGGCCGCCTCGGCGTCGACATAGGGCTGGTCGAAGGCGCCCGACAGGAATTTCATCGTCAGCAGCCGGCGCACGGCCTCGTCGATCTGGGCCTCGGTCGCCTTGCCGGCGCGCACCAGTTCGGGCAGGTGGTTATAGCCTTCGCCGTCCGGCAGTTCGATGTCCACCCCGGCGTCCAGGGCGCGCACCGCCGCCTCCTCGATGGAGCCGAACATCCGGTGGCGGGTGTTGAGCTCGCGAATGGCGAAATAGTCGGACACGACCGCGCCCTTGAAGCCCCACTCGCCGCGCAGCACGTCGTGCAGCAGCCAGCGGTTGGCGTGCGAGGGCAGGCCGTCGATCTCGTTGTAGGAGGCCATGACCGACAGGACCGGCAGTTCGGTCACCGCCCGCTCGAACGGCGGGAAGAAGTTCTCGCGCAGCGTCCGTTCCGAGATGTCGGCCGGGCCGACGTTGGTGCCGTTCTCGGGCTGGCCGTGGCCGGTCATGTGCTTCAGCGTCACCAGCACCTTGTCGGGCTGGAGCGGCAGGGCCTCGCCCTGGAAGCCGCGAATGGCGGCCAGGCCCATCTCCGACACCAGGTGCGGGTCCTCGCCATAGGTCTCCTCGATGCGGCCCCAGCGCGGGTCGCGCGCCACGTCCACCACCGGCGCCAGCGCCAGCTGGGCGCCCCGCGCCCGCATCTCGCGCGCCGCCACCGAGAAGACGCGAGTCACCAGGTCCGGGTCCCAGGTCGAGGCCAGGGCGATGGCCTGCGGGAAGCTGGTGGCGCCGCGCGCCGTATAGCCGTGCAGCGATTCCTCGTGCAGCATCAGCGGAATGCCCAGGCGGGTGTTCTCGACCGCCCAGCGCTGGGCGGCGTTGACGTAGTCGGCCGTCTGGCGCGCGTCGCGGTTCACGGCGTCGCCAGCCGCGCCCGCCGCGCCGTTCAGCGTCGGGTCCACGCCGCGGAAGTCGGACGGGCGCGAAATCTGGCCCAGGCCGTGGGGGAAGAGGTTCGAGGCCTTGTCGGGGTCGAAGTCGCCGTTCGGGGCCTGGATGTCGCCCTTCTTCTCCCAGATGCCGACCATCTGGGCGACCTTTTCGTCCAGCGTCATGCGTTGCAGCAGATCGTCCACCCGCGCCGCGACGGGCTGGCGGGGGTCGCGATAAAGCGCTGTCGGGCCGGGACGGGCGTTGGTCTGGGCCCAGGCGGAGCCGCCGAGCGGGGCGGCCGCCGCGGCGCCCAGCAGGCCGGCGACGAAGGTGCGGCGAGCAAGCGTGATCGATCGGCCGTTTGCGGCTGTCATGATAGTCCTCCCATTGATGCCCCGCCGGTTCAGACCTTCCGTCCGACGATGATAGCGCTACCATCAGGTTAGGGCGCTGACGACGACGTCGTCAACCGGTGCTCTGTGTCGCAGGCGTGCTAGGAAGCGGTGAATCGAGGAGAACGCCATGACAGCCGCCCCCATAGCCGGTTCCGCCCACGCGGCGTCGCGCCGCAAGTCGGGCAAGGAAAGGCTGCACGGATCGATCGCGCACGAGATCGGGGTGGCGATCGTTTCCGGACGGCATCCGCCCGGCGAGATCCTGAGCAACGAGATCGAGTTCAGCGAGCGGCTGAAGGTGTCGCGCAGCGCCTATCGCGAGGCGGTGCGCATCCTGGCGGCCAAGGGCCTGGTCGAGAGCCGGCCGCGCGTCGGGACCCGCGTCACCGAGATGAGCCGCTGGAACCTGCTGGACCCCGACGTCCTGGCCTGGTCGTTCGAGGCCGAGCCGTCGCGCGCCCTGGTGGAGGGGCTGTTCGAACTGCGCATGATCATCGAGCCGGCGGCCGCCGCCCTGGCCGCGGCGCGCCGCAACGACGCCCAGCTGGCGGCCATGAAGACGGCGCTGGAGTCGATGGAGCATCACACGCTCAAGACCGAGGAAGGGCGGGCGGGCGACCGCGACTTCCACCAGATCGTGCTGGACGCCACCGGCAATCCGCCGCTGATCAGCCTGGCCTCGACCATCGGCGCCGGGGTGCGCTGGACCACCTTCTACAAGCAGCGCAAGCAGAAGCTGCCGCCCGATCCCATGCCGGAACACTGGGCCGTGTTCCACGCCATTGCCGAAGGCGCGCCGGAGAAGGCGAGGGCGGCGATGGCGGTGCTGGTGGCCGACGCCCTGTCCCAGACGGCGGAAGCCCTGGCGGCGGGCTGAAGGCGGAGGATTGCCAAGCCGGGACCGGTCGGCCTATTTGTCTGAGTAATCGCTTTTCCAAGAGTTGCTCATGACCCGTCCCCTTCGTTCGCGCGCCTGGTTCGACAATCCGTCGAACCCGGACATGACGGCGCTCTATCTGGAGCGGTATCTGAACTACGGGCTGACGCTGGAGGAGCTGCGCTCGGGCAAGCCCATCATCGGCATCGCCCAGACCGGGTCGGACCTGTCGCCCTGCAACCGCCACCATATCGAACTGGCCAAGCGGGTGCGTGAAGGCATCCGCGAGGCGGGCGGCATCGCCATGGAGTTCCCGGTCCACCCGATCCAGGAGACGGGCAAGCGCCCGACCGCCGGACTGGACCGCAACCTGGCCTATATGGGGCTGGTCGAACTGCTCTACGGCTATCCGCTGGACGGGGTGGTTTTAACCATCGGCTGCGACAAGACCACGCCGGCCTGCCTGATGGCGGCGGCGACGGTCGACATTCCCGCCATCGCCCTGTCGGTCGGGCCGATGCTGAACGGCTGGCGCAAGGGCGAGCGCGTCGGCTCGGGCACGATCATCTGGCAGGCCCGCGAGATGATGGCGGCGGGCGAACTGGACTATGAAGGCTTCATCGACCTGGTGGCGACCTCGGCGCCGTCGGTGGGCTATTGCAACACCATGGGCACGGCGACGACCATGAACAGCCTGGCCGAGGCGCTGGGCATGTCGCTGCCGGGCTCGGCCGCCATCCCGGCGCCCTATCGAGAGCGGCCGCAGGTCGCCTATCAGACGGGGCTGCGGATCGTGGACATGGTCCGCGAGGACCTGAAGCCGTCGAAGATCCTGACCCGCGAGGCGTTCGAGAACGCCATCGTCGTCAACTCGGCCATCGGCGGCTCGACCAACGCCCCGATCCACCTGACCGCCCTGGCGCGCCACGTCGGCGTCGACCTGCCGCTGAAGGACTGGGAGACGATCGGCCACGCCGTGCCGCTGCTGGTTAACCTTCAGCCGGCGGGCAAATATCTGGGTGAGGACTATTACCAGGCCGGCGGCGTGCCGGCCGTGACGGCCGAACTGATGCGGCACGGCCTGATCCACGAGGACGCCCTGACGGTCAACGGCCGGTCGATGGGCGACAACTGCCGCGACGCCGAGATCGTCCTGCCCGACGTGATCCGGACCTTCGACACGGCGCTGGTCGAGGAGGCGGGCTTCCTGGTCCTGTCGGGCAATGTCTTCGACAGCGCGGTGATGAAGACCAGCGTGATCAGCCCCGAGTTCCGGGAACGCTATCTGTCCGATCCCGACAGTCCCGACGCCTTCGAGGGCTCCGTCGTCGTCTTCGACGGGCCGGAAGACTATCACCGCCGCATCGACGATCCCGCCGAGGCGATCACGTCCGACAGCATATTGGTGATGCGCGGTTCAGGGCCGGTCGGCCATCCCGGCGCGGCCGAGGTCGTGAACATGCGGCCCCCCGCCTATCTGATCAAACAGGGCGTGCTCGCCCTGCCGTGCATCGGCGACGGGCGCCAGTCGGGCACCTCGGGATCACCGTCCATCCTGAACGCCTCGCCGGAAGCGGCGACGGGGGGGAACATCGCCCTGCTGAAGACGGGCGACCGGATGCGGATCGACCTCAACAGCCGCCGGGTGGACGTCCTGATCGACGCCGCCGAAATGGCCGAGCGCCGGCGCCTGTTCGAGGCCGAGGGCGGCTATCGCTATCCCGCCTCCCAGACGCCGTGGCAGGAGGTGCAGCGGTCGATGGTCGGCGAGCTGGAGACCGGCGCCGTGCTGGAGCCGGCGGTCAAGTATCATCGCATCGTCGACACCCTGGGCCTGCCCCGCGACAACCACTGACGGCCAGGCATCGTCAGCCGTCCTTCCTGGCCAGCGCGCCTCGTTTCGCCAGCTTCGGCGCCACCATCGGTATGCTGAGCATGGTCGAGCCCACGGCCATCAGCAGCAGGGCCGTGAAGGTCTCGTTGCTGATGATCTGCTTGTCGAGCAGGATGTTGGCGAAGATGATCTCGACGGCGCCCTTGGTCTGCAACAGCCAGCCGATGGTGGAGGCCTCGCCCTTCTCCCATTTCAGCAGGCGTCCGGCCAGGCCGACGCCCGCCAGCTTGCCCCCGACCGAGGCGATCAGCAGCACCGCGGCGCCGGCGAAGACCGCGACGCCCCCCACGCCCCACTCGGTCCTGAGCCCGGCGCTGAGGAAATAGACCGGCATGATCGCCAGCAGCACATGGTTGCGAAACAGGTCCATCAGCTTCTGGTCGAACAGATCCTGGTCCAGCACCATGCCGGCCAGGAAGGCGCCGACCATGAAATGCAGCCCCGACCATTCGGCCGCCAGGGCGCATCCGGCCAGCCAGATCAGGGCGACGTACCAGCGGTCGGCCTGCGGCAGCCGGCGCATCAGCCGGCGCATGACCAGGGCGGCGACGGCGAAGCCGAGCAGGAACCCCGCCTGGCGCCCGATGACGTCCCAATCCAGCAGGATGATCGCCAGCACGCTCCAGATGGCGACGTCGTCCAGGCTGGCGTAGCGGAGGATCCGCTGGCCCAGCGGCTGACGCAGGATGTCCAGCTTGTCGAGCAGCAGGATGAGGACGGGCAGGGCCGTCACGGCGCAGGCCATGCCGATGCCCAGCACCACCTGCCAGGCATGGGCGCCCGGTCCCGCCCAGCCGGGAAATTGCAGCAGGCCGACCGCCGCCACGGCCCCGAAGGCCAGCGGCGTCAGCAGGGCCAGGCCGGCGGTCGCGCCGGTCTCGCCGCGCTTCGTCCAGGCGCGGCCGATGTCCAGTTCCAGTCCGGCGATGAAGACGAAGATCATGACCGCCCACCAGGCGACCCCGTTCAGCGCGCCGATCACCTGCGGGTTGAAGACCGTCTGGTAATAGGCGGGAAAGGCTGCGCCCAGCACGCCGGGGCCCAGCAGGATGCCGGCGATCACCTGCACCACCACCAGCGGCGCATAGTATTCCGTCTTCAGCCCGCGCCAGATCAGGTACGGCACGCTGAAGATCAGCAGCATGGCGATCAGATACAGCTCGGTCGTGTTCATCTGGTGCATTGTCCCCCCGGCGATCGTTCGAACCCGCGGCCCCGGAGTCCGGAAGCCGATCATCGTTCGAGGCGCGGGCTTGGCGAGCCCGCGCTTTGTGTTTCATATGGGAGATCATATTGTCAGACAATAAGGGGGCGACGTGAGCGGTCAGAGGGGTTCGGAGGGCGGCGTCCGCCGCGTGGTCATCGTCGGCGGCGGCACGGCCGGATGGATGACGGCGGCGGCGCTGATCAAGCTGGTCGCGCCGACCGGGGTCGAGGTGGTCCTGGTCGAATCCGCCGAGATCGGCACGGTGGGCGTCGGCGAATCGACCCTGCCGCACATCCGCGATTTCAACCGGCGCCTGGGCCTGGACGAGGTCGAGTTCATGCGCGCCACGCGCGCCACCTTCAAGCTGGGCATCGACTTTCAGGATTGGGCGCGGATCGGCGACCGCTATGTCCACCCGTTCGGGGATTTCGGCGCCGAGAGCGGGGTGGCGCCCTTCCATCACTACTGGCTGGCGGGCCGCGCCCACGCCGACGTGGGGCCCATCGACGACTACGCCGTGCCCATCGTGGCCATGTTCCAGTCGCGGTTCGGCCCGCCGACCCTGGACGACCGGTCGATCCTATCGACCTACAACTACGCCTATCAGCTGGACGCCAGCCTCTATGCGAAGTTCCTGCGCCGCTTCGCCGAGGGGCTGGGCGCCAGGCGGATCGAGGGCAAGGTCGTGGACGTGGCCCAGGACGGCGAGACGGGCGCGATCCGCTCCGTCGCCCTGGAGAGCGGCGAGGTGATCGCGGGCGATTTCTTCGTCGACTGCTCGGGTTTCCGAGGGCTGTTGATCGAGCAGACGCTGAAGGCCGGCTATACCGACTGGTCGCACTGGCTGCCGTGCGACCGGGCCGTGGCGGTGTCCAGCACCGGGCCGGGCTGGACCGATCCCTATACGCGGGCGACGGCGATGGGGGCGGGCTGGCGTTTCCGCATCCCGATGCAGCACCGGATGGGCAACGGCTATGTCTATTCCAGCGCCTTCATCGACCAGGACGCCGCCACCGAGGCCCTGTTCGCCGTCATGGAGGGCGAACCGGTCGAGGAGCCCAAGCACCTGCGTTTCAAGGGCGGCGAACGGACCCGCAACTGGATCAAGAACTGCGTCTCGGTCGGCCTGGCCTCGGGCTTCATCGAGCCGTTGGAATCGACCAGCATCTATCTGATCCAGGCGTCGGTGACCAAGCTGATCGAACTGTGGCCCAGCCATCCGCTGGACGAGGTCGCGGCGAAGGAATTCAACCGCCAGATGGACCTGCAATACCAGCGGGTCCGCGACTTCATCATCCTGCACTACAACGCCACCGAACGGTCGGACACGCCCTTCTGGGACCATGTCCGCACCATGACCGTGCCCGACAGCCTGGCCGAGAAGATGGAATTGTTCCGCGAGAAGGGCGTGGTCCAGGAATACCGCGAGGGCCTGTTCCTGCATCCGTCCTGGGTGTCGGTCTATCTGGGCCAGCGCATCATCCCGCGCACCCATCATCCGCTGGCGGACGCCGAGGACCCGGACCGCCTGGTCGAGGGCCTGCGGCGGCTTCGGGCGGCGGTGGCCCAGGGCGCCGCGCGCCTGCCGTTGCAGGACGACTATATCGCGCGCTATTGCGCCTGGCGCGACGAAGAGGTCCTGCGGTCTGCGGTCTAATTCTCGGCGCCGAGCGGGGCCGGATCGACGAAGGCCGCGACCCAGACCAAGGGCGCGTTCCAGTTGATCGCCACCTCGTTCAGCGCATAGGCCTCGATGCGGTCGGCCCAGCAGGCGAGGGGCGCGCAACGCCCGACCAGGGTCCTGGCGACATCGTCGGTCATGGCCGTGTTGTTGGGACCGCCCGACAGCGCCCCGGCCGGCGGCTCGGGATAGGCCGGATCGAGCGAATGGGCCCAGAACCGGTGATGCGGATGGACCATCGGCCGCGCGCCCCAGCCGCTGACGAAGGACCGGTCCAGAGGATTGCGCCCCAGGACGAAGTCCAGCGCGCGGATCACGCCAACCCTGAAGGCCGGCTCGCCGGTGAAGTCGTGGGCCAGGCCCAGGATCATGGCCCGGTTCATCAGGGCGCCGTTGGAGCCCCATTCGAAGCGGTCGCCGCCGCGCGGCAGGCCATAGCCCTGGGTTTCGGATTCCGCCAGATAGGCGCGGGCGGCCTCGACCAGATGGCGGCGGGCCGTGTCTCGGTCCGCTTCGTCCAGCACGCCGGGCGCCATGGCCAGGGTGATGGTCCCCAGCGTCGCCGTTTCGGGCCAGGCGATGTCGCCGGTCGCCGAGGCGCCCGAGCGCGGCCCGCCCAGCCAATAGGGCGAGGCCCTGAGCGCCTCCCGATAGGCCGGCTCGCCCGTGGCGGCGAACAGTTCGGCCGCCGCCCAGTAGAATTCGTCCGCGACCTGGCTGTCGCCATAGGCGCCGCCGCCGTCGAAGGCGCCGCTGGCCAGGACGTCGGGATGGCGCACCGCCGCCTCATAGGCCCGCCTGGCCGCGTCCAGGCAGGTGTCGGCGAAGGCGGCGTCGATGGGGCGCCAGACCCGCGCGCACTGGGCGGCGACGGCGGCCAGGTTCAGGGTCGCGGCGGTGGACGGCGGATAGAGCAGCCGCTCCTCGCGGTCGTCGGCGGGCGCGGTCGGCAGGCTGGTCCAGTGACGGTCGTGGACCTTGTGATGCGCCATGCCCCCGGCGTCGATCTCGACCGGCCCCGTCGCGCCGGGTCCGGCGACCCAGGCGGTCCGCCCATCCGGGATCTGCATCTTCAGCAGGAATTCGATCTCGTATCGCGCTTCGTTCAGCAGGTCGTCGATCCCGTCCCCCGCTTCGGGAATGTCGGCGCGACCGTCGGCGAAGGGCGCCTGTCCCGCCGCCGTTGCGCGCTCATAGGCGTTGACCAGGGTCCAGACGGAAATCCCGCCGTTGACGACATATTTCCCGTGGTCGCCCGCGTCGTACCAGCCGCCGGTCACATCGAGGGAATAGTCGCAGCCCGGCCAGACGGTCCCGCGCTGGTCGGCGCCGGAAAAGCAGGTCGCGACCTCGCGCACATGGCCCGCCGGACGCGCCAGGTCCGGGCGGGCGACGTGTTCCGCCAGGATCGGGACCCCCGCCCTGTTCTGATAGAAATAGGCAAGGGCGTCGTATTTCAGCCGGGCGAACGGGCGGGCGGAGACCGTGAACGGCCGGCCCGCCTGTCCATCGACCTCCAGCCGATAGTCCGAACCGGACCGGGTCAGGGCCGAGAAGTCGACGACATGCACCGTCTCGCCCGAGGCGGCGTCGGCGCCGAACACTCGCGTCGATCCTTCGGCCACGGCGGCGCCCTGGGCGTCCGTCACGCGCCAGGGCAGGGGCGTCGTCCGTATCGACGGCAGGGTCGCGGTCTTGGGCCCCTGGACCTCGAACCCCGCCTGGTTCATGCGGATGGATTCTGGGGCCGGGACTTGAGCGGCCGCGCCGCTCGCCGCCAGGGCCAGGACGAGGCTCAGCGCCAGCGGACCTCTCATGGCGTGTTGCGGGGCAGTTTGGCGGCGTCGTAGTTCTGGCCGAAGTTGAACACCAGCGCCGGTCCCAGTTCGACCGTCTGGTCGGCCGTCGCCAGATGGACCGACAGGCTGGCAGTCCCGCCGGCGTGGTCTTGCTGGGCCACGCCCGAGGCATAGACCATCTTCCATTCCGGCCCGATCTCGCCGGCGTCCTCGGCGATGGCGGCATAGGGGGCGGCGTTCTCCTGCACCCGCAGCGGCAGGCGGCCGACGGTCTGTCCCGGCGGCGGGGTCACCAGACGCGCCCAGACCGCCAGCAGGATGGTGTCGCCGCGCTTGATCTCGCCGCGAATGTTCATCTGGGCGGCCGTGCTCCACGGCTGGTCGGCGCGGCGGGCGGCGACCCGGATCGCCTTGCCGCCCAGGACGCCCTCCGCCCTCTGGGGCCGGGGCGCCCGGCTGACGCCCTGCACCTGCCAGGACTCCACCGGCGGATTGTTGATGACGCGATCCAGGATGTCCTCATCCTGGATCGCCGCGACGGCGGCGGGCGCGGCGATCGGGGCGACTGGCGAGGCCGCCGCCGCCAGAGCCGCCGCAAGAACGAACAAGGGCCTTCTCATCCTGGTTTCTCCCCTCGGCGCGGATTCTGCGATCCGACGGGATTAATACTCAGACAATTATCGCGCGCTTTGCAAGCCGGTCGTCACCGTCGCGTCAGCCCGTGCGTCACGAACTGGCGGATGCGCATCGCCAGCGACGGCGTAAGCTCGCCCAGCACGCTGCGACGCGTCGGGGGGATATGGGCGTGGGTGGTCTCGTCGGCGTCGAACACATAGTAGTCGAAGAAGGCGCGCCAGGCCGCACGCCGCTCGGGCGGCAGGGGCCGCAGCGCCGCCAGCCCATGCACCAGGCAGTCGAACGGCGAGACCGCCTGCGGGTCCTCCTCCGACCACCAGTAGTTCACCAGCACGTTCAGCCGGTCCCAGGACCGCACATGGTGCCACCACAGGGGCGGGATATAGAGGGCGTCGCCCGGCTCCAGCGTCGCGGTCAGGGCGGCCTCGCGCGCCGCCGCGAAGCGTGGGAACCGCGCCTCGTCCACGCCCCGGTCGAACTGGACCAGGCTGATCGGCTGGCCCGCCGGGGTGAAATCCAGCGGCCCGACATAGAGGTTGGCGACCTGTTCGGGCGGGAACAGGGTGAAGGTCCGCCGGCCGGCGACGACGCAGGCGACGTTGTCGGACACGTCATAGTGGGTCTGGATCGTGGTCGCCCCGCCGATCCACAGGCGCGGCTCGGCCTCGGCGGGCAGGCCGGGCGAGGGGTTGGCGGCGGCGAACCCCGGCGCGACCTCGCGGGCCGGCGCCGAGCCCATATAGATCATCGACGGCCGTTCCGCGGGCAGGGCGGCGATCTGGTCCAGCACCTGACGGACCGTGGCCTGGCGCCGCTCGAAGTTGAAGCCGGCCAGGGCGTCGTCATAGAAGGGCCGGCCCTCGATCTCTGGCGGACCCGCCATCACCGGCGCGGGGCGGCCGCTGTCCAGGGCGGCCAGATAGGGGGCGATGTCGGGTGCGCGCACCGCCGGCCAATCGCGCACCAGGCCGCGCAGCACGACCGGCCGCGCCGCCGCGCGAAAGGCGCCGATAGGCTCGGGCCGGGCGTCGGCGATCTCTTCGAGGGGGCGCCCGAAACTCATCCGGCGGCGCAGTTCTGGCGGATGAAGTCGGCGTGGCCCGGCATCTGGTCGGCGCATGTGCGCATCACCGACCGGATTTCCGTCAGTCGCGCCCGCGTCTCCTCCAGGCTCAGCACCTCGGCGACGGGATCGTATCGCTCGGGGCGCAGGCCCTGGCCGGTCATGACCGCGAACCAGCTGGTGTCGTTGAACAGCTCGTCGTCCTCGCGGAAGATGCGGCCGGTGGTCCGGTACAGCCGGTATTTCTCCTTGAGACTGTCCGGCACGTCCATGGTGCGGACATGGTCCCAGAAGGGCGTGTCGTCGCGCTGGGTGGCGTTGTAGTGCAGCACGATGAAGTCGCGGACCTGCTCCATCTCGCGTTTGGTCATGCGGTTGAAGCGGTCGGCGTCGGCCTGGGGGAAGGTGCGGTCGGGGAACATCTGCAGCAGCTTGGCGATGCCGCTCTGGATCAGATGGATGCTGGTCGACTCCAGCGGCTCGATGAAGCCCTGGGCCAGGCCGATGGCGATGCAGTTCTTGACCCAGGCCCGATTGCGCCGCCCCGCCCGGAAGCGCAGCACCCAGGGATCCTTCACCGCCGGGCCGTCCAGATTGGCCATCAGCGTCGCGGCGGCCTCGTCGTCCGAGATATGGGCGCTGGAATAGACGTAGCCGGTGCCGATCCGGTGCTGTAGCGGAATGCGCCATTGCCAGCCGGCCTCGCGCGCCGTGGCGCGGGTATAGGGGGTGATCTCGCTCCGGTCGCCGTGCTCGCACTGGGTGGCGACGGCCCGGTCGCACGGAAGCCAGTGGTTCCAGTCCTCGAACCCGGCCTTCAGCGTCTGTTCGATCAGCAGGCCGCGAAAGCCGGTGCAGTCGATGAACAGTTCGCCCTCGATCCGCTCGCCGCTCTCCAGCACCACGGCCTCGATGAAACCGGTCTCGGCGTTCTGGTCGACCCGGCCGATCTTGCCTTCCCGGCGCTTCAGGCCGCGATCCTCGGCGAAGCCGCGCAGGAAGCGGGCGTAGAGGCCGGCGTCGAAATGGAAGGCGTAGGCCAGGGTGGACAGGGGCGACCGGCCCGCGTCGATCGGACGCATGAAGCGGTTCTCCTTCGCCGCCAGCGCCTGAAGCGAATAGTCATCGACCCAGTGCGGATCGCCCTCACGGTGCATCCGGTGCCAGAAGGCGTGGAACGACACCCCCTCCATGTCCACGCCATAGGGGCCGAACGGGTGGATGTAGGTGTGGCCCTTGCGGCCCCAGTCCACGAAATGGATGCCCAGTTTGAAGGCGCCCTGGGTCTTGCGGATGAATTCGTTCTCGTCGAGGCCCAGCATCCGGTTGAAAATGCCCAGTTGGGGGATGGTGGATTCGCCCACGCCGACGATGCCGATCTGCTCGGATTCGACCAGGGTGATCTCGGCGTAGTCCTGGCCCAGGACCTTGGTCAGGGCCGCCGCCGTCATCCAGCCGGCGGAGCCGCCGCCGACGATGACGATCTTCTTGATGCGGGTGTCGGACAAGGGAATCTCCTCAGGCCGCCGCGCAATGGCGGGCGATGGTGTCGGATTGCAGCGGCATGGCCTCGGCGACGGAACGGACGTGCGCGCGCGTCTCCGCCAGCACGCGCGTCAGGTCGGCCTCGGGCAGGGCGTCCGCCAGCGGATCGTAGCCCTCGGGCGTGACGTTCTGACCCAGCAGGACCGCCAGCCAGCTTGATTCGGCGAACAGCTCGTCCTCGTGCCGGAAGAAGCGGCCGCGATGGCGGAACAGGTCCATGCGCCGCGCCAGGGCTTCGGGGACCTCCATCTCGCGGCAGGCGTCCCACAGCGGCTCGCCCACGCGGCCGTTGGCCTTGTAGTGCAGGATGATGAAGTCGCGAATCTGCTCGATCTGCAGATTGGTCAGCCGGTTGTATTCGTCGATGTCGCGCTGATCGAAGCCGCGATCGGGGAACAGGGCCAGCAGCTTGGTGATCCCCGCCTGGATCATGTGGATGCTGGTCGATTCCAGCGGCTCCAGGAACCCGGACGCCAGGCCCAGCGAGACGCAGTTCTTGACCCAGGCCCGCTTGCGGCGGCCGGCGCGGAACGACAGCATCCACGGCTCGGCCATCGCCTCGCCGTCCAGGTTGGCCATCAGGGTCGCGGCGGCCTCGTCGTCCGAGATATGGGCGCTGGAATAGACGTAGCCGGTGCCGATGCGGTGCTGGAGCGGAATGCGCCACTGCCAGCCGGCCTTGCGCGCCGTGGCGCGGGTGTAGGGCGTCAGCGGGCCGTCGCCGTGGGCGCACTGGACCGCCACGGCGCGGTCGCACGGCAGCCAGTGGTTCCAGTCCTCGAACCCGGCCTTCAGCGTCTGTTCGATCAGCAGGCCGCGAAAGCCCGTGCAGTCGATGAACAGGTCGCCCGCAACCGGATCGCCATGCTCCATGACGACGGAGGTGATGAAGCCGGTCTCGCCGTCCTGTTCGACCCCGACCACCTTGCCTTCACGGCGGGTCACGCCGCGCGCCTCGGCGTATTCGCGCAGGTAGCGGGCGTAGAGGGCGGCGTCGAAATGATAGGCCCAGACCAGTTGCGTGATCGGCGAGCGCGAATCGCCCGGCCCGAAGCGATTCTTCCAGGCGGCGGTTTCGCACAGATTGTATTCCCCGAACGCTCCGGCCTTGCCCGCATCATGCAGCCTGCGCCAGATCTGGTGGAATTTGACGCCCTGTATGCTGGCCCCGAAAGCGCCGAAGGGGTGCATGTAGCGGTGGTCCGGGGCGGTCCATCCCACGAAGTCGATGCCCAGCTTGAACGCCCCTTGGGTCCGCCGGATGAAGTCCGTCTCGTCGATGCCGAGCATGGCGTTGAAGGTGCGGATCGGCGGGATGGTGGCTTCGCCGACCCCCACCCGTCCTATGGCGTCGGATTCGACGACGGTGACGCGGGTCCGACCCTGGGCGCCCAGGCGGGACAGGGCCGCCGCCGCCATCCAGCCGGCCGTGCCTCCACCGACTATCACGATGTTTCTTATGTGGTTTTCCTGCATGGACCGCCCTCCCGCACGCGCCTTTTGCCTGGCGCTTTCGTCGTCACAATCCAACCGCAATCAATGGAAAGCAACGGCTTGCACAATCTCGAAACCTAGGCTACGCAGATAACTCAGACATTTCACCGCTCCGCAATGGTAGCGCTAACAGAAAGAAATGCTGAGCCTGGGGAGGTTCCAAGAATGCGTGCCGTTACGTCTCAAGTCCGTTCCGCAGCCGCCCGAGGATGGGCTCTGAGAGGGAGCGCGTCGCTTATCGCGGTCGCCGCGGTCATCGCCGCAGCGCCCGCCGTCGCCCAATCCCAAGCGTCGCCGTCCGATCAGGCGACCGAGGTGGACGAGGTCGTCGTCACCGGCATCCGCGGCAGTCTGCGCAGCAGCCAGACCATCAAGCGCACCGCCGACGTCTTCGTCGATTCCGTCACCTCCGAAGACATCGGCGCCCTGCCGGACCGATCAGTCACCGAGGCGCTGCAGCGCATTCCGGGCGTGGCCATCGACCGGTTCAGCGCCGGCGTCGATCCCGACCACTTCTCGGTTGAGGGCTCGGGCGTCGTCGTCCGGGGCCTGACCTTCGTCCGCTCCGAACTGAACGGCCGCGACACCTTCACCGCCAACAACGGCCGCGCGCTCAGCTTCGCCGACGTTCCGGCGGAACTCATGGGCGGCGTGGACGTGTTCAAGAACCCGTCGGCGGACATGATCGAGGGCGGCATCGCCGGTACGGTCAACCTGCGCACGCGGGTTCCGTTCGACAGCCCCGGCCGGGTGATCGCCTTCTCGTCCGAAGCCAGCTACGGCGACTTCGCCGAGGAATGGACCCCGACCTTCTCGGGCCTGATCAGCGACCGCTGGGAAACCAATATCGGCGAGTTCGGCCTGATGCTGAACGCCGTCTATTCGCAGCTGAAGTCGCGCAGCGACGGCCAGCAGATTTCCAACTACGGCCCGCGCACCCTCTATTCCAACGGCGACGTGGTGGAGTCGGACGGCGCGACGCCGGTCGGCGACGTCTGGTTCCCGCGCGGCGCGGCCTTCCGCTCGCAGACGTTCGACCGCGAGCGTCGCGGCTATGCGGCCGCCGGCCAGTGGCGCAGCAACGACCGCACCATGGTCGCCACCGCCCAGTTCCTGCGTTCGGATTCGAGCCAGGCCTGGACCGAGCACGCGATGGAGATCGCGACCGACAACGTCACCGACAACGGCGACTCCCAGGCCCAGGCCGGCACGACCCTGGACTTCGGCCCGAACGGCGTCTTCACCAACGGCATCATCACCGGCACCACCGGCTGGCGCGCCGACCAGAACGGACCGGACCCCCGCACGCCGATCAACGGCCTGCAGAGCAACAACCAGCGGCGCGACGTCGACCAGCAGGCCGTGACGACCGACTATGGCCTGAACTTCAAGTGGACGCCGACCGACCGCCTGCAGGTGACGTTCGATTACCAGCATGTCGATTCCACCGTGGACGTGCTCGACGCCGGCCTGTGGAACACCACCTATCAGAATGCGGCGATTGAAATTCGAGGCGACGACATCCCGGTCGTCACCTTCCTGCCGCCGTTCCTGAACGGCGAGCCCTGCGTCGGAGCGCCCAGCGCCAGCTGCCCGAGCTACTATCGCGGCGACAACGCCAACTTCTCCTCGCCTTACAACAGCTTCCCTCGCGCGGCGATGGACCACAAGGAGATGAGCGAGGGCAAGCTCGACGCCTTCCGCATCGACGTCGACTACGCCTTCGACGCGCCGTGGATCCGGTCGATCAAGTTCGGCGCCCGTCATGCGGAACGCGACCAGACGACCCGTTTCACCACCTACAATTGGGGTGTGCTGTCCGAGCAGTGGGGCGACAACGGCCCTGTGTGGTTGAGCGAACTGGTCGATGGCGTTCCGCAGCCCGACGGCTCGCCCGGCACGGTCGGCTTCAATCCGATGGACCACAACGAGCCCTTCTCGTTCGAGAACTTCATGCGCGGCAAGGTTCCGATCCCGACCGGCGATCAGCCCCGCCTGTTCTACAACGGGAACACCATCGCCAACTATCAGGCCTATGCGGATTACGCCCTGGCCATCGGCGACGAATGGCGCGCCCGCTTCGCCGATGGCGCGGCCTGCCCGCAGAACTGGGTGCCGCTCGCCATGCGCTGCGACGCCGACGCCGACGGTTTCCTGCCGCAGGAAATCAACCCCATGCAGGAGGAGACGAACTCGCTCTATGTCATGCTCCGGTATGGGCACGAGTTCGCCAACGGCTGGAACCTGAGCGGCAACTACGGCATCCGCTACACCAAGACGGATCGGTCAGCGCAGGGCTTCCAGGCCTTCAACCAGGCCTCCTTCGCCACGGAGGAGCAGTGCGCCCAGCCGATCGAGGATGGAGAAGAGGTTTCGCCCTTCTGCGCCCTGGCGCCGGATGTTCGCCAGGACGCTCGCGACTTCGCCAATGGCGCGCGTGTGGCGACCGATGCGGACACCAGCTACGACTACTTCCTGCCCAGCTTCAACGCCAAGCTGGAGGTGGGCAACGGGCTGCAGTTCCGCTTCGGCTTCTCGCAGGCGATCACCCCGCCCGATGTCGGCCTGACGCGGAACTATTACAACATCGCCCTGTCGGCGAACCTGCAGGACATCGTCGATGGACGGCCCACGGGCCGCTTCTCGGTCGGCAATCCGTATCTGAAGCCGATCTTCGCCACCAACTACGACGCGTCGGTCGAATGGTACTTCGCCGCCGTGGGCCAGTTGAGCCTGTCGCTCTTCTACAAGCAGCTGGAAGACGTCATCACCAACGGCACCCAGCGGGTCAGCTTCACCAACAACGGGGCGACCTTCGACTCCGTGGTGACGACGCCCGTCAACTCGGACCAGACCGGCAAGATCAAGGGTTTCGAGCTGGCCTATCAGCAGACCTACGACTTCCTGCCTTCGCCGTTCGACGGGTTCGGCATCAACGCCAACTACACCTACATCGACTCCGAGGGCGTGGCGCAGAGCACCCTGTCATCGACCGATCCGGACGTCGCCGCCGGCCGCGTGTCCAATGTCGACACCAGCCTGCTGCCCCTGCAGAACCTGTCCAAGCACACCGTCAATCTGGCGGCGTTCTACGAAAAGGGTCCGCTGTCGGTGCGCCTGGCCTACGCCTGGCGTTCGGAGTTCCTGATCACGCCGCGGGACGTCATCGTGCCCTTTGCGCCGATCATGAACGAGGACACCGGACAGCTGGACGGTTCGATCTTCTACACGGTCAACGACAACTGGAAGATCGGCGTCCAGGCCGTGAACCTGACCAATGAGATCACCCGCACGACCCAGGTCCTGAACGACGACCTGCTTCGCGCGCCGCGATCCTGGTTCATGAACGACCGGCGCTTCACCCTGGTCGCCCGCGCGACCTTCTAGGTTTCCCTCCTGGACGGGGCGTATCCTCAGCGATGCGCCCCGTTATTTTTGGGTGGTCCATGATCAGTCGTCGCCAATCTCTGTTTCTCGCGGCCGGCGGTCTTCTCGCATCCTGCGCGACGGCTCCGGGGATGGAGGAGGGCGCGGCCAGTCTGCAGACGCTCGCGGCCCGGTCCGGCCGTCGCTTCGGCAGCGCCGTGGGGGCGGGCAGGGCGGGGGCGCTTACCGGGTCGCTGGCCGACGCCCGCTATCGTGACCTGCTGGTCCGCGAATGCGGCCTGCTGGTCCCTGAGAACGAACTGAAATGGTATGCGCTGCGCCCCGACGTGGAGACGTTCGACTTCGCGCCGGCCGATCGCATCGCCGATTTCGCGCGGGCGCACGGCATGGGCCTGAGAGGCCACACCCTGCTCTGGCATCACCCCCAATGGTTTCCCCGCTGGACCGAGGGACATGACTACGGCGCCCGCCCCGCCTCGACGGTCGAGCGGCTGGTGGTCGAGCATATCCACGCCGTTGTGGGCCGCTATGGCGACCTGACCGATTCCTGGGACGTGGTGAACGAGGCGGTGGACGCCGACACCGGCGCCCTGCGCGAGACGGTCTTCTCGCGCCATATGGGCGGCGCCGAGGCCGTCATGGACCTGGCCTTCCATGCCGCGCGGGCCCAGGCGCCGCGCGCCCAGCTGGTCTATAACGACTATATGAGCTGGGAAGCGGGACACGAGACGCACCAGGCGGGCGTGCTGCGCCTGCTGGCCGGCTTCAAGGCGCGCGGCGTTCCGGTCGACGCCCTGGGTGTCCAGAGCCACATCGGGTCCGGCAACACCGACGACTCCGTCGGCTTCGACACGGCGCGCGAGGACAATTGGCGCCGCTTCCTCGATGAGGTCGTCGCCATGGGCTATGATCTGGTGATCACCGAGTTCGACGTCCACGACAAGAACCTGCCCGCTGACGTGGCGACCCGGGACGCGGCCGTGGCGGAACTGGGCGGCCGCTACCTGGATCTGATGCTGTCCTATCCGCAACTGGGCGACGTCATGTGCTGGGGCCTGTGCGACCGCTACTCCTGGCTCCAGAACAACTGGCCGCGCGCCGACGGCCTGGCCAAGCGCCCCACGCCCTATGACGACGAATACCGCGCCAAGCCGCTGAGGGGGGCGATCGCCTCGGCGCTGGCGCGCGCTCCTGGCCGCGCCCCGAGGCCTGCCTGACCATGCTTGCAACGACGGGGATGTCATGAACCGCGCGCCCGCCTTCGCTTCCGCTCTCGCCCTGACCCTGGTCGTAGGATCGCCGGCCTGGAGCCGGACCGACATACCGGTGGCGGAGGCGGCGCGCGCGCACCCTCAGGCCTGGCCCACGGCCGCCTCGCCCGCGGCGATCAGCGACGCGGCGACAGAGGCCTTCGTCGCCGACCTGATCTCGCGCATGACCCTGGAAGAGAAGGTCGGCCAGCTGATCCAGGCCGACATCTCCGCCATCTCGCCCGAGGACCTGCTGACCTATCCGCTGGGCTCCATCCTGGCGGGCGGCAGTTCGGGACCGTGGGGCGACGACAAGGCGCCGGCCGGCAAATGGGTGGAGCTGGCCCAGGCCTTCCGCGAGGCGAACGCCCGGCGCGGCGGCGCGGTCGTGCCCCTGATCTACGGCATCGACGCCGTGCACGGGCACAACAACATCCCCGGCGCGACTATCTTCCCCCACAACATCGGCCTGGGCGCCGCGCGCGATCCCGACCTGATCCGGCGCATCGGCGAGGCCACGGCGCAGGAAGTGGCGGCGACCGGCGCCGACTGGACCTTCGGCCCCACTCTGGCCGTGCCTCGCGACGATCGCTGGGGCCGCACCTACGAGGGCTATGCCGAGGACCCCGAGGTGCAGCGTGCCTACGCCGGGCCGATGACCCTGGGCCTTCAGGGCGAACTGGCGTCCGGCCGACCGCTGGCCGCCGGCCGCATCGCCGGCTCGGCCAAGCATTTCCTGGCCGACGGCGGCACCCACAATGGACAGGACCAGGGCGACTTCCAGGGCTCGGAGCAGGAGCTGATCGACATCCACCTGGGGGGCTATGTCCAGGCCATCGACGCCGGCGTCCTGTCGATCATGGCCAGCTTCTCAAGCTGGAACGGGGTGAAGCATTCCGGCAATCCGACCCTGCTGACCGAGGTGTTGCGCGGGCCGCTGGGCTTCCGGGGCTTCGTCGTCTCCGACTGGAACGCCCACGGCCAGCTGCCGGGCTGTTCCAACGAGAGCTGCGCCCTGGCCGTCAACGCCGGCATCGACATGCTGATGGCGCCCGACAGTTGGAAGCCGCTCTACGCCAACACCCTGGCCCAGGCGCGCGCGGCCGAGATTTCGGCGGCGCGGCTGGACGAGGCCGTGGGCCGCATCCTGACGGCCAAGGTCAAGGCGGGCCTGTTCCAGCCGGATCGTCCCGCCGAGGGCCGGCTGGACGTCCTGGGCTCGCCCGAGCATCGCGCCCTGGCGCGCGAGGCCGTGCGCAAGTCCCTGGTCCTGCTCAAGAACGAGGGCGGCGTCCTGCCGATCCGCGCCGGCGCGCGCGTGCTGGTGGCGGGCGAGGCGGCCGACGACATCGGCCAGGCCTCTGGCGGCTGGACGCTCAGCTGGCAGGGCACGGGCAACACCAATGCCGACTTCCCGCAGGGCCAGTCCATCTGGGCGGGGATCGAGGAGGCGACCGCCCAGGCGGGCGGAACCGCCGTGCTCAGCCCCGACGGCGCCTTTTCCGACAAGCCGGACGTGGCCGTCGTCGTCTTCGGCGAGACGCCCTATGCGGAGTTCCAGGGCGACGTGGAGACGCTGGACTTCCTTCCCACGGAGCCGCTCGAAACCCTGCGGCGGCTGAAGGCGGCGGGGGTGCCGACCGTCTCGGTCTTCCTGTCGGGGCGGCCGATGTGGACCAATCCCGAGATCAACGCCTCGGACGCCTTCGTCGCCGCCTGGCTGCCGGGCACGGAGGGCGGCGGGGTCGCCGACGTCCTTATCGGCGATGCGGGCGGGGCGCCGCGACATGACTTCACCGGCCGGCTGTCCTTCTCCTGGCCCAAGGACGCGACCGGCGCGCCGCTGAACCGGGGCCAGCCGGGGTATGATCCCCAGTTCGCCTATGGCTATGGCCTCGGCTACGCCATGCCCGCCGCCGTGGGCCGCCTGTCCGAGGACAGCGGGGTCGAGGCCCAGGCCTCCAGCCTGGACCGCTATTTCGTGGATGGGCGTTTCGTCGCCCCCTGGGGCCTCGCCCTGCGCGACGCGGGCGGGGAGCGTCGCCTGGGCGGCGAGACGCACGGCGAAAGCCCCCGGCGCGGCGTCACGGCCGCGCCCGCCGACGGCCAGGCCCAGGAATCGGCCCGCCTCCTGCGCTTCACCGGGCAGGGCGGCGAGGCGCTGGTCAGCGGGCCGGCCGTCGATCTGCGGCGCCAGACCAATGGCGAACTGACCCTGGCCTTCCGCTATCGCGTCGACGCGTCGCCCGAGGGGACCGTCGGCCTGATGGTCGGGGCCGGCCGCATCGACCTGACCTCCCTGTTCAAGGCCGCGCCGCTGGGCGAATGGCGCGAGGCGAAGGTCCGGCTCTCGTGCCTGCGCGACGCCGGAACGGACGTGGGCGCGGTCGATCAGCCGTGGGGCCTGGCCGCGACCGGAGACCTGACCGTGGCGGTGGAGTCCATCCGCCTCATGCCCAATGCGGGCAATGCGGTCTGTCCGTGACGAAGAGAAGGGGCGAAGGCGCATGAGGATGTTCGACGGCCGGACGATCCGGCGCCTGGCCCAAATCCTGGCCCTGATCGTGGCGGCGGCCTGGAGCGCGCCGGTCGCGGCTTTCGCGGCCCAGGCCCAGGCCCCGTCGCTTCGCCTGGGCGCCGTCTTCTCCGACCATGCGGTGTTGCAGCGCGAGCGGCCGATCGCGGTCTGGGGCGTGGCGGCGCCGGGCGCGCGCCTGACGGTCTCGCTGGACGCCGACGCGGTTCAGACGACGGCGGGCCCGGACGGCGGCTGGCGCGCCGCGCTTTCCGCGCGCCCGGCGGGCGGCCCCTATGTCCTGAGCGTCCGCGACGAGGCGGGAGGGCAGGCCCAGGCCTCCGACGTGCTGGTCGGCGACGTCTGGCTGTGCTCGGGCCAGTCGAACATGGAGCTGCCGGTCAGCCGCTCACTGAACGCGCCCAGCGTCATCAACGGCGCGAACGACGACGCCATCCGCCTGACCACCATCGCCAAGGACTTCGACCCGGAGCCTCAGACGGAGTTCCGCAATCCGGTCGCCTGGACGCCCGCGCGGCCCGACACGGTCGGCGACTTCTCTGCCGCCTGCTACTATTTCGCCCAGGATCTGCGCCGCGACCACGACGTGCCTATGGGGCTGATCAGCTCCAACTGGGGCGGCTCGGGGATCGAGACCTGGCTGAGCGGGTCGGTGCTGGATCGGCTGGGCTATGGAGAGCCGCGCGCCATCCTGTCCCGGCTCAAGACCGAGCCGGTCGCCGCCCAGGCGGCGTGGGGCCGCCAGTGGGAGGCCTGGTGGCGCGCCCAGTCGTCCGACGCGCCCTGGTCCCCGGCCGATACGGGCGACTGGCGGCCGGTTCCCGAGATGACGCCGTGGGAACACTGGGGCGTGCCCGAACTGGCCGACTACAACGGCATGGTCTGGTATCGGGCGGACATCGACCTGACCCCCGCCCAGGCAGGGGCGGCGCGGACCCTGTCGCTCGGCAATGTGGACGAGGCGGACCAGACCTGGGTCAACGGCGTCGCCGTGGGCGCCTCCGGTTCGGGCGATCGTTTTTACGATCTGCCGCAGGGCCTGCTGAAGCCGGGCCGCAACACCGTCGTCGTCAACGCCTATGACACCTGGGAGGTCGGCGGCCTCTACGGCCCGGCCGAGAAGCGCGCGCTGATCCTCGCCGACGGCCAGACCGTGCCCCTGGACCCGGCGGGATGGCGCTATCGCGTCGCGGCGGATGTCACGGGCGCTCCGCCGCGCGCGCCCTGGTCCTCGACCTCGGGCCTGGGGACCATCGCCAACGCCATGATCGCGCCGCTGCACGACTATGGGCTGAAGGGCGTGCTCTGGTACCAGGGGGAATCCAACACCGGCGACGCCGTCCGCTATCGCGACCTGCTCGCCGGCCTGATGGGCGACTGGCGCGATCGGTTCGCGGCCGAGGATTTGCCGTTCCTGGTGGTGCAGCTCGCCAACTTCGGCCCGCCGCCCACCGCGCCCGCGCCCTCCGGCTGGGCCGAGCTGCGCGAGAGCCAGCGCCTGGCCGTCGCCGCCGACGCCCACGCCGGCCTGGCCGTCGCCATCGACCTGGGCGACCGCTGGGACATCCATCCGGCGCAGAAACAGGAGCTGGGCCGGCGGCTGGCCCGCGCCGCGCGCCATGTCGTCTATGGCGACCCGGCCTCGCCGTCCGGCCCGACCCCGGCCTCGGTCGAACGGCGCGGCGACAGCGTCCTCGTCGCCTTCGCCGACGTGACCGGCGGCCTGAAGACGCTCGGCGGAAACCAGGTCCTCGGCTTCGAAGTCTGCGCAGGCGAAGAGACCTGTCGCTACGCCACGGCTATGTCGTCGGACGACAGGGTCCGCATCGTCCTGGAGCCCGACGAACCCGTCGCCTTGATCCGCTTCTGCTGGGCCGACAGCCCGGTCTGCAACCTCTATGACGCCGCCGGCTTGCCGGCAGGCCCCTTCCGTGCCCGGCTGCCCTGAGCCCGGAGCCTTCCGGCGTTTCGCAGGACGATGTCGATTGACGGGGCGGAACCGACCGGCGATCTGGGCGCTGTGCCGGCTGTCGTCACGCTTGCCGAAATATACGCCATGAAACTCGCCCGCTCGTTCGTCGTTCTGCCCATCCTCGCCGCCAGCGTGTCCGTCCTGGGCGCCTGCGCCTCCGTTCCGGGCCTGTCGGGGGTAGAGCTGAACCGTGAGCAGGCCGCGCAGGGCGGAAAGACCTTTGGCGAGGGCGTCGGCCAGGCGGCGACGGCGCCGCTGGACGATCTCAACCTGCGTCGGCAGGAAGTGCCCGAAGTCCTGATCGCCGCCCGCCGCGCCCCCTATGCGGCCGACGGTTTGCGCAACTGTTCGGCCGTCATCGCCCAGATCGACGATCTGGACGAGGCCCTGGGCCCCGATGTCGATCAGCCGCCGCCCGCCACCGGCACGGGCGACCAGGCCGCCGGCGCCGCGCTGGACATGGTCCGCGACACGGCGACCGATTTCATCCCGCTGCGAAGCTGGGTGCGGCGGCTGTCCGGCGCGGCGGCGCATGACCGCGAGGTCCAGGCGGCCATCCGGGCCGGCCTGGTGCGCCGGGGCTTCCTGAAAGGCGTCGCCCACCAGCGCCGCTGCACGCGCGCCGCAGGCTGACGCGCGCGGGAGGACGGAGCGATGGCCCCCAGGCTGAAGGTCTTCACCTGGTCGGACGGGTTCCACGCCTTCACCGTCGCCGCCAGTTCGCGCCCCAAGGCGCTGGAGGCCTGGGGCTCCCGGCAGGACCTGTTCGCCACGGGCCTGGCCAGCGAACTGAGCGGCGGTCCCGACTACGACGCCGCCCTGGCCTCGCCGGGCGAGGTGATCCAGCGCGGCCAGGCCATCGATGTCGGCAAGATCGCCAAGGCGGCGAGGCCCAAGAAGGCCGCCGGCCCCTCCAAGGCCCGCCGCGAGAAGATCGCTCGGCTGGAGGCGGCGCTCGAAGACCTGGACGCCGAGCACCGATCGGCGATGCAGGCCATCGACGAGCGGATGGACCAGCTGAACCGCGAACGCGCCGACCGGGACCGCGATCATGACAAACGGCGCCAAGGCCTGCTGGCGGATCTCAAAAAGGCGAGGCGCTGACGGTCGCCGCCGGATTCCGCACGACCGAGATAAGGTGAGTTGTTCCACTTTTCCCCTGCAACAGGGTGATCTCGCCTGCTATGACGACGCCAACGGCAAAAACGTCATAGGGAATCTCAGGTATGGTGCGCGACATTCGCCATTTCATCGACGGCGCGGCGTTCGAGGGCGCCTCTGGCCGGTTCGGCGACGTCTTCAATCCCAACACCGGCGAGGTCCAGGCGCGCGTGCAGTTGGCGACGACGGGCGAGGTCGATCGCGCGGTCCAGGCGGCGCAGAACGCCTTCGACGGCTGGGCCAGCACCAATCCGCAGCGCCGCGCCCGCGTCATGTTCGAGTTCAAGCGCCTGGTCGATGCGCGGATGGACGAACTGGCCGAACTGCTGTCCAGCGAGCACGGCAAGGTCATCGCGGATTCGAAGGGGGACATCCAGCGGGGGCTGGAAGTGATCGAATTCGCCTGCGGCATTCCCCACGCGTTGAAGGGCGAATACACCCAGGGCGCCGGCCCCGGCATCGACGTCTATTCGATGCGCCAGCCGCTGGGCGTGGTGGCGGGCATCACCCCGTTCAACTTCCCCGGCATGATCCCGATGTGGATGTTCGGCGTGGCCATCGCGGTCGGCAACACCTTCGTGCTGAAGCCGTCGGAGCGCGATCCGTCCCTGCCGGTGCGTCTGGCCGAACTGATGCTGGAAGCCGGGGCGCCGAACGGCGTGCTGAACGTGATCCACGGCGACAAGACGGCGGTGGACGCCATCCTGACCCATCCGCTGGTCCATGCGGTCAGCTTCGTCGGCTCGTCCGACATCGCCCACTATGTCTATCAGACCGGCGCGGCCAACCATAAGCGAGTCCAGGCCATGGGCGGGGCCAAGAACCACGGCGTCGTCCTGCCCGACGCCGACATGGACCAGGTGGTCAAGGACCTGGCGGGCGCCGCCTATGGTTCGGCCGGCGAGCGGTGCATGGCCCTGCCGGTCGTCGTTCCCGTCGGTAAGAAGACGGCGGATGAACTGCGTGAGCGTATGGTGGCGGAAATCCCCTCGATGCGCGTCGGCGTCTCGACCGACGCGGGCGCCCACTATGGCCCCGTCGTCACCGCCCAGCACCGCGACCGCATCGCCGGCTGGATCGAAAAAGGCGTCCAGGAAGGGGCCGAACTGGTCGTCGACGGCCGCGACTTCAGCCTGCAAGGGCACGAGAAGGGCTATTTCATCGGCCCGTCGCTGTTCGACCATGTGAAGCCGGGTATGTCTTCCTATCAGGAGGAAATCTTCGGCCCGGTATTGCAGATCGTCCGTGCAGAGACGTTCGAGGAGGCCCTGTCCCTGCCGTCGAACCACCAGTACGGCAACGGCGTCGCCATCTTCACCCAGAACGGCCGCGCGGCCCGCGACTTTGCCGCCCGGGTCAATGTCGGCATGGTGGGGATCAACGTCCCGATCCCAGTGCCGGTCGCCTATCACACCTTCGGCGGCTGGAAGCGGTCGGCCTTCGGCGACATCAACCAGCACGGCATGGAGGGCGTCCGCTTCTGGACCAAGACCAAGACCGTCACCGCGCGCTGGCCCGACAGCGAACTGGAACACGCGGATTCGTCGTTCGTCATTCCAACGATGCGCTGACTTTCCGATCCGTCACCCTCGGGCTTGACCCGAGGGCCGGATTGTCCGCCGCTAATGCGACGACGGGGACGCACGGCGCGTCCCGCGTCTGATCCTCGGATCAAGTCCGAGGATGACGGAGCAGTTTAGAGATCATGGACTTCGCCCTTACCGACGACCAACGCGCCATCCAGGACGCGGCCCGCGCCTTTTCCGAGGCCGAACTGGCGCCCCATTCGGCCCGCTGGGACGAGGACAAGCATTTCCCCGTCGATGTGATGAAACACGCGGCCGAAATGGGTTTCTGCGGCATCTACACGGGCGAGGCGCACGGCGGCATGGCCTTGGGCCGGGTCGAGGCGGCGCTGATCTTCGAGGAACTGTCGCGCGGCGACGTGGCGACGGCGGCCTTCATCTCGATCCACAATATGGCGACGTGGATGATCGACCGGTTCGGTTCGGACGAGTTGCGCGGCCGGTTCGTCCCGTCGCTGGTCACGATGGACAGGATCGCGTCGTATTGCCTGACCGAGCCGGGCTCGGGATCGGACGCGGCGGCGCTGCGCACGACGGCGGTGCGCGACGGCGATCATTTCGTGCTGAACGGGTCCAAGGCCTTCATCTCGGGCGCGGGGACCAGCGATATTTACGTGGTCATGGTCCGCACGGGCGGGGAGGGGCCGAAGGGCGTCAGCGCCCTCGTCGTCGAGGCCGGGACGCCCGGCCTGTCGTTCGGGGCGCAGGAGAAGAAGATGGGCTGGAACGCCCAGCCGACCGCCATCGTCCAGTTCGACGACTGCCGCGTGCCGGTCGCCAACCTGCTGGGCGAAGAGGGGGCGGGCTTCCGCTACGCCATGGCCGGGCTGGACGGCGGGCGGCTGAACATCGCCGCCTGTTCGCTGGGCGGGGCGCGGCTGGCTCTGGAGACGGCGCAAGCCTATGTCGCCACCCGCAAGCAGTTCGGCAAACCCATCGGCGAGTTCCAGGCCCTGCAATTCCGCCTGGCCGATATGGCGACGGACCTGGAGGCGGCGCGGCTGATGGTGCTGCGCGGCGCCTGGGCCATCGACAACGACCACCCCGAAAAGACCAAATGGTGCGCCATGGCCAAGCGCCTGGCCACCGACGCCTGTTTCCACATCGCCGACGAGGCGCTGCAACTGCACGGCGGCTACGGCTATCTGAAGGACTATCCGCTGGAACGGATCGTGCGCGACCTGCGCGTCCACCGCATCCTGGAAGGCACGAACGAGATCATGCGCGTGATCGTCGCGCGGGAGATGGGGCGGTGATGAGCGGCAAACCGGTCGCCTGGTCCTGGGTCGCCTTGGGCGTATCCGCGCTGGTTCTTGGCCAGGTGCTCAGCGGCTGTCTGATCTTCATCGAGTCCTTTCGAACAGGGCTGGACGCCGACATGGCGCATATGGTCGGAGCAATGTCGCCGATGGATGTCGTTGTCGGCGGGTTTCAGATCGGACTGTTCGGCGCGGTGTTCCTGATCCTCGGATGGTGGATCGCCAGAGCCTTCGGCGGGTCGCGCAGCCTGTTCCTGATCGCTGCGTCCGCCATTCCCGCTGGGATCGTCTTGATCCTCAAGGGCGTCTTCCTCGTTGGATGGCTGTTTGACGATCTCCGAGGGAGTGTCGCGCCGTTTGAGCAGAATACATTGTTCTACCTTCCGAATTATCTCGAAGTGATCTGCATCGGCGGCGCCTTTGCATTGGCTGCATGGGCGTTTGCGGCGGTCAGTCGCGTTCTGGAGCGATGAGCTTGGATAAAAAGTCCGACGCGGAAGTCCCGACAATGGACGAGGTCGTCTGCGAGCGCAGGTACCAGATGGTGCTGGCTGGAAAGGCGACGCCGTTCATGGTCCGTTGGGCGAAACCCGCGCCTGATCCTGAAGGCGATTGGAACTGCTTCTATCGCATCGAATGGCCGCACAGGCCCACGGCGAACCGTCGGGCGTTCGGCGTTGATTCCGTCCAGGCGCTGCATTTGGCGATGATGAGCGTCGCATCAGAACTCTATACGTCAGAGCCGCCCGTCTTCTGGTGGGAACCCGATGACGTGCTCGGATTGCCGGTAGCGTCTGCCGTAGCTGAGTTCGAGGCCGCCAGAACAAAGGGACGTTCATGACCGAACCCGAAGTCATAACCCGCGTCGAGAACGGCGTCGGCCATATCACCTTGAACCGGCCCAGGGCGATCCATGCGCTGAACCGCTCGATGTGCGAGGCGATGAGCGCGGCCTTGCTGGAATGGCGCGACGACGCGGCGGTGAAGTCCATACTGATCGACCATGCGGGCGAGCGCGGCTTCTGCGCCGGGGGCGACATCCGCATGATCGCGGATTCCGGCGCGGGCGACGGCGTGGATGCGAAGGCCTTCTTCCTGGCCGAATACCGGCTGAACGCCCTGCTGTTCGGCTATCCCAAGCCGGTGACGGCCGTCGTGGACGGCATCGTCATGGGGGGCGGGGTCGGGATTTCGGAGCCGGCGGATGTCCGCATCGCCACCGAACGCACCACCTACGCCATGCCGGAGACGGGCATAGGCCTCTATCCCGAGGTCGGCGGCGGCTGGTTCCTGCCGCGCCTGCCGGGCCAGACCGGCGTCTGGATCGGCCTGACCGGGGCGCGGCTGAAGGCGGCGGATACGGCGGCTCTGGGCGTCCATACCCATTTTGTCCCGAGCGACGGCGTCGAGGCGCTGAAGGCCGAACTGCTGGCCGATCCGTCGGACCCGGCGTCGGTCGCGGCGCGTCATGCAAAGGACGCCGGACCTGCGCCGTTGGCCCCGCACCGCGAGGCCATCGACCGTCTGTTCGCCTTCGACACGGTCGAGGACATCTTCGCGGCGCTGGAGGCCGACGGGTCTGACTGGGCGCTGGCGCAACTGGCGACGCTGAGGACCAAGTCGCCGACCTCGCTGAAGGTCACCCTGCGCCATATCCGCGAGGGGGCGAAGGCCGCGTCCTTCGGCGACAACATGGCCGTCGAATATGCGGTCAGCGGCCGGATCGGCGCGACCCATGACTTCCAGGAGGGCGTCCGGGCCGTGATCGTGGACAAGGACAATGCGCCCAAATGGTCCCCGGCGGACCTTTCGGGCGTTTCGCAGGCGACGCTGGACGCGCTGTTCGCGCCCCTGCCGGACAGTGAGAAATGGACGCCGCTGCCCTGACAGCGACGCCGACAAAAGGGAGAGAGACAATGACCAAGATCGCCTTCATCGGCCTGGGCAATATGGGCGGCGGCATGGCCGCGAACCAGGCCAAGGCCGGCCATGCGGTCGCCGCCTTCGACCTGTCGCCCAGCGCGCTGGAGCGGGCGGCGTCGCAGGGCTGCGTCGCCGCCGGTTCGGTCGCCGAGGCGGTCCGGGACGCAGAGGTGGTCGTCACCATGCTGCCCGCCGGCCCGCATGTGTTGAAGGTCTATTCCGAACAGATCATCGGGGCCGCGCCGACCAGCGCGCTTCTGCTGGACTGTTCCACCATCGACGTGGAGACGGCGCGCAAGGTCGCGGGCCTGGCCAAGGCCGCCGGCTACGCCTTCGCCGATGCGCCAGTGTCGGGCGGGACGGCGGCGGCGGATGCGGGAACGCTGGCCTTCATGGTCGGTTGCGACGAAGGCGACTTCGCCCGCGTCGAGGCGGCGCTGGAGCCGATGAGCCGCATCGCCATCCGCGCGGGCGACCACGGCGCCGGCCAGGCGGCCAAGATCTGCAACAACATGCTGCTGGGCGTATCGATGCTGGGCACGTGCGAGGCCATTGCGCTCGCCGAAAAGCTGGGCCTCGATCCCGAACGCTTCTTCGAGATCGCGTCGAAGTCCTCGGGCCAGTGCTGGAGCGTGACCAGCTACTACCCCTGGCCCGGCCCGGTCCCGGCGGCGCCGTCGAACCGCGACTATCAGGGCGGGTTCGCCACGGCCATGATGCTGAAGGACCTGAAGCTGGCCCAGGACGCGGCGGCCAAGTCCGGCGCCTCGACCCCGCTGGGCGCCCAGGCCGAGGCGCTCTACGCCCTGTTCGACGGCCTGGGCCACGGCGGGCGCGACTTCTCGGCCATGCTGCAGATGTTGCGCGGCCGGCTGTCCGAACTCGGCTAGAGTCGGCCGGAATCAGGCGGCCGCGCCGCCGTCGACCAGGATGCTGGTCCCGGTGATGAAGGAGGCTCCCGGTCCCGCCAGAAAGGCGACGGCGGCGGCGATATCCTCGGGCTGGCCGTAGCGGCCCAGGGAGATGCCGCTCATCATCGCGGGGGCGTTGGGTCCGTCGGACGGGTTCATGTCGGTGTCGGTGGCGCCGGGCTTGACCAGGTTGACGGTGATGCCGCGCGGGCCGAGTTCGCGCGACAGGCCCTGGTTGAAGGCTTCCAGCGCCGACTTGGTGGCGGAATAGACGGTCACGCCGGGGAAGGGCACGCGACTGGCCAGGACGCTGCCGATCGAGATGATCCGGCCGCCTTCGCCGATGTGGGGCAGGGCCGCCTGGGTGGTCAGCAGAACGCCCCGGAAGTTGACGTTCAGCAGGGCGTCGATGTCCTCCAGCGGCTGATCGGCGAACAGGCCGCCCCGGCTGATCCCGGCGTTGTTGACCAGGATATCGACGCCGCCGAGACCGGCGACCGCGCCGTCGACGGCGGCCCTCGCGCCGGCGACGCCGCCCGCGTCGGCCTGGATGGCGACGGCCTTGCGGCCCAGGGCGCGCAGTTCCGCGGCCAGCGTCTCGGCGCGATCAGCGGACTTCTCATAGGTGAGGGCGACGTCGGCGCCGTCGGCGGCCAGCTTGCGCGCGATGGCGGCGCCGATGCCGCGGCTGGCGCCAGTGACCAGGGCGCGCTTGCCGGCGAGGGGGAAGGACATCGGTGAAGCCTTATTTGTAATGATCGATACAAAATAGATGGCGCGGTTGTTCCCGATCCGCAAGAGGATTATCTATCGATCGATACAAAAAAAGGAGAACCGTCGTGTCCCGCCGTGGACGACCCCGCAGTTTCGATCGTGACAAGGCGCTGGACGCCGCCATGCGCGTATTCTGGGAAAAGGGGTACGCCGGGGCGTCGATGGCCGACCTGACGGCGGCGATGGGCGTGGCGGCGCCCAGCCTGTACGCCGCGTTTGGCGACAAGGCGGCCCTCTACCGCGAGGCGGCGGCGCTCTATGTCGATACGGAAGGGCGGCGGCTGTGGGCGGCGCTGGAACAGCGGACAGCGCGGGCCGGGATCGAGGCGCTGCTGCGTGGGGCCGTGCGCGGCTTCACCTCGGGCGAGGCGCCGGCCGGCTGCATGGTGATGCTGAGCGGCGCCCAGCCCGACGCCCTGCCGCCCGAAGTCTGCGCCGAGATGGCGGAACGCCGCCAGGAAGCGGCGCTGGCCGTTCGAGCGCGCCTGGAGCAGGCGGTGACGGAGGGCGAACTGGACGCCGGGGTCGATATCGGGGCGCTGGCCGTCTTCTACGCCACCGTCCACAAGGGATTGAGCCTCAGCGCGCGCGGTGGCGCGTCGCGTGAGGAACTCGATTCGGTGGTCTCCTGTGCGATGGCGGCGTGGGAACCCCTGACCGGTCAGGCGTAGTTGAAGCTGATCGAGATGGACCGCAGGTGGGCGAAGGGACGTTCGACCTCGAGCGGGTCGCCAGTGGCGCCCGTCGCCGGTCTTGTCCTAATAGGGGCTATCGCTCCCCATCTGGACCGCCTCGCCCCATGACCGTATCGCCGCCCCGGATCGGAGGCCTGGACGTCCAGGGCTGGGGCGATCCCGAGGACCCGGTCGTCCTGCTGATCGGCCCGCCCGAGCGGCTGTCGCGGGACTGGCGGCGGTCGGTGCGGGCGCTGGTCGAGGCCGGTCGCCATGTCCTGCTGGCGGACGCCTTCGCCGATGTGGGCGAGGAGGCGGCGGCGCTGCGCCGCCTGCTGACCGAGATTTCCTCGCGCCCGGCCATCCTCTGTTCGGGCCAGGTCCTGACGACGGTCGCTCCGGCCCTGGCCGTCACCGGCCCGGCGCTGGCCAGCTGCCTGGTGGTCGTGGACGCGGAACAGGGGACGGAGGCGATCCAGGACTCGCTGGCAGGCCTGCCGATCCTGGCGATCACACGCGACGGCGAGGACGGCGCCGATCCGGTCGAGGCTGCAAACGCCGCCATCCTCGGCTTCCTGGAACGCCAGGCGCCGCGCGAAGCGATGGTCTATCAGGCGGGGTCCGATCCCCGCACGCTGCGCGACGCCCTGGGCTGTTTCGCCACCGGGGTCACGGTCGTCACCATGCGCGACGAGGCGGGCCAGCCGGTCGGGCTGACGGCCAACTCCTTCTCCTCGGTGTCGTTGGACCCGCCGCTGATCCTGTTCTGCCTGGCGCGCAGTTCGACCAATCTGGCGCGCTTCCGCCAAGCCGAGCATTTCGCCATCAATGTGCTGCACATCGGCCAGCAGCCGATGTCCGGCGCCTTCGCCCGCTCGGTCGCCGACCGTTTCCAGGATGTGGCCTGGGAGACCTGGGACACCGGGGCGCCCATCCTGTCGGGCTCGCTGGCCAGTTTCGAATGCGCGACCGACCAGGTGATCGAGGCGGGCGACCATCTGGTCTTCATCGGCCGGGTGCTGCGCGCGCGGTTCGAGCCCCGGCGCGATCCGCTGCTCTATTTCCGGGGCAAGTATCGGCGGCTGCATTTCGCCTGAACCCCGGGCGAATGGTTCACATCGCGCCGGCGGATCGCTATCTGTCCGCCAAACAAGAGGAAGCTTCCATGTCCGCCGATCCCGTCGTCATCGTCTCCTACGCCCGCACGCCGATGGGCGGCTTCCAGGGCGCGCTGTCGGACGCCAGGTCCACCGACCTGGGCGCCGTGGCGGTGAAGGCGGCGCTGGAGCGTGCGGGGCTGGACCCGGCCAAGGTCGAGCAGATCATCATGGGCTGCGTCCTGCCGGCGGGCCTGGGCCAGGCGCCAGCGCGCCAGGCGGGCATGGGCGCGGGCCTGCCGACCTCGACCGAGGCGACCACCGTCAACAAGATGTGCGGCTCGGGCATGCAGGCGGCGATGATGGCGCATGACGCCCTGGCCGCCGGTTCCGCAGACGTCATCGTGGCGGGCGGCATGGAGTCGATGACCAACGCCCCCTATCTGATGCAGAAGCACCGCGGCGGCGCCCGCATCGGCCACGACGTCATTTCCGACAGCCTGTATCTGGACGGGCTGGAGGACGCCTACACCCCCGGCAAGCTGATGGGCCAGTTCGCCGAGGACACGGCCAAGGCCTATCAGTTCACCCGCGAACAGCAGGACGCCTATGCGGTCGAGAGCGCCGGCCGGGCCAAGCGCGCCCAGGACTCGGGCGACTTCGACGCCGAGATCGCGCCGGTCGAGGTCAAGACGCGCAAAGGGCCGGTCACCGTTGACCGCGACGAACAGCCGACCAAGTCCGATCCGTCCAAGATCCCCAATCTGAAGCCCGCCTTCGGCAAGGACGGGACCATCACCGCCGCCTCGGCCGCCTCGATCTCGGACGGCGCGGCCGCCCTGGTGATGATGCGCCAGTCCACGGCCCAGGCCCTGGGCCTGACGCCCGTCGCCCGCGTGGTCAGCCAGGCCGCCCATGCGCAGGAGCCGCACCTGTTCACCACCGCCCCGGTCTTCGCCCTGCAAAAGGCCCTGAAGAAGGCGGGCTGGAGCGCCGACGACGTCGACCTGTGGGAGGTCAACGAGGCCTTCGCCATCGTGCCGATGATCGCCATGCAGGAACTCGGCATCCCTCACGACAAGATCAACGTCAACGGCGGCGCCTGCGCCCTGGGCCATCCGCTGGGCGCCTCGGGCGCGCGCGTCCTGACCACCCTGCTGTCGGCGCTCAAGGCGCGCGGCAAGACCCGGGGCATGGCCGCCCTGTGCATCGGCGGCGGCGAGGCCACGGCGATGGGCGTGGAATTGATCTGACGCTCAGCGCGCCTCGTCAGCGCGCCTCTTCGGGGCGCAGGGTCAGGACGCGGACGCCGTCGCGGGTGACGGCGACCGTGTGCTCGAACTGGGCCGACAGCTTGCCGTCCGCCGTCACCACGGTCCAGCCGTCGTCCAGGGTCTCGACCGCCGCCCGGCCCTGGTTCAGCATCGGCTCTATGGTGAAGGTCATGCCCTCGCGAAGGGTCAGGCCGCGTCCGGGCTTGCCGAAGTGCAGCACCTGCGGGTCTTCGTGCATCTCGCGCCCGATGCCGTGGCCGCAATAGTCGCGCACCACCGAATAGCCGGCGCGTTTGGCATGCTGTTCGATGGCATGGCCGATGTCGCCCAGGGTCGCGCCCGGCCGCACGGCGCGAACGCCCTTCCACAGCGCTTCCTGGGTGACGCGCACCAGCCGTTTGCCCGGTGTGGCCACCTCGCCGATCAGATAGGTCTTGCTGGAATCGGCGATGAAGCCGTTCTTTTCCAGGGTGATGTCCAGATTGACGATGTCGCCGTTCCTCAGGATTTCGTCCCGTGACGGCACGCCGTGGCACACCACCGCGTTGCGCGAGCAGTTCAGCACGAAGCCATAGCCGTATTGGCCCTTGCTGGCGGGCCGGGCCTTCAGGTCGTCGACGATGAAGGCTTCGACCCGGTCGTTGATCTCCAGGGTGCTCATTCCCAGGAGCGTCAGCCCGTCCAGATGGGTGAAGACCGAGGCCAGCAGGCGCCCGGATTCCGCCATCAGTTCGATCTCGGCGGGCGTCTTGATCACGCCGCCGTCCGTTCGGGCGCATCCACCCCCGCCGCCCTCAGTTCGCGCGCGACCAGATCCTGAAAGGTCAGACCGGGATTCAGTTCGCCCAGCATGCCGATCCTGATCCAGAACGCCGCCTGGGCGTTGATCGACCGGCACGACGCCTTGCTGGCCCGACGCAACTGCTCGTGCAGTTCGTCCTCGATATTGACGATGCCCATGGTGCATCCTGCCTTTATACGAAACGTATATGTTCCATATCGCCGGATGGAGCTCGCGGCAAGCCGCCGTCGCGCGCTGACGCCCTTACGCCGCGAACGCCGCGCGCATCGGCTGGACGGTCTTGTCCGGCCGCTTCACCGGCAGGTCGAAGCTGACCGTCGTGCCGACGCCCGGTTCGCTTTCCAGGGTCAGCTGGCCGCCGTGCATCTCGATCAGCGACTTGGTCAGGGCCAGGCCCAGGCCGGTGCCCTGGGTGGTCTTGGAATGCTGCCCCTCGACCTGCTCGAAGGGGCGGGCCAGGCGGGTCAGGTCCTCGGGCGCGATGCCGATGCCGGTGTCGGCGCAGGCGACGCGGATCCGGTCCTCGCCGCCCGTCCCCTGGAACGGCGTCAGCGACAGGGTGATGGAGCCGCCCTCGGGGGTGAACTTCACCGCGTTGGAGATCAGGTTCAGCATCACCTGCTTGACCCCGCGATGGTCGGCCTCGACGTCGGGCAGGTCGCCGGCCTCGACGGCGATGGTCAGCCCCGCCTCCTGGGCCTTGCCGCGCATCAGCCGCACCGCGTCCTCGCACACCTCCTTCAGCGACACCGGCTCATAGTGCAGGGTCATCTTGCCGGCCTCGATCTTGGCCATGTCCAGCACGTCGTTGATCAGGCTGAGCAGGTGCTGGCCGGACTTCAATATGTCGCCGGCGTAGCCCTTGTACTTCTCGTTCAGCGGCCCGAACAGCTCGCCGGCCATGATCTCGGAGAAGCCGTTGATGGCGTTCAGCGGGGTGCGCAGCTCGTGGCTCATATTGGCCAGGAACTCGGACTTGGCCTGGTTGGCGGCCTCGGCCCGGGTCATGGCGACCTCGTATTTGCGGGCCAGCAGAGACAGGCTCTCCTGGCTGGATTCCAGCTGGGCGACAGTGGCGCGCAGGTCGTCGGCGGCGCGGCGGCGCTCGGCCTCCTGGCGCTTGATGGCGGTGATGTCGGCGGCGGTGACGACCGAGCCGCCCTCGGAGGTGAACCGTTCGGCCAGCTGCAGCCAGCGGCCGTCGTGCAGTTCGACCTCGCGCAGGCCGGCGCGGCCTCCGGCGGCGGGGTGTTCGGCCTTGATGGCCAGGGCGGCGATGCGGTTCAGCTCGTCTTTCATCGCTCCGCGCCGGACCACGCCGGGGCCGAAGGCGAAGGCGTCCTCGAACGCCTGGTTCCAAAGGATCAGCCGCCCCTGGCGGTCGAACAGGACGAAGGCGTCCGAAATGCTCTCCACCCCGTCGCGCAGCCGGCTCTCGGCGGCCTGGGCGGCTGCCTTGGCGCGCCGGGCCTCGGTGATGTCCAGCGCCACGCCCAGGATGGCGGAAAAGCCCTGCTCGCCGCGCGGGCCGCGCGCCTGGCCCCGCGCGTCGATCCAGCGGGTGCGGCCCCCCTCGCCCGGCACGGGGAAGGTGACCTCGAAGGCGCCATAGACCGCCGCCTGGCGCAGCGCGTGCTGGACCTCGTCGCGGTAGCGCGGATGGATGCGGCCGATGACGGCCTCGGCGGGAACCGCGCCGCCGCGCTCGAAACCCAGCAGGGCCGCCATATAGTCCGACAGCGTCACTTCGCCGCCCTCGATGTCCCATTCCCACACGCCGCAGCGGGCGGCTTCGACGGCGATGCGGAAGCGTTTCTCGGACTGGGTCCATTCACGGTGGCGGCGCGCCCGGCGCGCGGCCATGAACAGCGACAGGCCCAGCACGCCCAGGCCCAGCAGGATCGGCGCGATCAGCACCCAGGCCTCGTCCATCAGCGCCGCGAGGCCGGCGGACGGCGCATTGGACACCGAGACGACATAGGGGCCGTCGGCGCTCGTTCGGGCGGCGACGACGGTGCGCGACGCGCCCGCCACCGTCAGGCTGCGGGGGGATTGCAGCCCGGCCAAGCCCGAAGGCTGGACGCCGATCAGGGCGGCGACGGGCTGGCCGACCTCGCCCGCCCGATTGGACGCCAGCACCACCCCGTTGGCGGCGACGACGCGCATCACGCTGGCGGCGGGCAGGGGGGCGTCGACGAAGGCCTGCAGCCGCCGTCCCGCGCCGGCCGCATCGGCCGAGAGTACGGGAACGGCGCCGCGTCCCTGGCTGGCCAGGACGGCGCCGTCGGCGTCGATCAGGGAAAAGGCCGCCTCCGGGGCCGCGCGCCGAGCGGCCTCGACCACCGCCACGGGAGGCGCGTCGCCGCGCGCCAGCGGCGCGGCCGCAGCCAGGCCGACGCGGGCCGAGGCCATCAGGGCGGCGGTCTGGCTGGCGACCAGCCGGGTGTTCAGGGCCTGGTTCTCGGCCGCCAGGGCATGGGCGTCGCGCGAGGGGCGGGTCACTTCGCGCGACACCAGCAGCACATAGCCGGTCGCGGCCAAGGCCAACGCCAGGGCGGCGATCCTCAGCCAGGCCGGCGTGCCCGCGGCGAACGAGGCGCGGTCGGCGGCGCGACGCCCCGGCCTGTTCTCTCGCCTCTCGATGCCGTGCAAAGCGGACCCCCGACAAATCACCTCTCACGGGAATCTAGGCTGCGTCGCGGATTCCTGTCGAGACGTGGTTAAGGCTTTCTTGCCGATCAGGCGGCGGCCGGCGAGGGCAGCCTGTCCGGCGCCGCAGATGGAACCTGGGTGACGGCCCGCAGCGCCTCGCGGGCCTGGCGCGCCAGCAGCACGACGGGCGGCGGCGCCTCTTCGGGGCTTTCGGCGACCAGCGCCGTCAGGTCCTCGGCCAGCTTCATCAGGGCCGGGGCGTTGGCGATCAGGCGGGCCTGGAACTCGATGCGTTCGGGATCGCGGTCGTATTCCGCGCCGGGCACGCGCCAGCCGCCCCAGTCGGCGGTGTCGGTGACCACGACCGGATAGGTGCCGGGATGGGGGTGATGCAGGCAGTCCTCGGGCAATTGCCACTTGTTGTGCGCCCGCATCAGCCGCCAGCCGCCCAGCGCCTCGGACGAGGCCGGATCGTCGGCGGCCAGCATCAGCTCGCCGGCGGCGAACTCGCGGCCCAGGCCCACGTCATAGGTGACGCGCACCGGCTCGTCGAAACCCTTGGCCCAGACGGGCTGGACCTGTTCGATCGTCGCCCAGGCGCCGACGCATTCGACCCAGACCCTCTGGCCCTTCTGGAACTGGGCGCGCGCCATCTTCGACCCCTGAACGAAAGGCGGTCACGATGAACGACGAAGGTTGAGGACCGGTGTCAGGGCGCGGTTAGCGGCCCGTTAACGCGAGATGCTCTCCAGCGTTTCGCCCGCGTACTTCTCCTTCACGCGGGTCGACAGGTCGCCCAGGGAGACGACGCCGACGACGCGGCTGTGCTTGTCGACCACCGGCGCGCGGCGGATCTGTTTCGACGCCATCAGGTCCAGCACGACCTTCAGGTCGTCGGTGTCCAGCACCGTCTGCGGATCGCGGGTGATGAACTCGACCACCGAGGCGGTCGGCGCCGCGCCCGAGGCGAGGGCCCGCACCACGATGTCGCGGTCGGTGATCGTGCCGATCAGCTGGTCGCCTTCCGCCACCGGCACGAAGCCGAAGCCGCCCCGGGCCATGCGGCTGGCGACGTCCTGGATGCTGTCGCCGGGGCGGGCCAGGTGGACGTCCTTGGTCATCACGTCACGAATCTTCACGGCGGGTCTCCCTGATGGCTGTGTCGCGCTGAAAACCCGCCGCGAAGCTTGCGGTTCCGATCAGAGCCTGATCGGCGGAAGTGGAATCGCTTCGCGATTCCGCTGATGCCGTGAATCAGGCTCCAGATTGATGCTGGAGCGAAATCTGAGCCGAGTTGGACTGCGTCCAACTCAACCGATTTCGCTCTAGGGCGTCCGCTGCGGCGGCAGGCCCTGCGCCGCCCGCACCATCTGCACGAACTCGGCCCGCTCGCCGTAAGGGTCGTCGCCGCGCGCGCCCTGGGCCAGTTCCAGGATCCGGTCCCAGCCATAGTCGGGGCTCATCCATGGATCGTTGCGCAGCTTCTGGCCGAAGGCGGCGACGGCCAGGGCCCAGCGCGTCGCTTCCGGCGGCTGGGCCGAGACGGGCCCGTTCGCGCGGTTGGTCAGCGGCTGCTGGATCAGCTCGGACCGGCTCTCGCCCGGCTGCTTGTAGCGCACCTGGATGAAGCCGATCTCGCCGTTCGGATCGCCGCCGCCCACGCCGATGCGGTTGTCGGGATAGCGCTGGTCGGGAATCTGGGTCGGGCCGCCGACAGGGGTGATCTCATACAGGGCGGTGACGCTGGCGCCCGATCCGACCTCGCCCGCATCCACGCGGTCGTTGGCGAAATCCTCTTCGTTGAGCAGCCGGGTCTCATAGCCGATCAGCCGCCATTCGGCGACGCGGGCCGGATTGAACTCGACCTGGATCTTCACGTCGTCGGCGATGGGAAAGGCGCCCTTGTCGAACATCGGGCCGAACAGGCGGCGCGCCTCGTTCAGGTCGTCGACATAGGCCGCCGTCCCGTTGCCGGCCTGGGCGATGGCCTGCATCCGTTCGTCCTGATAATTGCCGCGCCCGAAGCCATAGACCGACAGGTAGATTCCGGTCTGGCGCTTGTCGGCGACATAGTCCTCCAGCCGCCTGTTGTCGGTGACGCCGACGTTGAAGTCGCCGTCGGTGAACATCAGGATGCGGTTGACCTTGTCGCGGGCGAAGCTGGCCTGGGCCTGGTCATAGGCGTTGGTCATGCCGGTGGCGCCCGCCGTGCCGCCCGAGGCGTAGAGGCTGGCGACGGCGCAGCGCATCTTCAGCTTCTGGTCGCCCGGCGTGGGGGGCAGTTTCGTCCCCGCGCCCTCGGCGTAATAGGTGACGGCCAGGGTGTCCTGCGGGCGCAGCCGGTCGATGGCCAGGTTCATCGCCTGTTTCGCCAGTTCCAGCTTGTCGGGGCTGTTCATCGAACCCGACACATCCACCAGGAAGGTCAGGTTCAGCGGCCTTTGCTGGCCGGCGGGCAGCTCATAGCCCTGCAGGCCGATATGGACGATCTGGCGTCCGCCTCTATCGGTTCCGGGCGCCCAGGGCGAGGCGACGACCGCCGTGGTGATGGCGAACGGCCGGCTCTGCGTCGTCGGCCGGGCGTAGCCATAGTCGAAATAGTTGACCATCTCCTCGACCCGCACCGCATCCACGGGCGGCGTGCGGCCCTGGCCGATGAAGCGGCGGACATTGGCGTAGGCGGCGGTGTCCACATCGGTCGAGAAGGTCGAGACCGGCTGGTCCGCCGTGCGCTTCACCGCATTGGGCGCGGCGTCGGGATAGCGTTCGGTGTCCACTGGCGGGCGCGGAGCCAGGGGCGGGCGCGGGCCGGGAATGATGACCGGCGGTCGGGAATATTCGACGCGTTCCTCGCGCACCGAAGCGGTGATGTTCGCGGGCGCTGCAAGGTGAGGCGGAGGCGGAGGCGGAGGCGGGGAAGGCGGCGGGGGCGGTGGAGGCGGCGCGCCCATCGGGGCGCGGCTTTGCAGGCGCGATCCCCTGACCACGACGGGCCTGGCCCGCTCATCCCTGAGATCGAACCCCAGCGGCGCGCAGGCGGCGGGGGTGGCTTCTCCGTCCAGGGGCGGGCTGGCGAAGGCGAGCGCCGGAACGGCGGCGGGCGGCGTGGCGACGGCGGCGCCCAGCAGCGCGGCGGCCGCGACCCTGACAAGACGCGACATGGCGTTCCTCCGGTTGTTCTTGACGCCAGTCGGCAGAGCGGCTGGGGCGAAACTGTGGCCTTTGCGCCGCTCGCCATACGGCGATCTTCGACCGTGTCTTTTCCGCCATCTCGCAATCCGGCGCGTTCGTCTCCACTATAAAGCTTCGAATTCTGGGAGGCGTGATGTCCGAGGCGACGGCGGGACTGGACCTGGGCGGCGTGGCGGCCCTGCTGGCGGCGGGCGTCATCGCCGTGCCGGTGTTCAAGCGGGTCGGCCTGGGGTCGGTGCTCGGCTATCTGGCGGCCGGCCTGGTGATCGGCCCCTTCGGGCTGAAACTGTTCCGCGAGCCCGAGACCATCCTGCACGTCGCCGAGTTCGGCGTGGTGATCTTCCTGTTCATCATCGGGCTGGAGATGCGGCCCAAGCGCCTGTGGGGGCTGAGGAAGGAGATCTTCGGCCTGGGCGCCGCCCAGGTCCTGTTCTGCGGCCTGATCCTGACGCTGACGGCGATGCTGGCGGGCTTTTCGGCGCCGGTCGCCTTCATCGGGGCCATGGGCTTCGTCCTGTCCTCCACCGCCGTCATCATCCAGATGCTGGAGGAGCGGGGCGAGATCGCGGGCGGGGCGGGCCAGCGGGCGGTGTCCATCCTGCTGCTGGAAGACCTGGCCATCGTGCCGCTTCTGGCCATCGTCGCCGTCCTGGCGTCCGTGACCGGCGTGGCCAACGAACATGCGCCGCCGCTGTGGCAGACCATCGGCTTCGCGGTCGCGGCGGTCGGCGGGGTGCTGCTGGCCGGTCGCTATGCGGTCAATCCGGTGTTCCGGCTGCTGGCCCGATACGGCGGGCGCGAGGTGATGACCGCCGCCGCCCTGCTGGTCGTGGTCGGCGCGGCCTGGGCCATGTCGCTGGGCGGGCTGTCGATGGCCATGGGCGCCTTCCTGGCCGGGGTGCTGCTGTCGGATTCGACCTTCCGCCACCAGCTGGAAGCGGACGTTGAGCCGTTCCGCGCCATCCTGTTGGGCCTGTTCTTCCTCAGCGTCGGCATGTCGCTGGACGTGTCGGTGGTGATCGCCGACTGGCGGATCGTGGTGGGTGGGGTCGTCGCCTTCATGGCGGTCAAGGCCGTGGGCATCTATGCGGTCGCGCGCCTGTTCAAGGCCTCGCACCACGAGGCGGTCGAGCGCGCGGCCCTGTTCGCGCAAGGGGGCGAGTTCGCTTTCGTCTTGTATGGCGCGGCGATGACGGTCGGCCTGTTCGACCTCCAGATCGCGGCGATGATGTCGGCGGTGGTGATCCTGTCGATGGCGCTGACGCCGCTGACGACCCTTGTGGTCAACCGCTTCCTGCCCAAGCCGAAGCTGGACGCCGCCGACGCCGAGGGGGTGGACTTCGCCAAGAACCTGCGCGGCCAGGTGCTGATCATCGGCTTCGGCCGCTTCGCCCAGGTGGTGTCCCAGCCGCTGCTGGCGCGCGACGTGGACGTGTCGATCATCGAGAACGACGTGGAGATGATCCAGGCCGCCTCCCAGTTCGGGTTCAAGGTCTATTACGGCGACGGCACGCGGCTGGACACGCTCAGGGCCTCGGGCGCCGAACAGGCCGAGATCGTGCTGGTCTGCGTGGACAAGCCGGAAGCCGCCGACCGCATCGTGGAACTGGTCAAGTCCGAGTTCCCGACGACCAAGGTCATGGCCCGCGCCTTCGACCGTGGCCATTCCATCCGGCTGATCCAGGCCGGCGTCGACTATCAGATCCGCGAGACCTTCGAATCGGCGCTGAAGTTCGGCGAGCGCGCCCTGATCGAACTGGGCCTGGACGACAGCGCGGCCGCCGACACGGTGGGCGAGGTGCGCCGCCGCGACGAAGCGCGCCTGGACCTGCAGCTGACCGGCGGCCAGACGGCGGGGCGCCAGCTGATGCGCGGCAATATGCCGACGCCGCAGCCCGCCCCCTATGTGAAGCCCCGCCGCGAAGGCCGCCTGCTGAACGAGGACGAGGCCGGTCCGCCCGCGCCGGTCGAGCGGGAGGCGGCTGGCGACTGATTGGGGCGCCAGTGAATAGTGCTAGTGAGCGAGAGGTGAGCGGGGCTGAGTGCTGGCGTTCGACATCGGCTCACCCCTTGCTCACTATCACTATTCACTAGCACCCCCCTCCAGCACCAGTTCCGTCTGTCACCATGATGCTCTAGAGCGGGGCCGTATCCGTCTTCGAGGTCCGTCTCATGAAACGTCTCGCCATCGCCGCCCTGGCGGTTCTCGCGGTCGCCGCGCCCGCCGTCACCGTCACCGCCTGGGGCAACACCGGCCACCGCCTGATCGGCGTGGCGGCGATGCGGGCCCTGCCGGACGATCTGCCGGCCTTCCTGCGGACGCCGGGCGCCATCGCCGACGTGGGCGAACTGGCGCGCGAGCCCGACCGCTGGAAAGGCGGCGGCCAACCGCACGACCGCGAACGCGACACCGCCCACTTCATCGACCTGGACGACGAAGGCCGGGTGTTCGACCAGCGCGGCATGGCCCTGGCCGACCTGCCGCGCCTGAAGTCGGAATACGACGCCGCCCTGACCCGGGCGGGCCTGGACGTCGATGACGCCGGCTATCTGCCCTACGCCATGATCGACGCCTGGCAGCAGCTGGGCCGCGACTTCGCCTATTGGCGCGTGCTGACCGCCGCCGAAAAGCGCGAGACGAACCTGGAGCGCCAGGCCTGGTACCGGGCCGACCGCGTGCGCCGCGAGGCCCTGATCCTGCGCGACATCGGCGTCATGGGCCACTATGTCGGCGACGGCTCCCAGCCGCTGCACGCCTCGATCCACTACAACGGCTGGGGCGACTTCCCCAATCCGGAGCGGTTCACCAACTCGCGCCAGACCCACGCCCTGTTCGAAGGCGAATTCACCAACCGCGTCGCGCGGCTGGACGCCATCGAGGCGGCGATGCCGGCGGCCAACCTGGACGGCTTCGACGTCAAGGCGCGCACCGTCGCCTATCTGACCACGACCCTGGGCGAGGTGGTCCCCCTGTACCGGCTGGAGAAGCAGGGCGGCTTCCGCGACGCCGACCCGCGCGGCGCGGCCTTCGTCACCGAACGGCTGGCGGCGGGCGCGGGCGAACTGCGCGACTTCATCGTCTCGTCCTGGCGCGCCTCGGCGACCGCCTCCATCGGCTGGCCGGCGGTCAAGGTGAACGAGGTCGAGGCGGGAACCGTCGATCCGTGGATCTCGATGGTAGGCGAGGACTGATCGCGGGTTCGGCGCGGGTGGTCGGGTTTGGCGCCGGTGGGGGGTGCTAGTGAATAGTGCTAGTGAGCAAAGGGGTGAGCCGATGTCGAACGCCAGCACTCAGCCCCGCTCACCTCCCGCTCACTAGCACTATTCACTAGCACCCCCCACCAGCACCCAGCCTGATCACCGACTCGATGCCCGACCTGACACCCCCCGCCGTCATCCTCGACAAGCCGCAGATGGCCGAGAACATCGGCGCCGTGGCGCGGGTGATGGCCAACTTCGGCCTGTCCGACCTGCGCCTGGTCAGCCCGCGCGACGGCTGGCCGCAGGATCGGGCCTGGGCAACGGCCTCGGGCGCCGACTGGGTGCTGGACGGGGTGCGGGTGTTCGACAGCGTCGCCCAGGCCATCGCCGACCTGAACACCGTCTTCGCCACCACCGCCCGCCCGCGCGAGACGCGCCAGCCGGTCCGCACGCCGCGCGAATCCAGCCGCATCCTTTACGACGACACCGCGTCAGGCCTGACCACCGGCCTGCTGTTCGGCGGCGAGCGGGCGGGGCTGGAGACGACCGACATCGCCCTGTGCGCCGGGATCACGACCATCCCCATCGACCCGAGGCACCATTCGCTGAACCTTGCGCAGGCCGTGGCGATCAACGCCTATGAGTGGCGCACCCTGATCCTGGACGCCCCGCCGCCCCGCTTCCGCGAGGGCGAGGCGCCCGCCTCCAACGCCCTGCTGATCGGCCTGTACGAGCACCTGGAGGAAGAACTGGAGAACGGCGGCTTCTTCTATCCGCCCGAGAAGAAGCGTTCGATGAGCCAGAACCTGCGCGTCATGCTGGGCCGCGCCGCCTTCTCCGAACAGGAGGTGGCGACGATGCGCGGCGCCATCCATGCGCTCGCGCGCGGCCGGGGCCGGGTGCTGGCCAAGATGGCGGCGGAACGGGCGGCCGCCAAACCCGACAAGCCGGAATGAAACTCGCCCTCATCTATCCCCTCGCGGCGCTGGCGGAGATCGGCGGCTGTTTCGCCTTCTGGGCCTGGCTGAAGCTGGGCCGTTCGCCGCTGTGGCTGGCGCCGGGGGTGCTCAGCCTGATCGCCTTCGCCTGGCTGCTGACCCTGGTCCCCAGCGATGCGGCGGGGCGGGCCTTCGCGGCCTATGGCGGGGTCTATATCTGCGCCTCCCTGGCCTGGATGGCGGTGGTCGAGAAGACCACGCCCGACCGCTGGGACCTGCTGGGCGGTCTGGTCTGCCTGGTCGGAGCCGGGATCGTTCTGTTCGGCCCCAGGGGCTGACTCCGCTTTCGTCCGCGGGGTCGTCGGGGTGAATAGTGCTAGTGAGCAAGGAGTGAGCGATGTCGAAGGCCTGCGCTCAGCCCCGCTCACCTCTTGCTCACTAGCACTATTCACTAGCACCATTCGCCACCCGCCAAACCTCGCCCCTGCTCGAACGGCGTCACCCCGCGCCCAGCAGGTCGGACCAGCGCCAGCTGCCCTTGCCCAGGGCGATGCGGGCGCCGTCGGGGGCGTCTTCCAGCTTCAGGACCGCCAGGCCGCGCATGGTCTGGTTGCGGCATTCGGCGGGGGCGAAGGCGACCTCCAGCGCGATGGCCTGGCGCACGCCGGCCAGGCCCTTGCCCGCCTGGTTCCGGCTTTGCAGCCAGTCGCCGTTCCAGACCAGCATGGCCCGGCCCCCGGCGTTCATGTCCTGGCTGGCGGCGATGACGGCGCGGCGCACGGCGGCGTCGTCGCGCACCGCGTCCTGGACCCAGCGCACCATGTCGCACGATCCGCCGCCGGACCCCGAGCCCGACCCGGCCCCGCCGGACCCGTTCCCGCCGCCGGTTCCGTTTCCGCCGCCGCCGCCCGGACCCGATCCGACCGTCGCCGCGCCCGCCAGCTGCGCGGCGCCCAGCAGGGGCAGGGCCGGGCCGGGCGGGGCCGGCGAGACGCGCAAGGGCTCCACGTCCGGCGGCGGCTTCTGCGCCACGGGTCGGGGCCGGACGGCGGCGACCGCCGGCGGGCGTCGCTGCGGCGCCGGCCTGGGCGGGGCGGGCGCGGCGGCGGGCGCGGCTGGCGCGTCGGGCGTGGGCGAAGGCTCGGGCGCCGGAACCCGCGCGGGCGGCGGCGGGGGAGGCGGCGGCGGGTCCACCAGTTCGACCATGATGGGCGGATCAGGCGGCTGGTACGGGGCCAGCGGCTCGGCCCGCGCTCCCATCATCGCGATCAGCAGCGCGCCGTGGACGACCAGCACGGGCGCGGCCGCGGCGGGCCAGCGTCGGGCGCGGCCGGGCCTCAACCGGGGCTCCGTGTCGCATTGGAAATCCAGATCCGTCTGGGCATCAAGGATCGGTCGCCTGTAAAAAACTTCAGCGACCTGTTGAAAACATCAGGTCGCGTCAGGATCGTGGCGTATCCGACAATACAACCGTATCGTGCCGCAGATCAGGATCAGATAACGATGTCCGCCCTAAGCGCTGCGCCGGGCGGGCAAACGCCGGGACGCCACTTCAGGTTCCCGATGCTCGCAAAAATCTTGCGCATGACCCCGAATGCATATGGCTAAGCTGACGTTTTTTGGCCTAAAGCGCGTCATTACTCTGCCGCTAGGCTTGCGGCAGGGTCATCTGGCGCACGATCCTGGGAGTGGCGCCCCGGCCAGAAGGAGACATAACTTGAGCAGATCGAAACTCAGGACTGCGGTCGTCGGCGGCGCCCTCATCGCCCTCGGCCTTGCGGCCAGCGGCTGCGCCAGCCATCGTTTCGTGCGTGATCAGGTCGAGGTGGTCGATGGCCGCGTCACCCAGGTCGAGGGCACCGCGGGCCAGGCGCTGCAACGCGCCAACGACGCCCACAAACTGGCCGAGGGCAAGTTCCTCTACCAGGTCGTCCTGTCCGACGACTCCGTGAAATTCCCCACCGACGCCGCGGCCCTGTCGCCCGAGGCCGAGCAGCGCCTGGCCCAGTTCGCCCAGCGCCTGCAGAGCGAGAACCGCAACGTCTATCTCGAAATCCAGGGCTACACCGATGCGACCGGCACGCCCGAGCATAACGACCAGCTGGGCGAGCAGCGCGCCGAGGCCGTGCGCCGCTTCCTGAACCGCCAGGGCGTCGCCCTGAACCGGATGGCGACCATCTCCTACGGCCAGGAACAGCCGGTGGCGTCGAACGACACCCCGGAAGGCCGCGCCCAGAACCGTCGCGTGACGATCGTGGTTCTGGCCTGATCGAACCCTGACCTCTCGGGTCTGGCTTGAGTTGAGCGGCGGCTGTCCTTTCGGGCGGCCGCCGTTTTACTGCACGCCGTTCAGAAAGCGCGGGACCGCCTCGGTGGCGGGACCATAGACGCCCTCGTCGAACAGCCGGGCGCCGGCGGTCGGCGCCAGATTGATCTCCACTGTCCGCGCCCCCGCATGGCGCGCCTGCTGGACGAAGCCCGCCGCCGGATAGACCGCGCCGGACGTGCCGATCGAGACGAACAGGTCGCAGGCCGAAAGCGCCCGCTCGATCCGCTCCATCGCCAGCGGAATCTCGCCGAACCAGACGATGTGCGGCCGCATCCGGCCTTGCGGATGATGGGGCGAGGCCTCGTCCGCCGCCATGTCGCCGACCCAGTCCATGACCACGCCAGAGCGCGTGCAGCGCGCCTTTCGCAGTTCGCCGTGCATGTGGATCAGTTCGAACCCCGACGCGGGCGGCGCCTCCGCGTGCGCCCGGTCGTGCAGGTCGTCCACATTCTGGGTCACTAGCAGGAAGTCGCCGTCCCACCGCGCCGCCAGATCGGCCAGCGCCCGGTGCGCCGCGTTCGGCGCGACCTCGGCCAGCTGCCTGCGCCGCAGATTGTAGAAGTCCTGCACCCGCGCCGGATCGGCGGCATAGCCCTCGGGCGTCGCCACATCCTCGACCCGATGCCCGCACCACAGGCCGTCGTCCGCCCGAAAGGTCGGCACGCCCGATTCCGCCGATATGCCGGCGCCGGTCAGGACGACGAGGTTGCGGTGTCTCATGACGGTTCCATACCACCGGAACCTTGGCCTAGAAGAGAGGCGAATCGTCGTCAGGAGCCCGCACCATGAAAACCCGCGCCGCCGTCGCCTTCGAGGCCAAACGTCCGCTCGAGATCGTCGAGGTCGATCTGGAAGGGCCGCGCGCCGGCGAGGTGCTGATCGAGATCAAGGCGACGGGCGTCTGCCACACCGACGCCTATACGCTGGACGGCCTGGACTCGGAGGGAATCTTCCCCTCGATCCTGGGGCACGAGGGCGCAGGGATCGTGGTCGAGGTGGGGCCGGGCGTGACCTCGGTGGAGGTGGGCGACCATGTGATCCCGCTCTACACGCCCGAATGCCGCCAGTGTAAGTCGTGCCTCAGCCGCAAGACCAATCTGTGCACCGCGATCCGGGCGACCCAGGGCAAGGGGCTGATGCCCGACGGGACCAGTCGCTTTTCCTACAAGGGCCAGGCCATCGCCCACTACATGGGCTGTTCGACCTTCTCGAACTACACCGTCCTGCCCGAGATCGCGGTGGCGAAAATCCGCAGGGACGCGCCGTTCGACAAGGCCTGCTACGTCGGCTGCGGCGTGACCACCGGCGTCGGCGCCGTGGTCAACACGGCCAAGGTCGAGCCGGGCGCCAACGCCGTGGTCTTCGGCCTGGGCGGCATCGGTTTGAACGTCATCCAGGGGCTGAAGATGGTCGGGGCCGACATGATCGTCGGCGTCGATCTGAACCCGGCGAAAGAAGAGTGGGGCCGCCGTTTCGGCATGACCCATTTCGTCAATCCCAAGGATGTGCCCGACGTCGTGGCGCACCTGGTCGAACTGACCGGCGGCGGGGCGGACTACACCTTCGACTGCACCGGCAACACCGTGGTCATGCGCCAGGCGCTGGAGGCCTGCCATCGCGGCTGGGGCGAGAGCGTCGTCATCGGCGTCGCCGAGGCCGGCAAGGAGATCGCCACCCGCCCGTTCCAGCTGGTCACGGGCCGCGTCTGGCGCGGCTCGGCCTTCGGCGGCGCGCGCGGCCGCACCGACACGCCCCGGATCGTCGACTGGTACATGGACGGCAAGATCGAGATCGACCCGATGATCACCCACACCTTCCCGCTGGAAGAGATCAACACCGCCTTCGACCTGATGCACGCGGGCGAGAGCATCCGTTCGGTCGTGGTGTTCTGACGGAGACATAGCCATGTTCACCCACGTCATTGTCGGCGCCAACGACATCGAGGCGTCGCGCAAATTCTATGACGCCGTCTTCGCCGCCCTGGGCGTCGGTCCCGGCGCGGACGATCCCAAGGGCCGGGTCTGGTGGCGCACGCCGCGCGGCGCCTTCGCCATCGGCAAGCCGATCGACGGCGACCCTGCCTGCCACGCCAACGGCGGCACCATCGGCTTCTTCGCAAAGGGCCCGGCGATGGTGGACGCCTTTCACGCCGCCGGCGTCGCCAATGGCGGCCTCGCCATCGAGGATCCGCCCGGCCCGCGCGCCAATCCGTTCGGCGACCTGTATCTGGCCTATCTGCGCGATCCCTCGGGCAACAAGATCTGCGCCCTGCACAGGATGGGGTGATGCAGACATTGAAGTCCCACGTCGCCCACGGCGGCACGCTGCGCTATCTGAAGCACGACAGCGAAACGACCGGCGCGCCGATGACCCTGTCGGTGTTCACGCCGCCGGGCGAGGGGCCGTTTCCGGTGCTGATCTGGCTGTCGGGCCTGACCTGCACCGAGGACAATTTCACCACCAAGGCCGGCGCCTATCGGGCCGCCACCCAGCACGGCGTCATCGTCGTGGCCCCCGACACCAGCCCGCGCGGGGAGGGCGTGGCCGACGACCCGGCCTATGACCTGGGCCAGGGCGCGGGCTTCTATGTCGATGCGACGCAAGGGCCGTGGTCGCCGCATTTCCGCATGGAGTCCTATGTCGTGGACGAGCTGATCGGCCTGATCGACGCCGAGTTCCCGACCACCGGCGTCCGGTCGATCAGCGGCCATTCGATGGGCGGCCACGGCGCCCTGACGCTGGCGCTGCGCCATCCCGGCCTGTTCCGCTCCGTTTCGGCCTTTGCGCCCATCTGTTCGCCGACCCGCTGCCCGTGGGGCGAGAAGGCCTTCGCCGCCTATCTGGGCCATGACCGGACTGTCTGGGCCGAGCATGACGCGGCCCGGCTGATCGAGTCGGGCGCAGCGTCCGGCGTCTATGACGACATCCTGGTGGACCAGGGCGACGCCGACGGCTTCCTGGCCGACCAGCTGAAGCCCGAACTGCTGGCCGCCGCCTGCGACGCCTCGGGCCAGAGGCTGACCCTGCGGATGCAGCCGGGCTATGACCATTCCTACTTCTTCATGGCCAGCTTCATCGCCGACCACCTGGCCTTCCATGCCGAACGGCTGAAGCGGTGAGCGGCTGTCGCGGCGCGCCCGGCGGTGATAGAGGGGCGCCATGACGGCGTCCGACCCCTACGAACCCATGTTTTCCGCCCTGTGCCGCGAGGTAGGCTTCTGCCTGCACGACAAGGGGCAGAAGCGGGTGATCGCCGCCCTGCCCAAGGGACTGGATTCGGCGGTCAAGGCGGTCTTCGCCGCCGAGGGCGTGGACGAACCCAATGCGCCGGGCGACCTGAAGCGGGCGGTGCGTGAATGTCTCAAGGCGAACTTGCCAGCTTGACCGTTATCGCAGGATAAGCGGGGAACAAATCCAGGCGACGATGCTTGGGTTTCACGAACGGGCGCCTAGATGAGGCGTATCGGAAATCACGGAAGAGGAAACCTCCCAATGGCCTTCACCCTGCCCCCGCTGCCCTATGCCTATGACGCGCTGGAGCCGGCCATCGACAAGGAGACGATGACCTTCCACCACGACAAGCACCACCAGACCTATGTCGACAACCTGAACAAGGCCGTCGACGCCGACGCCAGCCTGCAGGGCAAGTCGCTGGAAGAGCTGTTCGCCGCCATCTCCAAGGCGCCCAAGGCCGTGCGCAACAACGGCGGCGGCCACTGGAACCACAGCCTGTTCTGGGAGCTGTTGGCGCCGCAGGGCCAGACGGGCGAACCCTCGGCCGAGCTGAAGGCGGCCATCGACGTCGACCTGGGCGGGCTGGACAAGTTCAAGGAAGACTTCAACGCCGCCGGCGCCGCCCAGTTCGGCTCGGGCTGGGCCTGGCTGATCGTTCAGGACGGCAAGCTGAAGATCACCTCCACGCCCAACCAGGACAATCCGCTGATGGACGTCGCCGAGCAGAAGGGCGCCGTCGTCCTGGGCGCCGACGTCTGGGAACACGCCTATTATCTGAAATACCAGAACCGCCGCGCCGACTATCTGAAGGCCTTCTGGTCGGTGGTGAACTGGAACAAGGTCAACGAACTCTACGCCGCCGCCAAGTAAGGCGCGCCGAGCCGCCGATAATGACGCCCGCCGGAACCCCCGGCGGGCGTTTTCGATTCACCCAGCATCTAACGGGAGAGAAGCGATGCGCATTCTGACGATGGGAGCCGCAACGGCCGCCCTGGTGCTGGCGGCCTGCCAGCCCGCGAACGACCAGAAGACGGGCGACGCCGCCCCGCCCAATCCGACCCAGACGGTCGCCGCCCCGGCGGAAAAGCCGGTCTATCGGTTCAAGATCGGGGCGCTGGACGCCGTCGCCCTGTTCGATGCGACCAATCCGGTGAAGAACGACAACCAGACCTTCGGCGTCGGCCTGACGCCCCAGCAGGTCGGGGACGCCCTGGCCGCCGCCGGCCAGCCGACCGATCCGATCACGCTGGAGATCCATCCGCTGCTGGTCATGAACGGCGACCGGGTCATACTGTTCGACACGGGGCTGGGCGCCGGCAAGGGCGAACTGATGCAGAGCCTGCGCGCCGCCGGCGTCGATCCGGCACGGATCACCGACGTGCTGATCTCGCACGGGCACCCCGACCATGTCGGCGGCCTGGTCGCGGACGGCGCCCTGGCCTTCCCCAACGCCGCCATCCGCCTGTCGCAGGCGGAATGGGCCGCGATGCGCGCCAACCCCGATCTGGCCGATCTGGTGCGGGTCATCACGCCCAAGGTCCAGGCCTTCCAGCCGGGCGGCGAGGTCGCGCCCGGCGTCACCGCCCAGGACACGGCGGGACATACGCCAGGGCACGTCTCCTATCTGATTGCGGACGGCCAGAACCAGTTGTTCTACACCGGCGACATCGTCCACCACTGGCTGCTGTCGGTCGAACATCCCGACTGGCGCAACGGCTATGACAACGATCAGGTCGCGGGCGAGAAGCGGCGGATGGACGAGATCACGGCGCTGCGGGCGTCGGGCGCACACATCTACGCCTATCACTTCCCCTTCCCCGGGCTGGGCCGGATTCAGACGCGCGAGGGCCGGGCGATGTTCATCGCCGAGGCGCAGTCGGCGCGGTAGGGTCCCATTCCCCGTCATCCTCGGGCTCGACCCGAGGGTGGCGAGTCCAGGCGCCTAGATCCTGAGGTCCAGACTGTGCCGGGCGCGGTCGTTCATGCGCTCGGCATGGTGCTGGCGCACGGCGCGGCGGTGACGCAGCATCTCGTGGATGCCGTCGGCGAGATCGAGCAACTGGATGTCGGTCAGCGGCTCGACCAGATCGACCAGCTGACGTTTCAGCGTCGCGAACGCCTCTTCGGACAGGCCGCTTTGAAAGCTCTTGGCCTCGGGTCCCATGGCGGTTTCGGCTCCTTCATCGGGCGGGGGTTTGACGCCCGCGAGAGGAATGTCACAATCGGGTCGCGCGTTCCCGGCCATCGTGCTTAACGGCCCGCGCCGCCTGACTGAGTCTTGACTCCGGGAGCCGCCCTGGCCATAAGCGCCGCCTTCCACGTCGCCGGTTCGCCGCGCGGCGCGGTTGATGACGGAAGATGCGTGGACCGCCGTTGAGATCGCATTCCCAATCGAGGGGACGCCGGGCCGCATCGTTGAAAAGAGAATAGAATGTCCAAGCGCCACAGCGCCAAATACAAGATCGACCGCGCCATGGGCGAGAACCTGTGGGGCCGCGCCAAGTCGCCGGTCAACAAGCGTTCTTACGGTCCCGGCCAGCACGGCCAGCGCCGCAAGTCCAAGGTTTCGGACTTCGGCCTGCAACTGAAGGCCAAGCAGAAGCTCAAGGGCTACTACGGCAACATCACCGAAAAGCAGTTCGCCAAGACCTATGACGAGGCGACGCGCCGCAAGGGCAACACCTCGGAAAACCTGATCGGCCTGCTGGAATCGCGCCTGGACGCCATCGTCTATCGCGCCAAGTTCGTCCCGACCGTCTGGGCCGCCCGCCAGTTCGTCAGCCACGGCCACGTCCTGGTCAACGGCAAGAAGGTGGACATCGCCTCCTACCGCGTGAAGCCGGACGACGTCGTCACCGTGAAGGAAAAGTCGCGCAACATGGCGCTGGTCCTGGAAGCCCAGCAGTCGTCGGAACGCGACGTGCCGGACTACCTGGAACTGTCGGACCGTTCGTTCTCGGTGCGTTATGTCCGCGTGCCGGAACTGTCGGACGTGCCCTACGCCGTGAAGATGGAACCGAACCTGGTCGTCGAATACTACGCTTCGTAAGCAAGGCTTTGCGAAGCCTTCTTTGAAGCGGCTAACGCCCTTCGGGCTGCTTGAGCCGTCTTCTTCGAGGCGGCTGACGCCCTTCGGGGTTTTGAGTTGGAAGGGCCCCGGATCCGTCCGGGGTCCTTTGTTTTTTAAGCCTGTTCCCTTGCGAGGCGAACAGGCGCATTTCTTCGGCCGTTCAGGTCTGATGGATCAGGGGAGGCCGCCGTGACGCGCGCCGTCTTGATGAGTCGCATGGCGACGATCGCCATAACGCTGGCGGCCGGCCTCGCGGGCTGCGTGACCCGCGCGCCGGCGACCGTTTCGACGGCCGGAATGCCCGGCGCGCTGGAGCCGATCCACGCCGCCGCCTTCACCAAGGACCAGGCCGTCTTCTGGGTCAGCTCCAACGGCTGCACGCGCAAGGAAGACCTGATCCCCATCGTCAGCCTGCAGGGCGGGTCCGCCGTCATCACCCTGCGCCGCATCGACGAGGACAAGTGCCGCGATCCCCTGACCGAGGGCGTGGAGTTGAAATGGTCGTTCGAGGAGCTGGGCCTGACCCCCGGCTCGCCCGTCAACGTCAACAACCCCTATCTGCTGCCCCAGACCTGAAGCCTCAGACCTGAGGCTCAGCCGGCCCTGCCATAGGCCGGCCAGTGACCCTTGCCGGCTCTTTCGTATGGCGGGGGCAGGCCTTCCGGCTGACCCAGGGCGACGGCGGCGTGGTGGGGCCAGTTCGGATCGTCCAGCACGGCGCGCGCGACGGCGACCAGATCGGCCTGGCCGGAGGCGACGATGTCTTCCGCCTGCCGGGGATCGAAGATCATGCCCACGGCCATGACGGTCGCGTCCGGCGCGCCCGCCTTCACCGCCTCGGCGAACCGGACCTGATAGCCGGGCTGGTCGCCGGGAATCGAGGCGCGCGCGACGTTGCCCCCGCTGGTCAGGTGCAGATAGTCATAGCCGATGGCGTGCAGGGCGCGGCCGAAGTCCACGACTTCGTCCAGGCTCACGCCGCCCTCGACCCAGTCCGAACCGTTGAACCGCACGCCCAGCGACTTGGTCCGGGGCCAGGCGTCGCGCAGGGCCTGGGCGACCCGCAAGGGGAAGCGGGCGCGGTTCTCGGCCGAGCCGCCATAGGCGTCCGTGCGCCGGTTCGACAGCGGCGACAGGAATTCGCACAGAAGATAGCCGTGCGCCGCATGCAGTTCGACCAAGTCGAAGCCCGCGCGGTCGGCCCGGTGCGCGGCGGCGGCGAAGGCGTCTGCGACCCGCTGCATGTCCGCCTCGGTCATTTCGGTCGGCGTATGCCAGTCGTCGCGGAAGGGCAGGGCGGACGGCGCGAAGGTCTCCCAGGCGCCGTCCTGGGGCGACAGGGCCGCGCCGCCCTTCCACGGCGCGCTGGTCGAGGCCTTGCGCCCCGCGTGGGCCAGCTGCACCCCGATGGGGGTGCCGGAATAGGTGCGGACGCCGCGGATGATCTCGGCGAAGGCGTCGGCCTGTTCGTCGTTCCACAGGCCGACATCGTCGGGGGTGATGCGTCCCGCCGCCTCGACCCCGGTCGCCTCGACGATCACCAGGGCGGCGCCCGAGACGGCCAGCTTGCCAAGATGCTGGACGTGCCAGGGCTGGGGCACGCCGTCGACCGCCGAATACTGGCACATCGGCGCGACGACGATGCGGTTCTTCAACGTCAGGGGACCGACGGCGCGCGGCGAAAACAGCTGGCTCATGATGGCGTCCGAAAGGGAGGAGGATGGTCCGTAGCTATGACGGTTGCGGTCCCGATCAAGCCCGACCTTTCCGATTGTTCACCTGCCTTGCTGAAAATTCACGTGCCTGGCGTCCGGTCGCGCGTCACATAAGGGTCAAGCTTCATTAGGGGATCACACCAATGCTTCGTCTCGCCATCGCCATCGCCATCGCCGCCCCGCTGCTGTCGGGCTGCATCATCGTCTCGACCGAAAAGCCCACCACGCGCGTCGTCACCGCGCCGGCCGCCCAGTGATGCGGGGGCTGAAGGCCCTGGCGGCGGCGGCCCTGGCCGCGCCGCTGCTGGCCGGCTGCGTCATCTATGACAGCACCGGCGGCGAGAACGTGTCGGTCAACGTCACGCGCAAGGACGCGCCGCCCGCCGAACCGATCCGCGAGGCCCGCTTCGCGGACGGCGGCCTGGTCGTGCGGGTCGATTCCAACGGCTGCACCCAGGCGTCGGACTTCGAGATTTCGGTGGCGGACAATTCGCCCATCGAACTGACCCTGCGCCGCACCAGGGAAGACCTGTGCAAGGCCCTGGTCCCCGACGGCGTCGAACTGCGCTGGACCTACGCGGACCTGGGCATAGACGCCGGCGCGCCGGTGCGGATCCTCAATCCGTTGAAGTGACGAACCACCCTCTTCCGCTCATCCCGGCGAAAGCCGGGACCCAGGCCTTTGGGCGCGAGACGGATGGGGGCAAGGCCGGCGCCGATCCCGCGCGCCGGTGATGGAAAGAACTGGGTCCCGGCTTTCGCCGGGATGAGCGGGGAGCCGGGGGGCTATTCGCTCGCCGCCTCGAAAACGGCCAGCATCGACGGCGGTATGCGCTGCGGCCTCAGGGTCGCGGCGTCCACCAGCACCCATTCGGTGACGCCCTGGGCGCAGACGCGGCCCTGGGCGTCCTCGATCCGGACATAGCGGTTGAAGCGCGGGCCGTGCGGATCGCCGACCCAGGTGCGGGCCACGACGCCGGTCGCGCCCGGCTCGATCCCGCGCAGATAGTCGATCTCGTGCCGTGTCGCGACCCAGGACCATCTGGCGCGGTCGTCTTCGGGGAAGCGCGCGTTCCAGTGCGCCGTGCCGGCGTCCTGAAGCCAGCCGACATAGACCACATTGTTCACATGGCCGTTGGCGTCGATATGCTCGGGCAGGACGTCCAGCGGCAGAACGAAGACCTCGCGGTCCTCGCGCGGCGTCAGGGTCGCGCGCGCCATCAGGCCTCGCCCAAAGCTCCATCCAGCGCCACGCCCTTCTCGACCATCAGGGCCTGGAGTTCGCCAGCCTGGAACATTTCGCGGATGATGTCCGATCCGCCGACGAATTCGCCCTTCACATAGAGCTGCGGAATGGTCGGCCAGTCGGTGAAGCTCTTGATGCCCTCGCGCAGGGCCTCGTCCTGCAGCACGTCGACGCCGACGAAGGCGGCGCCGACATGGTCGAGGATCTGCACCGCCAGCGAGGAAAAGCCGCAGCGCGGCTGGTCCGGCGTGCCCTTCATGAACAGCACGACGTCGTGCTGGGCGACGGTGTCGCCGATGAAGGCGTGGACGGGATCGGCGGCTTGGGCGGTGTCGGTCACGGTAAAGGGCCTTTCGTGAAGCCCGTCAGCTAGGGAGAGGCGGGGCCCAGGTCAAGGCGTGCGCGACCGCGCGCCGCGATGCGTGACGGTCAGGCGGCGGCGCTGGCCGTCACGCGGGCCATCTCGATCTGGGCGGCCAGGCCCGGCGGCATGTCGCGTTCGGGCGTGGCGGCCAGGACGTTCAGATGGGCGACGTCGGCGGCCCGGACGATGACGCTGGAAACCGACGGGTCGCTGAGGACATAGCTCAGGCAGATGGCCTCTGCCGTCCAGCCCTGGGTCCGGTACAGGAAGCCGAAGGCGTCCTTCTGGGGCGTGTCGGCGGGGCGTTTCTGGCCGCCGAATCCGAACATCCCCTTCTTGTAGAGCGGGGCGTCGGCCGGGCGCTTGCGCCGGTCGCGATAGAAGTCATAGGCGAAGATCGCCATGTCCTGCTCGCGCGCCGCGCGGACGCGGCTGCGGATGCGCCAATCGGCGTTGATGTCCAGCGGCGTCACCAGCGCGTCGAAGGCGCCGGTCGAGACATAGGCGTCCATCACCTCGCCCTCGCCGGCGATGCCCAGCAGCTTGACCCGCCCGGTGGCCCTGAGCGCCTTCAGCGCCTGGAGCGACGACAGCGGCAGTTCGTCCTCGGCCGGTTCGTGCAGGGCCGCCACGTCGATCCAGCCCAGGCCCGAGAAATGCAACACCCGGTCGATGGCGCCGGTCATCCGCTCGGCGGAAAAGTCGCGGCCTTCAGCCCCGCGTTCGCTCTCGGCCCCCAGCGTCAGGCTGACGCAGATCAGCTTGCGGTCGATATGCGACAGGGCCTCGCCCAGGACCTCGGCCGCCACCGGATCGGCGGTTTCCAGCCGATAGCTGTTCACCCCCGCCTCCAGCGCGGAATAGATCAGCTCCAGCCCCGCCTCGCGCCCGCGCGCCAGGGCGTCGGCGCCGAAGCTGAGGGTCAGGTTGGAAATGGCGGCGCCGGTCGCGCCAAAGGGACGATAGCGCATGGTTCAGCCCCCCGCCGCCGGCGGCGCGGTTTCCAGCGCCAGGGCGTGCAGTTCGCCGCCCATCCGGCCCTTCAGCGCCGCATAGACCAGCTGATGCTGCTTGACCCGCGCCAGGCCGGCGAAGGCGCTGGAGACGATGCGGGCGCGGTAATGGTCTCCGTCGCCGGCCAGATCCTCGATGGCGATCTCGGCGTCGGGGAAGGCGTCGGTCAGATGCTGTCGCAGGGTTTCGACGGACATGGGCATTGGGGGCGACTCGCGGCTCGTTCGGCTCAGCCTGACGCATAAACCTTAATGGCGGCCTACACCGCGCCCCGCGCGCGCTCGAACAGCTGGACCGCATGATCCTTGTAGGTCGTCGTCGCATAGGGGCGATAGCCGACGCGCGCCGCCAGCTTCAGCGAGGCCAGGTTCTCAGGCGCGATCATGCAGACGGTGCGCGCCGCCGCCAGCGAACGGTCGGCCCAGCCCAGGACGGCGATCACCGCCTCGCCCGCATAGCCCCGCCCCTGGAAGGCCGGCGCGATGCCCCAGCCCAGCTCGGGCGCGTCGAACGGCGGGTCCATCTCGCGGCGGTAGTCGAACACCCCCACGCTGCCCAGGTAATCGCCGCCGTCCTTCAGCCGGATCGACCAGTTGCCGTATCCCAGCGCCGCCCAGTGGCCCAGGTCGCGCAGCAGCCGGAACCAGATTTCTTCCTCGCCCAGGGCGCGGCCCATGATGTGGCGGGTGAAGTCCTCGTTGGTCCACAGCGCCAACAGGTCGTCCAGGTCGTCGGCCTGGACCGGCCGCAGCGCCAGCCGTTCCGTCGTCAGCACCGTCGTCTCGGTCACATCAGGCCCAGTTGCTTGAGGCTGGCCACCCCGTCGCGGCCGACGACCAGATGGTCGTGAACCTCGACGTTAAGCGCACGGCCCGCCTGCACAACCTGTTTCGTCATCTCGACGTCGGCGCGGCTGGGGGTCGGGTCTCCGGAGGGGTGGTTGTGGACTAAAATCAAGGCGCTGGCGGACAGCTCCAGCGCCCGGCGCACCACTTCCCGAGGATAGACCGGCGCATGATCCACGGTGCCCCGGTTCTGCACCTCGTCCAGGATCAGCTGGTTCTTCTTGTCCAGATAAAGGACCCGGAACTGCTCGCGCGGCTCGTGCTGCAAGGCGACCCGCACATAGGCCAGCAGCGCCGACCACGACGAAATCACCGGCCGTTTCGCCGTCGGCTCGCGCGCGATCCGCCGCGTCACGTCGAAGATCAGTTGCAGGTCCAGCGCCACCGCCCGCGTCGCCTTGCCCGGCGCATAGCCCATCGAGCGCGCCACCTGATCCTCGACCGCCTCGTGGCTGGCCGCGCCGATCCCCTCCAGTCCGCCGAAACGGGCCAGCAGATCCTTGGCCAGCGGCTTGGTGTCCTTGTAGGGGACGCTGCGGAACAGCAGCAGCTCCAGCAGTTCGTAATCGGGCAGGGCGCCCAGGCCACCCTTGGCCGCACGCTCGCGCAGACGATCGCGATGACCGCCGTGATGCGGTTTCGCCTTGGGAACTGTGTCCTGCGTCATCTGCTCTTTCGCCCTGACAGCCGGTTTGAAATCGTCCTACGATTGCGCAGTCACGCGCAAGAGGCGACGTGACGAACGCGGGCCGTGCGTCAGGCTGGCGGCGGGCTAGACGGCTCTTGCAGCCAAGCACGGCGGACCAGACCGTAACGGTAAGTTAGCCGCAAACCATAGGGCGCAGCATCTGTTGCCTGAAGGTCGAACTGGAAACACCGTGTTTCCCCCAAACAGGGTTGGGCGAACCTGATCTGGCTGGGGGAAAGATATCCGGTTCGTAGGCCGCTCTCGCGATCCTCTGGCCTAAGGGCGGCGACAGCGTCCTTGTAGGCGCGCAGCAGACTTTCCGCCGCATCCGGCGACAGGGCGGAAAAGCCAAGCGGCGCCTCAGGCTTTTTCGTACAGCCGCCATTCTCATCGGCCGCACGATACAGAATGGAATGGCTGCCGCTGAATATGCGAACCGTGGGCTTGCCTTGAACGGTCTGGTCCGTCCCGACGAAGAGATTGGATGCCGTTTCGCAAACGCCTGAGCGGACGCGTTGCGGGCGTTGCGTCAGTTCAATAACGACGTTGCTTGCTGGCGCGGGGGCGGGCGATGGTCGCAAGACAACATCGTCGATCGTGTCAGCCCAGTCCGGGACAAGCCAAGTGGCGAACTCTTCCTTTGAGGCGGAGTCGATGCGGCTGATGGGCCATTCCACAGCCGGCGCCGCGATCTGGCTGTACCCCGCGTTCATCTGCACAAGCATTCCAGCCTGATCGAACCTGGGCGCGCAGGCGGCCAACAACAGCGCCAGCAGGAGAACAGCTTGCTTCACGCGCTTCCCCACGGTCGCTTCCGATCAGTTCGGCCGGAACAGGCCCTTGGGCGAGGCGGTGAAGATTTCCAGCCCGTCCTCGGTCACGCCGATGGTGTGCTCGCACTGGGCCGACAGGGTCTTGTCGCGCGTCACGGCGGTCCAGCCGTCGGACAGCACCTTCACGTGCGGCTTGCCCAGGTTCACCATCGGCTCGACGGTGAAGAACATGCCCGGCTTCAGCACAGCGCCCTCGCCCTTGCGGCCATAGTGCAGGACGTTGGGGCTGTCGTGGAAGATTCGGCCGATGCCGTGGCCGCAGAAGTCGCGCACCACGCTCATGCGCTGGGCCTCGACGAACTTCTGGATGGCGAAGCCGATGTCGCCGAACGTATTGCCGGGCTTCACCTGCTCCAGGCCCAGGTCCAGCGACTGATAGGTCACGTCGATCAGCTTCTTGGCCCGGGCGTTGATCTCGCCGACCGAATACATGCGGCTGGAATCGCCGTGCCAGCCGTCGACGATGACGGTGTGGTCGATGTTGACGATGTCGCCGCCCTTCAGCACCCGGTCGCCCGGAATTCCGTGGCAGACGACGTGGTTGATCGAGGTGCAGACGGTCTTCTCATAACCCTTGTAGCCCAGGCAGGCGGGCAGGCCGCCGTTGTCCAGGGTGAACTCGCGGATCAGGTCGTCGATCTCGCCCGTGGTCACGCCCGGCTTCACATGGGTGGCGATCATGTCCAGCGCCTCGGCGACCAGGCGGCCGGCCTTGCGCATCCCCTCGAAGTCTTCGGCTTCGTGGATGCGAATGGCGCTGGAGCGCACCAGGACGTCGGTTTCCAGTTCGGGCGTTTCGTACATGATTTCAATCGGCGGCGTGACGGGATCAGATGGCGATCCTATCACGGATGCGCAAGGCGTTTGTGGGGCGGTCAGGGATTCCTTCCCGAAGGGAAAGCGCGACCGTGTGTTGCGCGACACGCCCGGCGGCGAGACCGCGCTTGCCGCGACGTCACCTCGCGCGGGTGTGATCGTGTGCGACCGGCAGGACACAGTTTCGCCGCGTTGCGGGCAGAGGGCGACCGCGTATGCAACGATTTCGTGTCGAAACCGCTGCTGCGAAGTCTCTCCCCGGACACCCGCCGCTGATAACGGCGGGGTCAGTAAAAACAGGAATGGTAATGACCCCCAGGAACATCGTCCGCATCGGCGGACTGGCCCTGACGACCGCCTTGATGGTCGGCGTCTCCGCCCCGGCCATGGCCGGCTCCTTCTATCTGCAGGAACAGTCCACGCGCGGCGCCGGACGCGCCTATTCGGGCGAAGGCGCCGACACCGGCGTCCAGTCGCTGTGGTGGAACCCCGCCGCCATCGCCCGCAGCGGCCGCCAGGCGACCTTCGGCCTGCACGGCCTGATCCTGGATTCCGACGTCGACGACACGGGCTCGACCATCGGCTACAACCTGCCGGCCCCGACGCCCCCGTTCCCGGCCGGGACCATCCTGTCGGGTTCGACCCCGGTCGGCGGCGACCCGCACGTCCATGACGTGGTCGAAAGCGGCCTGGTGCCGAACTTCGCCATCGCCACGCCGATCGGCGACCGTTTCGCCGTCGGCCTGTCGGTCGCCGCGCCCTACAACTTCACCACCAAATACGAGCCGGAGGACTTCGCCCGTTACGACGCCCTGACGTCGGAACTGCGCTCGGCCGACATCGGCCTGACGCTCGCCATGAGGGTCACCGACTGGCTGGACGTCGGCGCCGGCTTCGACGCCCAGTACGTCAAGGCCAAGCTGACCTCGGCCCTGCCGAACATCCCCACCGTGGCCGGCGTCGCGCCGGTGGTGCTGATCCCGGCGGCGACGGACGGCATGAACTCGCTGGAAGGCGACGGCTGGGACTACGGCTGGAACGCCGGCGCCCAGATGCACTTCGGCGCCCTGGACCTGGGCCTGTCCTACCGCTCCAAGATCGAGCACGAGCTGGACGGCGACGTGAACATCTCGGGCCTGACCGGCGCCCTGGCCGTGGCCAACGTCTCGGCGGACGGCACGGCCGCGTTCAACACGCCGTGGTTCGCCACCGTCTCGGCCCGCTACGCCGTCAACGACCGGCTGACGCTGAACGCCCAGGTGAACCGCATCGGCTGGAGCGAGTTCGACGCCATCCGCGTGGCCTACAGCACCACCAACACCGCCATCGTCCAGGACTATAAGGACGTGACCACGGGCGCGATCGGCTTCGACTACGCGGTCGATCCGACCATGACCGTGCGCGCCGGCGTCGCCTATGACCCGACCCCGACCCAGGACGGCCACCGCACCGCCCGCATCCCGGACGGCGACCGCATGCTGTATTCGGCCGGCCTGTCCAAGACGATGGGTTCGGTGACCTTCGACGGCGCCGTCACCTATATCGACATCGACGGCAGCGAGATCTTCGACACGCGCGACATCTACGGCAACGGCCTGGCGATCTCGAACCTGCGCGGCCAGTCCAGCGGCTCGGGTGTCGGCTTCTCGATGGGCGCGACCTGGAACTTCTAAGGTCCACGGCCATCGGCTGACATGAGAACGGCGGCGCCCGCAAGGGCACCGCCGTTTTTTGTCCGCCTGTTCTTCACGTCGTCCTCGGGTCAAGCCCGAGGGTGACATTTACCCCTTGGCGGCGGCGCCGTAGCCCTTGCCGCCATTCGACGGACGGCGACGGGGGCGGCGCTTCATTTCGCCTTCCGGCTTGGGCTCGCGCGGCGTGGTGCGTTCGCCGGCCAGGGGATTGTAGGCCTTCTCCGGGCGCGGCGCGGCGGCTGCTTCGCCGGGCCGGTTGCGGCGCTGGCGGTGGGGCTGGCCGCCGCCCTCGGGGCGCACGCCGTCGCGGTGCGGGACCCGACGGCCGCGACCGCCGCGGCCGCCGTCGTTGCGGTCGCCGCCTTCGCGTTCCGGCAGGGTCGCCTTCTTGCCGACGCCGGTGGCCATGATGGTGGCGTCCAGCTGGCCCAGGGCCTTGTCGTTGCGGCGGTCGATGGCCGGGATCTTCTGGCGCGTGACCTTTTCGATGTCGCGCAGCAGCTTCATCTCGTCGCCGGCCACGAAGCTGATGGCGGTGCCGTCGGCGCCCGCGCGGGCCGTGCGGCCGATGCGGTGAACATAGGCTTCCGGCACGAAGGGCAGTTCGAAGTTCACCACGTGCGAGACGCCGTCCACGTCGATGCCGCGCGCGGCGATGTCGGTGGCGACCAGGACGCGCAGCTTGCCCTTCTTGAAGGCCTCCAGCGTGCGTTCGCGCTGGGGCTGGCTCTTGTTGCCGTGGATGGCGCCGGCCTCGACGCCGCCGGCCTCGAGATAGGCCGCGACCTTGTCGGCGCCGTGCTTGGTCTTGGTGAAGACCAGGCAGCGCGTGTATTCCGGGTCGCTGAACATCTCGGTCAGCAGGGCGCGCTTGCGGCCCTGCTCGATATAGACGACCGACTGGTTGATGCGCTGCACCGTGGTCGACTGCGGCGTGACCTGGACCTTGACCGGGTCCTTCAGCAGTTCGCCCGCCAGCTTGCCGATCTCGGTCGGCATGGTGGCCGAGAAGAACAGGTTCTGGCGACGCGCCGGCATGCGGCTGACGATCTGGCGGATCGGCTTGATGAAGCCCAGGTCCAGCATCTGGTCGGCCTCGTCCAGCACGAAGATTTCGGTCTGCGACAGGTCCAGCGTCTTCTGCTGGATGTGGTCCAGCAGGCGGCCCGGCGCGGCGACCAGGATGTCCAGCCCCTGCTGCAGGGCGCGTTCCTGGGCGCCGTATTTCACGCCGCCGAAGATGACCGCGACCCGGAAGCCCAGGTGGGCGCCATAAGCCTTGAAGCTGTCGCCGATCTGGGTGGCCAGTTCGCGGGTGGGGCTCAGGACCAGGACGCGCGTGGTGCGCGGCACGGGCGGGGTGCGGTTCTCGGCCAGGCGATGCAGGATCGGCAGGGCGAAGGCGGCGGTCTTGCCGGTGCCCGTCTGGGCGATGCCCAGGAGGTCCTTGCCGGCCATGACGTCGGGGATGGCCTTCTCCTGGATCGGGGTCGGCTTGACATAGCCTTCCGAGGCGAGGGCCTGGAGGAGGGCCTTGTTCAGGCCCATGGATTCGAAGGTGGTGCTCAAAGTCGTCTGTCTTTCGCGTGCGGCGGCGCGCTTCAGCCATGGCATGACGCCGAAGGGCCGCGCTCCGCCAGTCCCGACGGGGCCTCGACATGAGGCCTGCGGGGTGGATCGGGCGCCGCCCCGCGTGTCCGGGCAGCGAATGAACTTGAGGGGCCGGCGGCTTCTACAGACAGGTCCGAAACGGACCCACACGCGCTGGAGACGCCGGAGATCGCGATTGTGCGATGCAGCGCAAATGGGCGCAATGTCGGGGGAAGTCAAGCGGGCGCGCCGCGAGAGGCCGCGTCAGTATGAAAGCTGCGCCCCGAAAGCCGGCCCTTGAAATCGCGGTCAGCCTTGCCCCGGCGCTGGTTTGCATGTCGGTTCGTCCAAGTCTTCGGCGGTAACGCGGTAACCCCCTATCCCGTCACTGACGATGTGGATCGCGCTGTACGCCAGGTAGCTGGCGTTACCGAGGGCCTGATCAGAAAAGCACGCGATTGCGCCTCCGTTCTCTCTCCGAATGATCTTCAGACCGATTACCCAGTCTTGGCGACCGTTTTCGTAGCGTGTCAAATAGCTGTGGCCATCTGTCGTTGAAGCGCTTGTGAAAGACCAGTCCGCCGGATGTTTCCTTCCCGGCGCTCGCGATGGCTGCAAGGAGTTGCTGAACGACGTCATATCAAGCCCCTGAAGCATAGTGGTCGCCGATGGCTCGGAGGGAGAAGCCAAAGCGATGAGGGTAATCATTGCGATCAACATCGGACCTCAACCTGCTAGGGCGCCAGAAGCCGTAGCGACGAGCGCTAGGCAGAGTAGCTTCTGCCCGATCAGCGATAAATGTATGACGATCTTAACCTCATCTATGGATGGAAAGCGGGACTCTGCGGATCGGAGGCGGCGGCATGACCTGACCTACCGCATCTCAATCCGACCCTGTCTGCTGCGCTTCGCGCGCGACCAAAAGCGAGGCTCTCCAGACCCTGATCCCATGCATGCGTGCAACGGCTCCGACCGCAAGGAGCCATCCAGGCTGCGAAGAGAAGCGTGACCCGCGTGATCGATCAGGCCGACAAGGATCACAAACCAGCTTGACCCCCCATGCCGATTAGAGAAGCGGACCTTCTCGACGACCGTCAGGGGTGGGAAGCGGACATGGAAAATGCCAATCTTTGATATGCTTTCGGTCCAAACGCTCAGAACATTCTCGCTGACTGCCGTCGCCGTGATGTGCGCGGCTGGCGCACCCTCCATATCGGAGAATGGGCAGCGCTCGGCGGCGCATGCGAGCCTTTGTGCTTCACTACAAAACTATGTGTTGAAAAGGTGGGGGCAACCTGACGGGGACACCAACTATACGGCCAAACTCGTTGACCTGAACGGGGATGGGCGGAGCGAGGCCGTCGTGCTCGTGTCGGGTCAGCATTGGTGCGGCACAGGCGGGTGTCCACTTTGGGTGCTGACGCCTCGTGATCGTTCCTGGATGATGGTGACACAGGCGCCCATCGTAAGGGCGCCGATCAGGCTTCTACCATCGCGCAGTCATGGGTGGTCCGACCTGAGCGCGATGCTTTATGTGGACGGCGCCCGCCCACTCTATGAGGCGCGATTGTCGGTTAACGGTCGCCTGAACCCCACAATCACCCCCCTTGCGCGACCATCTTCTGGGCGAGTGATCCTGTCCGAAGACGACACCAGCGAGCCTCTTTTCCCTCAGGACCGCAACGGGTCGAAGCTAGATGTTTGCATCGGACCGCAAGGAGGACGTTGAGCACGCATCATGCAGCGTCCACGGCTGCCAATGGCGGCGTCGAGCGTCGAATCTCAAATCCGAGACACGCCCCGACATCGCGCCGTGGGCGCGCGGCGGCGGGATGTCGGTCAGCGGCGGACGCGCGTCTCCAGCTCCCCGATGCGGCGGGTCAGATAGGCGGTGTCGTCGCTGGAGGCGGCGAAGCGGCCATAGGCCGTCTCCAGGCGTTTCAGGTCGCCCAGTTCGACGCGGATGTCGGCGGCGTCGGCGCGGGTGACGGCGCCCGATTGTTCGGCGCTGGCCAGGGCCGTGTCCAGCGCCGTCAGGCGTTGGGCGGGCGTCAGGTTCGCGGCGGTCGCGCCCGCCGGGCCGTCGCCGACGCGCAGGTCCAGCGCGTCCAGGCGCGCGTCCAGATCGCTGCGCTCGCTGGCGCTGATGGCGCCGTCGGCCTGATAGTTCGTTTCCAGCTGGATGACCGCCTGATAGTCGGCCTTCAGCTGCGTGGCCTGGGTGCGGGTGATGCGACGGGCGGCGAGGGCGGCGTCCACGCGGCTTTCGAACTCCGCCCGGCCGGCCGCCGCGCTGGCGGTCTCGCCATAGCCCGCGGCGCCGGAATCGAGCGCCTGGATCAGGGCGTTGTAGCGGCTGTTCAGATCGGCGCGTTCCTGCGTCGTGATCCCGTCCGCCAGATACTGGCGCTCCAGATCGACCAGGCCGGCGTAGTCCGCGCGCAGCCGCGTCGCGGCCGAGGCCGACACCGCGCCCGAGCGCACGCTGGCGTCCACGCGCGTCGAGAACTGGCTCTGGCCGTCGCTCAGCGGACGTCCGCCGCGCAGCCAGGCCTGGTCCATGGCCGACAGGCCCAGCCGGTCGCCGAACAGGGCGCCGACCACGGCCCCCAGCCGATCCTGAGTCGTCGGGGCGGGGGTTTGCGCAAGGGCGGCGGACGCGCCGGCGCCGAGGACGACAGCGGCCGACGTGGCCAGCAGCATACGGGAAAGCGGGGGCATGGGGGCGTCTCTCGGACTGTTTGGGTTGTCCAGAGAACGGGGTTGTCGGGCGATGGTTGCCGCCCTCGGCCCCACGCCGTCCAGCCTATCCGCTAGTGCGCGCCGTTCAGCCGTTCGAACACGGCCTCATAGCCGTTCACCTCGGCGAACCGCAGCGGCTTGACCCGTTCGACCAGGATCTCGCCGCGCGGGGTCTCGCCCCGCTCGATCAGGCCCATCACCTCGGCGGTGTAGTCGGCCAGGGGCATGGAGTTCGGATTCTCCGCATGGCTCGGCATCAGGTCGGTGGCGACGGCGGGCGGCGCCAGCTCCAGCACCTCGACCGAGGTGTCGGCCAGCTGATGACGCAGCGACTGGCTCCACGAATGGATGGCCGCCTTGGTGGCGTTGTAGGTCGGCGTCGCCGCCAGGGGAATGAAGGCCAGGCCCGAGGACACCGTCACCACCGTCGCCGCCGGCTGGGCGCGCAGATGCGGCAGAAGGGCGGCGGTCAGCCGGATCGGCCCCAGCAGATTGGTGGCGAGGGTCGTCTCGACCGTGTCGAGGTCGAACGGCTCGGCCTTCAGGTCTTCGGCCAGCATGACGCCGGCGTTGTTGACGACCACGTTCAGGGCGGGATGGTCCTTGACCACCTGGCCGGCGAAGGCGCGCACGGCGGCGGCGTCCGCCACGTCCAGCACGGCGAAGGCCATGCCCGGATTGGCGGCGACGGTTTCGGCCAGCGGTCCCTCGCGGCGGCCGGTGATGATCACCTGGTTCCCCCGCGCGTGCAGCGCCTCGGCCAGGGCGCGGCCGATGCCCGTGCCGCCGCCGGTGATCAGGATGGTGTTGCCGGTGATGTTCATGGTCGATCTCCTTGGGGGATGCGTTGGCGTTGAAGATCAGTTATGACGGTCACTCTCCAATGGGAAGCAGGCACTTGAAACCGCCATACTTACCGCAAGGAAAGAAATGGATATGACGGCCGTTCCGCCCGCAAGAATTTCGCATCCCCAGACCGGGGAATACGCCGATCCCCGCGTCGAGGCCCTGGTCAATGAGGTGATCGGCCGGGTCGCCGACAAATGGACCATGCTGATCCTGGAGGTCCTGGCCGAGCATGGGGTGACCCGCTTCACCCGACTGGGACAACTGGTCGGAAACATCAGCCAGAAGATGCTGACCCAGACCCTGCGTCAGATGGAGCGCGACGGCCTGGTGGTGCGAACGGTCCATCCCGTCATCCCGCCCAAGGTGGAATACCGGCTGACCGACCTGGGCGAAACCCTGGCCGAGGCCTTCTGCGGCGTCTGGACCTGGGCCGAAAAGAACATCGAACGGATCGAGACGGCGCGGGCCGAGTTCGACGCGCGGAAGGGGTGAGGGGCGGCCTGCGCCTTAATTGGCGGAAAGTTCTTCCAGGCGGACGTTGGGCAGGCGGACATCGGGAATGTCCGAGACGAAGGATGCGAAGCTACTGCGGCAGGTTTTCCTTGGCGTCGTTTCTTGTCCAGGGTCGAGCCGACAAGCGACCCTCTCCAGCGTAAGTGAGGATGCACTGATACGCTCGACAATCTTCCTTCAACCGGTCCAGATCCGACCCCGAAATTACGAACTCCTGTTCGTCATCGACCACACGAATTTCCTTCAGATCTCGAAGGCGATGCTCGCGGGCGAGAAGCGTGGATTGACCGGCGTCGAGTTCAAAGGCGGCTGACGGTTGAGCATAATTGTCATGCCAATAGGCGAACGATATCGGCGTGACGCCTTGATTCCTCATCGTGGTGGGCCACCCGTCGCATCCGCTCAGGCCAAATCCAGCCGTCACCAGAACAAGTAGAATGGCGACGTTTTGAGCGTTCTTGACGATTTTGAGCCGAGCAGCCGTTCCGGCCTGCATGTCCAGTTCCCCCACCGCTTGATCCGGTAGCTTATACTCTCCGAAACGCCCGCATATAGCCTAGGGAAGCGGTGCAATATGGCTAGCTCGCCACCTTCTCCGTGATGAAATGCCGCCCCTGCCGGTCCTCGATCTCGACGACCCACAGGTCGGGGTCGTAGCCGCGCTGGCGGGCGATATAGGCGTCCAGTTCGCTCTCGCTGTCACTGGTCACCGGCTGGATCCACAGGCGTTCGCCGTCCTGCCCGAAGGCCTCGGTGTAGAGCCGGGCCGTGCGGGTCGAGGTGTCATAGGCCTTGACGATGACCGAGCCGGCGCGGTCGTCGCCCTTCCTGACCACGGTGGCGTAGGCGCCTTCGATCTCGGCGCGGCGGATCAGGGCGCTGACCCACAGGTCGCTGGAAAGAAGCAATTCGCTAACCCTGCTCGGAAACGGGACCCAAACGCTGGCGCGCTAAGGGTCGGGACATGAGGATAGGCCTTTCCAAGCGGCGAACCCAAGCCCTGATGTCCGCCGTGCTGATCGCGGCGGTCCCCGTCGCGGCCCCAGTCGCGGCGCTCGCCGGCCCGGCCGACCGCTATTACGAGCGCAGCTTCGTCATCGCCGCCAACCAGCGCTGCAACCTGTTCCAGCCCCATGTCGCCGCCGCCTTGAACGCCGCCGCCTGGCAGGCGCGCGGCGCCGCCCTGCGGGCCGGGGCCAACGACCGCGACATGGCCGAGACGGCGGCGCGGGCGCGGGCGCGGGCGGCCTCGACCGACTGCGCCTCGGCGGACCTGAAGACCGTCAGCGGACGGGTCGAGACGGCCTTCGCCGGCTGGTCGCGCACCTCGCGGATGACCTTCCCCGGCGAACGCGCCGCCTGGAGCGCGGACCGCGCCGCCTACGCCCGTCCGACCTGGCGGCTGATGCAGGCGACGACGACCGGCGCCTCGCCGGTGCGGTTCGGCGTCGTGGGCGGCCTGGACCGGCCCGATCAGCTGGCCGCCGTGGTGTCCTGGCAGGGGCGGTCCCGCCCCACCGGCGTGCGTCTGGTGATGCGCGACCGCACGGTGGCGCCGCGCCCGTGGCTGGCGCGCGAACTGCCCCCCGCCGCCCAGCGCCGCGTCGTCTGGGCCGCCGGCGTGACCCAGGCCGACGCCGGCCTTCTGGCCCCCAACCGCGACGCCGGTCAGGCCTGGACCTTCCCCGCCGCCGTCGCCGAAGCCCTGTCGGCCCTGGACCCGCGCGAGGTCTTCACGGTCGAGTTCGTCTTCCGCGACGGCAGCGTCGCCGCGTCCACCTTCGAGGCGGGCGACTTCGCGGCGGGCCGGGCCTTCCTGGCGATGGGGCGGGTCTAGGCCGCCTTCGCCCTGGCGCGCAGCATCAGGCAGTAGCCGACCGTCACGGCCATGCCGAGAATGATCGCCCCGCACCCGCCGATCAGCGCCACGGGGATAGGGGCGAACGCCCACAGTCCCGCATAGACGAGCCCGCTCAGCGCCATGGACCAGCCCGCGACCCGCTGGACCTGGCGGACATGGGCGCTGGGGGCGAAGGTCTTGGGCGTCCGGTTGCCGTACCAGGCGACCATCAGGCCGATGGCGCCCAGGACGATCCGCGTGGTCGTGTCGCCGTCGATATAGCCCAGCTTGCGGGCGAACGATGCAGCCAGCGCCAGGGCGACAAGGCCGCCGGCCCAGGCCAGGCTTCCGATCAGGTCCTTGTTCATCGTGCAGTCTCCTCCTTGGGCTCCGGCGCCTCCGCGCCCAGGCCGAATGAATGGACGAAGCCCAGCAGCGCCTCTTCGAGGACCGAGAGCTTCAGGTGATAGATGACCGACTTGCCGGCCTTCTCGGCGTGCACCAGGTCGGCCTCCTTCAGCACCGCGAAATGCGCCGACATGGTCGGCTTGGAGACGTCGAACTGGTCGCTGAGTTCGCCCGCGCTCATCGGCCCCTTGCGCAGGAGTTGCAGCACCCGTCGCCGGGTCGGATCGGAAAGGGCTCTGAACACCTGACTCATGATGTGACATTTAGCTAAATATCAAATCGTGTCAAGGCGGATTTAAACCCACCTGCCCGTCATCCTCGCCCTTGCGGCGAGGATCCATGGACTCGGGCGTCTGTCGGGGGTCTCGATGTCGGACCAAGCCCGGAAATCGCGCGACATCGGCTGAGACCGGGAGTCTGGGTCCTCGCCACGAGGGCGAGGATGACGCACGTGGAAGGGTGGGAGCGACCGCCTTGCGCGCCTTTCCCAATGCTTGGATCATCGCGGGATGAAACTGCTGGCGGCGCTCCTCGTGTTGACTTCTGGTCAGGTCGAACAGGACCTTGGGCAGACCTATCTGGTCTCGATCGTCGATGTGCCTCTGGCGGCGAGCGAAAGTCTGGCGGCTTTCAGTTTTTCGACTTGGGGCGTGACCTTCGACGCCGTCTGCCATCTGCCTTCCGGGTGGACAATCAAGGCGGGAAGCAGTCTGACGCCTGAAGGCATATTGGAGGGCGAAGGCAGTCTGGGAACGTCCTGGCTTCCAGAACAAGCCCGCCTCAATTGCACGAACTCGCACTGGTGACGCTTGTGCAGCCGATGCAGCAGGACGACTTGACGACGTCCAGCGGCGACGTCTGGATGCCCGCGACCTTCAAGGGAACGGCGACGATACAGGGCGACGACGAGCGGCTGGCGCCGCTTACGACATCCAACATTCGTCTGACCCCGGCAGACCGCTGTCCGGCGATGGACGCGGATTGACGGGCTTCTTCCGGAGGCGAAGGCGGTCTGTGACGCCCTCAGGGCTTATGCGGCGCACCGGGGCCGTCGATCACGATCCAGGACGATCCGTCGATTGCGAGCACCACCTCTTGATGGAGCCAAAGGCCAGCGCCGTTTCGGCTGCGGTAGCGACAGGCGTATTCGGTCGGCTCTTCAGGGAAGCCGTGGCAGCGCAGTGCGCTGATTTCGGAAGGCGAAGTTCGAAGCGCCTCCGCCAGATCCATACGATTGGGGCCGTCCACCGATGAGCATCCACCGACGATCAGTAGAATGAGGATGCCGAGACGATCTGGCCTCATCATGCGGCGAAGGTCGCAACTCTGGTGCTGGGCCGTGAACGTCAGCTGCATGTCGACTGCGACTCTTCGAGCCTAGCTGACGCAGGCGTGTCTTCATTGACCGCGTTCCCCTCCTCCTCAGCCTCGACCGCCCCCGCCGCCACCGGCAGCCGCACCTGGATGGCCGTGCCTTCGCCCAGGGTGCTGTCGATGGTCATCCGGCCGCCGTGCAGTTCGGTCAGCGAGCGGACCAGCGACAGGCCCAGGCCTGTGCCCTGCGCCTTCTGGTCGGCGCCGCCGGCCTGTTCGAAGGGGCGGCCCAGGCGTTGCAGATCCTCGGGCGCGATGCCGACGCCGGTGTCCGACACCGCCAGCTCCAGGTCGCCGCCGACGGCGTCCAGCGTCGCGGTGACCGCGCCGCCCGCCGGGGTGAATTTGACCGCGTTCGACAGCAGATTCAGCGCGATCTGCTTCAGGGCGCGCGGGTCGGCGTGGACCCTCAGCGGCTCGGATGGCAGGACGGCGGCCAGGTTCACGCCCTTGTCGTCAGCCTGGAGGCGCAGCAGGGCGACCGCGGCGGACACGGCGTCGCGCGCGTCGAAGTCGGCCATGGCCAGCTGGTAGCGTTCGGCCTCGATCTTGGACAGGTCCAGCACGTCGTTGATCAGGTCCAGCAGATGGCCGCCCGCCTGGTGGATGGCGTCGGCGTATCCGGCGTAGCGTTCCGGCAAGGGGCCGAACAGCTTCTGGCGCATGATGTCGGCGAAACCGATCACGGCGTTCAGTGGGGTGCGCAGTTCGTGGCTCATATTGGCCAGGAAGCGGGTCTTGCCGGCGCTCTGGGCCTCGGCCTCGGCGCGGGCGTTCTCCAGCCCCAGTTCGCGGGCGAACTGGGCGGTGCCGTCGAAGGCCTGGGCGATCAGGTGCGGCGCGCCCTCGTCGTGGTCGAAGCGGCGCAGGATCATGACCACCCGCCGGTCCAGGGCGACGCGGGGGCTGAACAGGATTTCGGTCGGCTGGCCCGCGAAGGCCCGCGACAGGGCCGCCGACACCGCCGGCCGGTCGGGCGGATGGACGGTCGAGATCAGCCCCTGGTCGGTCAGGGCCAGGACCGACAGGGCCGGGGGCGGCGCGCCCCAGTGCGCCACGGCCCGCCCGGCGGTGTCCAGCAGCAGGGTCAGGCCCGGCTGGTCGCCCAGCAGGGCGGCGGTGCGGGCGCTGTCGGCCTCGGCCAGGGCCAGGCGGCGCTGGCGCTCGCTCCAGGTCAGGCGCATGGCGGTGATCAGGGCGGCCAGGGCCAGCAGGCCCGAGACGGCCGCCAGCACCGGCGGCTGGGCCGCGGCGCCGTTCAGCTGCGTCGAGATCAGCCCCGAGATCAGCGGCAGGGCGACCGCATATGCGCCCAGTTTCGTCAGCCGGTCGTCGCCGATGCGGGCGTGGTCCAGGGCGATCCCGGCGACTAGCGGCGTCAGCACCAGGCCGGGCAGGGCGCCGGTCGCGCCCCCCGTCAGCCCCGCCGTCGCCACCGCCGCCAGCAGCCACGCCGCCATCAGCACGAAGCGCAGGCCGATGGTGTCGCGCACCATCAGCACGACGCCGAAGATGCCGGGAAACGCCATCAGCAGCAGGGCCGACTGGGTCGCGTCGGGCAGGCTCCCAAAGGTCTGGGCGACCAGGGCGGTCAGGCTGACGGCCACCGCCCACCCCGCGTGCCACAGCGCGATCAGCGACGGCCCAGGCGCCCAGGCGGCAGGCGCGGCGGCGGCGCGGCTGGCGGCGCGGCGGTCGGCTCGAAACTGGTGATGCTGGTGAATGTTCAAGCGGGGGCCGGTGTTTCCTGGCTCCAGACTACGCCTCGGGCTGAGTCGGCGCGAGGCCGCTCCCCCCACAGGCGACTCCCATCGGGGCGTTCACCATGATTTTCCGGGGACAAACCGGCCGGTTGTCGTTAACGGCCGCGGGGCCTATCTGGGCGCCCATGACCGATCGCGCGCCCCCGACCGACAGCCTGGACCAGACGCTGGCCGAACTGGTCGACGATTTCGACCTGCTGGGCGACTGGGAACAGCGGATCGAATACGTCATCGAACTGGGCAAGGGGCTGGCGCCGCTGGACGAGGCCGACCGCATCGACGCCAACAAGGTGCCCGGCTGCGCGGCCCAGGTCTGGCTGGCGACCCAGGCCGAGGCGGGCCGCCTGTGGTTCGCCGCCGACAGCGATAGCGCCCTGTCCAAGGGCAATATCGCCCTGCTGCTGAAACTCTATTCCGGCCGCACCCCCGCCGAAATCCTGGCCTTCGACGCCCGCGCCGCCCTGGACCGCCTGGGCCTGCCCTCGGCCCTGACCCGCCAGCGCGCCAACGGTCTGAACAGCATGGTCGGGCGGATTCGTGAGGCGGCGCTGGCGGCGGGCGCCTGATGCGGCGCGGTGCTGGTGAGTGGTGCTAGTGAATAGTGCTAGTGAGCAAGGAGTGAGCCGATTTTCGGATGACGCCGCCGCCTCCGCTCACCTCTTGCTCACTAGCACTATTCACTAGCACCACTCACGAGTCACCATTCACGAGTCACGCCGCCTCACCCGATCCGATAGTGCTCGACCAGCGCCTGCAGCGCCTGTTTCAGCAGGGTCTTGCCCTGGCGGCGGCGCAGGCCCAGGCCGGTTTCCGCCAGCTTCAGGCTGTCGCCGTGGACGCAGATGCGGCTCAGGATCGGGCGCAGGCGCGGGCCGGCGGCGGTCAGGGCGGCCTCCAGACGGCGCGCGGCCGACAGGGCGCTGTCCGATGGCTCGACGCGCGCGGCGGTTCCCGATCCGCTGCGGGGCAGGGCGTCCCAGCGCATGGTCGTCGACGGCCCCTTGAGCGCCCGCTCGGCCTCGGCGCGCAGCCGCTCGCCGGCGGCGACCTCGGCGGGCGTCAGCCAGGGGCGGCCCGAGACGTCCTTGCGCCGCGCCAGCCAGGCGATTGGGCTTTCGCCCAGGTTAGCGGCGTGGCGGACCATGCGGCCGTCGGCCCCGACCAGGTCGCGTTCCCCGTCGATGACGCCGGGGCGGCCGGGCGCGGGGTCTTGCGTCTGCATCCGCGATGCAGCCGCGCGGACGATCCAGCCGCCCTGGGGCCGGGCGCTCAGGCCGGGGCGTTCGATCAGGGCGCGGAACTCGGCCTCCTGAAGGGTCACGCTGACCCGGCCGCGCCGGTCCGGCCCCAGCCGCAGGGCGTAGGCGTCCCCCTCGGCCCCCAGCCAGGCGCCGGGCCGCGCCAGCAGGATCCGGGCGCGTTCGACGGCGCGGCTCATTGCGCCAGCTCGCAGGGCGGCGCCTGATAGAGGCTCTGGATACAGGCCTCCAGCTGGTTCAGCAGGTCGTCGACGGCGTCGCCGTCCCGCTCGTCCTCGACCCAGCGGCAGGCCGCGCCGGCGGTCGCCCGGTTCAGGCCGAACACATGGCCCACCCGTTCCAGCGTCCAGCCGAAGGCGATGTGCGACAGATACATCGCCAGCCAGCGCGCCTTGGAGCTGCGCGGGTCCAGCCGCCGGCCGCTGATCATCCGTTCCGGCCGCGCGCCCGTCCGCGCCGCGACCAGGTGGATGGCCAGCCCCGCCTTGAGCCGATCCTCGTCGCTGACCGGCACCCTGTAGTCCTCCATCGCAAAGCCCTTCCCGTTCCAAAAATCCCGATGACCCGCATCATAGGCGGCGGCGGAACGGGTATAGGAATTACATCCTACTTAGCGTCAAAAACGGTCGTGACCCCAATCCCGCCTTGGGGTTGTGTATCGGCATATGTGAAGGTTGCTAAGCTTTGCCGTGTGGCCGGGCGAAAAATCATGGTTAATAAATTCCGAATCGTTGACTCCGGACTCTCGACGCCGATTCGCAAATCAGCCTAGGATTCGACTCAATCCGATGGCGTTAACCCTTCTTAAGGTTTTCGCATCTTAACTTGCGAACAAGGTTACCCGGCCGTGTGCATGGGTGGTTACCGCAAAGCTATGGCCTGGAGGGGCACGAATGCGCGTCCTGTTGATTGAAGACGATCACGCAACTGCCCAAAGCATCGAACTGATGCTGAAGTCGGAAGGCTTCAACGTCTATACGACCGACCTGGGGGAAGAAGGCATCGATCTGGGCAAGATCTATGACTACGACCTCATTCTTCTTGACCTGAACCTGCCGGACATGAGCGGCCTGGAAGTGCTGCGTCAGCTGCGCGTGGGCAAGATCAACACCCCGGTGATGATCCTGTCGGGCTCGACCGAGATCGAGACCAAGGTCAAGACCTTCGGCGGCGGCGCCGACGATTATCTGACCAAGCCCTTCCACAAGGACGAGCTGATCGCGCGCACCCACGCCGTGGTCCGCCGCTCCAAGGGTCACGCCCAGGCCATCATCCACACCGGCGAGATCGCGGTGAACCTGGACGCCAAGACGGTGGAGGTGCACGGCCACCGCGTCCACCTGACCGGCAAGGAATACCAGATGCTGGAGCTGCTCTCGCTGCGCAAAGGCACCACCCTGACCAAGGAAATGTTCCTGAACCACCTGTATGGCGGCATGGACGAGCCCGAGCTGAAGATCATCGACGTCTTCATCTGCAAGCTGCGCAAGAAGCTGGCCACCGCCGCCGACGGCAAACACTATATCGAGACCGTCTGGGGCCGCGGCTACGTCCTGCGCGACCCGGCCGAAGGCGCCGCCAGCGTCGCCGCCTGATCGGTTTCAGGGACAACCAAAAACGCCCGTCGGAGCGATCCGGCGGGCGTTTTCGTTTGGGCGGCGAGCGGGCGTCGCCACCGCCGTCACGGGGGGAGCGGCCCTTCGGCTAGTGGTTTCTGGACGCCCGACGTTGCCATAAGCCCCAGATCAGAATCCCCATATTCCAAATGCCTAAGGCTCCGACACCTAGCCAGAGCCATTTGGTAGGAACGCGATCAGCAGCACCCCGAAGCAAGTCGGACCGGCCGAATATCCAGAAGAGCGCGCCTAAGGCGATGGCTCCCGCCCAAAGCTTCAATGAAACTCGCAGATCATCGTTCATGATGAGAGTGTAGCTTCTGCTTTAGTGTCTGCAACGGGTCGACAGCGGCAATCTGTATGCGGCCGACAACGGTATGGCTTTGCTAGACGCACGCGAAAGCCTTCGCCAGGGCCGCCGCCATCGGATTGGGGCGGCCGAAGCTGTCGAAGGGCAGGGGCTTGTCGCGGCCGTCGTCCTTGTCGCCCTGGCGATACCAGCTGTCGGTGTCGCGCAGGCCCCAGACGGTGAAGGCGAACCGCTGACGCTCGGGCAGGGCGGCGAAGGCCTCGGCCAGCTCCGTGACGCGCGCGGTCTGGGCCGCGATCCGGTCGGCCTGGCTGCGCAGGTCGAGCCGGTTCTCGGTGCGCAGGGTGCAGTCCAGCTCGGACACATGGATCGGCAGGCCGAACTGGGCGATCTCGCGGAAATGGCGGGCGATGGCGCCGTTCTCGACGTCGATCCACAGGTGGGATTGCAGCCCCAGCCCCTGCAGCGGGCATCCCGCCTTCAGCAGCCGTTCGACCAGCCGCAGGAACTGCGCGCCCTTGGCCGGCACGCTTTCCTGATTGTATTCGTTCAGGAACAGGACCGCGTCGGGATCAGCGGCCCGCGCCTGTTCGAAGGCGCGCAGCATATAGCCGTCGTGGCCGTAGCGGGCGCTCCAATGGCAGTCGCGCATCCCCGAGCCGTCGTCCAGGATCGGCTCGTTGACCACGTCCCAGCTTCGGACCTTGCCGCGATATCGCCCCGCCAGGGCGGCGACATAGCCGTCGAAGGCGCGGTCGAAGGCGGCGTGGTCCAGGCCGTCGAAGGCGTCGGCCCCTTGCGCGTACCAGATCAGGGCGTGGCCGTGCATCGCCATGCCGTTGGCCTGGGCGAAGGCGGCGATCCGGTCGGCGCGGTCGAAGTTCGGGTGGTCCAGGCCGTTCGCCAGGACATATTCCATCTTCATCTCCCACTCGGGCGTCAGCTGGGAGACATTGGCGCGGGCAAGCGTGACCCAGTCGGGGTCGTCGATCTGCATCGCCTTGATCGCCGTCCCGAACGGGGCGGGGGCGACGGATTTCAGCGGCGGGACGTCGGCGGGCGTCGCCTCCGCGTCGGCCCCGCGCCCGCAGGCGGCCAGGGCGACGGTCGAGGCGAGGACGGCGCGGCGGGACAGGTCCTCCCCCGTGGAGCGCAGCGAAACGGGGGAGGGGGACCGCGAAGCGGTGGAGGGGGCGGACACGGATTCCGCTCCATCCCGCTTCCCGCAACTCAAGCCAGACCGTCCGTGCGGCGTTCGCCCCCTCCACCACGCGATGCGTGGTCCCCCTCCCCCGCCTTGCGGGTGAGGATCTTTGGGATCACACCGCACGCCTGCGCAGGCCCAGGTCGTCGAAGGCGGCGGTTTCGCGCTTGGCGATGGCGATCAGCTTGTTCAGGCGGGTCGTCTCGGCGACGTGCTCGAACTTCTTCAGCTCCTCGAAGGCGCCGGTCAGGGCGTCGCGGGCGCCGGCTTCCTCGGCGTCCAGCACGGTCAGGTCGCTCTCGGCCTGGGCTCTGCGCGATTTCCAGCCGTTCAGATAGGCCCCCAGCATCATGCCGGCGTCGGCGTCCAGACGCGCGCGGTCGCGCTCGGCCTCGGCCTCGGCGTCCAGCACGGCGATGCGCATTTCGGCCTGGGCGCGGCGTTCGGTGATCTCGGCCAGACGCTTCTGTAGCGTCTCGACCTCGTAGTTGGAGATGCGGATCAGGGATTGGGCCCAGGCGGTCATGTGATCGGCGTCTCTTGCGGTTGTCGAACGGGCGAAGCGGGGAGGGTGATTAGTGCTAGTGAGCAAGAGGTGAGCGAGACGGCGAACGCGGCACGATCCAAGCTCACCTCTTGCTCACTAGCACTAATCACTCCCGCACCATGCCCTGGTTGAGGATTGCTTCCAGCCGGGTAAAGGAATCGGAAAGACGCGTGGCGTCGTCCTTGTCCTGACCCAGGAAATCTTCCAGCGCGGGGTTCAGCGCGATGGCGCGGTCCACGATGGGATCGGCGCCGGTGCGATAGGCGCCGATCTTGATCAGCTCCTCCATGTTCGCATAGGCCGACAGGCACTGGCGGGCGCGCTTGTTCAGCTCCCGTTCGGGCGGCGTCTGGCAGCCGGGCAGGGTGCGGCTGACCGATTTCAGCACGTCGATGGCGGGAAAGCGCCCGCGCTCGGCGATCTTGCGGTCCATGACGATATGGCCGTCCAGGATGCCTCGAACGGCGTCGGCGATCGGCTCGTCATGGTCGCCGCCGTCCACCAGCACGGTGAACAGGGCGGTGATCGGCGCGGCCGTGGTGCCGTCCGGCCGCACGGGTCCGGGACCGGCGCGCTCCAACAGCTTGGGCAGTTCGGTGAAGACGGTGGGGGTGTAGCCCTTGGTCGTCGGCGGCTCGCCCGCCGCCAGGCCGATCTCGCGCTGGGCCATGGCGAAACGGGTGACCGAGTCCATCAGGCACAGCACCTCCAGGTCCTGGTCGCGCAGGAATTCGGCGATGGCCATGGTCATATATGCGGACTGCCGGCGTTTCAGCGCCGGTTCGTCGGAGGTGGCGACCACCACGACGGCGCGTTTCAGCCCCTCTTCGCCCAGGGTCTCCTCGACGAATTCGCGCACCTCGCGGCCGCGTTCGCCGATCAGGCCGACGACCACGGCGTCGCAGGTCGCCTCCTTCGCCAGCATCGACAGCAGCACCGACTTGCCGACGCCGGACCCGGCGAAGATGCCCAGGCGCTGGCCCCGGCAGGTGGTGGTGAAGACGTCCATGGCCCGCACCCCCAGGTCCAGCCGTTCGCCGACCCGGCCGCGCGAATGGGCCGGCGGCGGGGGCGCGCGCAGAGGATAGGGCGCCGGCCCTTGCGGCAACGGCCCCTTGCCGTCGATAGGCTGGCCGAAGGCGTCGATGATCCGGCCCAGCCAGGCGGTGGTGGGCCTGACGCTGGCGGCCTGGTCGATGATGCGGATGTCGGCGCCGGGGGCCACGCCCTCGACGGGGCCGAAGGGCATGAGCAGGGCCTTGGAATCGCGAAAGCCCACCACCTCGGCGGGCAGGGGGGCATGGCCGCGCCGCCCGATCTCGGCCCGGGCGCCGACGGCGAGCCGCGACAGGCCGCCGCGCGACTCGATCAGCAGGCCCGACACGCCCGCGACCTTGCCGGTGACGACCAGCGGGTCGATCGCTTCGACGGCGGCGACGAGATTGCGCAAACGAGACCCCAGGAACAGCCCCCAAGCCAATGCGCCATCGTGGTTAACGAGGGGTGAAGCCGGGCCTTCGTCTGATGTCTCCGCCTGGCGCAGATGCGAACGCGGTACAACTTTGACGGGAACACTCCGGAAAGGATTTGTGGCGACACTGCGGCGAACGCCATCATGCGATCAGGAGATCGAATTGTTCTCGAAGCGTCGTACCCCCAATGAAGCTGAGCGCCGCCTGGCGGACCTCGACGCCAAGATGGCGGCCATCGGACGATCCCAGGCCCTGATCGAGTTCAATCTCGACGGCACGATCATCGAGGCGAACGACAACTTCCTGAAGACCATGGGTTATCAGCTGAGCGAGATCGTCGGCGCCCACCATCGCCAGTTCATGGGCCCGGCCGAAGCGGCCTCGCCGGAATACGCCGCCTTCTGGCGGAACCTGAACGCCGGACAGTTCCTGGCGCAGAAGTTCCGGCGCCTGGCCAAGGGCGGGCGCGAGGTCTGGCTCCAGGCCTCCTACAACCCCGTCTTCGGCGCCGACGGCCGGCCGATCAAGGTCGTCAAACTGGCCATCGACATCACCGAGGCCGAGCAGGCCGCCGCGCGCGGCGAGGCCGAACGGGTCGCGGCGGAACGGGCCCAGCATCGCCTGGTCGAAACCCTGGGCGCCAGCCTGGCCAAGCTGTCGGCGGGCGACCTGACGGCGCGGGTGACCGAAGACATGACCGGCGCCCATGCGCGGGTGAAGGACGACTACAACGGCGCGGTCGAAAGCCTGCGCCAGACGCTGGACCAGGTGCTGGAGGCGGTTTCGGCCCTGCGCGGCGGGGCGGACGAGATTTCCGGCGCCGCCGACGACCTGTCGCGCCGCACCGAGCAGCAGGCCGCCTCGCTGGAGGAGACGGCGGCGGCCCTGGACCAGATCACCGCCACCGTCAGCCGCAGCGCCGAGGGCGCGCGCCAGGCCTCGACGGCGGCGGCGGGCGCGCGGGCCGAGGCCGACCGCTCGGGCGATGTGGTGCGCCAGGCGGTCGCGGCCATGGACGGCATCCGCAGGAGCTCGGGCCAGATCAGCGAGATCATCGGCGTGATCGACGAAATCGCCTTCCAGACCAATCTGCTGGCCCTGAACGCCGGGGTCGAGGCGGCGCGGGCGGGCGATGCGGGACGCGGCTTCGCCGTCGTCGCCTCCGAGGTCCGGGCCCTGGCCCAGCGTTCGGCCGAGGCGGCCAAGGAGATCAAGGGCCTGATCTCGACCTCCACCAACGACGTGGCCCAGGGTGTGAAGCTGGTGGACGAGACGGGGGCCGCGCTTGGCGCCATCGCCCAGAAGGTCGCCGAGATGGACGGCCTGGTCAGCGAGATCGCCTCCTCCGCCCAGGAGCAGGCCGTGGGCCTGGCCCAGGTCAACACCGCCGTGAACCAGATGGACCAGGTCACGCAACAGAATGCGGCGATGGTCGAGCAGACGACCGCCGCCGCCGCCAATCTGAAGACCGAGGCCGATCAGCTGTCCGCCCTGGTCGGACGCTTCGACACCGGCGCGACGCCCGCCGAAAGCCCCGGCCGCCTCGCCGCCCCGCCCGTCCCCCTGGCCCGCGAACGCGCGCGCATCCGGGCCTTCGCCAGCGGCGGCGCGGCGGTCGCGGCGGCGCAGGAGTGGGAGGAGTTCTGAGCGAGTGGTTAGTGAATAGCGCTAGTGAGCAAGAGGTGAGCTTGGAACTTGACGTCGCACGGCTTCGCTCACTCCTTGCTCACTAGCACTATTCACTAACCACTCGCTCCTAACCACCCAATCTCACGCCCCCGCCCGAGCCGCCCGCGTCGTGGCGATGGCCCCGACCGAGGCGACGACGATGGCGGCGATGGCCAGCCATTGCTGGCCGGTCAGATGCTCGTGCAGCAGGACCAGGCCCGCCAGGGCGCCGACCGCCGGTTCGGCGCTGAGCACCACGCCGAAGGTGCGCTTGGGGATCTGGCGCATGGCGAACATTTCGCAGGTGTAGGGCAAGGCGCTGGAGAACAGGGCCACCGCCAGCCCGGCCAGCAGGATCGCGGGGTTCAGCAGGGCCGCGCCCGCATGGACCACGCCGAACGGCACGACGATCAGGGCCGCGACGCTCATGCCCAGCGCGACCGACTGGCCCGGATGGATGTGCGACAGTCGCTTGCCGAAGACGATGTAGAGCGCCCAGCACAGGCCCGCGAAGGCGGCCAGCGCCATGCCGGCGGGGTCCAGCGCGCCCGCGCCCTGTTTCAGCGGCAGCAGCAGGCCCAGGCCGAGGACGGCGAAGCCGATGCAGGCGAAATGGACCGGTCGGCGCGAATGGATCAGCGCCAGGGTCAGCGGCCCCATGAATTCGATGGCCAGGGCCAGGCCCAGGGGGATGGTCCGCAGCGACAGGTAGAAGCTCAGATTCATCGCCCCCATGACCACGCCATAGAGGGCCACCGCCCCCAGGTCCTGGCGCGTCAGGCGAAAGCGCCAGGGCCGAAACACCGCGACCAGCAGCAGCGCGGACAGGCCGACGCGATAGGCGGAGGCGCCCTCCGCCCCGATCACGGGAAACAGGGACTTGGCGAAGGACGTGCCGCACGCCAGCGTCGCCATGGCCGCGAACAGCACCAGATAGGGCGTCAGCCGCATCGCGGTCGGCGAGGCCAGGCGGGATTTCAGGGCGAGGGAGGTCATGGCCCAGACCTAGCCGAAATCGGGTTGCGCTTCCCGGCGATTTCCGGCCTGATCGCGCCTGAAATCGTCACGAAAGGCTATCAAATGACGGATTTCGTCACGCTCGACGATTTCGACCATCGGCTGCTGGCGCGGGTCCGGCGCAACAATCTGGAGCCGGCGCGGGTGACCGCCGAAGCGGTCGGCCTGTCGGAATCGGCGGTGCTGCGGCGCCTGCGCCGCCTGCGCGCCGAAGGGGTGATCGTCGGCGACGTGGCGGTGATCGACCCCGCCCGGGTCGAGCCCCGCATCCTGCTGCATGTCCAGGTCGAGATGAACACCCAGGACCGCAAGGTGATGGAGGCCTTTCAGCGGGCCATGCGGGCCAGCCCCGAGGTCCAGGGCGCCTGGGACGTCACGGGCGAGACCGACTATCTGCTGACCGTCGCCGTGCGGTCGATGGCGGACTACGAGGCGTTCGGCGTCCGAGAACTGATCCCGGAAAAGGGCGTGCGCGGCTTCAAGAGCATGATCGTGATCCGCGAGGTCGTCGGCTTCGACCCCGCCCGCGCCGTCCTGGCGCGCTAAGAATTACGGCGTCAGGCGGCCGGCGCCTGGACCACCAGGATGCAGCCTGTCCCCTGGGACCGGTCCTCGATGGTCCCGCCGATCTGGCGCACCAGGCTGTCGATCACCCGCATCCCCAGGCTGCGGTCGCTGCGGGCGGCGTTCAGGTCGAAGCCCTTGCCCTGGTCGGCGACGGTCAGGGTCAGCCGGCCCTCGGCGATGCGGCCCGTCACCGCCACCGGCCCGCCTTCGGGGCCATAGGCGTATTTGATCGCATTGGTCACCAGTTCGTTGACGATCAGGCCCAGCGGAATGGCGATGTCGGCCTTCAGCGACGCCTCGGAGGCCTCGCAGGAGACCTGGTGGCCGGGGCTGCCGACGCTGACGGCCTCGCACAGCTGGCACAGGAAGTCGTTCAGGATCACGCTCTGCACGTCGTCGCCGCGCCACAGCTGGTCGTGGACCTGGCTGACGGCCTGGATGCGGGCGCCGGCGTCGGCCAGGGCCGCGCGCACGTCCTCGGACCCGGCCCCGCGCGCCTGCATGGCCAGCAGGCTGGACACCAGGCCGAGGCTGTTCTTGACCCGGTGGCTGACCTCGCGCGTCAGCAGCGCCTGGTGTTCGATGGCCGCCAGCAGCCGCTGTTCGGTGTTCTGGCGCGCGATGGCGGCGCCGACGACGGCGGCGAAGGCGTCCAGGAACAGGGCGTCGCGGGCGTCGAACTGGCCCTCGTCGGGGCTGTCCACCTCCAGCACGCCCCAGGGCTCCCCGTCGATCTCGGGCCGGATCAGCACATTGATCGCGCGGCGCACGCCGTGGTCGGCCAGCAGTTTCGGCGTGCGGAACCGCTCCTCGACCTCCAGGTGGTTCGAGATCAGCGGCTTGCCGGTCTGGAAGGCGTAGCCGGCGGGCGAATCCAGTTCGATGTCGAACGAGACGCGCCCGTCGACCGGCCCGCCCCAGCCGACGCCGGCGACCAGGACCAGCCGGTCGCGGCGTTCGCTGTGGATCAGCACCTTGGACAGCGGCGTCTCCAGCCCCTCGGCGCAGACCTCGCAGGCGGCGTCCAGCAGGGCCTGCCGGTCGCGCTCGCGCAGGGCCACCTCGCCGAACCGGGCCATCAGCGACTGCTGTTTCAGCCGGTATCGCAGTTCGTCGTCGACCGTGCGGACCTCGGCGCCCGAGGCGGCCTCGACGCGGGGCGCGACGGGGTCGTCCATCTGGATCTCGGTGTCCTTGTCCATGTCGGCGCGCACCTCGGCGACCAGGTCGGCGATTTCTGGCGTCAGTCCGGTTTCTGCGGCGTTCGGTCGGCTAGGCAAGGCAGGAAATCTCGTTCGCTCTGCGGCGGCTTATAGTCCTACATAGACCCTCTGTAAGGTTTGCGCAGAAATCATCGCGTTTCGCCTCTTGCGCGGCGCGGCGCGGCCTTATCTCTTGCAGGCTCAGATTTACGGAGACCGCCGCTCATGTCCGACTTCAGCTATGACGCCTCCCGCCACCTGAAAAAGGGCCGGGGCAAGGTCTATGACAGCATCATCGACACTCTCGGCGACACCCCGATCGTGCGCCTGCCGAAACTGTCGGCCGAATATGGAGCCAAGGCCACGGTGCTGGCCAAGCTGGAGTTCTTCAACCCCATCGCCTCGGTCAAGGACCGGATCGGCGTGGCCATGGTCGAGGCGCTGGAGCAGGCCGGAAAGATCGACAAGGACACCGTCCTGATCGAACCGACCAGCGGCAACACCGGCATCGCCCTGGCCTTCGTCGCCGCCGCCAAGGGGTTGAAACTGGTGCTGTGCATGCCTGAGAGTATGTCCATCGAACGGCGCAAGATGCTGGCCCTGCTGGGCGCCCAGCTTGAGCTGACCCCGGCCGAAAAGGGCATGAAGGGCGCCATCGCCCGGGCGCAGGAACTGCTTGAGACCACGCCGAACTCCATCAGCCCCTCGCAGTTCGAGAACCTGGCCAATCCGGCCATCCACCGGGTCACCACGGCCGAGGAGATCTGGAACGACACCGACGGCGCCGTGGACATCGTGGTGTCGGGCGTCGGCACCGGCGGCACCATCTCGGGCGTCGGCCAGGCGCTGAAGGCCAGGAAGCCTTCCGTCCAGATGATCGCGGTCGAGCCCGAGGCCTCGCCGGTGCTGTCGGGCGGCGCGCCCGGCCCGCACAAGATCCAGGGCATCGGCGCCGGCTTCATCCCGGCCATCTACGACCCCTCGGTGGTGGACGGGGTCGAGCAGGTGTCGAACGACGACAGTTTCGACATGGCCCGCAAGGTCGCCCGCGTCGAGGGCGTGCCTGTCGGCATCAGCTCCGGCGCCGCCCTGACCGCCGCCTTCCGCCTGGCCGCGCGCGACGAGAACGCGGGCAAGACCATCGTGGTCATCATCCCGTCCTTCGCCGAACGCTATCTGTCCACGGCCCTGTTCGAGGGGCTGCAGGCGTAAAGGGCCGACTCGGGGCGAAAGCCGAGCGGCTCACGCCCGGTTAACCGCTCTCGGTTAGGCTGACACGATGAGCGAAGTCTCGGCCATCGGCATGAAGGACGCGGCGCCGGAAACGCCGCTGAAGGCGCGTCAGACGCTGCTGAAACGCCTGGCCGACGTGGTGTCCCTGCCGGCCAGCCGCGTCAACGCCTTCGAGCGCGCGGTGACCGGCGACCTGCTGGTCGAGATGCTGCGGCTGGCCTCGCCCGAGGAGCGGCTGCGGGTCGCGGCGCGCCTGGCGCCCCTGGCCGAACTGCCCAACAGCGTGGCGCGCCTGCTGCTGCGCGACGAGCCCGAGATCGCGGGCCTGCTGATCGAACAATGCGCCTCCCTGACCGACGCCGACCTGACGGCCTGCGCGCGCGACGCCGGGCCGCAGCACCGGCTGCTGATGGCCAGCCGCCGGGGGCTGGGCGAGGTGGTGACCGAGGCCCTGCTGGCCTTCGAGGAACTGGACGTCATCGAGGCGGTGCTGCGCAACACGACCGCGCGCCTGTCGCAGACGGGCGTCGAATGGGCGGTCGGCCTCAGCCGCGCGCATCCCCAGCTCTGCGCCCCCTTGCTGAAGCGGGCGGAGATGCGGCCGTCGGGCGCCTATGCGATGTTCTGGTGGTGCGACGCCGCCGACCGGCGCGTCATCCTGCAACGGTTCGCCGTGTCGCGCGAAGTCATGCAGGAGGTGTCCGAGGACGTCTTCGCCGTGGCGGCGCGCGAGGACTGGGCCGATCCGGTGGTGCGCAAGGCCCTGCAGTTCATCGAGCGGCGCCAGCGCAACCGCGCCGCCATCGCCAAGAGCCCGTTCGACAGCCTGGAGCAGGCCGTCATGGTCGCGGCGCGCGACGGGCTGACGCGCGAGACCGCCTCGGAGATCGCCTTCCTGGCCGGGATCAAGCCCCTGACCGGCGCCAAGGTCCTGGGCGATCCGGGCGGCGAACCCCTGGCCATACTGTGCAAGGCGACCGGACTGTCGCGCACCGATCTGTTGAACCTGTGGCGTTCGATGCGTCGGCCCGAGACGACCGCCGACGGCGTTGTTGATCCCGACCTGGAGCGGGTGCAGATCACCTATGAGATGCTGGCCGTCGATCGGGCCCAGACGGTTCTGCGTTACTGGAATTGGGCCCTGTCTTCGGCGCTTACGCCCGCCCTGTTGCGTGCAATCCGGGATGGTGACGATGACGCGGTGGATGAGTATTCCGTCCCCGCGCGAACGGCGATGTTGGCCCTGGCCGAAGACTTCGGTCGTTAAGTCTACGCAATCGGCGATGGGTGACATTTACGTAATGTCACTGAGCAGGTGCAGCGGTTGCCTTTAGCGCCAAACAACCGTATCACTCGCGCGATCTAGAATCGGCTGTCATCTCAGTCGAACTGAATATAGCCGAGAGAGACACCGAGAATGGAAGAAAAGCCCGAGCTGCTCGAGATGACCGCCGACATCGTGTCGGCCTATGTCGGCAACAACACCGTCGCCGCCGAGGCCCTGCCGTCGCTCATCGCCAATATTCACGCGGCTCTGTCGGGTGTTTCCAATGGTCCGGTCGAGCCGGAACCGGAACCCAAGGAACCGGCGGTGCCGATCCGCAAGTCGATCAACGCCGATTTCCTGATCTGTCTGGAAGACGGCCGCAAGTTCAAGTCGTTGAAGCGTCACCTGCGCACCAAATACGACATGAGCCCCGAAGACTACCGCGCCAAATGGGGCCTGCCGAAAGACTATCCCATGGTCGCCCCGAACTACGCCAAGGCGCGTTCGGAACTGGCCAAGCAGATGGGCCTGGGCCAGGGCGGCCGCAAACCCGCCCGCACGCCGCGCGCCAAGAAATAAGCCGGATCGTTTCGGTAAAGGAAACGCCCGCTTCCGAAAGGAGGCGGGCGTTCTTGCTTTTGGGGGCATGATTTTTCCCTCCCCCTGCGGGGGAGGGTGGCTGAGGCGCAGCCGAAGCCGGCGGGGGCGGCAAGGCGACGTCCCATGATTTGTCGTGTCTTAAGCAACTGCGTCCCTGCCGGGCCGCTCCCACCCGGTCGCTGCGCGACCACCCTCCCCGGAACGGGGAGGGAGAGACATGTGCTACGTCACGCCGCCTGGGCGCCGCGTCGCATGCGCCAGAAGCGCAGGGTGCGCAGGGCCGCCTCGCGGGTCAGTTCGCCATACATCCGGCCATAGGCGGCGGCCTTGCCCATCGGATTGTCCTCGGACCCCAGGACGGCGACGGCGTAGGTCAGATAGATGGCGCGGTCCATGTCCGCCGCCTTGCAGACCACCGACAGGGCGTCCAGGTCCTTGCGCTCGACGATGCCGCGCGCGGTGTGGAAATCGACGTCGGCCAGTTTGGACAGGGCGATCAGGAAGGGCGTGCGCCCGTTGGTGCGCAGGAAGCGGATCAGCACCTGCGGCGTCAGCTGGCCGGCGGCGTGCAGTTCGTCGATATAGGCCAGGTTCTCGGCGTAGTCGGCAGGCAGGGCGCCGTCCTCGGCGGCGACCCGGGCGCGGCCGGCGGCCAGCGCCGCCTCCAGCAGGTCGGGGTCCATGCGGGCGTTCTGTTCCAGGATTTGCTGACGCAGCCGCGCCTCGACGGCGAAATACATCTCGTTCAGCAGGTCGGCGGGCAGGCTCTGGCGCTCGACGGTCGCGGCGTGCAGGGCCGGGTTGACCTTGGCCCGTTCCACCGCGGTTTCCGAGGCCGCGCGCGACAGGCGGGCGCCGTCGTTGCGCAAAAGGGCGCCCAGGGTGTCGTCGTCGCCGCGCGCGACGATGACGTCCGACACGGCCTCAGACACCACCGTCCGGGCCGAGACGGCGCGCATATGGCCCTGGCCGCGCTTGCTCAGCACGCCGATCAGGTCCTCGTCGGTCAGGACGGGCGAGGCGCGCAGCACCGGCTCGGCGACCTCCAGCTCGTCGTCGGCGAAGCGGCGGATCAGGTTGCGCGGCGCATTGGGGGCCGTGGCGAACCGGGCCGCCAGTTCGGCGCGCACCGCCGTCTCCATCTCGTCGGACAGCCTGGCCAGGACCGAGCCGTAGAGGGCCGTCTCATTGGCGTTGTGCTCGGCCGCGCCGAAGAAATGGTCGGTCAGCTCGCGCAGCAGCAGCCGGCGCTTCTCGCTGGACTCCTCGCTGGCGAGGGCGATCAGGTCGGGCAGGCGGGAGGCTTGGATCGTGGCGGTCTCGATCGCGGAAAGATCGCTCATGGCAGGGTGTCGGGCTCGCTCTGGGGCAGGGGACGGACACGGCCGTTGGCGTCGCGGATCAGGGCGGGCGGCCCGTCGGGCTGGGCCAGGTCGGCGGACGCCGGGGTCTGGCTCATCTCCACCGGCAGGGCGTCAAGATAGACGGGCTGGGGCGTGGCGATGGCGTCCGGATGGCGGCCCGCCTGGCGGTGCACGGAATAGTAGCGCGCGCTTTGCGGGTAAGGCTGCGCCGCCTGGGCGACCTGGGCCGTCTGGGCGTCCGGTTGGGACGCATCCGTCCCCTGCGGGCGCTGCAGGCGGAAGATGGCGGCGTCGCGGCGCGGGGCCATCGGATCGACCACGGCGGCGTCCTCGGCGGGCTGCGGCGCCGGTTCGGCGGCGGCCTCGGCTTGCGGCTGGTGCAGGGCCTGCGCCATCGGCTGCGGCTCGGCGGGAGGGGGCGGGGTTTGGACCTCGACCTGGGGCGCGGGCTGTTCGGGCCGGGGCTGTTCGACGGGCGCGGCCTCGGCCTGAGGGCTGGGCGCGGAATAGGCCTGGGCCGTGTTCGGGGCGGGGGTCGGCGTCGTCCAGGCGGTCGCGGGGGTCAGGCCGCGACGCGGCGCCGGCGGGGCGTCGATGCGGGCCAGCGGCGGCAGGGCGGCGTCTCTGCCAGCGTCTCTGGCGACGGCGGCGATCTGTGTCGGGCGAGGCGTCGGCTGCGTCGTGTCCTGCACAGTCGTCTGCGGGGTGGGCGCGGTCCGAGCCGGGACGGGCTTTCCGGGCCAGGAGAGATAGCGCAGGCCCGCGCCGTTGGTCTGCGCCTGCTGGGCCGAGGCGCCGCCGGCGGCCGCGCAGGCGAGGGTCAGGGCGGACGACAGAACAAGCAGATGGCGCAAGGGGCTCTCCTGCGGAAAATCAGCCCGCACCCTAGAGGCCAGCGCTTAATCGCGCGCTAACAGGCTGAATCAGCTGCGGCCCGGCAGATAGGCGTTGGTGAAGGCGTCGCGCCAATTCAGCCCCGCGTCATAGACGCCCGCCTGGCTGGTCGTCTCGAAGAAGGCGCGCCAGCGGTCGTCGGTCATGGCCCCCAGGCCGTAGAGGGCCGCGTCCCCGCCATCGACCACGGCGTTGTCGCGCAGCTTTTCGCGGGCCTGGTCCAGCCGGGCCTGGGTCATGTCGGGGTTGTCCTTGCGGATCAGGTCGTCGGCGGCCTGGACCTCGGGGCTTTGCGCGGCGCCGCGCAGGTAGTCGCGCCAACCCTCGGCCGAGGCGGCGATGAAGCTGCGCAGGGCCGCGCCGTTGTCGCGCGCGAAGGCGGTCGGCGCCAGCACCATGGCGGCGTAGGAGGGATAGCCCTCGTCGGCCAGCAGGAAGACCCTGGGCGCGAACCGGGCCTGCTCCTCGATGGTGTAGGGTTCGGACGTCAGATAGCCCTGCGTCACCGCGCGCGGATCGGCCAGGAAGGGCTCCAGGTCCGAGCCGTATTTGCGCAGCTGGTCGTCGGTGAAGCCGTATTTGGCCTTCAGCCACACCCAGAAGGTGTTCAGCGCGGCGTCGGCCAGCAGGAAGGGCCGGTCCTCCAGGTCGGCGATGGTCTTCAGCGCCGCGTCCGGATGGGCGATCAGCACCTGGGGGTCCTTCTGGAAGAAGGCGGCGACGGCCTTCACCGGGGCGCCGGCCGCGACCAAGTTCATCGGGATGAAGCTGTTGGAGCCCATGCCCAGTTCGACGGCGCCCGAGGCCAGCAGGTGCGGCACGTTCACGCCGGGGCCGCCCTGGACGATCTGGACGTTCAGGCCCCGCTTCTCATAGGCGCCGGACGCCAGGGCCATGTAGAAGCCGCCATGCTCGGCCTGGGCGCGCCAGTCGGTGGCGAAACGCAGCCGCACCCGGCCCTGCTCGTCCACCGGCGCCTCGGACCGCCCGCAGGCGCGCAGGCCCAGCGCCGCGCCGCCGAGAACGGCCGCGCCGCCCGCGAGCAAGGCGCGGCGACGGGTCAGGAGCGGGCGATTCCCAGCCTGGATCATCCCCCTGCTTTACGGGGCGACGAGGGCGATGGGAAGGCGGGCGTCAGTCCAGGACGACAGGGTTCGAGGCCGGGGGCGACGGGGGCCCGTCCGTGTCCTGACCATAGGGGGCCACGGCGTCCGCCGGCGGCGTGATGAAGCGGACCGGAACGACGCAGCGCACGCCGGCCTGAAAGCCCGCGCTGACCTGGCTGCGCTGGATCAGGCGCCGACCCTCTTCGCCGAAGGCGGCGGCGGGCTGGGCCTCGACCACGGCGACATTGCCGATCTGGCCCCAGGGCGCGACATCGAAACGGACCAGCGCCCAGCCCTCGACGCCTCGGTCCTGGAACGCCGGGGGAAAGCGCATGTCGCGGTTGACGGTCAGGCGCGCGCCGATGGCCGGGGGACAGTCCTGCAACGGGTCCTCGCGCCCATTCTCGGGCGTCACGGGCGGGGCGGGCAGGGCCTCGCCATTGCGGAAGAAGTTGTAGACGCAGCCGGTCCGCGCCGGGCCGGGATACATCCGGGACTGGGCGACGGCGCGAAGGCCCTCGGCGTCCAGGTCGGCGTCGCCCGAGGAGCCCAGCGTCACCACATCGGTCGCGCGGCCCTCGGCGTCGATGTTCCAGCGCAGGACCGTCCAGGACCGGCCGCCCGGCGGCGGGCGGCGACCCTTGAGGAGATCCGGAACGACGACCGTCTCGGGCCGGCGTCCGCCACGCAGTTCGCCGCAGTCGGCCCCGTCGCCGCCCAGCCGCCGGGCGATGGCGTTCCGCAGCTGGCCCGTCGTGCGGGTGACCGCGAAGAAGTTCAGCAGGTCCGGCGTCTCGGCCTGGGCGAAGGGAACGGCGCGCCAGCGCACGGTCAGGCGGCAGTCCCCGCGCGCCCCGGCCGGAAAGCGCCACGCCGCGAATGCGGCCTGGATCGTCTCCGTCTCGCCGGCGAATTCGCCGTCCGGGCGAATGCTCAGCACCCGCCCGTCGGCGGCGGTTGAGAAGTTCAGGACCAGGTCGGGAAGGGCGGAAACCCCGACGCCCGACCGGGACGGCAGGCTTTCGTCATAGACGGGCGAAATCGCGTCCGGGCCGCAGCGCGCCTGGGGGGCCGGGATCTGTAGGACCGCAGGCTCGACCGGCGGATCCGTCCCGATCAGGCCGGGCCTGACCACCATCGGAGGGGAGGGCGTCGCGGGGCCCGATTGCGCCGCGGCCGACCCCGCCGCCAGGACGGGCGCCGCGATCAGGGAAGCGATGAGAGCGGCGGGGGCGAAAGGCGGCGATACGCGCATGAATAGGCTCCGTCTGCACGGCGAGGATGCATGACGGGGCGGCGCTGTCTAGCGCGGTTCGATAAAAGCCGAGGCCCGAATTGAGCGAGGGGACGAAGCGTCCGGGCGAACCCTTGGTCTTCGTCCCCTCGCCAAGTCCGGGTTGGACTTGGCCGGATGGGTCAGGGCCTCGGCGTCAGCGCCGTTGCGGGCGAACCTGCAAGGGCGGTCGGCTGTATCCTGTCGCGCTCCTGGTCTCTGGCGTCCCACGGCATTGCGTCCGCGTCGTCCGTCGATCCCGATCCGGTTCCCCTGTCCGCGTCGATCCGAAGACCGTCGAAGACCGGAGCCTTGATCCCGCCTGCCGCACGTTACGATCCGAAGATCGCCCGATCGCGCCGGGTCGGAGAGCCGGGCCGGTTCGCTTGATTTCCGGGGTCTCCCCTGGATTTCCGCGCCGCCGTGTCCCTCGGCCCGTTGACGTTCCGACGAAACCCGCTATGAGGCAAGCGCCCGAACTCGCCGCCCTGTGCGCCAATGGCCCGGCGGCTGTGGTTAACCCTGTGAATATCGGTGGACGGATCAAATTCGCGCTGGCGGATCAGCGGTTTGTCTTGTCCACAGAAACCCGTTCCGGGTCGAGCGCCGCCCGGATCGCCTGGGCCATCGGCTGATAGTCGCCGACTTGCGCCTTGCGCGACGCCTCCATCCATCGCTCGGGATCGAGGCGGGTAGCACTGAAGTCCTGGCCGGCCCCGTCCGCCAGCTGGCGCAGATATTCGAGCTGGGTTCGGCCGTTCCCTTCGCGGAAGGGGTGAACATGGTTCACGTCGCCGATGATCCGGGCGGCCTCGGCGGCGAACCGATCGGCTTCCAGGCCCCGCAGAAAGCCGTGCTCCACCAGGCGCCGATGCACGTCCGCCATGCCGGTCGCGATGAACCGCCGGGGCAGGAACCGGCTCCCGCCCTTGCTGATCTCGACCTCGCGGATATCGCCGGCCCATTCATAGACGTCCTGGAACAGATGCCGATGAATCGCCTGAAGGTGCGCCAGGTCGAAATCGCCGGATGGCGTGCCTTCGACAAGTCGCTGCCGCGTGTGGAGACGTTCCAATCGTTCGAGTTCGGCGGCGTCGGTGACGCCGAACCGGTTCCGAAGGACATCCGTGCCCGGGTGGCAATAGAGAGGATCGTCACTCACTCTGCGGCGATGACGGGCTTTTTGATCGTGGCGCGGATATATTCACGACGCTGGTCGCCGGACCAGCCTTCGCGGTCGAACATCTCGAACATGCGCTTTTCGTCATCGGTCAGGGGGTTCCCTTCGATGGCTTGCAGGGCGTCCGCGTCGCGGCGGCGTTGTTCGGGGGTGCGACGATCAACCATGGGCTTCGTATAGCACAATCCGCGCCGAATTGCACGAGGAGACGGGCGCAGCGGCCTCGATGAGGATCAGGCCGCCAGCCGCGCGTCCAGCCAGCGCCGGATCGTCGCGCGGGCGCCGCGGGCGGCGGGGCCGCCGAAATGGAGGAAGCCGTGCGGGGTTTCGGGGACGCGGATCAGGTCGGCGTCGGACGCCTCGCCCCAGCGCGTCGCCATCAACAGGCTGTCCTCGAACAGGGGATCGTATTCGCCCGCCAGGAACAGGGCGGGCGGCAGGCCGGCCAGGTCGGCGTAGAGGGGCGAGACGTCGGGCCGGCGCAGGCCCGCCTCGTCGCGGTCGGGGGCCAGGCGGGCCAGGTCGGCGCGCATGGTCGGGCCGTTGAACAGCAGGGTCTCGGGGCCGGCCGAGCGGACGCTTTCCGTGCCCGACAGGTCGAAGGCGCCGTAGCTGAAGACGCAACCCTTCACCAGGTCGATCAGTCCCTGGTCGCGCAGGGCGACGGCGGTCAGGGCCGCCAGATGGCCGCCGGCGGATTCGCCGCTGAGGAACAGGGTCGAGGCGCCCAGCCGGTCGACATGGGTGACGGTCCAGTAGGCGGCGGCCAGGCAGTCGGCGATGGCGGCGTCGATGAAGACCTGGCGCCGCTCGGACAACAGGCGGTAATCGACCGAGACGACGCAATAGCCGTGATGCGCCAGATAGCCGTTCAGCCGGTCGTTCAGGCTGGCGCTGCCGATGACCCAGCCGCCGCCGTGGATGTCCAGGACGACGGCGCGGGGGGTGTCGGACGGATGCAGGATGCGCAGGGGAACCGGGTGTTCGCCCTCGGTGTGGACGATCTCGACCGTGACGCCGCGCTTTCGCAGCCGGGGCGTGGTGACGGCTCCGGCGGCGGCGTCCAGCCAGACGGACAGTTGCTGGCCGGCGTCGATCCGCCAGGGATCGGTGCGCAGGCGCGGCGCACGGTTCAGCACGGCGTTGATGCGGCGCTGGGCCGCCAACTGGGGCGGCGGGAAATCGACGGTGTGGGTGCGCAGCGTCATGGATAAGGTCTCGCGGTTGATCCCACGCCCGTCATCTTGAACATCCCACGACCGTCATCCTAGGCCTTGTGCCTAGGATCCATAAACGCAGGTTTCGCTTGTCGAATTTAGAAGTCAGACACCGGGATTCTGGATCCTAGGCACAAGGCCTAGGATGACGGCCGAGCAGGAGAAGGGATGGCGCCGTAGAGGTCGGTCACCCCGTTAAAGCGGCCTTCTTCTCTTCCAGTTCCAGCCATTCCATTTCGGCGGCGTCCAGGTCGGCGCGGGCCTTTTCGGCGGCCTTCATGGCGGCGTCGAAGGCCTTGGGGTCGCGGGCGTAGAGGCCGGGGTCGGCCAGGGTCGCGTCGTGCCGGGCGATGACGGCGGGCAGGGCGTCGATCAGGCCCTCCAGCTCCTTCAGCCGGTGGGAATCCTTGAAGGTCAGCTTGCCGGGCTTCTTGGCCGCGACGGCGGGGGGCGGGGCCTCGGCGGCGCGCTGGGCGGCGGCTTTGTCCTGGGGGCGGGGGTTGGCGCCGGGGCGCAGGAAGCCGGGGTTCTGGCGGATGAAATCGGTCCAGCCGCCAGGGGTTTCGACGATGTCGCCGCGCCCGTTCAGGGCCAGGGTCGAGGTGGACAGGCGGTCGATGAAGTCGCGGTCGTGGCTGACCAGGATCAGGGTGCCGTCATAGCCCTCCAGCAACTCCTCCAGCTTGTCCAGCGTGTCCATGTCCAGGTCGTTGGTCGGTTCGTCCAGGATCAGCAGATTTGCGGGCTTGGCGAGGGCGCGGGCCAGGAGCAGGCGGTTGCGTTCGCCGCCCGACAGGGTCGAGATCGGCTGGCGCAACTGGGCCTCGGAGAAGAGGAATTCCTTGGCGTAGGCGGCGACGTGCTTGGACACGCCGCGCACGATGATGCTGTCGCCGCCGCCCGGCGTCAGGGCGTCCCACAGGGTCATGTCCGACTTCAGCCCCTCGCGGGACTGGTCCAGGTAGACGGGTTCCAGATTGGCGCCGAGGCGGACGGTTCCTTCGTCGGGCGCCAGTTCGCCCAGCAGCACCTTGACCAGGGTGGTCTTGCCCGCGCCGTTGGGGCCGACGATCCCCAGGCGGTCGCCGCGCATGATGCGGGTGGTCAGGTCCTTGAACAGGGTGCGGCGCGATCCTCCCCCGCTTGCGGGGGAGAGGGACCGCGAAGCGGTGGAGGGGGCGGACGCCGCACCACTGTCTACCGCGTCGAGACCGAGTCCGGTTTCGCCCCCTCCACCACGCTGCGCGCGGTCCCCCTCCCCCGCGTCGCGGGGGAGGATCCGCGTATCGAACCCTTTGGACACGCCCTTGATCTCGGCGACCAGCTTGCCCGAGGTTCCGCCGGAATCGACGCCGAGCGAGAGTTCGCGCGGGACGTCCTTCATCTTCTCGGCGCGTTCGGCGCGCAGGGCCTGAAGCGAGCGGGCGCGGCCTTCGTTGCGGCTACGGCGGGCGGTGATGGAGCTGTAGAAGGTCGCGGTCTCGCGCTCGATGGTCTTGGTCAGGCGGCGCAGGGATTCGGCCTCTTCCTCAAGCACCTTGGCGGACCATTCGTCGAACTCGACGAAGCCCTTGTTCAGGGTGCGGACGCGGCGGCCCTCCAGCCAGTGGACGGTGTTGGTGACGCGGTTCAGGAAGGCCCGGTCGTGGCTGACGACCAGCAGGGCGAACCGGGCCTGGATCAGCTCGCTCTCCAGCAGTTCGATGGCCAGGATGTCGAGGTGGTTGGTCGGCTCGTCCAGCAGCAGCAGGTCGGGCTCTTCGGCGAAGGCCTTGGCCAGGGCGGCGCGGCGCGTCTCGCCGCCGGATAAGCCTTGCGTCGATTTGGCGGGGTCCAGGCCGAAGGTCGTCAGCCACGACTCGGCGGTCCAGGGTTCGGCCTCGCCGGAGGAAGCGTAGTCGAGCAGGGTCCACGAGTGAGTAGTGCTAGTGAGCGAGGGGTAGGCGGAAGAAGCGGAACCGTCGGCGCTCACTTCTTGCTCACTAGCACTAGCACTCCTCACCCACCCCGGCGGCGGGGACAGGTCCGGCTCCTGCGGCACATAGGCGAAACGGGTCGCGGACTGGACCGAGCGGTCGCCGCTGTCGTGCTCGATCAGGCCCATGACGACCTTCATCAGGGTGGACTTGCCGGCGCCGTTTCGGCCCACGAGGGCGGCGCGGCTGCGCGGTTCGACCGCGAGATCGACGCCGTCGAACAGGGGGCGCTGGCCGTCCTGGAGGCGGACGTCCTTGAGTGCGACGAGAGGGGGTCTGGCTGCCATTGGCGGGCATATAGCGACTGGCGGCCGCTTCGGCCATCGGCGTTGCGATCCTCCACCGCGAAGCGGGGGAGGGGGACCGCGCGAAGCGGGGTGGAGGGGGCGGAAACGGGCAGGATGTTGGAGGTTTTGGTTGGAAAGCCGCCGGTCAAGGCCGGTGCGGCTTCCGCCCCCTCCACCACTTCGTGGTCCCCCTCCCCCGTTTCACGGGGGAGGATCTTGAAGGGACAGGATGTATTCGGCGACGGCGGAGGGGTCGCGCAGGACGGCGACGGCGGGGATGCGGATCGTGCGGATGCCGCTTTTGACAAGGAAGGCGTCGCGGCGGCGGTCGTGGGCGGCGTCGTGCTGTTGGCCGTCGATTTCGATGCAGAGGCGGTCGCGGGCGCGGTAGAAATCCAGGATGAAGAGGCCGAAGGCGTGCTGGCGGCGAAATCCGCGACCACGGAGACGCCGCCAGATCAGGACTTCCGGCAAGGACATCGTCCGACGGAGACTTCTGGCGCGTTTTTGGGTAAGGACGGGCGCTCTCATGGAGTGGATGACAATCACAAGCTGTGTTTTTAGCAAGTGTGGACTTGGAGAGCCTTGCGGCGTCCGCCCCCTCCCCCGCAGGCGGGGGAGGATCTGATGGCGCCCTTCTGGGAAACCAAGACCCTGGCCGAGATGTCCCCCGTCGAATGGGAGAGCCTGTGCGACGGGTGCGGGCTGTGCTGCGTGATCCGGTTCGAGGACGAGGATACGGGCGACGTCATTCCGACGCGGGTGCACTGCAAGCTGTTCGATTCCGACGCCTGTTCCTGCTCGGACTATGCGAACCGCAAGGCGCAGGTGCCGGACTGCATCAAGCTGACGCCCCACAATATCGAGAAGCTGGCGTGGATGCCGAAGTCCTGCGCCTATCGCCGGCTGCACGAGGGGCGGCCGCTGGCGAAGTGGCATCCGCTGATCTCGGGCAGTCGCGAGACGGTGCATGCGGCGGGGGTGTCGGTGCGGGGGCAGACCATCTCGGAACTGGCGCTGGCGCGGCCCGAGGACGCGCTGGATTTCGAGGCGCCGGAATGGGCGGTCGAGCGGGGCTGACGGCGCCAGGTTGACGGCGCCAACGCGCGCAATGACGCTGGTCTGAATTCAGTAAAATCAATCGCTTGTGCTTTTCTCGGGCCAATCATCCAGCCTGAGGACGCTGGTGCGCTATGGTTTGGGCATGGCGGGAAATGGCGACGAGGCGGGGCGGGGCGGCGACTGGCTGGGCCCGCTGTTCGAACAGTTGAAGGCCAAGATCCAGGCAACCGCCGACAAGATCTGCGAGGCGGACGTCAACGACCTGGCGGGGGCCGAGAAGGTCGCGCGCGCCGTGGGCGTGGTCGCGCGCTCGGCCAAGGTCGTCGACGATCTGCGCCGCCGTGTCGAAGCCGATAGCGAAGAGGACGAAATGGGTGGGCGAACCTACGATCCCGAAGAGGACGAACGCATCCGACAGGAACTGCTGGTCCACCACGAACGCCTTGACGGCCTTCTGGAGACGAAGCGATCCGAGGCGGCTGAGCGGGCCGCCGCTAAGGCTGGACTGCAACCGATGCCGGCTGATGGGGCACCAGATACCGCCCACTGACGAAGACCTGCGGACCTGGCTGCTGCTGGGCGGGCGGGGATCGGGCAAAACCTTCGCCGGGGCGGTGTGGATCGACGTAATGGCGCGTTCGGCGCCGGAGCTGTCGTTCGCCCTGGTCGGGCCGGCGCTGCACGACGTGCGCGAGGTGATGGTGGAGGGGGCGTCGGGGATCAAGGCCCTGGCCGAACCCGGCGACCGACCCCGCTGGGAGGCGGGACGGCGCAGGCTGCTGTGGAAGAACGGATCGGCGGCCTACGCCTTTTCGGCCGAGGACCCGGACAGCCTGAGGGGGCCGCAGTTCCATGCGGCCTGGGCCGACGAATTCTGCGCCTGGCGGAACCCGGAGGCGGCGCTGTCGAACCTGAGGTTCGGGCTGAGGCTGGGGATCAATCCGCTGTTGATGGTGACCACGACGCCCCGGCCGATCCCGGCGCTGAGGCGGCTGATGGCCGAGGGCGGGACGGTGACGGATCGGGCCGCGACGTCGGCCAACGCCGAGAACCTGGCGCCGAGCTTCCTGGAGGGGCTGCTGTCGGTCTACGGCGGGACGCGGCTGGCGGCGCAGGAGCTGGAGGGGGTGGTGGTCGAGGGCGAGGGCGCCCTGTTCCGCATCGAGGACCTGAAGCGGGCGCGCGGAAGCCGGCCGGCGGAACTGGACCGGGTGGTGGTGGCGGTCGATCCGCCCGCGACGGCGCACGGCGACGCCTGCGGCATCGTGGTGGCGGGGCGCAGGGAGACGCGGGCCTTCGTGCTGGCGGACAGGACGGTGCGGGGGCGTTCGCCCCTGGGCTGGGCCAAGGCGGCGGCCGCGGCGGCGCGCGAGTTCGGGGCGCACGAGGTCGCGGCCGAAAGCAACCAGGGCGGGGAGATGGTGCGGGCGGCCCTGGCCAATGCGGACTGCCCGGCGCCGGTCAAGCTGGTGCACGCCACACGCGGCAAGGGCGTGCGGGCCGAGCCGGTGGCCATGCTCTACGAACAGGGACGGGTCGTCCACTGCGGCGACTTTCCGGCGCTGGAGGAGGAGATGCTGGCGCTGGGGTGCGAGGGCGGGCCCAGTCCCGACCGGGCCGACGCCCTGGTCTGGGCGATCACGCAGCTGATGCTGCAGCCGCGCGGGGCGGGGCCGTGGGTCAGGGCGATTTAGGCGATTTCGGCCGCCCCCACCCGGCCGCCGGCGCGGCCTGCCCTCCCCTGAAGGGGAGGGAGATTCCATTGAACAGGAGAGACGAATGCCGGCCATTCCAGAGCGGGACGGGTTGCGGAACCATGGGCGGGACGCCAGCGGGCCGGGGCGGCGCGCGGCGGCGGTGACGCCCAGCGATACGGTCGATCTGCCGACCTACGCCAAGGCCCTGTACGTCGGGGCGGCGGGAAATATCCGTGTACTGACTGTCGGCGGCGAGGATGGGGAGGCGGTGACCTTCGCCAACCATCCGGTCGGCTGGCTGCCGGTGCAGGCGCGCCGGGTGCTGGCGACCGGGACGACGGCGGCGCAGATCGTGGCGGCCTTCGATTGACGCTGGCGGTCGAGGCGGCGACAGTCGCGCCAGGCGGGATGCTGGCGCCGTCGCGGCCGGAGTTCGAGATCGCGGACCTGCCGCGCTGGTCGGCGGCGGTCAGGGCGATGCGGGCGGGCGTCAGGGACGCGCGGCTGCTGGTGATCGGCGACAGCGTGGCCCAGGGCTATGGCGCCGTTTCCGGCGGCTGGACGCCGGACGGGCGCGGGGCGGCCTGGCCCCGGCGGCTGGCCCAGGCGATGGGCGCGCACGGCCTGCCGGCGTCGTCCGACAGTTTGGCCGGAGCCGGGGCGGGCGACCTGGCCGCCGGGGGATACGGCGCCTATGACCCGCGCGTGACGCTGGGCGAGGGATGGAGCGTGACGACCCTGACCAGCCTGGGCGGCAAGCTGTTCACCACGCCGGACTGGGGGACGCAGGCGTGGTCGTTCCAGCCGGAGGCGCCGGCGGACCGGTTCGACCTGTACGCCGTGTGCAATACGGTGCTGGGCCAGATCGCGGTCGAGACCGACGGGGTGGTCCGCGCGGTGATCGACACCGAAAAGGCGCCGGCGCTGGAACGGCATACGGTCGCCTTTCCCGAGACGACGGGACTGATCGTCGTGCGACGACAGTCGGGCGGAGGGATCTTCATCGCGGGCGGCGCGGCGTGGCGGTCGGAACTGCGGCGGGTGCAGGTGATCAACGCCGGCTGGGGCGGATCGAAGGCGGGCGACTGGATCGCGGCGGACCAGCCGTACCGGGCCCTGGGCGGCCTGCCGGAGGTCGAGGCCGACCTGACGGTGATCGCGCTGGGCGTCAACGACTGGAACGCGGGGACGGCGGCGGCGACCTATCGGACGCAGCTGGGCGTGCTGATGGACCGGGCGCTGGTCAGCGGCGACGTGCTGCTAGTCAGCGGGCCGCCGTCCGATCCGGCGCAGGGCAAGGCCAGCTATGCGACCCAGGCCGCCATCGCGGCGGCGGGCGCGCAGGCGGCGAGCGACCGGGGGCTGGCGGCGCCCATCGACGGTACGGCCCTGTTCGGCGGAACTTTCGCGCCCGGCCTGATGTTCGACGCCGTGCATCCGAACGCGGCGGGGCACGACATGATCGCCGAGGCCGTGCGAGCACGAGTGATGATCTGAGGTTGTAGTCGGGTCGCGCGCGGTGTTAACCGTGCGGCATGGGGGAGCGGTTCTTCGGGGTGCAGGCCCTGCGGTTCGCGGCGGCGACGGCGGTGGTCGTGACGCACGCGGTGGACCTGGCGGGGACGCGGCTGGGGCTGGAGACGGCGCTAGCGGGCGGGACGCTGGAGAATTTCGGCGCCGTGGGCGTGGACGTCTTCTTCGTCATCAGCGGCTTCATCATCGCAACGACGACCGGAGGAAGGGCCGGGTCGGCGGCGGCGGGCGATTTCCTGTGGCGGCGGTTCCGGCGGGTGGCGCCGATCTATTGGCTGCTGTCGCTGCCGATCCTGGTCGGGATGGCGCGGGGCGGGACGCTGAGCGGCGAGGTGCTGGCGGCGACCTTCCTGTTCTGGCCGTTCAGCGGGCCGGAGATGACGTTTCCGGCGCTGGGGCCAGGGTGGACCCTGTGTTTCGAGATGCTGTTCTATGCGGGCTTCGGCCTGGCGATGGCGGGCGGAAGGCGGGTCGGCTGGGGTCTGGTCGCGGCCTATGCGGCGATGCTGGCGGCGGGGCTGTGGATCGCGGCGCCGGTGCTGAGGTTCTGGGGCGCGCCGATCGTGCTGGAGTTCCTGCTGGGCGTGAGGATCGCCTGGGCGTGGCGCCGGCTGCCCCGAGGCGCGGGCGTCTGGGCGGCGGGGCTGGGGCTTTTGGGGTTCGGCCTGACGCTGGCGGTCGGCTATGGCGGGATCGACGACGTCAGGGCGCTGGACGATCCGTGGAACGGGCTGCGGCGGGTGCTGATCTGGGGCCTGCCCAGCGCGCTGCTGGTGCTGGGCGTGGTGCGGATGGAGCGGTTTGACCAGGCGCCGGGACGGTTGGCGCGGGCGGCCGCCTTCATGGGGGACGCGTCCTATGCGGTCTATCTGACGCATGTGCTGGCGATCCGGGCGCTGGGGCGGCTGTTCGAGAGCGGGATGGTCGCCGCGCCGGGGGATGCGGTGGTGGTGGTGACGGTCGCAGCGAGTTTGGCGGCGGGGGTCGGCGTGCATCTGAGGATCGAGCGGCCGTTGTTGCGGATGCTGACACCCTCTCCCGGCGGGAGAGGGCTTGAGCGTCCGAGAGCGTAGCGATCGGCCAACGCGAAAGGGTGAGGGGCGGGCGGTGCGAGGCGGCCCGCCGGCCGACCCTCATCCGGCCCTGCGGGCCACCTTCTCCCACAGGGAGAAGGGACGAAAAGAGTTCAGGGAGATTACGATGGTTTCGATCCGATGGCCGTTCGGCCGTGCGGGGCGCGCCCCCACGTCCTCATACGCGCCCGAGGCCAAGCAGAGCCGGACGGGGGCGGTGGTCGCCTTCGCCGGCGTGGGACGGGCGCGGTGGACGCCCAACGATTACGCCAGCCTGGCGCGCGAGGGCTATTTGCGGAATGCGGTGGCCTATCGCTGCATCCGCATGATCGCGGAGGCTGCGGCCTCGGCGCCGTTCGCGGTGTTCGTGGACGGGGCGCGGGCGGACGACCATCCGTTGGCGAAACTGATCCGCAGGCCCAATCCCGAACAGTCGGGGGCGGAGCTGATGGAGGCGGTCTATGGCGCCTTGCAGGTGTCGGGCAACGCCTATGTCGAGGCGACCGGCGACGCCGACGGGGACGGGGCGCCGGACGAGCTGTGGGCGCTGCGGTCCGACCGGGTGAAGGTGATCCCCGGCCGGTCGGGATGGCCCGAGGCGTGGGACTATTCCGTGGACGGACGGTCGGTGCGGATCGCGCGGGCGCCGGACGGCTGGGCGCCGGTGATGCACCTGAAGCTGTGGCATCCGCTGGACGACTGGTATGGGCTGTCGCCGCTGGAGGCGGCGGCGCAGGGGGTGGACGCGCACAATGCGGCCGGGGCCTGGAACAAGGCGCTGCTGGACAATGCGGCGCGGCCGTCGGGGGCGCTGGTTTACGGCGCCAGGGACGGCGAGCGTCTGACGGGGGATCAGTTCGAGGCGCTGAAGGATCAGCTGGCGGGGGTTTACGCCGGGGCCGCCAATGCGGGGCGGCCGATCCTGCTGGAAGGCGGGATGGACTGGAAGCCGCTGAGCCTGACGCCGGCCGAGATGGACTTCACGGCGGGCAAGCACGCGGCGGCGCGCGAGATCGCCCTGGCCTTCGGGGTTCCGCCGCAACTGTTGGGGATTCCGGGGGATGCGACCTACGCCAACTATCGCGAGGCGAACGCGGCCTTCTGGCGCCAGACGGTGATCCCGCTGGTGCGCAAGGCGGGCGGGGCGATGACGGGGTGGCTGGGCGAGCGGTTCGCGGGGTGCGAAATCCGGGCGGACCTGGACGCCGTGCCGGCGTTCGAGGCCGAGCGCGAGGCCCTGTGGGCGCGGCTGGAGGCGGCGCGTTTCCTGACTCCGGAAGAGCGGCGGCGGATGGCGGGGTTGGAGGGGTGAGTAGTGCTAGTGAGCGAGAGGTGAGCTTGGGACTGTGTCGGGCGGATTCGCTCACTTCTTGCTCACTGCTTGCTCACTATTCAATAGCCACTGGTCACGCGCCACTTCAACGGAGGCGACAATGACCGAACATCAGATACGGCGCGTGCCGACGGCCTTGCTGATCGCCGTGGCGGTGCAGACGGTCGGGGGGCTGGTCTGGGCCGGCGGGGCGGCGGCGCGGATCGCGACGCTGGAGCAACGGGTGGGGGAGCAGAGGCTGGTCGCCGAACGGCTGGCGAGGCTGGAGGCCCAGGGCGAGGCCACGCGCGCGGCGGTGGAGCGGATCGAGATGCGGCTGGAGGGTGGGAGATGACGACGATACGAATTCTCCCTCCCCCTGCGGGGGAGGGTCGTCGCGAAGCGACGGGGTGGGGGCGACCCGTTTCGTCCGGCCCTCCCCACCCGGTCTCGCTGCGCTCGACCACCCTCCCCGGGACGGGGAGGGAGAGGTCCGGCGCGCTGGTCATCCAGGGCTACGCCTCGCTGTGGGGCGTGGCCGACCTGAACGGGGACGTGGTGCAGGCGGGGGCGTTCGCCGACAGCCTGGCCAGGACCGGGGCCGAGGGCGTGCGGATGCTGCACCAGCACGACGGGCGCGCGGCGGTCGGGGTGTGGGACGAGGTGATCGAGGACGCACGCGGCCTGTTTGTCCGGGGACGGATCGAAGACTGGTCGCCCGAGGCGCGCTTCTCCCAGGCGCTGAGCCGGGCGGGGGCGATGGACGGCCTGTCCATCGGCTATCGCACCGCGCGGGCCCGGCGTCAGGGGCGGCTGAGGGTGCTGAGCGGGGTGGACCTTTGGGAGGTGTCGCTGGTGACGTTTCCCATGCTGCCGGGCGCGAGATTTCAGTTGTCGCGACCGTAGTGCGCGCGGCCCTCGCGGCGGAGGTCTTCGAGCGTCTGGCCATCAGGGGGCGTGATGTAGGCTGTCGCTGGCGGTTGATCGTCGGCACATCGGGCTGAGAAGTTTTCCGCGCCACGCAGGAGATTGAAACCGCCCAGATCGTTGCGGCGCAGCTTCCACCGGCGCGAGCCAAGATCGCGGCGGTAGTCCGTATGCAGAACCGCGAGAACGGTCAGGCGTCCACGGCGGGCGTCACCGGAATGAACGCGGCGAACATCAAGATCGACAATCCACGGCCAACTGATGACGATACAGTCGTCGCCACAATCCGGAAACACGGTCGGTGTCTGCGAAACGATGCGAGCCGAAACTTCGGCGTCGTAGCATTCTGCATCTTGAGCCATGGCGCTCCCCAAGTCGCAGGCGAAGCCTGCGGTCAAGACCGCCGAGACGGCGAGCAGAAAATGCACGCTTCGTTCACTCATTTGGCCCCAGTGTCGATGTGAACAACGGGCCTGTCCAGTGGCAGCCCGTCGCTATGTATTCGTCAGAATGCTGGTGACGTTTCCCATGTTGCCGGGGACGCGGTTCAGCGCGGTTTGAGGGCCTGGAAGACGCCCTGGCGGTCCAGCTGGGCGGCGAAATCGGCCATCATCGCGCGGCCCTTCTTGCCGTGGATGAAGCGCAGGCCCCAGAAGGCGACGACCAGGCCGAAAATCCAGCCGGCGTGCAGAACGACCCTGGTGAACAGGACGAACAGCAGGGCGAGGGCGTAGGCGCCGAGATAGACCAGGGCCAGCTTGCCGGCGGGCGACGCCGTCGGTTCGGATGCGGCCTTGACCATGTCGGCCAGGGTCGGGGCGGCGGCTGCGGGCGGTGCGGCCTGGGCAGGCTTGGGCTGAGTTTTGGGCGGGACGTGGACCTGGACGGGCGGCGGGGCGGCTGGACGGGGAGCGGGGCGCGGCGTGGGGACGGTGTCGGGCGCGCGCCAGGTCGGGCGGTAGAGGATCGACTCGCCGCGGGCGTTGACGGTGAAGACGTCCTCGAACGACGTCGTGGCGAAGTCGATGGCGCGGGTGTCCTGGCCATAGCTCCGGCCATGCAGGGCGATCAGGCGGCCCTGGCGCAGCTCGACCTGGAAACCGACCGGATCGGCCAGGTCGTCGAACATGACATGGACCGTGCCGAACAGGCCGGTCGCGTCGGGGTTGGCGACCGTGCGGTTGGGATCGACCAGCATCTGGGAATAGAGGCCCGCGCCGGTGTTGCGACGCTGGCCCGGCGAACTGGCGTCGGCCTGGGCCGCGAGGTCGGGCACGCCCTCGCGCAGCTCCCAGGCCATGGCGTCCATGACGGCGGCTTCGAGCGGGGGGAGGTGGGCCATCAGGCGATCCTCGCCTTAAGGGGGTGAGGTGAGGCGGGATTCATGAGGCGAACCTAGCCCGAAAAGGTCGAGGTTCAAATGCGATGAACATCTTGATCACCGCGCGGCGGGAAAGGGGCGACGGCCGGTCGTCTCGGCCGCACTGACGTAATGGTCGTGCATCCGGCGCAGCCAGGACCACAGGCCGATCACAAGGATCATGGTCATAAGACCGGCGAAGGTGGGCCAGTAGGACAGGGGCAGCGGGCGATCCAGCCAGCGGGAAACAGTTTCCAGCGGCGCGGTTGCGACGGCCATGACGACCGCTGTCAGCAACAATGTGATGTCCAGCACGACGACCGAGGATGAAATGACGCGGGGCACGGGCCTGCCCCACCTCGCCATGGCGGACTGAAGGAAGGGCGGAAGGGCTTCGATCGGCGGCTTGTCGTCGATACGCAGAACTTCGCGTAGCGGGACGGGATCGGCGTCGTCCGACATCTGCATCCGTTGCAACGGAGAAAGACTGCGCAGACGCGCTCGCCGCGCCGGACGCTGGGCCCAGCCGACGATGATCGCGATCAGGCCGCCGGCGCCGACCGCCAGATGCGCCAGCAAGCCGGCCGTGTCGGAGTTGACAACGAAGGAGTGCTTGAGCGCCGCGATGAGGATCAGAGTCAGCAAGGGCGTGAAGGCCCAGGCCAGCTTGAGCAGCCATGAGCGGCGGACGCTTTCCATCCATTTCGAGGTCGTGTGGGTCACGCCTCGACCCTAACCGCAACACGCGGTTCTTCAACCGGAGATATCATGAAAGAGACCAAACAGGCCCCGGCTTCGCCGGAGGCGCGCGCCGCCGTGCATGAGATGATGGCGGCGTTCGAGGCGTTCAAAGGGGCGAACGACGCCCGGCTGGACGAGATCGAGAAGAAGGCGGCGGCCGATACGCTGCTGGAGGAGAAGGTGGCGCGCATCGACCAGGCGGTCGCGGCGGCGCAGGCGCGGCTGGATCGGGCGATGAGCCAGAACCGGCGTCCCCAGATCGGCGCCATGACCGGCGGCGAGCCGGTCGAGCCGGCGTCCGCGCCCGAGGCCAAGGCGGCCTGGGACGGCTATCTGAAGACGGGGCAGGCCTATGGGCTGGAGGTCAAGGCGGGCTTGAGTTCGGGGGCGACTTCGGGCGGCTATGTCGTACCGTTCGAGACCGAGCGGGCCATCGAGCGCCGGCTGATGACGGTGTCGCCCATGCGCGAGATCGCCACGGTGCGCACGGTGGCGGCGGGCGTGTTCAAAAAGCCGGTGTCGACGGCGGGCGTGGCCTCGGGCTGGGTGGCGGAGGCCGCCGCGCGGCCGGAGACGGACCCGGCGACGCTGGCGCTGCTGGAGTTTCCGTCGGCCGATCTCTACGCCAATCCGGCGGCGACGCAGGCGCTTCTGGACGACGCCATGCTGGACCTGGACGAATGGCTGGCGGCCGAGGTCGAGGACGCCTTCGCCGCCCAGGAGACCCAGGCCTTCGTGACCGGCGACGGGACGAACAAGCCCAAGGGCTTTCTGAGCTATGCGACCGTGGCGGACGCCGAACAGACCTGGGGCCAGGTCGGCTATGTGGCGTCGGGGGCGGCGGGCGGTTTCGCTGCGACCAGTCCGACGGACCGGCTGATCGACCTGATCTATGCGCCCAAGGCCCAGTACCGGCCGAACGGGCGGTTCGTGATGAACCGCAAGACCGTCTCGGCGGTGCGCAAGTTCAAGGATGCGGATGGGAACTATGTCTGGCAGCCGGCGGCGCGGCTGGGCGAGACGGCGTCGCTGCTGGGCTATCCGGTCACCGAGATCGAGACGATGCCGGACGTAGCGGCCAACAGTCTGTCGATCGCGTTCGGGGACTTTCAGAGGGGGTATCTGATCGTGGACCGGGCGGGGGTGCGGGTGCTGCGCGACCCCTATTCGGCCAAGCCCTATGTGCTGTTCTACACCACCAAGCGGGTCGGCGGCGGGGTTCAGAACTTCGATGCGATCAAGGTGATGAAGTTCGCGGCGAGCTGACGGCCTCCGTCTCCTCCCCGTCGCGTAGCGATGGGGAGGTGGATCGGCGGCGAAGCCGTCGAGCCGGAGGGGCTCTGGACGCGCGACGGATCGTCGTGTGGCGGGCAGAGCCCCTCCACCACTTCGTGGTCCCCCTCCCCATCGCAGGCGATGGGGAGGAGACGGGCCGCAATCCAACAATCGAGGTGACCAATGACCGCACCGGTGACGCTCGCCGAGGCGAAACTGTTCCTGCGCGTCGGGCATGAGGCGGAGGATGGGCTGATCCAGACCCTGATCGAGGCGGCGCGGGCGAGGGTGGAGGGGGATGTGGGCCTGAGCCTGACCTCGACCTCGCCGGCGCCGCTGAGGCTGGCGATCCTGATGCTGGCGCTGCGGGCCTATGAGCGGGGCGAGGCGGACATACCGGTCGCGCCCGTGGAGGCCTGGATCGCGCCCTATCGCGTGGTGCGGTTGTGAGGATGCTGGCGGGGCTGTTCCAGCCGGTCGAGGCCGAGACGCCGTATGGCGGGCGAAGCGTCAGCTTCGAGGGGTTGGGGTCGGTCTGGCTGAAGTGCGGGGCGCGTCGGCGGACCGAACGGGGCGCGGGCGACCAGAGGCAGGCGGTCGAAACGGCGACCGCCGAGGCGCGGGCCGATCCGCGGCTGGCGGTCGGACGGGTGCTGAGGTTCGGTGGGGCGGACTGGGCCGTGACGATGGTCGAGGACGTGCGGCCGGGGCGGGCGAAGCTGGGGCTGGAGCGGGTGCGATGACGGATCACGAGAGCGCGTTGCAGAAGGCGATGCTGGCGGCGCTGAAGGGCGATGCGGCGGTGGATGCGCTGCTGGACGGTCGGGTGTTCGACCATGCCCCAGAGGGGGGCGGGTTTCCGCATCTGCTGATCGGGCGGTGCGAGAGCCGGCCGGTGGCGGCCGACGGTTGCGGGGTCGAACAGCGGCTGACCCTGACGGGCGTGTCGCGCTTCGCCGGGACGGAAGAGGCCAAGGCGATTGCGGCGGCGGTGCGGGCGTGCCTGCACGATCGGGCGCTGGAGGCGGACGGGGTGCGGACGGTGAGCCTGCGGGTCGCCTATGCCGACGTGTTTCGGTCGGGCGACGGGCGGCGGACCTGGGCGGTCGTGCGGCTGAGGGCGGTGACGGAAGAGGTTGGCGCGGCGTGACTCACGAGTCACGACCAAAGGGGAGACGAACGAATGACCGCACAGGCGGGCAAGGACATGCTGCTGAAGATCGAGGGCGCGCCGGGCGTGTTCACGACGGTGGCGGGGCTGAGGGCGCGGACGATTTCGCTGAACGCACGGACGGTGGATGCGACCGACGGCGACAGCGCAGGGCGGTGGCGCGAACTGTTGGCGGGCGCAGGCGTCAAGTCGGCGGCGGTGTCGGGGCAGGGAATATTCCGCGACGCGGCGTCGGATGCGCTGGTGCGCGAGGCCTTCTTCGACCAGGCGGCGAAGCGGTGGCGGCTGGTCGTGCCGGACTTCGGCGTGCTGGAGGGGCCGTTCCTGGTCGCGGCGCTGGAATACGCCGGCGAGCACGAGGGGGAGGCGACGTTTGCGCTGAGCCTGGCCAGCGCGGGCGAGATCGGGTTCAGCGCGGTGTGAACGCGGTCGGAGGCGGTGGGTGAAGAGTGCTAGTGCTAGTGAGCAAGGGGTGAGCGTATGAGATACGGCACGGAATTCGCTCACTTTTCACTAGCAATAGCACTTCTTGGGGCGCGAACGGTCGGAGGGAGCCGATGAACGGCGTCAGGGGCGAGGTCGTGGTGGCGCTGGCCGGCGAGCCTCGCAGGGTCTGCCTGACCCTGGGGGCGCTGGCTGAGATCGAGACGGGGCTGGGCGTCGATGGGCTGGAGGGCGTGGCGGCGCGGATGAAGGCCCTGTCGGCGCGCGACCTGATGGTGGTGTTGGCGGCCCTGTTGCGCGGCGGCGGCGAGGAGGCGTTCGCGGACGGGCTGGCGCGGGCGGCGGTCGATCCGCGCGAGGCGGCCGAGGCGGTGGCGCGGGCGTTCGCGGCGTCCTCCGGTCAAGCCGGAGGATGACGAAGATGACGCCCTGGGGCGAGATGCTGCGGCTCGCGGCAAGGATGGGCGTGGCGCCCGAGGCCTTCTGGCGACTGTCGCTGAGGGAATGGCGGATGCTGACCGAGGCGCCGCGCGCGATGGCGCCGCTGGGCCGCGAGGGCTTGAGGCGATTGATGGAGGACTGGCCGGATGGCGGATGAGTTCGGGCGCGACCGGATCGACGACGTGGCCCAGCGGGCGGCCGAGGCCGGGGCGGCGCTGGAGGCGCTGAAGGCGCCGGCGGAAAGCGCGGCCGATGCGATCGAGGAGGCGTTCGGGCGTGCGGGCGACAGCCTGACGCGGTCGCTGGCGCGGGCGGCGGCGGACGGGGAGGTGTCGCTGGCGGAACTGGCGCGGGCGGTGCTGAACGCGGTCAATGCGGCGGCGGGATCGCAGGGCGGCCTGAGCGGGGCGATCCGGGCGGCGATGTCGAGTTTCGGAGGGGCGCGGGCGGACGGCGGGCCGGTGCTGTCGGGCGGCGCCTATCTGGTCGGGGAACGGGGTCCGGAGGTCTTTCGTCCCGCGACGGGCGGCGATGTCGGGCCGGCCCAGGGCGGCGGGCTGGGCGGCGCGGTAACGGTCAATGTGGCGGTGGACGGCGGGGCGCCGGCCCTGCTGCGGTCGGAGGCGCAGATCGCCCAGATGCTGGCGCGCGCCGTCAGCCTGGGGGCGCGGCGGATGTGAGGGCGTCGTGGTGAAGAGTGCTAGTGAGCAAGAGGTGAGCGAGGCGGTCGCTCACTAGCACTTCTCACTAGCACCTCTCGCGCCAGTGCGGCCTTAAAGGCCCTTGGGGTTGGGACCGAAGCGGTTTTCGCCCGGCTCGCTGTCGGTCAGGCCGATCCACAGCAGGAAGGCCAGGCCGACCAGGGCGGCGACGGCGAACAGGCCGAACGCGGGACCCATCAGGGCGAGGACGGCGGCGGGGTTGTCCTCGTAATAGCTTTCGGACATGCCGCTGGCCGCGATGCCGCCGAACATCATGATGAAGCCGATGATCGTCAGGCCGAAACCGATCACATAGGGCGCCAGGACGAACCAGCCGCTCTTGCCCATGTCGTGCAGGCGTTTCACCGAAATGGCCACGTTCGACCAGATCAGGGCCAGCGAGACCAGCCAGCCGATCACCGGAATCCAGCCCAGCACGACATTGGCGCCGAAGATGATCAGGAAGCCGATCCAGAAGTGCGAGCGGCGCAGCCTGCCCTCGAACGACAGCATGGCCGACTGGAAGTCGAAGCCGGAGCCGGGCGCGGTCGTGGCGGCGGCGAAGCCGGCGACGCCGGTCGAACTGGGCGCGCCGGCCAGGATCAGGATCTGGGTGGCGACGCCGCCCTCGGGCACGAAGTCGACGCGGACGCCGGCGGCGGGCACGGCCGGCGACTGGAGCGCGTCGGAGGTGAAGTCGTAACGGGCCCCGTCGTCGCCGCTGATCAGACCGGCGCCGGTCGTGGTGTCGTAGCTGAGGATTTCGCCGCGCAAACGTGTCGCTCCCATGGGCAGGCGGCCGGAATGGCCGTCCGACGAACATGAACGAGCGGCGATCCCTGAACAAGTGAAACGAAGGAAAGGTTGGCATGGCCTTCCATGAGGTGCGGCTGCCCGCGCGGCTGGCGTTCGGCTCGACCGGCGGGGTGGAGCGCAGGACCGAGATCACGACGCTGGCCTCGGGGTTCGAGCGGCGCGCGACGCCGTGGGCGCTGGGGCGCAGGCGGTATCTGATCGGGGCGAACCTGAGGTCGCTGGACGACATGGCGGAACTGACCGCCTTCTTCGAGGCGCGGCGCGGGCGGTTGCACGGGTTCCGGTTCAAGGACTTCGCCGACTTCAAGTCGTGCGCGCCGGGCGGGACGGTTTCGGCGACGGACCAGGCGCTGGGCGTGGGCGACGGGGCGCGGACCGTGTTCGGCCTGGTCAAGCGATACGGCGATGTGGAGCGACCGATCGCCAAGCCGGTCGAAGGGGCGGTGCGGGTGGCGCTGGACGGGGTGGAGACGGCCGGTTTCGCGGTCGATGGGACGACGGGGGCGGTGACGCTGGTGGCCGCGCCGACGGCGGGCGTCGCGGTGACGGCGGGGTTCCTGTTCGACACGCCGGTGCGGTTCGACAGTGACCGGATCGAGACGACGCTGGAGAGTTTCGAGGCCGGACGGATGGCGGCGGTTCCGCTGGTCGAGGTGCGGGTGGGGTGAGGTGCTAGTGCTAGTGCTAGTGCTAGTGAGCAAGGGGTGAGCGCAGACGTGAGCGCGCTCACTATTCACTAGCACGAGCACCTCGACCGCGCTGCTGAGAGGGCGAGACATGAGAGACATTCCGGACGAAATGGCCGCCCGCATCGAGAGCGGGGCGGCGGGGCTTTGCCATGTCTGGCGGCTGGAGCGGGCGGACGGGACGGTGATGGGGTTCACCGATCACGACCGGGACCTGGCGATGGACGGCGTCGTGTGCCGGGCCGGGAGCGGCTGGACGGCGGGGGCGGGCGAGAGCGCGGTCGGGCTGGCGGCGGGGTCGGTTTCGGCGGCGGGGGCGCTGGATGACGCGGCGATCACGGAAGAGGACGTGGCGGCGGGCGCCTATGACGGGGCGACGGTCGAGCTGTGGCGCGCAGACTGGTCTGATCCGGCGCTGAAGGCGCGGCTGTGGGCGGGGACGCTGGCGCGGGTCCGGCGCGAGAACGGGGCGTTCGTGGCCGAGCTGGAAGGGCCGCTGGCGAAGCTGGAGCGGGTGGTCGGGCGGACCTATGGGCGGATGTGCGACGCGCGGTTGGGGGATGGGCGGTGCGGGGTCACGGATGTCGCGGGGCGGGTCTGCGACAAACGGTGGGAGACCTGCGTCGGGACGTTCGGGAATGGGACGAACTTTCGCGGGTTTCCGGATGTGCCGGGGGACGATTTTCTGACGGCCTGGCCGGCGGGGAGCGCGCGGAACGACGGCGGGAGCCGGCGATGAGGGGCGGGGCGGCTTCGATCCTCCACCGCGAAGCGGGGGAGGGGGACCGCGCCCCCGGGTCTTGCCAAAGGCAAGCCCGAGGACAGGCTACGCGTGGTGGAGGGGGCGAAAGCGGACGAGGCGCCAGCCGAGCCGGCAAAGAGGCTGAGGCTTTCGACGCCCGTGCGGCGTCCGCCCCCTCCACCGCTGCACGGTCCCCCTCCCCCGTAAACGGGGGAGGATCGTTGGCGGTGGCGGCCGCGCGGGGCTGGTTGGGGACGCCGTATCGGCATCAGGCCAGCGTGAAGGGCGTCGGCGCGGACTGCCTGGGGCTGGTGCGCGGGGTGTGGCGCGAGGTCGTGGGCGAGGAGCCGGAGGCCGTGGCGCCCTATTCGGCGGATTGGGCCGAGGTCGGCGGGCGCGAGACGCTGCTGGAGGCGGCGGGGCGGTGGCTGGAGGCCGTGCCGGTCGAGGCGATGCGGGCGGGGGATGTCTTGTTGTTTCGGATGTCGCCGGGGGCGGCGGCGAAGCATTGCGCGATCCTGAGCCATGTCGGCGAACCGGAGCCGAGGATGATCCACGCCTATTGGGGACGGGCGGTGGTGGAAAGCTGGATGGGGACGTGGTGGCGGCGAAGGCTGGTCGCCGTGTTCCGGTTTCCCGCGTGAGATCCTCCCCCGAGCCGCGCAGCGGGACGGGGGAGGGGGACCGCCGAAGGCGGTGGAGGGGGCGGAAATCGCACGGCCGGTCATCGACGAGATCCGTGTGGCTGGCCTGGTGTCGGAGTGTGGGGTCGCCCCCTCCACCGCTTCGCGGTCCCCCTCCCCCGCGATGCGGGGGAGGATCTTTTTGGAGAGGATTGAATGGCCCAGGTTGTCTTGAGCGCGGTCGGTCAGCAGGTCGGCGGCGGGATCGGGCGGGTGATCGGCGCGACCGTGGGGCGGGCGATCGACAATCGCGTGGTCGGGTCGCTGGCTCCGGCGCGGCAGGTCGGCCCGCGTCTGGAGACGCTGAGGGTGCAGGGGACGGCGGAAGGGTCGCCGATGGCCTGCGTCTTCGGGCGCGCGCGCGTGACGGGCCAGGTGATCTGGGCGGCGCGGTTCCTGGAGGGGAAGGCCAAGGGGCGGGCGGGAAAGGGCGGGCCGAAGACGGTCGATTACGTCTATTCGCTGAGCTTCGCCGTGGCCCTGTGCGAGGGGGAGATCGACGGGGTCGGGCGGGTGTGGGCCGACGGGCGGCTGATGGACATGACCGGCGTGGCGATGCGGGTGCATCGCGGGGGGGAAGGGCAGACGCCGGACCCGTTGATCGAGGCCGTCGAAGGGGCGGCGCCCGCCTATCGCGGGACGGCCTATGTGGTGTTCGAGGACCTGCCGCTGGGGCCGTTCGGGGATCGGGTTCCGCAGCTGAGCTTCGAGGTGTTCCGTCGGCCGCGCGGGGAGAAGGCGCGGCTGGAGGACTTGTTGGAAGGCGTGTGCCTGATCCCCGGCGCGGGGGAGTTCGCCCTGGCGACCGAGACGGTGATGCGGCGCGAGAGGCTGACGCGGACGGCGGCGGAGAATGTGCACAACGGCGAGGGGCGGGCGGACCTGCTGGTCTCGCTGGACCAGCTTCTGGCGCAGGCGCCGAACCTGAAGCGGGTCAGCCTGGTGGTCGGCTGGTTCGGAGACGATTTGAGGGCTGGGCATTGCCGGGTGCGGCCGGGCGTGGAGCGGCGCGACAAGCCGACCGAGCCGATGGTCTGGTCCGTGGCGGGCGTCCAGCGGAACGACGCCTATGAGATCAGTGAGGTGGACGGGGCGCCGGCCTATGGCGGGACGCCGTCGGACGAGAGCGTGCGCCAGGCGATCCGGGTGCTGAAGGCGCGCGGGCTGGAGGCGACGCTGTATCCGTTCGTCTTCATGGATTGCCCCGGCTATCCGTGGCGGGGGCGGATCACGGGCGAGGACGGGGCGGGCGCGGCGGCCCAGATCGCGGCCCTGTTCGGGACGGCGGACGGCTGGGGCCTGCGGCGGATGGCGCTGCACTATGCGCGGATCTCGGCGGATGAGGGGGCGGACGGTCTGCTGATCGGGTCGGAGATGCGGGGCGTGACCTGGACGCGGGATGCGGCCGGGGGCTTTCCGGCGGTCCAGCAGTTCCGGACGCTGGCGGCGGAATGCCGGGCGGTGGTCGGGCCGGAGGTGAAGCTGTCCTATGCGGCGGACTGGAGCGAATATTTCGGACGGCAGGCGGGCGGGGAGGTCGTGTTCCACCTCGATCCGCTGTGGGCCGATACGAACATCGATCATGTGTCGATCGACTGGTATCCGCCGCTGAGCGACTGGCGGGCGGGGGACGGCGGGGTCGATGCGGCGATGTTCACGGGCGCGAGCGATCCGGCCTATCTGGCGGCGGGCGTCGCCGGCGGCGAGGGGTTCGACTGGTACTACGCCAGCGCGGCGGACCGGGCGGCGCAGGTCCGGACGCCCATCGTCGACGGGGCGCATGGCGAGGACTGGCTGTTCCGGCCCAAGGACCTGAAAGGATGGTGGTCGAACCGGCATCATGACCGGCCGGGCGGGGCCAGGAGCGCTGTGCCGACGGCCTGGGTTCCGGGGATGAAGCCGGTGCGGCTGTCGGAGTTCGGCTGTGCGGCGGTGGACCGGGGCGGCAATGCGCCGAACCTGTTCCAGGACCCCAAGAGCAGCGAGAACGCCCTGCCTCCGGGATCGACCGGGACGCGCGACGACGCGGTGCAGCGGGCGGCGCTGGAGGCCGTGCTGTGGCATTATGCACGGCCTGAGAACAATCCGGTGTCGGCGGTCTATGGCGGGCGGATGCTGGAGGGCGCGGACGCCTGGTGCTGGGATGCGCGGCCCTATCCGGCGTTTCCGGCGCGGGGTGACGTCTGGGCCGACGCGGGGGCGTGGCGGGCCGGGCACTGGTTGAACGGACGGCTGGCCGGGGACGGGCCGGACCTGATCGAGGCGGTTCTGGCGCGCGGCGGGCTGACGGCGGACGAGATGTCGGTCGAGGGCGTCGAGGGGGCGGCGGCCGGCTATCTGATCGACCGGCCGATGCGGACACGGGATGCATTGGAGCCGCTGCTGGCGGCGTTCGATGCGGTCGCGGCCGAGCGGGACGGACGCGTCGCGGTGCTGGGGCGCGTCCCGACGGTCGGGGAGATCGGGCGCAATGCGCTGGCCCTGCCGGACGGCGGGGCGGCCGAGACGGCGACGCGGACGCTGGAGCCGCTCCCCGGCGAGGCTCGGGTGCGGTTCATCGACGAGACGGCGGACTATCAGACCGGCGCGGTGGTGGTGCGGTCGGACGATGCGGGCGCGACGGGCGGCGGGGTCGATCTGGACCTGCCGGTCGTGTGCGGCGGCGGTCTGGCGAAGGCGGCGGCGGAACGGGCGCTGGACGGAACGGGCGCGGAGGCCGTGACGCTGGCGCTGGGGCCGCTGGAGGCGCTGCGGCTGGAGCCGGGGGACGTGGTGCGGCTGGAGGGCCGGGACGGAGACTGGCGGGTGGCGCGGACGACGGCGGACGAGACGCCGTCGGCGGCGCTGGAGCCCGTGGCGGCGCGGCGGGCGCCTGAGGACGAGGGCGGCTGGCGCGGGGGCGAGGCGCCGGCGGTAGTCGGGGCGCCCTTCCTGAGGGTGATGGACCTGCCGCCGCTGATGGGGCGCGAGGCGGACGCGCGGCCGGTGGTCGCCGCGGCGGCGGACCCGTGGCGGACGATGCGGCTCCATGCGGGAGCGACGGCCGGGACGCTGACGGCGCGGGCGGACATGGAGACGCCGGCGACGGTCGGGACGCTGGTCGAGGCGCTGGCGCCCGGCGTGCGCCACCGCTGGGACGAGGCCAATGCGGTCGTGGTGCGGATCGAGGGGACGGCGCCGGAAAGCGCGGTCGAGGCTGCGGTTCTGGGCGGCGCCAATGCGCTGGCGGTCGAGACGGCGGCGGGCTGGGAGATCGTGCAGCATCGGACGGCGGCGCTGGTCGGGCCGGGGACGTGGCGGCTGACGGGACTGTTGCGCGGCCAGCAGGGGACCGAGGTCGAGATGCGGGCCGGGGCGGTGGTCGGGGCGGCGGTCGTGGTGCTGGACGAGGCCCTGGCGCGGGCCGAGATCGGCCGGAGCGAGCGGGGGCTGCCGCTGGTCTGTCGCGCCGGGCCGGCGGGAGCGGCGCCGGGCGGGGACGGCTTCACCGAGGCCGGGTTCACGCTGGAGGACCGGCATGGGCGGCCGTGGTCGCCGGCGGGGCTGAGCGTCGAGGCGGCGGCGGCGGGCCTCCAGGTGCGGTGGACGCCGCGCGTGCGGCTGTATGGCGACGGCTGGGACGGCGAACCGGCGTCGGTCGATCCGCTGCGGTTCCGGGTGCGGGTTCGGGACGGCGAGGTCGTGGTCAGGACGATGGAGGTCGAGGGGACGGGGTTATTGTATGCCGCCGAGGACCTGGCGGCGGACTTTCCGGCGGGCGTGACGGGCTCGGCGCGGATCGGGGCGGCGCAATGGGGCGAAGGCTTCGGCTGGGGCGTGGAGGCGGAAATCGGCCTGGCGTAGCGATTATGCCGGGTTCGGCCCTTTGCTCGGGGCGGGGCATGGCTTAACTGACGGCCTCGGCTTTCAGATGGAGCGGCAACGGACGTGGCAGGCGACCCCTACAAGGAACTGGGCGTTTCGAAGGGCGCGAGCGCGGACGAGATCAAGAAGGCGTTCCGCAAGCTGGCCAAGGAATTGCACCCCGACAAGAACCCCGGCGACAAGATCACCGAGGACAAGTTCAAGCGGGTGACGGCGGCCTTCGACATCCTGGGCGACAAGGAAAAGCGCGCCAAATACGACGCCGGCCAGATCGACGCGGACGGCAACGAACAGCATCGAGGCTTCAGCGGCGGCGGCGGTCGGGGCGGCGGCAATCCGTTCGGCCAGGGCGGCGGGTTCGGCGGCGGACCGGGCGGACGGGCCAATTTCGAGGGCGTCGACCTGGACGAACTGTTCGGCATGTTCGGCGGGACGGGGCGCCAGCGCGGCGCGCGCGACTTCACCGCGCGCGGGCAGGACGTGCGTGCGACGCTGGACATCAGCCTGGAGGACGCCATCGCCGGGGCGACGCGGCGGATACAGTTCTCGGACGGGCGGACCCTGGACGTGACCATCCCCAAGGGGGCGTCCGAGGGGCAGGTGATCCGTCTGCGCGGCCAGGGGGCGCCGGGGCGCGGGGCCGAAAACGGCGACGCCCTGATCGAACTGAGGATCGAGCCGCATCCGATCTATCGGCGCGAGGGGGCGGACCTGACCATGGACCTGCCGGTATCGGTTCCCGATGCGGTGCTGGGCGCCAAGGTGCGGGTTCCGACACCCGAAGGCGCGGTGCAGATGACGATTCCCGCCGGGTCGAACTCGGGCAAGGTGCTGCGGCTCAAGGGGCGGGGCGCGTTCGACAAGGGAAGGCGCGGCGACCTGCTGGCCAGGCTGGTGGTGACGCTGCCGGACGCGCCGGACGAGGCGCTGACCCGGTTCGCCGAGGATTGGCGGGCCAAGCGCCCCTATGCGCCGGGACGCTGAGACCATGGTTCGAAAGCCTGATGTGAAACCGGCGCGGCCGTGGTTTTCGGCCGGGCCGACGGCCAAGCGGCCGGGCTACAGCCTGGCGGGACTGCCGCACGATTTGCTGGGACGCGGCATCCGCGCGCCGGAGGTGGTGGAACGGTTCGCGCATGGGCTGAGGCTGACGCGGGCGGTGCTGGAGGTCCCCGACAGCCATGTGATGCTCTATACGCCGGGTTCCGACACGGGCGCGGTCGAGGCGGCGCTGTGGGGGATGCTGGGCCGGCGGCCGGTGCAGGTGGTCGCCTATGAGAACTTCGGCCTGACCTGGCTGGCGGACGTCAAGGATCACCTGGGGCTGGAGCCCGAGGCCCTGACGGCGCCGTGGGGCGACCTGCCCGACCTGACGAAGGCGGACTGGTCCAGGGACGTGGTGTTTCCGTGGAACGGCACGACCTCGGGCGTGCGCGTGCCGGACGCCGACTGGATCGCCGAGGACCGCGAGGGGCTGGCGATCTGCGACGCGACCTCGGCCGCCTTCGCCATGCCGTTGCCGTGGGATCGGCTGGATGTCGTGACCTTCAGCTTCCAGAAGGCGCTGGGGGGCGAGGCGGGGATCGGGGTCATGGCGCTGTCGCCGCGCGCGGTCGAGCGGCTGGATTCCTATCGGCCCGAGCGGGCGATCCCCAAGGTGCTGCGGATCGCGGACGGCAAGGGGTTCGACCGGGCGCTGGCGGACGGCGCAGCGATCAACACCTTCTCGGTCCTGACCATCGAGGACTGGATCGACGCGTTGGAGTGGGCGCGGGACGTGGGCGGGCTGACGGAACTGATCCGGCGGACGGACGCCAACTACGCCGCGCTGGCGGAATGGGTCGGGCGGACCGGCTGGATCGACTTCCTGCCCGATCGACCGGAGATCCGTTCGACGACTTCGGTCTGCCTGAAGTTCACCGATGCGCGGGTGGCGACGCTGGACGCCGGGGCGCAGAAGGCCTTCGTGACGCGGTTCAAGGCCCTGCTGGAAGGCGAGGGCGCGGTGTTCGACATGGAGCCGCATCGCAACGCGCCGTCGGGCCTGAGGCTGTGGTGCGGCTGCACCGTCGAGACGGCGGATGTGGCGGCGGCGACGCCCTGGCTGGAATGGGCGTTCGAGACGGCGCTTCAATCCTCCCCAGTGTAGCGGAGCGGAACGGGGGAGGGGGACCGCGCGAAGCGGGGTGGAGGGGGCGGATAGCGCGTCGGCCTCAACCGATTGGTTTCGTGCGATATGGTCCGATGTCGGAGCGGCGTTCGCCCCCTCCACCGCTTCGCGGTCCCCCTCCCCCGCTGTGCGGGGGAGGATCAATAGGGACGACACCGGACGATTCCCCCGCTATAGGCTGCGCCCGCATTCAGCGGAGACAGTGTTTTGGCGAACGTGGCGGTGGTCGGCGCCCAGTGGGGCGACGAGGGCAAGGGCAAGATCGTGGACTGGCTGTCCAACCGCGCCGACATGGTCGTGCGGTTCCAGGGCGGGCACAATGCGGGCCATACGCTGGTCGTGGACGGCAAGGTCTATAAGCTGGCGCTGCTGCCCAGCGGCGTCGTACAGGGCAAGCCGTCGATCATCGGCAACGGCGTGGTGGTCGATCCGTGGCATCTGGTGGGCGAGATCGAGAAGATCCAGGCGCAGGGCGTCGAGATCAGCGCCGACATCCTGACCATCGCGGACAACGCCTGCCTGATCCTGCCGATCCATCCGGCGCTGGACGTGGCGCGCGAGGCGGCGGCCAGCGCGCCGGGGGCCAAGATCGGCACGACCGGGCGCGGCATCGGCCCGGCCTATGAGGACAAGGTGGGGCGGCGCGCCATCCGCGTGTGCGACCTGGCCAATGAGGACGACCTGAAGGTCAAGATCGACAGGCTGCGCTCGCACCACGATCCGCTGCGGGCCGGGCTGGGGCTGGAGCCCATCGATCCGGAGGCGCTGCTCAAATCGCTGCTGGAGATCGCGCCCAAGATCCTGCCCTATGTGAAGCCGGCGTGGCGGGTGCTGGACCAGGCGCAGAAGGACGGCAAGCGGGTGCTGTTCGAGGGGGCGCAGGGCGCGTTCCTGGACGTGGACCACGGCACCTATCCCTATGTGACCAGTTCGAACACGGTGGCCGGCCAGGCGGCGGCGGGGTCGGGGATCGGGCCGCGCGGGGTCGGATACGTGCTGGGGATCGTCAAGGCCTATACGACCCGCGTCGGCGAGGGGCCGTTCGCCTGCGAACTGGACGACGCGGTGGGCGAGCATCTGGCGACGGTGGGCCGCGAGGTCGGGGTCAACACCGGCCGGGCGCGGCGCTGCGGCTGGTTCGACGCGGTGCTGGTGCGCCAGTCGGTGGCGATCAACGGGATCGACGGCATCGCCCTGACCAAGCTGGACGTGCTGGACGGACTGGAGACGCTGAAGATCTGCGTCGGCTATCGGGTGAACGGCGAGGTGCTGGACTATCTGCCCTCGAGCCTGAAGGACCAGGCGGCGGCCGAACCTGTGTTCGAGGAGCTGGAAGGCTGGTCCGAGTCGACCGGCGGGGTCCGCAGCTTCAAGGACATCAACGCCAACGCCATCAAATATGTGCGCCGGATCGAGGAACTGATCGGGGCGCCGGTGGCGCTGCTTTCGACCAGCCCCGAGCGGGACGACACCATCCTGATGCGCGACCCGTTCCAGGGTTGAGGCGAGGCCGAGGCTGGGCGGGCGTTCAACCAGCCTTAACTCGGCTGGGGTAAGGCTGGCGGATCAGACCCGGAGCCCGCCTTGTTCACCGCCGACGCCAAGACGCTGAGCCGCATCGAACCCGCTGTCCGGCGCACGATCATCATCGACCCGAACGCCGCCGCCGTGCGCCTGTTGTCCGACATCATGAAGGGGCTGGGGGCGCGCGAAATCTATTCCGAGTCCGACGAGGAACGCGCGCTGGAGCTGGCGCGGGACGTCGAGCCCGGGATCATCTTCATCGAACGGTCGGGCGGAACGCTGAACGGCGAGACGCTGGCGCGGCGCATCCGCCGCTCGACCATGGCGTGCCGCTCGTCGCCGATCATCATGGTGACGGCCGAAGCCACGGCCGCCGCCATCAAGGGCGCCCGCGACGCCGGGGTGCACGAGTTTTTGAGAAAGCCGTTCACGACGGGCGACCTGTTCAAACGGGTCGAGAACGTGGCGCTGAAGCCGCGGCCCTGGGTCGAGGCGGTCGGCTATGTCGGGCCGGACCGGCGGCGCTTCAACTCGGGCGAGTTCTCGGGCGCGAAGAAGCGTCGGGGCGACGCCGCCGCGGATTCGGTCGAGACCGTGCGGGACCAGGCGGCGCGCATCCTGGTCGCGGCCTTGTCGCAGTTCGACCAGGACCCGGCGCAGGCGACGCGCGCCATCCGGCAGCAGGCGGAGACGCTAAAGGCGGTGGCGGTCAAGACGGCCGACGCCAAGCTGGCGATCGCGGCGGGCGGGCTGGAGGCCTATATGGCCGCCGGATCGGTGACCAAGCTGGGGCTGACGGCGCCGATCGGCGCGATCATGACCCTGGCGCAGCCTGCGCCGACGGCGATGGCGCGGGCGTCCTGACAGGGACGGCTTGATCGAAGCCGAGGCCCCCCCCCGCGAGCGGGGGAGGGTTGGATCAGGCGTCGACCAGGTTTCGCTCCTCGGCGGCGGCGCGCATGGCCTTCTGCAGCTTCTCGAAGGCGCGGACCTCGATCTGGCGGACGCGTTCGCGCGACACGCCATACTGGCCGGCGAGCTCTTCCAGGGTGACGGGGTCGTCCTTGAGGCGGCGTTCGGTGAGGATGTGCTTCTCGCGGTCGGTCAGCTCTTCCATGGCCTCTTGCAGGAGGCTCATGCGGATGCCCTTTTCCTCGTCCTCGGCCAGCTGGGTTTCCTGGGACACCGCCGTGTCGTCGGCCAGCCAGTCCTGCCATTCGCTTTCGCCGTCGGCGCGCAGCGGCGCGTTCAGCGAGGCGTCGCCGCCGAGGCGGCGGTTCATGTTGGTGACCTCTTCCTCGGTCACGCCCAGCTTGGTGGCGATGGCGGCAAGGTGTTCGGGGTGGAGGTCGCCTTCCTCGAAGGCCGAGATCTGGCTCTTGGCCTTGCGCAGGTTGAAGAACAGCTTCTTCTGGGCGGCGGTGGTGCCCATCTTCACGAGCGACCAGCTGCGCAGGATGTATTCCTGGATCGAGGCGCGAATCCACCACATGGCGTAGGTGGCCAGGCGGAAGCCCTTGTCCGGGTCGAACTTCTTGACGGCCTGCATCAGGCCGACGTTGCCCTCGGAAATCACTTCGCCGATCGGCAGGCCATAGCCGCGATACCCCATGGCGATCTTGGCCACGAGACGAAGGTGCGAGGTCACGAGACGGTGGGCGGCTTCGGGGTCCTGATGCTCGGACCAGCGCTTGGCGAGCATGAACTCCTCGTCCTTGGTCAGCATCGGAAACTTGCGGATTTCCGTCAGATAACGGGACAGTCCCTGTTCAGGCGACATCACCGTGAGCGTATTGTTGGCAGCCATATGGTCCCTCCGACCGTCTTGAACGAGCGGGCTCTTCGTCATCGACCACGACCGTGCGCCGACGTCTCACCCCTCAACGGCTCAAGTAGCGATCAGGCGCCGCCATTTTTAGAGGCGGATTGTCACACGAAAGCGTGACCGTTGCCCGGGCGCCACTCGCGCCAATCGATGTCCCATATAGAACTTGGTCAGTTGCTATTCAAGACCCGCATGGGGGGCGGCTCAAATTCCCAGAATGCCGCGATAGGTCGGGTGAACGACATCGGCGTGTTCGGGGTGTTTTTGCAGATAGGCGGAGAAGAAGGGGCAGACCGGCAGGATCAGCAGGTCGCGGGCCTTGGCGTCGGCCAGGACGTGTTTCGCCAGGCGGCTGGCGATGCCCTGGCCTTCGAGGCGCGCAGGAACGAGGGTCTCGGTGATCATCAGATTGGGCGGCGAGAGATTGTAGGTGACGACCGCCACCTCGCCCTCGACAGGCAATTCGTAGCGGTTCAGCTCGGCGTTATCGCGGATTTCGGGATCGGACATGGGGGAACTCAGAGTTCGGCGAGCAGGGCTTCCAGCCGAAGCATATCAGCGGGCGGATCAGTTTCGAAGCGGAGCCGTTCGCCGGTGACGGGATGGACGAAACCCAGGACCGCGGCGTGCAGCGCCTGGCGGGTCAGGCCCGCCTGGGCGATGGCGGCGCGGACGGGGGCGGCGGGGCTGCCCGAGCCATAGGTCGCATCCCCCAGGATGGGCGAACCCCTGGACGACAGGTGGACGCGGATCTGGTGGGTGCGGCCGGTGTGAAGCGTGCAGGCGACGCGGGCGGCGAGCGGCGCGCCACCGGCCCGGGTCGGTTGGCCGAAGGTGGTCTGGACGACATAGTCGGTGATCGCCTCGCGCCCGCCGGCGCGCAGGACGGCCATCTTCTTGCGGTCGCCGGACGAGCGGCCGATGCGGGTTTCGATCCGGCCGCTTGGAGGCGACAGGGCGCCGCGCGTCAGGGCGATGTAGGTGCGTTCGATGTCGTGGGTCGCGAACAGGGCGGACAGGCCCTGGTGGGCGCGGTCGGTCTTGGCGGCGACCATGACGCCGGAGGTGTCCTTGTCCAGTCGGTGGACGATGCCGGGTCGGGCCACGCCGCCGATGCCCGACAGACTGGCTCCGCAATGGGCCAGGAGGGCGTTGACCAGGGTGCCGGTCTCGGACCCCGGCGCCGGGTGGGCGGCCATGCCGGACGGCTTGTCGATGACGATCAGGTCGGCGTCCTCGTAGAGGACGGTCAGGGGGATGGCCTCGGGCTGGGGCGTCGCGGGCGCGACGGGCGGAAGGGCGACGGCGTAGAGGCCGGGCTGGGCCTTGGCCGAACCGCCGGTCACGGGCTGACCGTCGCGGGTGACGGCCCCTTCGGCCAGCAGGGCCTGAAGGCGTGCGCGCGACAGGGACGGAAAGGCCTCGGCCAGGGCCTTGTCAAGGCGGACGCCGGGCGCGTCGATGGGGGCCGTCAGCACCTCAGCCGCATCCGGCAGGGCGTCGTCGTCGTCGATCGGTTCGGGATTGGACAAGGGGCCTCCGACGGGCGGTCTAGCATGATCGACGCGGCAGACCAGCTTGGCCATGGCGCGGCCATGATCGGCGGGGCATTCTGGGGCGAAATCTTGGGGGAGGGACATGAAGCGGGCGCTGATCGCAGGGGTGTTCGTGGGCGCGGCGGGGCTGCTGGGAAGCTGCACCACCATGAGCAAGGACGAATGCCTGGCCGGGGCCTGGGGCGAGAAGGGCTATGCGGACGGGGCGGCGGGCTATCCGATGACGCGGCTGGACGACCACGCCAAGGCCTGCGCCAAATATGAGATCGCGCCCAATCCGGCGGCCTATGAATCGGCGCGCGAGGATGGATTGCGGACCTATTGCACCGCGCGGCGCGGATGGGACGAGGGGCGGTCGGGCGATGCCTATTACGGCGTCTGTCGGCCGGAGGAGGAGGCGGTGTTCCTGCCGGCCTATGAGGACGGCCTCAGGCTGCACACGATCGAGGAGGCGGTCCGGACGGCGCAAGGCGCATTGTCCAGCGCCGAGGCGCGGATCAAGGACCGTCAGGACAAGCTGGAAGCCAAGCAGCGCGAACTGCGACAGAGCGGCCTGACGGACGAGGCGCGCCAGCGCATCCGGGATCGGATAGAGGAAGTGCGCGGCGAGATCCGCAACGCGCGCCGCGACGCCCGTGACGCGCGCGGGGCGCTGGACGATGCGCGGCGGGAGGCGGACCGGGCGCGGTTCCTGCTGAGAGGCCGCTACCCGGTCTGAGACGGATCAGGCGGCCTTTACGGACGCGCCGCGGAAGGACGGGTCCAGGTCGCCCGAGGCGTAGCGCTTGGCCATCTGGGCGGTGGAGAGCGGGCGGATCTTGGACGCCTGGCCCTCGCAGCCGAACTGGAGGTAACGCTCCATGCAGAGCTTCTTCATCGCCTCCTTGGCGGGCTTCAGATAGGCGCGGGGGTCGAACTCGTTCGGCTTTTCGACCAGCACCTTACGCACTGCGGCGGTGATGGCCATGCGGTTGTCGGTGTCGATGTTGACCTTGCGCACGCCGTGCTTGATGCCGCGCTGGATTTCCTCGACCGGCACGCCCCAGGTTTGGGGCATCTGGCCGCCATAGGCGTTGATCATGTCCTGCAGGTCCTGCGGCACGGACGAGGAACCGTGCATCACCAGGTGGGTGTTGGGCAGGCGGCGGTGGATTTCCTCGATCACATTCATAGCCAGGACCTCGCCGTCGGGCTTCCTGGTGAACTTGTAGGCGCCGTGGCTGGTGCCCATGGCGATGGCGAGCGCATCGACCTTGGTGGCGGCGACGAAATCGACGGCCTGGTCCGGGTCGGTCAGCAGTTGCGAATGATCCAGCTTGCCCTCGAAGCCGTGACCATCCTCGGCCTCGCCCATGCCGGTTTCCAGCGAGCCCAGCACGCCCAGTTCGCCTTCGACCGAGACGCCGCAGCTATGGGCCATTTCGGTGACGCGGCGGGTGACCTCGACATTGTATTCGTAGCTGGCGGGGGTCTTGGCGTCCTCTTCCAGAGAGCCGTCCATCATGACGCTGGTGAAACCGTACTGGATGGCGGTGGCGCAGGTCGCCGGGCCGTTGCCGTGGTCCTGGTGCATGCAGACCGGGATGTGCGGATAGAGCTCGGCCAGGGCGTCGATCAGCTTGGCCAGCACGATGTCGTTGGCGTAGTTCCGGGCGCCGCGCGAGGCCTGGATGATGACCGGGGCGTTGACCTCGTGGGCCGCCTCCATGATCGCCAGGCCCTGCTCCATGTTGTTGATATTATAGGCCGGCAGGCCGTAGTCGTTCTCCGCCGCATGGTCGAGCAGCTGTCGCAGCGTGATGCGCGCCATTATCGTAGTCTCCTGAGCCGATAGTCTTTTTTGATTGGGCAAGAGATTAGCGGCGACACGCGGCGAAGTCACGTCGCGTTACAGCCATGAGGGGGCGCTGCGATGATAGACCCCGGCCCGTGGTTTGCTTGTATCGCCGCCTCGGGCGATCACGATTCTGGCAGGCGGCTTGTGAGGATCGCCTTCAGCGTGTGAGATTGTCCATCTTGAGATGGTGGAGGCGTCTATATGCGTGTCGTTTTTGCTGTTGCTCTGGCTCTGGGATTGGCGGGATGCGCAAGCACGCCGCGCGTCGATTGGGCGAAAACCGCCAACAGCGTGCTGGAAGGCGTCTGCCGGCAATCATCGCAATGCGACGTCCCGGCCTGCCGCGACCCGCAAGCGAGGTCGGGATCCTGTGACAACCCCTACCCGGGGCAGTACGGTCGAGCCCACGCTCCGGCCACTATCCCCTGAGGGCCTCGACGCCGGGCAGGACCTTGCCCTCCATCCATTCCAGGAAGGCGCCGCCGGCGGTGGAGACGAAGGTCATGTCGTCCGACACGCCCGCGTGATTCAGGGCCGCGACCGTGTCGCCGCCGCCCGCGACGGCGATCAGGGCGCCGGACTTCGCCCGTTCGGCCGCGTGCCTGGCGGCGGCGACCGTGGCGGCGTCGAAGGGCGGAACCTCGAAGACGCCCAGCGGGCCGTTCCAGATCAAGGTCTTGGAGGCGTCCATGGCGGCGTTCAGGCGGGCGACGGTCTCGGGGCCCGCGTCCAGGATCTTGTCGTCGGCGGACAGGGCGTCGCCGGTCCTGACCGTGCGGGCGTCGGCGCCGGGCTTCACCTCGGTCGCCACCACGACATCGACGGGCAGCAGCAGTTCGCAGCCCTTGGCCGCGGCCTCGGCCATGATCTCGCGCGCCGTGTCGGCCATGTCTTTCTCGGCCAGCGAGCCGCCGATATCGACGCCTTGGGCATAGAGGAAGGTGTTGGCCATGCCGCCGCCGATGGCGAGCCGGTCCAGCTTGCCGACCAGGTTCTTCAGCAGGTCCAGCTTGGTCGAGACCTTGGAGCCGCCGACAATGCCGATGACCGGCTTCTGCGGCTTGCCCAGGGCGGCGTCCAGGGCGTCCAGTTCGCGACGCATGGATTCGCCGGCGTAGGCGGGGATGTGGTGGGCGATTCCCTCGGTCGAGGCATGGGCGCGGTGGGCGGCCGAGAAGGCGTCGTTGACATAGAGGTCGCCGAGGTCCGCCAGCTTTTGCGCGAAGACGGGATCATTGGCCTCTTCCGCCGCGTGGAAGCGCACGTTTTCCAGCAGGACCACGCCGCCGGCGTCCAGATCGCGGATCGCCTCGACGGCGGGGCCGCCGATGCAGTCTTCGGCGAAACGGACGGGCGCGCCCAGCAGTTCCTCCAGCGGCTGGACGACGGGCCTCAGGCTCATCGACGGGACGCGCTGGCCCTTTGGGCGGTCGAAGTGGGCCAGCAGCGCGACCTTGGCGCCCGCGTCGCGCAGGCGCTGGATCGTCGGCAGGGCGACGCGCAGCCGGGTGTCGTCCGTGACCTTGCCGTTCTCCATCGGGACGTTGAAGTCGACGCGGACCAGGGCGGTCTTGCCGGCGAGGTCTTTTGCGTCGTCGAGGGTGCGGAAGGTCATGACATTCTCCCCCCGCTCATCCCCGCGAAAGCGGGGACCCAGTCCTTTAGCAAGGCATGACGGCTGGGATCATGAGCGGTGCGATATTGGCTGGGCCGATCGCCCAAAGAACTGGGTCCCCGCTTTCGCGGGGATGAGCGGAATGAATAAGCCTTACAGGAACTTCGCCATCACCAGGGCCGTGTCGGCCATGCGGGTCGCGAAGCCCCATTCGTTGTCATACCAGCTCAGAACGCGGGCCAGCTTGCCGTCGACGACCTGGGTCTGGGGCAGGGCGGCGGTGGAGGAGGCGGCGATGTGGTTCAGGTCGTGCGACACCAAGGGGTCGGTCGTCGTGAACAGGACGCCCTTCATGGCGCCGTCGGCGGCGGCCTGGAGCGCGGCGTTGATCTCTTCCACCGTCGTTTCGCGGCCGGCGACCACCTTCAGGTCGATGACCGAGACGTTGGGGGTCGGGACGCGGATCGAGGAACCGTCCAGCTTGCCCTTCAGCTCAGGCAGGACCAGGCCCAGGGCCTTGGCGGCGCCGGTCGAGGTCGGGATCATCGACAGGGCGGCGGCGCGGGCGCGGTAGAGATCCTTGTGCATCGTGTCCAGCGTCGGCTGGTCGCCGGTGTAGGAGTGGATGGTGGTCATATAGCCGCGCTCGATGCCGAACAGGTCGTTCAGCACTTTGGCGACCGGGGCCAGGGCGTTGGTGGTGCACGAGCCGTTGGACACCACGATGTCGTCGGCGGTCAGGGTCTCGTGGTTGACCTTGAAGACGATGGTCTTGTCGGCGCCGTCGGCGGGGGCCGAGACCAGGACGCGCTTGGCGCCGGCCTTCAGGTGGGCGCTGGCCTTGTCTTTGGAGGTGAAGATGCCGGTGCACTCGAACGCGATGTCGACGTTCAGGTCCTTGTGCGGCAGGTTGGCCGGGTCGCGCTCGGCCGTGACCTTGATCTTGCCGGCGCCGACGTCGATCCAGTCCTCGCCCGTCGTCACCACGCCGGGGAAGCGGCCGTGCACCGAATCGTAGCGGAACAGGTGGGCGTTGGTCTCGACCGGGCCCAGGTCGTTGATCGCCACGACTTCGATGTCCTTGCGGCCATGCTCGATGATCGAGCGAAGGACGAGGCGGCCGATGCGGCCGAAGCCATTGATGGCGACGCGGACGGTCATGGGATGGTTCCTCTGAGCGGTGATTTTATCGTTGGCGTTTCAATGGCCGCGCGCGCCGTGCGTTTCAACCCCGAGGACGTCACATCGGGCGATCAACTGTTACGCCCAGGCCGGCTGCGGCAAGAAACACCCCCGATGCGGATGTTTTGGTCCGACAGAGCAAAATTCTTGCTTATGCGGGTTGCTTCGGTTCGGGCGGTGTGGTTTCTTGCCGTCAGAACAGGGAGCCGCCCGTGGCCACGATGACGCGCGCATTGATGAAGGGACGCACCGCCAAGGCGGTCGCGGCCGTTCGCGCGCCGATCGGCCTGGAAGCCCTGACCGTACTCATTCTCACCGTACTCCTTGGCCTGCTTACGCAAGCGGCGTGGATGTACGCGACCTGACCTAAACGAAATCAGGATCGCCTCGCACCACCCCGCTCCCGAAAGGAAGCGGGGTTTTTCGTGCTTGGCGGTTCGAAACGAACCGGACCGATGACGCAAGATTCTACCTCAGAACCCAGGAAGCCGAACGCGCGCAGCGCGGCGGTGACGGCTGGCCCCAACCGGGCCGCGGCTCGCTCGTATTTGCGGGCCGCGGGCATGCAGGACGCCGATTTCGACAAGCCGATGATCGGCATCGTCAACACCTGGTCGACGGTCACGCCGTGCAACATGCACCTGGACCGGCTGGCCCGGGACGTGCGGGCGGGGATTGTCGCGGCGGGCGGCTATCCGGTCGATTTCAACACCATCGTCGTCACCGACGGCATCTCCATGGGCACGGCGGGGATGAAGGCGTCGCTGATCAGCCGCGAAGTCGTCGCCGACTCCATCGAACTGGCCATCGAGGGGCACCAGCTGGACGGCGTCGTCTGCATCGTCGGCTGCGACAAGACGATCCCGGCGGCGGCCATGGCCCTGGCCCGGATGGATATCCCCGGCCTGGTCTATTACGGCGGCACCATCCTGCCGGGCGTCATCGGGACCAAGGAGGTCTCGGTTCAGGAGGTGTTCGAGGCCATCGGCGCCCATTCGGCGGGCACGCTGGACGACGCGGGCCTGAAGGCGGTCGAGAGCGCGGTCTGCCCTGGCGCGGGCGCCTGCGGCGGCCAGTTCACCGCCAACACCATGGCGATGGCCCTGTCGGTCATGGGCATCAGCCCCATGGGCGCAAACGACGTTCCCGCCGTCGATCCGAACAAGGCGGCCGAAGGCGAGCGCTGCGGCCGTATCATCGTCGAGCGCGTCTTCGCCGGCGACACGGCGCGCAAATACATCACCCGCGCCAGCCTGAAGAACGCCGCCGTGGCGGTTTCCGCCTCGGGCGGTTCGACCAATGCGGTCATGCACCTGACGGCCATCGCCGCCGAGGCCGGCGTCGATTTCGGCGTCGAGGACTGCCACCAGGCCTGCATCGAGGCGCCGGTCATCTGCGACCTGAAGCCCGGCGGCCGCTTCCTGGCCTCGCACCTGTTCGCGGCGGGCGGCACGCGCCTGGTCGCGCAACGGATGGCCGAGGCGGGCAAGATCGTGAACACCCCGACCGTCACCGGCCGCAGCCTGTTCGCCGAGGCCGCCGAGGCCGAGGAAACGCCCGGCCAGGTGGTCGTGACCAGTTTCGACGCCCCGGTCATGGAACGCGGCAGCTACGCCGTCATCTATGGCGACGTCGCCCCGGAAGGCGCGGTCATCAAGCTGACGGGCCACAAGGTCGATGTGTTCGAAGGCCCGGCCTGCGTCTTCGACAGCGAGGAAGACGCCTTCCACGCCGTGCAGGACGGCTCGGTCGGCGAAGGCGACGTCATCATCATCCGCTACGAAGGCCCCAAGGGCGGCCCCGGCATGCGCGAGATGCTGCAGGTCACTGCCGCCCTGAAGGGCCGCAAGATCGACAATGTCGCCCTGATCACCGACGGCCGTTTCTCGGGCGCAAGCTACGGCTTCGTCGCCGGGCACGTTTCGCCGGAAGCCGCCGTCGGCGGCCCGATCGCCCTCATTCGCGATGGTGACCGCATCACCATCGACGTCACGAACCGCCGGATCGACGTCAACGTCGACCTGGCGACGCGCCGGACGGGCTTTACGCCCCACGTGGTCCGTCCGGCGCGAGGCGTCTTCGCCAAATACCGCGCCTCGGTCGCCTCGGCCGCCCAGGGCGCGGTCACCATCCCCAATCCGCCGCCGGCTCAGGTCCCCGACCTTGGCCAGGCATCCGCCAAGACAACCGCTGCTCAGGACGCCTGAACCCCCATGGCCATCACCATCTACACCAACGAAGACATTCGCCCCGGCGCGATCGCCGGCCAGCGCATCGCCATCATCGGCTATGGCTCGCAGGGCCGCGCCCATGCGCAGAACCTGCGCGACAGCGGCCATGACGTGGTCGCCGGCGTCCGTCACGGCGGCACGGGCTGGAAGCACGCGACCGAGGACGGCGTGCCGGCCGCCGAGCCGGCCGAGGCCGTCAAGGGCGCAGACATCATCGCCATCCTGACCCCGGACATGATCCAGGGCGAAGTCTATCGCGAGGTCATCGAGCCGAACGCCAAGGAGGGTTCGGCCCTGCTGTTCGCCCACGGCTTCTCGATCATCTACGAACGCATCACCCCGCGCGCCGATATGGACGTCATCCTGGTCGCGCCCAAGGGGCCGGGCGATCTGGTCCGTCGCGAGTTCCAGCGCGGGCGCGGCGTGCCGTCGCTGTTCGCCATCGAAAAGGACGTCACGGGCAAGGCGCGCGACCGGGCCATGGGCTACGCCAAGGGCAATGGCGGGGCGACCGGCGGCCTGCTGGAGACCACCTTCCGCGAGGAGACCGAGACCGACCTGTTCGGCGAACAGGCCGTCCTGTGCGGCGGCGCCAAGGAACTGGTCATGCAGGGCTTCAACACCCTGGTCGAGGCCGGCTACCAGCCCGAGATCGCCTATTTCGAATGCCTGCACGAGCTGAAGCTGATCGTGGACCTGTTCTACGAAGGCGGCATCTCCAAGATGCACCACTTCATCTCGGAAACGGCCAAATACGGCGCCGTCGCCAGCGGCCCGCGCGTGGTCAACGAAGAGACCAAGGCCCGCATGAAGACCATCCTGGACGAGATCCAGGACGGCACCTTCGCCCGCAACTGGATCGCCGAGAACGACGCCGGCAAGCCGCAGTACGAAGCCTGGCTGAAGGCCGACCGCGAGAGCCAGATCGAACAGGTCGGCGCCCGCCTGCGCGAACGCATGGCGTGGCTGAACACGCCCAAGTCCGCAGCGGCCTGAGCCAGACCTGAAAGACCGGATGACCGTGATGACCGCCGCCGCCTTCAAATCCTCAGCCGAGGCCGCCCCCCGATCGGGGGCGCGCCTGCTGGTCTCCACCCTGGAGAGGCTGGGCGTGGAGGTGGTGTTCGGCTATCCGGGCGGCGCCATCATGCCGGTCTATGACGCCCTGGCCGGGTCGAGGCTGAAGCACATCCTGGTCCGCCACGAACAGGGCGCGGCCTTCGCCGCCGACGCCTATGCGCGCAAGAGCGGCAAGGTCGGGGTGTGCATGGCGACGTCCGGTCCGGGCGCCACCAATCTGATCACCGGCATCGCCAATGCGATGATGGACTCCGTGCCGATGGTCTGCATCACCGGCAATGTCCCACAAGGGGTGATGGGCACCGACGCCTTCCAGGAAATCGACATCCTGGGCGTCACCCTGCCGATCGTGAAACATTCGATCCTGGTCCGTTCGGCCGCCGAGGTTCCCGCCGCGATCGAGGAGGCTTTCCACATCGCCGCCTCGGGTCGCCCTGGTCCGGTCCTGGTGGACCTGCCCAAGGACGTGCAGTTTGAGACGACCAGCGAAGACTTCGGCTTCCACATCCCCAACGACACGACCCGCGTCGATCACGACGCCATAGCCGCCGCCGAGGCCGCGATCCGGGCGGCGAGGAAGCCGCTGGTCTATGTCGGCGGCGGGGTGAAGATCGGCCGGGCGACCCAGGCGCTGCGCGATTTCGTCGGCGTGACCGGCATCCCGCAGGTCTCGACGCTGAACGCCCTGGGCACCGTCCCGACCGATGCGCCGGGGATGCTGGGCATGTTGGGGATGCACGGGACGCGCGCGGCCAACCATGCGGTTCAGGATTCCGACCTGCTGATCGTCGTCGGGGCCCGTTTCGACGACCGGGCGACCGGCAAGCTGGCTGAGTTCGCGCCGAACGCCCGCATCGTCCACTTCGACATCGACGCGTCGGAAGTCGGCAAGCTGCGCGCGGCCAATGTCGCCGTCGTCGGCGAACTGAAGGAGGCGGTTGAGGCCCTGACCGGCCGGCTGCGGGCCGGGGCGCCGCTGGACATCCAGTCATGGGCGGACGACTGCGCCCGCTCCGCAACCAACGCCGCCTTCCGCTATGACGCGCCGGGCGAGGGGGTCTATGCGCCGGCCCTGCTGAAGGAAATCTCGGAAGCGGCGGGCGATGATTTCGTCGCCGCCTGCGATGTCGGCCAGCATCAGATGTGGGCGGCCCAGCACTGCCGTTTTTCCCGGCCGGAGGCGCATATCACCTCGGGCGGCCTGGGGGCCATGGGATTCGGCCTGCCCGCCGGCATCGGCGCCAAGCTGGCCGATCCGTCCGCGACGGTCGTCACCATCGCCGGCGACGGCGGCTTCATGATGAACATCCAGGAGCTGGCGACGCTGAAGCGTTACGGCATCCCGCTGAAGATCGTGCTGATCGACAACGCCTCCCTGGGCCTGGTGCGCCAGTGGCAGGAGCTGTTCTTCGCCGAGAACTATTCCGAGATCGACCTGTCCGACAATCCGGACTTCGTGAAGGTCGCCGAAGCCTTCGGCGTCGAAGCCTTCCGCATCGATCGCCGCGATCAGGTGTCGGACGGCATCCAGCGCCTGCTGGCCGCCGACGGCCCCTGCCTGGCCCATGTGGTCATCGATTCCCGAGACAATGTCTGGCCGCTGGTTCCGCCGGGCAAGAGCAATGCTGAAATGATGGAGGGCTCCTGAGATGAGCGACACGATCCACATCCAGATCGACCGCGCGGACGGTTCGCTTCAGCGTCTCATCGGCCTGGTGGAACGCCGGGGCTTCCACATCGACGGCATGAGCATGGCCGACGTCCCCGGTTCTGGGGGCGCCTTCCGCCACATCGCCCTGACCGTGCGCGGTCGTGACGCCGGGCGCTGCATGGACAATCTGGGCCGCCAGATCGACCGGCTGTTCGGCGTTCGCCGCATCTCGAACGACATTATCCAATCCGAGGCTGCGTGATGACCACCGGGGACAACCGAGTATCGGGCGTATCGCGAACCGCCGAGATCGCCGCCGATCCGAACCGCGTCATCATCTTCGACACGACGATGCGGGACGGCGAGCAGGCTCCGGGCTTCTCCATGAGCGCCCAGGCCAAGGTGAAGATGGCCCAGGTCCTGAGGGACCTGGGCGTCGACGTCATCGAGGCCGGCTTCGCCGCCGCCTCGCCGGGCGACGAGGACTGCATCCGCCGCGTGGCGGGCGAGGTGGAAGGGCCGGTCTTCTGCTCGCTGTCGCGCGCCAACGAGAAGGACATCGACGCCAGCTTCCGCGCCCTGCAACCGGCGCCCAGGGCCAACCGCCGCTGCCACGTCTTTCTGGCCACCAGCCCCATCCATCGGGCGGCCAAGCTGAAGATGTCGACCAACGAGGTGCTGTCCACCGCCGTCCGTTCGGTGGAATATGCGGCCAGCCTGTTCGACGACGTGGAGTTCTCGGCCGAGGACGCCTTCCGCACCGAGCCGGAGTTCCTCGCCGACGTGCTGGAGGCCGCCGCCGACGCCGGCGCGCGGACGCTGAACGTGCCCGACACCGTCGGCTATGCGACGCCGGAGGAGGTGCGCGAGCGGTTCGCCTTCCTGGCCGCCCGCATCAAGGCGCGCCATCCGCAGGTGATCTTCTCGGCCCACTGCCACGACGACCTGGGCATGGCGGTCGCCAACTCCCTGGCCGCCGTCGAGGGCGGGGCGCGGCAGATCGAGGGCGCGATCAACGGGATCGGCGAACGGGCGGGCAACGCCTCGATCGAGGAAGTGATCATGGCCTTGCAGGTGCGCGGCGACCGCTATGGCGTCACGACCGGCGCCGACAGCCGCCATCTGGTGCGGGCCTCCAAGATTCTGTGCGAGATCACCGAGACCGTCATCGCCCGCAACAAGTCGGTGGTGGGGATCAACGCCTTCGCCCACGAGGCCGGGATCCACCAGCACGGCATGCTGGCCGACAGCCGCACCTATGAGATCATGCGTCCCCAGGACGTGGGCTTCGAGGGCAGCTGGTTCGTGCTGGGCAAGCACTCGGGCCGTCACGCCATCGCCAAGCGCGCCGAGACGATCGGCCGCCCCCTGGAGGGGGAGCGCCTGGCCGCGGTGGTCGCCGGCTTCAAGCAACGCGCCGACCAGATCGGCGAGATCAACGATACGGAACTGATCGCCATCATCGACCGGGTCGACGGCGTTTCAGTGGAACAGGATGAAATCTATGCAGCCGTTGGCTGAGACTATCTGGATCAACGGCGAACTGACGCCGTGGGCCGACGCGAAGATCCACGTCATGAGCCATGCGCTCCACTATGGCACCTCGGTGTTCGAGGGCATCCGCGTCTATGACACGCCGAACGGGCCGTGCGGATTCCGCCTGCGCGAGCACGTCCGCCGCCTGTTCGACAGCGCGCGCATCTATCATATCCAGCTGCCCTATACCGAGGACGAACTGGTCGAGGCCTGTCAGGCGGTCGTGCGCTCCGAAGGGCTGCGCTCGGCCTATGTCCGGCCCATCGCCTTCCTGGGCCAGTGCGGCATGGGGGTGACGCCGGCGCCGCAGAACATGAACGTCGACATCGCCATCGCCGCCTTCCCCTGGGGGGCGTATCTGGGCGAGGAGGCGCTGGAGAAGGGCGTGGACGCCTGCGTCTCCAGCTGGAACCGCACGGCGCCGAACACCACCCCGTCGGCGGCCAAGGCGGGCGGCAACTATCTGTCGTCCTATCTGATCGGGCGCGAGGCCCGCGTCGGCGGCTTCGGCGAGGGCATCGCCCTGGGCGTCGACGGGCGCCTGTCCGAAGGAGCGGGCGAGAACCTGTTCGTGGTCAAGGACGGCCGGGTCATGACTCCGCCGGCCGCCAATTCCATCCTGATGGGCATCACCCGCGACAGCGTCATCAAGCTGGCGAAGGCGCAGGGCTATGAGGTCGTCGAACAGGCCATGCCGCGCGAGGCCCTGTATCTGGCCGACGAAATCTTCATGACCGGCACGGCGGCGGAGATCACGCCGGTCCGCTCGGTGGACGGCATTGCGACCCGCGCCGACGGGCCGGGGCCGGTGACCAAGGCGGTCAACAAGGCGTTCCGAGGCCTGTTCACGGGCGAGACGCCGGATACGTTCGGCTGGCTGGAACCGATTGGCGCGGCCACGGATAAACGAGTTCCCGAGTATGCCTGACTTCCACTTCCGCTCATCCCGGCGAAAGCCGGGACCCAGCGCTTTTGGTGGTCGGTGTTTCCATCAGGCGCGCGCTCTTGAACCCAGCCATCCTGCCCTGCGAAAGAACTGGGTCCCGGCTTTCGCCGGGATGAGCGGAGGAAGCGCATGAGCCCCCGCACCCTGTTCGACAAGGTCTGGGACGCTCACGTCGTGCGGTCGGAAACGGCCGAGACGCCGGGGGTGCTGTATATCGACCTGCACCTGGTCCACGAGGTCACCAGCCCGCAGGCCTTCAGCGAGATCGAGGCGCGCGGATTGAAGGTCCGCCGCCCCGACCGCACCTATGCGACGCTGGACCATTCGACCCCGACCCTGCCGGCGGGGCTGAACGGCCTGAAGCCCTATGTCACCGCCCAGGCCGAGGCCCAGGTGCACACGCTGGAGCGGAACTGCACCGCCCACGGCGTGCCGCTGGCAGGTTGGGACTCTGACGACCGGGGCGTGGTCCATGTCATGGGGCCGGAACTGGGCCTGACGCAGCCGGGGATGACGGTGGTGTGCGGCGACAGCCATACGGCGACGCACGGCGCCTTCGGAGCCCTGGCCTTCGGCATCGGCACGTCGGAAGTCGGCCATGTGCTGGCGACCCAGTGTCTGCTGCAACGCAAGGCCAAGGCCATGCGGGTGACGGTGGACGGCCGCCTGCAGCCGGGCGTATCGGGCAAGGACGTCGCCCTGGCCGTCATCGCCGCCATCGGCTTCGGCGGCGGCACCGGCTATGTCATCGAATACGCCGGCGAGGCGGTGCGGTCGCTGGACATGGAAGGGCGGATGACCCTGTGCAACATGTCCATCGAGGCCGGCGCCCGTGCGGGCATGATCGCGCCGGACCGGACGACCGTCGACTGGCTGCGCGGCAGGAAGCACGCACCCGCCGACTATGAAAAGGCGGCGGCCGAATGGCTGACGTTGGCGACCGATCCGGGCGCTGTCTTCGACAAGGAGGTCGTGATCGACGGCGCAGCCATCCGTCCGATGGCGACCTGGGGCACGACGCCGGACGCCGGGGCGCCGATCGGCTCGCCCGTGCCGCAGCCGCAGTCGGATTCGGACCGCAAGGCCATCGCCTATATGGGGTTCACCGCGGGCGAGGCGACGACCAGCCAGCCGGTGGACGTGGTCTTCATCGGCTCTTGCACCAATGGCCGCCTGCCCGACCTACGCGCCGCCGCCGAGGTGCTGCGCGGGCGCAAGGTCAAGCCGGGCCTGCGCATGCTGGTCGTGCCGGGGTCCGAGGCCGTGCGCCGCGACGCCGAAGCCGAAGGCCTGCACGAGGTCTTCATCGCCGCCGGGGCCGAATGGCGCATTCCGGGCTGTTCGATGTGCATCGCCATGAACGGCGATTTCGTCGCGCCGGGGCAGTTGGCTGTCTCGACCTCCAACCGCAATTTCGAGGGGCGCCAGGGCAAGGACGCCCGCACCATCCTGGCCAGCCCGGCGACGGCGGCGGCGACGGCGGTGGCCGGCGTCCTGACCGATCCGCGCGTCTATCTGGACGAGGTGGAGCATGTCTGAACCGTTCACCACCCTGACCTCGAAGACGGTCACCCTCAGCCAAGCCAATATCGACACCGACCAGATCATCCCCGCGCGCTTCCTGACCACCACGACGCGCGAGGGGCTGGGCAAGGCCGCCTTCTATGACTGGCGCTACGAAGCCGACGGTTCGGAAAAGCCCGAGGCCATCCTGAACCGCATCGATCCGGCCGAGCACCGCATCCTGCTGGCGGGCCGGAACTTCGCCTGCGGCTCGTCGCGCGAACATGCGCCCTGGGCGCTGTACGACTATGGCTTCCGGGCGGTGATCTCGACCGAGATCGCTGACATTTTTACATCGAACGCGCTGAAAAACGGCCTTCTGCCCATCGTCGTCAGCCAAGCCGTCTGGGACGATCTGGCGTCGCAGCCTGACCAGCCGGTGACGATCGACCTCCAGGCCAACGAGATCCGGCGCGGCAATGCGCACCCCGTGCCGTTCGGGGTCGAATCCTTCGCCCGTCAATGCCTGCTGGACGGGGTGGACACCCTGGGCTGGCTGCAATCAAACATGCCCGAGATCGAAGCCTTCGAGCGTTCGAGAGAGACCGTCCGATGACCAACGCCGCCCCCAAGATCTACAATATCGTCCTGCTGCCCGGAGACGGCGTCGGGCCGGAGGTGACACGCGCCGCCCGCGACGTCCTGGCGGTCATCGGCGACTTCTACGGCCATACGTTCAGCTTCACCGAACACCTGATCGGCGGCGCGGCCATCGACGAGACCGGCGACCCCTTGCCGGAAACGACGCGCGCGGCCTGCATCGCTTCGGATGCGGTCCTGCTCGGCGCGGTCGGCGGCCCCAAGTGGGACGGCGGCAAGGCGCGGCCGGAACAGGGGCTGTTGGCGATCCGCAAGGCCATGGGGCTGTTCGCCAACCTGCGTCCCTTGCAGGTCTCTCCGGTGCTGGCGCACCGTTCGCCCCTGAAGAAGGAGATCGTCGAGGGCGTCGACCTGATCGTCTTCCGCGAACTGACGGGCGGGGTCTATTTCGGCAAGAAGACCCGCGACGAAAAGGGCGCCACGGACCTGTGCGAATATACGGTGGTCGAGATCGAGCGCGTCGCCCGCGCCGCCTTCCAGACCGCGCGCCAGCGTCGCGGCAAGGTCACCTCGGTCGACAAGGCCAACGTCATGGAGACCAGCCGCCTGTGGCGCGAGGTCGTGACCCGCATCCACGCCGAGGAATTCCCCGAGATCGCGCTGGAGCACGCCCTGGTCGATTCCATGGCCATGCACCTGATCAGGAAGCCGCGCGACTACGACGTCATCCTGACCGAGAACATGTTCGGCGACATCCTGTCGGACGAGATTTCGGTGCTGGGCGGCTCCATCGGCCTGCTGCCGTCGGCGTCGCTGGGCACGGAAGGGCCGGGGCTGTTCGAGCCGATCCACGGCTCGGCGCCCGACATCGCAGGACAGGACCTGGCCAATCCGGTCGGGGCGATCCTGTCGGCGGCCCTGCTGCTGCGCCACAGCCTGAAGCTGGAGGACGAGGCGGATTCGATCGAGGCCGCCGTCGCCGCCGTCCTGGCCGCCGGGGCCGTCACCGCCGACCTGGGCGGGGCGCTGGGCACGCGCGCGGCGACCGAGGCCGTCATTGACGCCATCCGCGCGATTCACTGGGCGGCGGCGCACCGGGTGCAGATGCACTGGGCCTGATCCCGTAAAAAAGCGCTGAACACGGGGCGAAATTTCTGCCTCGGAACCTTGGCTGTGGAGACACGAAAACGAGGCGGCTTACGCATGATCCGCATGGTTCGTGCGTTGGATGCTTTTTATTCGACGACCGTTGCAAGAAAGTTGCACCGATCGCCGCGAATCCCCTTGCGCGTCTCGCGATTGCAGTAAAACCTTCGCAACTGCGAGATTGCATAGGGGGTACTAGCTCATGTCGCAGGTCGGAAACCGACTCATCGGAGCCGCGGGGCTCCTTCTTCCCACACTCTGTCTATTGGCGGCGGGCGCCGCGAACGCGCAGGACGCCGCGCCGACCCTGCTGGCGCACCAGGCGGCGCTTGAACTGGACGGCGCCGGCACGGCCTGGCTGGGCACTTCAACGGCGCTAGTCCTGCTGATGACCCTGCCGGGCCTGGCCCTGTTCTACGGCGGGATGGTGCGAAAGAAGAACGTCATCGCCACCATCACCCAGTCGGTCGGCGTCTTCGCCGTCGTGACCCTGGTGTGGTTCATCGCCGGCTACAGCATCGCCTTCGGCGCCAACGCCGATCCGACGCTGCAGAAGGTCGTCGGCAACCTCGACATGCTGCTGCTCAGGGGCGTTACGCTGGAAACGGCCAACAGCCTGCTGCCGGGGATTCCGGAGTTCCTCTGGATCTCGTTCCAGCTGACCTTCGCCATCATCACCCCGGCCCTGATCACCGGCGCCTTCGCCGAGCGGTTCAAATATTCGGCCCTGCTGCTGTTCACCGCCCTGTGGTCGCTGCTGATCTATGCGCCGATCTGTCACTGGGTCTGGGGCGGCGGTTTCCTGGGCGACGCCGGCGTGCTGGACTTCGCCGGCGGCGCGGTCGTGCACGTCAACTCGGGCGTCGCGGGCCTCGTCTGCGCCATCGTCCTGGGCAGCCGCAAGGGCTATGGCGTCGAGCCGATCAATCCGCACAATCCGGTGCTGACGCTGATCGGCGCCAGCCTGCTGCTGGTGGGCTGGATCGGCTTCAACGCCGGCTCGGCGGGCGCGGCCGACGCCCTGATGGGCGTGGCTCTGATCAACACCCTGGTCGCCGCCGCCGCCGCCGCCCTGGCGTGGAAGGTGATCGAGGTCATCGAGAAGAAGAAGGTCTCGCTGATCGGCATGCTGTCGGGCATCGTCGCGGGTCTGGTCGGCATCACGCCGGCGGCCGGTTTCGTCGATCCGACGGGCGCCCTGATCATCGGCCTGGCCGCGGGCGTGGGCTGCTACGTCGCCTCGATCTGGCTCAAGAAGCTGCTGCGCTACGACGACTCGCTGGACGCCTTCGGCATCCACGGGGCGGGCGGCCTGATCGGCGCCCTGCTGACGGGCGTGCTGGCCACCACCGCGATCAACAGCGCATCGGAAGGGGCCAGCATCGTGCCCCAGGCGCTCGGTCTGATCTGGACCATCGTCTACAGCGCGGTCGGCACCTTCGTGATCCTGCTCATCTGCAAGTTCACCACGGGCCTGCGCGTGAGCGAGGCGGAAGAAGCCGCCGGCCTGGACACCTCGCTGCACGGCGAAGTCCTGGACCACTGACAGGGAGACCGGGCGCGGCTCCCATTCCCGCGCCCGGCCTTCTTTCCGGATTTCACGCCGGATATCTAAAAACAATACATAACAAGGGGATAGACCTATGAGGATTCGTGTTTTCCAGACGGCCTCCGCCGTCGCCGCGGCCGCCGCCCTGTTCGGCGCTGCTCCGGCCTTCGCCGATGAGGTTGCGTTCAACGTCGGCGTGACCAGCGACTACGTCTTCCGGGGGATCAGCCAGACCGACAAGGACCCGGCCATCCAGGGCGGCGTCGATTTCTCGACCGACAGCGGCTGGTACGGCGGCGCCTGGGCCTCGAATGTCGATTTCGGGGATTCCACCGACGCGGAGGTCGATATCTATGGCGGCTACACCACCGAGGCGGGCGGCTTCGCGCTGGACTTCGGGGCCATCGCCTACAGCTATGTCGGCTCGCCGGACGGCGTCAGCTATGACACCTTCGAACTGAAGGCCGCCGCATCGCGCGCCTTTGGTCCGGCGACCCTCGGCGCCGCCGTCTACTGGTCGCCCGATTCCTGGGGGGCGGACGGCACGCAGACCTATTACGAATTCAACGCCGCCTACACCGTCACCGACAAGATCGAGATTTCGGGCGCGATCGGCCGGCAGACCTTTGACGGGGACGACGACTACACCACCTGGAACGTCGGCGGCACCTACGCCCTGACCGACAAGCTGGGGATCGACGTCCGTTATCACGACACCAACATCAGCGGACTGGACGAACGGGTGAACGTCTCGCTCGTCTTCGGCTTCTGAGCCTTTCGGCCTGAAATGGACAAGGCCCCCGGCGTTACCGCCGGGGGCCTTTTCCTTAGCGGGCGTAGCGGTTCTCGACCGGCTCGTACCTGTCCCAGACCTTGCGATCGGCCAGGGACCGCAGCAGCTTCAGATATTCCGCATGGGTCCAGGCCAGGGGGGTGGCCGAGTCGGTGTTCTGGCCCAGGGCGTAGTCGTGCGGGGTCGGGTTTCCGACGCCGTCCCAGACCTGTTCGGCCAGCATCAGGCCGTCGTTGGCGAACCGCTCCATGCCGCGCACATAGGTGTTGCGCAGCGCCGCCAGATTGGCGTCCCACCAGCCCGGCTCGCTCGATCCGTCCTGCAGCAGGGCCGCCAGTTCGTAATGGCCGCGCTCGCCGGTGAAGAAGGGCCAGACCCGGCCGCGCTGGCCCGGCGACATCTCGCCGCCGACGCCGTAGTTGGCGCCCGTGACATGGTCCTCGCCATAGCCGTCGACGCCGTAACGCCGCCAGCCCGGCGTCTTGTCGCCCTCCGGCCCGAAGTCGTAGCGGACGCGATACAGCGGCTCCAGCGACGGATCGTCATAGACTTTCAGCGTCGCGGTGATGTGCGGATCGTTGGCGGCGCGCACGCCGTAGCGCACCAGCTCCAGGAAGCCGCCGTCGACCACGCGATCCTCTTCCGGCGCGATCTGGCCGTTGGCGGCGCCGATCGGGGCCTTGTCGTTCGGGTCCTCGTTCCGGCTGATGCGGACGAAGTAATGGCCGTCGCCGAGATCGCCGTTGGTCGTGAACATCCGGTCCTCGATCCTGGAGGCGTAGTTGTCGGCGGCCATCTGATAGCGGGTCGCGCCCGTCGCATCGCCCGAGGCCCGCGCCATTTCGGCCGCGACCGTCAGGCCGGCGACCACGGCGGCGGTGGTGGAGGGCGAATAGCCCTGCTGCTCCTCCCAGCGTTCCTGCTGGGTGAAGGGCGGCTTGATCTCGGCGTCGTTCCACAACAGGCCGACCTTGCCCCCGTCCACCAGGAAGTCGGCGGCGGGCTTGAGCATGGCGTTGTAGTGCTCGGTCATCTGGGCGTCCGACAGCCAGCCCAGCTTCCACAGGCGATAACCCAGCATGATCGGCATGGCCGTCTGGTCCAGCTGGACCGCGACCCATTCCAGTTCGCCGTCGACATGGGTCTTCTGCAGGAACCAGCCGCCGACGCCGGTGTTGCCGGGCGTGTTCGGCCCCACCTGCACCTGGGGCAGGTAGTTGAAGGCCGCCAACGGCGTCTCCTTGTCGCCCAGGGCCGCCAGCGCCATGGCCACCTGATAGAAGTCGCGCGGCCAGACGGCCTTGTAGCCGGTCGAGGACTTGGACGCGTCCACCGTGTCGCCCCACGGGTTCGACAGGCTGGCGATCAGGGCGCCGGCGTGAGTGCGGTCTTCCTGCACCTTCAGCATCAGGGCCGAGGCGTAGGCCAGCTTGCCGCCGTCGGTCGCCTGTTCGGCGATGCGCGGCAGTTCGGTGAGGGAGGCGATATAGTCCTCCCATCCCACGCGGTCGCCTTCGCCGACGAAGCGGGCCAGCACCTCGTCCAGCCCGGTCTGGAACGAACCGTCCGCCGCCGCGCGCGCCGCCTCGGCGCTGTCGCCGAAGCCGATGACGAAGTCGCGCGTCAGGCTCTGGCCGCGCCGCAGCGTCGGCAGGGCGCCGGTCAGCATGGTGTTGCCGGCCGTGTCGCCGGTCGAGGCGTAGGTCCAGTCCAGCTTGCCGTCCTTCAGGTCCGTCAGACCGTCCGATACGCCGACGAAGCCGACGCTGGCGGCGCGGAACGGCGCGCTGGGCTTCAGGAACAGGTGGGTGTCCCCTTCCCAGGCGTGAAAGCCGTCGGCGGTCGCCTCGCCCCGGTCGTCGACGCCGGTGTTGTTGATGTGCGGCTCCAGCAGCAGATACGGCGTCACCTCGCCGCTCAGCGCCGTGATGGAGACACGCAGGACCAGCGCGTTGCGGTCCGGGTCGCTGTAGATGCGCTTGACGATCTCATAGCGGCCGGCGGCGTCGCGGGTGGTGATCCGGTAGGCCGGAGCCAGCGGGCGGCCCTGGTCGTCCACGTCGATGTATTCGGTCTTGGCTGTGGTGTCGTCGCCTTCCAGCGACAGGCCGTCGGGCGTGACCAGGGCGAAGCGCAGGGCCTTGATCTGGGCCTCGTGGATCAGGCCGTACATGGTTTCGGTCAGGACGCCGTCGGCGATGGAATACCAGACCTTGGACACCGCGCCGGTCGGGCCGCCGTCGCGATACCGCCCATCGACATAGGCCTCGTAGGACGCGCCCGCACCGGTCTTGGCCGCGCTGGACCAGGTGGGCGGATCGCCGGGCGCGCCGGGCGCGACGGACTGGGCGGCCGCGGCCGAGGCGAGGGCCAGGCTGGCGGCGCCGGACAGGCAGAGGGTCTTCAGGATACGCATGGGGTCCTCACGAGGTTTGCGTGGGGCGGGGGGACAGAAGGAAGGTCAGCGGCACGTCCAGCCGACCGTTCCACGAGGCTTCGTTGTGCTGGGCGCCGGGGAAGACCAGGCTTTCGAACCGGTCGGGGCCATAGCCGGCGTCGCGGAACACCCGGTCGATCCGCATCTGGAACTGGCCATAGAACTGGTCCAGCGTCTCGTCGCCGTGATCGAAATAGAAGCGGTGCGCGCCGACCGGCGGCAGGCCGGCGGCGATGACGCCCGTCCAGGCGCCGACCAGCCGCTCGCGCCAGGCGTCCAGCGCCGGCCCCGGCTCCAGCCCGTCGACCTTCAGCGGCCAGTGGGTGGACAGGCAGGCGGCGGCGGAAAAGACGTCCGGCCGCTTCATCACCGCCTCCAGCGAGATCAGCCCGCCCATGCTGGAGCCGCTGACGGTCGTGTCCTGCGGCCCCGTCAGGGTGCGATAGGTCCGGTCGATGAACGGCTTCAGCTCGTCGGTCAGGAAGCGCAGATAGCCGTCCGCCAGCGACGGCCCGCCATAGATGGCCTGGACCTCGTCGCGCATGTCGGCGGGCAGGGCGGCGATCAGGTCGCTGGGCAGATATTCCCGCAGGCGCAGGTCGGTGTTCCAGACGCCGACGACGATGGGGGCGCGGACCTGGCCGCCGGCGATCAGCCGTTCCAGATGCTCGTCCACGCCCCATTCGCCGAAGTTGGCGGTCGAGGCGTCGAACAGGTTCTGGCCGTCGTGCATGTAGAGGACCGGATAACGCGCGTCCGTCGCCTCGTATCCAGGCGGCAGCCAGACCGAGACGTTGCGCGTCCTGGCGTGGGCCGAGGTCATGGCCTCGTGCAGCACCAGCCGACCGGCCGTCGGCGTTTCGGCGCGCGCCGCGCCGGCGAAGGGCAGGGCGGCGGCCAGGGCCAGAAGCGTGCGGCGGTTCATGCGCGGTGCTCCTTGACCAGCATCGTGCTGGCGGCGGCCAGGACGAAGGAAGCGGCGCCCAGCACCAGGGCCCAGATCGCCTGGCCGCCGAACAGGCTCTTCAGGATCAGGCCCAGCACGGTGGCGGCCAGCAGCTGCGGCACGACGATGAAGATGTTGAAGACGCCCATATAGACGCCCATCTTCCGGTCCGGCGCCGCCGCCGACAGGATGGCGTAGGGCATGGACACGATCGAGGCCCAGGCGAAGCCGACGCCGATCATCGGCAGCCACAGCAGGCCCGGCTCGCGGATGGCGAAGACGCCGAACAGGCCTGCTGCGCCCAACAGCAGCATCAGGGCGTGGGTCGCCTTGCGGCCGATCCGTTTGGCCAGGACCGGCAGGGTGAAGGCCGCCAGGGCCGCCACGCCATTGTAGATCCCGAACAGCACCCCGACCCAGTCGGCCCCGGCGGCGTAGGCGGCCGAGGTCGTGTCGGTCGCGCCGTAATGGACGCGGGTCACCGCGGCGATGGTGTAGATCCACATGGCGAACAGGGCGAACCAGCTGAAGAACTGCACCACCGCCAGGCCGCGCATGGTCCGGGGCATGCGGAAGATGTCGTTCAGGATCTCGGTCACGGCGTTGGTGACGCGGCGGCGCTGCATCATGCCGACCGCGATCTGCAGCAGGCCGAAGCCGACGAAGAAGCCGGCCAGGATCAGCAGCTCCTTCTCCAGCCGCAAGGCCGAAATCAGCACGAGGCCCAGGGCGCCAAGGACCGCACAGACCAGGCCGGAGGTCAGCCAGCCCTGGACGCTGCGGGCCGGCGCTTCGGGACCCTCGACGGGTTCCAGGCCCTGCGCGGCCTGTCGGGCGCGCTCGAAGCCGGCGATCTGTTCGGGGCTGTATTCCCGGGTGCTCAGCACGGTCCACAGCACGGCTGAGAACAGGCCGACGGCGCCGACGTAGAAGGCGATCTTGACCGACAGGGGCACGACGCCCGCCTCGGCGGTCGAGGCGACGTGGAACACGTTCGACAGCAGCCAGGGCAGGACCGAGGCGAAGACCGCGCCCGCCCCGATGAAGAAGCTCTGCATCGCATAGCCGGCGGTGCGCTGTTCCTCGGGCAGGTTGTCGCCGACGAAGGCGCGGAACGGCTCCATGGTGATGTTGATCGAGGCGTCCATGATCCACAGCATGGCCGCGGCGAACCACAGGCTGGGGCTGTTGGGCATGGCGATCAGCGCCAGGGTGGTCGCGATCGCCCCGACCAGGAAATAGGGACGGCGGCGCCCGAAACGGGTCCAGGTCTTGTCGCTGAAATGGCCGATGATCGGCTGGACCAGGAGGCCCGTCAGCGGCGCGGCGATCCACAGGATGGCCAGCGTGTCCACCTCGGCGCCCAGGGTCTGGAAGATGCGGCTGGTGTTGGCGTTCTGCAGGCCGAAGCCGATCTGGATGCCGAAGAAGCCGACGCACATGTTCCAGATCGCCAGGGCCGAGAGGCGGGGGCGGTGGGAAAGAAGGCTCATCCGACCTCTTCTCCCGTCAGCCTCGGGCTTGACCCGAGGATCGGACGGTCAGTCGCACATGCGAACGGGCGACGCACAGCCCGATCAACGCCCGGTCCTCGGGTCAAGCCCGAGGATGACGGAGGGAAGGAGCGGGAACCTCTCATCGCCGCGCCCTTCCCAGCGGCACGAAGCGGATCGCCTGGCCGCCGCCGGGGGCCAGGGCCAGGGTCAGGGCGTCGCTCGAGGTGACCTCGCGCTGTTCGATGACGATGTCCTCGCGCTTGCCGCGATAGTCGGCCTCGGGGCCGTCGCGGTAGATCTCGGCGCGGTAGCGACGGCCGGCGTCCAGGAAGTCGAGGCGGGTGGTCAGGACGCGCGGGTTCTCGTCGGTGATCGCGCCGAGCGCCCAGATGTCGCCGGATCGCTCCTTCCTGGCGATGGCGACATAGTCGCCGATTTCGGCGGCCAGCACGCGGGTCTCGGCCCAGTCGACCGGCACGTCCTTGATGAACTGGAACGGGCCGGGATTGGCCTCGTAGTTCTCCAGCAGGTCCGCCGCCATCTGGATCGGACTGTAGATGACGACATAGAGGGCCAGTTGCTTGGCCCAGGTCGTCTGCACGCCGCCGGGGCTGCGCGTCTCCATGCCGAATATGCCCGGCGTATAGTCCATCGGTCCGGCCAGCAGCCGCGTGAAGACCAGGTTCGGCTCATGCTCGGGCGGATTGCCGGGGTCGCCCCAGGCCGAATACTCCATGCCGCGCTGGCCCTCGCGGCTGATGATGTTGGGCCAGGTGCGGCGCAGGCCGGTGTCCTTGAACGGTTCGTGGGCGTTGATCGCCACCTTGTGGCGGGCGCCGGCCTCGACCACGCGCATGTGGTGCTGGGCCATCGGCTGGCTCTCGTGCCAGGCCATGACCATCTGGCCGTCGGGGCCGGCGACGCGGGCGCCGCCGGCGTCGGCCACATAGCCGGTCTTCACCGAATGGACGCCCAGCCGCTCATACAGCGCCATCGCCGGTTCCAGCTGCTGCTCGTAGTGGAAGGCGTTGCCGCCGGTCTCGTGGTGGCCGATCAGCTGAACGCCCCTGGACCGAGCATGGGCGCAGACCGCCTCGATGTCGAAGTCGGGATAGGCTTCGGTGAAGCTGAAGTCCGAACCGTTGGCGAACCACTGGCCGTCCCAGCCCTTGTTCCAGCCCTCGACCAGCACCCCGCCGAAGCCGTGCTGGGCCGCGAAGTCGATGTGCTTGATCGTGTTCTCGGTGGTGGCGCCGTGCTTGGGCCCCGACCCCCACGTCTTCAGGTCCAGGTGCATCTCCCACCAGACGCCGACGTATTTCATCGGCTTGAACCAGCTGACGTCGCCCAGTTTGTTGGGCTCGTTCAGATTCAGGATCAGGCTGGAGTCGATCAGGCCCGCCGCGCTGTCGCTGATCTGCAGCGTCCGCCACGGGGTGTTGAACGGCGCCTCGCGCACCACCGCCGCATTGGTCAGGCCGGGCGTCAGCTGGGCGCGGAAGCTTGTTCCCTCCGAACGCCGCAGGTTCATGCCCGCGTAGTCGATGCAGGCCGCCTCGTGGATCGAGACGTGCAGGCCCGACCGGCCCTTGACCGTCATCGGCGTCTGGGCGCTGCCGACCGCGTCGATGGGCGTGCGGTTGTAGAGGTATTCCTCGCGGTTCCACTCCCAGGCCGGACACCACAGGGCCTCGCCGTTTTCGGCCAGGTTGAACTCGGTCAGCTCCGAGCCGATGCGGGCGGTCTTCAGCGCGGGTTGGTCCGGGAATTCGTAGCGGAAGCCCAGGCCGTCGTCATAGAGGCGGAAGACCACGTACACGCGGCGGCCCAGGGCGCCGGTCTCGGCATAGGTCACGCGCCATTCGTTGTAGTGGTTGCGGATGAAGCGGCGCTCGCCCCAGGGCTGCTCCCAGGTCTCGTCCACCGTGACCGGGTGTCCGGCGGTGATCGCCAGGCCGCGCTCGATGGCGGGGGCGTCGGTCAGCAGGAAACCCAGCTTGGATGGCGCCACGACCGGGCGGCCCTGGCGGCTGACCGAATACATCGGCCGCCCGTCGTTGTCGGTGAAGGCCTCGACCGTCAGCACGCCGCCGGGCGACGCGGCGCGGGCGTGGGCGGGCGAGGTCTGGGCGCGAACGCCCCTGGCGCCGAAGGCCATGATCGAGACGCCGCCGAGGGCCAGAAAGGATCTGCGCTTCATCATCGGAACTCCGCTACTCCGCCTCTTGCCAACCGCCGCGAACGGTGGCTGAAATATTTGCAGAAAAATTTGCAGCGCCGAAACGCTGTCGTGAGGACCCGCGACCTTGAGCCGCAAGACCACCCGTCTGGAAGACATCGCCCGACTGGCCGGCGTGTCCATCGCCACCGCCTCGCGCGCGCTGAACGACAACCCCGCCGTCAACGACCGCACCAAACAGCTGATCTGGAAGCTGGCCAAGGAACATGACTATCCGTTCCGCCGCCACATGCCGGCCGGACCGATCGGCGCGCAGGGCACCATCGCCCTGGTCACGCCCCGCCCGCAGGGGCGGGAAGGGCGGCTGAGCGACCCCTTCTTCCTGGAACTGCTGGCCGGGGTCGGGGAGGCGGCGCGCGAACGCGGCTGCGACCTGCTGATGAGCCATATCTCGCCCGCCAACTATGACGAACTGTCGGCAGCGCTGAACACCAGCCGGGCGGACGGGGTGATCTTCCTGGGCCAGTCCAGCCTGCATTCGGCCTTCAACCGGCTGGTGGACGCCGACCACCGCTTCGTCGTCTGGGGCGCCGAACTGCCGGATCAGGACTATTGCTCCATCGGCTCGGACAACATCTCGGGCGGACGTCGCGCGACCCTGCACCTGGCGCGGCTGGGGCGAAAGCGCATCGTCTTCCTGGGCGACCTCGATCCGCCCGAGTCGATGCAGCGGCATCGCGGCTATCTGGACGCCCTGGCCCAGGCGAAGCTGGCGGTCGAGCCGGACCTGATCGTGCCCGCCCATTTCGAGGTGGAATCCGCCGAGGCCACGGTGGACGCCCTGATCCGGCGCGGCGTCGCCTTCGACGGGGTGGTGGCGGCGTCCGACCAGATCGCGCTGGGCGCCGTGCGGGCCCTGTTGCATGCGGGGATCGAGGTGCCGGGCCAGGTGTCCGTCATCGGCTTCGACAATGTGCCCTTCAGCCGCTATTCGCGCCCGGCTCTGTCCACCATCGCCCAGGACACGATGAAGGCCGGCCGGCTGATGGTGTCCAAGCTGCTGGATCACGGCGGCGCCGACGTCGGCGCGGGCCGGTCGGAGCGGGTGCCGACCGAGCTGATCGTGCGCGAGACCTGCGGCGGCTGATCCCATCGTCAGACCGCGAACACCAGGCCGGCCAGCGGCTTCAGCGTCAATCCATCGGCCTCGGACCAGTTGATCGCCTCGATCCGTCGCGCGCCGGCGGGCGCCGTCCAGGCGACGGGCTGGTGGCCCAGGTTGAAGACGCACAGCAGCCGCTCGCCGTCCCCCGTGCGCTCGAACCGTTCGAAGACCAGCAGGTCCTTAGGCCCGTCGACCAGCTCCAGCCCGCCCAGACGCAGGGCCGGATGGGCCTGACGCAGGGCGATGACGCGCCGGGCGACATGCAGGGTCGATGTCGGATCGGCTTCCTCCGCATCGACGGCCAGCTTCAGGTGGCGCGGATCGACCGGCAGCCACGGCTCGACGGTCGAGAAGCCGGCGTTGGGCGCGGACGCGGTCCACGGAATCGGGGTGCGGGCGCCGTCGCGGCCCAGGGTCTGGGGCCAGTTGGCGATGGCCTCGGGATCGACCAGCCGCTCGAACGGCACCTCGGCCTGGGGCAGGCCCAACTCCTCGCCCTGATAGACGAAGACATTGCCGCGCAGGCACATCAGCAGCAGCAGGGCCATTTCGGCCAGGGCCTTTTCGTCGCGGCCCTCGGCCCAGCGCGACACCGCGCGCGGCGCGTCATGGTTGGAGAAGGTCCAGGACGGCCAGCCCTCGCCCTGCCGATCCGGCCACATCTCATCGCCAAGCCCGATCAGCTCAGCCTTCAGCGCATCGGCGTAGAGGTAGAGGAAGCCGTAGGCCGAATGCAGCCGGTCGTTCCCGGCGGTGAATTCCTTCATCTCGCGGTCGGCGTGATCGCCGCCGACCTCGGCGACGGTGAAACGGCCCTCATAGCTGTCGGTCAGGGCGCGGATGCGGTTCAGGAAGCCGATGATGTCGGGGTGGGACTGGTTGTAGATCTTGTCCTGGAAGTCGAACGGCCGGGTGCGCCTCTTGCCGTCGTTGATCGGCGGATTGTCCCTCAGGCTGGGGTCGTGGATGGCGAAGTTGATGGCGTCCAGACGGAAGCCGTCCACCCCCCGATCCAGCCAGAAGCGGGCCGCGGCGATCAGCGCGTCCTGGACCTCGGGATTGCGCACGTTCAACTGCGGCTGCGAGGCCAGGAAGTTGTGCATGTAATACTGGCCGCGCCGCGCGTCCCAGGTCCAGGCCGGGCCGCCGAACACCGACTGCCAGTTCGACGGCGGCGAGCCGTCCGGCTTGGCGTCGGCCCAGACGTACCAGTCGGCGTGACGGCTGTCGCGGCGCGACCGACTGTCGAGGAACCAGGGGTGTTCGTCGGAGGTATGCGACATGACCTGATCGATGACGACCTTCAGGCCCAGGGCGTGGGCGCGGGCGACCAGGGCGTCGAAATCGGCCAGGGTCCCGAAGATCGGATCGACGTCGCAATAGTCCGACACGTCGTAGCCGAAGTCCTTCATCGGCGACTTGAAGAAGGGCGACAGCCAGACGCCGTCCACGCCCAGAGAAGCGACGTGGTCCAGATGCGCGGTGATTCCCTTCAGGTCGCCGACGCCGTCGTCGTTCGAATCGGCGAAGCTGCGCGGATAGATCTGGTACAGGACCGCGCCGCGCCACCATTCGTGGGCGAGCGCCGGGGCGAGCGCTTGGGCGGTTGGGGCGGCGATGTCGAGAGACTGGGCGGTCACGGAACGCTCTTGCAGACGAGGTAGTCGAGGGGAGGGACGCGAACGCCGACGCTGGCGGGCGCGGAAGATTCGGGCGCGCAGTCGCCGCGCACAGCCTGCCACCGCCGCGACGCGGGCTCCACCTCGACCTGGGCCGTTATCGGGGCGGTCGAGGTGTTGAACAGGACCAGCACCTCCGCGCCGTCCTCGCCAAGGCGCGACAGGGCGAACAGGCCGGGCTTGTCGCCATAGGCGCGCACGATCTGGCGGCCGCGACGCAGGGCGGGTTCGGCCGCGCGGATGCGGGCTATCTCGGCGATGGCGCGATAGAGGGGCGCGTCGGTGGAATAGGCCGGGTGGCGGCCGCCGATGGGCGTCTCGGCGGCGTAGGCGGGCGTGGCGCTGTCCCACATGTCCTGGCGCGAGTTTCCATAGCCCCCGGCGCCGGCGAAGCCCTGTTCGTCGCCGTAATAGAGGGTCGGCACGCCCCGGCTGAACATCATCAGGGCGTGGGCCAGCGTCACCCGGGCCAGCAGTTCGGCGTCGTCGGCGCCGGGATTGGCCTGTTTCACGAAGAAGCCGACGCGGCCCATGTCGTGATTGCCCAGGAAGGTCGGCAGGATGGCGGCAGTGTCGGCGCCCTCCGCATAGACGGCGTCGGCCTCGAACAGGCGGGCCAGGGCGTCGGTCCCGACCTTGCCGGACGCCGCGTCCACCGCCTGTTTCTGGAAGGGGAAGTCCAGCACGGCGGGATAGCCATCGACCCGCGTGAAGCGGGCGGTCACGGCCGGATCGGCGTCGAACACCTCGCCGAAGATGTGGAAGTTGGGGATGCCGTTCGCCCGCGCCCACTCCAGCATGGCGGGGATGAAGGCCTGCCAGAATTCGGGGTTCACATGGCGGGCGGTGTCGATGCGGTAGCCGTCGATCCCGTATCTGTCGATCCAGCCGCCGAAGATGTCGATCATGCCCTGGATGACGACCGGGTCCTCGGTCATCAGGTCGTCCAGGCCGGCGAAGTCGCCGTCCAGCGAGCTTTCGCCTGAAAACGTGCTCTCGCCCCGGTTATGATAGTGGATCGGGTCGTTCAGCCAGGCCGGGACCTTGGCGTTCTCCTCGCCCGCCGGGACATAGGGCGTATAGGCGTAGTCGGGCCGGGTCAGGCGCGTGAAGTCGCGGCCGTCGAAGCCGTCGTTGATCGGCGCCCCGTCCACCCCGCCGCGACGGGTGTAGGGATAGTCGGCGCGGCTGCGATAGGCGCAGTCGTTCTCGGGGCATTCGCGATAGCGGATCACGTCGGCGGTGTGGTTGGCGACGATGTCCAGATAGACCTTCATGCCCCGCGCGTGAGCCGCCTCGACGAAGGCGCGCATCGCCGCCTCGTCGCCGAAATGGGGATCGACCGCCGTGAAGTCGGTGATCCAGTATCCATGGTGCGCCGCGCCGGTGTAGGCGCCGCGTGTCTGCACCGGCTTGTTCTTGAAGATCGGCGCCAGCCAGACCGCCGTGGCGCCCAGGCCCTGGATGTAGTCCAGCCGCTGGGTCAGGCCCGCCAGGTCGCCGCCGTGGTAGAAGTCGCTGTCTGAGGGGTCGAAGCCGCTCTTCAGTCGGTCGGCGGGATAGCCGCCGTTGTCGTTCGACGGATCGCCATTGGCGAACCGGTCCGGCAACAGGAAGTAGATCACCTCGTCCTGGGGCGGGCGCTGACGCAGGGCCTCCAGGGATTGCGGCGTCGTCTCGGCGTGGCTCGCGCCTGCGATCAGCAGCGTCGCGACTGCGACGGCAGCCTGCGCTGTCTTCCTTTTCGATCCTGCGACCGCCATGCGCTTCCCCTCCGCCCGTCCGGAAAGTGCAAAGCTTTCCAGATCGATTTGCAAGATTTTGCAGTAAGCGCGGCTCGTGTCAACGCGCGTCTCGGATGGTGCGATGCAGCAAGAATCGCTCAGAATCGTGTGACTTTGAGGGCAAGGTTCGTTGGAAAGCGCCATTCTGACATGACTGAAGTGGGGCTATGACATTACGGACTTGCAAGGTTGCTCAGGATTTGCATATTTTTGCGACGGCTTCGGACTGCGGCATTCAGAAACGCGGTTAGCCCCAGGGAGGATGACCATGTTCCAACGTCTCAACCGGCGCGCGCGCCTGCTGTCCGGCACAGCCTTCGGCGCGGCCGTCCTGATGGCCGCCGGCGCCGTTCAGGCCCAGGCCGTTCCGGCGCAACCTGACGACCAGGCGACCGAGGTCGGCGAAGTCGTCGTCACCGGCATTCGCCGTTCGATCGAGGCCTCGATCTCGGCCAAGGCCAACAACACCTCGATCGTCGAGGTCATCTCGGCCGAGGACATCGGAAAGCTGCCGGACGTGTCGATCGCCGAATCCCTGGCCCGCCTGCCGGGGGTGACCATGCAGCGCCTCGACGGCCGCAGCCAGGCCATCTCGATCCGCGGCCTGGGTCCCGACTTCACCACCGCCCTGCTGAACGGGCGCGAACTGGTGACCACCGGCGACAATCGCGGCGTCGAATTCGACCAGTTCCCCGCCGAACTGCTGTCGAGCGTGGTGGTCTACAAGACCCCCGACTCGGCCCTGATCGGCCAGGGCCTGGGCGGCACCGTCGATCTGCGCACCGTGCGCCCGCTGGCCTATGGCCGCCAGGCCGTCGCGCTGAACTATCGTCATGAGTGGAACGATATCGGGGCCCTGAACTCGGGCACGACCGACAGCGGCGACCGCTACACCGTCTCCTACATCGACCAGTTCATGGACGGGACCCTGGGCGTGGCCTTGGGTTACGCCCACATGTCGTCGCCCTATCAGTCCGAGCGCTTCAACAGCTGGGGCTATCCGGAATACAGCGACGGCAATCTGATCACGGGCGGCGTCAAGCCCTATGTCATGTCGTCGGAGCTGGAGCGCGACGGCTATATGGGCGTGCTGGAATGGCGCCCGAACGACCGCATCCATTCGACGATCGACGCCTTCTATTCCAAGTTCAAGAACACCCAGGTCCTGCGCGGCATCGAATTCCCGCTGGCGTGGGGCGGCCCGGCCGGCGACTGCGATTCCGTCGGCAACGTGGCGACCCCGGACGTCTGCCGGCCCGGCCCGTCGCTGCGACCCGGCTATACGGTTGAGGACGGCATGATCGTCGCCGGCACCTGGGACAATATCAAGGGCGTCGTCCGCAACGACCTGAACAAGCGCGACAGCAACATCACCGCCATCGGCTGGAACACCGAGTTCGTCGCCAATGACGACTGGTCGCTGAACCTCGACCTCAGCTATTCGAAGGTCGAGCGCAACGACATCATCCTGGAGACCAACAGCGGCACCGGGCGCAACATCAACGGCGCGCTCGATACGCTCGGCTTCGAGCTGACCGGCGACGGCGTGACGCGCTTCACCAGCCTGCTGAACTACGCCGATCCGAACCTGATCAAGCTCACCAGCCCGCAAGGCTGGGGCGGCGACGTGATCCCGGAAGGGCAGGCGGGCTATATGAACACCCCCTCCATCGAGGACGAGTTGAAGGCCGTGCGGCTGAGCGCGACGCGACAACTGCACCAGAGCCCGTTCAAGTCGATCGACTTCGGCTTCAACTATTCGGAACGCGAAAAGACCTTCGTCAACGACCAGTACTATCTGGGCGTCCCCGGCGGCGGCGACCTGGCGGTGCCCAGCCAGTTCCTGCTGGACCCGACTGACCTGGGCTATCTCGGCATCTCGCAGGTGCTGAGCTATGACGCGCTCGGCCTGGTCAACAGCGGCGTCCTGGACCGCATCCGCAATCCCAACGCCGACGTCCTGTCCGGCAACTGGGGCGTGGTCGAGAAGGTGTCGACCGCCTATGTCCGCGCCAATATCGACCACAACCTGTTCGGCCTGCCGCTGACCGGCAACGTCGGCATGCAGGCCGTCTATACGGACCAGTCGTCCGACGGCTTCTCGGCGCGTCAGGTCAGCCCCGGCGTGGCCGAGACGATCGCCGTCTCGGGCGGCAAGGACTATCTGGAGATCCTGCCCAGCTCGAACTTCATCCTGCAGGTCGCCGACGACACCTTCGTGCGTTTCGCCGCCGCCCGCACCCTGGCCCGGCCGCGCATGGACGACATGCGCGCCTCGCGGAACTATGGGTTCGACAACGGCAAGAACGTCCCTGGCGCCCAGGCCGACCTGAACTCGCCCTGGAGCGCATCGAGCGGCAATCCGAACCTGACCCCCTACATCGCCGACGTCGCCGACATCTCGTTCGAGAAGTATTTCGCCAACCGCAAGGGCTACATCTCGCTGGCGGCCTTCTACAAGAACCTCGAAAGCTACGTTTACACCCACAACCAGCTGTTCGACTTCACCGGCTATCCGACCGGCGGCGTCACGCCCGTCATCAACGAGGGCTTGTCGTCGGCGCCGGACAATGGCGAGGGCGGGTGGATCAAGGGGCTGGAGTTCTCGATCTCGGCGCCCTTCTCGATCTTCCATCCGGCGCTGGAAGGTTTCGGAGCGATGTTCAGCGCCTCTACCACCGACAGCGAGGTCCAGCCCGATCCGAACGAGGCCCCGACCGCCCTGCCGGGCCTGTCGGAAGACGTGATCAACGGCATGCTCTATTACGAGCGCTACGGCTTCCAGGCTCGGGTCTCGGCCCGCTATCGGTCGGACTATCTGGGCGAGGTCGCCGGCTTCGGCAACGGCCGCACCCTGCGCTCGGTCGCGGCGGAAACCGTCATGGACGCCCAGATCGGCTACGAGTTCCAGGGCGGCCCGCTGGAAGGCCTGTCGGTCCTGGCCCAGGTCAACAACCTGACCGACGAGCCGTTCAAGACCTTCGAGAATGGCGACGAGCGCCGGACCATCGACTTCCAGCGCTATGGCCGCACCTTCGCGGTCGGCCTGAACTACCGTTTCTGATGACGGTTCCTCTCTGAGCAAACTGGGCCGCCGCGTTCGCGAGGCGGCCCTTTTCTTTGGACGACCGCCGCCTTGACGGGCAAGTTTCGTTACAGCACGCGCTTTTCGGCTGGACGCGCCCGGCGCGATGTCGGAACCAAGTCGCCATGAGAACCGCGCGGCGACAGCGCGGCCGATCTTTATCCTATTGGGGGATCCTTCGATGACTGTTCCGGACGCCGGAAAACGCCAGGGCGCGGGCCTCGCCTTCGCCTATGTCACCACGCTCTTCTTCGCCTGGGGTTTCGTCACCTCGCTGATCGACCCGCTGATCGCGGCGGTGCGCCGGGTGTTCGACCTCAGTCTGGCCGAGGCGATGCTGACGGCGTCGGCCTGGTTCATCGCCTACGGCGTCGCCTCGCTGCCGGCGGCGTGGATTCTATCGCGGCTGGGCTATTCCAAGGCGATCATCGCCGCCCTGGCCACCATGGTCGTGGGGTGCGTGATCGTGCCGGTCGCCACCGTGGCCGACTTCTATCCGGGCGTCCTGGTCGCCCTGTTCGTGATCGCATCGGGCGTGACCCTGCTGCAGGTGGCGGCTAATCCGCTGTCGGCGGCGCTGGGACCGCAAAAGACGGCGCACTTCCGCCTGACCTTCTCGCAGGCCTTCAACTCGCTGGGCACGACGCTGGGACCGATCATCGGTTCGTCCATCCTGCTGACGGGCGGGGTCTTCACCGCCGGAGCGGTGATCACGGCCGCGACGCGGGGCGAGTCGCTGCGGTCTATCGACTTCGCCTTCCTGGCCGTCGGCGTGTTCTTCGCCGTGGTCGCCGTCTTCATCTGGACGGCGCGCAAGCGCATCACCGCGGCGGCCGCCGGCTCGCCCGTCGAGGTCGCCTCGCCGTTCAGCGCCTTCAGGTCCGGCTGGGCCGTCTTCGGCGCCCTGGCCATCTTCGTCTATGTGGGTTCGGAGGTCGCTATCGGCGGCCTGCTGATCCCCTTCCTGACCCAGGGCGACATCCTGGGAATCCCCGAACAGAACGCCGGCCACATGGTGGGCCTGTACTGGGGCGGCGCCATGGTCGGCCGTTTCCTGGGCAGCCTGCTGCTGCGGTGGGTGCGCGCGGGCGTCCTGCTCAGCGTCTGCACCGTGATCGCCTGTCTGCTGGCCCTGACGGTGACCCAGACGTCGGGTTCGACCGCCGCCTACGCCGCCTTGGGCATCGGCCTGTTCAACTCGATCATGTTCCCGACCATCTTCACCCTGACGCTGGAGCGATCCAGCGCGCCGGCCTCGGCGACGTCGGGGCTGCTGGTCTTCGGCATCATCGGCGGCGCCGTCCTGCCGTGGATCGCCGGCAGGATCGCCGACGGCGCCGGCAGCGTCTCCCCCGCCTTCATCGTGCCGGTGCTGGGCTATGTCGGTCTGACGATCTTCGCCATCGCCTGCGCCCGCACCAGGGCGCGCGAGGATGTCTCGGCGGCGGTTTCGCCGCACTAGCCCGCCAGCCGTCATGACGAAGGGCGCGGGAGGCTCCTCCCGCGCCCTTTTCAATTGCGCAACGGTTTTAGTTGTCGATCAGGGCCTGAAGAATGACGGCCAGGCGGTCGCGCATGCGTTCGCAGTCGGCGGCTTCCAGGTCGAAGCTGCCGCCGCCCAGCTCGCGGCTGATCGACATGCCCATGATGATGCCGGCCAGCAGGCGCGCCCGCACCGTGGCGTCCGGACCGCCCACCCAGTCCTGCAACGGGCTGAAGAAGCGCGCCGCGCAGGTGCTCTGGACCATTTCCGACGCCCGCGCCGAACCGACCGAACGCAGCATGATCGACATGCCCTTCAGCTTTTCGGCCTTCTTGGGCTCGAAGACGATCTCGTGCGCGACGCGCGCGCCAAATGCGGCCTTGTCGCCCTGCATCAGGGCGCTGCCGTCGCCGCAGCTGTCCAGCGCGGCCAGGAACAGTTCGTCCTTGGAGCCGAAATACCGGCTGATCAGGGCGGCATCGACCCCGACGTCGCGGGCGATGTCGCGCATCCCGACATCGTCATAGCTCTCGGCCGCGAACCGCTCGCGCGCGGCGTCGAGAATGGCCGTTCGGGTCGCGGCGGCGTTTCTCGGGCGGGGGCCGGGGCACAGCAAGGGGACGCACACTCCACTCATTATCGATGACTCTTAATAACCGTAGACGACATATGGCTTTGTCAACGCCTGTTGACAAGCGCTACGGCCCATACCATTAAGTCACCACGCGTTGACACGGCCGACTCCCCATCGGCCAATGTCCGCACGACTGGGATTTACCTCCGACAGGGAGAATGCGCAGATGCGCGGGCTGAAGATCGCCGCCGTGTCCGTCTTGGTGACGGGCGCGCTTTATGGATGTTCCCCCAAGGCGGAGGGGCAGGCGCAAGGCGCCCCCCCTGTGACGGTCGCCACGCCGTTGCAGCAGAAGGTGGTGGACTGGGACGAGTTCACGGGCCGCTTCGAGGCGGTCGAGAGCGTCGATGTGCGCGCTCGCGTCGGCGGCTATGTCCAGGCGGTTCATTTCCGCGACGGCCAGATGGTCCAGCGCGGCCAGCTGCTGTTCACCCTGGACCCGCGTCCGGCCCAGGCCGCCCTGGCCCAGGCCCAGGCCCAGGTCGCGCAGATGCAGTCGCAACTGACCCTGGCCCGCGCCAACCTGGCTCGCAGCGAAAGCCTCCTGGCCGCGCAGGCGGTGTCCCAGGCGGAGTACGACGCCAACAAGGCCGCCGTCGATGCGGCCCAGGCCAATCTGACGGCCGCCAACGCCGCCGTCCGCACCGCCCAGCTGAACCTGGAATACACCCGCATCACCGCCCCGACCTCGGGCCGGGTTTCGGACCGTCGCGTCGATCCGGGCAATCTGGTCGCCGGCGGCTCTTCGGCGGGCGATGTGCTGACGACCATCATCTCGGGCGGGCCGATCCACTTCGTGTTCGACGGTTCCGAAGCGGTCCTGCTGAAATATCTGCGCGAGGGCGCCTCCAACCAGGGCGCGCCGGTCCGCATTCGCCTTCAGGACGAAAGCAACTACAGCCGCACCGGCCAGCTCGATTTCTCCGACAACGCCGTGAACACCGCCTCGGGCGTCATCCGTCTGCGGGCTATCGTTCCCAATGCGGACGGCTTCCTGCGTCCCGGCATGTTCGGCCGCGCCCAGGTCGCCGGCGCCGGCGCCTATGACGCGCTGCTCGTTCCGGATTCGGCCATCGGCACCGACCAGGCGCGTCGCATCGTCTCGGTGGTCGCCGCCGACGGCTCGGTCACGACCAAGGCCGTGCAACTGGGCCCGATCGTCCAGGGGCTGCGCGTGATCAAGTCGGGCCTGGCCCCGACCGACCGCGTCATCATCGCCGGCCTGCAACGCACCGCCCAGCCGGGCGTGAAGGTCAAGGCCCAGAACGGCCGCATCACGCCCGTCGCCGACAAGCCGTCGGACGCTCCCGTCACCCAGGCGGCCCCGGCGTCCAGCGCCTCGTTCGCCACCAGTCTCGCCAGCGGCGACTGAACCATGAACATCTCCCGTTTCTTCATCGACCGGCCGATCTTCGCGGCCGTGATCGCGGTGGTGATCTCCATCATCGGCATATTCGCCTATCCGTTGCTGCCGCTGTCGCAGTATCCGGAGATCGCGCCGCCGACGATCACCATCAACGCCACCTATCCCGGCGCTTCGGCCGAGACCCTGGCCGAGACCGTCGCCGCCCCCATCGAGCAGGAGGTGAACGGCGTCGAGAAGATGCTCTACATCTCCTCCTCGTCCACTTCGGACGGCGCGGTGGCCATCACCGTGACTTTCCAGCCCGGAACCGACCTCGACGCCGCCCAGGTGCTGGTCCAGAACCGGGTCGCCCTGGCCGAGCCGCGCCTGCCCGACGCGGTCCGCCAGACCGGCGTCGTGGTCAACAAGGCCGAGAGCGGCTTCCTGATGATCCTGGGGCTGACCTCGCCGGGCGGTTCGCTGGATAACGACTATGTCGGCAACTACGCCAACTCCACGCTGCGGGACCGCCTGCTGCGGATCGAAGGCGTGGGCGCGGTCCAGGTGTTCGGCGGCGGCAACTATTCGATGCGCGTGTGGATCGACCCGGCCAAGGCGGCCGAGCGTGGCCTGACCGGCCCCGACATCGTCGCCGCCCTGCGCGCCCAGAACGTCCAGGCGGCCGCCGGCTCCATCGGCCAGCCGCCGTTCCCCACCAGCGCCGCCGCCTTCCAGCTGCCGGTGCAGGTGCAGGGGCGCCTGACCGACCCCGACCAGTTCTACAATGTGGTCCTCAAGACGGACGCCGAAGGGCGCGTCACCTATCTGCGCGACGTGGCGCGGATCGAGCTGGGCGCCCAGGATTACGGCATCCGCGGCTTCTTCGACGGCCAACGGGGCGTGGGCCTGGCCATCGTCCAGCAGCCGGGGGCCAACGCCCTGGGCACGGCCGAACGCGTCCTGGCCGAGGTCGAGGCGGTCAAGGCCGACCTGCCGGCCGGCATGGCGATCTCCGTCCCCTACAACCCCACCGAATTCGTCGCCGCCTCGGTCGAGTCGGTGCAGCACACCCTGTTCGAAGCGGTCATCCTGGTCGTCATCGTGATCATGGTCTTCCTGCAGACCTGGCGCGCGGCGATCATCCCGATCATCGCCATCCCGGTCGCCCTGGTCGGCACCTTCGCCGTGCAGCTGGCGCTGGGCTATTCGATCAACTCCCTGTCGCTGTTCGCGCTCGTGCTCGCCGTCGGCATCGTCGTCGACGACGCCATCGTTGTGGTCGAGAACGTCGAAAGGGCCATCCGAGAGGGGCTGACGCCCAAGGAGGCGGCCTATCGCTCGATGCAGGAAGTGTCCGGCGCCCTGATCGCGATCGGCCTGGTGCTGATCTCGGTGTTCGTGCCGACCATGTTCGTGCCGGGCATCCCCGGCATCTTCTATCGCCAGTTCGCGGTGGTCATCGCTTCGGCCTCGGTCATCTCGCTGTTCGTGTCGCTGACGCTGTCGCCGGCCATGGCCGCCCTGCTGCTGAAGCCGCACGTCGAGCATGACGAACACGCCCGCAAGCCGGGCGTGCTGGGCTCGGTCATGTATTACGGCGGCTGGGCCGGTCGTAAGTTCAACGAGGGCTTCGACTGGCTGTCGGATCGCTATGGCCGCCTGACGGCCCGCCTGGTGCGGACGGTCGGACTGGTGCTGATAATCTACGCCGGCCTGCTGGGCCTGACGGCCTGGCGCCTGATCGACACGCCCTCCGGCTTCATCCCGGAACAGGATCAGGGCTTCCTGATCGGCGTCATCCAGCTGCCCGCCGGCGCCTCGCTGGATCGGACGGAGGCGGTGATGAACCGCGCCCGCGAGATCATCCAGGGCACCGAAGGCGTCAACGGCACCGTGGCCTTCGCGGGCCTCGACGGCTCCAGCTTCTCGTTCGGCTCCAACGCCGCGACCATCTTCGTGCGTCTGAACCCGTTCGAGGAACGGACCCGGCAGGAGGCCGCGACGGCCCTGGCCGGGGCCATCACCCAGGCGACCGGCTCGATCGAGGACGCGCAGATCTTCGTCATCGCCCCGCCGGCGGTCCAGGGCCTGGGCAACGGCAACGGCTTCAAGATGATGATCCAGGACACCTCGGGCTCGGGCTACCGCGCGCTCGAGGGGGCGACCTTCGCCATGATGGGCGCCGCCGCCCAGGCGCCGACCGAGGTGAGCCAGGTCTTCTCGACCTACAACACCGGCTCGCCGCGCATCACCGCCGACGTCGATCGCGACAAGGCGCTGATGATGGGCGTCCAGCCCAGCGACGTCTTCGACACCATGGGCGTCTATCTGGGCTCGTCCTACGTCAACGACTTCAACATGCTGGGCCGCACCTTCCGGGTGACGGCGCAGGCCGAGCCGCAATATCGCGACGACATCGCCGACATCGGCAACCTGAAGACTCGGTCTTCGTCCGGCGCCATGGTGCCGATCGGTTCGGTGGCCAATCTGGTCAACGATTCGGGTCCGTCGCGGATCGTGCGCTTCAACCTGTTCCCGGCGTCGGAGCTTCAGGGCAACGCCGCCCCGGGCGTCTCGTCCGGCCAGGCGCTGCAGACCATGGAGCAGATGGCGACCCAGACCCTGCCGCAGGGCTTCTCCTACGAATGGACCGAACTGGCCTATCAGCAGAAGGCGGCCGGGTCGGGCGCCACCCTGATCTTCCTGATGGCGGTGGTGTTCGTCTTCCTGGTGCTGGCCGCTCAGTATGAAGCCTTCACCATGCCCCTGGCGGTCATCCTGATCGTGCCGATGTGTCTGCTCGCCGCCATTCTGGGGGTGAATCTGCGGGGCCTGGACAACAACATCCTGGTCCAGATCGGCCTGGTCGTCCTGATCGCGCTGGCGGCCAAGAACGCCATCCTGATCGTCGAGTTCGCCAAACAGGCGGAAGAGGAGGACGGCATGAACCGCTTCGACGCGGCCGTGCACGCCGCCCGCAGCCGTCTGCGCCCGATCCTGATGACGTCCTTCGCCTTCATCCTCGGCGTCGTGCCGCTGATGCTGGCCTCGGGGCCTGGCGCGGAGATGCGCCAGTCGCTGGGCACCGCCGTCTTCTCGGGGATGCTGGGGGTGACCTTCTTCGGCCTGATCTTCACGCCGGTCTTCTACGTCGTCACCCGGTGGTTCTCGTCCAAACTGCCGCAGGCGCACAGGCCGACGCCGCCCAAGGCCCTCCACTATGACGAAACATCCAGCCTGACCGATCCCGACGCTCCGGCGCCGGCGACCGGCCGGGGAGGCGACCTCTGATGACCCGCACCAAGACCGCAAGCTTCCTGACCGCCGCAGCCGCCAGCGCCCTGCTCGCCGCCTGCGCGGTCGGGCCCCGGGCGCCCGACGCGGACCTGCCCCTGGCGGGCACGGGCGCCTTCATAGGCTCCGCCAATCCCACCGTCTCGACCGCTGCGGCGCGGGACGACTGGTGGCGGCTGTATGACGATCCCACGCTGGACGGCCTGATCCAGCAGGCGTTCGCCGAGAACAACCAGCTGGAAGCCGCCTTCGCCAATCTGCGCGCCGTCCAGGCGTCGCTGTCGGAGGCCCGCGTGGGCCGCTTCCCGACCACGACGACCAGCGCCCAGGCCCAGCGGGGTCGCGCCTCGGCCGCCACGGTCCAGGGCCTGCCTCCCGGCGAAAAGGCGCCCGAGATCGACACCTACGACGTCGGGCTTCAGGCGGCCTATGAGGTCGATCTGTTCGGGCGGGTGGAATCGACCATCCGCGCCGCCCGCGCCGACGCCCGCGCCGCCGAGGCCGCCCTGGCGACGGTGCAGGTGACGGTCGCCGCCGAGACGGCTCGGGCCTATGCCGACACCTGTTCGGCCAACGCCCAGATCGCGGTCGCCGAACGGACGCTGGAACTGCAGCGCAACACCGCCGCCCTGACCCAGACCCTGCTGGACGGCGGGGCGGGCACCGGGCTGGACGTCGCCAGCGCCCGCGCGGCCGTGGCCCAGACGGCGGCGACCCTGCCGACCCTGCGCGCGGCCAGGAACGAGGCGCTGTTCCGACTTGCGACCCTGACGGGCGTGACCCCGTCCGAGGCCAGCCAGGCCGCCGCCGCCTGCGTGCGCCCGCCCCAGCTGAGCCAGCCGATCCCGGTCGGCGACGGCGCCCAGCTGCTGGCGCGGCGTCCCGACGTGCGCGAGGCCGAGGCCAATCTGGCCGCCGCCGCCGCCCGCGTGAACGTGGCGACCGCCAACCTCTTCCCGCAGATCAGCCTGGGGGGCTCCATCGGCTCGACCGCGCTCGAGTCGGGCGAATTGAGCGACGACCAGAATTTCCGGTTCAGCTTCGGTCCGCTGATCAGCTGGTCGTTCCCGAACGTCTTCGCCGCGCGCGCCCAGATCAAGGCGGCGGGCGCCCGTTCCGACGCGGCGCTGGCCACCTTCGACCAGACGGTGCTGACCGCCCTGCAGGAGACGGAGACGGCGCTCAGCAACTACGCCAACGAACTGGACCGCCGCGCGGCCCTGACCGAGGCCCGGGACCAGGCGGCCCGCGCCGCCGCCCTGTCGCGCCAGCGCTTCAACGCCGGCGCCGACAGCTTCCTGCTGGTGCTGGACGCCGAACGCACCCAGGCCGCCGCCGACGCCGCCTTGGCTCAGTCGGACGCCCTGGTGACCACCTATCAGATCGCCCTGTTCCGCGCCCTGGCGGGCGGCTGGCAGGCCGACAGCTGAAGACCGCCCTCCTCTCCGTCGGCGGAGGGGAGGGGGCTTTCGTCCACAGGCCTCTTCGGTCCGAGCGTTCCTCTTTTGTTCTGATCGTGCTCTAACCGTCTCCGGTCGGCAGGCGATGGGAGGACATGATGAGCGACGGCGCCTTGGCCCATAAGACGGCCGAACGCGATGCGGAACTGACGCGTGTCGAGCCGGCCCTGCCCGAACATTCCGAACACACCCGCCAGGTCGAAATCTTGCGCGCGCTTGCGCTAGGGCTAAGCGATTTCGAGCGGATGCGGGCGCACGACGTGCATATGCTGGCGGCTCGGCTGTCGCCTCGCAGGGCCTAGGGCTGTTTCTTGAAAGTGTCGCCGACGGCGGTGGCGTCCGGGCCGTCGGGGCCGGCGCTGCGGGTCTCTGCCTTGCCGACCTTCTTGACGTCCTTGGTGGAGGTGACGGTGTCCGGCTTGCCGCCGGGCTCGGCGCCGTTCTTCTCGCGGCCCTTGGTCTGTTCGCGGTCCATGTCGATCTCCCTTGCTGGGGAAGAAGCGCGGTGAAGGGCGCGGCGTTCCGACGTCGCGCCGGGGCGTCCGTCACGCCCCCGTGTCGATCTTCGCCACCACCGACATCCCCGGCGCCAGCCGCTGCGCCGCCTCCTGGCCCGGGTCGATGCGGATGCGGACCGGGATGCGCTGCGCCACCTTGGTGAAGTTGCCGGTCGCGTTGTCCGGGCGGATGACGCTGAACTCCGATCCGGCGGCGGGCGAGATGCGCTCGACACGGCCGCGCAGGACCTGATTGCCAAGGGCGTCCACCGTGATCTCGACCGGCTGGCCGATGCGGACGTTGCGCATCTGCGTCTCCTTCATGTTCGCCGTCACCCAGACCACGTCCGGCACCAGGCCCATAAGCTGGGTCCCGGCCGTGACGTACTGGCCCTGGCGCACGCCGACCTCGCCCAGGCGGCCGGGGCGGGGGGCGACGATGCGGGTGTTGTCCAGGTCGATCTGGGCCAGGCGCACGGCGGCGCGGGCGTTCTCGACCTGGGCGGCCAGGCTGTCGCGGCTGACGACGGCGGAGGTGACGCCGGTTTCGGCGATCCCCTGGGCGGCGCGGGCCTGAGCCACCTGGGCCTGGGCGCTGCGCAGATTGGCCTCGGCGATGTCCACGTTCGACTGGGACACCCAGCCGCCGGCCTTCAGGGTGCGGGCCCGGTTGGCGTCGGCCTGGGCGCGGGTCAGGGTGGCCTGGGCCGCGGCGATGGCGGCGGTCTGCTGGGCGACCGAGCCGCGAGCCGACGCCTGGCTCTGGGTCGAATTGGCCAGGGCGGCCTCCGCGGCGTGCTGATTGGCCAGCGCCTGCTCCAGACGCTGGCGATAGATGCGGTCATCGACCTGGGCCAGCAACTGGCCCTGCTGGACCGGCTGATAATCCTGCACCGGCACGGCGACGACATAGCCGTTCACCTGCGGGCTGATCAGCGTCACCTGGCCGCGCACATAGGCGTTGTCGGTGCGCTGGACGTGGCCGGTGAAGGGCGGCAGCTGCCAGGCGAACAGCACCACCAGCACGCCCAGCACGGCGACGCAGGCGGCGACGATCGTCCACATGACGCGCTTCTTCGGCTCGGGCGCAGGCGGGGCCGAGGGCGCTTGCGGGGCGGGAGCGGGAGCGGGGGCGGCGGTGTCGGTCATGGGTCAGTCTCAATCGACGGCGGAGGCGACGGCGGAAGAATCGGGAAGCTGGCGGCCGGCGCGCCGCGCGTCCCGCCGGGCCTGCCAGCGGGGACGCAGGTGGGTGACGGTGACCCAGGCGCAGCCCAGAGTCGCCAGCACGGCGATGATCAGGAAGACGTCGTTATAGGCCAGAACATTGGCCTGCTGGGTCACCTGGCGGCTGAGCAGGGCGCCGCCCTCGGCGTTCAGCAAGGCGGGATCGGCGAGGGTGGAGGCGTAGGCGCCCGACAGCTGGCGCAAACGCAGCGCCACCTGGGGGTCGATGGCCGTCAGGTCGGCGGCCAGCTGGTTGGAGTGGAACTTCTCGCGGATGATCTGAAGCGAGCCGATCAGGGCGCTGCCCGCCAGCCCGCCCACGTTCTGCATCACGCTGAACATGACGATGAAGGAGATCAGGTTCTGTCGGCCCTGCGTCAGCACCTTGACGATCCCCTGCATCAGCGCCGGTCCCAGGAACATGGCCGAAGCGAAGGCGATCAGGGCCTGGCTGACATAGAGCTGCGCCGGGCGGGTCAGGACGGTCGAATGGCTGTCCATGAACGCGCCGATGGCGATCAGGCCCAGGGCGATGGCGATCGGCTTGTTCAGCTTCTCCATGTTCAGGGTGAAGGCGCTGACCAGGGTCCCCGCGATCATGGCGACCAGGATGACGCCGAACAGACCCATCAACTGATCCGGCCCCAGGCCGACATTGGTCAGGAAGCCCACGGCGCCCGAGGTCTGCTCGCTCAGCACCATGCGGATCAACAGGATCGCCCCCAACAGGCGCAGCATGTCGGCGCCGGTCAGCCAGCGGGTGTTGATCAGCGGGTTGGCGCGGTTGTGCTCGACCACGAAGGCTGCGGTCAACAGCACGATGGCGCCCGCCAGCGCCCAGCCCAGCCACGGCGCCTCGGTCCACCAGACGATCCGCCCCAGCCCCAGCACGGCGCACAACAGGGCCACACCCGGCGCGAACAGGGCGAAGGTCAGGAAGTCCAGCTTGTCGAACACCCGCATCCGCTCGGACGGCGGCAGCTTGACCACCTGCACCGCGCCCCAGGCGACCAGGCACATGCCCAGCTCGTACAGATAGAAGGCGCGCCAGTCGCCCAGTTGCAGCAGGCCGGGCATGATCAGGCGCGCGATGGGGACGGCGAAACCCGTCAGGCCGATGCCGATGATCAGCCCTTTCAGCCGGTGCGCCGCCGGAAAGGCCTGGAGAATGTAGAGGAAGCCCAGGCTGGTCAGGCCCGCGCCCGCCATGCCGGCGATGGCGCGCACCAGCAGGGTCGACTGATAGTTGTCGACGAAGACGTGGGCGGCGCAGACCAGCACGAAGGCGCCCAGGAAGATCTGGGTGAACAGGCGCAGGCCGTACTGCATCCTGAACTTGACCAGGATCAGGTTCATGCACGCATTGGTCATGACGAAGACGACCGGCAGCCAGGCGGCCTCCGTCACGGTTATGCCCAGCGATCCCTGCAGGTTCTGGACGTTGGCGGTGACCGCCGCATTGCCCAGGCTGCCCACCATGGCGACCGTCAGGCCGGTGACCGCATACATGATCCGCACGGGCCAGCTGTGGTCCGGGGTGGCGGGCGAGCCGGGCATCATCGGCCGCTCGTGCGGCTTCAGCGTCTCGACATACTGCTCCCAGGGCAGGTTCCAGTCGCTGCGGGCCATCAGCGCGCCCTCAACCCGTCCAGCACGATCAGCCGGATGCGTTGGGAAATGGCGCGACGCTCGGCCTCGTCGGCGCCCTGAAAGCCCGAACCCAGCAGAGTGGCGATCAGACGCACGTCCATCGGCCCCAGATCCTCCCGCACCAGTCCGGCCGCCTGCGCACGCGCCAGCGGCCCGGCGCCCGCCTCCATCAAGCGTTGCCGCAAGGGCGTAAGCGCGTCGGGCGAACGGACGTTCCGCAACACGTCCGACCAGCCGGCGTTGCGCATGACCAGATCGGCCAGCTCGTCCAGGAACCAGAAGAACACCTCGGGCGCATCGCCGCGCGCGCGGGTGCGGGCGTCCAGGTCGTCGATCCCGTCGATCAGCACCGCCAGCGCCAGCTCGGTGCGATCCGCGAAATGGCGGTAAAGGGTGCCGCGACCGACGCCGGCCCGCTCGGCGATCACCTCCAGCGGCGCGTCCAGCCCCTGTTCCGACAGCACCTCGCGCGCCGCCCTCAGCAGGGCTGCGCGGTTGTTGACGGCGTCTTTTCGGATGGGGCGCGACATGGTGACGCGCTTAAATGGACAATAGTGTCCGTTTTGCAAGTCCTGTCTCTGGACTTTGTCGTCTTCGTTCTTGAAGCGCGAGAAGCGTCAGGTTTTTCACCCCCCCGTCATCCTCGGGCTTGACCCGAGGATCGAGTGATCCGCCAGACCTCCGCATGTCCGATCGCACGAGCGATCCCGCGTCCGATCCTCGGGTCAAGCCCGAGGATGACGGGGGCGCTGAATGCGGTTCAGAGCGCCTTCTCCAGCACCACGAAGGCCAGTTCCGGGCGCGGCGGATCGACGGGGAAGGGGCGTTCCTCGCCCGTGCGGACATAGCCGCGCCGCTCATACCAGGCGATCAGTTCGGCCCGGCGGTGGATGACGGTCATCTCCATGCGCCGGGCGCCGAAGCGGGCGACGGCTTCGGCTTCCGCTGCAGCGAGCAGGCGCCGGCCCAGGCCCGAGGCCTGAAGCGACGGATCGACGGTCAGCATCCCAAGATAGCTCAGCCCCTCGCCCGCCTTCGCCACCTGGACGCAGCCGATCAGCACGCCGTCCCGATGCGCCAGCAGGATGATCCGGTCCGGGTCGGCGATCAGGCCCGCCAGTTCCTCGGCGCTGGTGCGGGCGCCGGACAGCATGTCGGCCTCGTGCGTCCAGCCGGCCTTGGCCGTCTCGCCGCGATAGGCGCGCTCGATCAGGGGATGAAGCGCGGCGATGTCGGAGGCCATCGCCGCGCGAAAGGCGACGTCGCTCACCGCGCGACGCCCAGCTCCTGCACCAGATGGTCCATGCCGTACACGTCGCGCAGGGCGACGGTCACGGCCTGGGTGGTGACGATGACGCTGCGGTTGACGTCGCGGTCATAGCCATAGGCGTTGCGCTGGGTCAGGACGGTGGAGTCGAAGTTGGCGCCGATGATCTCGCCCCGGGCGTTGATGGCGGGCGAGCCGGACGAGCCGCCGATGGTGTCGGACGACACCGCCATGTCCATCACCGCGTTCGGATCGATGCGGTCCTTGGCCGCCAGCAGTTTCGGGGCGACGGCGAAGGGCTCGGCGCCCGTGGCGCGGTCCCACAGGCCGGCGAAGGTGGTGAAGGCGCCGAACCGCTGGCCCGGAACGTCGGAGCCTTCGACCTTGCCATAGGTCAGGCGCAGGGTGCCGGTGGCGTCGGGATAGACGGCGTCGCCATAGGCCGCAAAGCGCGCGGCGGCCAGTTGTTCGGACGCGCGGGCGGTCGGGGCGTCCACCTTGTCGCGCCATTCGGCCCGCACGGCGCGGGCGTCCTCGTCGATCGACAGGACATATTGGATCAGCGGATCGTCGGACGCCTGAACGGCGGCGAGACCGCCTTCCCACAGGGCGCGGCGCACGGCGGGGTCGGCGAGCCGGGTTCCGGTCACGACGCGGGTGGACAACTGTTCGGGGCTTTCACGGCCCAGCAGGGTGCGGACATGGGGGCTGTCCACCGTCAGCCATTCGCGGGTCTTGGACAGCCACCACTCAAGCCGAATCTGCTCCAGTTCCGGATAGGTCGGACGTTCGGCGAACAGGCCGGATTCGACGCCGGACAGGCGGCTGTCGGCGTATTCGGACAGGCGCTGGTCAGACGGCTTGGCGCGTTCCTGGGCGCCCCGCACGAGGACGCGCGCCCACTGGAACAACTGCGAGCCGCCGGCGACCGAGGTGGTGCCCATGCCCGTGCCGCCTTCCAGCAGGGCCATCGGCGCATACAGTTCGCGGGCGGCGGGCTGCACGGCGTCCAGCGTGGTCCAGGGATCGCCGCCGCCGCCGGCGGCGCGGGCGCGGAAGTCGGCCTCCTGCTCGGCCTTGGTCGCCATGAAGGCCGCGTCGGTCAGGGCGCGCATGCGGCCCAGGCCGCGCTTGTAGGTGTTCTCGACACCGACGATCGGGTCCATGGCGATGAAGGCCTGATCCTCGCCCTCTTCGGAATAGCGGATCAGCCGCCCACGCAGTTCCGAGGCGATCAGTTGGTCCAGCGGCAGGACCACGTCGCGGATGGTCATCAGTTGGGACTGGGTCAGCAGGCGTTGCGTCGCGCCGGGATTGCCGGAGACGAAGACCGCCTCGCCCTCGGTCGGCTTGTCGGCGTTCCAGGTGAAGTGGACCGGCGTCTCGACCGGCTTGTCGTCTTCATACAGGCGGATGAAGGCCGCATCGACGGCGAAGCGCGGGAAGGAGAAGTTGTCCAGGTCGCCGCCGAAGGTCGCGGCGCGATCCTCAGGCGCCCAGGCCAGGCGGATGTCGGAATATTTGCGGAATTTGTAGAGTTTGAACTGGCCGCCGCGATACAGGCTGACGACCTGGCAGCGGACCTTGGGATCGTTTGCGCAGGCCTCGGTTTCGATGCGCCCGGCCTCGGCCTCGCGCGCCTGGCTGAAGGCCTGACCGTCCAGGCCCTCGCCCGCCTTGTGCATCCGCTCGGTGACGTCGGAGATGTCGGTCAGGACCTCGGCGGTCGCGCCGGGGCATTTCAGTTCTTCCTCGCGGCTCTTGGGCGTGAAGCCGGTCTCGCCATACTGCTGCTGCGGCGTGGACAGGTTGGCGACGCAGGTGGCGACGCAGTGGTTGTTGGTCATCACCAGGCCCTGGCCCGAGACGATCCCCGCCGAACAGCCGCCGAACTTCACCGACGACAGACGCACCCGGTCCAGAAAGGCCTGGTCGATGTCGGTCCCCAGCGTCTGGTTGGCGCGGGCGATGGGGAAGTTGTCGAAGGTCCACATGCCTTCTTCGGCGCGGGCGCTGGTGGCGGCGAAGGCGAGGACGGCGGCGGAGGCGAGCAGAAGAGGGCGCATGGGTATTTCCAGAATTCTCCCTCCCCGCTCGGGGAGGGTGGCTGGCGCGCAGCGTCAGCCGGGTGGGGCGGCAGGGCGACGAGGGCTCAGTCCTCTGAAGGATCGTTGAGCCCTCCCCACCCGGTCGCTTCGCGACCACCCTCCCCCGAGGGGGAGGGAAAGGCGTGGCGCTGGATCAGCGCGTCACGCCCAGTTCTTCCAGCAGGCGCGGCTGGTCGTAGACGTTGCGCAGCGCCTCGGTGATGGCGGCGGTCGAGACCGTCACCGTGCGGTTCAGTTCGGGATCGTAGCCGAAGCTGCCGCCCAGTGAGTGGATGTTGCCGTCGAAGGCGGCGCCGATGACCTCGCCCCTGGCGTTGATGACCGGCGAGCCCGAGTTGCCGCCGATGATGTCGTTGGTCGAGACGAAGTCATAGACGGTCGACTTGTTGACGCGGTTCTCGGCTTCCAGGAAGCGGGTCGCGGCGTTGAACGGCTCGGCGCCGGTGTTGCGCTGATAAAGGCCGCCGATCTCGGTGAAGGGCGTCACCGTCACCCCGCGATAGGTCCAGCCCTTCACCTGGCCGTAGGACAGGCGAAGCGAGAAGGTCGCGTCGGGATACTGGTTCGTGCCGTAGACGGCGAACCGGGCCTGGGCGATCTTTTCGCTCGCGCGGCTGGTGGGGCCAGACACGGCCGATTCCCACTGGGTGCGAACGGCCTGGGCCGCATCGTCATTGGCCAGGACGAACTGGATCAGCGGATCGCCCGAGGCGGCCAGCTGTTCCGGCGTCATGGCCAGGGCCTGGGTGCGGAAGGCCGGATCGGCCAGGCGCGTGCCGTCGACCAGGCGGGCGGCGACCTGTTCGGGGCTCTCCGTGCCCAGCAGCGCCTTCACATTGGCGTCGTCCACGGTCAGATATTCGCGGGTCTTGGACAGCCAGAAGTCCAGATAGATCTTCTCCAGGTCGTTGGAGATCGGCGTCTCGGTCGTCAGGCGACGGCCCAGGGCGGCGATGTCGGCGTCGGAATAGCCGGCGCGGCGCTCGGCGATGGGCTTGGCCCGTTCCTTGGCGGCGCGGACGATCGAGCGGGCGTAGCCATACAGCGACGACCGCTGGCCCGCCGCCGCCTCCAGCTGACGATAGGGCAGGTAGAGGTCGCGCTGGGCGGCCGAGACACGCTCCAGCTCGGCCCACGGATCGCCGATGGTCTGGGCCAGGGCAGGGTCGGCGGCGACGCGCTGACGCAGCTCCTGCTCCTCGGCGCGTTTGGTCGCCATGAAGGCCGGGTCGGTCAGGGCGCCCTGCTGGCCGTAATAGACCTTGAAGCTGTTCTCCAGGCCGAACAGCGGATCGACGGTGACGCGCTTGGCCTCTTCTCCCGTGGTCGAATATTCGATCAGGCGGCCGCGCAGTTCCGACGACTGGATCAGCGTCAGCGGCATCTGCTGGTCGCGCAGGACGTCCAGCTGGGCCATGGTCAGCAGGCGCTGGGTCGAGCCGGGGTTGCCGGCGACGAAGGTCACGTCGCCTTCCTTGGGCGCGTCGGGGTTCCAGGTCAGGTGGTTCGGCGTGGCGACCGGCTTGCCGTCCTCGTAGATGCGCAGGAATCCGGCGTCGAGGGCGTAGCGCGGGAAGTTGAAATTGTCCGGGTCGCCGCCGAAGAAAGCCGCCTGGAACTCGGGCGCGAAGACCAGGCGCACGTCGTCGTACTTGCGGAACTTGTACAGCTTGTACTGGCCGCCGCGATAGAAGCTGATGACCTGGCAGGTCAGTTTCTGGTCGTCGCCGCAGGTTTCCTTCTGGATCTTGTCGATCTCGGCGGCGCGGGCCTGGACGAAGGCGGCGCCCTCAAGCCCGGCGCCGGCGCCGACGACCCGGTCGGTCACGTCGGTGATGTCGGTCAGGATCTCGGCCGTCTGGCCGGGGCATTTCTTTTCGTCCTCGCGGGTGGCGGGCATCCAGCCGTTCTTGACGTAGTCGTTGTCGGCCGTGGACAGGTCCTGCACGCACGAGACGACGCAGTGGTGGTTGGTCAGGATCAGGCCCTCGCCCGACACCAGCGAGGCCGAGCAGCCCTGCAGGCGCACGGCGGCGTTGCGCACCCGATCCAGCCAGGCCTGGTCGATGTTCGTGCCGTACTTCTCGTTCACCGTCGCGATGGGGAAGTTGTCGAACGTCCACATGCCCTCGTCGGCTCGGGCGGGCGAGGCCGGGGCGGACAGGACGGCGGCGGCCGCGCCGAGCGCGGCCAGCGAGGCGGTGAGACGAAGCGAGGGCAAGGACATGCGGATTCTCCCGGACACGGGACGTGCTGTCCCGTCTGTTATTCTGTAACTAGCGCCGATCCAGAGCCGACGCCAAGGGCCGCAGCGGCCTTAGCCGCAGGATTTCCGCCCCGCAACGCCGTGCAGCGACCAGCCTTACCCCGATTTAACTTGGCCGCGATCCCGCGCACGGTCAGATAGGCGGACGTATCGGGGATTTTTCGACAAACATGTCGCTTGCGCTTTCAACGCTGCTGTTCGAGTGGCGCCGCTATATGGCGGCGGTCATGGCCCTGGCCCTGTCGGGCCTGCTGGTTCTGGCCATGACCGGTGTCTTCATCGGCATCGGCAAGGGGTTCACGGCGGCGATCGACCGCTCGAGCGCCGACATCTACATCATGCAGCCGGGCGCCAAGGCCCTGTTCAACGGCCCCATGGGGGTTCCGCGCCGCTTCATTCCGCTGGCCTACAACCATCCCGAGGTCGTGGAGGTGAAGACCCTCGACCTGAGCGGCGGCAGTTTCCAGAACATCAAGAACGTCGATCCGACCATGTCGGCGGCGGAACGCGCGAAACAGGGCGCGCCCAAGCAGAACCAGGTGCTGGTCAACATCATCGATACGACGCCCGGCGCGGTGACCATCCCGACGGACTATTCCATGGATCTGGTCGAGGCCCTGCGGCAGCCCTTTACGGTCGCCGTCGATGAGACCGCGTTGCGGCCGCTGGGCGTGAAGCTGGGCGACAAGGCCTTGTTCAACGGTCAGACGGTGACGGTCGTCGGCGTGCTGCGCGGCTATCCCAACACGATGCAGCCGACCATCGTCATGTCGCGCGACAGCCTGAGGATGCTCGGCCAGGCGTTCGACGGCCCCCGCGTCGGTCCCCTGATGATCAAGATCAGGAATCCGGCCCGCGCGCCCATCGTGGTCGCCCAGCTGAACGCCATGGGCAACGGTCAGTGGAAGGCCTGGACGCGTCAGCAACTCGCCGACGCCAACACCGGCGCCATGTTCGACGGGGGAATACTGGTCATCATCATTGGCGGCTGCGTCGTGCTGGGCATCATCATCGGCGTTGCGATCACCTGGCAGACGCTGCGCGGCGCGATCATGGCCAACATCAAGGAGTTCGCCTCGCTGCGGGCGCTGGGCGTCGGCATGGGAAGCCTGCGCCGGATCGTGCTGGAGCTCAGTTTCTGGGTCGGCCTGGTCGGCGTCGGCGCGGCGATCATCCTGACCTGGCTTGTATCGCTGATCGCCAAGGCCGGGGCCATCGTCATCGCCATGCCGTTCGTCCTGTTGCTGGCGGTCGGCCTGGGCCTGATCGCGATCGCCATGGTGTCGGGGTTGCTGTCGCTGGGCATCCTCAAGAACAGCCAACCGGCGGACCTGCTGCGATGAACGAAATGTCTTTCGGGCACACCAAGATTCACGGCAAGCACGGCGATTTCGCCATCGAGGCCAATGGCCTGGTCAAGCGCTTCAAGTCGGGCAAGTCCTTCGTCGAGGTGCTGAAGGGCGTCGATTTCGATGCACGGCACGGCGACCTGACCATGGTCATGGGGCCGTCCGGTTCGGGCAAGTCCACGCTGATCGCGGCCCTGTCCGGCCTGCTCCGGCCCGAAGAGGGACGGGTGGACGCCCTGGACGTCGACGACCTGTGGCGTCTGTCCACCGGACGGATCGACAAGTTCCGCCTGGATAATTGCGGCTTCATCTTTCAGGGCTTCAACCTGTTCCCGGCGCTGACGGCGTTGCAGCAGGTCGAGACGGTGCTGAAGTTCCAGGGGCTGTCGTCCGGCCAGGCCAGGAAGCGCGCCACCATCGCCCTGGAAGAGGTCGGCCTGGGCCATCGCCTGCACCAGCGGCCGGCGGCCCTGTCGGGCGGAGAGAAGCAGCGCGTCGCCATCGCCCGCGCCCTGGCCAAGGACCCCAAGATACTGTTCGCCGACGAACCGACCTCGGCGCTCGACGGCGAGAACGGCCAGGTGGTCATCCGCCTGCTGCGCCGCGCCGCCACCGAACACGGCGCCGCCGTCATCTGCGTGACCCACGACCCGCGCCTGGAGGCCTGGGCCGACCGGGTCATCCACATCGAGGACGGCAAGATCCTCGATGACCAGCGCCGCAACCCCGATCCGAACGCCATTCTGGCGTCGCACTGAACATCACGACTGAATCCCCTTAGGACGACACGCCCAATGCCCGGCTTTCTGAAGAAAAAACGCACCTGGTTCGGCCTGCTGGCGATCATCGTCCTGGTGGTCGGCTTCCTGATGTTCCAGTCCGCCGCCAAGGCCAAGAAGGAGGCCCAGGCCAAGGAGGCAGCCGCCAAGGTCGAAAGCCCATACGCCGCCATCGCCAACGGCAAGGTGGACGTCGAGGGCGGCATCATCCAGATCGCGGCCCGTCGCGGCGGGGTCGTCCGCGAGGTGCTGGTGCAGGAAGGCGACCGTGTCACGACCGGCCAGATCCTGGCCCGTCAGGAGGACGACGAGGCGCGTCTGGCGGTTCAGAGCGCCGCCGCCGCCGTGGCCCAGGCCGAGAGCCAGTTGGCCCAGATTCGGGTGGACATCCGCACCGCCCAGCGCGAGCAGGAGCGTCTGCAGCGCCTGGCCGCCACCAACTTCGTCGCCGCCCAGCGCGTCGATCAGGCCGCGGACGCCGTGGCGACGGCTCAGGCGCGGCTTGGCTCTCAGGTCGCCGCCGTCCAGACCGCCCGCGCCCAGCTGGACCAGGCCCGCTACAATCAGGAACTGACGGTCATCCGCGCGCCCAGCGCCGGCCGCATCGTGCGCCGCTACGCCAACCCGGGCGCCGGCGCCTCGACCCTGAACGTCTCGACCATGTTCGATCTGGAGCCGGACGCCCCGCGCATCGTTCGGGCCGAGGTGGTGGAAAGCGACCTGCCCAATCTGAACGACGGCCAGGCGGTCGAGATCACGCCGGAAGGCGATCCGTCCAAGGTCTATATCGGCGCCGTGATGCGCCGCGCGGCGGTGTTCGGCGCGCGCAAGCTGGCTTCCGACGACCCGTCGCAGCGCACCGACGAGCGCGTGGTCGAGGTCGTGGCCTCCGCCGGCGACGCCCCGCTGCTGATCGGCCAGCGGGTGCTGGTCAAGTTCATGAAGCCGGGCGAGACCGCCGGCGCCAAGCGCCAGGTCGCAACCGGCGTCGGCCCGAACCAGGCGATGCGCCCGCAATAGGCCGGATCACCGGCCCTTGAAGTCGGGCGTGCGCTTTTCCAGCACGGCGGCGACGCCTTCCTGGTGGTCGTCGGTCTGGTGGGCCAGGGCCTGCATGGCGGCCGACAGTTCCAGGATCTGCTCGAAGGTCTGGTCGCGGCCCTGGCGCATCAGGGTCTTGGCCATGCGCAGGGCGTGGGGCGGCTGGGCGGCGATCTGGGCGGCGACAGCCAGCGCCTCTTCCATCAGCCGCTCGTGCGGCACCACGCGGTTGACCAGGCCCCAGCGCTCGGCCGTCTCGGCGTCGATGCTGCGGCCGGTGAACAGCATCTCGGCGGCGCGGGCGTAGCCGATGTCGCGCGGCAGCCGCCAGGCGCCGCCGTCGCCGGGGATGATGCCCAGCTTCAGGAAGGGCACGCCGAAGCTGGCGCGATCCGAGGCGATGCGGATGTCGGCGCTGGCGGCGATGCCGCACCCCAGCCCCATGGCCGGCCCGTTGACCGCCGAGACCAGCGGAACCTCCAGGTCATAGAGGGCGCGCACGATGCGGTGGACCAGGCGGCGATAGCGGACCCGGATCTCGGCGCCCGATCCTTCGAACAGGTCGCGGCGGTCGCGCATGGCGGTCAGGTCGCCCCCCGCCGAAAAGGCGCGCCCGGCGCCGGTCAGGACGACGCAGCGGACGCCGGGGTCGGCGTTGACCCGTTCGCAGGCGGCCGCCACCTCGTCGCCGTCGGTCAAATCGGGCAGGGCGTTCAGCCGCGCCTCGCGGTCCAGCGTCCAGATCAGGATGGCGCCTTGTCTGTCCTCGGCGATCAGGCCCATGCGTCGTCTCCGTGCGAGTGTCGCACCCTCATCGACCGACGCCGCCGCCCTAGGCAAGGCCGGAATTGCAAAAGCCCCGGTCGAACCGGGGCTTCCTGGCTGTCAGGCCCTGCCGTCAAGGCGATGGGGCCGTCAGCGTTTCTTGATCGTATAGGGTACGAAGTTCGATGGGTGGCTGACCACCCGACCCGAGTTCGACGGCATCTGCCGACTATTGACCAGCATCCCGCCCCACAGGGCGAAGGACATCATGGCGTGTTGGAGGTTGCGCTCCTTATCGTTCATCTTGGCGTCTCCTTTCGCAGAACGATGAAAAGAGACACGTCGTACCAATGGGGATTTCACCCTCAGTCGTTTCGCGTCAGAAGCCAAGATAGTGAATGGAGCGGAAATTGCAAATTTATCGCTCAGAGTCCGGAGTAAATTTCGTGACGGTGTCATATTGACCGACCCTTCGTCTCCACCCCGCCCGCCTAGGGCGATCGCCACGCCCTGCGTGATGGTGTGCGCCGTCGATGGCGAGAGCGGTCTGTGCCTGGGCTGTTTTCGCACCTTGAAGGAAATCGCCGGCTGGCGGGCCTTGAGCGACGAGGCGCGCGCGGCGGTGATGGCGGACCTGCCGTCGCGGCGGTCGCGGATCGATCCGGCCAAGCTGGGCCCGGCTTAAGGTTTCGTCAGCCAAGTCGCTTCACGGCATCCCAACGTCGGGCCGCTAGACCGACGCCATGGTCCGCATCGATTTCCAGTCCGTCTTCGTCTGTGGCGCGGCCGTCGCGGCTTCGCTGACGACCGCGATGGCGATCCGGCATCTGGGCGGCGGCGATACGGCCCAGGCGGCGCCGGTCGTGGCGGCGGCCTCGTCTGCGGCGTCGGGTTCGGCGGCGCAGGTGGTGAAGAGCCCGGACGGCCACTATTGGGCCCAGGCGCGGATCGACGGTCACGCCGTCCAGGTGCTGGTGGACACGGGCGCCAGCGTCGTGGCCCTGACCCGCGCCGACGCCCTCCGCCTGGGCGTGCGCCCGGCGCCGGAGGATTTCACGGATCGGGTCCAGACGGCTTCGGGCGTGGCGCGCGCCGCGCCGGTGGAGCTGGCGACCGTGTCGGTCGCGGGCGCGCGGGTCGAAAAGGTCCAGGCCCTGGTGGTCGAGGACGGCCTGACCTATTCCCTGCTGGGCATGAGCTATCTGGGCCGGCTGTCGGGCTTCGAGGCGACGCCCAGGGGACTGACGCTCAGACCCTAGCCTAGAGATCCTGCATCTGGCGGCGGGCTTCGCGGAAATACTGCCAGCCGGTCCACAGGGTGATGACGGCGGCGAACCAGATCAGGAAGACGGCGAAGGATTCGAACGCCGGCTGCCAGCCCAGCGGCGAACCGTCTTCGTTCTGAAGTCCGAAGGCGCCCCACAGCAGGGTCAGCTGCAGCGCGGCCAGGGCCACCATCTGCACGGTGGTCTTCCACTTGGCGGCCAGGGTCACCGGCAGTTCGATCCGGCCGGCCATGGTCTCGCGCAGGGCCGAGACGGCGAACTCGCGGAACAGGATCAGGCCGCAGGGCAGGGCGATGCCCGGCAAGGAGCCCGAGGCCAGGACGCCCAGGATGGCGCCGGTGATCAGCACCTTGTCGGCGATGGGATCGAGGATAGCGCCCCAGCGGGTCGTGGAATTCCAGCGCCGCGCCAGGAAGCCGTCGACCCAGTCGGTCGAGGCGGCGATGACGAAGATCCAGAAGGCCCAGACGCCGAACTGCGCCTGGGTGTCCGGCGACAGCCAGGCGTCCAGCGCGCCGGGCGCCGCGCCCGCCATCATGGCGAACATGACCACGCCCGCGAACAGGCGGACGCCGGTCAGGATGTTCGGGATCGGATTGGCGCGGTGGGCGGTGGTCATCGTCATGTCCGTTGCAACGCGCCGGGTGTGACACGGTTCGGCGGCGACGCCAACGGCCAGGCCGAAGGTCAGGCCAGCGGCTCGAACCTCGGCTTGTCGGTCAGGGCCCGCAGCACGCCGTCGGCGATGCCGAAATGCAGGCCGGACAGGACCAGTTCGCCCGCCGCCTCGCGCTCAGCGATCCAGGGGAAGGTGCGCAGGTTCTGGATCGACAGGCGGACCACGGCCTCTTCGGCGGCCTGTTCGACCTGGTCCTCGGACACCTCTTCGGCCACGCGACGCACGACCGGCGTCCCCTGCGCCACCCAGGGGGCGACGAAATCGGGGCAGTTGGCGGGCGCGCCGTGCAGCATGGCGTTGACCCCCCCGCAGTGGGCGTGGCCCATGACGACGATGCGGCGCACGTTCAGCACCCTGACCCCGAACTCCAGCGCCGCCGAGACGCCGTGCAGTTGGCCGTCGGGCTCATAGGGCGGCACCAGATTGGCGACGTTGCGCACCACGAACAGCTGGCCCGGCGCGGCGTCGAAGATCAGGGCCGGGTCGGCGCGACTGTCGGAACAGGCGACGATCAGGGTGTGCGGCTGCTGCCCCTTGGCCAGGGCCTCGTATTCGGCGCGCGCCGCCGGCCAATGGTCGGCGCGGAAACGGCGATAGCCGTCGGTCAGTTCGTCGTCGGTGGTGGTCATGCGGCCGGTTTAGCGGCGGCTGAGCGGGCGCTCAACGGAATTGCCAGCCGGACGTTGCAAAGTTCGCCAGCGTAGTTCATAATTTTACGAACTTCAGGATGCTATCATGGATCAGCAACAGTCACGTCCTGAACGCCTGTTGGACGTAATCGGCGTCAGACCGGCGACCCGCGCGGCCAGCGGGCGCTATTTGCGGTCCCTGCCTGTCAGGCCGGGCGTCCGATATTGGGCAACTTCGCAGGCGCGGTTTGGCGAGGACTATCTGGGCGTCCAGTTCTATGGCGAGGGACAGGCGGTCGGAAGGCGGCTGGCGGCGGAGTTGGAACGGGCGGGTTTCAAGCCCCGCAAGCCGCAATCCAGTCAGGACACCTACGCCAAGGCGATCCCCTTCGATCGGTCGGGCGAGATCGATACGCGGCGCCTGCTGGCGCTGCGGCGGGAACTGGACGCGATCCTGCGAGAGGGCGAGACGACGGGCGGCGGGGCGGAGGTCCAATCGCCACGATCGTTCCGCGAATTCATGCTGGCCTCGCCGCTGGCGCACGCCGATCTGGATCTGCCGTCGCGGGACGAGGCCTGGCGCGACGGCGCTGTCTGATGTGGCTGCTGGATACGGTGGCGCTGTCGGAGGCCGCCAAGCCAAGGGCCAACGCCGGCTATCTGTCCTGGTTGGACACCGTTCCTGCCCATGACATCCACACCAGCGTCCTGTGCCTGGGCGAGATACGGCGCGGCATCGAAATGCTGGCCGCCGGACAGAAGCGCGAGGTCCTGACCACGTGGCTTGAACGGGATTTGCCGGCCTGGCTGGAAGGGCGGGTATTGCCCGTCGGCGCCGATGTCGCCCAGACTTGGGGTCGTCTGGGCGCCCGCGGCAAGGTTTCGCCCATCGACGCCCTGATCGGCGCCACCGCTGCTGCTGCGGGCCTGACGGTGGTGACGCGCAACGCGCGCGACTTCGACGGGCTTGGGGTGCCCGTGCTCAATCCCTGGACATGAAGGCGACGTCGTCACGATGCGACGCCTACGTCCGAACGCGGGAAAGGGCGCGTCGAGCGATCCAACCGACTGACCTCAGCTTTTGCGGAAGAAGGCGTGGATGCGTTCGGCGAGGGGTTGGCTGACGCCGTCCACCTTGACCAGGTCCGACACGGAGGCGCGGCCGACGGCCTTGGCGGAGCCGAAGGCGTGGAGCAGGGCCTTCTTGCGGCCGGGGCCGACGCCTTCGATCTCGTCCAGCGGATTGCGCTTGATGTCCATCGAGCGGCGCTTGGCGTGGGCGCCGTTGGCGAAGCGGTGGGCCTCGTCGCGCAGGCGCTGGAGGTAGTATAGGGCCGGCGACTTCAGCGGCAGCATGAAGGGCGGCTTGCCGGGCATGAAGAACTTCTCCATGCCGGCGTCGCGGTCGGGGCCCTTGGCGACGCCGACGACGGCGATGTCGTCCACGCCCATCTCGGCCATGACGGCCAGCACCTCGGCCAGCTGGCCCGCGCCGCCGTCGATCAGCAGGAGATCGGGGCGGACCACCTCTTCGCCTTCGGCCTCGTCCTTGACCAGGCGCGAGAAGCGGCGGCGCAGCACCTCGCGCATCATGCCGTAGTCGTCGCCGGGGGTCAGGTCCTCGCCCCGGATGTTGAACTTGCGGTACTGCGACTTCTGGAAGCCGTCCGGGCCGGCGACGATCATGCCGCCGACCGCGTTGGTCCCCTGGATGTGGGCGTTGTCGTAGACCTCGATCCGCTCGGGCCGCGTGTCCAGGCCGAAGGCCTCGCAGACCTCGTCGAGGATTTTCCCTTGCGCCGAGCTTTCGGCCAGGCGGCGGCCCAGGGCCTCCCTGGCGTTGGTCAGGGCGTGGTCGACCAGGGACAGCTTCTCGCCGCGCATCGGCCGGGCGATCTCGACCCTGCGGTCCGCCTTCATCGAAAAGGCCTCTTCCAGCAGCTCCAGCTCGTGCGGGCGGACGTTGGACAGGATCAGGCGCGGAATGGGCTTGTCCTCGTAGAACTGGCCCAGGAAGGCGGCGAGAATTTCCGGGTCCGTGTCGGTCTTGTCCACGCGCGGGAAATAGGCGCGGCCGCCCCAGTTCTGGCCGGCGCGATAGAAGAAGACCTGGACGCAGGCCTGGCCGCCGTCGGAATGCAGGGCGAAGACGTCGGCCTCGGCGACGCTGTCGGCGGTGACGGAGTTCTCCATCGAAATGGCGGACAGGGCGCGGATGCGGTCGCGGACGCGGGCGGCCTGTTCGAAGTCCATCTCGTCCGACGCCGCCTGCATTTCCTTCGACAGGCGGCCGATGACGGCGCGCGACTTGCCGCGCAGGAATTGCTCGGCCTCGGTGACCAGTTCGCCATAGTCCTCCAGGCTGATCAGGCCGGTGCAGGGGGCCGAGCAGCGCTTGATCTGGTGCAGCATGCAGGGGCGGGTGCGGGTCTCATAGACGCTGTCCGAACAGGAGCGCAGCAGGAAGGCCTTCTGGAGCGTGTTCAGCGTCCGGTTGACCGCCCAGGTCGAGGCGAAGGGGCCGAAATAGTCGCCGGGGATGGTGTGGGCGCCGCGGTGCTTTCGCACCTGGGGCGCGCGGTGGTCGCGGCGGATCATCAGTTCGGCGAAGGACTTGTCGTCGCGCAGCACGACGTTGAAGCGGGGCTTCAGCTTCTTGATGAAGTTGGATTCGAGCAGCAGGGCCTCGGTCTCCGAGGCGGTGACGACCAGCTCCATCGACCGGGTCAGAGAGACCATCAGGCCGATGCGCTGGGTGTGGAAGCGGCCCTGGGCATATTGGAGGATGCGCTTCTTCAGGCTGCGCGCCTTGCCGACATAGAGGCAGGTCCCGTCCTCGCCGTACATGCGATAGACGCCCGGCTTGTCGGGCGCGCGCCGGGCCTCGTCGCGGATGAGGTCGGCGGCCTTCAGGTTCGAATCGAGCGTCTCCTCGGTCATCGGGCTGGATATAGGCGTTCCGGGGAACGGGCGCGACGGGCGACGCCTTGGCTCAGGACCGCCTCACCAGCAGCACGCCGGCCAGGACCAGGCCGACGCCGGCGATGCGGCCCAGGTTCATGGAGTGCTGGGGCACGCCCAGGGCGCCGAAGTGGTCGAGGAACAGACTGATCAGCAGCTGGCCGCCGACCATCAGGGTGATGGTCATGGCCACGCCCAGGCGCGGCACGCCCCAGGCGGCGGCGACCACGAAACAGGCGCCGTAGGCCCCGCCCAGCCAGGCGTACCAGGGCAGGCTGCGGGTCGCGGCGACGTCGGGGCGGGTGTGCAGCGCGGCCGCGATCACGCCCAGCACCACCGTGCCGACGGCGAAGGAGATGAAGGCGGCGTTGACCGGGGAGCTGACCGCGCTGGCCAGCCGCGCATTGGTCGGGGCCTGCAGGGCGGTGGCGCCGCCGGCCAGGACGACGATGAGGATGGCGATCAGGGACGGGTTCATGCGCCTTGGCTAGCACGGCTTTCCGCGTCTGCGCAGACCGACCTTGAGATCAGGCGCTGGAGCGGCGCAGACGCTCGGCGTGACGCAGGCGGCGGCGCTCGGCGCGGTTCAGGACGGCGGCGACGGCGGGCGGCGGGGCGGTCGTGGGATGATCAGGACGCCGTTCGCTCGATTCAGACCCGGCGTCGGAAAAAACAGGGTGCAATTGGTGCAGTTCGTCTCGTTCGGGCGTCTCCGGCCGGGCCTCGGGCGCGGCCTGGGCGGCCAGGACGGACAGGGTCTGGAACAGGTCCAGCCAGCGGACGGCGTCGCGGGCCTCGCCGTCGATCAGGGCCAGTTGCAGGCGCCGCCGCGCCGCCTGGGCCATGGCGGCCAGGTCGATGTCCTCGACCGCCTCCAGTTCGGCCTCGGGATCACAGGGTTCGGGGTCGTCCTGGTCCTCGCGCCGCCAGCCCTCTTCCCGCGCCCGGAGGCGAAAGGCCGACAGGCCCAGGCCGAAGCGTCGGCAGACGACCCTGGCGGTGTCGCCGGCCAGATAGGCTTTCCGCGCCTGATCCCAGGTCTCGGCGGAACGCACGCGATAGGTTCTGGTCGAATCGGTCATGGGCGAACGCTGGCACGCCGCTGCGCCAGGAACGGACGTCGCTACCAGTTCGGATCGGGCGGGGCGCCGTCGAGGATTTCGGCCAGGCGCGCGCGGCTGCCCCGGTTCATGTCGTCGGGCAGGGCGTCGGGGGCGAACCAGCCGACCTCGGCGATCTCGCCCTGGCTGGCGCGCGGGCCCAGGTCGAAGGCGTCCAGGCGGAAGACGACGACGTGGTCACCGGGAAAGAACCGCTCGTTGGAATGGATGGAGATCAGGGTGGGAGCGGCGCGCGCGATCAGCCCCGCCTCTTCACGCAGTTCGCGCACGACCGCGTCCTGGGTCGTCTCGCCCCGGTCCACTCCGCCGCCCGGCAGCCACCAGCCGGGCAGATAGGTGTGTCTGACCAGCAGGACCCGCCCCTCGGCGTCGACGGCGACGCCGCGCACGCCAGCGTCTTGCCGCGCGTCAGCCGCGACCAGGCGAAGAACAGGGGGCGGGTGTAGGGTTCGACGTGCTGGCGCCAGTTGCTCATGGCGCCACCGTGCCCAAGGCGTCGGCATTTGGGCAACCCTTTCCAAACCTCGGCGCTAAAGGATGGGCGTCGTTTGGCTGACAGCCATGAGCGGACTTTGCCGATGACTGTAAGGAGGGTGGATAGTGGACTCGGCTTCGGGCCGCTTTCAATGCTTCTCGATGGCCTGCCGGACCAAAGACGCGTTCTCCCTGCCATGCCCGACCACGACAGTCAGGTGATCGCCTTCTGTCCAAAGCATCTTCCACCCGTATTGGGCGGCCAATGTCTGCATAGACATCCCTCTCGGGTCGTCACGCCCGCTCCAGAGCAGCACCGGGCGCCCACATTCGAGGAGCGCCTCCGCCGCGCCGTCGAGGTCATCCATCGCCTCCCATGAGGCGCGCAATCCGGGCTCGTTCTCGGCCGTCACCCACGAGACGAGTTCAGGGGCGGTCGCCCGGGCCATGTTAAGCACCCTAGCAAACGGGATTGGCCCTTTTACCTCGGCGGGAAGCCCTGCCGCGATGCCCTGCACGGGGTTCCATCCGCCCAGGGTCACGGAGAGCAGGCGGCCCGGTATGGCTCGCGCCAAACCGACTGCGGTCCAGCCCCCCATCGAATGACCAACGAGATGGAAGCTTTCGGCGCCAATGGCGTCGAGAACGGCAACGACTTCGCCGGCACGACGCGTAAGCTGATACGCAGCGGAGGCGCTCGGCTTATCGCTGTGGCCGTGACCCAAGGCGTCGATGAGAACGACGGTGTAGCCGTCTGCCAGACTTTGAGCGAAACCGCCGTCTCGCCAACAGGCTGAACTCAGCAGGTGGCCATGCAGCAGAACCATGACCGGTCCACTGCCTTGAACCGTGTAGAAGATGCGGTGTCCGTCGTGCTCGGCATAAGGCATAGCTCGACCGTTGCGCAATCGGGCAGAGTCCACAATGGGTCGCTGACGGTCGGTAGGAGCGGATGACGCGCAGGTGGGGCGTTTCCACTCTCGTCATCCTCGCCCTTGTGGCGAGGATCCAGACTCCCGGTGTGTCCGCGAGGGTGCGATATCGGCGCCGCCGGGCGTATGGATCCCAGGCACAAGGCCTGGGATGACGGGGGTGGGCGTGTCGCGGCTTATGGTGTCAGCCGCTTGAACAGCGGGTCGCGCCGCTTTAAGCGGGACCAAGGAACAGGAGCATCCCATGCTGGCTCTCGGCATCATCTTCGCCTTCATCGCCGTCATCGCGGCCATCAACTTCTATGAGTTCGGTCGGGTTGACTGAGGCGCGCGGCGCCGCGCTGGTCACGGGCGGGGCGCGGCGGATCGGGCGGGCGATCTGTCTGGGGCTGGCCAGGGCCGGCTTCGACGTGGCGATCCATCATCATACCTCAGGCGAGGACGCCCGGTCGCTGGCCGCGGAGATCGAGGCCCTGGGGCGGCGCGCCTGCCTGTTGCAGGCGGACCTGACGGACGAGGCCGGGGTGCGGGCGCTGGTCCCGGCGGCGATCGAGGCCGTGGGGCCGGTGACGGTGCTGGTCAACAACGCCTCGGTGTTTCAGGACGACCGGATCGGCGGCCTGACGCGCGAAAGCTGGGACCTGCATCTGGAGACCAATCTGCGGGCGCCGATCGTGCTGGCGGAAGCCTTCGCGGCGCAGGACGTCGAGGGCGTGATCGTCAACCTGCTGGACCAGAAGGTGCTGAAACCGGACCCGCGCTTCTTCTCCTACAGCCTGTCGAGGAACGGCCTGTGGTGGGCGACGCGGACGCTGGCCCAGGCGCTGGCGCCGGGCGTGCGGGTCAATGCGGTGGGGCCGGGGCCGACCCTGCCGTCCATCCACCAGACGCCGGAAGAGTTCGCCGCCGAGGCGCGCGCCACCCTGCTGGAGACGTCCGGCAGCCCGGAGGCGGTGGCCGAGGCCGTGCTGTGGCTCATTGACGCCCGCATGGTCACGGGCCAGATGATCGCCGTCGACGGGGGCCAGCACCTGGCCTGGCGCACCCCCGACATCCAGGAGTAGCGCGTGGTCCAGTCCTCTCACGTGACGCCCTTCCCGGCGGACGAGCCGCTGCGTTACGAGCGGTTGAGCGTCTTCGTGCGCGGGCTGGAGGTCGAGGCGGGGATCGGCGTCTATGACCACGAGCTGGGACGGCTGCAGCGGCTGGTCATCGACGTGACGCTGGAGCTGGAGCCCCGGCCGATCGAGCGGCTGGGCGACACCATCAATTATGAGACGGTGGCCAACGCCGCGCGCGCCATCGCCGCCGAAGGGCATGTGGGGCTGGTCGAAACCTTCGCCGAGCGGCTGGCGCGGGCGTGCCTGGAGGACCGGCGGGTGCGGCGGGCGACGGTGCGGATCGAAAAGCCGGGCGCCCTTCAGGCCGTGATCGCGCCGGGCTGCGAGGTCGTGCTGGCGCGCTGAGCGCATTCGCTGGCCGGACGAGGTTGCGCCGATGTCGCCGGACCGCCATTGTCCGGCCTGGTCCTGTCGCCGCGGCGACGTGTGAGAAGCGTTCGATACCCATGGCCGAACCCGGCGATCCGAAAGGCCCAAGCGGCGCCGAACCGGACGATCACGATGCCCATGTCGGCTTTGTCTCGCCGAAGTCGCTGGCCGGTCGCCCGCGCGCGCCTGAGCCCGAACCCCAGCCGGCGCCCGAAGCGGAGCCGGACCTGTTCGATCCGCCCGAGCCCGGTCCGTTCGACCTGTCGGGCCAGGTGACGACGCCCGTGGCGCGGTTCGAGACCAAGCGGCGCAGCCCGGCGCCCCACGCCGCCGTGCGCGAAGAGCTGGCGCGGCGGGATTCGGTCCCGAGCCCGGCGACCCAGGCGGCGCCGATGAGCCTTTACGCCCTCTATGTCCTGATCCTGCTGGCTGTGCCGACGTTGGGCGTGTCGGCGCTGGTGGCCCTGTTCGCCGTGACCGGCCGCGAGGGGCCCCGGGAGCCGATGGCGGCCAGCCACTTCGTCTATCAGCGGCGCACCCTGTGGGGCGCGGCGATCGCGGCGGTGCTGGGGGCGCTGCTGGTGGTGGTGAATATCGGGGTCGTGGTGCTGTTCGTGCTGGCGATCTGGGTTCTGGCGCGCGGCGCCTTCGGCGTGCTGAGGCTTAAGAACGGCCAGGCCGTGCCCCGCCCGCGCAGCTGGCTGTTCTGAGGAGACGATGATGACCGACACCCCGCGCTTCACCCCCGGCCAGGAGCCCGAAGGCAAGGTCGGCGCCTTGATCGCCTGGGCCCTGTTCATCCTGTCGATCCCCAGCGCCAACACCCTGGTGCTGGTCGGACTGGTGGTTTCCTATGTGTCGCGCGGGACGGCGACAGGCGTGGCGCGCCAGCATATCGACGCCCAGATCGCCCTGTTCTGGTCGGTGTTCTGGTGGACCGTCGCGGCCTGGATCGGGATCATCGTCAGCATTCCCTTGGCCGTCGTCGGCATCGGGATCGTCACGGGGATCGCCTTCGCCCTGGCGCTGCTGGTGCTGCACGTCTGGTTCACGGTGAAGAGCATCATCGGCCTGATCCGCCTGCTGCAGAACAAGCCGATCTGACGCACCCGCCCGATGGAACGTCCGCCCCTCCAAGCTGTTGATGCGGCAAAGGAGTTACGCATGGGACAGTTCAGGGACGACGCGGGGGAAAACCGTTTCGAGCAGGATTTCGAGGGCGACCGAGGGGCCGGCCAGGTGTGGGCCGACTATGCCGTTCGCGGCGGTGCGCGCGTGATCCTGCATGTGGAGGCCGAGCCGGCGCTGCGCGGATCGGGCGCGGCGGCCGCCTTCATGCAGGCGATGGCCGAATATGCGCGGGAAAAGGGGCTGAAGCTGTTTCCCCGATGCAGCTACGCAGTCACCTGGCACAAGCGCCATCCCGACTACGACGACGTGCTGGCGTAGACGCCTGCGACGCCGCCCCCCGGACCGGAGGGCGGCGTTTCCAATTCAGCCGCCGGAATAGCCGCCGATGATCGGCAGGATCTCGCCGGTGATGAAGCTGGACATCTGGGGCGAGGCCAGGAAGACGTAGGCGGGGGCGATCTCCTCGGGCTGGGCGGGCCGTTTCATCACCGTCTTGGCGCCGAACTGGGAAACGTCCTCGGCGGACTTGTCGGCCGGGTTCAGCGGGGTCCAGACGGGACCGGGCGCGACCACGTTCACGCGGATGTCGCGCGGGGCCAGATGCGTGCCCAGCGAACGGGCGTAGGCGTGGATGCCGCCCTTGGTCAGGGAATAGTCCAGCAGGTCTTTGTTGCCCTGGAGGCCCGTGACCGAGCCGGTCATGACAATGGCCCCGCCGGACTTCATGTGCGGGACCGCCGCCTTGGTCATGTTGAAATAGCCATAGAGGTTGGTCTTCAGCGTGCGGTCGAAATGGTCGTAGGTCAGGTCCTCGAACCTGTCGACGTGTTCCTGGAAGGCGGCGTTGGGCACCAGGACGTCCAGCCGGCCGAAGGCGTCCAGCGTGGCCTTGACCGCCGCCTCGGCGAAGGCGGGGTCCGAGACGTCGCCCTTCAGCACCACGGCGCGGCGGCCCTCGGCCTCGACGGCGGTCTTGGTGTCCTGGGCGTCGCCGTCCTCGTCGAGGTGACACAGGACGATGTCGCAGCCCTCGCGCGCGAACAGGACCGCGACCGCCCGGCCGATGCCGGAATCGGCCCCGGTGATCAGGGCGGCGAACCCGTCCAACTTGCCCGAGCCCTTCCAGAAGGGGGCGTCATAGAGGGGAGCGGGGTCGAGCGCGGCCTCGTCGCCGGGCTTGGTCTGGTGCTGTTTGGGGAAGGGCGGCTCGGGATAGGGGCGGGCGCCGGCCTGGACCGCGCCGGATTCGTCGCTGGATGAGTCCCCGTCCTTGGCGTCCCTATCCTTGGCGTCTATGTCGCGCTGGATGGCGCGCTCGTGTTCGGCGACGGTCTCGGCGCGGGCGGCGGTGCGGTCGTCCATGGCGATCTCCTGAAGGTTGGGGGTCTTCAGGAAGCGGACGAGGGGGAAAGCTGTTCCCGATCAGCCGACCCGGCCGATGATGGTCTTGATGGTTTCGGCCCTGGTCGGCAGGTCGGAGGCGAGGCGTGAGGCGATCTCGCGCGCGCCGACCGGATAGGCGTCGCCGCCGGCCGCGATCTCCTTGGCCTTTTCGGCGGCCTGCATCAGCAGGCGCTCCAGCTGCTCGATCTCTTCCAGCGCCAGGGCGTGGGCTTCGAGTTGCAGGCGCTTGACCCGTTCGCCGGTGGTCTCGGGCGGACGCATCAGATTGTAGACTTCGGCCTCCACCCCCACCAGTCGCAGGTCGGGCTTGGCTTCTCCGCCGGTCTTCTTGGTCATGGAATCATCCCCAGCACGTGCCGAGCCCTCAAGGTGACCCTGTTGAGACCGAAGGTCGAGCTTGGCTGTAGCGGTTGTCGCGGCGCTGTGGCCGCGACGCATCGTTTTTGCGGCTTCAGAGCTCGGGCGCGCGGGCCGGGACCATCGCCGGGGCAGCGACAGGGGCCAGGACGCCGCCGGCGACCGCGCGCAGCGGCGAGCGCGGCGTGTGCAGGACGGCCGGATTGACGCTGACGCCGTCCTGGGCCGGGGTGACCAGGAAACCCTTGCTGGCCAGGGCGTCGCCCGAACGGACGCGCGAGGTCCACACGCAGATCGGCGCGGCCAGCAGCAGCGGCAGGACGATGGGCGCGAACCAGGTCGCCAGGTCGGGGCGGACGCACAGGGCGGCGGCGAAACCGACGCCGGCGGCCATCTGCCAGCGCATGGCGCGGAAGGCGTCGGACCAGGCCAGGCCGTCGGCGTCGCGTTGCTGGGCGGTCCAGCCGGCGTCGTGGCCCGACAGGATCTGGATGAAGGCCTTGGTGTTGGCGACCATCAGGATGGGGGCCAGGATGGCCGACAGGGCGATCTCGGCGGCCATGCCCCGGGCGATCGCGCGGGTTCCGCCGAAGGCGCGACGCTCGGCCGGGCGGCTGAGCACCAGGGCCGCGCCCATGAACTTGGGTCCGATCAGCAGCACGCCGGATAGCAGGGACGCCAGCATGAAGGGGGTGAACTGCGGGTTCAGGATGTAGAAAAAGCTGGACCAGTCCACCGGATAGAACATCTGGATGAACAGGCCGACCATCAGCGACGCCAGCCACAGGGGCGAGGCCAGATAGGCCATGCAGCCCATCAGCAGTTGAAGGCGGCTCATCGGCGACAGGCCCCTGGCGCCGATCAGGCCCAGGTGCTGGAGATTGCCCTGGAACCAGCGGTGGTCGCGGCGGATGAAGTCGGTGATCGACGGCGGGGTTTCCTCCCACGATCCGTCCAGGGCGGCGGTGACGTGCACGGCCCAGCCGGCGCGTCGCATCAGGGCGGCCTCGACCACGTCGTGGCTGAGGATGTGGCCGCCGAAGGGTTTGCGCCCCTTCAGGTGCGGCAGGCCGCAGCAGTTGGCGAAGGCGCGCGTGCGGATGATGGCGTTGTGGCCCCAGTAGCTGGATTCCGAACCGGTCCAGTAGGCCAGGCCGGCGGCGGCGACGCGGCCGTACAGGCGCACGCTGTATTGCGAGACGCGGGCGAAGATGGTGCGGGCCTTGATGATGACCGGCGCGGTCTGGATCAGGCCGACGCCCGGATTGCGCTCCATGGCGTCGACCATGCGCAGCAGGGTCTCGCCGGCCATAGTGCTGTCGGCGTCCAGCACGATCATGTTTTCGTAGGCGGCGCCGAAGCGGCGGATCCAGTCGGACAGGTTGCCGACCTTGCGCTCGGTGTTCTCGGTCCGGCGGCGGTAGAAGGCCTTGCAGTCGGCGGTCAGGCGGAACGACTGGAAGACCGAACGCTCGGCGGCGGCGGCCTCTTCCCGGGTCGAGTCGCTGAGCACGAAGATGTCGAAGGCGTCCGAGGCGCCCAGGCGCGCCAGCGAGGCGTCGATCTGGGCCAGGCGCGCGAAGGAGGCGCGGGCGTCCTCGTTATACAGCGGCATCAGCAGGGCCGTGCGGGTGCGCGGCAGGGCCGGGTGGGGCGCGAAGGCCAGGTCGGCCTGGTCCTTGCCGCGCAGCATGACGAACAGGCCCATCAGGCCGCTGACGAACCAGCAGGAGATGGCGGTGATCAGGACCATGAACAGGCCGAAGGCCAGCATCTCGGTCGGGTCCCACCCCTGGCGGGCGTAGAGGTAGAAGGGGGTGACGGCGGAAAGGCCGGTCAGCACGAGGGTGCCGGCCAGCAGGGCCAGGCGACGCAGGGCGACCGAGCGCGGCGAGGTGGCGGGGATCGCCTGGGCGACCGTGTCCGGCGTCTCCAGGGACTGGACCGGCATGGCCAGCGGCGCCTCGTCGGGCAGCCACGACCAGGCGGGCCCGTGGGCGACGCCGCGGGCCGTTTCGTTCGTCGTCTCGATTTCAGCCTGTTCGACAGGCCGGATCGCCAGCTTGTTCATGCCGCTCTGGACGCCCCCGAGTTGACCGCTCGTCACTCCGAAGGCAGGAATGACGCGGAGTGCTGCAATGCAACACGACCCCTATAGTCGATCACATTCGCGCGATTTTCAATCACGCAATGTTGATGGGGGCAAAAAATGTCGGGGATTCCTACCCGGGATTTCCCAGGGCGGCGGATGAAGGGCCGTTGGATGACGGTTCCGTGGCGCTGGACAGCAGTTTACGGTCCAGAACCCAGGCCGCAACCCCGACCCAGCAGACCAGGACGACGGCGTAGGCCCGCTCCCACCAGCCGACATTGGCGTCGTTGACCGTGCCGGGAAAGACCAGGTGCTTGGTCAGGACCGTCAGGGCCGCCATGACGGCGAAGGTGACGACCAGGAAGACCTTCAGGCGCGGCAGGTCGCGGCGCGGCGCCAGCCCCCACAGCAGCAGCAGCGGCGCCAGCTGGATGCCCAGCGCCAGGTTGATGACCATGTGGCGCGGGTCCGGCCAGGGGTAGAGGGTCGAGGCCGACATCCCCGCCCCCGCCAGTACGAAGACCGCGGCGATGACCCAGGCGGCGACTCGCGCGCCCGTCAGCCCATAGACGGCCAGGCCGAAGCCGACGCCGGCCAGGGCGGCCATGACGCCGGCGACGAAGACCCCGCCGTTGAAGATGATCGGCGTCGCGGCCGTCGCCCCGCCCAGTTCGCTCAGATACTGGGTGGCGTTGTCGAAGCCGGGATAGGCGGCCATGGCGGCCAGGACGACGGTCAGGGCCAGGACCGGGGCGGCGACGCCCACCGCCAGCAGGCGACGGCGGCGGTGATAGCGGACCACGGGCCGGCGCCACGCCTTCAGGTCCAGCGGCCAGGGCCGGCCGTCCAGCGGCTTCAGCCCCCACAGCGGCCGGATGACGGCGATGCGCCGCACGACCTCGTAGATCGCCAGACTGCCCAGGAAGGTCACGAGCACCAGGGCCAGGGCCTCGACCGGCGCCGACAGATTGGCCGGGCGGATGATCCAGACGGCGACCACCAGCACGGTCTGGTGCGCCAGATAGAGGGGGAAGGTGGCCTCGGTCAGATATTTCAGGAGCGGCCCGCCGCGGTCGCGCAAATGCCTGCCGCCGAAGCCCAGGATGGCGACGATCACCGCCCACTGGTCGACGCCATAGACGATGGCCTTTGGCACGCCCCAGAAGGCGCGTCCGCCCGGATGCCAGACCTGGATCATCATGATGGGCAGGGCGACGGCGGCCAGGGCCAGGGCGTGCCAGCGATAACGTTCCATGTCGCGCCAGACGCTTTCGCGACCCACGATGCAGAAGCCGAAGACGAAGGCGGCCAGCGACAGGGCGTGATTGTACCAGTCCCACTGGACGTTGTTGGTGATGCCGAACCAGGGGAACAGCAGGATGCGGATGGCGATCAGATACAGGATCGGCAGGATCAGCACGCGCGGGCCCTTCAGACCCCGTTCCAGAAGGTCGCCCAGGCGGGGAATCAGGCCGGGCAGGCGCCACAGCATGACGGTGATCGCGCTGTAGACCGCGATATAGACGATGAACCACAGGTGGTTGACGGGCACGCCGTCGGCCAGGCCGCTCCAGCTGAACTCGTGCACCAGCCAGGCGCCGAAGCCGGACAGGCCGCCGGGCCAGCCGCCCTTGTCCATCGCCTCGATCCACGACTGGATGGGCACCAGCACCAGGGCGCCGAAGATCAGGGGCGGGACCAGCCGTTCGAACCGGGCGCGGGCGACCTCGCGCGGGCTGCGCCGGAAGGTCATGAACCTGAGCGCCGCCCCGGACACCAGGAACAGCAGGGTCAGCCGCCAGGGATTGGTGATCAGGATGGCCTCGCGCATCCATTCGAAGGTGTGGGCGCTGTGGATGTGCCAACCATAGACCCCGTACGCCAGGCCGACGTGATACAGGATCAGCAGGCCGAAGGCGCCGACGCGAATCCAGTCCAGATCGTAACGGCGCACGGACGGGGAGACGGAGGGGGGCACAGGCGGCTCTATGGTCCGACGACGCGCATCAGGCAAGACGACGGATCGTCCCGGAGGCGAGGATCAGGCGGCGGCGAGGGGATGCACCTTGATGTCCTGCTCGTGGGCGCGGGCTTTGGACAGGTCATGCTTGGCCTGCATGCGCATCAAGGACTCCGCACTGATTCCGAACAGCTTTTCGAAACGAATAGCCATTTCGGCGGAGACGCCCGACCTGCCGTTCAAGAGGTTGCTGGCGGCCTGCCGCGTCACGCCGAGCGCCTCGGCCAGGGCGGTGACGCTCAAATTCCTGGGCGTGATGAATTCGTCCCGAAGCCAGGGGCCGGGATGAAGCGCGAAGGTGCGATGAAGTCGGATGGTCATCAGTGATAATCCTCCAGGTCCATATCCTCGATGGCGAGGGCGTCATTGATCCGGAAGGTGAGACGCCAGTTCCTGGTGAGCGTCAGGGCCCAGGTCCCCGCGCGATCTCCTGTCAATCTGTGCGCCCCGAAGTTGGGCGGCGCCAGCAACTCATCCTCCGTGGCGATCGCATCGATATAGGCCAGCATATTGGTGATGCGGCCGACCAGCGCGCCGGGCAGGCCCTTGGCCTTGCCGGTCTCTGCGAACTGCCGAAGCGCCTTGTGTCGGATGCTGCCGATCTCCACGCGCCAAGGTCACATTCGGACTGACGCGTGTCAAGTGTCGCTGGACGGTGTGCGGGGGGTGGTCAGGCGGGGACGGTCAGTCCCAGAGCCTTGAACGTGGCTGTGACGGAGGCGTCCTGTTCGGCCTGATACAGCGCCATCTCGTCGCGCACGGGGCGGCCCAGGGCCTGTTCGAAATCGGCGCGGGCCGGGTCGACGGCATAGGCGGCGGGACGCGCCTCGGCGCCCAGGTTGGACTGGAAGATGCCGGCCGCGCTGACGGGCAGGAAGTCCTCGTAGGTGATCGGTTCGGCGACGACGTGGCCGAGCGCGATCAGCGCCTCAAGGTCGGGAGTCTCGGCGCGCGCGGCCAGGCCTTGCGGCGTCGCGCGATAGCGGAACCAGGCCAGGCCCTGGCGACGCAGCGCATCCCAGTCGTCGGGCAGGGCGGAGAAGTCGGTCTTCGCCAGCGCCTCGTCATAGAGGGCGCGGCCGGCGGGCGTCAGGGCGCAGCCGCGCTGCTCGATCTCGCCGAATCGGGCGGTGTGGACGCCCGACACGATCCCCTCGCCGGAGGGGAAGGCGATCGGCTCTTCCAGCGCCTTGAAACTGGTCTGGCGCAGCAGGATGGGACAGGCGCGCGCGGGCGGCCCCTCGATGGTTTCCTTGGGCGTGATGCCGCGCTGGGGCATGGCCGCCTGGGCCGCGTCGATGTCCAGGGTGCGGGGCGTCAGATGGTTGATGTGCGGGCCCTTGAAGCTGACCACGTCGGCGATCAGCCGATGGGCCGCGACCAGCCGTTCATAGGTTTCGGCGCTGACGGTGGCCTGGGCGTGCCAGCGGAAGGTCTCCAGCAGTTCGGCGACGAAGCGGTCCGCCTGTTCCGCGACCAGCCCGCCCGCCGTCTCGGCCGTCCGGATCAGGTCGCGCGCGCCGGCGGTGAAGATGTCGCGCCGGGCCAGGGCTTCGGCGGCCTCCTGGCGCAAGGCCGCGTCCTCGATCAGCTCCAGCCGCAGCAGGGAGGTGAAGACCCGGAACGGATTGCGCGCCAGCGCCGCCGGATCGACGGGCCGGAAGGCGGTCGAATGCACCGGCACACCCGCCGGCGCCAGGTTGTAATAGCTGACCGGCTCCATTCCCATGACCGCGAAGGCCCGGGCGATGGTGGCCAGTTCGTCCGCCGTGCCGACGCGGATGGCGCCGTGACGCTCCTGCGACAGCCGCGCCAGTTCGCCCGAGGCCGCCAGCCGGTCCGCGCCCGCCGCATCGGCCTTCAGCGCGCGGGCGTTGATGTCGGCCACCAGCGTCAGCAGATCGCCGTACTGCGGCACCTCGGCCCGATACATGGCCGACAGGGCGGCGGAGAAGCGGCTGCGAATCTCATCGGGATGGACGAAGGCGGACATTTTCACTCCCACTTTTCGTCGCTCCATAGGCTGGACGCGGCCGGCGCGAAAGCCGGCCGCCCCATTCGTGATCAGGCCTCGACGCCCACGCCGATCGGGCAGACCACGCCGGTGCCGCCGATGCCGCAATAGCCGGCGGGGTTCTTGGCCAGATAGCCCTGGTGGTAGCCTTCCGCGAAATAATAGGGGCCGGCGGGCTGGATCTCGGTGGTGATGGTTCCCCGACCCGCCCTGGTCAGCGCCGCCTGATAGGCGTCGCGCGACGCCTCGGCCTCGCGCTGCTGCTCGTCGTTCAGGGTGTAGATGGCCGAGCGATAGGTGGTCCCGACGTCATTGCCCTGGCGCATGCCCTGCGTCGGGTCGTGGTTTTCCCAGAAGGCCTTCAGCAGTTCGCCGTAGGTGATCTCCTTGGGATTGAACACGACCTGGACCACCTCGGCATGGCCGGTGCGGCCGGTGCAGGTCTCCTCATAGGTCGGGTTGGGCGTGATCCCGCCGGAATAGCCGACCGAGGTCACCCACACGCCCGGCAGGTTCCAGAAGACGCGCTCCACCCCCCAGAAACAGCCCATGCCGAACAGGGCCGTCTCGAACCCTTCGGGATGCGGCCCCTTCAGCGGGCGGCCGTTGACGAAATGGACCTCGTCGGTCGCCAGCGGCGCGGCGCGGCCGGGCAGGGCGGTCTCGGCGGTCGGCAGTTCGGCGCTCTTGTTGAACAGCATCGGGGGCTCCTGGGTTCGGAAAACGACTTTGGCCCCATATGGGGACGTCACAGGCGCTTGCCGAGGGGGCCGTCGTGTTCTATCAGGCCCGCCTCCCGCCGGATCGACCTCTGGCGGCGCGCACGACGTGGCGTGAAACGGACAGGTGGCGGAGTGGTCGATCGCGCACGCTTGGAAAGCGTGTGTAGGTGAAAGCCTACCGAGGGTTCGAATCCCTCTCTGTCCGCCACGCACCCCAGCAATTCCTCTTGCTCTGCGTGCCGACCTCTAAGCTCGCGAATGCTGGCCTATTTTCCTCCCCACCGTGAACCGCCCAGGCCGGGTTTCCGGGCATTTCGCGTGTTTTGCGGCCGCTTGGCGATGCGTGTCTCTGCGCGCTTTCGGCCGCACCCGTTTTCTTCGCGAAAGCCTGTTTCACCTGTTATCTGGATTTATGACGTCTACGGGCCGCCGCCGATTTACGTATCAGGACGGTCATGTCACGGACAATGCGCGTCTTTTCGGCTGTTCGTCGGCCCGAGCGCCGCTAAAATAACAGGTGTAGAACAGGTCCTGTTAATTGATGGATCAGGGCCTGTTAGTCGACCGAACAGGCCCTGTTTCGCGCGCCATCAGGACCGTCGTTGGAGCCGTCAGTCCTGCCCGAAGCCCAGTTGCTCCCGCTGGTCGGTCCAGGACATCGGGATCTCCCGATCTCGGAGGGATTGCAGCGTCAGTCCGGCCGGTTGGCGGCCGTCCATGATCGCCTCCTGAATATCGGGAGCCAGGAAGGCGAGGGGGACAAGCCGCCGCAGATAGCTGTCATTGATGCCGACCACATCGCGCCAACAGCGGACCTTGGCTAGTCGCCCGAAAGCGGAATCTAAGGCAGCATCTGCATCGCACCGTATTCCCAATTCCAGGGAACGCCTGTCTCGCCCAGTACAGCCCGGACGATCCGGGAGAAGCCAGGCTCGGCGCGAACGTCATCGGCAAGGATAACGACACAACGCCGACCGCGCTCGATGCAGACCCAAGTGTTGCCGACGAAGTCGTCGTGCCCGCCCTTGTAAACGCCAGGACCCCGCGGCCCGTCGAAGCGGATCACGCCTATGCCGGAAGCCAGACCGGGGCGCTGTTCGTCGGCAGGCAGTTCAGGCTGGAGCGTGGGGAACTGCGACCGGGTAGTGATCGGCGCCTGGGCCCGTACTCGCTCCGCTTGGGCAGCGGGACTAAGGCCATCGCCGCGCACCATGCCCGCCGCCAGTCGGGCCATGTCGGCGATGGTGGTGTCCATGGAGCCGGCCGCGCGAGTTTTCGAACGTTCGTCGTGCGGCACGATCTCGCCCTCAATGGTCCAGCCGTCGGCGAGATTCCCGGCGAAGTCGGGACGCCACATCATCGAGGTGTTCGTCATGCCGAACCGGTCGAAGACGCGGCGCTGCATTTCGGCCCCCACGTCCAAGCCCAACCCCTGCTCCAGAACGAACTGGAGCAGGATGATCCCCTCCCCGGAATAGCCATATCGGCTGCCGGGATCGAAATGGAACTTCAGCTTTCCGTCCGGCTCCAGGAAGCCGAAGTTGGCGAAGCCCGAGCGATGGGTCAGCAGGATCCGCGGCGTCAGCATCCGCCAGCGCTCGTCGCCCGCCAGGTCGCTGTAGCGGGCGTAACGATCCTCGATCTCGTCGCTGCCGTAATCGGTCAGCGGTCGCGGCAGATAGTCGGCGATGGACCGGTCCAGGTCGATCACGCCCTCATCGACCAGTTGCATAACCATATAACCGAAGGCCGCCTTCGTCAGGCTCGCGGCGTACATGACCGTGTCGGGCGTCAGAGGATCCCCGGCCGCATTGCGGTCGCCGTGGGCCTGGACGTCTACCACTCGACCGTCCTCCACCACCGCCACCGCGATCCCCCGTGCACCGGTTTCGCGCATGACGCTTTGGACCGCCTCGCTGACACCGGCATCCTCCGCCGACGCCGTCGCGGCTTGCAACAGAAGGGCCGCTAGGGCGAAGGCTAGTAGATCAACACGCATCATTTTCTCCATGAGACTCCGGCGAGAACGCTAGCGTCGCCTTTGCTCGCGCCCAGTGAAATTTTGGTCAAGCCGAATGCGCATCGGCCCGCAGAAGAGCCTCTGCGAATTCGTCCATGGTGCGCTGGGAGATGGCGCTGTTGTTCAGGACGACCACCCCGCCTTGCCCGTCCAGCCGGTGGCCCAGCACCGAGCGGTAGCCGTTAGTGTTGCCGGTCTCCCAGGCGGCCCGGACCTCTACGCCGCTGATCAACACGGCCCGTATCCGCCCGCCCAGCGCATAGCTGTCCGACGCGACCTCAACGGTCGTCAAGGCGGCCCGCGACGCGTCCGACAGGAAGCCGGTGTCATAGACAAGATGAGCAAACCGCAGCAGGTCGGCGGCGGTGCTGTAATAGCCCCCGGCCGCGACCAGGAAGGGCGGGCGTGGATTGGTCCACTCCACCGGCGGCGACACGGTCCGGTATGACATCACCCCCGAAGGCGCGACGGGCGTCGTATGCCTCATCCGCAAAGGGTCGAGCACCAGCGTCCGCATCGCCTCTGGATAGGGCTGGCCAGTCACGGCTTCGATGATCGCCAGCACGAGAATCCAATTGGACAGCACATAGTCGAACCGGGCACCGGGCTCGAATGCCAGATCACCGGTTGCGAAACGCCGGACCGCCTCCGCCGTATCGATCCAGGGCGGCTGTAGCAGCGCTGGTTCGGCTTCCGCCACCGCCCGGAACGGATTGGGCGCCCCACTGCTGTTCGACAGCAGCCTGCGCAGGGTCAGCCGCGCGCCGACATCAGCCCGATAGTCAGGCAGCCAGGTTGTGATCGGCGCATCCAGCGACAGGACCCCTCGTTCCGCGAGCCGCATCACCGCCACCGCCGTTATCCTTTTGGAGATCGAGGCGATGCCCAGCGGCGTGTCGGTTCGCATGGCGACACCCTGTCCGATCTGCGCCATACCAACGGCGCGAGCCATCCGGATGCGCCCCCTTCTGCCCAGCGCCACGACGCCCTGGAAGCCGTGATCCCGGATCATGCTGTCCATCACAGCGGCGACAGCTGCCGAACGCCCGTCGGCCCGCGCGGCGCCGGGCAACACCCCGGCCGCCGTAACAGCTCCCGCGCCCCATAGAAGCATCCGGCGGTTCAGCACGGAAAGCGGTGCGTCGATCATGGACTAGTCCTCACTTGCCTAAGCCGCTCCGTGGCGGCACGGAACGGCCATGTGGTCGCCCCCTCGCTCCCTCACAGCCCTCGATCTCGGTCGACCCGGCGGTCGCACCAACGGCATTTCGGTGAACGACCATGGGCGTCGGTGAACGTAGCCGTCTGGTTGTCCTGGCCCTGGCCGTCGCGGGCCTGGTCGCCCTGTGCGGTCCGCAGATCGCCGCCATGCTGTCTCCCGGCCCCGCTCGAACCCCAACTCAGGTCTGGAGCCTGTGCCAAGCGCTGCCCCCCTGCCGCCCCGTTGATGTCTCCAGCCTGGCGCTGGACGCCCCGATCACCACCCTAACCACTACCTTCGTCGCCGGCCCCGGCGACATGGCCGCGCCCCTCGCCCTACACGTCGCCGCCACCGCCAGCGCAGAGGTCCGCTGGAACGGCGCCCTCATCGGAACCAATGGACAGGTTGGCGCCGACCGGGCGCACGAGACTCCCGGCCGCTTCAGCGCCCTCATCGCCATTCCGCAGGATCATATCCGCCCCGGCCCGAACCACGTCGAGGTCCGTCTGTCGGCCCACCATCTCTGGGCGTCCGTGCGGCGGCCGATCCACGCTCTGTCGATCGGTCCGTACAGCGATCCCCTGCACGGGACACTGCGCCACTATTTGCCCACTCTGCTGCTCACCGGCCTATTGGCCTTGGCCTTCCTCGGCGCCATGGGCCTCTGGCTCGCCGGCCACCCGCCGGGATCGGCCACCCTCGGCCTGTTGACCGGCGCAGTCCTGGCCCAGGCCGTGGTCGAGGCGTCCAAGCTCGCCCTGACCTACGGCTATCCCTGGCAGCTGGTCCGACTCGCCGCCGTCGCGGGTCTCGCCACCCTCGCGGCGCTCGCTCTCGGATGTCTGGCGAAGGGCTTCGTTTCAGATCGTCGGCTCCGCTGGAGCCTGATCGCGGCCCTCGTCCTCGCCCTGCTGATCGCCCTGCTCGGCCCGCCTTGGTGGGACGCCAAGGCCCTGTGGGCGTTCCGTGCCGGTGCCTTCGCCACCCTGACCGCCACTACCTTCGGGGCCCTGTCCGGCGTCAGAAACGCGCGTACGGCGCAGGCCGCCAGCGTCCTCGCCCTGGCCCTGTCCTGGAGCCCCGACTTCCTCGACATAGGCTATTACTTGCTGTTCCTGGTCCTGTTCGCGGGGCTGGCGGCGGAGGCGTTTCGCCGCGCCCGCGCCGCGCCCGCGCCGTCCACGCCGCCAGCGGACGAAATCCTGTCGATCCCGGACGGCTCATCCCGCCGCCTGATCCGCGCGAGCGATCTGCTCCACGTCCGGGCCGCCGACGACTACAGCCTGATCACCTTGACCGACGGACGGGAAATCCTGTCCACGACGAACCTCTCCGCGCTTATGCAAGTGGCGTCGGCGCATTTGCTGCGCATTCACCGAAGCCACGCCGTCAACCCAGCCTGGATTGCGGCCGTCCACCGATCGGGAAGGTCGGGACCGATTGTGGAACTCATCGGCGGCGTCCGCCTGCCCATCGGGCGCGTTTATCGGGCGGCGCTTGAGAACCGGATAGCCTAGCTCCGGTCGGCCTTGCTCATTGGATTGCACCCGCGCCCTTCTCATCAGCAACGGTCGTCTGAAGTTTGCTTCCAGGTTCGAGCCACGGTGAGTCTCCGTAGCGCCAGGTCCGGCTATTGCAGATCAGATGGGTTGAACGTCTCAGGCTGGCGCTTTCCTGACCCCGTCGGACAGGCAGGGCAGGGCAGGGCGCTACGCGCCTAAGGGGCATTCAGCGAATCTGGACTGTGGGTAGATGTTCGCCTTGCACCCTGACAGCACCCAGCATCATGCGACATGACCGCGACTGCCCTTGGGCGACCGCCGATTTTGACTTGGCCTCTAGGCCCTCTCGATGACGATGGAGACGCCCTGACCGACGCCGACACACATAGTGATCAGCGCAAGGCGGCCGTCGCGCTTCTCAAGCGCATGGGCTGCGGTCATGGACAGGCGGGCGCCGGTCATCCCGAGCGGGTGGCCAAGCGCGATGCCGCCGCCATGCGGATTGATCCGGTCGTCGAACGGATCGACGCCGAGTTCGCGCAGGGAAGCGATGGCCTGGCTGGCGAAGGCCTCGTTGAACTCGATCAGGTCGAAGTCGGCCATGGTCAGCTTCAGCCGGTCCAGCAGCTTGCGGGTGGAGTAGATGGGACCGACGCCCATGACGTCTGGTTCGACGCCCGCCGAGGCGAAGCCCAGGATACGGGCGCGCGGCGTCAGGCCCTGAGCGGCGGCGGCGTCCTTCGAGGTGATGAACATGGCGGCGGCGCCGTCGTTGATGCCGGAAGCATTCCCTGCGGTGACCGTGCCATCGGGCCGGACGGCCGGTTTCAACTTGGCCAGCAGTTCCAGCGAGGTCTCGCGGGGATATTCGTCGACACCGAAGATGAAGGGCTTGCCCTTGGCGTCCCTGGCCTCGACCGGAACGATCTCTTCCGCGTGAAAAGCCTTGGCGGCGGCGGCCTTCTCTTGGCTCCACAGGCCGAAGTGGTCCTGATCCTCGCGACTGATCCTGTAGCGGTCGGCGACATTCTCGCCGGTCTCGGGCATGGAGGCGACGCCGTACAGCGACTTCATGACCGGATTGACGAAGCGCCAGCCGACGACGGTGTCCTCGATCTGGGCGCCGCGCTGGAAGGCGGTGGTCGCCTTGGCCTGGACCAGAGGCGCGCGGGTCATGGATTCGACGCCACCAGCGATGATTAACTCGGCCTCGCCACAGCGGATGGCGCGGGCGGCGGCGGCGACCGCGTCGGCGCCCGAGGCGCACAGGCGGTTCAGCGTCACGCCGGGCACGCTGACTGGAAGGCCGGCCAGCAGGGACGCCATCCGGGCGACATCGCGGTTGTCCTCGCCCGCCTGGTTGGCGCAGCCGTAGAAGACCTCGTCGATGGCGGCCGGATCGACGCTGTTGCGGTCCATCAGGGCTTTGAGCGGCACGGCGGCCAGATCGTCCGTGCGGACGTGGGCCAGCGAACCGACGTATTTGCCGATCGGAGTCCGTGCGGCGTCGCAGATGTAAGCGTCGGTCACGCGAAGGCTCCCGTGTCCAGTGTCGTCCCTGTCTTGGCCAACACTTCGGCCGGTTCCACGTCGGGGGCCAGTTCGACCAGGGTCAGGCCGGACCTTTCGGCGTTGATGTCGAAGACGCCGAGATCGGTGATGATCCGGTCGACCACGCCCTGGCCGGTGAGGGGGAGGGTGCAGCGTTTGACCAGCTTGGGCTCGCCGTGCTTGTTGGCGTGATCCATGATGACGACGACACGCTTGACGCCGGCGACCAGATCCATGGCGCCGCCCATGCCCTTCACCATCTTGCCGGGGATGGTCCAGTTGGCGATGTCGCCGTTCTCGGCGCACTCCATCGCGCCCAGGATGGTCAGGTCGACATGGCCGCCGCGGATCATCGCGAAACTCTGGGCGCTGTCGAAGAAGCTGGAGGTCGGGAGCAGGGTGATCGTCTGCTTTCCGGCGTTGATCAGATCCGGATCGGCTTCGCCCTCATAGGGGAAGGGGCCCATGCCCAACATGCCGTTCTCGGACTGGAGCGTGACCGACATCCCGTCGGGTATGTGGTTGGCTACCAGCGTCGGAATGCCGATGCCGAGATTGACATAGAAGCCGTCGTGCAACTCGAGCGCGGCGCGCTCGGCCATTTGTTCGCGGGTCCAGGCCATCTCAGGCGACCCCTTCCGGCCGGGGTCGTGTGGTCAGCTTTTCGATCCTTTTCTCGTTGATCGTTGAGAGGACGATGCGGTCGACATAGATGCCGGGAGTGTGGATGGAGTCGGCGTCCAAGGCTCCGGCCTCTACGATCTCCTCGACCTCGACGACGGTGATCCTGCCGGCCGTGGCCATGACCGGATTGAAGTTGCGGGCGGTCTTCCTGAACACGAGGTTACCCTCGGGATCGGCCTTCCACGCTTTCACGATGGCGACGTCGGCGCGCAGCCATGTCTCGCGCACATAGTCGCGGCCCTCGAAGGTCTCGACCGGCTTGCCCTCGGCGACGACGGTGCCCACCCCAGTCGGGGTATAGAAGGCGGGGATGCCCGCGCCGCCGGCCCGAATACGTTCGGCCAGCGTCCCCTGCGGATTCAGCTCCAGCTCAAGCTCGCCAGACAGATACAGGCTCTCGAACAGCTTGTTCTCGCCGACGTAGGACGAGATCATCTTCCTGATCTGGCCGTTGTTCAGCAGGATCCACAGGCCGAAGCCGTCGGCGCCGCAGTTGTTGGAGATGACGGTCAGCTCCTTCACGCCCGCATCGCGGACGGCAGGGATCAGGCTCTCGGGGTTGCCCGACAGGCCGAAGCCGCCCGACATCATCGTCATCCCCTCGAACAGAATTCCATTCAGCGCCGCTTCCGGGGAAGGGTAAACCTTTGTCGCCATTGCGCTTCCCTTTTGGAAGATTTGAATTGGTGTGGAGTTCGGCGGCTGCCGCGAACGCATCCTTCGGTCAGCCAAAGTAGAAGCGCAGGGAGGCCTTCGCCATCGCAAGGCGGTCATTTATGTCCGGGACCCAATGGCGGAATTCCTGCAGGATGTGGGCGTAGTCGCGCTGGCCTTCCCTGCCGACGAAGGGGCAGTCGCTGCCCCAGAACAGGCGCTCTGGACCGAAGGTGTCGAGAAGCCGTCGGGCGAGATCCGCCGTATAGTCGGTCGAGCCAAGCCGGAATCCGGCCGACAGCTTGACGAAGACATTCTCTCGCTCCGCGGCATGCAAAGTGGCCAGGAACGAGGGCGACTGGGCGCCCAGGTCAGGCTCCGGGTGTCCGAAATGATTGATCACGGTCGGGACGTCATCCATCGCCAGTTGATCCAGGATGACGCCAAGATCGGCATGGCGCGCCACGACCTCGACATGCATGCCGAGCGTCTTCAGACGATAGAAGAGTCGCCTGTATGAAGAATGGGAGATGTCGGGGATCGGCCCCACCGTCGACCACTGCAGCCGGATGCCAACGATGCCGCCGTCCCGGAACGCCTGGAGTTCTCGGGTGCTGGTATCGACCCCGACAATCCCTGTCCCTCTCAGTCGCGGGTGGGCCGTGGTGGCCGCCAGGGTGTAGTCGTTCAGGTCTCCGAACAGGCTGGCGGCGGATATGATCGCGAATGGAATGCCGTGGGTGTCAAGCGTGGCGATCAACTGTTCTGTCGTGAACTCATAGTCCGGCTTGTTCCAGGCGCGCTCGTCGAACGGCATGGCGCGCGAGAACACATGCACATGCGAGTCCACGAAGACCTCCGGCCATTCCGCGGCCGGGGTGGAGGCCCTGTTGTTCATTGTCATCATCACCGAAGCAGTTCCTTCGCACGGTCGTAACGTCATTCTCATGAGGCATCTTGCGTCTCAGCGCCACGCCCTTTAGGACAATAAGCTGGCCTTTAGAATGACGGACTAGGCGTTCGCCAGAAAAGTTCAGGGGCCGCGGCCGGGATCAGGAGAAACGACATGCCCGCAACCAAAATCGCCGATACATCGGCCGCCGTCTCCGAGACCCGGATCGCTGACCTGCTTGTCGGGGCTGTGGATCTGCATTGCCACAGCGGTCCCTCGGTCATGCCTCGCCGGCTCGACCATATCGACGCCGCCGAGGAGGCCTCTGAAGCCGGGATGAGCGCCATCCTGTTCAAGGACCACTACTATTCGGTCACGCCGATCGTCGCCCTGATGAAGGATCGCTTCAAGAACCTCGATGTCGAGTTGCTCTCGGGTGTCCCGCTCAACAACACGAGCGGAGGCCTGAATCCCTATGCCGTCGATCATGGATTGAAGCTCGGCGCCAAATTCGTCTGGATGCCGACCTTCTCGGCGGCGAACCATATTCGTCATGGCCACCGTCACACCGTCCTGCCCACCAAAATGACCTTGCTTGAACCCACGGCCCTAACCGTGGTCGATGATCGGGGGCGGTTGAAGGACGAGGTCAAACCCATCCTCGACCAGATTGCCGAATTCGATGCCGTTCTGTCGGCCGGACATCTGCACATCAGTGAAATCTGGCCGCTGTTCGAGGAGGCGGAAAAGCGTGGCGTCAGACGGCGGATCGTTCAGCACCCGACCTTCCTGATCGGCTGCAGCACACGCGACATCGCCGAGCTCGCCTCGTCCGGCGCCTTTATCGAACACTCGATTTGCCAGTTCGTCGAGGAGTCGAGCTTCTACAAATTCTCCTCTGAACTCCTGCAAAGCGTGATCGCCGCGGCGACAGTGGATCAGACGATCCTCGGGTCGGATCTGGGGCAGTCGGTCAATCCGACGCCTGTCGAGGGGTTCAAGGGGGTGATCCGTCTGTTGCTCGGCCTGGGATATGCTGACGACGAGATTCGCAAGTTGATCGGGGGCAACGCCAAACGTCTGGTCGGGCTGGACCAGGCCGACGGGTCGATGCAGGCCGAGACGGGCCAATGAGCACGGTACAGTGCGGGACCTTCATCAAGACGGCCTCCTATCAGGTCGTCGAACTGCTCGGCGATGCGCGGTTCGATTTCGCGGTGCTTGACGCCGAGCACGCGCCTCTCGACAGATTGACGGTCGACGTGATGATGCTCGCCGGCCGGTCGGTCCAGCTGCCGTTGTTCGTCCGTGTCCCCGACCAGCAGCCGGCGACGCTGCTTTCGGTGCTGGACATGGGCGCAGCCGGCCTTCTGGTGCCTCACGTCGACACCGTCGAGCAGGCCCGCGCGGTGGTCTCAAACGCCAAGTACGCGGGATCCAGGGGGTATTCCGGCTCCCCTCGCTCGGGCGGATACGGCGTCCTGTCGCGTAACGAGATCATCGAACGCGGCGATGCGACCCGGATCATCTGTCAGATCGAGAGCGAGGAGGGCGTTCGCAACGTCGCGGAGATCGCGGCGCTCCCAGGAGTGGATGGCGTGTTTCTGGGGCGGGCTGATCTGGCCCTTTCCATGCAGATCGAGGCGGGTTCGGCAGAGATGCGCGACGCGATCGAGACGGTCGGCGCGGCGGCTGCGGCCAACGGCAAGATCTTCGGCATGTTCGTTTCCGACGGCGCCGAAATCACCCGGTTCGCGGCGCTTGGCGCAAACTGGTTCATCATCAGTTCCGACCAGTCGATGTTGCGAAACGCCGCCAAGGTTACGGTCGATCACGCGCGGAGCGTGACGGTCTGAGTTCTCCTGCCGCGCCGACGCTTCATATCTGCGCCGCGGCGTCAATTTCTGGAAAGCAGTTCGCATGGACGCACGCACCCACGAGGCCGAGGCGACGACATCGGCCCCCTCCGCGAAATACGTTCGTTACGTCCTGCTGATGTTGATGATCGTCAACGCCCTGGCGTTTCTCGATCGCTCCATCGTCAACGTTCTTAGCCAGGCTCTCAAGGCCGATCTCGGCCTCAGCGACACCCAGCTTGGACTGCTGGGGGGCTTCGCCTTCGTCCTCGTCTATTCGCTCTTCGCTCTGCCAGTGGCGCGTCTCGCCGAACGCAAATCACGCCGCAACGTCATCACGGTCTGCATCACGATCTGGTCCACCATGACGACCCTGTGCGGTTTTGCGGGGTCCTTCATCCACCTGTTCCTGGCCCGGGTCGGAGTCGGCATGGGCGAGGCGGGCGCGTCTCCCTCGGCGCACTCGATGATCGCCGACTACGTGCCCCCGGCGAAGCGCGCTTCCGCGATCTCCATCTTCGTCTTCGGCAACCCGCTCGGTCTGTTGATCGGCTCGGTTCTCGGCGGACTGATCGCGCAACACTTCTCGTGGCGCATTGCTTTCCTGATCGTGGGTCTGCCGGGGCTGCTCATCGCTCTCGCCTTCCGCCTGACCGTCAAGGAGCCGCCCAGGGGCCAGTTCGATACGGCGCCGCGGACCGAGACCGCACCGTCCCTGATCCAGGTGCTCGGCCATATGCTGGCGAAAAAGTCTTTCGTGCACATGACGATCGCCTTCACCCTGGTGGGAGGTGCGATCGCCGGCATCGCCGCCTTTCTGCCCGCGTTCCTCATGCGTCGGTATGGGTTCGATTTCGCCTTCACGGGACTGGTGGTCGGCGGCCTCGGCGGCGCGAGCGCCTGTATCGGCACCCTCTGCGGCGGATATCTGACCGACTGGGCCGTCAAGCATGACAAGCGCTGGTTCGCCTGGGTTCCGGCGGTGATGCTGACGATTTCGGGAATCCTGTTCGTTATTGGATTCGTGCAGCAGGACTGGCGCTGGATGATTGGCATCCTGATCGCCCCCTTCATCATCAAGGCGACGCATTTCGCGCCGACTCTCGCGGGCTTCCACAATATGGCCGAGGCCCGGATGAGGGCGACGGTCGTGACCTTGGTGTTCATCGTCGCCAACGTCCTCGGAGGTGGCGGCGGGCCTCTCCTGGTCGGCGTCGTTAGTGATTGGTTCGCCGCCCACGCCGGGGCAGGGGCGTTCTTCGCGGTGTGCCCGAGCGGCGCCTCCGTCACGACCTCGAGCACTTGCATGACCCCAAGCGCCTACGGCGTAACCATGGCCATGATCTGCGCGGCCCTGATCTATTTCTGGAGCGTCATCCACTACGTCCTGGCGTCGCGGCACATCCGGCGGGATCTGCTCGCCTGATCGAGAAAAGCTTGCGAGCGATCCTAAAAGGTCATAAACATGATCTAATGATGTTAGCGGATGGGCAAGAATCCGATGACCGGAAATCAGGGTTTCGAAACAGCTGATGTGGATGGCCGTCTGGCCCGACCGACAGGCGGACGGTGGAGCGCCGACTCTTATTCCGCGTCCAACCATGCGTCCGGAGCCGTCCGCCTGTCGCGGATCGTAGGGTATCTGGAAGCCAATCTGGACGATCCGAACCTGCAACCGAGGCAGATCGCGACGCAGCTTAACGTTTCCGTCCGTCAGATGCATCGTCTCTTCAGCGCCTCCGGCCTGACCGTCGGCGCCTGGGTCAGGCGCGAGCGTCTCGCGCGGTGCGCCGCGGACATGCGGGATCCGGCGCTTCGAGACCTGACCCTAACCGATATCGCTTTCCGCTGGGGTTTTAACGAAGCGGGTCATTTCAGCCGTTGTTTCAAACAGCAGTACGGCGTCACCCCCCGTTGCTATCGCGCTTCCAGGGTCCGCGTAGACGCCTGACTCCGGCGGCAGGGCCCGCTCATCAGAGTCGCGCCGGGACCTCGGGAAGCCCCCGGACGCCGAGCCCATCGATCGCGAACAGTTGTCCGGCCGTTTCGCATTTGGGATGGCCGAACCGGCTAACGTCCATCGTTGTAACGAACAGACGATCCAGGGCAGCGCCCCCGAACATCAGCGAGGTGCAGCCGTTCGCTGGAAAATCGATGAGTTGAACGAGACCTCCGTCCGGGGCGAAACAGGCGATCTTTCCGACTACGCAGAAGGCCATCCACAGTCGGCCGTTTGCATCGACCGTTGCGCCGTCGGCGATACCGCCGATGTCTCGCGTAGTGGCGAAGACGCGGCGGTTGGCCAAGACCCCAGAGGCGGTATCGTAATCATAGGCGAAGATCGTGAAGGCCTTGCTGTCCGCGCAATAAAAGGTGCGGCCGTCCGGGCTCCAGCAGGGCCCGTTCGAGAGAATGTAGTTGTCGTCCAAAGGGTGCAGGCCGTTGTAGTCGAAGCGAAAGATCGCTCCGTGCGGATCAGCGAAGTTTCGGGCCGATGTCGTGACGATCAGCCGCCCCTGTCGGTCCACCTTGCCGTCCGCGAACTGTGTGCCGGACCGCAAACCAGCCTCGAAGAGGGCGCGAAACGATCCAGTCTCACGGTCGAGATCATAAAGGGTGTGGGCGACGGCGACCAACAATCCGCCGGTCGCCGTCGTCGTGGCGACGGAGGTGAACCCCGGAGTCGGCCAGCAGTCGGTGCGGTTCGTTGCGGGATCATAGCGACAGACTCGGTGACCTCCGCCATCGACAAGGTAGAGGACCTGTTCGGCGACGCTCCACGAGGGGCCTTCGCCGCCGACCGTTGTGATGTCGCCGACACGACGGATGTCCATGAAATTTTCCTGCAGATGATCTTCGTTCGCTAGCATCGCTGCGAATGTCGCGCTTGCCCGGCAGCGCCCGCTAGAAGTGCGGATGACGGTCGGGTGTCGCCCTCGTCCAAGACGAGGTTACGGATTTCGGGCACATCTGAGGGCCGAATGATCTTATGGCCGGAGCGCTCCATGTCTCTCTCTCCCCACGACCTGATTGAAGCCCCGTTCGCCTGGACCCGCGCCGATCTGGAGGCGGACGAATCCTGGATCTACCGGATCGACGAGGACGACAAGATCGACATCGACGAGGCCCTGCAAGCCGTGAAAGCGCGGGACAGAATCTGGGGCGAGTTTTCCAGGGAGGAATTCCCTCTGGGCCGGTTCGGCGTGAAACTGGAGGCCATCGAGCGTGAAATTCGCGAGGGAAGGGGCGTCGTCCTGATCCGTGATTTCCCCGTCGACCGTTATGGGCTCGACGATATCAAGACGATCTACTGGGGGCTGGGCTGCCATCTGGGCACGGTCATCTCGAACAATGTTCAGGGAGAGTTCGTCAGCGCCGTCGTCGATCAGGGTGTCAAGGTCGATGACGAGAACCGTCGCGGCAACACCACCAGCCGGCTTCTGGATCCCCATACCGACCCGAGCGACATCGTCGTTCTCCTGTGCATGGAGAAGGCGAAGGAGGGCGGAATGAGCAGCCTCGCCAGCGCCATCGCCGTCCACAACGAGATCGTCAAAACGCATCCCGAATATCTGGCTTCCCTGCACCGGGGCTTCCGGCGCGACTCGCGGGGCAATGGTCCGACGGGCGATCCGAACGAGGTCTCGCCGCCGATCCCGGTCTTCGATATCGCTGAGGACGTACTAAGCTGTTCTTATGGCCGGCAGGTCATTCTCAAGGGCGCATTGAAGGCTGGCGACGAATTGTCATCGACAGAACGCGATGCGATCGACGCGATACGCGACCTGGCGCTCAGATCCGACCTTCGGGTCGACATGATGCTGGAGCCTGGCGATATCCAGATCATCAACAATTTCAGGACGCTGCATTCGCGGTCCGAATATGTCGATCACGAAGACGGCCGCAAGCGCTACCTGCTTCGGATGTGGATCAACATGCATTCGGGGTCGCCGTTGTCGCCGGCATTCGCCGCCTATGTCCGTCGTGGAATTCTGCCACGTGCAGGACGGGGCGATCATGCGGTCGGCGGCGGGGTTCTGGATACATCTGCCGATCCCGGCCACTGAGCCGGGCTGAAGTCCGCAGAGGCCGCGTCCATTAGGACACTTAACATCAACATATATAGGACTATATGTTAGGTTGAGAAAAGGAAAGGGCTCCAGTGACGGACGCGGCCGCAGGACCGGATTTTAGCCGCAGCGCCATTGCGCGGTATGTGCAGTTGGCCGCCTTGTTCAGGCGTCGGATCGAGACGGGCGAGTGGCCGGTCGGCAGCCAGATTCCGACGGTGGATGACCTCGCCGAGGATTGCGGCGTCGCGCGGGCCACCATCCGGCAAGCCCTGGATATGCTGAGCGGCGAACAGCTCATCGAGCGTTTCCGCGCCAAGGGCACTTTCGTGACCCGGGCCGTACAGGAAGAGATCTGGTGCGCCATTCCGACCGACTGGTCGGGGCTTTTGCGACCCTCGTCGAACGACGCCCGGATCGAGGTCCTGGGTGAAACCAACACCAATGTGAAGCTGCCGATCTACCATTCCCTCGGTGTCGCGGCCGAGGGGTACGACCATGTTCGCCGCCGGCACTGGCGTGGAGATCGGCCGTTCCTGATCGCGGATCTCTACATCGCCGATACGATCCGCAAACAGGTCAAGAAAAAGGATCTGTTGAACAAGACGGCGCTCAAGATCGCCTCCGACGTCCTTGGCTCCGAGATTGGCGACGCCCAGCACACCATGACCATCGGCTCAGCCGATCTGGTGACAGCGAAGCAGCTCTCCATTCCCGTGAACGCGCCGATCGCCCATGTGCGGCGCGAGGTTGTGGATAAGAACGGCGTTCTGGTGCTGGTGTCGGACGCCACCTACCGTGGCGATGTCGTCAGGATTGACGTCAAGCTACGCTAGCTGCCCTCAAACCTGTCGATGATCAGGCCCTGTCCGCCCTGCCGACGGCGAGGCCGCCGTCGATTGCGATGTGGGCGCCCGTCACGTAGTTCGAGGCTTGCGACGCCAGGAACAGCGCCAAGCCCTTGATCTCGTCCGGCTGTCCAATGCGTCCCAGGGGCACGCCCGCGCCGGCGAGGGCCTGCACGGCCTCGTCCAGCAAGGCTCCGCCCGCGACACGGGTGGCGAAAAGGCCCGGAGCGATCGCATTGACCAGAATGCCGTATGCGGCCAGTTCGAGCGCTGCGCCGCGCATGAAATGGGCGACTGCGGCCTTGGACACGGGGTAGGGCGCGCCGACGACGGCCGGGTTGTTCGACGCGGTTACCGAGCTCGTCAATATGATCCGGCCCTGGTGGCGAGGCTTCATGTGGCGCGTGGCTTCGCGAACCGTGAGGAAGGCGCCGGTCAGATTGACGCCGAGGGTCTGGTTCCAGCGCGTCAGGGAATAGTCCTCAAGACCCGCTCCGTCGCGGCGGTTTCCGTCCCTGTCCAGGTAGCCGCCGCCTTCGGCGCCGATGCCGGCGTTGGCGAAGACGATGTCGAGGGACCCGAGCGTCATGACGGCCGCGCCGAAGGCCCCGACGACGGACTTCTCCTCAGCGACGTCGCAGGCCTCCGCGACGACATCCAAGCCCTCCAGGCACAGGCGGTCACGTTCGGACTCCAGTCTGTCGGTGTCACGATCCAGCATGGCGACCCGGGCGCCGCCTTCGGCGAGCGCCTCGACGATGGCCAGTCCGATGCCGCTCGCCGCACCGGTCACTAGGGCAGTGCGGCCCTGGACGGAAAAGAGGTCTTCATGGGTCATGACGCGCCCTAGCCGTCGTTTGCCTCGAAACGATCCTCCCGGCGTGGAGTGCGCCGGGGGAGATCGAACGGTATCAGAACTTCACGGTCAGGCCGGCCTGAAAATAACGCCCGACGAGGTCGTAATACTGGCCGTTGGTGTAGGTGAAGATCGAGGCGCTCGGGATCGCGGGCGGGGCCTTGTTGAACACATTATTCATCGAGGCGAAGACCCGGTAGCGGTCGTCCTGGCCGAACTTGAAGCTCGAGAACAGGTTCAGGTACACGAAATCGTCGACGTGGTTGTAGGTCACGGTGTTGGACGGCGCGGTGTTCCAGGTGTTGTCGAGCTTGCCCCCGGAGATGAAGTTTACGTCCGCCGACAGATCGACCGGGCCGATCGAATAGGTGCCGAGCAGGCTCATGCGCAGGCGCGGCAGGGAATAGTTGTTGTAGTTGCTGTTCTCGCCTGCACGATCGATCGTCGTACCGCCGAAGCCTACGTTGACGTCGACGTGGCGGACATAGGTTCCGTTGAAGTCGAGGGACACCGAACCGGGGAGGGATTCGGAGAACCGCGACAGGGGCGTGGCGTAGGAGACGGCGAAGTCGATGCCCTGATTGCCCAGGGACGCGGCGTTGACGGTTGCGAAATTCAGCGAGGTCGCCGCGCCCGATGGAGCGAAGGTGAAAGCGTCGCAGAACTGGGCCTGACCGGCGTTGCACAGGGCGGCGATCGTGGTCGGGAAGACCGTGGTAATCGCGTCGTCGATCTTGATGTCGTAGTAGTCGATCGAAGCCTTGAGGCCCGGAATCTGTGGCGGCTCGATCACGACCCCCGCCGTGAAGGTGTTGCCGATTTCGGGCTGAAGCTCCGGGTTGCCGATGCTGACATTGGTCGGGATGTTGACGCTGAAGCCGCGCACCACGAGGTTCAGGTTCTGGGCGCCCCCCTTGGAAAGCAGTTCGTACAGGGCCGGCGCGCGAAGGTCGCGCGAGCGGGAGGCCCGGATGCGTAAGCCCTCGACCGGTTCATAGACTGCGCCGAATTTCCAAGTCGTGGAGTCCCCGATGGTGCTGTACTGGGCGAAACGGACCGCGGCATTGAAGTCAAGGGCGTGGACGCCCAGCATATCCCGCGCCAGCGGCACGATCGTTTCGACATAACCTTCCTTGACGTCGAAATCGCCCGAGAAGGTCGAGGTGTTGCCGAATTGGAACTGGCCCGACTGGGAGATTGGATCGGCGATGACCTTCTGGCTTTCGCGACGATATTCGAGGCCTGCCGCTACGGAGATGGGACCGGCCGGGGTGCTGAAGGGCTCGCCGCGCAGGTTGGCCGCAGCGGACGTCTGTGTGTAGTTCGAGGTCTCGTCCGACACTCCGGTGACATAGGCGACGGCCGCTGCCGAAGGCGCGCCCTGGCCGAAGATGTTGATCGGCACGCAACCTGCGGCGGCTGCGTCGAATGATGGACCGGGGACGGTGGCCCGGCAGACGATCTGGCCGTTCACCCGGACCGCGTCGCGCGCGAAGGCGTAGAGGTTGCCGATCCGGTTGTGCGGCGTAACGAGACGGTTGATGTTCTCGCTGTAGGCGACGTGGGCGTCCCATTTCCATGTCTCGCCGAACGTGCCTTCCGCGCCGGCCGCGACGCGCGGCGTCCGGTTCGTGGAGAAGGCTTCGTTGGAACCGCCGATATCGTAGTTGATGCGGTTGAGTGTGAAGCTGGTGATGTTCGCGGCGGCCATGGCCGTGACGACCTGGGCCGGAAGGAAAGGGTTGTCATTGCGGATCACCGAGCCGGAATCGCGGAACGCGTTCAGGGTGATGTGGCCTCTGACGTCGGCGTAAGAACCTTCGAGATAGACACGGGTGTTGTCGGTGAGATCGTATTCGATCCGACCGGCCGCCATGTAACGTTCGACCTCGGGCGACTGGGGCGTCCGGGCGGTCAGTGCCAAGCCGTCGCCGCCGATCTGGAAGGTGCCGTTGTTCAGCGTTCCCGGATTGAACGGAACCAGGGAACCGTCTGGCTGGAACTGGAAGTTTCGCAGCGAGAAGTTGGCCGGTCCCGAGATCAGGCCGCCCGGCGACGTATAGGCATGGACGTTATCCGAGATGATGATCGCCGGCAGACCGTTGGTAGCGAAATTGGGATTCGCGATCTGCATGACCTCTCGACGGCTCCACGGACGCGAGTAGATGTTGTCGATTTCGCGGGTGTCCGTGTATTCGACAGCGCCGAGCACATGCAGGCGACCTTCAAGCAGATCGGTCCCGGCCATGGCCCCGATCCGCACCTGTTCCGCGTCGTCATACTGACTGGTTCCGGCCTGGGCCGTCAGGGTCAGGCCGTTGTAGTGACGCTTGAGGATCAGGTTGATGACGCCGCCCATGGCGTCCGACCCCCACTGGGCGGATGCGCCGCCGGTGACCAGATCGACCCGGTCGATCATGAGCGCCGGCACCGCGTTCAGATCCGGGGCGATGGCGACCGTTCCGACGACGTTGGTCGGCGCATTTGGCACGACACGCTCGCCATTGATCAGCATCAGGGTGCGATTTGGGCCGAGACCGCGGAGATCGGCCTGGGACACGCCAGGCGCATTGGCGCGAAGCCCGATTGCGTTCGGTGAGTTGCTCGCTTTGAAGGAGGGTGCGCGCGCCAGGGCCGTGGCCACATTGGCGGTCTGCAGCGTTTCCAGGCTCTCGCTGGAGAGGGTGTTTGTGGGCGTGGGCGCCCGGAAACCGTTGGTGACGCGCGAGCCTGTCACCACGATGTCGGAGACGGTGGCGGCCTCGTTGTCCTGAACTGCGTTTTCAGGCACGGGCTCGGGCGCGGGCGTCGTCTGGGCGGCGGCCGGCAGCGCCCACAGACACGCCGACGCGATCCCGGAAAGCAGGGCCGCTTGCGTGGCGCGGCCGGAGCCGAAGCGCGTACAGCGGTGCGCGAATTCCATCTTCATCCGAATATCCCCTCCAGTTCGCGCTGTCGTCAGAAAGCGGCAGCGTCCTATTATGTCGATCTAACAATACTACGTATCTATGACCTATAGAGTCAAGACGTCGATGACTGGCGCCTGGAAGGATGGCTGCGGAAGGTTGAACGGCTGTCGATATCCAGTCTTGCAAGGCTCTCGGTCCGCCGGCTCCATGGCGAGGAGTTCCGGATTTCGGGGATGAATGGGTGCATTGACGTCGCGTCTGACTTGAAGGTGAATCCGTGATCGCCGATGCGCCGCTTCGTTGACAACGGCCTTGCAGCCAGCATAAAGCTTCAAGATACGGTTATATGACCTAAAGACGCCCTACGGCGTCATGTGTTTACAGTGGATCGACGGGATATCTGCATGGCTGGGCGGGGCGATCCTGAGTTTGACTATATTGTCGTCGGCGCCGGCTCGTCCGGCAGCGTCATCGCCAACCGGCTAAGCGCGGAGGGCGGTGGAACCGTCCTCCTACTCGAGGCAGGCGGAGAGGCGCGCGATATCCGCTATCGAATACCTGCGGCCGCGCGACAGCTATGGTTCAATCCGCGAGCGACCTGGATGTACAAGAGCGCGCTCGAGCCCGGCCTGCACGGTCGTCGAATGCTCGTGACCCGAGGCAAGGTCCTGGGAGGATGCTCGGCGGTCAACGGGGCAGTCTACAATCGCGGCAGCCATCACGACTATGAGGCCTGGGCCGCCCAGGGCCTGCCAGGGTGGAGCTACCGATCGGTAGTTCCCTATTTCCTGCGCCTTGAGAATCACTGGGCGGCGTCGGAGGTTGGGATGGGAGCATCCGGGCCGGTGCCGGTTAACGCCCTGCAGGTCCGCAGCCCGTTGACTGAACGCGCCCTGACGGCGGCTCAGGAGATGGGCTTTCCGCTGGCGCGGCGCGAGGTCGGCGCCGAACCGGAAGGATGGGGGCTGCCGGAGCTGAACGTCGACAAGCGCGGGCGCCGCATTACATCAGCCGACGCATTTCTCACGCCGGCCCGATCGCGTCCGACCCTCACGGTCCAGACGGGAGCACAGCTTGCGCGGGTCGTTCTGGAAGGGACCCGGGCCGTAGGGGTGGAATACATAAAGAACGGCCAGTTGCAGGTGGCGCGCGCCGCCCGCGAGGTGGTTCTTTCGGCCGGTGCGATCGGCTCGCCCCAGGCCTTGCTCCTGTCCGGTATCGGTCCGGCCGAGGATCTCCGGAAACTCGGCATCGCTCCCCGGCTCGATCTTCCCGGCGTCGGCCGGAATTTCAATGACCAGCCCGCGGCCTTCGTTCAGTTCAAGTCGAAACTGCCCCTGACATTCGAGCGCAATCTGCGCTTTGACCGTCTTGCCGTCGCCGCCGTGCGCTGGGGATTTGGCCTCTCCAGCGCCCTTTCGGGGCCGCCCGTGATCGCCTCGGCCAATCTCCTGACCGATCAATCGCGCAACTCTCCCGATCTTCGATTGATGCTCACCGGAGCGACCACGGAATCGCATCCCTGGTTCCCCGGGATCGCCAGGGGGAACGGGCATGTCATCGCCGGCATGTTCGCCCTGTCGCATCCGCGCAGCCGCGGCCGGGTCACCCTGACGTCGCGAGACCCGCTCGCCCATCCGGATATTCTGTACAATATCCTGACTGATCCCGAGGATGTCGCGGAAATCCGCCGAGCCTACAGGCTCATGCGGGAACTTCTGGCCCAGCCGGCGCTGGACGATGTGGTCGGTGAGTTCATTCTGCCCGCGGAGGAGCCGCGGACGGACGCGGAAGTCGATGCCTTCGTCCGGTCCGTCACCAGGACCACGGCCCACCCGATGGGCTCGTGCCGGATGGGTGTGGACGCCGACGCCGTCGTCGACGAAGCGTGCCGGGTCCACGGGATCGAACATCTCCGGGTCGTCGATATGTCCGTCCTGCCGGTCCAGATCGCGGGCAATCCGCACGGCCCCGCCATGATGCTGGCGGACCGGGCGAGCGATCTGATCCTCGGGCGTGAGCCGCTAGCGCAGCAGCAGCAGCAGGCTCAGGCTGCCTGATATCCTTTCTTCCCATGGAGGTCGCCCCGTGCGCACCATCTCCTATCTCGCACCAACCGCGATCGTCGGCGGCGGCTTCGACGAAGCCGCCTTCAGGGCGGCCCTAACGCCCGATATCGCCTTCATCGGCTCCGACGCCGGCTCGTGCGACGGCGGGCCCGGCTATCTCGGGGCGCACCGATTCTTCCAGTCGCGCGCAGGCGTGAAGCGGGACCTACGCTTGATGCTGATCGGCGCGCGTTCGCTTAGGGTTCCGCTTCTGATCGGCTCCTGCGGCGGCAGCGGCGCCAACTGGAACCTGGACTGGGTCAGGGACATCGTCCTCGAGATCGCCGCCGAAGCGCAACTTTCGTTCAAGCTCGCCCTTATTCGCAGCGAGCCGGACCGCGACGACCTCGTGCGCCGCTGGCGCGAGGGCCGGGTTCGTCCGCTGGACCCCGCGCCGCCCCTGGACGAAGCGATTCTTCGAGGCGCTTCGGCCGTCGTGGCCATGGCCGGCGCCGAGACCTTCCAGGCCGCCCTCGAACAAGGCGCCGATGTAGTGCTGGCGGGCCGCGCGACCGACGCCTCGATCTTCGCCGCCATTCCCCTTCGCGAAGGCTTCGATCCCGGCCTCTGCTGGCACGCCGCTAAGATCATGGAGTGCGGATCGGCGGCGGCGATCAAGACCGATAGGCCAGCCGGCATGCGCTGCACGATTGAGGAGGACCGGTTCATCCTGGAGCCCAACAGCCCCGAACAGCGCTGCACGCCTGTCTCGATCGCAGCCCATGCCCTTTACGAAACCGGCGATCCTTTCCAGCTGAAGGAACCGGGGGGGACGCTGGACCTGACTGACGCGCGCTACGAGGCGCTCTCCGAACGACGCGTCGCCGTGGGGGGCAGCCGGTTCCGGGTCGATCCCTATACGGTGCGGCTCGAGGGGGCGACCCTGGCGGGCTATCAGGCGATGAGCCTCGGCGGCATTCGCGATCCGGTGCTCCTGGCCCGTCTCGACAACTGGCTTGACGATGTTCGGGCGCGGGTGCGCCGCAACGTCGCCTCGATGTACGGCTGGGCGATGGACACGGACTACCGTCTGACCTTCCGCTGCTATGGACGCGACGGCGTGCTCGGCGCGGGCGAGCCGCTGCGAGACCAGATCGGCCATGAGGTCGGGCTGATGCTCACCGTTCTCGCCGATGATCAGGACCGGGCCACCACGATCGCCCGTTATGCGACCCAAGCGGCCCTGCACCAGGGCATTCCGGAATGGCAGGGTTCGGTCTCGAATCTGGCCTTCCCGATGGTTCCTCACGTGGTGCCGCTCGGACCCGCGTACCGGTTCGTGCTCAACCATGTGCTCGAACTCGATGATCCGATGGAAATCTTCGACCTTCAACTGGAGACGGTTTGATCATGGCCAGGCTCAGGGATTTCGCCCGGCTCTTGAGATCCAAGAACGCCGGCCCGTTCCAGCTGACGATCGATGTCATGATGGCGGACGCCGACGACTTCCGGCATGTCATCGACAGCGGCGTGCTGACCGAAAAACTCGTGGGAGACCTGCTCGGCGTCGAGCCGCAGCTTGTGCGGATATTCCACTATCCGCCAGCCTTTGCGATCAAGATCACCGTGCCACGCCGCGTGCCGGTCGGCGACCCGCTCGACAACGATCTGTTCGGCGGACAGCTGTTCGGCCCGCTAGCCGACCTGCCGCTCCCTGACCGTCCCCACCAGACCTCGACACCAAACTGACGCCTCGTCCGCTGGAGACCTTCATGGAATCGTTCGACCTCCTGATCAACGGCGTCGAGACGCCGGCCGCCTCGGGCCAGACCTTTGACAGCGTCGATCCCTATTCCGGGGAAGTCTGGGCGCGGATCGCGCGCGCCGGTGTCGATGATGTGGACCGCGCCGTCGAGGCGGCGCATGCGGCATTCACCAGCGGAGCGTGGCCCACGACGTCCGCGCGTCGCCGGGGCGAGTTGCTGCGCGCCGTCGCCGATCTGTTCCGACGACAGGCTGATGTTTTCGCGGACATCGAAACGCGTGATAACGGCAAGCTGATCGGCGAGACGAGCTTCCAAGCCAGCTATGTGCCCCAGATCCTGGAGTATTATGCCGGTCTGGCGGATAAGATCGAAGGCGCCGTGATGCCGCTCGACCGCTCCGGCGTCCTGGCCTTCACCCAGTGGGAGGCGCTGGGCGTCGTAGCCGTGATCACACCTTGGAACTCTCCGCTGCTCATCGGCGCGGGCAAGATCGCCAATGCGATTGCGGCGGGTTGCACGGTGGTGGTCAAGCCGTCTGAGTTCACCTCGGCCTCTACCGTGGCCCTCGCGCGATTGTTCGGGACCGCCGGGTTCCCGCCGGGGGTCGTGAACATCGTCACGGGGTTCGGATCGGAGATCGGCGATGCGCTCGTCACTCATCCGAAGGTCGCCAAGGTCACCTTCACCGGGAGCACCCAGACCGGCCGGCGCATCAATGAGCGCGCGGCGAGCAGCTTCAAGAAGGTGTCTTTGGAACTGGGCGGCAAGTCCGCCAACATCATCTTCGACGACGCCGATCTGGAGAAGGCGGTTCGGGGCGCCGCCGGAGGCATTTTCGCGGCCAGCGGTCAAACCTGTGTCGCAGGTTCACGACTGCTGGTGCAGAACGCAATCCACGACGAAGTCGTCTCGCGGCTGGTCGATCTGATCAAGGACGTCAAGGTTGGTGATCCGCGTGATCTGTCGACCCGCATCGGCCCCATCGCGACACGGCCCCAGTACGAGCGCGTCCTAGAGTATCTCGAGATCGCCAGGGCGGACGGAGCCATCTGCGTCGCCGGCGGCGTCGCTCATCCTGGCAAGGGCCAGCTGGTGCCGCCGACGATCTACACCGGCGTCACCAACGACATGCGCATCGCCCGCGAAGAGGTGTTCGGGCCCGTGCTCTCGATCATTCGCTTCGAAGACGAGGAGGAGGCGATCCGGATCGCCAACGACAGCAACTACGGCTTGGCGTCGGGTGTCTGGACGTCGTCCATGCGCCGCGCCCTCACGATGTCCAAGCGGCTGGAAGCGGGCACCGTCTGGATCAACATGTACCGGGCGGCCAGTTTCATGATGCCGCTGACTGGTCGCAAGGAAAGCGGTCTGGGCAGCGAGAATGGCCAGGAGAACATCCGGCACTACATGCAGCCCAAGAGCGTCTGGCTCAACTACGACGCCGAGATCGACGTGCCCTTGTTGCGCAAATAGGCTTATGAAGGCGGGCTCGGGTCCGCCTCCGTCCGACCTAGGTGGGGAAGCCGTAGAGGCGCGCCGCGGTGCCTCGGCAGAGGTCGTACCGCTCAGTGTCGCTCAGCAGGCTGATGGCCTCCCGGCAACCATCGGTGAGGCGGGCGTAGGGGCCTTCCGTCTGGGCGGAGTCGGATCCCCAGACGAGGCGATCGGCCCCGAATTCATCGACGAAGCGCCGCGTGAATGCCGCCACGTCCACGCCATCCGTGCGCAACCGATCCACATTGATCGTGGTCAGTTTGAAGAAGACGTTCCGGTGTGGACGCATCGCCTTCAGTTCCGACGATATCGCATAGTCGGGCGGCCCGAGATACGGATCGGGGATGCCTCGACTCCGATCGGTCTGCACCGCCAGATTGGCTCGGTGCGGGACCGCCAGATGGTCCAGCAGGATGGGCAAACTCGGGAACATTCCCGCGATCATGCGCACGGCCGGAAGGACAAACGACAGTTGCGCTGCCGGAAAGATGATGGCCACGGGCAGGCCGAGATCGGCGGCTGCCCGCCAGGTTTCGATCGCGGCTGGGGCGTTGAACCAGGCGGTGTCCAGCGCCGCGAAGCTGGGGGAGGACAGACGCAGGCCGCCCAGACGGTTGGATTCGGCGAGATCACGCAACGTCTGCGCCGACTCCGGAGCATCGGCGGGTAGGACGACGACAGGCGTGAGGCGGTCGGGATGGAGGCGGGCTGCGTCCAGCACGTAGCTGTTATCATAGCCGTAGGCGAAAGCCCGTTGGACGGCGCAGGCATGGGAAACCCCGGTTTCGTCCATCCCGCGCAGGAGTTGATCGAGATCGAAGGTGTCCAAGAACATCTCGTCCTTCACGACCCCGTTGAGCGGAGCCGGCGGATATTTGCGGCGGTCCATGGAGATGATGTGGGCATGGGTGTCGATGAGGCGCGGCGTCACGGATCCGGCGCCCTCGTCGTCGCGGACAGAAGTCATGGTTCAGGCCTTTCAGGACGCGGAGGTTTCAAAGAAGGCTCTGGTCGACTGGACCAGCCGATCGTTCATCGCCTCCCGGGTTTCCTCGGTGAGCGCGGCGGCGTGCGGTGATAGTATGAGGTTGTCGAGGGTCAGGAGTTCAGGATTTGGCTTGGGCTCCTGCTGGAACACGTCGAGCGCCGCGGCGGCGATGGTCCCGGTTCGCAACGCCTCGATCAGGGCCGCTTCCTGGACGACTTCGCCGCGTGCGACATTGATGAGAATCCCCTGCGGCCCCAGGGCCCGAAGGGTGGCTGGCGAGACCAGGCTATGGGTTTCCGGCGTCCTTGCGCAGGTGATGGCCAGGATATCCACCGAGGCGGCGAGCGCATCGACATTCTCGAAATAGGCATAGGGCACGTCCGGTCGGGCCCGTCGCCCGGTATAGGCGATCTCCAGCCCAAGCGCGGCGGCCTTCCGGGCCACTCGCTCGCCGATCCGGCCCAGGCCCAGAATGCCGATCCGGCGGCTGGACACTCGTCGGGAATAGGAGAACCGGGACGTCTCCCATTGTCCGGATCGCACGAAGCGGTCGGCGCCGACGATGTTGCGCTGGGCCGCGTACATCAGTCCAATGACATAGTCGGCGACGTCCTCGGTCAACTCGTCCGGCGTGTGGATCAGGGCGATCCCCCGCGCCTTCAGCGCGTCGAGGTCGATACGATCGGCGCCGGCGCCCAGCGAGATGATGACGCGCAAGCCGGGCAAGGCGGCCAGAACCTCGGGCGGCGCTCCGAAAAGCGCCCGGGTCACGACGGCGTCGAAACCGGCAGGAATAGTGCTCGCCATCTCCGGCGCCCCCTCGATGACGTGATCGGCCAGGTCATTGTCGCGTGCGAGGGCGACGCGAAGGGCTGGCGGGATCAGGGCGATCACGAGCAATTGGGGTCGCTGAAAATCGGTCGAAGGAGGCATGCGCGATCACCCTGGCGAAACGATAACGTTAAAGGTCATATATCCAGAACAACGACTATTGTCTAAGCATCTATCTCGCCTTTATCGGACACGCCGTCCGTGGCGGCTTGACCGTCGTGCTGCTTTGTCTATAGGTCATATAACCGAATGTATCGTTTTTACGAGGCCGCGATGATAGATGAAGCGCTCATCGAGAGCACGACGGCCGACCTGTATTCCTGGGCCTTGCGCAAGGTGCCCGACGATACCAAGCGGGCCCTGACCGACGCGCGTGACCGGGAACCTGACTCCGGCCCCAAGGCGATCCTCAATCTCATGCTCCAGAGCGCCCTTCTGGCGGAGACGCAGGATAAATTCGTCTGTTCCGACAGCGGCGTGCCTGTGTACCTCGTGGAGATCGGTGGCCAGGCGAAGTGGCAGGGCGATATCAAGGCGGCGATCACTCGAGGTTTTGCTCATCTTGTCGAGACCATTCGCCCGCCCCTGCTGAAGCATGTGAACAATCCCTTGACCAACGAACGGGGGCACGCCGGTAAGGACATGCCGCTGATCAGCGTCGATCTGATCGGCAATGCGGACTACATCGACATCACCTGCGTTCCGAAGGCCCTGGGGTCCGGACGCTGGTCTTCGATCAAGACCTTCATCTCGCCGGATCTCGCCGAGATCGAGGCGTTCATCATGTCCGCGGTCCTGGAGGCTGGCTCACAGCATTGTCCGCCGGTGATCGTCGGCATCGGAATCGGCGGAACGTTCGAACATGCCGCAAAGATGGCCAATCGGGCGACCTATCGGCCGATCGGCTCGATCAATCCGGAGCCGATCCTGGCGGCTATGGAGGAACGGCTAACGACCGCCGTCAACGCCACCGGCTTCGGGCCGATGGGGACAGGCGGCGAGACGACGGCCCTGGGCGTCCACGTCGACTATGCGTTCGGCCACGGGTACACCCCCGTCGCGGTCTGCTTCAACTGCTGGATCAATCGTCGGTCCAAGGTTCGCCTTCACAGCGACGGTTCTGCCGAGCGGATCGACTGATGGCGGTTCATCACCTCCAGCTCCCCATCGACAGGGACACGGTCCTGGCCCTGGCCGTCGGAGACATCGTGTTCCTGAGCGGCGAGATCACGGCGACAGGGGGGCTGCCCGCGCACAAGCGCATCCGCGAATTTCTGGCCGAACGTCGCGAGCTGCCCGTGCGCAAAACGGGGACCTTCGTCCATCTCCCGACGATGATGGAAGAAGCGGACGGAAGCTACGAAGTCCTCTATGTCAATCCCACGACCAGCACCCGCTTTAATGACTTCATTCCTGGGTTCATCCGCGAGCTCGACCTGCGCATCGTCGCGGGCAAGGGCGGACTCGACGCGGCGTCTCTCCAGGTCATGCAGGAAACAGGCTGTGTCTACCTCTCGCTGCTTGGAGGCGGCAGCCCCATCCTCACCGCCGCAATCCGCGAGGTCGCGCAGGTCGCCTGGCTCGACTTCCCCTCGCACTTCCGGCTGATGACCCTCAAGGTCGAGAATCTGGGTCCGCTGACGGTCGGCATGGATGCTCACGGCCGTTCCACCTACGCGCGCCTGTCCGGAGAAGCCCAGGCTCGCGTGCCGCAAATCCTTGAGGATTTGACGACAGCCCGCGATGCTTTTGAGGCCACCGCCGCCGTCGCCTCCAATACCGATCAAGCCGCTCAGTCGGTCGATGAGCCTGTGACGACCGGGCCGGACGTCGCCTGACATGGCGAATTCGGCGACGCGCCAATACCAGATGGGAACCAAAGTGGACATAAACTGCGCCAAGGGTTGGGAAGACCTTCAGATCGTCGATCTCGCGAAGAACGGGGAAGACCGCAGGCTCGCCCGTGCGAACAATTTCAGCGTCGAATGGCTCACGGGGGACGCCGGCCAGTCGTTCGCCTATGGCAGCGATCACGAGACCATCCTGCTGTTTCCCATCGTGGAGGGACGGCTGAGAGGCTCGGCCGACAAGGCGGTTCCGCCGCGTTCCGTGGTGATCGTGCCTCCGGGATCGTATGAGGTCGCCCTGGAGCAGGCTGGAGCCTTCGCGATCCTCGCGACACATCGGACCGACTGCTTGACGGCGGTCGAGTCGCCGGACGCGCGTATCGTCCCGGTCGGCCGCCCCTTCACGCCGAGACGCGCCGGCGTGCGGGTTCACCGGCTTGACGACGTGCCCTATCCCGAGGGCAACCCCCGTCTCAAATTCCTGCAGAGCGAGACGATGAGCATCAACGTCGTGGAGTATTCGGGCGCCCGCAGCCGATCCGCCCTGAGCCCCCATTCCCATGCAGCGTTCGAACAGGCCACGCTCACCGTCGCCGGCGAATTTCTGCACCACTTCAGGACGGAATGGGGAAAGGACGCCGACCTTTGGCGGGAGGATCAGCACATTCCGGTCGGCGAGGCTGTGGTCGCCATCATCCCCCCGAACGTCATCCACACGACGGAGGGGGTAGGGGCAGGTCACCACATGCTCTTTGATATCTTCGCCCCGCCGCGTGAAGATTTCATCGCAAAGAACTGGGTCCATAACGCCGACGACTACACTCGGAACGGGTCGCCCATCGACCGCCTCTAGGGGCGCGCGCCAGGTTCACCTGATGGTGACCTGTCTGTCCGCTCCGCGCCGGAGCTTCCATTCCCAAACCCGCTGCGGCGGCGCTCTCGTTTCCGTCAGCCTTTTGTGAGACCTTCATGCCTGCCTCGGACGCCAGCCGTTTCATCGATCTGACCGTCAAGTCGGACTTCAAGCGCGGAATCTTCAACGCGATCATAGCGCCCAGGCCGATCGGCTGGATCAGCACTGTCGACAATGCGGGGGTTCCCAATCTCGCGCCCTTCTCCTACTTCAACATCGTCTCCAGCTTGCCTCCGATCCTCGCCTTCTCGTGCAACAGCCCTGAGGACCGACAAGCTAAGGACACGCTGGCGAACGTGCGCGCGAGCGGCGAATTCGTATACAACATGGCCAGTCTCGACTTGGTCGAGCAGATGAACGCCACCTCGACGCCCTTGCCGGTCGGTCACGACGAGTTCGAATTCGCGGGTCTCGATAAGGCGGCCAGCGTCCACGTCGTCCCGCCGCGAGTCGCCGCTTCGCCCGTCAGCATGGAATGCAGGGTCCTGAAGATCGTCCGCTTTGGCGAAGGCGAGGGGGAGATTCCTACCCACGTGACTTTTGGGCAGGTCGTGGGCGTGCACATGAAAGAGCGCTTCATCGACGCCGACGGCTATTTCAGGACAGCGGAGGCCCAGCCCGTGGCGAGGCTCGGCGGCGCGCAATACGCCGTCTCCGCTGAACCGTTCGAGCTTCAGCGGCAGTTCCGCCGGGCTGCCGAGAGTTCATACTGATCTTAAGGGCGTATTTGCGCTTACGGTCGATGGTGCTGTCAGCTTAATCGCTTTGTGGTGAGGCTTGCCCAACCCCGGCCGATCTAAGCGACGGCCGCCGCCAAGCTGCCGCGGCCTCGGCGCGAAAGCGTGGAGGGTAGCTAACAGCACTGTGCGCGATGTAGGCCCGATCCACCAAGTCCCCTTCATACCAATCGTTGATTTCGACCTGCCAGGGCAGACGCCTTGCGTAGGTCGTTCCATTATGTAAATAGAAATACGACATAATGGGAACGTCGTAAGGCGTAGAGAGGAACTTCAGGTGCGGCGACATATTCTGATTTCGGCTGTTTCGGCCCTACTGGCGGGATCCGCGGCAGGTGCGGTCCATGCCGAGGTTCTGCGTCTGAACACCCCCGCAGTCGGCCTGACCCGGGACCGCATCGGCGCTCTGCCGGACGCGGAGCGTCAGCCGTGGCTGGACTACCTGGCCCGATCGGAAGCCCAGCGCGCCGCCGACCGCGACGCGTTGGTTGCCGAACTGCCCGCTGGCGCGACGCCCCCGCCGCCGCCTCAGGCGGTGGGCGGCGGCGGGCGCAACCTGCCGCTCGACCGCCCCGCCGATTGGTACGCCTCCTCCGAAGCCCGCGCCGAGGCGGACGCCGTGGTCAGCTTCCAGACCCCGGCCGGAGGCTGGAGCAAGAACCAGGACCGCCGCATCGCCCGCCTGCCGGGCCAGCGGTTTTCGAACGACGCCGAGACGATGGAACAGAACCCGGCCAATTTCGACGCTCCTGCCGACCGTTTCTGGACCTTCGTCGGCACGCTGGACAATGACGCGACCTGGTCGGAGATGCGCTTCCTCGCCAAGGTCGCCGCCCAGGCCCCGGGCCGCGAAGGCGACGCCTGGCGCGCCAGCATCTTAAAGGGCGTGCATTATCTGCTGAACGCCCAATATCCCAATGGCGGCTGGCCCCAGATTTGGCCGCTGGAAGGCGGCTTCCATGACTCCATCACCTTCAATGATAACGCCGTGGCCCAGGCGGCGATGCTGTTGCGTGACGTCGCGAACGGAGCTGAAGGTTTCGACTTTGTGCCCGCCGATCTAGAAGCCCAAGCCGCCGAGGCGACGAGCAAGGCGATCGACGTCATCCTCGCCGCGCAGATCCGATACGGCGACCGCCTGATGGGCTGGGCGCAGCAGATCGAACCCATGCGGCTCGTGCCCACCAGCGCCCGCAACTATGAGCCGCGCTCGGTCGCCTCCAGCGAAACCACCGACATTCTCATCTTCCTGATGGGTCAGCAGGACCCTTCTCCTGAAGTTCAGGCGGCGATCCGGGCGGGCGTCGCTTGGCTGGAGGCGACCCGCGTCTATGACAAGTCCTTCGAGATGACCGTCGATGGCCGCAAGCTGATCGACAAGCCGGGCGCCGGCCCGATCTGGTCGCGCAACTACGACATCGTCACCGGCCAGCCGATCTTCGGCGACAAGGATCAGACGATCCATAACGACGTGAATGGCATCTCGGTCGGCCGTCGGAACGGCTACTCATGGTGGAACGCCTCCCCGCAGAAGGCTCTGGATGCGTTTGCCGCCTGGTCGACTGCGCATCCCGCCACGCCGGGCTGAGCAGGCGTCTCGCGAGCGATCAGCAGGGAGATCGCGAGGATGACGGTCACGCGTCCGTTGACGATGCGCTCGGCGACGATCGTCTCGGGCGCGAGGCCTTCCTCTACCCACCTGCGGATCGTCGTCATGACGTGAAGCCGATCTGGCCGAAGTCTCCGCCGCACGACCATTCCGAATCTTGGGGGTAGCCCCGAGCGCGCCGCCGCCTTCGGCGGCGCGCTCGCCGCGTTGCGGACGGCGATGCGATCGCAGCGGAATCTCCAGCCCTCCAGCCGTCCCCAAGCAGCCGCTTGCTGCCGTGCGAGGGGAAGGCGCCAGGTCGATTTCGCGGAGGAGATACTGCCCGATCAGTCACTGCCGACCGCTCCCGCCGCAGCCAGGTCGAAAGCAGTGAAGTTTTCAGGCCGGTCTCAGAATTCGGGCCGTTGCTGGGCGACAAAGATTTCCCATTCGGCTCGGCTGCGGAAGTCCAGCCCGTGGTCCCAGGCCGAACCCATGTAGTAGGTGAACGGCTGTCCGGGGGTGACGCGCACCAGGATCAGATAGTTGTCGGCGTCCTCCGCGAAGCCCTCGACCGTCGTCGGATCGACCAGGATGGCGATGCCCAGCGATCCGTGCTCGGGGCTCTCCGGCTCCCAAAAGGTCAGGCGGCCGTGCTCGGCGTCCCGGGTGACGAAGCCCTGGCCATTGTCGTTGCTGCGCTTGGAAATGCCGATGCCGACGACTAGCGGCTCGTTCGAATTGGAGTTCAGGGTCGAGGTCATGCGGGTGAAGTTCGACCCCAGCGGCAGGCTGAATTCCCGCGTTTCCCAGACGTTCCGGACCACGTCGACCGGCCAGGGACGGTAGTCGACGCTGAACCGCGCCTCGTCGCCGCCCGTCGCCTCTATGCGATAGGTGGAGAAGTTGCGGCTGGTCCACAGCTTGTTGTCGTACCAAATTCCTAGCCCGCCGGCGCCGCGACCGCGTCCGACATCGTAGTAGTCCAAGCCCTCGCCGCGGTCGGTGTGATAGTTCGGGAACTTCAGTTGCCGGTCCATGAACGGATAGCGGACGCGCTTGGCCCAGACGTCGATGCCCGAGCCCGATGGCGCCTCGCGCGCCTCCAGAGCCGGGCCGTAGATGCGGTGGGCGACGCGGTCGTTCTCCCACAACAGGTCGTCCAGCCGGTCGGGCGCGAAGCGGGCGACGGCGCGGGGAATCTGCTGATCGGCCGACGGCGGAGTGAGCGGCTCGATGGTCGAGGGCCGGCCCAGCGCGGCGGGATCGTAGGCGAGGGCGGCGGTGGCGCGCATCTCGGCTTCGCGGCGACGCGTCTCCTCGGGCCCCACGACGGTCACGGGCGCGGGCGGGACCGGCGTGGTGGCGGCGACAACTTCCGGGGTGTCTCGTTCCGGTTCGGGCTCCGGCAACGTCTGGGCGGGGCCGTCCAGGTCTGCGATCTCCAGCCCCGCCAGGATGTAGGTCCCGCTGGCGTAGAGACCGGTGTCCTCCGGCCGGGTGGAGACCGGCTGGTCGCCCGTCTTCTGCGCGGCGCCGATCAGGCCGTTCGGCAGCACGCGCCGATTCAGCGCGGCCCAGCCCTTCAGCACGTGCGGCAGGTAATCCCCACGATCCAGCAGGCCGTGGTTGATCCCCCAGGCCAAGGCGTAGACGTAGAAGACGGACCCTGAGGTTTCGGCCTCCGGATAGGTCTCTGGGTCCAGCAGGCTGGCGCGCCACAGGCCGTCGTCCTGCTGCAATTCGGCGATGCGGCCGGCCATCTTCTGGAAGATGTCGATATAGAAGGCGCGGTCGGGGAAGTCGGCGGGGACGGACTCAAGCCAGCGGGCCAGACCCCCCATCACCCAGCCGTTGGCGCGCGACCAGTAGATGCGGTCGCCGTCGGCGTCGCGGTGCTGTTCGTCCTTGAAGCGCTCGTCGCGAAGGAACAGGCGCTCCTCGGGAATCCAGAGGCGCGCGGCGGTGCGCCGCCATTCCTTGTCTGCGGCGGCGAGATATTTCGGATCTCCGGTGATGGCGGACATCCGCGCCAGGACCGGCGGGGCCATATAGAGGGCGTCGGCCCACCACCAGACCAGGGCGGGGGTCTCGGTCGCGCGGTTCAGATGCGGAACCTGCCAGTCCAGGCGCTGGCGCAGGGGCATCAGCACCCCTTCCTGCCCCCGGCGGGCGTAGAGCTCCTCGTAGAGGTCGCCGACGGCGATATCGTCGGCGTTCAGCAGAGTCTGACCGGAGCGGGCGCCGCGAAGGCTGTAGTTGTAGTGGTCGGCGACGGCGCTGAGGAAGCGTAGGGTTCGCGGATCGTCCGACACTCGCGCCAGGCGGGCCGCGCCGACATAGAAGGTCGCCGCCACCCAGTTGGACGACATCTGCGTCAGGTTGCTGCCGGTCGAAAGGGCGATGGGCTCCGCCGCCATGGCCGCGATCTGGGCGGCGGCCACGTATTCGACTGCGGCCAGCGTCTCCGCGCGGGCCGGGATGCCGGTCGCCTCGATATAGAGTTCCGGACGCGGGCGGACGTCCAGCCATTCCGTCTCCACGCCGGGCGGAAGCGCCGACGGCGCCTGGGCCAGGATCGGGCCGGCGAGCGCGGCCGACGACATCAGGGCGGCGATCAAGCCGAGGCCGGCGTGCGAGGGCAGGGGCATGCGTCTTTCCTCCGTCGACGCCCGCGGCGCCGCTTCTGACTTTCCGATGTCTCCCGAGGACGAGCCTGAAATGGAGACACCGGTGTCCTTTCCGTGTCCGACGTGACTGCCTCCTGGCGCCGACGCCTTGCCTTCAGCATAACGTCCGCTATCGTGAGACGAAAGAACAGAATGTGGGAAACGCTCATGCGCGTCGATCGACGGCGATTTGTCGGGGCCGCGGCTCTGGGCCTAGTCGGACAGGCGCGGGGACAGGCGCGGGGACAAGCCGCGGCGCGGGAGGGATCGCTGCCGCGAGGGCCGACGCGCCTTCGGGTGAACGGGCTGGACCGACCCTTGGCGTTGGACCGTCCGGCGGCCTTTTCCTGGGCGATGCAAGGTCGTGAGGCGGGCGCCCGCCAGACGGCCTACCGGATCGTCTGTTCAGCCTCGGCGGAAGGCTTGGGACGCGGCGATGTTCTGTGGGATTCGGGCGAGGTCGCTTCGAGCCGGATGACGGGCGTTCCCTATGAAGGGCCGCCGTCAGCTTCGGGACGGCGCGTCTGGTGGACGGTCCGCGTCGCCGACGAGCACGGCGTCTGGTCCCCTCCGGCGGAACCGTCATGGTTCGAGGCGGGCCTGTTGTCTCCTGCGGACTGGAGCGGGGACTGGATCGAGGCCGAGACGCCCGCCTTTCGCGCCGAACGCTTGGCGGGTGTGGACTGGATCTGGGGGGCGACGGCGATCGAGCAGGGACCGCGCGCCTTCCGCTGGCGTTTCGAGGTTCCCGAGGGGGGAGCCGGGGGCACAGTCATGGTCGCGGCGAAGGACAATCTGAGAGGCTTGTGGCTGGACGGGCGATCGCTGCTGGGAGAGACGTCACGGACGGCGTGGGGTCAGGGGCCGGAGTTCGACCTGGGGCGGCTGGCGCCTGGGGACCATGTCCTGGCGGTCGAGGTCGGCCTGCGCACCGACGAGGGCCGTCCGGTGATCGGCGGCGCCCTGTCAGCGATCGCGCGGCTCGTCACGCCAGGCGGGCGTCTGCGCCTGACGGCGGGCGAGGGAACGCGCACCCTGGCGCTCGTCAGGGAGGACACCAGTTGGATCGCGGCGGAATTCGACGATTCCGGCTGGGAGTCGGCGCGGCCCGCCGAGACCGACCCGGGCGCGTGGCCCCTGCCGGCCCAGGGTGCGGTGCTGATCCGGCGCGGCTTTCGCCTGGACAAGCCGGTCCGCCGCGCGCGGCTGCACATGACGGCGCTGGGCGCCTATGAGCCTCGGCTGAACGGGGCCAAGGTCGGCGACGGCCTGATCGCGCCGGAGGCGGCGGATTTCCGATCCCGCGCCCTCTATCAGACCCATGACGTGACGGACCAACTGGTCGTGGGCGATAATGTGTTGGGGGCCGAGGTGGCGGACGGCTTCTTCGCCAGCCCGTTCAGCTTCCTGGACATGCGCTATGCCTTTGGCCCGCCGCCGCGCCGGTTGCTGGCCCAGCTGGAGGTCGAGCATGACGACGGTTCTACCGTCCGCATCACGACCGATGGGGATTGGCGGCTGGCGGCCTCGCCCTTGGTCTTATCCGAGATCTACGACGGCGAGACCTACGACGCCCGCCTGGAGACGGCAGGCTGGGACCGGCCGGGCTTCGACGATTCTGCCTGGACGCCTGTCCATGTCGGCGCGCGGCCTCCCTGTCGGCTGGAGTCGCACGCCTCGCCGCCGCTGCGTGCGACGCAGACGCTGAGGCCGCAACGGATCGTTCGGCGCGAAGATTGCATCACCCTCGACTTCGGCCAAAACTTCACCGGCTGGTGCCGCTTGCGCGCCCAAGGGGCGGCGGGAACGAGCATCCGGCTGCGCTTCGCCGAGGCCCTGCATCCGGACGGCGCGCTGAACGTGACGTCGAACCGGCGCGCCCTGCAGACGGACACTATCATCCTCAGGGGCGATCCGGCTGGCGAGACCTGGGAGCCGAAGTTCACCTATCACGGCTTCCGTTATGTCGAGGTCACGGGCTGGCCGGGCGAGCCGGCGCCGGACGCCTTCGAAGGGATAATCATCCATTCCGACGTCGCCCTGACCGGCGCCCTCCGCTGCTCCAGCGTCCAGGTCGAACAGATATGGCGCAACACCCTGTGGAGCCAGCGGTCCAACTTCACCGGCGTGCCGACGGATTGCCCCCAGCGGGACGAGCGGATGGGCTGGACCGGCGATGCCCAGATCTTCTGGGACGCAGCGGCCTATAACATGGACGTGGAGGCCTTCACCCGCCGGTACATGGGCGACGTGCGGGCCGGGCAGGCCGAGACGGGCGAGATGCCGGATGTGGCGCCCTACTGGGCCGTGGGCCAGAACACGCCGGGTTGGTCGGATGCGGCGATCATCCTGCCGTGGACGACCTGGCGGCGCAGCGGTGTGCCCGGGATCATCGAGGACAATTGGGCCGCCATGCGTTGCTGGAACAACCGGCTTCTGGAGTTGAACCCGGATCACGTCTGGCGCAACCAGCGGGGCATGGACTACGGCGACTGGCTGTCGGTCGACGCCAAAAGCCGCGAGGATGTCACCACGCCCAAGGAACTGATCTCCACCGCCTACTGGGCCCATTCCACCGGCATGCTGGCCGAGATGGCCCAGGTGACGGGGCGGGCTGATGAAGCCGCCCTGCTCGAAAGCCGGCGCGAGGCGATCGTCCGCGCCTGGCGTGCCGCCTTCGTCGGCGCGGACGGCCTAGTTGGGAACGACAGCCAGACCAGCCATATCCTGGGTCTCCGCTTCGGCCTGACGCCTGAGGACCAGAGGACGCGATCAGCGGCGCGGCTGCGGGCCGACATCGCCCGGCGGGGCGACACGCTGTCGACCGGCTTCATCGGCACCCCCTACATCCTGGACGCCTTGGCCGACCACGGCCACGAGGACATGGCGGTCAGCTTGCTGCTCCAGAGGAATAATCCCTCCTGGGGCTATATGATCGACCAGGGTGCGACGACGATCTGGGAGCGCTGGACCGGCTCGGTCGACGGCGTGGTGACCGGCTCGCTGAACCACTATGCGCTCGGGGCGATCACCGGTTTCCTCTATCGCCGCGTCGCCGGGATCGCTGAGGCCGCGCCGGGTTTCGAGCAGATCGAGGTGCGCCCGATCCACGATCCGCGCCTGGCCGCGGCCGGGGCGACCTATGAATCCGTTCGCGGGCGCATCCGCATCGACTGGCGGCGGGAGGGCGGCCGCTATCGGCTGGAGGCGGATGTCCCCGCCAACGCCAAAGCCGTCATCCACCTGCCGGACGGCCGCGTGACCGAAGACGGCCGCGCTGTGGGCGCACGAAGCCCGGTTCGCCTGCTCGAACGATCCGGCGGCAAGGCCGTCGTCGAGGCCGGCGCCGGACGCTGGCGCTTCACCGTTTCCTGATCCCGAAAGGACAGACGATGCACAGACGTTCGCTCCTCCAACTTGGCTTGACCGGCGTACTGGCCTCAGCCACCCCGGCCTTCACGCAGGAGACCGGCCGGACCTTCGACGCCGCCGATTTCGGCGCGGTCGGCGACGGCGAGACGATCAACACCCGCCCGATCCAGGCCGCCATCGACGCGGCGGCGTCGCAGGGAGGCGGCGTGGTGGTGCTGAGGCCGGGCGTCTATCTGTCTGGCTCCCTGTTCGTGAAGTCGAACGTGACCCTGATGATCGGCCGCGGCGCGACGATCAGGGGGCTCCGGGATATCGCCGCCTATCCGACGGTCCACACTCGCGTCGCCGGGGTGGAAATGGACTGGCCCGCAGGGCTTCTGAACGTCTACCGGCAGCGCAACGCTCGGATCACCGGCGAGGGCCTGATCGACGGCGACGGCAAGGTGTTCTGGGACAGCTACTGGACGATGCGGCGCGACCACGACCCGCGTGACCTGCGCTGGGCTGCCGACTACGACTGCCGTCGCCCCCGCCTGATCCACATCTATGACGCCGACGAGGTAGAGGTCTCGGGCCTGAACCTGGCGCGGTCGGGCTTCTGGACCGTCCACGTCTGCTATTCGCGAGACGTGACGATATCGGACCTGATCATCCGCAACAACATCGGCGGGCGCGGGCCCTCCACGGACGGTGTGGACATCGACTCGTCCGAGCGGGTGCTGGTCGAGCGGTGCGACATCGCCGTCAACGACGACGCTCTGTGCATCAAGGCCGGCCGCGACTGGGACGGCTTGCGCGTGGCGCGACCCTGCCGCTCGGTGCGGGTCAAGGACTGTATCGTCCGCGACGCCCTGGCCGGCATGACCTTTGGTTCGGAGACCTCGGGCGGCTTCGACGACATCGAGGTATCGGGCCTGCGGATCGAATATCCGGTGCCGCTGGGCATCTTCTTCAAGTCGGGCCACACGCGCGGCGGGACGATCTCGAACATCCGCCTGCACGACATCCATCTGCAGGATGTGCGAACGCTGCTTCAGGTCAATCTGAACTGGTATCCGAACTACAGCTACGCCCAGATCCCGGCGGGGATCACGGACATTCCGGATTACTGGCGCGCGCTGGCGACGCCGGTGCCGCGCGAGCGGGGGATACCGCGCATCCACGACGTGCGTCTGTCCGACATCAAGGCGGTGGGCGGCAAGGTCGGCTTCGCGGCCGCCGCCTATCCCGAGGCGCCGCTGAAGGACTTCGTCTTTGAACGGCTGGACTGGGACGTGCAGGACGCGGGAACCATCGCCAACGCCGAGAACTGGCGTTTCGTCGACTGCAACATCGACACCCTGGACGGCAAGGGACCGAAGGTGACGGACTCGACCGGCATGGTCGGCCTGTAGGGCCTCCGTCCTCCAACCCGGCTTTCACAAACCCTGGCGTCTCGGCGCCGGGGTTTTTTGCGGCCTGGGCCGGCGGCGGACAAAAGAAGGGCCCGGAGCGGTTCGCTCCGAGCCCAGTCAATCGCGCTGAAAGCGTTCAGGGAGGGAAGATCAGTACTTCCAGCGCAATCCGATGGCGATCTCGCGGCCGGTGTGACGGTAATCGGACACGCGGTCCGTCACGTCGACGTAGCGATCGTTGTATTCGTCGGTCAGGTTGATGCCTTCCAACGAGAAGGTCAGGTTGTCGGTGATGTCGTAGGACATCGAGGCGTCGATGTTGGTCGTGGCGTTCATACCCTCTTCCGAGTTGCCGTTGCTGCCCGGGAAGGAAATCAGATACTGGCTGCGGTAGGCGGCAGAGACGCGAGCCTGGAAGGGGCCGGTCTCGTAATACAGGGTGGCGTTGGCCGTGTTCTTGGACTGCCCGGTCAGTCGGTTCTTGCCGGCCGTGCCATAGCCCACTTCCGAATCGACGAAGGTGACGTTGCCGGTGAAGCCGAAGTGCGACCAGAAGCCAGGCAGGAAGGTGAAGGGCTGCTGGTACTGGATTTCAACGCCGTTCAGGGAGCCGCCGTCGCCGTTGATGCGGCGCGTCACCTGGAAGAGGTCCGTGGGCTGGGCAGCGCCTTGCAGCAGCTCGAGCGGCAAGCCTAGGGTGTTGTACGGCAGGCTTTCGGTGACCGAGGTGATGAAGCTGTCGATGTCCTTGTGGAACACGGCGACGGCCAGCAGGGCCTCGTTCTGGAAATACCACTCGATCGAAGCGTCGTAGTTGGTGGCGCGGAACGGATCCAGCATGGGGTTGCCGTAGGAGACCGTCCGCGTGGTCGGGGACACGGATCCGCCCGGGGTCAGGTCGCCCAGGGTCGGACGCGACATCACCTTGGCGGCGCCGAGGCGAATGACCAGGTCCTCGCGCGGTTCGAACGCCAGGTTGAACGACGGCAGAACGTCGTCGTAGTCGTTCTCTGCGGTGACATAGTCGTAGGATGTCGTGCCGTCTTGCGAGACGGTTTGCCAGCCCTTGGCCGTGACCTCGGTCTTGGCGTAGCGGATGCCGACGTTGCCGCGCAGCGTCATGCCCGAGACGGTGGTGTTGAAGTCGGATTGCAGGAACAGCCCCTGGTCCGTCTCATCGACGTCGCGCTCGCTATGGTTGGCCACCAGCGGGGCGTCATAGTAGCTGAGGAAGTCAGCCATCTTGGCGATGTCGGGAACGATGAAGCTCAGATCGGAGCCCGAGGGGGCGTCGACATAGCCTTCGATGCTGACGACTCGGCCGATCGAGTCCACGCCCGTCAGGCGGTCGGCGCCGGTCGGAGCGGTCTGGGCACGAGCGAGGCCGAAGGTCTCGAAGGCGTAGGTGCGGTATTCGCCGCCGCCCTTGAAGCTCAGGCTATCCGACCAGTCATACGCCAGGTTGCCGGCGAAGACATTGTTCTGGAAATTGCCGCCGCCGTTGCTGCGTGTGGTGTTCGTCAGGGTGAAGCGTTCGCCCGAGGTGGTGTCGAAGCCATAGTTGATCATCGGCTGGCGATTGTTGTCACGCGCATCGTAGGTATAGCCGTTGATGCCGTTCGCCTCGAAGCGATAGGCGACATTTTCAGGCGTGCGCGCTTCCGAACGGTTGCTCCCAATCTTCAGGGCGCCGTGCAGGCGGTCGGAGAAGTCGTGCCGGGCGTTGATGGACGCCTGGTAGAAGTTGCTCTCGTTGCGCGTGAAGCCGTTCTCGGCGGCTACGATCATGTTGTCGAAGACGCCATAAGAGAAGGCGTTGCGCGAGGGGTCGATCTCATAGTCGCGAACGGTCACCTGGTTGACGGCCGCGCGGCTGAACGCCCAAGCTTCCAGGTTCGGGCTTTCCGTCTCGGAGTTGAAGCGAGACCACAGCAGGTCCAGCGTCACTTCGGTCCGGTCGCTGGGACGCCATTGCAGGGCGCCGGTCATGCCGAGGCGATCCTCGAACGTCTCGCCGAGGGTGTAGCGCGGGATGCGGGGATAGAAGGCGCTCATCACTTCGGCGCGTTCGGCGTCGGTGGTGCAGGGGGTGCAGCCGGCGAAGTTTTGACCCGCGCCATCAGCATCGACCGGGTTGCCCTGCTGCCAGCGCGTGGTGTTGAAGCTGCCGAGGATCGGTGCGCGTTCGGAATAGGCGACCGAGACCAGAGCGCCGAAGGTGCGGTTCTCGTTGGTCCAACTCAGCAAGCCGGCCAGGCGCGGAATGGTCTTCTCGGAAAGGTCATTATACGACGCCTGGGCCGAAAGGGCCGCGTTCAGGCCGCTGCCGCCAAAGTCCATCGGGCGGCCGGTCTGCAGGTCGACGGTCGCGCCCAGCGAACCTTCCTCGATTTCGGCCGACTGGGTCTTGCGGACCTTGATGCTGTTGAACAGTTCCGACGCGAACATCGAGAAGTCGAAGCTGCGGTTGCGGTTGCCGCCCGAGGCCGCCTGGGCCTCCAGGCCGTTGATGCGGGTGCGGGTGAAGTCCGAGCCCAGGCCGCGCACCGAGATGGTCGTGCCCTGGCCGTTGACGCGGTCGATGGTCACGCCCGGCAGACGCTGGATGGCCTCGGCCAGGTTCTGGTCGGGGAAGTCGGCGATGTCCTCGGCCAGGATGGCGTCGACGGCGCCGGCCTCGGAGCGCTTGATGTTCAGCGCCTGTTGCAGGCTGGAGCGGAAGCCGGTGACGACGATGTCGTCGACCTGGGCCGCTTCGGCCGTGGTTTCGTCCTGCGCGGGGGCGGGCGCCGCCTCCTGCGCCAGGGCGGGGGTAGCCATCAGGGCGATCGCAGAAACGCTCAGGGCGCACAGAGTCCGGGTGTTGGTTATCCGTCGCATCAAATTCTCCCCATCCGGGCGGCTGGCACCGGTGTCATTTTTTGGTATCGAGTCGCGCATAGTTGGATTGGCGACGTACCGTTTCTTGCAACAGCTTCTCGTATTTTGCAACAGGCGCGTATCGCGATCATGCGACGCCGCGCTGGCGACTTCAGCCGTGGAAATGATCAGCCTGCCGTAAAGAAGGTGATCATCGTCCTGATTTCACCGGTCCAAATGGCGGCTGCGGAAGGGGACAGGCACGAAAGGCCCAGGATCGATCCGGGGCTTTTCGGCGTGACATGGCTGTCGATCAGGTAGCCCTGGCCACCTGGGCGGCGTAGACGTGGTTCTTGCCGTGCATGTTCGAGACGAACAGCACCCATTGACCATCCGGCGTGAAGGTGACGTTGGGCTCCAGGCGGTAGTCGTGCAGGCTCATGTCCACCAGCCGTTCGGTGCGCAGATATTCGACCGAAATCAGGTCGTCCTGGTCGCTCTCGGGATCGGAATCGATCAGCGGTTCGGGGCGCAGCAGGACCAGCCATTTGCCGTCCGGGGCGTGGCCTACCATGTCGGGGTCGCCGCCGTCGCCGGCGAAGAAGCTGCCGTCCGGGGCCGTGTTGAAGTGGACCGACCAGCTGTTCTGCTCGACCCGGCGATAGACGCGCTTGCCCGTCTCCAGGTCCACCGAGGCGACCCAGAAGACCTGGCCGCGCGGGGTCTGCAGGTCATAGGTGACCAGACTGCCGTCCGGGCTGAACCATTCGTGACCGAAGATCTCGAAGTTCATCGTCCGCTGGTGCAGCTTGCGCAGGTCCGTGCCGTCGGTCTTGATCGTCCACATCCGGTCGACACGGTGCCAGGGCCCCTCGTGTGAGAAGATGATCCGGTCCGGATCGGTCGGCGAGAACTGCGGGTGGTTCAGCCAGTCGGTCGCCGAATGGATGACGCGCCGTTCGCCGGTCTTCAGATCGACCACGAACAGCTCCATCGGCACGCGCGCAGCCCAGCGCTGGAGCATGCGCACCCCCTTGGCCTTGGCGAAGATCAGCGGCTTGCCGTCCGGGCCGACGGCCGCGTATTCGGCCTGGCCGGCGCGGCGGTTGCGCGGGTCGGCGGCGTCAGGCTGGAGCGGGGCGTCGCCATAGGCCACCGTGCCGACCACCAGGGTTTCATCGGCGTTGACCGAGCTGAATTGGCCCTGCTCGATGCGGGCGACCCGGCGTGTCTGGCCGCTGTCGATGTCGACGGCGAAGAGGGTGCGCGGCCGGTCGGTCGGCTGGCCCTCGCCGGGCTCGGAGACGGTGTAGTAGGCAGTGCGGGTCTTGCGGCCGGTGACCATCAGGTCCGCATTGTCGTCGGCCACCAGCACCGAGCGGCGGAAGCCGTTGTTCAGCTCGACCTTGATGATCCCCTCGGACGAGGAGAAGACCAGCACGTCGCCCTCGGGCGTGAAGCAGCTGCGGTAGAAGTAGAGCTTGTTGCCGCCCTCGTCGCCCGACAGGCGTACGACGCGGTGGCCGGTCCTGGGGTCGACCCAGTCGGTCGGGACCGGGCCGTCCCAGGTCGGCCACGGAGGCGGCGCGTCGCCGACCTGATGGATCGGCGGGGCGGTGTTGGGGGCCGGGAAGACCGGGGTCCCGGTCGGCGCCGGGGTCTGGACGGGCGCGGTCTGGGGCTGAGCCTGGGCGGCGCCCGCGAGCGCGCCGGCGGCGGGGGCGGCGAGCAGCGCCTTCAGGGCGGTGCGGCGGGAGGTCGTCATGGAGGCGTTCCTCATCTTCTTGAAATCAGACTTCTTGAAATCAGGGCGCGGGCGTCAGGCCTTCGACCCGGACGGTCCAGCCGTCCTTCGGAAAGCCCGGCGCATGGCCGGTCGAGCCGTCCCAGCCGGCCGCCATCAGGCCTACGGCCATCAGCAGCGAGCCGTTGGAGGGGAAGTAGGTCTCGGCCGCGCGGCGATAACCGGGGCCGTCCGGATTGACCGCCATCTCGACCCCCCCGGCGCCGGCGGAGGTCGGCACCAGTTCGTCGGCGTGCTCGTCCAGGTGGACGCGCGGCGTCATGCCGGTCGGCCCCCACTGGTTGTTCTTCAGGTCGGCGAACAGCCAGTCGACCGCCTTGTCCGGCTCGCCCAGCCGGGCGGCGGTCATGGCCATCATCGGGAAGTCCCAGCCCCAGGTCTGGCGCATATCCCAGTTCGCCTCGACCGCCGCGAAGGTGCGGCGCATGGCGGCCGGGTCGATGCGGTCGCCCCGGATGAAGCCATAGGCCATTAGGAAGGACGGATGGTCGCGGTTCTTGCACTGGGCCGCCGCAGCATGATTGCGGCATGCATCGGACATGGCCGTCTCCCAGAAGTCGGGCACGCTCTCGACCGGCAGGTAGAGGCCGTCTTTCATCGCCGGTGGGGCGATCTTCGACAGCGCCGCGTCCCATTCCGCGTTGCGCGGCTGGCCCTGGCGTTCGCGCCAGGCTTGGGCCGTTTCGAGCGCCCAGCGGAAATACTCGACCTCGAAGGTCGGATTGATCGTGGTCAGGGGGTCGTAGTTCTCCTGCGCCGGGATCATCGGCGTCCCTAGGTTCAGGCGGTCGCCGTCCGGCAGGGGCCAGGAGGCCAGCAGGTCGGCGGTGGCCTCGACCACCTCGCCGTAGCGGTCCAGCAGGGCCGGGTCCTTCTCGGCCCGCCAGACCAGTTCGGCCAGCAGGATCGGGTGCGGCTGCTGCCACATGATGAAGGGCGAGACCAGACTGGGGCTGTTGCGGCCCTCGGGCCCGACCATCTTGGGCCACCAGGCGCCCTTTACATGGTGGCGGGCGGCCTCGGCGCGGGCGTTGGGCAGATTGGAGACATACCAGGGCAGGCTGCGCTCCAAGAGGTCGGCGTGGCCCCACATCGCCTGCCAGCCGGAATGCCACGGATGCATCTCCAGATGGAACTTGCCGTACCAGCTGTTGGAGAACAGGCCTTCTTCCTGCGGCGGCAGTGCGCCGGCGCCGTTCACCGCCGACAGATACTGCGACAGGACCACGCGGCGCTCCAACTCGGCGGCGCGGGGATCGGTGCTGCCCGAGAAATCGACCGCGCCGCCCTGGGTCCAGAAGGCTTGCCAATGGTTGGCTGTCGCCTGGGCGGCCTCGGCGAACGCGGGCGTCGCGATATCGCTGTCCGCCTGGTCGAAGCGGACCATGACGGTCAGGCGGTCGCCGGCGGCCGGGGTGACGCGGAAGTCGGACTGGCCCGCCTGCTCGACGCGGCCGTTCCCGGCGATGGCGGAATAGTAGATGGTGTCGTCCAGGGTGCGGCGGATGCGCGTCTCGCCCGCTGTCTGGTCGAGGATTGTCAGGCTCTGCGCGCCCGTGTCGTCGAAGGTGGTGGTGTCCGGGTTGATCGCCGGGTTCACGCCCGGATATCGGATGCGGACGCCCAGGCCGTCGCTGGCGACCAGGGGCGAGGCGATCTCGACCATCACCATGTCCAGGGTCGGATGGACGCGGGTTACGACCTCGACCGGCCGGCCGTCGTAGGTGAAGCGGCTGGTCAGGGTCCCGGTCCACAGGTCGAGCGTCTGGCGCGTATCCGCGACTTTGGCGAAGTCCAGGGGGCGGTCGTCGGCGAAGGCCATGCCGATGCGGCTGAGCGAGAACCGGTGCGGATTGGCGCGAAGCCAAGTATAGGCGGGATTGGTCTCGGCCACGTCCCAGGACTTCATCCAGGCGTAGGGCTGCTGGCCCCGGCCGGGGACGGGCACGTCGATCAGTCCGTCCTGCTCGGTATAGCCTTCGGGGTTCGGGAAGCTGTGCCAGGACCACTGGGCCATGGTCATCAGCGGGGCCAGTTCCGAATACTGCTTCGGGAAGGTCTGCAGGCCGGTGATGTCGACCGTGAAGGCCAGGGCTCCGTTGCCCAGCATGACCGGCGCGTGGGGGTCCACCGCGGTCAGGACCACGTTGTGGCGCGAAACCAGGGCGTGGCGGTCGATCGGCGCGGCCGGGGCGACGGCCGCCGCGCGCTGGACGGTCTGGGCGCAAGCTGCTGTTGGGCCGGCGATCAGGGTGAAGGCGAGCAGGGCTGTCCACAGGCGCATCAGACGGCCTCCTTGCGGCCCAGCCCGGCGCCCTTCCAGCCGTACCAGGCGACCACGGCGAAACAGACGCAGGGCAGCAGGAAGGAGACGTTGGCGCCCCAGATGTCGGCGATCTTGCCCATGGGCCAGGGCAGCAGCACGCCGCCGCCGATGGCCATGACCATCCAGGATGAGGCCCGCTTGGTCGCCGTCCCGAGACCGGCCGTGCCCAGGGCGAAGATCGTGGCGAACATCGTGGACTCGAAGAAGAAGACCGCCACCAGCGCAAAGGCCGAGATCTTCTCGATGTTGGCCGCGACGACCAGGGTCAGGACGATGTTGATCAGGCCATAGGCCGTCAGCAGGGCGCGCGGGCTGACCTTCAGCAGCAGGGCCGTGGAGACGAAGCGGCCGACCAGATAGCCGATGGTGGCGGCCGACAGCATGAAGGCCGCGGCCTGGGAGGTCAGGCCGTTCCAGTTGTGAGTGACCATGTTGATGAAGAAGGCGCCGACGCCGACCTGGGCGCCGATGTAGAGAGCTTGGGTGACGACGCCGGCGACGAAGTGGGGCTGCCGCGACAGCGGGCGGGCGGCGGCGCCTTCGTCCGCGCCGCCGTGGTCGGCCAGGCCTGTCTCCGGCAGTCGCGCGCGCCAGACGGCGAAGGCGAACAGGACGACGCCGACGGCGATCAGGCCATAGACCACCTGGATCGACCGGGTCGCGCCGCCCAGGGCCTGGGTCGTCGTCGGGCTGAAGAAGACCGCGCCGCCGATCAGCGGGCCGAAGAAGACGCCGAGCGCGTTGAACGACTGGGCCAGGTTCAGCCGCTGCGACGCCTTGGCCGGATCGCCCAGCACATTGACATAGGTGTCGGCGCTGGTCTCCAGTACGCACAAGCCGGCGGCCAGGACGAACATCGAGCCGACAAAGGGCATGAAGGCCCCCGCGCCCGCTGCCGGGATGAACAGCAGGGCGCCGATGGCCGTCACCGCCAGGCCAGTGACGATGCCGAATTTGTAGCCCCTCGCGTGCAACAGCGCGCCCGCCGGGATCGACAGCAGCAGATAGGCCCCGAAATAGGCGATCTGCAGCCAGGCGCTGTCGGCCTGGCTGATGGAGAGGGTCTCCTGAAAGTGCTTGTTCAGCACATCCAGCAGGCCATAGGCCAGGCCCCAGATCAGGAAGCAGGCGATGGCGAAGGCCAGCGGCCCCTTCAGCGAACCCGCGGGTTTCGCCAAGCCTCCGGGGGTGCGGGCGGCGTCGGTCTCGATGACCATGGTCTTTCTCCTGGAGTCCTCGGAGCCTGGCCGTCTTCGCGCGGCCTTCGGCGGGTGAAAGTCAGATGCGGTAGATCGCCTCGGCGTTGGCGGCGAACAGGCGGTCGCGCTCCTCGGTCGAGAAGTCGGCCGTGATCGCGTCGAAGGCGGAATAGAAGGCGTCGAACGTCCCATGCACGCTCTCTACCGGGAAGTCCGAGGCGAACATGGCGCGCTCGGTTCCGAAGACGTCGATGCATTCCAGCACGATCGGGCGGATGGATTCGAGGGTCCAGGCGCGGTCGGTGATGCCAAGGCCCGAAATCTTGATCGACACCTGGGGCTGGGCGGCCAGCAGGCGTAGGCCCGTCCTCCACCGCGCCATGCCCGCGTCGTCGCGGTCGGTCGGCAGACCGGCGTGGTTGATGATCATCGGGATGTCCGGATGGCGCGCCGCGATGATGGCGGCGGTCGCCATCTGCGACGGATAGAGCTGGAGGTCGAACGACAGGCCGTGCCTGGCCAGCCTGCCGAAGCCCTCGACCCATTTCGGGTCGGGCAGGAGGTCGCGGGGATTATAGGTCTTCAACGGGTCTTCGTGCCAGCAGACGATCTGGCGGATTCCGCGCACGTTCGGTCGTGCGGCCTGGGCCTCCAGCAGGGCGTCCAGGCCAGGGTCCAGCAGGTCTGCGCCGGCAACGATCCCCTGAGGATAGCCGTGGTAGGCGGCGAGGTCTTGAAGCCAGTCAGTTTCGTCCAGTTGAGAACCTATCGGTTGGCCGGCCTCGACATGGACGATCTTGTCGACATGCCATCCTGCTGTGTCGATCAGATAATCGTCTAGCAGGTAGTTCCGATGCGCGATGGGGGACATGTCCCCCGCCGGATTGTTCGGCGGGGGATCGTCCTGCAACCAGCCGTAGCGGGCGCGCGACAGGTCCCACAGGTGGACGTGCGGATCGACGATGCGAAGGTCCGAGGCCACCTGCGGGTCTCCTAGTAGGTCGTCCGCCCGCCCGACGTGTCGAACGTCGAGGCGGTGGTGAAGCTGCATTCTTCGGAGGCCATGAAGCAGACCATGGCGGCGCTCTCCTCGACCTCGCCCAGGCGGCCCATGGGGATCTTGGAGCGCATGTAGTCGACCTGGCTCTGCGGCAACTGGTCCAGGATCGGGCTTTCGAAGGTGGCGGGGGTCAGGCTGTTGGCGATGACGCCCTTGCCGGCCAGTTCCTTGCCCAGCGACTTGGTGAAGCCGATCACCCCGGCCTTGGAGGCCGAATAGGCGCTGGCGTTGGGGTTGCCCTCCTTGCCCGCGACCGAGGCCACGTTGACGATTCGACCGTAGCCGTTCGCCAGCATGTAGGGGACGACGGCGCGCGAGCAGTAGAAGACGCCGTTCAGGTTGATGTCCACGACCCGCTTCCAGCTGTCGATCGGGAAGTCCTGGACCGCCGTGGTTGCGCCGGTGATCCCGGCAGAGGCGACTAGGACGTCTATGCGGCCCAGCGCCTCGTTCGATTCCCCGGCCGCCGCCGCGACGGCGTCGGGGTCGGCGACGTCCAGCGCCACGACATGGGTTGCGCCGATTTCCTCGGCCGCCGCCTTCAGGGCGTCGGCGTTCAGGTCCCACAGCACGACCCGGCCGCCTTCCGCGACGATGCGGGCGGCGGACGCCTTGCCCAGGCCCGAGGCGCCGCCGGTGACGATGGCCGCGCGGCCCGCGAAACGTCCTTCGAACACGCTCACGCCACGCCTTCCTTGGTCCAGGCGACGACTTGCTGGCGCTGGCGGCCCAGCTTGTCGATGCCGAGCTCCACCACGTCGCCGGCCTTCAGGAAGACCTGCGGGGACTTGCCTTCGCCCACGCCGGGCGGGGTGCCTGTGGTCAGGATGTCGCCCGGCTCCAGGGTGATGAATTCGCTGACGTAGCTGATCAGCGTTTTCACGTCGAAGATCATGGTTCGGGTGTTGCCGGTCTGCATGCGCTGGCCGTTCAGGTCCAGCCACATATCCAGGGCCTGCGGATCGCCCACCTCGTCGGCGGTCACCAGCCAGGGGCCGACCGGACCGAAGGTGTCGCACCCCTTGCCCTTGTCCCACTGCGTGCCCTTCTCCTTCTGGAAGGCGCGCTCGGAGACGTCGTTGACCAGAACGTAGCCGGCGACGTGGTCCAGCGCCTCGTCCGCCGTGACGTAGCGGGCCCTGGTTCCGATGACGACGCCCAGTTCGACCTCCCAGTCCGACTTCTCGGACCCACGCGGGATCATCACCGCGTCGTCCGGGCCGGTCAGGCAGGAGGTGGCCTTGGTGAACAGAATCGGCTCGGGCGGGATCGGCAGGTTCGATTCCGCCGCGTGGTCCGCGTAGTTCAGGCCGATGGCCAGGAATTTGGGAACGCCGGCGACCGGCACGCCATGGCGCGGCTGGCCATCGACGAGGGGAAGGGAACCGGTGTCAACCGCGGCCAGCGCCTTCAGGCCTTCGGGCGACAGGTGCTCGGGGGTGATGTCGGCGACCACGCCCGACAGGTCCCGGATACGCCCCTCGGCGTCCAGGATTCCGGGCTTTTCCTGGCCCTTTGGGCCGTAACGCAGCAGTTTCATCGGGGAGGTCTCTTCTTATTGGTTTTCGTTAGCGCGCATAGGGGCGGTGCAGGGCGATATCCCGGTTCAACTCCACGCCAAAACCGGGAGTGTCCGGCACCTTCAGCCGGCCGTCGATCGGGACCGGCTCACCGATCAGTTGGGGATGGAACATCGGCACGACCTCGTCGGCGCCGGGGGCCATCATCAGGAACTCCGCGAACGGGCTGTTATGGCGCGTGACGACGAAGTGGTAGGAATAGACTGACGAGCCGTGCGGGATCATCAGCACGCCCTTGGAATCAGCCAGGGCCGAGATTTTCTGAAGCTCGGTCACGCCGCCGCACCAGCCCACGTCGGGCTGGATGATGTCGCAGCATTCCATCTCCAGCAGCATGCGGAAGCCCCAGCGGGTGGCCTCGTGCTCGCCGGTGGTGACCAGCATCCCCTTGGGGGCGTTCTTCTTCAGCGCCTGGTAGCCCCAGTAGTCGTCGGGGCTCAGCGCCTCCTCGATCCACTTCAGCCCGTGTTCGTGCGCGGCGTGGGCCAGGCGCGTGGCGTAGTTCAGGTCCAGCGCCATCCAACAGTCAAACATCAGCCAGAAGTCGCCGCCGCACGCGTTCCGCATGGCCTCAAGCTCGGCGATGTTCTTGCGCAGCCCTTCCTCGCCCTCGGCCGGGCCGTGGTGCAGGGGCATCTTGCCGCCGATGAAGCCCAGGTCCTTCGCCTTGTCCGGACGCGCGCCCGTGGCGTAGAATTGCAGCTCGTCGCGCACCGCCCCGCCCAGCATGGCGAAGACCGGCTCCTGGCGCAGCCGGCCCAGCAGGTCCCACAGCGCCAGGTCCACGCCCGAGATGGCGTTCACCACCAGGCCCTTGCGGCCATAGTACTGGGTCGAGAAGTACATCTGGTCCCAGATCTTCTCGACCTCGGACGGATCGCGACCTTCCAGGAAGCGGGCCAGATGCTTTTCGACGATGTAGGCGGCGGGTTCGCCGCCGGTGGTCACAGCGAAGCCGACGAGGCCGTTCTCGGCCTCGATCTCCACGACCAGGGTGCCCAGGACGTTGATGCCGAAGCTGCGCCGGCTCTGGCGGTACTCGGGATACTTCGCCATCGGCGTGGCGATGTGGTCGTCGATCCAATGGCCGTCGCCCTGGTCATGATAGTCGGCGCCCCCTCCGGTCCCGTCGTTCTTCACGACAAAGGCGCGGACGTGCTTGATTCTAGACAGGCGACTCACAGGCGAACCACCTGAACTTGGTGATCGGCTCCCATAATGCGGGATTTCACTGGCTTTCCTCCGTGCGCCGCGTCAAACTCGATCCAACTGCCCGGACTGGCTTGCGTGCTTTGCTACATTCTGAGAATGAGGATTACGAAATGGGACGAGTGGCGTCAATCAAGACCGCACAGGTCGATGGGGATGAGGAAGGCGGGGCCAAGGCGTCCGGCAGCCAGACCCTGCTGCGCGGGCTGGATGTCATCGACGCCCTGATCGACGGTTCGCTGCCCTTGGCCGAACTGTCGGAAAAGCTGGACCTGACGCGCAGCACGACCCATCGTCTGGCCTCGGCCCTGGTGGACCGGAGGTTGCTGTCGTTCCGCCCGCGCGAAGGCTATAGCCTGGGCCCGAAGCTGCTGGAGCTGGGCCACGCCGCCAGCCAGCAGATGCATCTCCCACGCGTCGCCCGGCCCTGGCTGGAGCAGTTGTCGGCCCAGACGGACGACACCGTCCATCTCGGCGTGCTGGATGGACGCCACGCCCTGTATCTGGACAAGGTCGCCGGGCGGCGACGCATCAATATCGGCTCGCGCCTGGGCGAACGGCATCCGATCGCCTCGACCGGGCTGGGCAAGGCCCTGATTCTCGACAAGTCCGAACCGGAGTGGATCGACTTCTACGCTCCGGACGGAGCGACCGTCGATTCGGCCGCCCGCGCCGTCTGGCTGGAGCGAATGCGCGGCTATGCGCAGAAGGGCTACGCCTTCGACCTGGAGGAGAACGAGGATCAGATTCGCTGCGTGGCCGCGCCGATTCGTTCGGTGGACGGCAACATCGTGGCGGCGCTCAGCGTCTCCTCCGCCGCCCAATACATGTCCGACGCCCGGATGGCCGAACTGACGAAAACGGTGACGGACGCCGCCAACGCCATCAGCGCCGACCTGGGTTGGAACCCGAAATTCTGAACCGTGGAATGAAACGTCGGAGCTCGCATGCTGCTTGAGAACAAGGTCGTCCTGGTCACGGGCGCATCGCGCGGCATCGGCCGAGCCACTGCCATCGAGGCGGCCCGCCAGGGCGCTCACGTCGCCATCAACACCTACAAGGACGACGAAGCCGCAGATCAGGTCGTCGCCGAGATCGAATCGCTGGGCCGCAGGGCGATCGCGGTGGATGGCGACGTCGCCTTGCCGGAAAGCGCGGCGCATTTCGTCGGCAAAGCGGTCGAGACCTTCGGCCGCATCGACGTCTTCGTCTCCAACGCCGGCATCTGCCCCTTCCACGCCTTCCTCGACATGCCGATCGAGACCCTGCGACGGACGATGGAGGTCAATCTCCACGGCGCCTACTTCATGACCCAGGCCGCCGCGAACCAGATGGTCAGGCAGGGGGAAGGGGGCTCGATCGTCGCCATCAGCTCCATTTCGGCCCTGGTGGGCGGGGAATTCCAGACCCACTACACCCCGACCAAGGCGGGCGTGCACAGCTTGATGCAGTCCTGTGCTGTCGCGCTGGGCCGGTATGGAATTCGGTGTAATTCAGTGCTGCCCGGCACTATCGCCACCGACATCAACAGGGACGATCTCGCCGATCCGAAGAAGCGGGAATACATGGAGGGGCGCATCCCGCTGGGCCGCCTGGGCCGCCCGGAGGACATCGCCTCGGTTGTCGCCTTCCTGGCCTCGGACATGGCGGGCTACATGTCCGGCGCGGCCCTGCTGGTCGACGGCGGCGCCTTCGCCAACTTCCAGTAGGATCGAGCCGTGATCATCTCGTCGCCGGACGACTATCGCGAAGCCGCGCGCCGCAGGCTGCCGCCCTTCCTGTTCCACTACATCGACGGCGGCGCCTACGCCGAGCAGACCCTCGCGCGCAATGTGGAGGACTTTCGCGCCGTCGCCCTGCGCCAGCGCGTGCTGCGAAACATGGGCGATCTCAGTCTGGAAACGAAGCTGTTCGACGAGACGCTCCGGCTGCCTGTCGTGCTGGCCCCGGTCGGCCTGACCGGCATGTACGCTCGCCGAGGCGAGGTGCAGGCGGCCCGGGCTGCAGCCTCGCGGGGCGTGCCCTTCACGCTTTCAACGGTCTCGGTCTGCGCCATCGAGGAGGTGGCCCCCGCCATCGACCGGCCAATGTGGTTCCAGCTTTACGTCCTGCGCGACCGGGGCTTCATGAGAAATGCTCTGGAGCGAGCGAAGGCCGCAGGCGTCCGGACCCTGGTCTTCACCGTCGACATGCCGGTTCCCGGCGCGCGTTACCGCGACGCCCACTCGGGCATGAGCGGGCCGAACGGGCCGCTGCGCCGCATGATCCAGGCCATGACCCATCCGGCCTGGGCCTGGGACGTGGGGCTGCGCGGGACGCCGCACGACCTGGGCAACGTCTCGGCCTTCCTGGGCAAGCCCACTGGACTGGCGGACTACATCGGCTGGCTGGGCGCCAATTTCGATCCGTCGATCTCGTGGAAGGACCTGGAGTGGATCCGCGACTTCTGGGAGGGCTCCATGATCATAAAGGGCGTGCTGGACCCCGAGGACGCTCGCGACGCCGTCCGGTTCGGCGCGGACGGCGTCGTGGTGTCGAACCATGGCGGACGCCAACTGGACGGCGTGTTGTCCTCGGCCCGGGCGCTGCCCGCCATCGCCGATGCGGTGAAGGGAGATCTGACCATCCTGGCCGATTCTGGCATTCGCAACGGTCTGGACGTGGCCCGAGCGCTGGCCCTGGGCGCTGACGCCGTGATGATCGGCCGGACCTTCATCTATGCGCTTGCGGCGCGGGGAGAAGCGGGCGTCGCTCACCTGCTCGACCTTTTGGAGATGGAGCTGCGCGTGGCTATGACCCTGACCGGCTGCGCCCGCCTGGAGGACCTGGGATCTGACAGCATCATCGGGGAACTGACAACTTGAGCCGCCTTGGCGGCAAGACGGACTTTCCCAGTCTGATCTCAGGCCGCTTGTGTCACCGCAGCCCAGACGGCGCGGCCTGGATGCTGTCAGGCTAATCGTTCAAAGGTGAAGCTTGCCCGACCTTGACCAACGGTGCTGTCAGATTAATCGCCTGCGGATGAAGTTTGTCCGACCTGCTTCGATTTAGGCGACCGCCGCCGCCCATGCAGCGTCCGCCTCGGCGCGGAAGCGACGAAGGGTAGGGCGGCTGATCAGGTGTCGCTGGACGTAGAAGGTGTTGTAGATCGCGGCGTGAGTGGCGAGGAATCGCTGGGCTGAGGGTTGGGACTTGAAGCCCTGCTGCTGCCGTTCTCGTCGTCGGATCGGCAGGTGGGACTTCTCGACCCGATTGTTGTCCCTGAGGCGGCCCGGTCGGTGAATTTGAGCCAGACCAAGTTCTCGAAGCGCCGAGCCGTAGGACAGCAGCCCATCGGTCGTGATCCGTTTCGGCTCGACGGGTTGGTTGCGCAGCAGTCGTTTGAGCAGCTTCAAGGCCGCTTCCGTATCCCGCCGACGCTGAACGACGAGATCGAGCACTTCGCCTTCGTCATCGACGGCGCGCCAGAGATACATCCGCCGGCCGCCTATTCAGCAGACCATTTCGTCGAGGCGCCAACATGGCGACGGCGCCGGCCGGCGCTTCTTCAGCCGCCTGGCGATGAGTAGTCCGAACTTGATGGTCCAGCACCGAACAGTCTCGTCGCTGACGTCGATTCCGCGGCGGGCCAGAAGCTCCTCGACGTCGCGCAGGCTCAGGCTGAAGCGGAAATACAACCAGACCGCATGTCGGATCACCTCCGCCGGGAAGCGATGGCGCTTGAACGACAGCGGTTTCATAAAAACGTCTCCGGCCAGCCATTTGCGACGACCCTCCGTGGAGTGAAGTTAGCGTTAGACTGACAGCACCCTCGCGCCTATCGCTTCCCTTGCGCAAGATTTCGATTTTCGTGGCGCTCGCCTCGGCAATGTCATTGGATGAATTTGAGGCTCTTCCTCCGATAAATGGTGGAAGGACCAGTTGCTCGACCATGCGCCAGCTTTCTCAACCCGAGACATTCCTGTCGGCTGCCGATCATCGTCGCGCCGCAGGCCGTTGAACCAGGCTTCACCGTGACGCGTTGACTGATGATGCTGCAGTTCGCGCCGATCATGTCAGTCCAGGAACGCTGGTGGACCCTTCTTCGGGGCGAAGGCCCGGTGCTCGCCACGGCTATCCACGATGGTCACGCGGTTCGCGAGGATCTGGCCGACCAATTCGCCCTGTCATCTGCCGAGAGGCTGCGGGAGGAAGATCCCTTTACCGGTTTCGTGATCCAGGACGCACCGAACGCCCTGGTCGCCCACAGGTCGCGGTTCGAGGTCGATCTGAACCGGGCTCTGGACAGCGCGGTCTATCGGGAACCCGCCGACTGCTGGGGCCTGCGGGTCTGGAAACGTCCTCTCGAGGCCGACGTCGTCGCGGCGTCTCGGCGCTATCACGCGCGCTTCTACGCCGAGGTCCGGCGCGTCCTCGATCAGATGGCCGCGGACTTTCCGCGCTTCGTGGTGCTGGATGTGCACAGCTACAACCACCGCCGCGACGGGCCCGATGCCCCGCCGACGCCTCCCGAAGCGGCGCCCGACATCAACATCGGCACCTTCTCAATGCCGCGCGAACGGTGGGCGCATGTGGTGGATCCGCTGATCGAGGCGCTCCGAGACTTCGATTTCATGGGCAGAACCCTCGACGTGCGCGAGAACGTGGCGTTCCAGGGCAAGGGAGAATTGGCCCGCTTCGTCCACGAGACCTGGCCGATGCAGGGCTGCGCGATCGCGTTCGAGTTCAAGAAATTCTTCATGGACGAATGGACTGGCGAGCCGGATCCCGAGGCGCTCGAAGCGATGCGGCGGCTGATCAGCCATTCGACCGATCTGCTGGCTCGTCTGGCATGACGGTCGCCGCGACGCCCGATCGGCCCACGCTTTCCCGTCAGGCGGAGCGCGCCGGCGCCGAGACCTTGTTCCTGGACGGTCTGTGCGCGCGCATCGGCGGCGGCAAATCCACGCGTCTGAAGCTCCCGACCGGCGGGCGGATCCACATCGACCGTCCGTTGCCGTTCCTCGTGGTCCATCGCATCCCTAATTCCGGGACGCCCAGCGCGGCGCGCGGCGTGACAATGGCCAGTCCGATCTACGCCGTGTGGCCGAAAGATCCGGACGCGGACGCTTTCGGTTATGACCTGATCGACAGGGTCGCCGCGACATTGGGCAAGGCGCTCGACCGTTTCCTGGTGGTGGAGATTCATGACCTGGCGGCGCCGGAGACATTGAAGGCGGACTCGCCCCGACCCGCGCCCTACCGGTTCCAGATCGGAGCGTCTGCCGACGAAACCGCCCAGGCCGCCGCGAAAGGGCTCCGCGCAGCCTTGCTGGACCTGGAACTGGAGCGCCAGCGGCCCGACGTCGATGACGAGCCCGACGATCATGACCTGGCCAACCTGCCGCCCAGTCTGTCGCGCCTGTCGCTGGGTATTTCGCGGAGCTATGCGACTCCGGACGGGCGAGGCGTGTTTCCGGGGGTTCTGCACGCCTTGCAGACGGGCGTGCTCGACGCCCTGCTTCAGGCCCTGTGCGGCGTCGTGGCGGCGTCGTCCCTGCCCACGCCGATCCATTATCGCGCCCTGGGGCGGCGCGGCTTCATTCGGGCGGCCCGTCATGTCGATCGAAAGCTCGCGGACGTCGCCGGTTCGTTCGACTTCCTGCTCGGCGTTTCGCCGATCAATACGGCGCAGGCCTGGGCGGACTTTCGAGCCGGACACTACAAGACGGCGCCGACCTTCCACTATCGTCCGCTCACCATCGATCCCTCGATCGGCAAGCGGGCGCTTTACGCCATCGACGTGGACGGCGTCGAAGACCCCGTCCTGGAGACGCTGTTTCGGGAAAAACAGCAGGAGATCGACCTTCAACTGACGTTGCTCCAATCGCGTGGCACGGCGCGCTTCCGCGATGCGTCAGCCATGCTCTATGGCCGGATCGAAGACCGGCTCGCCGACCAGGCCGAAGCGGTGCTGGCGGCCCTGTCCGGACCTGTTCCGCCGGCCGACGACGATCCCGCCGCCGCCGAGGCGGTCGATTGCCACGAGGTGCGCGACGCCGCCAACGCCCTCGTCGCCCGGTATCGTCAGCGCCTTCCGGATTTCAAGGCGGACATCTCCATCCGCGACGACGTTGCCGGCCTGATGGTGTCGGGCCCCAGGTTGATGATTTCGGCCCAGACGCGGATCCGGCGCGCCCGGCTGGACCCGCTGCTTCAACACGAGGTCAGCATTCATCTTCTGACCTATTTCACCGGCAGGCAGCAGGGGCTTCAGATCTTCCGCGAGGGTCTGGCCGGCTACGAAGGCATTCAGGAAGGGCTCGGCGTCTTCGCCGAATTCGCCTCCGGCGGACTGACCGGGGATCGGCTCAGATTACTGGCGGCGCGGGTTCTGGCGGTCCGCGCCATGCTCGATGGAGCCGGGTTTCTGGAGGCGTTTCGCCTGCTGCACGACGAACGCGCGGTGTCGGCGCGAACCGCGTTTCATGTCTGCGCCCGAGTCTATCGGTCGGGCGGATTCGCCAAGGACTTCATCTATCTCAAGGGTCTGCTCGATGTGTTCGACTATCTCGCAACGGGTCGGACCCTGGAGCCGTTCTGGTTCGGCAAGATCGGCATGCATCACATCCCGATCATCGACGAGCTCAACGAACGGGGCTTTCTCCGGCCGCCCTCCGTCGCGCCGGAATTCCTTTCCCGCGCTTCGGCCAAACTTCCCCTGGCCCGCGCCCGCGAGGGCGTGACCCTCGCAGACCTGCTCTGAGGACACAGCCCATGATCGTCGCCTTCTTCGTCAATCGCCTCGCGGATGAACATCCGCACTACACGACCACCATTCTGGCCAACGAATGTATTCGACGCGGGCATTCGGTTCTGTATCTGACCCCCGGCGATTTCGCGATCATGCCGGACAATTCCCTGCGGATTCACGGCACATTTCCTCCAAGGAAAAAGTACCGGACCTTCAAGGAGTTCTTCGCCGCCCTGCAAGAATCAAGCGAGGAGAGGACCATCGATGTCGAGGAGATCGATGTCCTGATGCTGCGCAACGATCCGTCCCAGGATGCAAGCGATCGGCCATGGGCGGAGGGCGTCGGCATCCTGTTCGGACGCGAGGCCGCCGCCCGCGGGGTGCTGGTGCTGAACGATCCCGCCGGCCTCTCCCAGGCGGTCAACAAGCTCTATTTCCAGTCTTTTCCGGAAGAGGTTCGCGTCGAAACCCTGATCTCGAAGCACGCTCAGGACATCAAGGCCTTCTCGGAGTCGCACGGAGGCAAGGTCATTCTCAAGCCGCTCCAGGGCAGCGGCGGTCAGGGCGTGTTCGCGGTTGGCGGCAAGAACGCGTCGAACATCAATCAGATGATCGAGGCCATCAGCCGTGACGGCTATGTGATCGCCCAAACCTATCTGCCGGCGGCGTCCGCAGGCGACATCCGCCTTTTCCTGATGAACGGCGCGCCGTTGAAGATCGGCAGCAAATATTGCGCGTTGCGCCGCGTCAGCGCCTCGGACGATATCCGCAGCAATGTTCATGCGGGCGGTTCCATGGAGGCCGTCGAGATCGGAGACACCGAACTTCGGCTGGCCGAGGCGATCCGGCCGAAGCTGATCCAGGACGGCATGTTCCTGGTCGGCATCGACATCGTCGGAGACAAGATTCTGGAGGTGAATGTGTTCAGCCCGGGCAACCTGCACACCTGCAGCAAGCTGGCCGGCGTCCGCTTCTCCACCCCGATCCTGGAGTCCATCGAGCGCAAGGTCGAAATCCGGAACGAAGGCACCAGTCGACTGGGCAATCGCACCCTGGCGGTCATGTGAATTGAGGTCTGCCTAGTGTCTGCCTTCCGCTCCCACGCCGATGTCCGCTGCTGCGAGCGAACTGATGATGCCCGCCAGGCTCAGAGCGTGATGACGATCTTTCCGACCTGTTGGCCCTTTTCCATGTACCGATGCGCGTCCGCGATCTGGGCGAACGGGAAGGTACGATCGATGCGTGGCTTCAACTGGCCGCTGTCGAGCTTCTCATAGACGTAGCGCTCGGCGTTCTTGAGCGCCTCGGGATCACCCGTGATCGAGAACACCGTGTAGCCCATCATCTTGAAGGGCTTACCTTGCGCGCCCTGGCCCCACGCTTCGTAGATCGGGAACGGCGTCGGCTCGGGAGCCAGGTTGCCGTAGATCATGATGAGCCCGTCGCGCGCCGTCGCCTTGGCGAGTTCAAGGATGCCGGAGCCGGCGACGGCGTCGAACACGATCTTGGCGCCGACGCCGCCCGTGATCTCCAGAATCCGCGCGGCGATATCCTTCTCTTCATCGGTCACGATCACATGGTCGGCGCCAGCGGCGAGGAGTTCGTCGCGCTTGTCGGCGCCGCGCGTGGTCGCGATGACGATCCCGCCCTCAGCCTTCACGATCTGCGTGGCGGCGATGCCGATCGAGCTAGTCGCGGCCGTCAGGACGACATGGTCACCCTTGGCGACGCGCCCGTTATGCACGATCGCGCCATAGGTGGTGATGTACTGCATCCAGATGCTGGCGCCCTGCTCGAAGGAAAGACGCTCCGGGTACGCCGCGAGCGCGGCGGCGGGCACGATCGCCACCTCGCCATAGACGCCGTACTGGTTGAGCGGGAAAGCGGGCACCGTCGAGCGCACCTTTCCGACCAGATCCGCATCCACGCCCTGACCGACGGCCTCAACGATGCCCGATGCCTCGTAGCCTAGCTTCGACGGGAAGTTCGGTTGCAGGAAATACTGGCCCTCGCGGAACATCACCTCGGCCCGGTTCAAGCCGATGGCCTTGACGCGAAGGCGCACCTCGCCGGGGCCGGGCTCCGGCAGCGGAACTTCGTCGATCCGCAACACGTCCGCGCTGCCTGTCTCATGGAAGCGCACGATTTTCACCAGTTCAGACATTCTCATTCTCCATGCCCCCAGACGGGGCTTTGCTCGCGTGATGGATGGCTTGGGGACCCGTCAGCCGCAGCTAGGATCGATCAGGAACTTCTCGCCCGTCGCCTTGCGTTCGAAGGCGCGCAGCACATCGGGCTGGAGAACGTCTGCGAGGCCGATGGTGCGCGTGTAGTGGCTGGCGAACGTCGTCGTGAGTTCATCCACGATGCGCTGGCGGAAACGTGCCCGCGTGGCCGCTTCGATCTTGCGCAGGTAGTGGAAGATCAACCACGCCGACACGCTCCAGGCATAGCCGAAGGTGGCGCGGTTCAGCATGGTCGGCGCGTTGTCGAGACTGCCGTAAATGTAGAGCTGCTTGAAGACAGTCGAGCCGTAGCGATCGAAGGCGGGCATCTTCTGGACCGCCGCACGCTCCATCGCCTGCAGGATGTCGCTGCCGAGCGCCCCGCCGCCGATCGCATCGAAGGCGATGGTGGCGTCGGTCTCGGCGATCGCGTCCGTCAGGCGCTTGGTGAAATCGGCGTCCTTGCTGTTCAGGACGTGGGTCGCGCCGATTCCGCGCATCAGAGCGGCCTGCTCTTCGGAGCGCACGATGTTGACCAGGGGAATGCCGTCGACAAGGCAGATGCGCTGCAGGATCTGGCCGAGGTTGGACGCCGCCGGCGTATGAACGATCGCCTTGTGGCCTTCGCTACGGGCGGTCTCGACAAAGCCGAGCGCTGTCAGCGGATTGATGAACATCGACGCGCCGTCGGCGGCGCTGGCTCCCTCGGGGAGCGCGATGACGTCATCGGCGCGGATGCGGCGATAGTCGGCGTACATGGCGCCGCCGAACATGCCGACGCGCCTGCCGATCAACGCAGTCGCGTTACGCCCGGCTGCGACGACCGTGCCCGCGCCTTCATTGCCGACGGCAAGCGACTGGCCCAATCTCGCCTTGACACCGGCCAGGCGCGCCTCGGGCACGTTGAGCGTCAGCTCCGGTTCGGCGGCGCTTCCGGACACGGCGATGTCGGAGACATCCGCGGGCCCCAGCAGCAGACCGATATCGCTTGGATTGATGGGCGTCGCCTCGACGCGGACGATGATCTCGTTATCGCCGGGATGGTCTTGCTCGACGTTCTGAATCGAGAGGACCAGCTTGCCGCTCTCGTCGATCGTTGAACGTAATTCGCGGCCAGCCCAGCCCATGCTTCACCTCATCCTTCAAATTCACGCATATGGTCGGCACATAGACCGGACGCGGCCTATGTATCGAAAACGATTTCGATAATGTATATATGATGGCGATGATGGATGCCAAGACGGGTTCGTCGTAACGGGAAGCGGATGAAGCGTCGGATCAATATCGTCAAACTCGCGCAGCATCTCGGCCTGTCGGTATCGACGGTTTCCAAGGCACTGAACGACCGCTCGGATGTGAGCGATGCGACGCGCAAGCGTGTGCGGGAAGCCGCCGACGCGTTCGGTTTCTCGCCTGATCCGGCTGGCCGGCGCTTGCGCCGACAGACCTCCGAGATCATCGGGTTCGTGCTCTCGCCCCCGCAAAGTCATTTCGCGCAGCCGTTCTTTCTCGACTTGCTGATGGGGATTGACCAGGCGCTGGAGCAAACGTCCTTCCAGCTCGTGATCGTCACGGCGCGGAAGCTCGAAACGGAGATGGATAGCTTTCGCCGTCTGGTGGAGAAGCAGCGGGTGGATGCGGTGCTATTCGGCCGCACGCATCGAGAAGACGTTCGGATCCAGTACCTTCAGGATCGAAGCGTCCCATTCGTCACGCTCGGCCGAAGCGAAACGGGCAATCCCTTCCCATTCGTCGATGTCGACAGGACCGTGGCCGGCAGAAACGGGACGGCGCGATTCGTCGGATTGGGGCATCGCCGGATCGGCCTGCTCAGCACGCCGAATTACCTCATGCTGAGCCATTATCTGCAACAAGGTTACCAGGCCGCATTGGACGCAGCGGACCTGCCGTTCGATCCTGAACTCGTCGTCGAAACGACGTTTGACGAAGAAGGCGGATTGAACGGCGCCCGGCGTCTGCTGGCGCTCGAAAATCCGCCGACCGCGATCATGTGTGGCCACGATCTCATCGCCACCGGCGCGATGCAGGCGATCACCGAGACTGGCAGGCGCCCCGGCGCGGACGTGGCGATTATCGGCTGCGACAACCATCCGCTGGGGCCTTATCTCAATCCTCCCCTGACCACCTTTTCCGCGCCGACATTCGATGTGGGCAGCAGAATGGTTGAACTGCTCCTAGCGTCCATGGACGGCCGCGGCCCCGAGGGATTGCAGGAAATCTGGTCGCCTGAGTTGATCCTGCGATCTTCTCACGGCGGTGCCTAAAGACGGCTAGGCAGTTCCAGGGGGCCTCGCTTCCCTTGACTTCGAGCCTCACGAAATCTATTTTCGAAAACGTTTTCGAACCTTCGATCAACGAGGGAGACTCCGTGAGGAATCAGGAAGGCGGGTGCTTGTGCGGCGCTGTGCGTTACGTCCTGAACGGCGAGCCGCAGGCGACGGTGATTTGTCATTGCACGCATTGCCAGAAGCAGAGCGGGAGCGCGTTTTCGATCAACCTTCTCATGCAGGATACGGACGTCGAACTGCGCGGCGAAACCGGCTTCTTCATCGACCATGGCGACAGCGGCTTGCCCTCATACCGGCACTTCTGCCCGAAGTGCGGCTCTCCTATTTTCACCAAGGCCGAGAACATGCCCTCGGTGACGATCGTGAAGGCGGGCACGCTCGACGATCTCGAAGCCGTTCACCCGCAGGTCGAAATCTACACGGATCACGCCGTCGCCTGGTTCACCTCGGTCGAAGGGGTGACGCGCTTCGCCCAGACTCCGCCGAACGCCTGAGCCAGTGAGCGGAAATCCACGAGTGGCATTCCTTGAACGAAACCGATTTCGACCATAGGCGGCAAAAAGACGGATGCGAGCGATGATCCCTGCTCTGTCAGGCCGCTGGCCACTCCGGCCGCTGATGGCCGGCAAGAACCTGTTCCAAGCCCTGAGGCCTGGGCGCTGACACTTCCGCAGCGTCGCGGAGCAACTTCCCTCGAACCAAGGAGCCGACCATGAGTTTTCAGACGATCAACCCGACAACCGGCGAAGCCGGCCCCGAATTCCCCTATCTCTCCGACACGGACGTCGTCGCAGCGCTGGAGACGGCGGATCGGTGCTTCCATGACGACTGGCGCAGGCGCTCCGTCGCCGACCGGGCCAGGATCGTCGGCCGCGCCGCCCAGATCCTTCGCGAGAAGCGGGACGAGTATCAGCGCTACCTCACCCTCGAAATGGGCAAGGTGACCCGCTTCGGCTACATGGAGGTCGATCTCGCCGCCGACATCCTCGACTACTACGCCAAGAACGGCGAGCGCTTCCTCGCGGCGAAGCCGCTGCCCGATGCGCCCGGCGCCACCGTGGTCGCCGAACCGATCGGCGCCATCCTCGCGATCGAGCCCTGGAACTTTCCCTACTACCAACTCGCCCGCGTCGCCGGCCCGCAGCTCGTCGCGGGGAACGTGGTGCTGATGAAGCACGCCAGCAACGTGCCGCAGTGCGCGCTGGCGTTCGCACGGCTTTTCGAGGAGGCCGGCGCTCCCCTCGGGGCCTACACCAACCTGTTCTGCAGCGTGGAGCAGGTCGCTAGCCTGATCGAGGACTTCCGCGTGCGCGGCGTCGCGCTCACCGGCAGCGAACGCGCCGGCGTTTCCGTCGGCGAGCGCGCCGGGCGCAATCTGAAGAAGGTGATCCTGGAGCTTGGAAGCAGCGATCCCGCCATCGTCCTGCCGGGCGCCCCGCTCGACTATACGGCCGAACAGGTCGTTATGGGCCGGACGTTCAACTCGGGTCAGGGCTGCGTGAACATCAAGCGGGTGATCGTGGTCGGCCGGGAGCGGGGCGCGGAGATGCTCGCCGCGCTCAAGGAAAGGTTCGCGGCCATCAGGGTCGGCGATCCCACCGACGAGGCGACCGACATCGGTCCGGTCGTGAGCGAAACGGCGCTGGCGACGCTGCTGAAGCAGATCGGCGACGCGGCTGCCGCCGGCGCCGAGGTCGTCTTCGGCGGCGGACGCGTCGACCGGCCCGGCTTCTTTCTCGAACCGACGATCATCACCAACATCTCGGCCGACAATCCGCTGTTCAACCAGGAGGCCTTCGGCCCGGTGCTGTCCTTCTATGTCGTCGACAGCGAGGAGGAGGCGATCAGCCTAGCCAACGCCACCAAGTTCGGCCTCAGCGGCTATGTCTTCGATGCCGACGTCAAGCATGCTCAGGAAGTCGCGGCGCAGATCGACTCCGGCATGGTGTACATCAACACCTGCTTCATGGATGCGCCGGAAACGCCATTCGGCGGCGTGAAGAATTCCGGCTTCGGCCGTGAGCTGTCGGAACTGGGCATCGGAGAATTCCTGAACCACAAGCTGATCAAGGTCACCGAGATCGCTTGAGGCCGGTCCGGTAAACCGACGTCGTCGCCAAGGCCGCCACGCGGCAGCCTTGGTGGACACGGCCCTCTTCCTCACCAGGTCGGCGGCCGCCCCTCATATCTCCCAAGCACCGGAACACGCCGACGAATTGGTTTTCATCGGCGATCTCACATGCAAAAATTTCAATGGCGGTCGCTGAGCGAATTCGCGCGGAAAGAGATCGGGGCGCTGACCGCCCCGCAGCAAGCTGACCGCCTTTGGCAGTTCCCGCTCGCGGCGGCCGCCGCATGCGGGATGCCGATGACGGTCGGCGTTCTTCTGGAATCGCCCAAACTTGGCGCGCTCGGCGCGGTCGCGGGCCTGTCGTTCTTGTATACGCCGCCGGCAGGTTCGCGGCATGCTTTCGTGATCGTCCTGGCGTCGGCGCTCGCCATGACCGCAAGCTATGCGCTCGGCCTGGTCGGCGGCGCCGCGCCGACGGCTGCGCCGTTCTTGATCGGCTGTGTCGCCGCAGCCGGGTTTCGGTTCTGTCAGTTCGCCCGGCTCGCACCGCCAGGGCCGTTGTTCATGGTCATAGCGGCCGCCATCGGGGCCTTCTCGCCGGACGATGCGCCGATCGCAGCGCTGTCCGTCGGACTGTTCGTCGTCGGATGCGCCTGGTCGTGCGCGGTTTCAGCGATCTACCTCGCCATTGTCTCTCGACGTTCGTCGCAGGCGACGCCAGCCGCTATGACGCGCACCCCGAATTGGGCGGCCAGCTCGGTTCTGACGGGGCTGTTCGTCGGCTCTTCTGTCGCGGCGGCCGCCATGCTTGACCTACAGAAGCCATATTGGGCTGCGGTGACATGCGTGGCGGTGATGCAAGGCGCCACGCTCAGAGCCTCGCTGAGCCGCAATATTCACCGCATCCTGGGGACGGTCATCGGCCTGGGCTTGACCGCACTCTTGGTGCCGATCCTCATGATGGGCTGGTCGGTCGCGGCAGCGGTCGCGATCCTGACATTCCTCGTCGAGGCGACGATCGTTCGGCACTATGCGATCGCGGCCGTCTTCTTCACGCCCCTGGCCATCCTGCTAGCCGAAAGCAGCGGCGCGATCACAATGAATACCGGCGTTTTGATCCAGGCCCGCCTCATCGACACGATAGTCGGCGCATTGTTCGCCGTGGTGGGCGCGGTCTGCATTCATTCCGGTCTGGGGCGCGATCTTCGTCAAAAGGACCCGCCCTAGCTTCCAGCGCTGTCAGGTTAACCGCCGTCGGCCGAAATTTGCCAATCCGCCGACATCTTAAAACTACAGCGGCCGCCCAGACTGCTGCCCAACTCCGGCGCGGAAGTGGCGAAGGGTAGGGCAGGTGGGGCTTTCCGCTCGATTGTTCTTTCGCAACGGTCCGGGACCGTGGAGATGCAGCCCACTTCCCATGCAGGGCGCCGAATGCCCTTGAAGGAAATATCGAAAATCGATCCGAGCGTGTCCACGTCCGGTTCCTGGAACTGACAGGTTAACTCCAGCAGGACGCGGCGTGCTGAGCGTCTTCCATTTTCAGGCCGCTTGCGCCGCAACTGTCCAGGCGGCTTCGGCCTAGGCTCGCAGGATGCGATGTCTGGCTCGGAAGATCGAGAGGAAACGCTGGGGGCTCGGGAGCGGGAAGCGGGTCCAGTTGTCGTTGCCGCTGGTCTTCCGCTAGCACCGCGACGATCGATCTCCTGGGCGCGACACATGGATCGTCCAGCCGCCCTTGCTGGCGCAGGCGACGGGAACGCGGACACGTTCGAAGCCGGCCTTTGGGGGACCGGGGAAGTGGGCAGGAGGTTCGAGGGCGCGTTGCATGCCGTCGTTCAAGCCCGTCGCCTGGACATCGGCAATCGAGATCGACTGCGGTCTGGCGCAGGAGAACTAAAAAAACCCCCCCGGAGAATGGCTCGCGGTAGAAATTCTGAGACGACGAGGGCGATTTCTGATGGCGTCGCCAGCCGCGTTCGGCGCCAGAGAAGAGGTGTCGGAGCGGCTTTCTTTCCCTTGGCGCGGTCCGATGTTTCCTCCCTGCGACTTGGAGGCCGCGTCCCCCGACGCGGCCTCTCCTGTTTCCGACTGTGCTTCGCCAAGGACGGCGCCGTGCTGGAATGGCCGAGCGTGCGTGAAGGATTTTGAAATAGCAGAAATTCTGACGCCCGACGCAGCCATTCTGGCGTGGTCCGATCACGGACCGGAGTCTAGACGATGCTGGTGTGCTTCTCTGGAGGCTCATTCTCGCACTAGGCCGCGCTCGTCTATCCCCGGGCGCGGCCTTTTTGCTGTCCGGGCGCCGTTCGCGGCGCGGAAGCGGGGCGTTGTCCGGGTCAAACAGCGGCTTCTCATTAAACGAGAGAATTTCTACAAGGGGAATCCCGTTCCGGAATCGAACGCCATGTCCGCCGGCCCCGACGTCCTGACCCTGATCGGCGATACGCCGCTGATCCGCCTCCGCGCCGCTTCGGAGGCGACGGGATGCGATATCTACGGCAAGGCCGAGTTCCTGAACGCGGGGCAGTCGGTCAAGGACCGCACGGCCCTGGGCCTGATCCGGGAGGCGCGTGCCTCGGGCGCCCTGCGCCCCGGCGGGACCATCGTGGAGGGCACGGCCGGCAACACCGGCATCGGCCTGGCCATCGTCGGGGCGGCCCTGGGCCATCCCGTCGTCATCGTCATGCCCCGCAGCCAGGCCGAGGAGAAGAAGCAGGCGGTGCGGATGCACGGCGCGCGCCTGGTCGAGGTCGATCCGGCCGCCTTCTCCAGCCCCAATCATTTCGTGCACTTTTCCCGCCGCCTGGCGGCGCAGCTGGACGAGACCGAGCCGAACGGCGCCTTCCACGCCGATCAGTTCGACAACTTGGCCAACCGCCGCGCCCACTACGCCGGCACCGGACGCGAGATCTGGGTGCAGACGGAGGGGCGCGTGGACGGCTTCGTCTGCGCGGCGGGAACCGGGGGGACCTTGGCCGGCGTCTCGGCCTATCTGAGGGAGAAGAAGCCTGGGGTGGCGATCGGCCTGGCCGATCCGCCAGGCGCGGCCCTGCACAGCTGGTTCACGCGCGGCGTGTTGGAGAGCCAGGGCTCGTCGGTGACGGAAGGGATCGGCGTGAACCGCATCACCGGCAATCTGGAGGGCGTGACCGTCGATCACGCGTGGCGCATCGAGGACGCCGAGGCGCTGAGCCTGCTGTTCGATCTGGTTCGGGACGAGGGTCTGGCGCTGGGCCCGTCCAGCGGCGTGAACATCGCCGGCGCCATCCGCCTGGCGCGGACGCTGGGGCCGGGGCGGACCATCGTGACCGTCCTGTGCGATCCCGGCCAGCGCTACGCAGGCAAGATCTACAATCCGGCCTTCCTGCGATCGCGGGGCCTGCCGGTTCCGGATTGGCTGGAGGCCGCCTGATGCAGGATGACGACAGCGTCCGCCGATTGCCGCCGCTGAACGCGCTCAAGGCTTTCGAGGCGGCCGCGCGCCGGGGCGGGGTGTCGCTCGCCGCCCGCGAACTGGGGGTCACCCCCGGCGCCGTCAGCCAGCAGATCCGGCTTCTCGAGGATCACGCAGGCGGGCCGTTGATCCGGCGCGAGGCCGGAGGGTTGGTCCTGACCGAACTCGGCGCCCGGTTGCAGCCGGTGCTGCGCGACGCCTTCGAACACATGAAGCGCGCCGCCGACATCATCTACGGGCCTTCGCGCCGCCAATCGCTGTCGGTCAGCGTGCCGCCGTCCTTCGCCGTGCGCTGGCTGGTCCCGCGCATGGCCCGGTTTTCCGCCGCCCATCCCGACATCGAGGTCTGGATTTCGGCGGACATGCAACTGGCCGATGTGGCCGGCGGACGGGCGGACGTGGCCGTGCGCTACGGTCAGGGCGACTATCCCGGCGTCCGATCGGAGATCCTGGTCGACGCCGGAGTCGTGCCCGTGTGCAGCCCCGCCCTCCTGGCGGGCGTCAGGCCCCTGACCGTTCCCGCCGACCTCGCCCATCACACCCTGATCCATGTCGAGCGCGGACCGCTGGAGGAGCCGACGCCCGACTGGACGACCTGGCTGAGGTCGCGCCGCATCGACCATGTCGACGCCTTGGCCGGCCCTCGCTACGACCAGACCGCCTTCGCCATCGAGGACGCCGCCAACGGCCGTGGCGTGGCCCTGGCGCCGCGCGCCTTCGTCATGGGCGATCTGGCGTCCGGGCGGCTGGTCGCGCCCTTCGCGGACGGCTACCTGGGCACGGACATGGCCTATCGCGTGGTGACTCGCCGCGGGACCCTGCGCGAGGAGGCGCGCGCCTTCGTCGCCTGGCTGCGGGCCGAGGCGGCGCGCGACGCCGTCGTGGAGGACGAACTCTGAGCGCGGGCATGGCGACGCCGACCGGCCAGGCGCAGCAATGCTAAACAGCCGACGCATTCTTCTGACGCGCGCCTCGTCCACCGTCCCGCCTAGGGTCGGGGCCTCAAGCGACAGGAGGCTGACTTGGTTGGATCGAGGATGAGAGGATTTCTGGCGGCCGCGAGCCTGCTGGCCCTGATGGCGGCCGGGCCGGCGGCGGCCCAGACGGCGGACGCCGACGCTGTCCATCGCCGCGCCCTGGTGCTGGACGGTCATGCGGACGTGCTGCTGCCGACGACGCCGGCGCGCTACGCCCTGCCGGGCGGCGGCTCGCGCACGGACCTGGATCACCTGACGCGGGGCGGTGTGGACGCCATCGTGTTGTCCGTCGCCGTGGGGCCGGGGCCGCGCGACGCCGAGGGCGTGAGGGCGGCCCGGGCCGAGGCGGACGCCAAGCTCCAGCGTATCAAGGCCTTCGCCGCCGACAATCCGGACCGGGTGGGGATCGCCCTGAGCGCCGACGACGTCGAACGGCTGGTCAGCGAGGGCAAGGTCGCCGTCCTGATCGGTTTCCAGAACGCCCGCTCGATCGGCGAGGACGTGTCGCAGATCGACGCCTTCTACAACGAGGGCGTTCGCGTCTTCGCCCTGAACCATGCGGGCCACAACGCCTTTTCCGATTCCTCCCGACCGGTGGACGAGCCGGTCGCCGAACATCACGGCCTGTCGCCGCTGGGCCGCGAGGCGGTGGCGCGCCTGAACGACCTGGGCGCGCTGATCGACGTCACCCAGCTGTCGAGCGAGGCCCTGGCCCAGACGCTGGCGCTGACGCGGGCGCCCGTCGCCGCGACCCATTCGAACGCGCGGGCCCTGATCGACAACACCCGCAACCTGACCGACGCGGAGCTGGACGCCATCAAGGCCAACGGCGGGGTGGTGCAGGTGACGCCGTTCAACGCCTATCTGGTCGAGCCGGACGCGGCCGTCCGGGAACGCATCCGGGCGGTCCGGGTCGAATACGGTCTCGGCCCGGACTTCGCCTCGCCGACCGACGGCTACGCCAGTCTGGGCGCGCGGGAGCAGGCCTTCCTCGACGCCCTGACGCCGATCCTGCCGCGCGCCGCCGTCAGCGACTATGTCGATCACATCGACAATATCGCCCGCCGCATCGGCTGGGAGCACGTCGGCGTCGGCACGGACTTCGACCACGGCGCGGGCATAACCGGCTTCGACAGCGAGGCCGAGGCGCCCAATGTCACCCGCGAACTACTGCGCCGGGGCTATACGGAAGAGCAGATCGACGCGATCTGGAGCGGGAACTTCCTGCGCGTGCTGCGGGCCGCCGAGGCGGCGCGGCGCGGCTGACCTCTGGGCGATGCCGACGGCGTCTCGGTCTGGGCGGCAGAGTAAGGGGGCAGTGACGCGCACGTCCCTGATGCACTCGAGACATGGTATCTGTGTCGGTTAGAGGTGTGGACGGGTCGATGGGCGCGGATCGAAGGAGCGGATTGGCTGCGTTGGCGGCGGCGATCGGCGTCGGTATTATCTTGGCCTCGCCGGCTATCGGCCAGGAGATCAACGGTCGTTTCGACGTCGGCGGTCGAGATGTTCGATTGATCTGCGCCGGAAAGGGCGTCCCGACCGTCGTGATTGACGCCGGCATGGGCACGGCCCCTGTCGAGGATCTGGCCTGGCGTCGCATTGCCGACCGGGTGGCGGAGACGACTCGCGTTTGCCTGTACGACCGGGCCGGGCTGGGCGAGAGCGATCCGGCGGGCCCGAACTTGGTTCGCACCAGCGCTGATGCGTCTGCGGACCTCCGGGCCGCCTTACGGGCGGCTCACGTCGCGCCGCCGTACCTGCTGGCTGGCCATTCGATCGGCGGACTGAACGCCCAGGTCTTCGCCAGTCGCTACGATGAGGATGTGGCGGGACTTGTGCTGATTTCGTCCACTCATCCGGATCAGGCGCGGCTGTGGCTGGCTGAATTTCCGGCCCCTAGTCCCGATGAGCCGTCAGCGGTAGCGCGTGTTCGGACGTATTTGTCGATCGTCGAAAGCGATCCCAGCCTCAATCCGGAAGGACTGGATGTGGCGGCGAGCAATGCGCAGGCGCGGGAACTGCGTAGTCTCGGCGATCGCCCGGTGATCGTCGCGAGCCACAGCCCGCGTTGGAGGATGGAGCCGGATCTTCCGGAGCCGTTGGCAGAGCGGCTGGAACAGGTCACGCAGCAGTTGCAACGTCGCTTCCTCCTCCTATCGTCGGCGTCGTCCCAGATGGTCGCGCCTTCTGCTGGCCACGGGCTGCCCCACGAAGATCCCGCCTTTGTAACCGAGAGCATCCTGCGCGGTGTCGAGGCCGTGCGCTCAAGGCGACCCTGAAGGTCGCGTTCCAGCAACCAGGATCGATTCTGCACCTGGCGCAGGCGCGGCGACTAGGCAATTGCATCTGGCGGCAGCAGGGCCAGCAGGGCGAAGGTGGCCAGCCAGTGCTCGCCCATGTAGTCGCCCGTGACGTGGGGAAGGGCGACCGCCAGATGATCGGCTGCCGCGCGTGTCGCGACGGGGGCCAGGGGATGACTCGTAGGCAGGGCCGCCCCGATCATGCGCCAGCACCAGCCTCGGCTCAGATTCAGGCCGTCCAGATGGGCGATCTTGCCGTCGGTGCGGTCGCTGACGCGGGCGGGCGATAGCAGTGTGGCAGGCTCGCCGTCCCTGAGACGGGGCAGGAAGGCGTCGAACCATGTGCGGAAATCCTCCAGCGGCAGGACCCGGCGCATCAGTTCCGCCTCCATCAGGGCCGGGGAAAGGAACTCGTCCTGGGACGGCTCCCAGGCCTGGCAGTCGCGGTCGTGGGCGTGCCAGCGCAGGGCCGCGTCGCGGCAGGCCGCCGCCAGATCGGCGTCATGGGCGTCGGCGTAGTCCAGGGTGAGCCGCAGGGCGAAGGCGGTGTTGTAATGGGTCCCGACCCGCACCGGATAGTCGGCCAGCGGCAGGAAGGCCTTGAACCGGTCGGCGAAGACCTGGGCCAGGGGTCGCAGGGTCTCGAACCAGCGACGACCCTCGTCCGTCTCGTGGCGGCCAAGTTCGGCGGTCAGCATCAGCAGCCAGGCCCAGCCGTAGGGACGCTCGAACCCGCGGGCCTCCGGGCGAGCCAGATAGGCGGCCTCGCCCGCGACGTTGTCGGGCGTGAACAGGGCGTCGGCCGTGGCGCGGATACCTTCTGCCTCAGCGATGTCGGGGTGCAGGCGGTAGAGGGTGAACAGGGTCCACCAGCCGTGCACGCACGAGTGCCAGTCGAAACTGCCGAAGAAGATCGGATGCATGTCGCGCGGCGTGCGGGCGTCCTGCGGTCCGGTCAGCACATGCATGATGTGGTTCGGATATTCGCGCGTCACATGGCCCAGGGCGGTGGCGGCGAAGCGGGAGGCGAGGGCGGCGTCAATCTGGGTCATGTCAGAACCGGAAGGCGAGGAAATACATCAGCAGCATATTGGCCACGAGCATGATGGCGGCGGTGGGCAATTGGGCCCGGATGACGCCGTTCAGGGGGGCGTTGCGGTCAGGCAGTTCCAGCAGGTTGGCAGGCACCACGTTGAAGTTGGCGGCCATGGGCGTCATCAGGGTTCCGCAGAAGCCGGCCAGCATGCCGATGGCGCACACGATGGAAGGATCGCCGCCGAACTGATGCACGACGATGGGCAGGCCGATGGCGGCGGTCATCACCGGGAAGGCGGCGAAGGCGTTGCCCATGATGACGGTGAACAGGGCCATGCCGGCGCAATAGGCGAAGACGGCCAGGAAGGCCGAGGTCATGGGGATGACCTGGGCGATCAGGTCGCCGACCACCTGACCCACGTCGGCAGCCAGGAAGACCGCGCCCAGCGAGGCCAGCATTTGGGGCAGAAGCGCGGCCCAGCCGATGGAATCCATCAGGCGACGCCCCTCCTGCACCGGCGCCATGACTGGCGGCCGGAACCAGGCCATGGCGACGACCAGCGCGACGACGCAACCGAGGCCCAGCGAGATCAAGGTCGTCTGCACCGGCGAGATCAACCAGGCCCCGGCAGGTGTGTATTTGGCCAGCAACGTGCCGCCGACCGCGACCAGCGGCACCAGCAGGGCCGGGACGAACAGGGCGTTCCTCCAACGCGAAGCGCTGGCGAGGCGCTGCTCGCCGGTCGTGGTGACGGGCTTGCCGACGCCCAGCTTGCCCATGGCGCCGATCACGACGAGCGCGATCACCAACACCCCGTTCCCAAGTCCGCCCAGCCGTGAACCGAACAGCAGGGACGTAGCGATCAGGCCCCAGAACAGGGCACTGCGAAACCGGGTCGGATTCAGCGGATCGCGTAGGCTGAGGATCGAGAAGGTCGCGAACATCAGGCCGGTGGCGACATAGGCGTGTTCCAGCGTGATCATCGGCCGGCCTCCGCCGGGTCCGCATCCTCGATCGCATCGGGCACGGTCATGTCTTTCCTCACCTGTCCGTCGAACAGCAACAGGCGCGCGCCGTGGACAACGAAGGCGACGACGGCGGTGGGGATGGCCCATAGCGAGACGTGCAGCGCCTCGACCCGAATGCCCGCCTGTTCCAGGAAGCCGACGATCAGGACGATGGAGCCGATGGCGATGAAGATGTCCTCGCCGAAGAACAGGCCGATATTGTCGGTGCCTGCCGCCATGCCGCGAATCCGGAACCGGGCCTTGTTGGTCAGGGGGCCGTGTTCGGTTTCGGCCGCGCCTTCGGCCATCGGTGCGATCAGCGGACGGACCATCTGCGGATGGCCGCCCAACGAGGTCAGGCCCAGGGCGGCCGTCGCCTGTCGAACCACCAGATAGATCAGCATCAGGCGCCCAGCGGTCGCGGCCCTGACCTGGGTCACCAAGGCGCGCGCCCGCTCCTGAAGACCGGCGCGTTCCAGGAGGCCGATGACCGGCAGGACCAACCAGGTGATGTGGAAATAGCGATTGTCGTTGAAGGCCTCGCCAAACCGGCTGATCGTGTCGATCCCCGCCGTCAGCAGGGCCCGCGCGTCCACGCCCGGCTCCACCGCTGCGAGCACCCCGGTCGTGATCGCCGCGACCAGGATGACCACCAGCGGATTGATCCGGGCGACGAAGCCCACGACCACGACCGCGATTCCGATAAGCACCAGCATGGTTCATCCCCCTCCGAACGGAGGATTGCCCGGTTCGGTCGGCTCAGGAAGCCTCAATCGCCGAAGCCGCCGCCGCCGGGTGTTTCGATGACGAAGACGTCGCCGGGCGCCATTTCAACCTCCGCCGTGGAGCCCAGGGACTGGATCGCGCCATTGGCGCGTTCGATCCGGTTTTCGCCGGTCGCGCCGGGGCCGCCGCCCTTGGCGCCGAATGGGGACACGCGGCGGCGGTTCGACAGGATGGCGGCGGTCATCGGCTCCAGGAAGCGGACCCGGCGCACCGCCCCGTCTCCGCCGCGCCAGCGACCGGCGCCGCCGGAGCCGCGCCGGATGGAGAACGCCTCCAGCAGGACCGGAAAGCGCGTCTCGAGCACTTCGGGGTCGGTCAGGCGGCTGTTGGTCATGTGGGTCTGCACGGCGCTCGTTCCGTCGAACCCCGGCCCGGCGCCCGAGCCTCCGGCGATGGTCTCGTAATACTGACGCGCATCATCGCCGAAGGTGAAGTTGTTCATCGTCCCCTGGCTGGCGGCCAGCACGCCCAGGGCGCCGTACAACGTATCCACCACGGCCTGGCTGGTCTCCACATTGCCGGCGACCACGGCGGCGGGATAGCGGGGGTTCAGCATCGAGCCTTCGGGCACGATCAGCCGGATCGGCTTCAGGCAGCCTTCGTTCAGCGGAATGGCGTCGTCCACCAGGGTGCGGAAGACATAGAGGGTCGCCGCGCGGGTGATCGACAGGGGGGCGTTGAAGTTCGTCGGCCTCTGTTCGCTGGTCCCGGTGAAGTCGACCACGGCGCTGCGGGTCGAAACATCGACGTCGATGCGGACGCGGATGATTGCGCCGTCGTCCATTTCGTAGGCGAAGACGCCCGATTTCAGGGCGGCGATGGCGCGGCGGACGGCCTCTTCGGCATTGTCCTGGATATGGCCCATATAGGCTGTGACGACCGGGCGGCCGAACTCCGCCGTCATGCGGATCAGTTCGTCGGCGCCGCGCGTGCAGGAGGCGATCTGGGCCTTCAGGTCGGCCAGGTTCTGATCGATGTTGCGCGACGGATGCCGGCCCGAGGCGAACAGGGCGCGGGTCTCGACCTCGCGCAGCCGACCGGCGTCCACCAGCAGGAAGTCGTCGATCAGCACCCCTTCATCGTCCAACGTCCGCGACGAGGCGGGCATTGAGCCGGGCGTGGTTCCGCCCACGTCGGCGTGGTGTCCGCGCGCGGCGACGAAGAAGGCCGGGACGGCGTCCTCGTCCAGGAACACCGGCATGATGACGGTGATGTCCGGCAGGTGGGTGCCGCCGTTGTAGGGGGCGTTCAGCATATAGACGTCGCCGCGCTTCATGCCGCCGCCACGCGAGGCGATGACGGTGCGGATGCTCTCGCCCATCGAGCCCAGGTGGACCGGGATGTGCGGCGCGTTGGCGATCAGGGCGCCGGCCGCGTCGAATATGGCGCAGGAGAAGTCCAGCCGCTCCTTGATGTTCACCGAATAGGCGGTGGCGCGCAGGGTCTCGCCCATCTGTTCGGCGCAAGCCATGAAGCGGCTGTTGAACACTTCCAGCATGATCGGATCGACATCCGTGCCGATGGCCGTCCGGGCGGGCAGGGGAACGACCCGTTCCAGCAGAAGATTGGCCTGGTCGTCGACAGTGGCGCGCCAGCCGGGCTCGACCACGGTGGTGCCGGTATCCTCCAGCAGTATGGCCGGACCATCGACGGCCAGGCCCGGCGTCAGGTCGTCGCGACGATGGACGGGGGTGGGGCGGTTCTGGCCGGCCATGCGCACGGTCAGGTTGACGACGGTCTCCAGCGCGCTGGACTCGCCGACGGGCGTCGGGGTCGAGGGCGACTGGTCAGAGCGGCCGACGGCCTCGACTTCCAGGGTCTCGACGACCAGGGCCTTGTCCTCGGCGAAGAAGCCGAAGCGGCGGCGGTGCAGGGTCTCGAAGGCCTCGGCCATCGTTTCCGCGGGGCCAAAGGGCACGACGAGAGGGGTGTCGGAGCCGGCGAACTTGATCTCGGCGCGGGCGATGGTGGAAACGGCTTCGGTCCCGAAACCCTGGGCTTCGAGGTCTGCCCGCGCGGCGCCGGCGAGCTCGGCGATGCGATCGGCCAGGACCGGGTCGCGGGCGGGATCCAGGGGGGCGGCCTCGGTCGCCTGTCGGATGGTCCGCACCTCGGCCAGACCCATGCCATAGGCCGACAGCACCCCGGCGAAAGGATGCAGCAGAACCCTGGTCATGCCCAGGGCGTCGGCGACCAGGCAGGCGTGCTGCCCGCCCGCGCCGCCGAAGCAGTTCAGCACATAGCGGGTCACGTCATAGCCGCGCTGGATCGAGATCGCGCGGATCGCCTCGGCCATGTTCTGGACGGCGATGGTGACGAAGCCCTCGGCCAGTTCGTCCGGCTTCGTGGCGCGTCCGGTAGCGGCCTCGACCTCGGCCGCCAGGGCGGCGAAGCGGACGCGCACGGCTTCGGCGTCCAGCGGCTGGTCGGCGTTCGGCCCGAAGACGGCAGGGAAGAAATCGGGGCTAAGCTTGCCCAACATGAGGTTGCAGTCGGTCACGGTGAGCGGGCCCCCGCGCCGATAGGCGGCAGGTCCCGGCACGGCGCCGGCCGATTCCGGCCCGACCCGCAGCCGCCCGCCGTCGAACCGGCAGATGGAGCCGCCGCCCGCGGCGACCGTATGGATGCTCAGCATCGGCGCGCGCAGCCGCACCCCGGCGACCACGGCGTCCGAGGTCCGCTCGTATTCCCCGGCGAAGTGGGAGACGTCGGTCGAGGTGCCGCCCATGTCGAAGCCGATGGCGCGTTCGAATCCCGCCGCCTTGGCCGTCTCCGCCATGGCGACCACGCCGCCGGCCGGCCCCGACAGGATGGCGTCCTTGCCCCGGAAGGCCCCGGCTGCCGTCAGTCCGCCCGACGACTGCATGAATTGCAGCGGCGTCGCCGCGCCCAGGTCGGCCCCGACCCGCTCCACATAGGCGCGCAGGATCGGCGACAGATAGGCGTCGGCTACGGTGGTGTCGCCGCGTCCGACCAGCTTGATCAGGGCGCCGACCTCGTGGCTGACCGAGACCTGATCGAAACCGACCTCGCGCGCGATCTCGGCCAACCGTCGTTCGTGGTCGGTGAAACGCCAGCCGTGCACCAGGACGATGGCCACGGCCCGCAGGCCCGTCGCATGGGCCGCGGCCAGATCGGCCCGCGCCCGATCCTCGTCCAGCCGACGATCCACGGCGCCGTCCGCCGTGACCCTTTCGTCGATCTCGACCACCCGATTATAGAGCTGGTCGTTCAGGACGATGTCGCGCACGAACAGTTCGGGCCGCGCCTGCCAGCCGATGCGTAGGGCGTCGCCGAAGCCGGCGGTGATCGCCAGCACGGTCGGTTCGCCCTTGCGCTCCAGAAGGGCGTTGGTCGCGACGGTCGTGCCCATCCGCACCTCATCGACCAGACCGGCCGGCAGAGGTCCAGACTCGACGTCGAGGATACGTCGGATCCCCTCGACGGCGGCGTCGGCGTAATGTTCCGGATTGACCGACAGCAGCTTGCGGGTCTGGAGCGCGCCATCCGGAGCGCGGGCCACCACGTCGGTGAAGGTGCCGCCCCGATCGATCCAGAATTTCCAACGCTTGGTCAACTCGGCCATGAAGCGCTTTTAGGGCGAACTCGCCGGGTGAAGCCAGCACATGACGGCCTGCGATCGAAAGTCGCGATAGCCTTCGTCGCGAGCCAATGTCCGAAACGGTCCTGTGGCGAACTCAGCGCCCAGCTTCGGCGACTATCTGCCGTAGCCGCCGGAACGCCGCGGACGGTGCTTAATGTCCGCTTCTCTGATCGGGCAGGGGGCAAGCTGGTTTTGATCGTCGGCCTGACCGATCACGCGGGTCCTCGTCATGGTCACCCTCGATGGATCGGTCGGCCAGGACCGCCGCTAAAAGAGTTCTGTCATTCACATGACGTTGTCATGTGATATGAAAGTTCCCCATGAAAACAGAATACAAGCCATGTATTTGGATGTCCCAAGGGGACGGACCTGCTATGTCGGCCAATGGGTAGGCGATCAGATCACTCGCGGGCGGAGTTGGAGCATCTGTTTGTGGTTGAAGGCCACAAACATATGGCCGAGGTTGGTTTTGCGCGGTTCTCCGCGCGAGAGGTCGCCAAGCGTATCGGCTATTCCGTGGGCACCCTGTACAATGTCTTCGGGACGTTGGATCTTCTGCTGATCGCGATCAACACCCGCACGTTCCAGCTCTGGGCGGACTATGTCCGCCAACGGATCGACAGGAACGCCGACAATCGGATCCAGAACTTGGTCGAGGCCTATTTCGACTTCGCCAAGGCCAACTTCAACAGCTGGTCCGCGATCTACGATCACCACCTGCCGCCTGATCTGATGCTGTCGGACGAACACAATCTTCTGCGTGGAGAGCTGACGCAGATCATCGTAACGGAAGTATCCGCCATTCTTCCGCCTGGGGCGCAGTCGGATGCGCCCCGGCTGGCGCGTTCCCTGGTCGCGCTTGTCCACGGCCACTGCGTTTTCGAACTAAACGGCAGTTTCGCCTTGATGGGCATAACCCAGCCCCAGGAGCTGGCGCTGGACCGTGTCTGGGAGGCGCTGATTCACGCCGGGGCCGCACCACCGCGCCGGTGACGGGGGCCAGGACTGATCGACCATTGGCTGTGGGCGGCCGACCCAATCTCCTGATCTCAGCGCAGGTGCTGGATCAGGGCCAGCATTGTCCTTGGGAAAGGCCTAGCAGTCTTCAAGGTTGGAAATAGTTGCTCTCCAGGTCGCGCAGTTCCTCGTTGCGTGCTTCGTAGTGGCGGATGACGCAATCTTCGCCGGCAAGACCTAGCGCCGTCCCTCTGCCGAAGACGTTATCGACGATGTCGCAATCGGCCCTCATATAAGCCCGCCAATGATCCTCGGCTGTACGCAGACTGGTCGCGGCGGCCGAATAGTCCGTGCCCGGCGGTCCTGATTGCGCCAGGGCTTGGTGGAGCCGATCGAGCAACGCGCTCTCGGCCTCGACCAGGGTCTCTCGATAGGCGACGTAGCAGCGCGCGACTTCAAGCGTATTGCCTGCGCAAGACTCCGCCGATTCTATATCGCCCGCCATCGATGCCTGCGCCTCTGGATCAAGGCGTCCATCCGTTTGCGACCACGCAGGCTGATCCCAGGCCAGGCCCAGCGACAGGGTCAACAGCATTGGGGCAATGGGGCGTTTCCAGTCAGTCACGGTCATCATCGGAGCTCCACGAGAGGAGGCTGCATGACCGTGACGCCAGTCAGGCAGTGCTCCGCCCTGTCGGCCTCGGTCGCCACACGGCCGAGGGACGCCATCCGCAAGATGATTTCGGTTCCACCTTCATGAGCCTTGAAGGTCGGCGATGCGAAACCGCCGTCCCGGACACTGAGATTGGCCAACGCCGTCTCGTCGGTCCATCCATTCGCTTCCAGCACTGTGATCGCGTCACTGACGGTCAGGCATTGGCCAAGGGAGGGCGGACCTTCCGGCAGAGTGATGGCGATGTCATAGCGCACAGAGAGCGTATCGACTTCCACCAGTCTTCGAGGATTGGGGCCGGGCAAGAACGCCGGAGGCCCGCCATCGAGCGGATAGGTTGCTTCCTCGACCTCCAGGCGCATCGTCCATCCACCTTCGCCGGTGACCTGTGCCCGGTACAATGCCGATCGATCACTGTCATAGGCGGTTCCAATCGCCGGCAGGCCGAACGCCAGTGAAGCGGATGTGACGTTGTAGTTGCGTCCCTGCGGATTGGTCAGAATCCTCTCAACGCGGCGATATAGTCCACCCAGGTCGTAGGGACAGCGCGCGGTGGAGATCGGGCGCAAGGAGGGAGAGGTGGAAGGTTCTGGCTCGCCGGGCCGACATTCGGTCAGTCGTCCAGGCGCAGAGGAGCCCGCCGGAACTTCTTGAGCGTTCGCAGCCGCGTTCGGAAGCGCGATTGCAAACACAACTGCGGACACAAGCTTGCCGATGGCCACGTTCACGTCTCTCCAAACCCGTCATCAAGAGGCGATAAAAGACCGGGCGGTCCCGCGCAATAAAATAATTGAGCAATGTATATTTTTATTGACCGAGGGTTTCAAGCGATTGAAAAGACCTGTGTGAAGATTCCGATGGGCGTATCAGCATGTTTGTGACCTGTAAGGCGTTCCCCAAGCGGCGAGTCATGGTCGCGAGTTTGGCGGTCTTGGGGCTGTTCGCGGCTCCGGTTCACGCAAGCGGCCGGTTGCCGTCAGTGCCGATTCCACCCCGCGATTTCGCGGATTTCGCGGGGCGCCGGGCGTTTCTGGACGAGACGCATCGGCAGGATATGGCCAAGGTGGATCCCGCCCCCACGCCGATTGAGGGCGGCACGCGTCAAACGCTTGTCGAGACCAAGGGGCCGACCAGCGAGGATGCAAGCCACGCCAATTATGAGGCGACCGAGGGGTGGCAGGTTCGACGCCCCGTCCCGGCGGAAGGCCATACGGTCGTTTCGTACAGGCTGGAGAGCTATGAGCGCCAACCGGCCAGCAACGCGACTTCCTGAGAGATAATGATGGGAACGATCGGCCTGAGGGCCGTCCAGGCCTCCATTCACGCTTCAAGGATATGATCTGATGTCTTCCTTCCCGGCTTGGAGCGCCCTTGGCGCCGTTTCGGTCTTGTTGCTGCTCGCCTCGGGACCATCGGTTGCGGCGGACCATGCTGACGGCCCATCCTTCGATTGTCGGCGCGCCGCTTCCGCTTCCGAGAAGGCGATCTGCGCGGACCCGGCGCTGGGCGCACTCGATCGGCGGATCGCTGCACGCTACGCGGCGCTTCGTGGGCAGATGGACGGGCCATCGTCCACCAGCCTGAGGGAAGACCAGCAATGGTTCATCGCGTCCCGAGAGGAACTGTCGACAGAGGATATCGCCGACACGCTGCGATCCCGGCTCTCCTTCCTGGAGGCGATCAGATCGTCGTCGGCGGCGGGCGTCGTCGGAACCTGGCGCAATGTCGCGGGAACGATCACCGTCAGACAGGAGGCCTCTGGCGCGCTGACCTTCGAGGCCAATGCTGCGGCGCCTGCGACTGGACGCTGGGTCTGTGGGGCGTCCGGCGTTGTCGCTGAGGCCGGACAGGGCCAGTGGAGGGCCGCCATCACCGATCCGGTCAGCGACACCATCACGTTCGAACGGCAAGGCTCCCTTCTGGTGGTCGCTGAGCCGGAAGGCGGTCGTGAATACTGCGGATTGAATGGCGGGTTGGCGGGCTACTATTTTCCTGCCGCTTCAGAGGAGCGATGACGCAGGCGGCGGCCGAACGACTCCATGCGCGGGATGGATTTTCCCGGTGGACTTCAGGGGTTGGGGACGTGGATCTCGGGGCTCGAACTGAAATAGACGCCTGAATCGGCGATCGTTCGCGCGCAGTCATCGTCACCGCCGGGCGCAACGACCCATAAGGCCCCGTCGTGCACGCGCAACTCTACCGGGTCCTGCGACGGCAGGGACAGGCTCAGTTCCTTGCCGCCGGTTCTCCCACGCTTTCCAGCCTGCACTGTTCGAAGAGGCTCTCCCCACGCCATCGCCGCGGCCATGGGCGTCGTCTGGTGCGACAGGATGCTGTCTCGTCTCTCCGCGCATAGCCGGCGACTTCCCCAGGTCGGAGTAGGCCTGAATGGCCTTTTCGACCTGGGCGCTCGTCTGTGCGCAGCAGTCCGGCGGCGAAAGAAAGCCTCCGAAGGCCAGCGCGGCGGCCAGCACGGTAGTGCCTCAATCACACTCAACGCCATATCGGGCCACGGTGGGCCATTCGGCGTCACCGACGGTGGTGACCGACAGACGGCCCGCTGGGCCATTGTAGTCGAAGCTGCAATAGCCGAAGCCGGCGCCGGAGCAACTCTCCACCTCCGTCAGGCCTTTGGCGGCCAGTGCGGCGGCGCGCGGGTCCTCGATCTCACGCACAGGCTGAGGGCGGGGGGCAGGGGTCCATCCAGCCTTGATAAGCCTGTCGCGCGCCACGTTGATCGGCAGTTCGTGAACGTCAGGGACCGAGGCGGCGCCATTGCACACCTTGTCCACCGCAGCGACGGCGGAGAGGGTTACGGACCCATCCTGCCCGACATGAATATCCGCGACGGGAAGGTTGAGGACATCGCCGTCGAGGATTCTGAGGCCGCCGTCCACGGCCTCGATATAGCCGATGGAGAGATTCCCGGCGCCGTCTGCATAGGCGATCGCCTGCAACGCCCGCCCTTTGAACAGGGCGACATTGCCATTGCGCAGTTGGCAGGCGCCGCTCGTGCCGGGCTCCAGGCCGCCGACGAAGCTGACGGCCTGATAGCCGTTCAAGGTGGCCTCGCCGGTTACGAACCAGCCTGCGTCTCGTGCGGCGCGGGCGCCCGGCGACACGGCCTCATGGATGTATTCGGTACAGAATCGCGCGGACTCCGCATCAGCCCGCTGGGTCGGAAGCGCGGATGTCGCGACAATCCGCAGGTCGCCCACATCGGAGGTGAATGATGGCGCGGCATGTGCAGCCGTGTTGTCGCCTGCCGTGGACTGAGGAGTGTTCGCTTGAGGCGAGCAGGCCGCCGTCATGGATACGGCGACGAGCGCGGCTGAAAGGCATGAGGTGAGGTGTCGCACGATTGTTCTCCCTTTCGGCCCGACCGTAACCGCAAATCGCCACTTGTCGGCGTATAAATTGACAACGCTCAATTACTGCACAAATAGAGAGGGGGGAAAGACATGCAGAACGGATTTGGCCCGAACCGGCCGCCGGGCCATCGACTCATCTCCATGAATATAGTTTGGCGCCGCCTGCCGGGATTCCCGCGAGTTGACGAGTTTGGAGCATAGATGGCCGCAAGATTTCAGATCGCGGGAACCCTGCGGCGTCGGTCTTGCTCGGTGGGCATGGACGAGGCGCAGGCTGCGCCCGATGCGCCGACGCCCGGCGATCCGTCGAGCGCCTATTCCTATTCGTTGCGATGAATCCTGTTCCCGATCGGCGGCGGCCTTGATACGTCCTCGTGGTGGTTTTTCGCCAGTGGTGTCGAAACCGTGGAGGGAGACTGCCCTTTGGGCGAGGAGGATATCGATGCGTGAACCCGCCCGCGTTCTGGCCGCCGCGTTGATGGTAATGGCCTCCTGCGGCATGACGGCCCCCAGCCACGCGGCCGAACCAGTCGAGGTCGAGATGCCGCCCGGGGCGACGCAATGTTCCTTCAGCGCCTGGATGTCGTTCCGCGAGGAGGCGCCGGTTCCGGTGCGGGCGGGGCCCTCGGGCACGTCCGCCATTCTCGGTTATCTGCCGATCGCCGACGACGGTGACGAGGATCCGATCAATGTCGAATTCGATGTAGTCGAGGCTCGGCCAGGATGGCTGAAGATCGAGCATCAGACGCTGGAGAGCCAGGACGACGATGATCGGGCCGCCCCGTCACGGCCGCTCTTTCAGGGCGCGGGATGGATTCCGGCTGGGGCGGCCCAGGTCGGTGTCCAATCCGCCCTGGGATATGCGCGGCCTGACCCTGACAGTCCGCTGGTCATCGATCTGGGTGACGACTGGTTGACCGAAGTCGCCTATGTCGAGGCGATCCGCGCCTGTTCGGGCGCATGGCTGCTTGTGGACTACGCCCCCTATAGCGAGCGCGGATCAAGCGGAGTCCTCGACGCTCCGCCTGCAGGCAAGCAGTCTGCCGGCACAGCCTGGTTTCGCGGCGTCTGTTCCAACCAGAAGACGACCTGCGACATGGCGTCGGTGGATCGGCGCCCTTGAAGGGACACCGCATCCTGTCACGGGCCGTCGCGCAGATCGGCGCCGCCTGTCTCGTCTGCACCGCCGCGTCGGCGGTCGGTCAGAGCAAGGAGGCGTATGCTATTGTGGACCAGCCCGCGCCGTCGCCGCGCGATCCGCTTCCTCAGCCGCAAACCGACCCGGATCGGATCGCAGGAATCCGTATCGAGCCGAATGGCGCGCTTATCACCGGGCCGCTGGATCAGCGGCGGGTCTATATACCTTTCGACCGGCCCGTCTGGCCCGCAGGTTTCGAGGGCGTATGGGCGGGCGAGGCGTCGATCTGCGCCTCAGCCATCACGGAGAGCAGAACGGGCGCCTTACCGGACGGCAGCCTCCAGATCGGTCATGCCGAGATCGTCGGGAGGCAGCGGCTTGCGATCTTGAAGATGTATGCGCCCCTGCCGTCGACCTTCACCATGGCGATGCTCAACTCCGGCCGGAAACTGGAACTTCCGGCGTCCCGATATCGGGACGCGACAAAGGTGTTGGTGATCTTGTCGGCGCCGGACGGAAAGCGCGACTACGAGGAACTCACCCTTCTCGCGGACGGCGGGCTCGATCTTCAGAACACCCACAGCCATGAAACGGCGGTGCGTTGCCCTGAGTGACTTTGCTCTGTTGACGCCCAGGCGATCTTGGCGTGTCCTAGCCAGGTATTGATCCCACGGGCCAGGTTCCGAAACGGGCTTCGATGTCGTCCTTCTCACCGGGGCAGGGGCCATCCTGCACGAACGCGACTTCCCCTTCGTAATACCAGGTGGAAGTCCCTTCGCCGTAGACTGCGTCATCCGAAAAGCAGACAGCGGTCTTGCTGCCGTCTGCCGTGATGAGGATGGCCCAGTTGGTCGATCCGCCGCCCTTGGGATCGAAGGAGTCGGCGTAAAGCCGCCCCTCGCTCAGCTGCAAGATCGGCGTATCAACCACATCGTCGTTTTCGAGCACGGCCTCGCGGATTTTCGCATCGGTCACAGCCCGCCGCACTCCTGCGACAACAAGGGGATTCGCCCGGAAGGTCACGCCGTTCACCCTGTCGAAGGGATAGTGGTCGACATAGCCGGCAAGATCGGGCGTGCGTTGCCGAGCTTCAGCCAAACCACATCCCGAGACGGCCAACAGGCCAGCCAGTAGAGCGGTGGATTTCATAAACTTCATCTGCTCATCCTTGTCGGGAACTGTGCCTATGTCGCCTTCATCGACGGCGCCGACCTTTGAACTCCTGTAGAGCTTTCGAGCCATCAGTCTGCGGACGCGGTTCTTGGATACCATAAAATAATCACTGCTCAATAATGAATTGAATTTGGGAGGGCAGCGTCCTGCTTGGGGGGCAACGCCGGCGGGTCGCCACCATGAATGAATATCGAACCGAGGGAGTCTGATGCGGGCCCTTGACCCACGCGGCTGTCGTCCTTGCGAACGCATCCTCACCTCGAGCGAAGTGAGAGTTTCCTTGGAGGCGCGGGGCCCGATCCCAGTGGGTAGCCAACTACAACAGTGTCCACCGCCTCGATATCCCCTCATCCTCGACTGCGGGCAGGAAGGGGCCGGGACCTACACTCAGGACGCCCAAGCCACGAGCTATGCGATGGGATGTGACGGCGCGCTGGTCGGCGGGCTGCTCTATTCGGAGAACGAGAAGGACTACGCGACAACCCGGCGCAAAAAAACGCCGCCCCTCAATGGAGGGACGGCGCCAAGCGGATGGGAGGGAGGATCGCCGCTTAGAAGGTGTATCGCAGGCCCGCGAAGAACTGCCGGCCCGTGTGGGTGAGGACGTTCAGACGGTTGCTTTCGTCGACATACTGGTCGTTGAACTCGTCCGTCAGATTGATGCCCTCGATGCTGAGCTTCAGCCGGTCCGTGACGTTGTAGGACGCTTGGGCGTCAAAGTTCAGCGTCTCGTTGGTGCCGGCCACCGAGTTGCCGTCGGGCGCGGGCACGCTTGTCAGATAGCCCTGGCGATAGGCGACCGAGCCGCGGATCGAGAACTTGTCGTTCTCGTAATAGAGGGTGAAGTTCGCGGCGTTCTTGGACAGGCCGACCAGTGTCTCGTTGATGGTCGTCAGGGGCTCGAGCGTCTGGATGTAGGTGATGTCCGAGTCGACGAAGGTGTAGTTCGCCTGGACGCCGAAATTCTCCATCCAGCCTGGCAGGAAGTCGAGGCGCTTCTGGACGTTGACCTCGAAGCCCTTCAGCAGGCCGCCCTCGGTGTTGACCGGTTGGGTGGTGCGGAACAGGGTCGTGTTGGGCAAATCGCCCCCGCCCGGAGCCGCCCCGACAAGCAGCGAGTCAGGCAGGTTCAGTTGGTTGAATGGGATGTCCTGCGCCAGGGTCTGAACGAATGTATTGATATCCTTGAAGAATATTCCAACTGCGAACAGGCTGTCCGCGTCCGGATACCATTCCAGCGAGAAGTCCAGATTATCCGACTGGGTCGGGTCGATATAAGGATTGCCGGTCGAATAGCTGTAGTTGCTGCCCTGGATGCCGACGTCGCCGCCGGGTGTCAGGCTGGAGATCGACGGGCGGGAGATCGTGCGAGCGGCTGAGACGCGCGCCACCAGAGTGTCCGTCAGATCGACGGCCAGGTTCATCGACGGCAGCCACATGTCGTAGTCGCGCTTCGCCTCGACAAGGCTGCTTCCCGCGGCCGTGGTCTCGTAGCCCGCCGACCATTGATCGGTCTTCACATAGCGGACGCCGGCGTCGCCCCGCCACGGCAGACCGAACGCGTTGAAGCGGAAGTCGGCCTGGACATAGGCCCCCGTATCGCCTTCCTCGACATCGACGTGCTGACCGCGCGCGGACGAGTTGTTCAACTCGGTCAGGGCGTAGATGCCGGTGTTGGAATAGATGTCGTAGATAGAGTTGAACTTGTCGATGTCCGGCGCCAGCCAGCTGGTGGCCACGCCCGCCGGCAGGCCGAGGTCGCGGCCAAAGCCTGAGAAGGTCCGCGAGACCGCCGCCAATTCGGCCGGCGTCAAGGTCTGAACGACCGTTTCGCTGGTGCGATACAGGCCGCGGGACTGGAAGGTGAACTTGCGATAATCGACGCCGCCCTTGAGGGTGATGTTGTCGTTCAGGTCGTACTCGCCGTAGATCTTGCCGGTCGTGAACGTGTTCTCCACCGAGTTCGGACGGATACGGACTTCAGACGTGCCGTTGACCATCGACCAGTTGGCCGGGTCGGTCAGGTCGAAACCGAAATCGATGCTCGGCATCCGCGTGCGAAAGTCATACGAGAATCCGTTGGTGTCGGCCCGATCGAAGGTGATGATCGTGGAGATGGGATTGTCGAAGAACGACTTGGAATAGCCGCCGACGAAGCCGGTGCGGAACCGGTCGGTCCAGTTGCGATCGGCCGTCAGGGTGTACTGCTGGAACTTGGTCTCCAGCTCGTCATGGGCGGACTGGGTGCGGACATCCACCGCGTCCATCACAGCGGCGACGATGTTGCGGCCGTCGACCACGCCAGAACGAATGATCGTCTGCGGTTTGCCGGTGGCGGAACGACTGAGGCCGATAGCCTGAAGCTGGGCTTCGTCACGCGTTGATTTCACGTCCGAATACAGGACGTCGAAAGTAATGGTGGATTGCGCGTCAGGACGGAACTGGAACGAGCCGGTCAGGCCCAGGCGGTCGGTGTTGTGGTCGTATTGAACATAGGACGGCAAGCGCGGGTGGAACAGGCCGGTGGTCGCGCTCGAATTATTGATTTCGTCGATGGTGTAGCCATCGATTGTGGACGCCGCGTTGAAGCCGCCGTTAGCCCCGCCAGCGCTCCAGCGCGTTATGTTCGCGCCTTCTTCGAGGAGGTGGCGCTGCTCAAAGGCCGCCGAGAACAGGGCGCCGAACTTGCCGTCCATCCAGGTCTTGGACGCCAGCAGGGTGAAGCGCGGCTTCACGTCGCGGGCCAGGTCGTTGTAGCTGGCCTGAACCCCCATCACGAGGGTCGGCTCGCGATAGTCGAACGGCCGGGCGGTCTGCAGGTCCACGGTGGCGCCCAGCGAGCCCTCCTCGACATCCGCCGACGCGGACTTGCGGACGGTCAGGCTGTTGAACAGCTCGGACGCGAACATGTTGAAGTCGAAGCCCCGCGAGCGATTGGTCCCGCCCGAATTGACCGTGCCGCCCGTGGTGGCGATCGCCTCCATGCCGTTGACGCGGACGCGGGTGTATTCCGAACCCAGACCGCGCACCGAAATCTGACGGCCTTCGCCATTGGCGCGGGTGATGGTGACGCCCGGCACGCGTTGCAGCGATTCCGCCAGGTTCAGATCGGGGAAGTCGGCGATGTCCTCGGCCTTGATGACATCGACCACGCCGCTTTCGCGCCGCTTGGCGCTGACGGCGTTCTGAAGGCTGGCGCGGAAGCCGGTGACGACGATTTCGCCCACCTCGGTCGCATCGTCGGATTGGGGCGCGGCGTCCTGGGCCAGGGCCGCACCGGAGCCGAGGATCATCGTCAGGGTCAAGGCGGACGCGCCGGCCTTGAGTGCAAATTGGAATCCATGCGTGGAACGCATCATATCGTCTCCTCCCCTTGCCCACATTCCGTGGGTCTCTCGTTGGGTGACGCCGGGCAGGCCCGTTCGCCGGAAGCCCGACCTCGCGCCGGACCACTCCAAACGAACATTGGATCGACCGATCGATACAGGCCAATCCGAAGAGGGCATGAATCGATGCTGGAAGTGAACCGATGTCTCGATGGTGGATCGATACCGGTTCTGTATCGTTCGATAGGGCTTTTGGCTTAGACGGCCGTACACGCCGTGCCTATCGTCGGTTCCAATGCGCTCGTCAGAAGCGCGGCCCCGGGAAACACGGCCAGTGGCGATATGCGTCCATGGTCCGATCTCGCATCGAGGAAACGCATAGAATGACGGCCAGCCCCACCGCGCCTGACGCCCCCGCGACCGGTCGCCGCACCCGCGTCCGTTTCCTGATCCTGCTGCTGATCTTCCTGCTGACGACGATCAACTATGCGGACCGCTCCACCTTCTCCATAGCGGGTGATGCGGCGTCGAAGGAACTGGGCCTGGATGCTGTTCAGATGGGCTACATCCTGTCCGCCTTCGCCTGGGCCTATGTGATCGGCCAGATTCCGGGGGGCGCGCTCCTGGACCGTTTCGGCACCAAGCTTATCTATGCGCTGGCCATCGCCATCTGGTCCTTCTTCACTTTGGTGCAGGGATTTTCCGGCTTCCTGACCGGCGGCCTGGTCTTCATCGGCCTGTTCGCCATGCGCTTCATGGTGGGGTTGGCGGAAAGCCCGTCCTTTCCCGGCAATGCGCGGCTGGTCGCCGCCTGGTTTCCCGGCCCCGAGCGCGGCACCGCCTCGGCCATCTTCAACTCGGCGCAGTATTTCTCGCTGGTGGTGTTCGCGCCGCTGATGGGCTGGCTGGTCCACACCTTCGATTGGCATTCGGTCTTCTTCGTCATGGGCGGGCTGGGCATCGCCGCCGCCGCCGTCTTCTGGAAGCTGGTCCATAGTCCGATCGACCATCCTTCGATCAACCAGGCCGAGCTCGACTACATCGAGGCCGGCGGCGGCCTGATCAACATGGAGGACAAGAAGGTCACCCAATCCGCCGCCTTCACCTGGGCCAACGTCAAACAGGTGCTGGGCAGCCGCATGCTGCTGGGCGTCTTCGTCGGCCAGTACGGCATCAATGTCCTGACCTATTTCTTCGTCACCTGGTTCCCGATCTATCTGGTCAAGGCGCGCGGCCTGAACATCATGGAGGCGGGATTCGCGGCCGCGGCCCCCGCCCTGTGCGGTTTCGCCGGCGGCGTTCTGGGCGGCGTGATCTCGGACTTCCTGCTGAAGAAGACCGGCTCCCTGACCATCGCGCGCAAGACGCCCCTGCTGATCGGCATGATCCTGTCGGCCCTGATCATCGCCTGCGCCTATATCGACGACTCGGGCCTGATCATCGCCTTCATGGCGCTGGCCTTCTTCGGCAAGGGCATAGCCTCGCTGGGCTGGGCGGTCGTTTCCGACACCTCCCCGCGCGAGTTCGTCGGCGTCACGGGGGGCATCTTCAACACCTTCGGCAACACCGCCGGCATCGTAACCCCCATCGTCATCGGCTATATCGTCGCCGCCACCGGGTCGTTCGACGGCGCCTTGTGGTTCGTCGGCCTGCACTGCCTGCTGGTCGTGCTGGCCTACTTCCTGATCACGGGCAGGATCGAGCGCCTGACGCTGAAGACCACAGAGGCGAAGGCCTGATGCGCGCGAACCGCAGAAACATCCTCGCCGGCGCGTCCCTGGCCGCGCTGGGCCTGATGTCGAGGCCGGCCTCCGCCCTGGCCGCGCCGCTGGAAGTCGCCTCGCCGATGGCGCCGCCGACCTGGGCGCTGATGCAGCGCGAACTGCTGCGGGCGAATGCGGAGGCGTGCGAGGCCTTCTACGCTCGCTATTTCGACGAGCGCGGCTATTTCCTCTGCTTCGAACGGTGGGGCGCCAACGACGGCCCCGACGACGCCATCGAGAACGTCAACGACTGGCCGCTGCTGCACGCCATCGGCGGCTCCGACCGTGTCAAGACGATGTACACCCAGGCCTGGGAAGGCCACCTGCGCCAGTTCACGGCGGCGAAAACCACCGAGGTCGAGGTCGCCCGTGAAGGCATGTTCTTCAAGGAGTTCAACGTCCAACTGGACTGGCAGCATCACGCCGAGGAGATGACGCTGTTCAATGTCCAGGGCCTGTCGGACCCGGACAACCCCCGCTTCCACGATCGGGCCCGTCGCTTCGCCGGCCTGTACATGGGCGAGGATCCCGGCGCGCCCAACTACGATCCGCAACACAAGATCATCCGTAGTCTGATGAACGGCTCCAAGGGGCCGATGTTGCGGAAGGCCACGGCGCTGGATTGGGCGGGCGACCCGTTCGATCCGACGCATTTCTTCATGGAACATGGCGAAACCACCTATGAGGAAACGCTGCGCCACTACGAGGAATACACCGACGTCGTCGGCGATCATCCGCTGAACCTCTTCTCCACCAGCCTGGCGCTGAACGCCTATATGCTGGCGCACGAACCGAAGTACCGCGACTGGCTGCTGGGCTATGTCGATGCCTGGGCGGAACGGGCCAGGGCGAACAACGACATCCTGCCTTCAAACGTCGGATTGGACGGCGTGGTCGGATCGTCCGCCGATGGGAACTGGTGGGGCGGCGCCTATGGCTGGGGCTTCAGCCCTGTGAATCCGGTCAATGGCGAGCGCGAGGATCGCAACCGCGTGCCACGCACCGCCATCGGCTTCTATAACGCCTATCTGCTGACGGGGGACGACAAATACCTTCAGACCTGGCGCGCCCAGGCCGACCGCATCAACGCCCAGAGGCGCACGGCGGACGGCAAGGTGCAGACGCCGACCATGTACGGCGCCGACGGCTGGTACGGCTGGAGGGACGGCCTGCATCAGGCCAACGCCCACGACATCTGGTGGTTCTCGATGAAGGACAGCGACCGTCGTCGCGCCCCCGACCATCCGTGGATCGCCTGGCTGGAAGGTCGCGATGCGTCATGGCCTGAAAGGGCCCTGTCCACCGACCTGGCCCGCGTGGCCGCCCGCGCCAAGGCCCAGCGCGAGGACACGACCACGCCGGACACGCGCCTGGCCGACGCCGTGCTGGACCTGAACCCCGCCAGCGTCACCGCCCTGATGCAGCAGACCATGGGCGCCCTGCATATCGCCCGCCCGACCTGGTCCCCGACCAGCGCCAACGCCGGCGGCTCGCCGCTATACGCACGCCTGCGCTATTTCGACCCCGAGAACCGCCGCGCCGGCCTGCCCCAGGACGTCGGCGCCCTGATCGACCGCATGACGGCGACCGAGACCGCCGTCACCCTGGTCAATCTCAGTCCCACCATGAGCCGCAGCGTCGTCATACAGGGCGGCGGCTATGGCGAGCACCGCATCCGCACCGCCGCCGTTGGCGAAACCACGCGGCAGGTGGATGATTCCGCCTTCACCCTGCGGCTCGCGCCCGGCTCCGGGGCGCGCGTGGTCCTGGCCATGGACCGGTATGTGAACCAGCCGACCCTCAAATTCCCTTGGGATCGTTGAACCGGCACGCCGGCTGTCAGCCCATGGCCGAGGCGTTTCCTCCGGGCACCTGCGGCTAGGTTCCCTGTTTCAGGAAGGGCGCAGTCTGGAACAGACGGCGTTCGTCGGCCCTCGGATCGTTTTCGACATGGCTCGCCACGTCGAAGATCATCGTCGCCCGTTCCGGCAGGGTGTAGCGGCCCCACGTCGGGATGGCCGCATTGTTCGGATCGCCTGTCCGCGCGAAGGCTATGAAGGTCTCGCTCATCGCCTCGGCCACCTTCAGCGCATCGGATCCGGTCCCTGTCTTCGAGCCCGGCTGGCCGCAATTGTCGAACGCCAGGGCGATGTCGAAGCTGTGATAGGCGGCCAATCTCGGCTCGACCGGCGAGCCGAAGTCGAGCTGATACATCCAGGTCGGCCCGTTCAGCTTGGCCCGCTCCTCGGCCTGGATCAAATGCCCCGGCCGTGACCGGCCGCACGTCGCCGCGGCGAAGAAGACGTCGCTGGGCGACATCTGCGGAAATCGCTGACGATACCAGTCGACCACATATTGCGCGTTCAGATCGACCACCAGCTCGGGCGCCAGCTTCGCCGCCACCGTATCCCATGTCAGGTGGAAGTTTCGCTCGTCCTTCGCCGTGAAGGCCCGCGCCTCGTCATGCGTGTTGCCGATGATCATCGGGATATGACCGCTCTCGCGCGGCGCGTCCGGCACGAACGGATGCCGGGGCAGGGTGTCGTGATCCATCACCGACCAGAAATAGATGTCGCCCTTCTCGATCGGGTCATCCATCTGCAGCGCTTCGACCAGCCGCGACGTCGGCAGGGTCGCCAGTTCCGCGGCCCGCTCGGGGGGCAGGCCCAGATGGTCCAGGAACCGCCGCATCCTGAGTTCCGCATGCTGAGGCCCCATGGCCGTCACATGCTGGCCGCTCATGGTGATGACGCGGTGATACAGGCCGGCCGCCCTGGGCATGGCCATCAGGGTCACCAACTTGGCTCCGCCGCCCGACTGTCCGAAGACGGTGACGTTCGCCGGATCGCCGCCGAACTGGGTGATGTTGTCACGCACCCACTCCAGCGCCAGGATCAGGTCCAGGTTGCCGACGCTGCCGGACGCCGCATAGGCGCCGCCCAGCAGCTGACCCAGGCCGTTATAGCCGAACACGTTCAGTCGATGGTTGACCGTCACCACCACCACGTCGCCGCGTCGGCACAGGGCGACGCCGTCATACAGGGGGCTCGAACCCGATCCGTTGGCGTGCGCACCGCCGTGGACATAGACCATCACCGGCCGGGCTGCGCCGTCCGCCAGCGCTGGTGTCCAGACATTCAGGAACAGGCAGTCCTCGTCCTGATCCGCCTCGTCGCTCTTCTGCGGCGAGGCATGGCCATAGGCCGTCGCCTGGGCGATCCCGCGCCACGGCTCCGGCGCGAGGGGCGGCTGGAACCGCCTGGACGTCGTGTCCGCCCCGTATCGCACGCCCTTGAAGACCTTGATGTCCCGGTCGAGGTATCCCCGCACCCGTCCATGCCGTGTCGTCGCCACCGGCGCCGAACCCTGTGCGTGAACACCGCCCGCCATCGCCGTCAGCGCCAGCCCCCCGCCCAAGGCGCAGACCGTCCGCCGCGTGTGATCGATCATGGGATCCTCCTCAGGGTTCGCCCCCCTCCGCTTGCGCCTCGATCAGCGCCAGGAAGGGTTTCAGGCTGGGATTGTCGTTGTCGCGTCGCCAGGCCACGTACAGTTCGACGGGCTGGGCCGGCGTGATGTTCAGCGGCCGGAATTCCACGCCGTCGAAATGCAACCGCATCGCCGCCTGCGGCACCACGGCTGCCCCGATCCGCGCGTGAACCAGCGCCAGGATCGAGTGAATCTGGCTCATATGCTGGACATACTGCGGCGCGGCCCCGGCCTCGTCGAACATGGCGCTCAGCATGGCGTAGAAATAACCCGCGCCCTCGGGCGCATACATGACCATCGGTCGCGCGTCGAAGTCCGACAGTTCCACCACGTCCTTGGCCAGCCGAGGATCGCCGGACGGCAGGGCGGCCACCAGCGGTTCGGTCATCACCCGCAGCTTGTCGAACTCGGGCCGGTTCAACGGTGGCCGGATCAGCCCCAGGTCGATCCGGCCCGTCAGCAGGGCCTCGATCTGCTCGCCCGTCACCATCTCCCGCAGCGCCAGATCGACATTGGGCAGCTTGGTCCGGCCCAGGTCGACCAGCTTCGGCAGGAAGCTGTAGCCGGAGGCCGCCGTGAAGCCGATGGCTACCCGGCCGGCGTCGCCGCTGGCGATCCGTCGCGTCGCGAGAGCCGCCGTCTCGGCCAGGCGCAGGATGCGGCGCGCCTCGATCAGGAACGTCCGCCCCGCCGGCGTCAGCCGCACCGACCGGCTGGTCCGGTCCAGCAGCACCACGCCCAGGATACGTTCCAGCAATTGCACCTGCCGGCTCAGCGGCGGCTGGGTCATGTTCAGCCGCGTCGCCGCCCGACCGAAGTGAAGTTCCTCGGCCACGGCGACGAAACACCGAAGCTGGCTCAGTTCGAACATGTCCGTCCCTCCGTCGGACCGAGCAGCCTAGGCGTTTCGATCCGCAGGGAACAGGTCATGCTCAGCCGTTCGCCGCCAGCTTCGCGGGGCCGGGCTGGACCCGCGCGATCAGCGCTTCCAGTTCGGCGAACTCCGCCGCGTTCAGGTCGGTCAGCGGCGTGCGGACCGGGCCGGCGGTGCGGCCGATGGCGGTCATCCCCGCCTTGACGATCGAGACCGCATAGCCCTTGCCCTTGTTGCGCAGGGCCACATAGGGCAGCACGAAGTCACGCAGGCCCGTCATGATCGTCTCGTGATCGCGCTCGCGCACCGCCTTGTAGAAGTTCAGGGCGAAGTCCGGCACGAAGTTGAAGATGGCCGAGGAATAGGTCGTCACGCCCATCTCCAGATAGGCCGGCGCGAAGGTCTCGGCGGTCGGCAGGCCGCCGACATAGGTCAGGCGATCGCCCATCCGCGCATAGACCTGCATCATCAGTTCGATGTCGCCGACGCCGTCCTTGAACCCGACCAGGTTCGGATTGCGCGCGCACAGCTTCTCCAGCGTCTCGGCGTTCAGCACGGCGTTGTCGCGGTTATAGACGATGACGCCCAGGCCGGTCGCCCTGCACACCGCCTCGACGTGCGCGGCCAGACCTTCCTGGCCGGGGAACATCAGGAAAGGCGGCAGCAGCAGGACGCCGTCCGCGCCGGCCGCCTCCGCCGACTTCGCCATCTCGACCGCGATGGCGGTGCCGTAGCCGCAGCCCGCGATGACCGGCGTCTTGCCGGCGGTCTCGGCCACGGCCGCCTTGACCACGGTCTCGACCTCGCCCGGCGTCAGCGAGAAGAATTCGCCCGTCCCGCCAGCGGCGAACAGTCCAGCCAGATCATGTTGCAGCATCCAGCCGCAATGCTCGCGATAGGCGCTCTCGACGAAACGGCCTTCCTCGTCGAAATGGGTGACCGGGAACGACAGCAGGCCGCGACCGATCGTGCCGGCCATCTCGGTCGGCGTCATTCTGGAGGACATGGATTTTCCTGTCGTTTCACGGCGTAGCCGCCCCTTTGGCGCTTTCAGTCTCGCCTTGATGAAACGGTATCGAGCAGGGTTCGCCGGGTCTAAACCAAAGGGGCTATAGACCGATGCGGCTTTTGTCTTGATCGGCCTCGAACACCAGTTCGGGTGGATCGATGCGCCGCGCGCACCAACCCATGCCGAATTCGGAATTCCCGCGGATGGGGCGATTTCCTACCTGCCTGTCTGTACATTGAGGACCTTGCTATGGCGGACACGCTTGAACTTTCGCACTGGATCGGGGGCGAAAAGGTCGCCGGAGCGTTTTCGGGCGAAAGCCTGAATCCGTCGGACGTGCGTGACGTGGTGGCCCGCACTCCCAGGGGCGGAGCGGCCGAGGTCGATCAGGCCGTCGCCGCCGCCCGCGCCGCCTTCCCTGGTTGGGCGGACGTCTCGCCAGAGGTGCGTTTCGACGTGCTGGACAAGGCCGGTTCCCTAATCATCGAGCGCAAGGAGCAGATCGGCCGCCTGCTGGCCCGCGAGGAAGGCAAGACCTTGCCGGAAGGCGTCGGCGAAACCGTCCGCGCCGCCCGCATCCTGAAGTATTTCGCCGGAGAGGCCCTGCGCGTGCACGGCCAGAATCTGGCCTCGGTGCGGCCCGGCGTGGAGATTCAGACCTATCGCCAGCCGGTGGGGGTGTTCGGCCTGATCACGCCGTGGAACTTCCCCATCGCCATTCCAGCCTGGAAGATCGCTCCCGCCATCGCCTTCGGCAACACCGTCGTCATCAAGCCGGCCGGCCCGACGCCGGCCACGGCCGAGGCCCTGGTCGCCATCCTGCATGAGGCCGGCCTGCCCAGGGGCGTGGTCAACATGGTCATCGGCGACGGCGATGTCGGCCGCGCCATCGTGGCCCATCCGGGAATCGACGGGATCAGCTTCACCGGCTCTCAGGCCGTGGGCGCCGGCGTGGCCGAGGGTGCGGTCAGGCGCCAGGCACGGGTCCAGCTGGAGATGGGCGGCAAGAATCCCTTGATCGTGCTGGACGACGCGGACCTTGATCGGGCGGTGGCCATCGCCCTCGACGGCAGTTTCTTCGCCACCGGCCAACGCTGCACCGCCTCAAGTCGCCTGATCGTGCAGGATGGCATCCACGACCGGTTCGTCGCCGCCCTGGCCGAGAAGGTCGCGGCGCTGCGCGTCGGCGACGCGCTCGATCCGAACACCCAGATGGGGCCGGCGGTGACGGACGCCCAGCGCGAGGTCTCCTATAACTATATCGACATCGCCCGCGCCGCCGGCGGCCGCATCGTCACCGGCGGCGAGCGGCTGACCCTCGAAAAGCCCGGCTGGTATGTTCAGCCGACCCTGATCGCCGACACGGCGGCCGACGCTCGCATAAACACCGAGGAAGTGTTCGGCCCTGTCGCCTCGAGCATACGCGTCGCCAGCTACGAGGAGGCCCTGACCGTGGCCAACGGCGTGGAGTTCGGCCTGTCGGCGGGCATCGTCACCCAGTCGCTGAAGCATGCTCGCGACTTCCAGAGGAACGCCCGCGCCGGCATGACCATGGTCAACCTGGCCACCGCCGGCGTCGATTATCATGTCCCCTTCGGCGGCACGAAGAAGTCCTCCTACGGTCCCCGCGAGCAGGGTTTCGCCGCAGTCGAATTCTATACACAGGTCAAGACAAGCTACTCTGCGGGGTGAGTTCTAAATCGGATAAGCCGTTGTCGCGAAGGCGCACGGGATCGAACTAGCGTCCTCTCCGCGGCGGAGCGTACATCCGCTTTCACCAAGGCATCCGCGTCCCAGAGACCCTGTGCTTGATTGTTCCCGTCCTGGAATCCTACTGCAACGCCAAGGCCGCCGCCGCTATGGGCCGCATCAGGCTGTAGCCGCTCAGCCGCAGGTGGACGCCGTCGCGGGTAAGGTCCGCTCGCATGGCGTTCTGTCCATCGGCGAGGGCGGCGAAATAGTCGGCGTAGAGCAGGTCTTTCTCGTCGGCGAAGGCGCGGAGCCAGCGATTGAGCGCGACGACCCGGCCACGGGGATCCTGAACATCCGGCGCCCAGGGCAGGGCGGTGACCGGCGTCAAACTGCCGAGAATGACTGAGATTCTGTTCGATCGCGCCAGATCGACCAAGGCGCGGATATTGTTGCTGAAGTCGCCAGGCGTGTTCGGACCGGTGTTGCCGGCTATGTCGTTGACGCCGCACATCAGATGGACGGCGCGGGGGCGCAGCGCCACTACATCGGGCATGAAGCGCAGAAGGATTTGCGCGCTGGTCTGGCCGCTGACGCCGCGGTTGACGACGCCATCGGTGAACAGATCCGGCTGAGCCACGCCCCACATCTCGGTAATGGAGTCGCCGATAAAGACGATGTCGACCTTCCGGCCGGCCAGGGCGGCGTTGGCCTGACGATAGTGTCCCAGGGCGGGCCAGTCGTCGGCCTTGCGCTGCGCCTTGATCCGTTCACGCTCGGCCTGGCGATCAGGATCGGTCAGGATCGCCAGCAGGGCGGGATCCATATCGCCGTCGGCCAAGTAGGCGCGAGCGAAGGCCAGTTCGCCCTCGCTGGCGCCGCCATGGCCTGGAAGGTGATCGACCATGCCGACCATAAGGGTCAGGCCCGGCCATAGAGGGTGACCACGCAGGCGCCGCCCAGGCCGAGATTATGCTGCAGGGCGAACGTCGCGTCTTCGACTTGGCGGACCTGGGCCGTTCCGCGCAGCTGGTGGGTGAGTTCATAGCATTGCGCCAGCCCTGTCGCGCCGAGCGGATGGCCCTTGGACAACAGTCCGCCGGAGGGGTTCACCACATGGCGGCCGCCGTAGGTGTTCTGGTCGTCCCGGATATAGGCCTCCGCCCCGCCTTCGGGGCACAGGCCCAGGGCCTCGTAGCTGATCAGTTCATTGGCGGTGAAGCAGTCGTGCAGTTCGACGGCCTGGATGTCCTCGGGACCGACGCCGGCCTGTTCATAGACGGAACGCGCCGCCTCCCGCGTCATCTCGTAGCCGACGACGCTCATCATCGAACGCCCCGACCAGGTGTCGGCATAGTCCGTGGTCATGGCCTGGCCGAGTATCGCCACCGACGCGTTCAGCCCGTGACGCGCCGCGAAGGCGGACGAGACCAACACCGCGGCCGCGGCTCCGCAAGTGGGCGGGCAGGCCTGGTAGCGGGTCAGAGGCCCGTACAGATGCCTGGAGGCCATGACCTCCTCGAGCGTCAGCGGATCGCGGAACAGGGCCAGCGGATTGTTGGCCGCATGGCGGCGCGCCTTGACGGAGATCAGGCCGAACACTTCGTCGTCCACGCCATAGCGGGCCTGGTAGTCCAGACCGGCCCCTCCGAACTGCTGGGCGACCATCGGCGAGGCAGCGTCCTGCCCCAGGATATCCTCCTGCTTGGTCAGGTGACGGTCGAGCGTCCGTTTGCGATCGGTGAAGACGGCGCCGAGGGCGCCGGGCAGCATTTGCTCGAAACCGAAGGCCAGGACGCAGTCCGCCGCACCGCTCTCGATCATCTGTCGCGCCAAATAGAGGGCGGTCGAGCCGGTCGAACAGTTGTTGTTGACGTTGACGATCGGGATGCCGGTGCAGCCGACGCGGTAAGCCGCAGACTGGCCGGCCGTGGAGTCGGCGTAGACATAGCCCGCATAGGCCTGCTGGACCTGTTCGTAACCGACGCCCGCATCGTCGAGCGCCAGGCGGATGGCCTTTTCGGCCATCACGTCCCAGTCCTCGCTCTGACCGGGCTTGCTGAACGGGATCATGCCGACCCCGGCGACGTGAGCTTTGGTCATGGTGGAGTTCCGTTTCGTGAAAAGGGGTCAGGCCGCTGCGGCCAGGGTCGCCGTGACGACTTCCAGCTTGCGGGCCAGTTCCTGGGCCTTGCGGCGCAGCACCGCCTGCAGCCGCGCCTGTCGCTCCGTCGGGGACGCCGGGTCGGCCAACAGATCGCGGATGATTTCCAGCGGGACGTCGCAGCGGCGCAAACGGACGATCATCGCCACAAGCTCGCACTGGGCCGGCGTGAAGCAGCGGACGCCGGCGGCGGTGCGGCGGGGCTGAACCAGGCCCGCCTCTTCATAGTAGCGCAGCGCCCGCGGGGTGACGCCGGTCATCTCCGCCAGCCGTGAGATGCCGACCACGGCGTGGACTTTCGTGACGTCCGCCATCGATCAGTCCGCGTCGATGACGGGGGCGGTCACCTCGGCGGCGGGGCGAGGCGCACAGGTCATGGCGAACCAGTAGCCGGCCAGAGAGATGAATCCGGTGATCACCCCCAGCCAGGTCAGGGTCAGGCCCAGACCGCTCGGGCCTTTGAACAGGATGGTCATCCAGGCGATGACCGCCGCCGTCACGGGCCCGCCGACGAACTTGCCGATGATGGCCAGGGCCGCGAGACTGGTCGCCCGCTCCTCATTGGGCAGCAGCACAGCGATGGCGGCCGTGTTGACCAGGTTCACCACCGCCCCGCCGGTCAACAGGGCGAACAGCATCCAGGCGAACAGCGTCACCGACGGCATGATCGGATAGGCGCTGGCGGGAATGCTGATGAAGGTGGCGATGACCGCCGGCAGCAGGATGCCGCCACGCATCTTCAGCTTCTGGCCGGCGTCGGCGGCGAAGCCGCCGATGACGGAGCCGACGATGCCGGACGCCAGGATCACCAACCCGACCCAGCCGCCGAACTGTCCCGGGGTCTGGCCGTACTGGCGGACCAGGACCGATCCGATCCAGAGGGCTGCGGCGCCTTCGGCGAGCGAGCCCGCGAAGTTGCCGACATACAGCGAGCCGAGGAAATAGCGCCGCTTCCAGAAGGCGCGGAGCGCCGGCCCGAAGGCGACCGTGGCCTGTTCGACCTCATGGCGCGCGGGCTCCCGGATGAGCAGGAGCGGAAGGGTCAGGACGGCCGCCCCGATCCCCGTGATCAGGTGCGCCTCGCGCCAGGGCGGCATGTTCGGAACGAACGCCGTCGGGTTCGCCTCGAGCCAGCCGAACAGAAGGCCGCCGATCGCGAAGGCGGCCGCCGCGCCCGCCCAGGCCCCGATCGAGAGGAGGAGCATGGACCGGCCGCGCCGCTCGGGCATGCACACGTCCGCGAGAAGGGACACGACGACGGGAAAGGCGGTGGCGGCGCCGATCCCGGCGACCAGGCGCGCCGCGAACAGGCCGTAGAAGTCCTGCACGAAGGCCGTGCCGATCGTCCCCAGGGCCCAGAGCGAGGCCAGGATCACCAGCAACCTCGCCCGCGTGTGGTGGTCCACCAGCCAGGCGATGGGCAGGGACAGCACCGCAGCGGGGATCGCCGTCGCGCTGCCCACGATCATGGCCAGTTGGAAGTCGCTGATCCCGAGGTCCGCCTTGGCCGCCTCCTGCAGGGGCGCCAGCAGGCCGCCGACCGTCAGGGCCGAGAAGAGGGTGAGCGTCAGCAGCCAGATGACGCTCCATCTGGTCTTGCGGAAGACGCCGCCGGGGACGGTTGCCTCAAGGGACGCGGTGGTCATCGGGTTTCCTCGGATTGCGCGCCGTTGCTGTCGATCAGCGCGTCGTAGGTCAGTTGTCGGGCGACGGTCCGGAACTCGGCCGAGACCGGGTCGGCCATCCGCTGGATCAGGCCGACGAAGGCCAGGTCGTTCGCCGGGTCGATCCAGAACCAGGTGCCGCCGCCGCCGCCCCAGGCCAGGGTTCCGCGCCCCTCGACCGCGCCGATGGCGTCCGGGTCCAGCATGACGGAAAAGCCCAGGGTGAAGCCGAAGGCCGGACTGAAAGGCAGGAGGCGTGCGGGGTTCGGTGTCGCCAGCACCTCGTCCGGGATCTGGTTGGTCGCCAGCAGGCCAACGGTCTCGGAACGCAACAGGCGAACGCCGTCCAGCTCGCCCTTGTTCAGGATCATCTGGCAGAAGCGGGCGTAGTCGCCGGCGGTCGAGACCAGGCCGCCTCCACCCAACGGCAGGCTCGGCGGTCGGGCGAAATCGATGACGGGGAAGCCGAACGCCGTCTTTGCGGTGATAAGCCCGCCGTCCGGCCCCGCTGAATAGATGGCGGCGAAGCGGTCCAGCTTGTCCGCCGGCACGTGGAAGTCGGTATCGACCATCTTCAGCGGGCCGAGGACGTGCTGACGGAAATAGTCCGGCAGGCTCTGGCCGGAGATCACCTCGACCAGGCGGCCCAGCACGTCGGACGAAACGGAATAGGACCATTCGGTCCCGGGCTCGAACATCAGCGGGATGTCGGCCAGCCTGTCGATCATCGTCGGCAGGTCGGGCGATTGGAGCAGGGCGTGTTCGAAGACCATGCGGTCGATGGGATGCTGGTCGAACAGGCCGTAGCCGAAGCCCGCCATATGGCTCATGACCTCGCGGATCGTAGGCGGGCGCGAGGCAGGGTCGGTGATCATCCCGCCGGCCGCGTCCAGGCCCTTGAATATCTTGAGGTCCGCCAGTTCAGGCAGGAAGCGGGTGACCGGATCGTCCAGCGACCAAAGACCCTGTTCGAACAGTTGCATCATGGCGACCGCCGTGATCGGCTTGGTCATCGAATAGATGCGGTAGATCGTATCCGGCCGGATCGGCCGATGGTCGTCGAGGTCGGCTTCCCCGACACAGTCCAGCGCCGCGATCCTGCCGTGACGCAGGATCAGGAAGGCGCCGCCGGCGATGCGGCCGGCGTTCACCATGTCGGCCATGTAGGAGCGCAGCCGATCGACGCCGGCGGGATCGAACCCCAGCGCCTCCGGCGACGGCGCGATCTCGAACCCGCCCAGCCGATCAGCCATCGCCGCGCCGGGCGCGAACCCGCTCCTCGACCAACGCCCTGAATCCCCCGGCCATGAAGGGCGCCATGCGCGCCTTCACCGCGTCGAAGTCGTCGGAGCGACAGAGGTTGTCCGACAGACGGTCGATCCGTCCTGTCCGCGCCAGAGTCATCATCAGGGCGCCGGAGACGAACTGATAACCCCAGAAGATATCCTCCTCCTCGGCCTCGGGCATGGCCTTGCGCAGCAGTTCGAGCAGCCGTTTGACGACCGGGTCGAGGAGCCGGTTCATGATCTCGGAGCCGTAATGGGGCGCATTGGCGATCTGACCGCCGATCTGGGAGTAGTCACGCCAGCGCTCGCCCCCCTGGAGATAGGACTCCAGATCAGTGTCGAGATAGGCGCGAAGCGCGCCCTCCACCGTGACGGCGTCGCCCGCGGCGGCCTCATAGGCGTCCATCGCCTCCATCCGGCGGCCCACGGTGACGGGCAGACGCCGCTCGATCACGGCGTCGAACAGCGCCTTCTTGTCCGCGAAATAGTAGTTCAGCAGCGAGGTGTGGACGCCGACCTGCGCCGCCACATCCTTCAGCGCTACGCCGTGCAGACCATGCTGGGCGAACAGATGTTCGGCCGCGTTCAGGATCAACTCCAGCGTCTCCGCGCGCTGCTCGGCCTTGGTGCGGCCCTTCGGGCGGGCGGCGGTGCGGCGGGTGCGGGCGGCGGGCGTCTTGGTCATGGCGGCCTCGGAAGGATTCGGTTCCTCCGAGAGTCGATCCAAGGCCGTGAACTTCAAAGCCTCCATTTAGGTCGCTCCGAAGGCGGCGCGCAGACGCGCCTTGTCGATCTTGCCGGTGGGCGCCAACGGCATGGTCTTGACCCGCTCGATGCGATCGGGAATCCACCAGTCGGCGACGCGGCCCTTCAGGGCCGAGCGCAAACGATCGTCATCGATCGCCTCGCGCGTCTCGACGACCAGCACTGGGCGCTCGCCCCATTTCGGATCGGGCCGCGCGACCACGGCCGCCAGGCTGACGGCGTTCAGGGCGCCGACGATCTCCTCGATCTCGGCGGGGTTGATCCATTCCCCGCCGGACTTGATCAGGTCCTTGGAGCGACCGGTGATGGTCAGGGCGCCGGCCTCGTCGATGATCGCCAGATCGCCGGTGTCGAACCAGCCGTCGGCATCGACGGCAGCGGCTTCGGCGCCGAGGTAGCGGTTCACGACGCTGCCTCCCCGGACCTTCAGATGTCCCTGGATCCCGCGCTGCTGCGGCAGGGCGGCGCCCGAGGCGTCGGTCAGCAGCATGTCGAGCCCTATGGAGGTATAGCCCGACGCGCGGGCCGGCTCGCCGGGCGACGACAGGGTCCCGGTGGGCGACAACTCGGTCATGCCCCAACTGGTCTGGACGCGGACTCCCAGCACGGCTTCCAGCCTGTTCATCAGGCTAGTCGGGCAGCCGGCCCCGCCGAGGACGATCCGTTCCAGCGTGGGGACATCCTCGCCGCTCACCTCGACGTGCTCGACGAGGCCCAGCCAGACGGTCGGCACCCCGGCGGTGAGCGTGACGCCCTCATCGCGGATCAGCCGGGCCAGACGGGCCCCGTCGGTGACGCGGCCGGGCAGCACCAGTTTGGCTCCCGTGGCCGGCGCCGAGAAGGGAAAGCCCCAGGCGTTGGCGTGGAACATCGGCACGGCGACCAGGACGGCGTCGTTGCGCGTCAGGCCCAGGGCGTCGGCCATCACCGAGCGCAGGGTGACGAGATAGTTGGAGCGGTGCGAATAGACCACGCCCTTGGGCGCGCCGGTCGTGCCGGAGGTGAAGCAGACGCCGGCGGGCGTCGTCTCGTCGAAGCCGCCCCATTCGACCGCGCGGCCGGCGCGGATCAGGTCCTCGACATGAAACATTCCGGGCGCGATCGTCGGCTCGTCGAGCGCGATCAGGCGGAGGCCGGGATGCAGGGCGGCGATCTCGGCCGCGAGCCCGGCGAGGCCGACGCCGAAGGCCAGGATCGTCGCGCCGGACTGATCGACCATGGACGCAAGCTGGGCGGCGGGCAGGCGCGGATTGAGCGTATGGCAGGTCATGCCGACGCCCATCACGGCGTACCAGATCTCCATGTGCGGACGCGTGTTCCACGCCAGGGTGGCGACCACGTCGCCGCGCCGAAGACCCAGGTCCATAAGGGCGCCGGACAGGCGCCGGCTGCGCGCCTCGACCTCGGCGTATCCCATCCGCGTGGTTTCGCCGTCCACGTCGCAGGAGACGACCTCGACGTCCGGGAACCAGCGCGCCGCATGGACCAGGAATTTGTCGACGGTCAGGGCATAGGGCTGCATCCCATCCCGCATCGCGGCGACCGGCGACGTCCCGCCCGACAGGGCGTCCGTTTCGGAGGAGGAGGCGGGCGGCTGTGCCGTCATCAGCAGGAACTCGACGTCAGGAAGGAAGGGGCGGAGCCGGGAATCTCCGCCCCCGATCAGGCTCAGAAGGAACGGGTCAGGCGAAGGCCATACTGACGCGGGGCGCCGGCGTAGCGCAGGCCCGCCTTGACCGAGGCGACGTATTCGAGGTCGCCCAGGTTGGTGGCGTAGGCCTGGAGCTTCCAGTCGTCCCGGGCGTAGGTCAGTTGGGCGTTGACGATGTCGCGCGCTTCCAGCCGGTCGCCGAGCGCCTCGTTGGCGAAGATGCTCGCCCAGGCCTCGGAGATATGGCTGAAGTCGATGCGCGGCGTCAGGGTCCCGCCGCCCAGGGCGAAGTCGTATTCGACCCCCAGGTTGAAGGTCAGCTCCGGCGCATAGGTCTGGGCGTTGCCGTCCAGGTTGACGCAGTTGCCGCTCGCGGGACCCGTGTCTTGATCGCAGAGCCCGGTCCGCGGCAGACGGGGGTCGGCGGCGTAGAAGTCGCCCAGTTCCGAATGGGAAACCGACAGGCCGGCGTCGAAGCCCAGATTTCCGAACCGTCCCTGGGCGGAGGCCTCCAGGCCGTAGATCTTGGTGTCGCCGGTGACATTCAGGATGGAGGTGATCGACGGCACGGTCGGATCGCCGATGTTGATCTGGAAGTTCTGATAGATGTTATAGTAGCCGCCCAGTTGGGTGCGCAGCCGCCCGTCGAACAGCGTCGATTTCCAGCCCAGTTCGAAATCCGTAACATCTTCGCCGTCGAAGGCCTTGGGCGGGACGAAGGCCAGGTTCGGACCGTTCAGCCCGCCAGCCTTGTGACCGCGGGCGACGAAGGCGTAGAGGAAGTTGTCGTCGTCGAGCGTCCAGTTCAGGGCGATCTTGCCGGTGGCGGCGTCTTCCTCGTAGCGATCGTCCTGGACCAGGCTGAGCCCGAGCAGCGGCGCCGAGAAGACCGCATCGTTCACCACTGTGGAATGGGTGTAGCGGCCGCCGATCTGTAGCTCCAGCGCATCCGTCAGGTCGTAGCTGACCTGACCGAAGCCGGCGATCGTCGTCTTCGGATTACGTCCCTCCAGCAGGGTGTCGTAGAGAATCGGCAGATCAGCCGACACATACTGGGTCGTGACGAACTGGCCCGGCGGGAAGGTGATCAGGTCGTGCTGATAATAGGCGCCCAGCACCCACTTCAGGCGACCCTCGTCCGGAGACACCAGGGTGAACTCCTGCGACAGCAGGCGCTGCTCGACCTCGTCATAGAAGGTGAACGGCAGGGCGGCCGAGCCGTCCAGATCGGAACGCACCATGGTCGTGCCGTACTGGGCGCCGGAGATCGAACGTAACGTGATCCCGTTGGCGAATTCATAGCTGATGTTCAGCACCGTCCGCGCGGTCTCGTCCTTGGCGGCGTATGGACCGTTGGTGGCGATGGTGTGAAGCGGCAGGGGCGAGAAGATCGGGCTGGCCGGATAGCCGCCCATGTCGAGCAGCGTATAGTCGGACTTCAGCAGCACGCGCAGCTGGTCGTTCGGCGTCCACAGCAGGCTGCCGCGCACGCTCTTGGCGTCGAGCACGCCCGGGTCGCCATGCGTCGGAGTCCCCTGCACCTCGTAGAAGCTGTCGCGGTTCTCGCTGTTGAAGGCCAGGCGCGCAGCCAAGGTGTCGCCCAGCGGCAGGTTGATCGCGCCCTGAAGGCGCACATCGTCATAGTTGCCATACTGCGCCGTCACATAGCCGCCCAGGCCGTTCAAATCCGGGTTTCGCTCGGTGATGAAGACCGCGCCGCCCGTGGCGTTCTGGCCCGCGAAGGTGCCCTGGGGTCCCCGCAGGACCTCGACGCTGGCGATGTCGAAGAAGGGCTCGTTCTGGAAATAGGCGGGAAAGACCGCCACGCCGTCACGATAGGTGATCACGCCGACGCCGACGGAAGAGTTGTTCTCGGTCTTGCCGATGCCGCGGATGTTGAAGCTGTTGCCCTGCCCCGAGTTCTGAACCGTCACCGACGGCATCGAGAACTGCAGGGTCTCGATATTGCTCACGCCCCTGTCCTGAAGCTGCTCGCCGCTCAGCACGGCGGCGGCGACCGCCGTGGTCTGGAGATTGGTCGTGCGACGCTCGGCCGTGACCACCACCTCTTCAAGCTGCGAAGCCTGGTCGGACGCGGGCGCTTCCTGAGCCAGGGCCTGAGACGCGGCGCACCCCAACAATGCGACGGCGGATGTCGTGATCCAGAGCCCCTTGGCCATGGACGCCTCCCTATGTGTTTCCCCGGCGATCTGCGTCGCCGTGCCCGAATAGGTCTCACCGAAAACGACAGCCGTCAACATTCATTCAATTCGAATGAATATCTTGACGAGGAGAGGCGACGGGCGGAAGGTTCCCGTGAAGCGGCCGTCGAGACCAGAGCCGCGCGTCACATGGGAGGAGTCCGAATGCCGGTGTTGAACCGCAATGGGGTGAAGATCGCCTGGAACGATCAGGGAAGCGGCATGCCGATCCTGCTGATCATGGGTCACCGCTACAGTTCGCGCATGTGGTACCCGCTCGTCGAGGGCCTGGGCGACCGCTACCGGCTGATTTCTTTCGACAACCAGGGCACGGGCCAGAGCGGCGCGCGCCGACGCACCTCCATCCGTGAAATGACAGACGACGCCCTGGCCGTGCTGGACGCGGCGGGCGTCGAAAGCGCGCACGTCTATGGCGTCTCGATGGGCGGCGGCATCGCGCTGGAGTTCGGCATCCGCCACCCCGAGCGGACGCGGTCGCTGATCCTGGGCTGCACCATGGCCAAGACGCCGGAGTTCGATGGAAAGCGCAACTGGCTGCACTGGGTGATCTATCACCTGCCGACGCCGATCCTGAAGGCGCTGACGCCGAAGAGGCGCAACAGCGGCTATGGCGATGCCGCCCAGCAGGACAGAATCGAACGCGATCTGGCGGTGCTGGCGAAGGATCCTTTCAGCCGTCGCGGCGTCTGGGCCCAGGCGCTCGCGATCTCGGACTATTCGGTCGATCCCGCCGATGTTCAGGCGATGACCAGGCCGGCGTTGGTGCTGCACGGCACGCAGGATCTGGCCGTGCCCTATGAGCAGGGCAAGCGGTTGTCCGAAATGCTGCCGAACGCCCGCATGGTCACCTTCGAGAACGCCGGCCACAACTATTTCGTCGCAGCGGGCGAGGAGGCCAACGCCACGGTCGACCAGTTCATCACCGAGGTCGAGCGCAAGCGATGATGTCACGCGGATCGATCGCGCTCGATAGCTGGGAGCTCCGCGACTTCGATCCAGGCGAAGGCGATCCGGCCTGTTTGGGCGAAGACTGGATCGCGGTATCGGCGCCGGGCGATGTCTATCAGGCGCTCGTGAGAGCGGGCCGCCTGGAGCATCCTTTCGAAGGCCGTAACGAGGCCAAGGCGGCCTGGGTCCGCGACCGGGAATGGTGGTGGCGCGCGACCTTCACGGCTCCGGACTGGAACGACGCGGACCAGACGATCGCTCTGGTGTTCGAAGGCCTCGACACCTTCGCCGAGGTGTTCCTGGACCATGTGTCGCTGGGCCGGACGGACAACATGTTCCACAGCTGGCGGTACGATTTGGCCGGGCGGGTGAAGGCCGGCGCGACGCACCAGTTGGCCGTCCGTTTCGATCCGCCGGCGACGGCGATCAAGCGGCGGCCGCTTCCGGCGTGGAGTTCCTTTACCGACCGGATCAGTCGATCGCGGCGCAATCTGATGCGCAAGGCGCAGTTCGGTTGGGGCTGGGACTGGGGTCCCGACCTGCCGACCGTCGGCATCTGGCGGCCTGCCATCGTCGAGGTGCGGTCGCGCGCACGCATCAAGGGTGTTCGTTTCGCCACGACGACGGCGACCGAAGCCCAGGCGCAATCCCTGGTCGATGTTGAACTGACCGACGCCACGTCCGAACTGACGGTCGCGGTGCGCCTGACCGATCCTGAAGGCGCGGACGTGTGCGAGGTCGCCAGCCCTGCAGGGAATCCGGTGACGATCGCCATCGATAATCCGCGTCTGTGGTGGACGGCTGATCTGGGAGGCCAGCCGTTGTACTCGCTGACCGTCCGCTTGCTGGATGGCGAGCGTGTGCTTGACGAAACGGTGCAGCGAGTCGGTTTGCGCACCATCGCGCTGGACCAGTCGCCCGATCCGGACGAACCCGGCGCGACCTTCTTTCGCTTCGTGCTGAACGGCCGACCGATCTTCGCCAGGGGCGCCTGCTGGGTTCCGACGACGTCGTTCGTGGCGGACGTCGATGTCGAAGCTTACCATCGCCTGATCGATCAAGCCGTCTCGGCGAACATGAACATGATCCGGGTCTGGGGCGGCGGGATCTATGAGCCCGACCTGTTCCATGACCTATGCGACGAAAAGGGCGTGTTGGTCTGGCAGGACTTCATGTTCGCCTGCGCGCCCTACCCGGATGACGAGGCTTTCCTCGCCTCGGTCCGCACGGAGGCCGACGAGCAGGTGCGGCGGCTGCGCAATCACGCCAGCACGGCCCTCTGGTGCGGCAACAACGAGAACCAGGCCATTCACCGCATCCACGCTGATGTATCCGGGCGAGACGAACCGCTACCCGGCGCGATCCTCTACGACAAGGTGCTCCCGGAGATGCTGGCGCGGCTTGATCCGGCCACGCCCTATTGGCCCGGCAGCCCGTGGGGCGGACCCAATCCCAACAGTATGAAGGCCGGCGACGTCCATGACTGGACGGTCTGGCACGGCATACCGCCCATTCCTGACGGCGAGATGGTCGAGCCGTTCGGCTTTGCGCCCGAGAAGATCGGGTACCGGCGCTACGCCGAGGATATGGGCCGGTTCATCAGCGAGTTCGGCATTCAGGCGGGGCCGGCCCTGGCCACCCTGCGTCGGTGGATGGACCCCGACGACCTGGAGCCCGAAAGCGAGGGCTTCCACCAGCGAATCAAGGACGAGGCGCGCAAGGCGCTGGCCATGATCGCGCCGGAGACGGGCCAGCCCGAGACCATCCAGGACTACATCGATTTCACCCAGTGGACGCAGGCCGAGGGGCTGAAGTTCGGCATCGAGCATTTCCGCCGTCGGCGTCCGCAGTGTTCCGGCGCGTTGATATGGCAGTTCAACGACTGCTGGCCATGCGTCAGTTGGAGCCTGGTCGATTATGACGGGGTCGAGAAGGCCGCCTATTTCGCTGTCCGTCGCGCCTTCTCCCCGGTGCTCGCCTCCTTCGAGACATGCGGCGACGAGGTCGTATTGTGGATCACCAACGACTCCTCGGATGCGATCGACGGCGACGTCGTGGTCGCGCTGGAGGCGCTGGACGGGCGAACGATCCGCAGGGAGGTTTCATCCTTCCAAGTCCGTCCGGGAGAGCATGTCCAGCCCTGGCGGGGTGATGCGCCGAAGGGGGCGGAAGAGGTGCTGCGCGTCTGGTCGGAGACGGAGGCCTTCCCGGCCAACCGCCTGCTGGGCGCGCCGATCCGCCGACTGCCGATAGCGACAGACGCCCGTCCATGCGTCAGTTTCGACCAGCTCAGCGAAACGGAACTGAGCGTTACGATTCGCGCCGAAGCCTATCTGCCGTTCGTGCATCTGATTTCGGCCCGTGCCGATTTGCGGTTCAGCGACAATTATTTCGATCTGGCGGGCGGCCAGTCGTGCCTCGTCTCTATCGTCGGCAAGGCGCCGCTTCGGCCGGAAGAAGTGAACGTCTTGTGCTGGAACGCGCGAGAAGACGTTGTGTAGCCTTGCCTTCCGTGGGCGCTCGTCCAGGTGGTGCGGCCTTTGATCTGTGTCGGTGCCGTTCGATGGCCGTTGGCCGACCAGATGCCTCGGGTGGTTGACCTTCGTCGCCGGGCACATGGCGCTGCGGCTGGTAGGCCTTGATTAGCGAAGACGGCGTTCACAGACACGTGGATTTTCCAAGCCGAACTTCGGCCGCCAATCCGCCTTCCGGCCTGTTGCTCAGGTACAGCGAGGCGCTGATGGCGTCGGCGAGTTGGCTGGCGATGGCCAGGCCGAGGCCGGTTCCGCCGGTGTCGCGGCTGCGGGAGCGTTCAAGCCGGTAGAAGGGCTGGATGACGGCGGCCAACTCGGCCTCCGGAATGCCTGGCCCTCGGTCAAGGACAAGGATGCTGAGGCCGCTCTCGTTACGCTGGATGACGATCTCGACGGCGCCGGCGAACTTGAGGCCGTTGTCGATCAGGTTCGCGAGGATGCGTCGAAGGGCGTGAGGGCGCGTGAGGGCCACCACGTCGCGCAGCGGCGCGGCCGTCACGGCGCGGCCCATGTCCTGATAGTCGAAGGCGATGCTTTCGATCAGGGCGCCCAGGTCCAGGCGCGTGGGTTTTTCGGCGTCGCCATGCGCGCTGCGGGCATAGGCCACACCCTCCTTGGCCAGGGTCTCGATCTCGGAGAGATCGTTGAGCAGCTTGTCTCGTTCGGGACCCTCGTCCGACATCTCGGCCCGCAGCTTCATGCGGGTGATCGGGGTCTGGAGGTCGTGGGAGATGGCCGCGAGGATGCGTGCGCGCTCTTCAAGATAATGGGTGATCCGATCGCTCATGGCGTTGAAGGCGCGCGCGGCGTTGGCGACCTCGAGCGGGCCGTCCTCGTCGAGCCGGCCGCCGCGCCTACCCGGCTCCAGCGCCTCGGCGGCGACGGCGAGGCGGCTCAGCGGACGCATGGCCAAGCGTACCGCGATCCAGGCGCAGGCGACCAGGAGCGCGAGCTCAAGACCGAGAACCCATGGCAGCCAGGCGGCGAGGGGGACCGGCGAGGGCCGGATGTCGATCGTCAGGGGCGAGCCGTCGCTGAGCGTCACATGGGCCTGTATCCGTTCGCGCGGGCCGGGGATGGACCGGACCACGACCGGAAACCGGGGCTCGACCGCCGTGCGGACTAGCCCGGCCAGACGGCGCCCGTGCGGTGAAAGATCCGCCTGGCCCGCAAGGCCCGGCCCGACCTCGTAGCGATAGGTGCGCCTGACCACCTGGGCGGCCCAGGCGGCGCGCTCGGCGGGCGGCAGGCGGTCGATCAGGGCCACCGTCGTCTGGATGTCGCTCTCAAGACTGCCCAGCATCATGGCCTGGGAGGTGGCGTAACGCTCCAGGAACACCACGCCGAACGACAGGGCCTGGGCGCTGGCCAGCCCCAGGAACAGGATGAGGAACAACCGGGTCCTGAGCCTCCGGGGCCAGGAAAGGCGGGGGGAGGGGCCGCTCATTCGCGGGTCGTCAGGATTTCGACCGGCGTGGCCAGCACGTAGCCCTCGCTGCGGACGGTCTTGATATAGGCGGGCTCGCGCGCATCGTCTCCCAGCCGCTGGCGCACCCGGCTGACCAGGAGGTCGATGGAGCGGTCGAACAGTTCCGCCTCGCGGCCCTGGGTCAGGTTGAGAAGCTGGTCGCGCGACAGGACGCGCTGCGGATGGTCGAGAAAGACGCGGAGCAGTCGGTATTCGGCGCCGCTGAGGGTCACGGCGACGTCGTCGGCGTCGAGCAGATGACGCGACACCGTGTCCAGCCTCCAGTCGCCGAACGCCAGCCGTTCCCCGACCTCGGTGATCTGCATGTTGAGCGGCAGCATCCGCGTGCGACGCAGCACGGCCTTGATGCGGGCCAGCAGTTCGCGGGCGGCGAACGGCTTGGTCAGATAGTCGTCGGCCCCCATCTCCAACCCCACGATGCGGTCGGTCTCCTCATCGCGCGCGGTGAGCAGCAGGACGGGCGTGGCCTTGTGACGGCCGGCGCGCAGTTCGCGGCAGAGCACGAGCCCGTCGTCGCCCGGCATCATGATGTCGAGCACGATCAGGTCGACCCGGTCGGCCTCCAGGAAGGCGCGCATCTGACGGCCGTCGGCGGCCACACTGGTTCGCAGGCCGTTCTTGCGCAGGTAGCCGGAGACGAGATCGCGGATCTCGCGGTCGTCGTCGACGATCAGGATGTGATCGACGTGGGTCATGGTTCAGCTCCTTCGCCGCCGATGTCTATCAGTCTTTCGGCGCCCGCCCAGCGCGTGGCGGCGGGAGAATTGTAGTCTTCTGTAGGCCTCGCCGCGACCAGATACATGGGCTGACAAATCTCCGGTCCGCCGCTCTGGACCCGCCCTCCGGGCCTCCTCAACCTGCTGGTCGCGTCGTCGTCACGACAGAACCCATGGAGGCTTCATCATGCGTATCCCGCTTCTTTCCACCGCCGTCTTCGGCTCCGCCCTGGCCGTTCAGATCCTGGCCGGGCCGGCGTCCGCCGCCGATGTGCGCAATGTCGTCATCGTCAACGGCGCCTTCGCCGACGGCTCCGGCTGGCGGCAGGTGTCGGACCTGCTGACCGCGCGCGGCTATCATGTCTCGGTGGTCCAGGAGCCGCTGACGTCGCTGGCCGACGACGTGGCGGCGACCCGTCGCGTGCTGGCCCTGCAGGACGGGCCGACCATCCTGGTGGGCCACAGCTATGGCGGCATGGTCATCTCCGACGCCGGCGCCGACGAGAAGGTCGCCGGGCTGGTCTATGTGGCGGCGTTCCAGCCCGACCGGGGCGAAAGCCTGGCCGATCTGGCAGCCCGCCGCCCCGTCGGCGGAGCGGCGCCGGATGCGATCAAGGCGACCGCCGACGGCTGGCTCTATCTGAATCCCGAGCGTTTCCACCAGGCGTTCGCGGCCGACCTGCCCGAGGTGGATGCGGACTTCCTGGCGCGTTCACAGGTCTTCGCCGACCAGGCGGCTTTTTCGACAAAGGCCGGCGATCCCGCCTGGCGCCTCAAGCCGAGTTGGGCGGTGGTCGCCGCCGACGACCGTTCGATCAATCCGGCGCTGGAGCGCGAGATGGCGGCGCGCGCGGGCAGTCACGTCAGGGAAATCGTCGCCAGCCACGCCGTCTACGCCTCGCAGCCGCAGGCGGTCGCCGAAGTCATCGTAGGGGCCGCCAACGCGCTCTCGCACTGAGACCAGGTCTGGATGCCCAGACAGGCGGTCGTCGCGACGCGGCGGCCGCCTTCGTCATGGGCGGGCGGCGGCGGGGCGCTACACCGCGATACACACGGGGCGAGGCGCGGACACAGGCGGGATACCCGGACCGCCCACAACCGACGGATCATCCCTCGCGGCCGCACCGGCGCCGCCTTCCGAAAGGAGCCGTCATGACCCTGTTCATCCTGTCCTATCTCGCGGGGGTGCTGACCATCGTCAGTCCCTGCATCCTGCCCATCGCGCCCTTCGTCTTTTCGCGAACCGATCAACCCTTCATGCGAAGCGGCCTGCCCATGCTGGCGGGGCTGGCGATGGCTTTCGCCTTCGTCGCCGCCCTGATCGCGATCGGCGGGTCCTGGGCGGTGCAGGCCAATGAGTTTGGGCGCGGGGCCGCCCTGGTCGTGCTGGCCGCCTTCGGCGCGCTACTGGTCTGGCCCCAGGCGGCCGAGCGGGTGCTTCAGCCCCTGGCCGCTCTGGGCGGACGGTTGGCGATCGAGGAAAGCGCCCAGGCTGCCAGCTTCGGCGGGTCGCTGCTGATCGGCGTCGCGACGGGGTTGGTCTGGACGCCCTGCGCCGGGCCGATCCTGGGCCTGGTCCTGACCGGTGCGGTGCTGGAAGGCGATCCCGGCCGCTCAGCAGCGCTGCTCGGCGCCTATGGTGCGGGCGCCGCGACATCTCTGGCCGTCGTGCTGCTGGCGGGACGGCGTCTCATACAGGCCATGCGCGGCTGGCTGCGCGTCAGCGGGCGGGTTCGTCAGGGCCTGGGCGTCGCCGTGCTGGCCAGCGTGGCGGTCTTCGCCTCGGGGATGGACACGGCCCTGTATTCCAAACTCGGCTACGCCGGCGCCGCCCAGGTCGAGCGTTCGCTGCTGGATCGCGCGGGCGGCGAAGCGACCTTCAGGCCGGCCATGGCGACGGGCGAGCGCCCCGCCGCCTACCACAGTTCGTTGCCGGTTCTTGGCGTCGCACCCTCGCTGGACGGGGCGACGACGTGGCTGAACGGTGCGCCGCAGACCATGGCGAATCTGCGCGGCAAAGTCGTGCTGGTGGATTTCTGGACCTATTCCTGCATCAACTGCGCCCACACGCTTCCGCACGTTCGCGGTTGGGCGGAAAAGTATCGTGACCAGGGCCTGGTTGTGATCGGCGTCCACGCGCCCGAATACGCCTTCGAGCGGAATGTCGGCAATGTCCGCAGGGCGTTGGGGACGTTCGGGATCACCTATCCGGTGGCCGTGGACAATGATTTCCGCATCTGGCGAGCGTTCCGCAACAACTATTGGCCGGCGCATTATTTCATCGACGCCGAGGGACGCATCCGCCGGGTGCATGTCGGCGAGGGCGACTACGCCCGTTCGGAACGGGCGATCCAGGATCTGCTGGCGGAAGCCGCGAGCGCGAGGCGTGCGGCCGGGGCGTCCGCCTGATCGCCGACATCGTGCGGAGAATTCCCCTGGGGTTCTCCGCATCTCGCCGCCTCGGGCCGAGGCGGCTCACAAGGAGATTTGATGATGAAGTCCATGACGAACCTGATGTGGAGGGGCGGTCTGCGCCTGATGCTGGTGGGCGTGGGGATCGCGGCCTTGGCCGTCGCGCCATGCGCCTGGGACCAGCCGCCTTACGAGCCGGACGCGATCACGACCTTGCTCAACGTGCTGGCCGACGACGCCTCATAATGACGGGCTGAGCGCGCGCGCTTTTCGGCCGAATACGCCGCCCATGAGAAAAGGGGCCGGCGGACCGCCGACCCCTTTTTTGGCCTCTGGCGCCCGCAGGTCAGGCCAGCGTCAGCTCCACGACGATATTGCCCTGGACCGCGCGGGAATAGGGACAGGTGGCGTGGGCCGCCGCGATCAGGTCGCGCGCCACATCGGGTTCGACGCCTGGAAGACCGACCGAAAGCCGGGCCTGGAGATGAAAGCCGTCCGCCGCCGCGCCCAGATCGACCTCGGCGTCGATGAAGGTGGAGGCCGGCAGCTTAAACCCGCGCTGGTTCGCGGCAAGGCCCAGGGCACCGATGAAGCAGGCGGACCATCCGGCGGCGAACAACTGTTCGGGATTGACGCCGTTGCCAGGGCCGCCGGGCTGCGACAGCCGCAGGTCCAGGCGACCATCGGAACTGCGGGCGACGCCTTCGCGGCCGCCTTCGGTTCGGGTGCGCGCGGTGTAGAGGACTTTCTCGATCGAGGTCATGGTTCGTCTCCGTTCATAGTCGCATCACTGTGATGCGCCACGACGGGGAGATCGCAACCTGGCGTATCCGGGATGTTTCGCGGACACGCCGGATTGTATGACAGCGTAGCCCAGCCGTGCATGGCCGCGTGATCGTCACAGAATGTAGGTTCCGGCGCGGCTGCTACATTGGCTTGCAAATCGACGGTAGGCCGACATCAGCGGGATACAGGCCGGGCGCTTCCTGAAGGTCTTGAACAGGAAGGAAACCGTCATGTCCGTACACACTCTGCAACGCCGAGGGCTCTTGGGGCTGGCGGCCCTCGGTCTCGCCGCCGGCCCGCTGCTGAGCGCCGCGCCGACGCGCGCGCAGTCCTCCTCGGCGCCGTCTCTCCGCCGCCCGTCGAGCGACCGTGCGTTCGGCCCGCTGAAGCGGGTCCGAACCGGGGCGCTGGAGGTCGCCTATGCCGAGACCGGGCTGGCCGACGGCCAGCCGGTGCTGCTGATTCACGGCTGGCCCTATGACATCCACACCTATGTCGACGCCGCCTTCATTCTGGGCGAGGCCGGTTATCGGGTTCTCGTGCCGCATCTGCGCGGCTATGGGCCCACGCGGTTCCTGTCGTCCGACACGCCCCGCAACGGCCAGCAGGCCGCACTGGCGATCGACGCCCTGGAGTTCATGGACGCGCTGGGCGTGCGGCAGGCGATCGTCGGCGGCTGCGACTGGGGCGCGCGCACGGCGGACATCCTGGCGGTGCTGTGGCCCGAACGGGTCAAGGCGCTGGTCTCGGTCAGCGGCTATCTGATCGGCAGCCAAGCGGCGAACGAGAAGCCTCTGTCCCCGACGGCCGAGCAGCAGTGGTGGTATCAATACTATTTCACGACCGAACGGGGTCGGCTGGGCTACGCCGCCAACACACGCGAATTCGCCCGGTTGATCTGGACGCTGGCGTCGCCCCGCTGGGCCTTCGACGATGCGACGTTCGAGCGGTCCGCGACGGCGTTCGACAATCCCGACCACGTGGCCATCACCATCCACAACTATCGCTGGCGGCTGGGCCTGGCCGAGGGCGAGGCGCGTTATGTCGAGATCGAACGCAAGCTGGCGGCCTTCCCGCCGGTCCTCGTCCCCTCGATCAGCCTGGAGGGCGACGCCAACGGAGCGCCGCATCCCGCGCCGGAAAGCTACGCCGCCAAGTTCCAGGGCGGCTACGAGCACCGGCTGATCGGCGGGGGCGTCGGTCACAACCTGCCCCAGGAGGCGCCGGAAGCCTTCGCCAAGGCCATCATCGACGCCGGCCGCATGGCGGGCGCGCAGCAGGGTCGATGAGACGGGGGGCGCGCGAGTCAGATCCGTCCTGCCGCCGCCTGTTCCCGGATCAGGTCGATGAGCGCGCGCAGACGCGCCGGCATGTGTCGCCGGTGGGCGAAATAGAGGCTGAGGCCGGGATAGGGCGGAGTCCAATCCTCGAGCACCGCGATCAGCCGCCCGGTCTCCAGATGGGGGGCGACAGCGCGCTGCTCGAGATAGGCGAGGCCCACCCCCTCCAGCGCCGCGATCAGCAGAAGGTCGCTGGAGTCCAGCGTCAGCGAGGCCGGGGCGTCGATCAGCAAGCTTTCGCCCCGGCGCTCGAACTCCCACCGATAGACCCGGCCGCTGGCCATCCGCGCCGCTATGCAGAGATGATGTTCGAGGTCCGCCGGCGTCTCGGGCAGCGCCCGGCCCTCGAAATAGGCAGGGGAGCCCACGACGAGCGATCGCAGCGTGGGCAGGATCGGCACGGCGATCATGTCGGGCGGCACGGTTTCGGCCAGCCTGACGCCGGCGTCGAAACCCTTGCCGATAACGTCGACCAGGGCGTTGTCGGTCACGATCTCGATCTGGACCTCGGGATGGCGGCGTCCATATTCGAGGATGATCGGCGCGAGCAGCATTCTCGCCGCGCCAGGCGCCATGTTCAGGCGCAATGTGCCGGAGGGCCGCGGCGAATGGGCGCCGACCTGTTCAAGGGCCCCGCCGATCGTCGCCAGGGCGGGGCTGATCTCTGAAACCAGCCGTTCGCCGGCGGCGGACAGCACCACGCTGCGTGTCGTGCGGTTGAACAGGCGAACGGAAAGCCGCTCCTCCAGGGCGGCCACCGCCTGACTCACAGACGAAGACGATTGGCCCAAGTCGCGCGCCGCCGCGCGGAAGCCGCCATTCCGGGCCACGGCGACCACGGCTTCGAGTTCGGTGAGGCTGGCCCGCATTGTCCGATTTTACCTATCAGCCTGTTCGAAAGTGTCCGTCTTACCCGATTTATCATGCGGTCCTAATTCTGGCCGACCATTTCAAGGAGGCCGCCATGCGGACGATCGACACCATCTATATCGACGGCGAATTCGTGACCCCGATCGGCACGGACGAAGCGCCGCTGTTCAACCCGGCGACCGAGGAGCAGATCGGCGTCGTGCGGCTGGGCGACGCGGCGGACATCGACCGCGCCGTGGCGGCGGCCAAGGCGGCCTTTCCCGCCCTTTCCCGCACGTCCAAGGCCGAGCGGATCGATATGTTGGGTCAGCTGCACGCAGCCGTCGCGGCGCGGCGCGACGACCTGGTCGATGCGATGCGGGAGGAATATGGCGCGCCCGCCGGCTTCGTCGGCTTCGCGGCCGACAACGCCGCCCAGGCCTTTCTGAACATGGCCCGCACGCTGGAGGCCTACGACTTCCACCGCCAGATCGGCCGTGCGCGGGTCGAGATGCGGCCTTGCGGCGTCGCGGCGGCCATCACGCCCTGGAACAGCAACGCCGGCTTCATCGGCTCCAAGCTGGCGACGGCGGTCGCGGCGGGCGCCAGCCTGGTGATCAAACCGGCCGAAATGAGCGCCATCCAGACGCAGGTGATGACCGAGGCGCTGCACGCCGCGGGCCTGCCGAAGGGCGTGTTCAACATCGTCACCGGCGCGGGGTCTGTGGCCGGCGCTGCGCTGACCGCTCATCCCGATGTGGCCAAGATCACCTTCACCGGCTCGACGCGGACGGGCCACGCCATCCAGCGGGCCGCATCGGGGACCACCAAGCGGGTGACCCTCGAATTGGGCGGCAAGGGGCCGTCGATCATCCTGGACGACGCGGACCTGCACGTCGTCGTTCCGCAGGTCCTGGCGGCGGGCTTCATGAACAGCGGCCAGGCTTGCATCGCCGGCACCCGGATCCTGGCGCCCGAGAGTCGACTGGATGAAATCCATGCGCGGCTGGCGCAGGCGATCAAGGATTTCAGGACCGGCGATCCGGCCGATCCGGCAACGCGCATCGGCCCGATGGTCAGCCAGGGGCAATGGGACCGCGTCCAGTCCTACATCCATCTCGGCCAGGAGGAGGGCGCCCGGCTGCTCGCAGGCGGGGAAGGGCGGCCCGCCGGCCTGGACCGGGGATGGTTCGTGCGGCCGACGATCTTCGCCGACGTGCGCAACGACATGCATATTGCGCGCGAGGAAATCTTCGGCCCCGTGCTCTGCGTCATCCCGTATCGCGACGAGGCTGATGCGATCGCGATCGCCAACGACACCGACTACGGTCTTCAGGCCTATGTCTTCTCATCCGACGTGGAGCGGGCGGTGAAGGTCGCGGACCGGATCGACGCGGGGCGGGTGGTCGTCAACGGCGCGCCGCATGAGCCGCTGGCGCCCTTCGGCGGCTTCAAACAGTCGGGCCTGGGGCGCGAGTTCGGGGTGTTCGGCCTGGAGGCCTTCCTGGAACCGCGCGCGGTGCTGGTCTGATGATGGAACACAGAATCGCGCTGGTGACGGGGGCCAACAAGGGGTTGGGCAAGGCGGTGGCGCGCGAGTTCGGGCGGCTGGGCTGCCACGTCGTGCTTGGCAGCCGCGACAGGGCGCGCGGAGAGGCGGCGACGGCGGAACTGAGGGCCGAAGGGCTCGACGTCGAAGGGCTGTCGCTGGATGTGACGAGCGACGACAGCGTCGCGGCGGCGGCCGAGGAATTGCGCCGTCGTCATGGGCGGCTGGACATCCTGGTCAACAACGCCGGCGTGCTGAGGCGCCGCCCTGCGTTCGAGACGGACGCCGCGAACATGCTGGAGACCTATGACGCCAATGTCTTCGGCGTGGTGCGGGTGATCCATGCGATGCTTCCCCTGGTCCAGGCGTCGAACCGGCCGAGGATCGTCAACATCGCCAGCACCTCGGCCTCCATGACCCTGGCCAGCGATCCCGAGACGCTGTTCGGCCGGTCGGACACCATCGTCGCCTATGCGTCGTCGAAGGCGGCGGTGACGATGCTGACGGTCCAGTACGCCAACGCCTTCCGTCGCAGCCCGGACCATCGCCACATCAAGATCAACACGGCGACGCCCGGCCATATCGCCACCGACCTGAACGGTCACGCCGGAACGCGCACCGTCGAACAGGGCGCGAAGGTGGTGGTTGATCTGGCCATGCTGTCCGACGACGGTCCGAGCGGAGGCTTCTTCAACGACGACGGCGTCGTGCCGTGGTGAGAATATCGAACCTGCGCACGCCACTCGCCCGGCGCCCGTCCGAGAGACCATCAAACATTCACTCATAACATAATTAATATTGACGGTAGTGAAAACGAGCTTCACCCTTTCCTCAAGAGCGCATCAGGAACGCTCAGGGAGACGCTCGTGAAGGTTCGATTTCCTCCTCCTGTGACCCGGAACGCCGCCTTGTGGTTCGGCATCGCCTGCTTGGCGGGCGGATTTTTGGGGGAGAGCGTTCAGGCGCGTGAGACGGATCCCGATGTTTCGCGGCCCGATTACGCCGATTCCGCAATGTGGCTGTGTCGGCCCGACCTCGCCCGGAATCGTTGCGAGGCGGACCTTGACGCTACGGTGGTCAGTGCGAGCGGCGAGCTCACCCTGGAGCGCTTTGAGGCCGTTTCCAGTCCGGAAATCGACTGCTTCTTCGTCTATCCGACCGTGTCGAATGATCCCGGCTGGCAATCGGATTTCGATCCCGATGCGGCGGAGTGGGATGTCGTCAAGCTGCAGTTCGCCCGGTTCGGCGAGGTCTGCCGCCAGTTCGCCCCGCTGTATCGCCAAGGCACGCTCAGACGGCTGAGGGCCCCTGGCGGCGGCCCATCCCCGGTCGGCGATCCGCCGCCCGCTGGCGTCGGCGGCTATGCGGACGTGCTGGACGCTTGGAATTGGTATCTGGCGAACGAGAACCATGGCCGAGGCGTGGTCCTGATCGGCCACAGCCAAGGCGGGGCGATGATCACACGCCTGATCGCCGAGGCGATCGAGGGCCATCCGGCGCGGGCGCGACTGGTCTCGGCCCTTGTGCTGGGCGCGCCTGTCATGGTTCCGCCCGGGCAGGATGTCGGCGGGTCGTTCAAATCGATTCCCCTGTGCCGATCACGCGGCCAGATCGGTTGTGTCATTACCTATGCGACCTTCCGCGACCGCTTCCCTCCGCCAGAGGACTCGCGGTTCGGGCGGGCCAGGGATGGATTACGGGTGGCCTGCGTCAATCCGGCGAATCTGCCTGGCGGCGTGGGCGAGCCGCGTTCGTATTTTCTGACCAGGGGATTCCTGAACGGCTCTGGCGGGACCGAACAGCCCGACTGGGTTCATCCGGCCGCGCCGATCGAAACCCCCTTCGTCACGACACCGGGCCTGGTGTCCACACAGTGCGTCCAGGCCGGGGACTTCGACTATCTGTCTCTGCATGTGAACGCCGATCCGGCTGATCCGAGAACTGACGACCTGGCCGGTCAGATCGTGCGGTCGAGCGGCGTCGACTATTCCTGGGGCTTGCACCTGATCGATGTCGATCACGCCATGGGAACCCTGATCGATATCGTGGGCGAACAAGCCGCCGCCTACGCCGCGCGTCGAGAGGAACCATGAGCACGTATCCCACGCCCGCGGGCCGATCCGTAGCCAAGGTCGCGCTGACCGCCTCGGCCGGCGCGGCGATCGAATGGTACGACTTCTTCATCTACGGGACGGCCGCCGCGCTGGTCTTCCCGCGCCTTTTCTTCCCTGACGACCTGCCGCCCTTCGTAGCCCAGATCGCGGCCTTCAGCACCTTCGCGGTCGGCTTCATCGCGCGGCCTTTCGGCGGCATGCTGTTCGGCCATTTCGGCGACCTGTTCGGACGAAAGCGCGCCCTGTCGGTCGCCCTGCTGATCATGGGCGTGGCGACCACCTGCGTGGGGCTGCTGCCCAGTTACGCTACGGCGGGCGCGCTGGCGCCGCTGGCGCTGGTGGTGCTGCGGTTCGTCCAGGGGCTGGCGGTCGGCGGGCAATGGGGCGGGGCGGCGCTCCTGGCCATCGAGAGCGCGCCGATCGACCGCCAGGGTTTTTACGGCAGCTTTGTGCAGATCGGCGTGCCGCTGGGGGTGGTGCTGGCCAATTTCGTCTTCCTGGTCGTGGGGCTGGTGTTGCCGCACGAGGCCTTCATCGGCTGGGGCTGGCGGATCCCCTTCCTTCTGAGCGTGGCGCTGGTCGGGGTCGGCTTCTATGTCCATCTGCGGTTGAAAGAACCTCGGGCCTTCGAGGCGGCGATGGCCGATGCGGGCGCGGCGAGCGGGCGACCGAGGTGGCCGCTGTTCGAGGTGCTGAAGAACCATTGGGGCAATGTGCTGCTGGCGGGCGGGGCCTTTATCGCCAACAACACCTGCTTCTACGTCGCCATCACCTATGCGGTGGCCTATGGCTCCACGATTGTCGGCGTGCCGGAAGCGGTCATGCTGGGGGCCGTGCTGGTCGGCAGCATGGTGATGATCCCCGTCCTCATCGCCTGCGGGGCCTTGTCGGATCGTTATGGCCGGCGAGGGATATTCATGTGGGGCGCGGTGCTGTCCGGGTTGTGGGGCTTCGCCATGTTCCCGCTGATCCATACCGGGTCCCCGGTCGCGATCACGGCGGCGATCGGGGTCGAACTGATCCTCATCAGCCTCATGTATGGGCCGCAGGCGGCGTTGTTCGCCGAACTCTTCCCGGTCAAGGTCCGTTATTCCGGCGCGTCGCTGGGTTATCAGATCGGATCGGTCTTCGGTGGCGGCTTCGCGCCGATCGTCGCTACGGCCCTGTTCGCGCGGTTCCAGTCGGCGCAGTCTATCGCCGCCTATCTGTTCGTCATGTGCATGGTCTCGCTGCTCAGCGTCGTCGTCCTGGGACGCAGGGCCGCCAGGGGAGGAGATATCCGATGACCGTCACTCGCCAACAGCTCCTGTTCGGCGCCGCCGCGACGGCCCTTGGCGTCGCCGCCGGCGGGCGAGCCTTCGCGGCGCAGGCCGGATTCCGGGTCGATCCGGACAGGCTGGTGTCCGAGCGCGAGGCGATGGCGTGGCACAGGGTCAAGGACGCCGGAGGGCCGGCGCTGACCGGCAATCCTTCCTGGCGCGATTTCATGGGCTTCCTGGAGGCGCAACTGGCGGCGTGCGGTTGTGTCGATATCCAGCGCTCGCCCTGGACGTTCGCGCGCTTGGAAACCAGCGACTGGCCGGACGATTCCAAATGGAGCCTGGTCTCGGACGGCCGACGCGTGACCGTGTCGAACTATGGCGCCAACTGCGGACTGACCGGGCCGGAGGGCGTCACCGCGCCCCTGGCGACTTGGGATGCGGCGGATCCGCCCGACGTCGAGGGCAGGATCGTCGTCTTCCGTCCGACGCCCCGGCCCGAGGTGCGCGAGACGTTCGAGAACGCTGACTATGAATGCATGACGCCCTTCGACAGCTGGCCTGTCGAGGGTCGCCCGGTCCCCCAGGCGCAGGACGCGGTCCATTCCGTCGCCGCGCCGGTGTGGGACGAGATGACCGCCACCTCGACCTTCGTGCAGGACATCGCGGCGCGCCGTCCTGCGGGCGTGGTGTTCGCCATGAACCTGAATGCGGCGCAGACGGCGGGCCTCTATACTTTTCGCGTGCCGGAACATTACGACTTCCCGTCGGTCTATGTGGATCGTCGCGAAGGCGACGCCGTGATCGCCGATGCGCGGGCGGGACGTGCCGCGACCCTGAGGGTCGAAGGCGAACGGGTGCAGGCCGAAGCCTATCAACTCGTGGCATGGCTGCCTGGTCGCGACTACGGGACCGATCGCGACCAGCAGATCCAGCTCCGCACCCACACGGACGGCCCCTCGATCAGTCAGGACAATGGAGCCCTGGGCCTGTTGGCGGTGGTTCGGTACATGTCCAACATCCCCCCGGCCCAACGGCCGCGCAGCCTGATGATCGAACTGGACTGCCGCCACTTCATGCCGGGCGCCGAGCGGGCCTGGGCGCATCAGGACTATTTCGAAAAGAACCCCGGCGCGCGCGACAGGATCGTCGCCATGATCGCGATGGAGCATCTGGGTCAGATCGATTATGTGGCGGACGGCGACGGCATCCGGCCCAGCGGCCGGTCGTTGCCGACGTGGATCTACGCCTCGCCGGACCCGCGCCTGATCGAGGCCGCCTGCGCGGCGGCGCGCGACAACCATCTGCCGTCGGCGATCATTCGCTCGCCTGGGCGGCCGGGCGCTCAGGGACGGTCCCAGGGGCCGTGGTACGGCATGTCCAGCCAGGGGCAATACTTCGGCCTGCCCACCTTCGGCGTGCAGGGGGACCTGGGCGCCTACTGGGCCTTTTCCGGTCGGATCGATCGGTTCGACGCCCGCGCCTTCAGGCGCCAGGTCGCGACCTTCGTTCAACTGACGGAATATCTGATGACGACGGACCTCGATGCCCTTGACGTGCCGAAGGTTCCCCGGCCGGACTGATCCTCACCCGTTTCTGAGCGACAGGAAACCGGCGGCCATGAAGCGCGCCATCCGTTTCCGCACGGCCGGGAAGTCGTCGGAGTGGCACAGTCCCCCGGACACCTTGTCGATCCGACCCGTGCGCGCCAGGGTGTTCATCAGGGCGCCCGTGACGAAATGGTAGCCCCAGAAGATGTCTTCCTCGGAGTAGTCGGGCAGGGCGCGCTTCAGGATCTCGACCAGCTTCAGCACGACCGGATCGAAATAGGCGTCCATCAGCTGGGCGCCTTCAGGCGTGTTGCTGACTCGCGCGCAGAAGGCGGCGTAGTTCATCCAGCTCTCGCCGCCCTGGTAGTAGAGATCCAGATCGGTATCGAGGAAGGCGTGCAGCGCGCCCTCGACGGTCGGATTGTCCCGGACCTCCTGTTCATAGGCCTCCAGCGCCTCCATGCGGCGGCCGCTGGTGATGCCCGCCCGGCGGGCGAAGACGGCCTCGAAGAGGTTGGCCTTGTCCTTGAAATAGTAGTGCAGGAGCGTGGTGTGTATGCCCACCCGCGCGGCGACGTCGCGCAGGGTCACGCCGTGGAACCCGTTTCTGGAGAACAGGTATTCGGCCGCGTCCAGGATCTGCTCCAGGCTCTGCGCCCGCTGCTCGGCCTTGGTGCGCGGACGGCTCTTGCCAGCGGGAGCCTTCGCGGCGGAAGTCTTCCGGGGCGCGCCATCGGGGGCGCCAGAGGAAGCCTTCACCTTCGGGGTTCCCACTTACGCTTCTCCTGATCCGTGGCCAGACGACCGGTCAGTAGCCCTGTTGCTTCGATCTTTCCAGCATTTGCCTGCAGCCGGCGAGCCGATCAAGCGGCCCGCCGGACGAACGGGGCCAAACCGTGTTGACGGTAGGGTAAGAATGCATAACACTCACTATAGTGAGAATGAGCAACATAGCTCACCACGGGAGGATGTCATCATGAAGGTCACGCTTAACGGCGTTTCCGCCCTGGCGATCCTGATGGGGTCGGCAGGCGCGTTTCCAGCTTGGGCGCAGGAGCCGCCGCCGCCCGATCCCGTTGCGCCTCAGAGCGCCCCGGTCGCACAGGTCGACGACATCGTCGTCACCGGCTCCAACATCCGCGGCACGCCGGTCGACGCCGCCCTGCCGGTGGAGGTCTATACCCAGGAGGACATGGAGGCCCGGGGTTCGCCCACGGCGCTCGAATTCGCCAAGACCCTGACGGTCTCGGGGCCGACGACCGGGGAATCCTATTACTTCGGGGGGCCGGCCCTGGTCGGGTCGGTCAACTTCAACCTGCGCGGCATAGGGGCGGACAAGACGCTGGTCCTGCTGAACGGCCGGCGGATGAACATCAACACCGCCAATGTGCCCTTCATCGCTCTGGCCCGCACCGAGATCCTGAAGGATGGTGCGGCGGTGATCTATGGCGCCGACGCCACCGGCGGGGTGGTCAACTTCATCACGCGCGACCGCTTCACCGGCCTGGAGGCCCAGGCCCAGTACAAATACGTCGATGGCTCGGACGGCGACTATTCGATCGGCCTGCTGGGCGGCATCGGCGAGGATCGGGTCAACTTCATGTGGTCGGCGGAATATGAGCACCGCTCGCGCCTGAGCACGCTGGAGCGCGATTTCACCTATGACTCCATAAACATCGGGCCGGGTTATAATCCGGCGCCGTGGTCGACGCTGACGAATCTGGCCGGGTGGGTCCCGCGCGGCGCCCTGCCGGCCACGCCCAGCGCCACGGACGTTGGCGAGTGGGGTCCCGCCTTGGGCCTCGTGTCGGATTTCACGCCGGCAAGTTGCGCCGCCGTGGGCGGCCGCTACGACGACGCCTTCACCTGCGCCTACAACTACATCCCCTACTACCGATTGGTGGAGAACCAGGACACCTATCGGGTCTACGCCCAGCTGAACGCCGAGATCACGCCGGACATGAAGTTCCATGCCGAGGCGTCCTATGGCGACGTGACCTTGCCGCAGGTGATGGGTTCGCCCGCCCAGCCGTTCGCCAACGGTCCGGCCCTGGCGACCGGCGCGCTTTATCAGATCTATGTGCCGATCACGAACCCCTATGCAGCCGACTTCGCCGCGCGGAACGGCATAACCGGCGCGTCCGGCTTCACGCCGGTGACCTATCGCCTCATGGGCCACGGCGGCAATCCGTTCTATTCGAACGGCGACGGCCAGGGGGTCGCCGACCGAATCGAGAACCAGGTGTTCCGCGCCTCGGCGGGACTGAAGGGCGTGCTGGGCGACTGGGCCGGATCGGCGCGCGACATCGGCTACGACTTCGCCGTCACCTATAACTACGCCCGCAACTACAACACCCACGCCGACACCATCGGCTATCGGCTTCAGGAGGCGCTGAACGGATTCGGCGGTCCGAACTGCAGCGTGCCCGATCTGGACCCAGCTCGGTTCGGCACTCAGAATGCGGCCTTGGCCGGCGTTGGGAACTGTCACTGGTGGAACCCCTTCTCCACCGCCTTCGCCGAGCAGCCGATGCTGGGCCTGGCCAATCCGAATTACGACCCGAGCCAGGAGAACCTCAAGGAGGTCGCCGACTGGCTGTTCGACCCGCGCGCGACCGAGACCATCTCGAACGATGTGACGATCGACCTGGTGTTCGACGGCACGCTGCCGTTCGAACTGCCGGGAGGCCGGATCGGCTGGGCGGCGGGGGGACAATGGCGTCACTTCCAGACACGCGAGTCCGTGCCCAGTTCGATCTTCAACGGCTCAATCCAGTGTGAATGGCCGTCGAACTTCACCAGCGCCAACGGACCCGGTTCGCCGAACCTGTCGCCCACGCCGCTGCCGACCACAGATCCGAACTTCCGGGGCTGCACGCCCAATGCGCCCGGTCCGTTCGTCCTGTTCGCGACCAATCCGCCGGACTCTGCGGATCGAGAGCAGTATTCCTTCTTCGGCGAATTGCAGGTCCCGATCCTAGAGAATGTGAACCTTCAACTGGCGGCCCGACGCGAGGAGTTCTCGGGCGGCCTGGGTGCGACCGTCTACAAGATTTCAGGGCGCTGGAACGTGTGGGGGCCGCTGTCGCTGCGCGGCTCCTATGGCACCAACTACCAGACCCCGCCGGTCGGGGTGTTGCCCGGCCAGACGACGATCGCGGCGCGCACCTATACGGTCGCGGCCAACAACTGGCTGGCGGCGCAGTTCATCACCGCTTCCAACCTGGAGCCGGAAACCGCCACCACAGCCAATCTGGGCCTGATCTGGCAGAGCCGGGGCCTACGTGACGATCACACCTTCCGCTTCATCCTCGACTATTTCGATATCGAGACGGAGAACCAGATCGGTCAGATCGCCGATCCGAACCAGATCGCCAGCCTTGTGTTCGACGGACCGGGCGGGACCATCACCACCTGTGATCCCAGCGTCCAGCCGCTGCTGAATCGGATCAGCTTCAACGGCGGTTGCGCCGTCGGCATGAGCGGGGTCGGCAGCTTCTCGATGGTCACGACCCTGTTCGGCAATGGTCCAGGCCAGACCACCAACGGCTTCGATCTGCAGACCAGCTATTCGCTGCCGGTAGGCAAGGGCCTGTTCTCGGCCGACCTGACCGCGACCAAGATCGACGAGTTGAAGACGGGACCGACACAACTGGACGGCGTGACGGTGTCCGCCGGCGACGACCGGCTGGGCTATCTGAACTTCGCCACCTTCGCGACGGCGGCGCCGGAGTGGCGGGTCAACCTGGGCCTGAACTACAGCCTCGATCGCCAGAACTTCCGCCTCGGCGTCAACTATGTCTCGGCGGTGGAGGACGAACGACCCGGCGTTCAGTACGGCGAGGAGGGCGAGGCCTGGATCACCGCCGACTTCACCTATCGGCTTGAGTTGCAGAACGGACTGGCGCTCACCGCCACCGTGGCCAACATCTTCGACCGCGATCCGCCGCCGGCGCAAGAAGAGTTCGGTTACGATCCCTGGACGGCCAATCCGTTGGGTCGAACCTTCGAGATCGGCGTCCGGAAGCGTTTCTGAGGCTCCTGAGTTCCCGGAGCGCTGGGGTGGGCGGCGACGCCCACCCCTCTTTTTTGAAACCGAACCGGATTCGTTCACCGTGTCAGGCCTCGACGCGCGCTCGAGCGTCGGCGCGGTCGGGGTGGCGGACTTCGTGGTTGTACTGGGCCGCACCCGACTCGGGCACGGTTTCGCCGTTCCGGTCGCCCACCGCGCTCCAGCGTGCCTGGATCTGTTCGGCCGCATCGGCCACATGGCCTAGCCAGACGCCGCGGGTCATGGTGATGTGCGCCTGCTCGAAGGCGCCGGCGCCGGCCAGCAGCACCACGCGGGTAGGGGCGTCCTCGGCCGAAAGCGCGACCACGCCCGGGCTGACCAGGTCGGTGGACAGGCCCTTCAGATCGTCTTCCGAATAGAGGTCGGCGGTCATCCGCGTCGCGGCGCTGGGCGCCAGGCAGTTTACGCGGATTCCATATTTGGCGCCTTCCAGCGACAGGGTCTGCATCAGGCCGACGACCGCCATCTTGGCCGCCGAATAATTCGACTGGCCGAAATTGCCGTACAGGCCCGATGACGAGGTGGTGAAGACAATGCGGCCGTAGCCCTGAGCACGCATGTGCGGCCAGGCGGCCTTGGTCGTGATCACCGAACCCATCACGTGGACGTCGAGGACGGTCTCGAAATCCTCGAGCGTCAGATTGGCGAAGGTTCGGTCGCGCAGGATGCCGGCGTTGTTGACCAGGATGTCGATCGAGCCCCAGCGCTCGACCATTCCATCGATCATGGCGGCGACGGCCGTCCGGTCGGTGACGCTGCAGGCGACCGCCTCGGCCTGGCCCCCAGAGGCGCGAATCTCGGCGGCCACCGCCTCGGCGCCGTCCGCCGAAAGGTCGTTGACCAGCACACGCGCCCCGTATCGCGCCAGTGCCAGGGCATGGCTGCGTCCGAGGCCCGCGCCCGCTCCCGTCACCACGGCGTTGCGGCCTTTGAGATCGATGGTCATATGGTTTCTCTCCCCAATCGACGCCCGCGTCCTGACCGGACCATCCGTTCGGCGAGGGCTTTCGTTGTGCGCCGCAACATGCCGTGCCTACTCCTCATCCGTCAACATTCACTATCAGATGAGTGACTATTGACGCGCGGTCATGGCGATGAAATCCTTGCATCTCAGAATCCGGCCAGAACGTCCGCAACACCGTCGGGCGGGGAAGGACCATACCGGTCGTTCGCCGCGCCGGACTGACCAAGCCTTCTGATACTCACCCGGAGCGGCCACGGCTGCGCCGGCCGCCTTGCCAAACGGACTGCCCGACAGAATGAGCGAAACAACCCCAAGCCCGATGCAGGATTACGCTCTGACCGTGGATCGATTCCTAGAGCACGGCGCCAAATGGCACGGTTCCGCCGGGGTCGTGACCGCAGGGGAGGGCGAGGATCTGCTGGTCCTCTATCCTGAACTACGCGAGCGCGCCAACCGCCTGTCCGGCGCGCTTCTGGCGCTCGATCTCCAGCCGGGCGACCGCGTGGCGACCCTGGCGTGGAATTCGGCGCGGCACATGGAATTCTGGTTCGGCGCCATGGGCGTGGGTCTGGTCTGTCATACGCTCAATCCGCGCCTGACCCTGGCGCAGCTGACGGCCATGACGGTGAAGGCGGGAAACCGGATCCTGGCGGTCAGCGGCGATTTGGCGGACCTGGGACAGGCGCTGGTCGAGGCCTGTTCCTCACTAGAGCGGCTGATCGTGCTGGACGGCGACGCGGGGGCGAGCCTGTCCCTGGACGCCCTGCTGGTCGAACACGGCCGACCGGTCGCCTGGGGCCAATTCGAGGAGACCGCCCTGGCGGGGCTGTGCTTCACCTCGGGCACGACCGGCGATCCGAAGGGCGTCGCCTATACCCATCGATCGAACTACCTGCACACGATCCGCTCGCTGCAGGCGGACGTTCTGGCCCTGACGGCGCAGGACGTGGTGCTGGCGGCCGTGCCGATGTTCCACGCCAACGCCTGGGGCCTGCCGTTCGCGGCGCCGGCGGTCGGCGCCGGGCTGGTCATGCCGGGCAGGACGCTGGACGGCGCCAGCCTAGCGCGGCTGATCGACGCTCATGGCGTGACGGTGGCCGTCGGGGTGCCGACCGTCTGGATCGGCCTGCTGGACCATCTCGATGCGACCGGCGGCGAGACGCCCACGCTGCAGCGCGTCGTCATCGGCGGGTCGAGTTGTCCCGAAGCCCTGCTGAAACGGATGGAGAACCGGTTGGGCGCGACCGTCCAGACCAGCTGGGGCATGACCGAACTGTCGCCGCAGGGCGCCATGTCCCCAGCGGCGCTGGAACCTGGGGCGGCGGTCGGCGCGGGACGTCCCGCCATGGGGCTGGATCTTTTGCTGACGGACGAGGACGACCGTCCTCTGTCCCCGCAGCGCAATGTCGTCGGCCGGTTGAAGGCGCGGGGCCACAGCGTGGTCCAGCGCTATTTCGGTGCAGAACAATCGGCGCTGGACGCCGACGGCTGGTTCGACACCGGTGATCTGGCGATGATCGACGACGTCGGCAATCTGACGTTGGCGGGCCGCTCCAAGGACCTGATCAAGTCGGGTGGCGAGTGGATCAATCCTGTCGAGATCGAGGAGATCGTCGGCGCCCATCCGGCGATCGGTCTGGTCGCGGTGATCGCCCGCGCCGACGCCAAATGGGGCGAACGGCCCCTGATGGTGATCGAACTCGCCCAGGGCGCGGCCGTCGAGGACCATGAGCTGAAGGGCGCCCTGAAGGGGCGTGTCGCCGACTGGTGGATCCCCGACCGCATCGAGCGGGTCGAGGCCATGCCGCTGGCGGCCACGGGCAAGATCAACAAGCTGGCCCTGCGCGCCCGATACGGCGGCTAGCGCCATTCAAGGAGTCCCTCATGAGCGATGTCTTCATCCTGTCCGGCGTGCGGACGGCGGTCGGCGCCTTCGGCGGCGCGCTGAAGGACACGCCGCCGGCCGAGCTGGCGGCGCGTGTCTCGGCCGAAGCGATCCGCCGGTCCGGCCTGCAGTCCAGGGCGGTCGGCCATGTGGTCTTCGGCCAGGTGATCCAGACCGAGCCGCGCGACGCCTATCTGGCCCGCTGGGCGGCGCTGGAATCCGGTTGCGCGGTCGAGACGCCGGCCTTCGGCGTCAACCGCCTGTGCGGCTCGGGACTGCAGGCCGTGGTGTCCGCGGCCCAGACGCTGAAGCTCGGCGAGGCCGAGATCGCCGTGGCCGGCGGCGCAGAGTCGATGAGCCGCGCGCCCTATCTGGTTCCCGCCGCCCGCTTCGGCGCGAAGATGGGCGACGCGGTCATGATCGACGGCCTGACCGGCGCCCTGACCGATCCGTTCAACCGCTATCACATGGGGATGACGGCCGAGAACGTGGCCGAACGCTACGGCATCGACCGGGCGATGCAGGACGACGCGGCGTTCGAAAGCCATCGCCGCGCCTCGGCCGCCGATCGAGAGGGCCGCTTCGTCGATCAGATCCTGCCGATCGAGGTCAAGACGAAGGGCAAGCCCGTGGCCTTCGCCCGCGACGAACACATCCGTCATGACGCTGTCCGCGCCGACTTCGACCGGTTGAAGCCAGTGTTCAAGGCCGACGGCACGGTCACAGCCGGCAACGCCTCCGGCGTCAACGACGGGGCCGCGGCCCTGGTGCTGGCGAGCGGGGAGGCGGTCAAACGCTCCGGCCTGACGCCGATGGCGCGGATCGTCGCCTGGGGACACGCAGGCGTCGATCCCGCCTTCATGGGCCTGGGGCCGATCCCGGCGGTGAAGCAGGCGCTGGAGCGGGCCAGGCTGACGGTCGCGGGCATGGATGTGATCGAATCCAACGAGGCCTTCGCCGCCCAGGCCTGCGCCGTGTCGCGCGACCTGGGTTTCGATCCCGACAAGGTCAATCCGAACGGCAGCGGCGTTTCCATCGGCCATCCGGTCGGCGCCACCGGCGCGATCAATAGCGTCAAGGCAATTCACGAACTGCGCCGCACGGGCGGGCGCTACGCCCTGGTGACGATGTGCATCGGCGGCGGTCAGGGCATCGCTGCGATCTTCGAACGCTGCTGAACTGACGATCCCGGCACGCTGGACGCCGGTATGAAGGCGACGGGGCGTTTCCCAGGCGGGTCATGCGGGGCATCCGAAAAGAAACTCACACACGAGAGAGCGAATGTTGACATAGGCGACAAGCCATGTCCCAATCCGGTCAAGCGCCGACGCTCATGATCGGCGTAGGAGGGACATCAGATGAAGGCGATACTGCTCGCTTCGGCGTGCGTGGTTGCGCACGTCGCGGCCTTGGCCCCGGCGCACGCATGGGCCCAGGATCAGCAATCGGCCCAGACGGCGCGAAACGAAGACAACGATCGGCAGGCCACCGCCGTCGAGGACGTGATCGTCACCGCCACGCGGCGGGCCGAACGACAACAGGACGTGCCGGTCAGCATCACGACCCTGTCTCAGGAAGACCTGAACGAGCGCGGCATCGTCAACTATGACGGCCTGGCCAACGCCACGCCGGGCGTCGTGGTGAACAGGGCCTCGGCCAACTTCAACAACTTCACCGCTCGCGGCATCGCGACCAACGGCTACGGCGCCAATTTGCAGAGCACGGTGGCGATCTATCTCGATGAATTGCCGATCTCGTCGAACGGCAACTCCACCATCCTGGACCCCAGCCTCTACGACGTGGAGCGGATCGAATTCCTGCGGGGCCCGCAGGGCACGCTATTCGGATCGGGGTCGTTGGCCGGCGCCCTGCGCATCCTGACGCACGACCCGGACCCGTCGAAGTTCGACGCTTCGGCCCTGGTCGATCTGGGAACGATGAGCGAGGGCGGCCTGCGCCAGCGCTATAACGCCATGGTCAACGTGCCGCTGATCGAGGACCAGTTGGCCCTTCGTGTGGTCGGCTTCTCGCGCAACGAGGAAGGCTGGGTCGATAACGTCGGCACTGGCATCAAGGACGCCAACACCCTGGTCCAATATGGCGGCCGCGCCATCCTGATGTGGGAGCCGACGGACCGCTTCTCCGCGCGGCTGATGTATTCCAAGGAGATCAGCAACCCGCACGACTCCTCGCTGACCAACCCGGACCTGGGCGAATTCGTGCGCCGGACGGATCGTCCCGATCTCTTCCAGAGCGACATGACGAACTACAACGCCACCTTCGAATACCAGTTCGACGGGGCGCGCCTGACCAGTTCGACGACCTATTCGGAATACACCGGCCTGTTCTACGTCGACTTGGCCGGCACCTACGCACAGGCCTTCCCGTTCGCCCTGGACGCCGACGCCTGGGACAAGACCTTCGTCCAGGAAGCACGCCTCGTGTCCGATCCAGGGGGGCGCTTCGACTGGTCGGTCGGCGGCTTCTACACCCGCAAACGTCGCGACGTGGACTACGGCTATCGTTCCAACCCGGAATTTCTGACCGATTACCGGCTCTCGGGCCTGCCGGATGAGTACTACCAGCGCTTCGGCTCGCATTTCATCAGCCACGAGATCGCCGCGTTTGGTCAACTGACCTATCGTTTCACGCCCGACCTGTGGGTGACTGGCGGTCTGCGATACGGCAAGACTGACGCCCAGGGCTTCACCGAAGCGGGGGGCTACAACTCCAACTACCTCGCGTTGGCCTATGATATGACGGTCAACGGCAACTACCAAGCCTACGCCGACTACTATTTGGGCTTTCTCGGCCTGGACAGCATCCCGCTCACCGTGGCCGACCCTTACGAGGCCGCTGCCGGTGTCAAGGCCGAGGAGGACGGCCCCTCCTATCGACTAAGCCTGTCCTGGCGTCCGAACCGTTCGGTCACCACCTACGCGGCCGTCTCCACCGGATTCCGTCCGCCGATCGTCAACGCCCAGGCGGGTGCCGTCAGCACCATCGACCCGTCCGACATCGTCATTCCCTATGGCGCCACCTCGGACGAACTGATCAACTATGAAGTCGGGGTGAAGGGACGCTGGTTCAACGGCCGCCTGTTCGCCGACGCGGCCCTGTACTGGATCGACTGGAACGATATCCAGGTCCAGGCGAACCGCGTGTCCGATTCCATCCAATTCGCCACCAACATCGGCGGCGCCACCAGCAAGGGCCTGGAAGTCTCCATCGTCGCCTTGCCGGCCCAGGGTTGGACCGTGGCGCTGACGGGGTCCCTGAACAAGGCCAAGGTCGACGACCTGACCGAGCAGGAGGCGGCCATCTCCGGGGCTGTCGATGGTGTCCGTCTTGCGGGTCCCGAAGTGCAGGGATCGCTGCGGGTCAACTACGAATGGCAGCCGACAGCGGGTGTCATAGCCAACGCCTCGGTCGCCGTGTCCCATGTGGGCAGCTTCCCCAACGCCTTCCCGAACACGCCGGGGCGGCCGCTCGTGCCGCTGCCGACCTTCGACTACACTGACAGCTACACCTTCGTGAACGCCAACCTGGCCTTCGCCTTCGACAAGTACACGGTGGCGGCCTACGTCGAGAACCTCTTCGACGACAGCTCGGTGAATTACGTCCACCCGGAGGCCTTCATTGACGGCCGTTATGGCCGCACGCGGCCGCGAACGGTCGGCGTCCGCGTCGGTTACGAGTTCTGAGGATGGCCGCCTCATCCCGCTCCTCGGCCCCGGGCGCGCTCGACGCGCGCCCGGGCGCCTACGCCTGGTTCGTGCTGGCGATCCTGTGCTTCGTCTATGTCCTGAATTTCCTCGATCGCCAGTTGCTGTCGATCCTGGCCAAGCCGATCCAGGACGAATTGGGGGTCACTGACGGCCAGTTGGGCCTGATCGGGGGGCTCTATTTCGCGGTCTTCTACTGCGTGCTGGCCATCCCTGTGGGATGGCTGGCGGACCGCACCAATCGGGTCAGGGTGCTGGCGCTGGCCTGCGGGCTGTGGAGCGCGGCGACGGCCGCGTGCGGCCTGTCCGCCAACTATGGCCAACTGGCCGCCTCGCGCATGGCGGTGGGCGTCGGCGAGGCCGGCGGCGTGCCCCCGTCCTACGCCATCATCTCCGACTATTTCCCATCCGGCACGCGGGGGACGGCGCTGAGCCTGTTCAACCTCGGTCCGCCGCTCGGGCAGGCGCTGGGGGTGGCCTTCGGCGCCTCGATCGCCGCGGCCTATTCCTGGCGGGACGCCTTTCTGGCGGTGGGCGTGGTCGGGGTCGTAACCGCCGCCGCTGTCCTGATGTTCGTGCGCGAACCCAGGAAGGGCGGGCTGGACGCGCCGCTCGAAATCGAGCCCCCGGTGGAAGCCGCGCCGATCCCCAAGTCCGGCCTGTGGGCCACCTGCCGCATGTATTTCGCCAATCCGGTGCTCAGGGGCATGGCCCTGGCCTGCGGCGCGACCCAGTTCGTGACCTATGCGCTGCTGAATTTCGCCACCCTGTTCCTGATGCGGGAAAAGGGCATGACCCTGAACGAGGTCGCGGTCTGGTACGCGCTGCTGATCGCCGTGTCGGTCAGTCTAGGCATGTTCGTCTCGGGGCGGCTGATCGATCGGCTTAGCCGCCGCTTCAAGACCGCCTACGCCTATCTGCCGGCGATCGGCCTGGCCGTGGCCATGCCCTTCTTCGCCGCCTTCGTCTGGGCGCCAAGCTGGCCCCTGTCGCTGGCCTTCCTCGCCCTGCCGATGGGGCTGAACTACTTCTATCTGTCGCCGGCGGTGACCCTGGTGCAGGAGGAGGTCCGGCCCGATCAGCGGGTGCTGTCCGGCGCCCTGCTGTTGCTGGTCATGAACCTGATCGGCCTGGGCCTCGGCCCGACCTATCTGGGCGCCGCGAGCGATTTCTTCGCACGGACGAACCCGGACACTTCGCTGCAGATGGCCTTCTACACCCTGCTGCCCTTCTACGGGTTGGCGATCGTGATGTTCCTGGGCCTAGCCGGAAAGATCCGGCGGCAAATCAAGGAGAAGGCGTCGTGATGAAGACTGTTCTACGCACCGTGGCCGCAGCGCTGATCCTGGGCTGCGCCTTCGGCGGGGCGGCCTCGGCCCAGGCCGTGGTCGATGCGCCCGCGGGCTCCCTGCGGGGAGAGACTGTCGATGGCGTCAATGTCTTTAGGGGCATTCCCTACGCCCTGCCGCCCACGGGCTGGCGGCGGTGGCGACCGCCGGCCGAGATGCCGCGCTGGCGCCAGACGCGGGACGCCACCCGGTTCGGCGCGGCGTGCCACCAGCCGGTCGCGCGCGGCGAGAGCATCTATGCCGGCGAAGAGCCGACCATGAGCGAGGATTGCCTGTTCCTCAATGTCTGGACGCCCGCCGAGGCCCATGACGCTCCGGTCTTCGTGTGGATCCACGGCGGCGCCCTGAACACCGGCGCGGGCAGCGAGGCCATGTACGACGGCGCCCGGATGGCGGCGGCGCAAGGCATGGTGGTGGTGTCGATCAACTACCGGCTGGGCGTGCTGGGCTATCTGTCCCATCCCGAACTCAGCGCCGAGTCGCGTCAGGACATCTCCGGCAACTACGGGCTTCTGGACCAGATCGCGGCCCTGAAATGGGTGAAGGCCAACATCGCGGCTTTCGGCGGCGATCCGGAAAACGTCACCATCGCCGGCGAATCCGCCGGCGCGCTCAGCGTCATGTATCTGATGGCCTCGCCCCAGGCGCGCGGCCTGTTCGACCGCGCCATCGCCGAGAGCGCCTATATGATCTCGACGCCGGAGATGCGGTCGCGCCGGCATGGCGACCCCTCGGCGGAATCGGTCGGCGTGTGGCTGCAGGCGCAACTGGGGTTGCAGAACCTGGCGGACCTGCGGGCGATGGACGCCCAGACCCTGACGACCTCGGCCCTGGCCAAGGGCTATTCGCCCTGGGGCACGATCGACGGGAAGGTCCTGCCCGAGCAACTGGTCCAGGTCTTCGACGAAGGAAAGCAGGCGCCCGTTCCGCTGCTGGTCGGCTTCAATGCGGGCGAGATCCGGTCGCTGCGGTTCCTGCTGCCGCCGTTGCCGCCCACAGACCCGGCCGTCTACGAGCGGGAAATCCGTGACAGGTATGGCGTGCTGGCCGATGAATTCCTGCGGCTCTATCCGTCGTCGGATCTAACGGAAAGCCTGCTCGCCACGCCGCGCGACGGTCTCTATGGCTGGACATCCGAACGGATGGTGCGACGCCAGGCGAAGACCGGCCAACCGGGCTTCCTCTATTTCTTCGACCACGGCTATCCCGCCATGGAAGAGGCCGAGCTTCACGCCTTCCACGCCTCCGAGATTCCCTATGTGTTCGGCAACATCGAGCGCACGCCGCCGCGCTGGCCGAAGATTCCCGACAACGCCGTCGAGCGGCGCCTGTCGGACGCCATGATGGCCTACTGGGCCAGCTTCGCCCGCACGGGCGCGCCGACGGCGCCGGATCAGCCGAACTGGCCCGCCTATGGCGAGAGCCGGACCTACATGGCGTTCGAGGAGGGGCCGGTCGTGCGCGAGCGCCTGATGCCTGGCATGTTCGAAACCCACGAGGCCGTGGTGTGCCGTCGTCGCGTCGCAGGCGGCGTGCCCTGGAACTGGAACTTCGGCGTCCTGTCGCCGCCCTTGCCGCCCGAGACGCCAGCGTGCCCATGATCGACGGCGAGATGCAGGCCTATGCCCTGACCCTCGACAAGTTCCTGGACCACGCCGCCAAATGGAGGCCCGACGTCGATGTCGTCACCGCCCGTGGCGACGGGTCGGTGCAGCGGATCGGCTACGGTGGGCTCAGGGCGCGCGCGGTCCGGGTCTCGGCGGTCCTTCAGGAAGGGGGCGTCCAGCCGGGCGATCGTGTCGCCACCCTGGCGTGGAACAGCCAGGAACATGTGGAGGTCTGGTACGGCGTCATGGGCATGGGTGCGGTCTGTCATACGCTGAACCCCCGGCTGACGGAGGCGCAACTGGCCGAGATGATGAGCCAGTCGCAGGCTGGCATCCTGATCGCCAGCGCCGACCTGGCGCCGCTGGCCCGCAGGGTCGCGACGCGTCTTTCGTCGCTTCAGCGTATTCTGACGATAGGCGGGGAGGGCCCGGAGCCAGCGACCGGCGCCGGTCTCGTCCCGGAACCTCTCGAACCGTTGCTGGAGAGCGCGCGAGACGACGTGGCCTGGGGCGGGTTTGACGAGACCGCGCCATCGGGTCTGTGCTTCACCTCGGGCACCACGGGCGCGCCGAAAGGGGTGACCTATACGCACCGGTCCAGCTTCCTGCACACCCTGCGTCTGCTGCAGGGCGACGTCATGGCCATCACGGCTTCCGACACCGTGCTGGCGGCGGTCCCCATGTTTCACGCGAACGCCTGGGGCCTCCCGTTCGCGGCGCCGGCGGCGGGCGCGCGTCTGGTGCTGCCGGGGCGCGATCTCGACGGCGCCAGCCTCGCGCGCCTGATCAACGGCGAGGGCGTGACCGTGGCCGTCGGCATCGCTACGGTCTGGCTGGGACTGGTCGAGCATCTCGAGCGGGCGGGCGGCGAAACCCCGACCTTGCGGCGCATCGTCGTCGGGGGCGCGCCCCTGGCTCCAGCCTTGATGGAACGGATCGAGCGGCGGCTGGGAGTCGCCATCCAGACCAGCTGGGGCATGACCGAGCTGTCGCCGCTGGGGGTCTGCGCGCCGCCCGACGATCCGGACCGGTCGGCCCAGGTGTCGGGTCGCGTCGCGTTCGGCGTCGACCTGCTGCTGACCGATGCGGACGGTCGTCCCCTGCCGGAACAACGCGGCGTCGAGGGCCATCTGCGCGTGCGTGGACCCGCCGTGATCGAACGCTATTTCGGCCATGCCGACAGCGCCGTCGATCCGAACGGCTGGTTTCCCACGGGCGATCTGGCCCGGATCGACGCAAGGGGGGATCTGATCATCACGGGGCGAGCCAAGGACCTGATCAAGTCGGGCGGCGAATGGATCAACCCGGCCGAGATCGAGGCGGTGGTGAACGAACACCCCGCCGTGTCGCTGGCGGCGGTGATCGGCCGTTCCGACCCCAAATGGGGCGAGCGCCCCGTGCTGGTGATCCAGTCCCGCGATCCCGCCGTGTCCGACGAAGACATCGTCGCGCCATTGCGCGGCCGGGTCGCGCCGTGGTGGATTCCCGATGCGATCGTGCGGGTGGAGCAGATGCCCCTCGCGCCGACCGGCAAGATCGACAAGATGCGGTTGAGAGCGGACTATGGCGACGGCTGAAGACAGGTCCAGGGTTGCGGCGGCTGCGACGCGCGACGCCGGCGAGCCCGCTCGCTCTCGTCGTCGCCGGACCAAGGTCGAGCAGCGCGCCGACATGATGGAGCAGATCCTCGACGCGGCCGAGCGTCTGTTCTCCATCCATGGCCTGTATGGGGTGACCCTGAAGGATGTGGCCCAGCAGGTGGGCGTGCATCACACGCTGCTCAACTACTACTTCACCGACAAGAAGAAGCTGTTCGACGCGGTCATCGCCCGCCGCGCCGAGGTGACCATCGCGCTGCGGATGAAGGCGCTGGACGACTACGACGCCGCGACCAGGGGCGAGCCGACGGTGGAGGGCGCGTTGCGGGCGTTTCTCGACACGGACCTGGATCTCTACAGCCAGGGCGGCGAGAACTGGAAGAACTACGGGGTGCTGGGCGCGCAGGTGTCCAATACGCCATACGGCGCGGAACTGATGGACTTCCACTTCGACCCTGTGGTCCTGCGGCTGATCGGCCTGTTGAAGAAGGCGCTGCCGGATTGCGCCGAACAGGACATCTTCTGGGGCTATCACTTCGTCACGGGCGGCCTGATGCTGACCCTCGCCCGCACGGGCCGGATCGACCGGCTGTCTGGGGGGCTTTGCGACTCCGACGACTTCGAGGCGATCAAGAAGAGGATGGCGTCCTTCATGGCCGCCGGCTTCCTGGCCATCTGTCGGGAACGGTCCGGATTGTCGACGCCAGGGAGGCAGGCGTGACCTTGGGTCCGGTCAGTGCGAACGACGGGGCGTCTCCGCTGCGCATCACGCGCCGCACTGCCCTGGGAGCGGCTGCGGCGATGATGGGCGGATGCGCTACCGTCGGTTCTGCAGGGACTCGACCTGACTTCGGCGCCGTTCTCGACCTCGCCATGACCCAGGCGAGCAACAGCATCCTGGTCAGCCTGAATGGCAAGGTGGCGGCCGAACGCTATGCACCGGGATGGGACGCCGGGCGGCCGCGCGAAGTCGCTTCGGTCGGCAAGAGCATGGTGGCGGTCCTGATCGCCATGGCGGTGGAGGAGGGGGTGATCCAGGGCCTGGACCAGGCCGCCGCCGACTTCATCCCGCAGTGGCGAAACGATGCCCGCGCGGGGATAAGCCTGCGCCACCTGATGAGCATGACATCCGGCCTGGACGACGCCGGTCTGGCGCTGAGAGGCGTCACCGGCGACCAGTTCGCCATCAACGCCGCCGCGCCGCTGCGTGACCCGCCCGGGACGCGGTGGGCCTACAACACGGCGGCCTACCATCTGCTGTTCCACATCCTGGAGCGTGCGACGCGTCGTTCAGTCGTCGATTACGCCCAGATCCGCCTGATCGGGCCACTGGGGATGACCCATACGACCTGGATCACGTCCACGGGCGAGGGCGAACGAGGACCCGTCACCAACTACTATAGCGCCGCCTTGACGGCGAGGGATCTGGCGCGGTTCGGAGAGTTGATCCTCGGCGGCGGGTCCTGGAACGGCCGACGCCTCATCGGTGAGGACTCATTGCAGGCGCTCCTGCGGCCGTCGCAGCCGCTGAATCCTTCCTACGGCCTGCTTTGGTGGGAAAACGCCCAGCCGGGGACGGACGCGTCGGGACAGGGCGAAGGTCTTCGATTCCCGTCCGCGCCGTCCGACACGGTGGCGGCGCTGGGCGCCGGCGGGCAGGCTATACTGATCGTCCCCTCCCGTGGCTTGATCATTGTGAGACAAGGCGATGCGCCTCCCTCGGCGACACTGGCGGACGCCCTTCTCGCCCTGGGCCTTGAAGCGCTGTCGGAGTCTCGAACTCGATAAGCTGCGGTAGGGCCTGGTCCGGCGGACTCCATCAGGTCCAGTGGCCATCAAGGCCGCCTGACAGGCCGGACAGTTGACCGCATCGCCGACCATCCTGAAGCGCAAGGCCAAGCTCTATCAGCCGCGAAAACGGAGATCGAGGATTGACGGTTTCCGCGACCGTCAGGCTGACAGAAGCGCCTGAATTTCGCTGAGCAGCAGGGTCGAGGTGAAGGGTTTGCCGATGTGGCGTTCGGCTCCGGCCGCGCGGCTGGCCGCTATATGTTCCGGCTGGGTGTTCGCAGTCAGCATGATGATGGGAACCGGCGGATGGTTTGCGGCGCGTTCTTCGTCGCGAATCCGGGCCACGGCGGTGATGCCGTCCATGCGAGGCATCTGGATGTCCATCAGTATGATGTCGAATCGCTCGCGGCGAGTGGCTTCCAGCGCCGCTATTCCATCCTCCGCTGTCACGATGTCGGCGACGCCGTCCAGCATCATTTCGACAATGCGGCGATTGGTGGGGTGATCGTCCACGACGAGCGCCCTCAGCCTGGCGTCCGTCGGGTTGTCCGCCAGCGGCTCCGATATCGGGATGTCCAGCCAGAAGACGGCCCCGCCGCCTTCGCGCGGGCTGGCGTCGATGACCCCGCCCAGGGCCCGCGCGTTCTCGCGCGCCAGGGTGAGCCCCAGCCCCATGCCGCCGAACCGGCGGGTCAGGGCGTCGTCCTGCTGATGGAAGGGTGAGAAGAGCGCGTCCTTTGCCGCGGCGTCGAAGCCGACACCGGTATCGATGCAGGTGAAACGGCAGCGTCCTTCGGGGAGACATTCGACCACCAACCGGATTTCGCCTGCGTCGGTGAACTTGACCGCATTGTCCAACAGGGGTGTGATCGCCCTTTCCAGCCTCGCCGGATCGACGAGCAGGACGGCGGGGACCGACGGCTCGACCACGGCCGAGACGGAAAAGCCCTTGTCCTCGGCCGCCGGGCGGCAGGCCTGGACCAGACGTTCGACTAGCGGCGCGATCTCGACGAACTCCGGTCGTGGGGCGCTTTCCGGACCGTCCAGCCGGGACATGGCGAGCAACTGTTCGAAGCGATGCTGCAAGGCTTCGGCCGAGGTTCGGATCATCGCCGCCACCTCGCCGAGTTCCGGCGTATCCGTTCTGTCCGCGAGGAGTTCAGCGCCAGCCATCACGCCGTTCAGGGGCGTGCGGATCTCGTGGCTGATGTTGCTGATGAAGGCGCTGCGGGCCAGGTTCGCCTGTTCGGCCTGTTCGAGCGCATCGCGCAAGGCGTCGGCGTCGCGTTGCTTCTGGGTGATGTCATGGGTCAGGCCGACGAGGTGGCGCACGCCGTCGTCGTCATAGGTCGCGACCTTTGTCGCCGAGAGATAGCGGACGCCGCGCGAATCGTCCGCCTTGTGCACGGCGGACTGCAGACCCAGACCGGCCTCGGTGTCGGCCTCCCATTCGGCGAAGGCCGCGGGCAGGACGTCGGTGGCCCTCAGTCCCGTCAGCCCCTCGAACTTGCCGAACAGGTCCTCCGCCGCGCGGTTGGCCAGGATGTAGCGCCCGGTGCGCGCATCTTTCACCGTCAGGGCCAAGGGCAGGACATCGATGACGGTGTTCAGGAAGGCGGCGGATTCGATTTCCGCCGTCACGTCGTCGGCCTTGACCAGCAGACGCAGGATGCGCCTCTCCTGGTCGCGCACCGCGCTGACGGTGGTGTTCAGATAGACGCCGGCTCCCCGCTGATCGGGAAAGCGCGTGCGGAAGGTGAATGGACGCCCGGCGCGGGCCTCCTGGACGCCGCGATCGATGGCGAAACGGCAATCGGCCGGCCAGGCGTCACGCCAGGCCATGGTGTGAGGAACGGGTGCGTTCGGTTGAAAACGCTTCGCGGCCGAATTCCGATGCACGATGCGCCCCTCGGCGTTCAGCAGCCAGATATAGGCGGGCGAGGCGTCGATGATCTGGGCGTGAAAGATGTCGCCCTCGCAGGACGCGCCAATGTCTTCACGGGCTTCGGCTTCGGTCATTCGCCCCCTCGTTCCGGCTCTTCTGCCGATGGATGAAGCTTAGGCGTGGGAGATGAAGCCGAGGTAAATGTCGCAACCGAGCGTGGCATATGGCCAAGCTAGGTAAATCTCCCTATGCCGAGCTTGAAGAGCGTTTAACCGTCTTCGGCAACCATGGTGATCAACGGCGAGGGGACCGTTGGTTCGTCTTGGGGGCGACATGACGCGACGCGTGCTTATCGACGCGGCCTTGGTCGTGAAGAACGTTGATGTTCTGCGGCAATCCATTCTCGACGCGTTCGAAGAGAGCGACACCCTCAGTCTCGATCTGGTGGACGAGCAGGGCGCGGACCTTTGCGGCCTGCAGTTGATCGTGTCCGCACGGCGCCAGGCCCGTGCCGTGGGCAAGGCGCTGAAGCTGGAGCGGCCCGCGACCGGTTTGCGCGCCGTCCTCGACGGCGCGGGCTTCCTGACGGACGCCTCGGCCGAGGATCTTGAGTTCTGGTTTCACGAAGGACCCGCCCAATGACGGCTTCCATTCTGACAGTCGATGACTCGCCCAGCATTCGCGTCGCGCTGAAGATCGCGCTGACCAACGCCGGCTATTCGGTCTCGGAGGCCGGCAATGGCGCCGAAGGCATCGAAAAGGCCAAGGCCAGCGCCTTCGACCTGATCATCACCGACCTGAACATGCCGGTCATGGACGGCCTGACCATGATCGAGGAGATGCGCCGCATGCCCGACCAGATGGGCGTGCCGATCGTCTTCCTGACTACCGAATCCGACGAGGGCATGAAGGCGCGCGCCAAGGCGGCCGGCGCGACCGGCTGGCTGACCAAGCCATTCGATCCCGACCAGCTGGTGCGCATCGCCAAGAAGGTGCTGGGCCGATGAGCGACGAAGCCATCGCCGTATTCCAGGTCGAGGCTCGGGAGAACCTGGAGTTGATCGAGCAGGGACTGCTGGATCTGCTCGATCGCCCCGAGGACCGCGACCTGGTCGACGCCGTCTTTCGCGGTCTGCACACCCTCAAGGGTTCGGGCGCCATGTTCGGCTTCGACGCCCTGGCCGGTTTCACCCACCACTGCGAGACCGCCTTCGACCGTGTCCGCAAGGGCGAGGTGGCCGCGACCACTGACCTGGTCTCGGCCGTGCTGGCCGCCCGCGACCATATGCGTCGCCTGATGGAGGACCCGTCGGGCGATCACGGCGCGGCGGGCGACGTCCTGCTGGCCGATCTGGAGCGCGCGGTGCGGGAGGCGGACGCCGCCGCGCCCGCCTCGGCGCCGGGCGCGGCGACCTGGCGCATCCGGTTCGACCTGCCGTCGAACGCCTTCAAGAATGGGACCAACCCCCTGGCCCTGCTGGCCGAGATCCGCGAGCTGGGCGAAGCACGGATCGTGGTTGATACGTCACGCGTCCCGCCGCTGGGCCAGATCGAGCCGACAGATCACCATCTGGCCTGGGACGTGGTGCTCACGACCGATCAGGGCCGCGCTGCGATCGAGGACGTCTTCATCTTCGTGATGGACGACATGAACCTGCGCATCGAGACGCTGGAGGACGGCGAGCCGATCGAGGCTGCCGTCGAAACGCCCGTCTCGGTCGAGACGCCCGCCCCTGCACAGGCCGCCGCGCCTGTTGAAGGCCGCACCCCGGTCGCCAATGACCCCGCCGAGGCTCCCGGCGCCAAGGCGAAGGTCGCCGAGAGCGTGCGCGTTCCGGCCGACCGGTTGGATGAACTGATGGACCGCGTCGGCGAACTGGTCATCGCCCAGTCGCGTCTCAGCCAGATTTCCAACTCGGGAACCGACACCGCCCTGCGGGCCGTGTCCGAAGAGATCGAGCGCCTGTCGGGCGAGCTTCGCGACACCATGATGGTGCTGCGGATGGTGCCGGTGGCGACCCTGTTCGGCCGCTTCCGCCGCCTGGTTCACGACCTGGCGCGCGAAACCGGCAAGGCCATCGAATTGTCCACCGACGGCGAGACGACCGAGATCGACAAGACCGTCATCGAGCGCCTGGCCGACCCACTGGTCCATCTGATCCGCAACGCGGCCGACCATGGGCTGGAGACGGCCGAGGATCGCGCCGCCGCCGGCAAGCCCGCCACGGGCCGCATCCGCCTGTCGGCGCACCAGTCGGGCGGCGAAGTGGTCATCACCATCCGCGACGACGGCCGGGGCATCGACCGCGACCGCGTCCGCGCCAAGGCCGAGGCGCAAGGACTGATCGAACCGAGCGACGTGCTGAGCGACCACGACCTGCTGCAGATGATCTTCCATCCCGGCTTCTCGACTGCGGCGGCGGTGACCAACCTGTCCGGCCGGGGCGTCGGCATGGACGTGGTCAAGCGCACCATCGAATCCCTGCGCGGCTCCATCGACATCGCCAGCCGACCGGGCGAGGGCTCCGAGGTCTCGCTGCGCATTCCCCTGACCCTGGCCATCATTGACGGACTGCTAGTTCGGGTGGGGCAGGGGCGTTATGTCATCCCGCTGGGCGCCGTCGAGGAATGCTTGGAACTGTCGCTGGACGAGGACCTGCGGTCACGCGGCCGCAGCTTCATCTCGCTGCGTAACAGCCTGGTGCCCTTCCTGCGGCTGCGCGAGATGTTCGATACCGGCACGCCGCCCGAACTGCATCAGAAGGTCGTGGTGGTCTCGACCGGCGAGGAACGCATCGGCCTGGTCGTCGACCAGATCATCGGCGACCACCAGACCGTCATCAAGTCGATGTCCAAGCTGCACGCCGGACTGCCGACCTTCTCGGGCGCCACCATCCTGGGCGACGGCAGCGTCGCCTTGATCCTGGATGTCGGACATCTGGTCGCACTGGGCCAGCAACAGGAGGCGCGCATGCGCGAAGCCGTATGAGCGCCGTCATCGAAAAGTCCCTCGCGACCACGGCGACTTGGGTCGGACCCGAACAAGTCGAGGTTCTGACCTTCGAACTGAACAGTGAACTCTTCGCGCTGGGCGCCGTGCTGGTCCAGGAAATCACAGACCTGGTCGCGGAAACCGTGGTGCCGGGAGCTGGGGCCTTCGCCGGCAGCGTCATCAACTTCCGCGGCAAGGTCATTCCGCTGGCCGATCTGCGCGTCGCCTTCGGACTGGAAGCCCGCGCAGCCACTATCGACAGCCGTATCGTGGTCATCGAGATCGCACTGGGCGGTGAGCCGACCCTGGTAGGCCTGCGCACCGACAAGGTCCATGAGGTCACCACCCTGGCCCGAGCCGACAGCGAGGCGCCGCCGAGCGTCGGCATGCGCTGGCGGCCCGAGTTCATCCAATGCCTGGTGAAACGGGAGGGCGAGTTCATCGTCGTCCCCGATCTCCAGACCATCTTCAATCAGCAACAGGACGCCCGACAACCGGTCGCGTCCATCACTCGTCATTGACCGGCTCATCGGGGGATTAGCCCATGCGTTTCACCATCAAAGCAAAACTGGCCGCAACCTTCGGTTTCTTGATCCTGATGCTAGCAGGAACGGCTGTCTACGGCATTCACAGCCTTGGGATCGCAAAGGACGCGATGGACGACGTGGTCAAGGGCACCATGGTGCGCCTCGACAGCATGCACCGCCTCAACGCCCTGTCGTTGGCCACCGTGCGGGCGCAGAAGAACGTCATCCTCGCCCGTTCCCCGCAGGAGGCTCAGCAGTATATCGCCGCCGGCGATGAGACCCGCCGCGAGTATGAGGTTCTGGTGAATCAGATGGCGTCTTCGGCGAGCGACGAAACGCGCGGCTTGTGGAACGACATCCAGAACCTGTCGAACAAGTTCACGGCCACCGACGACCACATCAGAGAGCTGGTCCGGCAAGGCGACGGCGCGGCGGCGATCGCCTACTCTTCCGGCGAGGGCCGCGAGGCTGCAAACGCCCTGACCAACAAGCTGGAGGAAGGCGTACAGATCAACCGTGACCGGGCCAAGAAGTCGGAAGAACTCGCCGACTCCGACTATAGCTCGACCCGCGCCATGCTGATCGCAGCCTCGGTGGCCGCCATCATCCTGGCCATCGCCATGGCGCTCTGGATCGTCTTCGGCATCATCAATGGCCTGCGCAAGATCATGGTGGTGACGGAAGCCGTATCGATCGGGGATCTCGACAAGACGGTCGAGATCAAGACCAACGATGAGATCAAGGATCTGGTCGATCGCATCAACATCATGACCGGCAACCTGCGCGCCACGGCCTCTCTCGCCGACGAGATCGCCAACGGCGATCTGACAGTCCAGCCCAAGCCGCTGTCGGACAAGGACACCCTGGGCCAGTCTCTGCAGAGCATGGTGGAGCGTCTGCGCGGCGTCGTCGGCGACGCCCTGTCGGCCGCCGACAATGTTTCGGCGGGCAGCCAGGAACTGTCGGCCACTTCGGAACAGATGAGCCAGGGCGCGACCGAACAGGCCGCCGCCGCCGAACAGGCCTCGGCCTCGATGGAAGAGATGGCCGCCAACATCAAGCAGAACGCGGACAACGCCGCCCAGACCGAAAAGATCTCGCGCCAGTCGTCCAAGGACGCGGAGACCAGCGGCGAAGCGGTCAATCGCGCCGTCGACGCCATGCGCACCATCGCCGACAAGATCGGCATCGTGCAGGAGATCGCGCGCCAGACCGACCTCTTGGCCCTGAACGCGGCGGTAGAAGCCGCCCGGGCCGGCGAACACGGCAAGGGCTTCGCTGTGGTCGCCTCCGAGGTCCGCAAACTGGCCGAACGCAGCCAGACGGCCGCCGCCGAGATCGGCGCCGTGTCGGGCGACACCGTCAAAGCGGCTCAGGAAGCCGGCGACATGCTGCAACGCCTGGTGCCGGATATCCGCAAGACCGCCGAACTGGTTTCCGAGATCAGCGCCGCCTGCCGCGAACAAGACATCGGCGCGTCGCAAATCAACGAGGCTATCCAGCAACTGGACAAGGTGACCCAGCAGAACGCCGGTGCGTCCGAGCAGATGTCGGCCACCTCCGAGGAACTGGCGGCCCAGGCCGAGGAGCTTCAGACCTCGATCGCCTTCTTCCGCACCGATGCGGCCGGCGGTCGCCCGCCCGCCCGGACGCAGGCTCGCGCCTCGACCTTCAAGGCCGCCGCCAAGCCCGCCGCCGCTCGTCCGAGCGTCAAGCCTGCGCCGGTCAAGCCGACCGTCCACGCCCAGCAGGCTCGCGCCAAGGGCTTCGCCCTGGACATGGCCATGGGCGGCGCGGACGCCGAGGACATGGATTTCCGGGAGAGCGCCTGATGTCCGCCGCTGCTGAAGGCCAATACGTCACCTTCGGCCTGGGCGACGAAGTCTTCGCCGCGCCGGTCGCCCTGGTGCGGGAAATCCTGACCTATCAGGCGCCCTCCCGCATTCCCAACGGCCCCGAATATCTGATGGGCTTGACGGATGTGCGGGGCCGAGGCGTGCCGACGGCGGATCTTCGGATCCGCCTGGGCATGGCGCCGGTCGAGCCGACGTTGAACACGCGAATCCTGGTGCTGGACATCCCGCTGGAGGATCGCGTGCTCAGCCTGGGGCTGGCCGCCGACCGCGTGTTCGAGGTTGTGGCCTTCACGGCGGACCAGATCGAACCGTCGCCCGACCTCGGGGTGCGGTGGCGTTCTGATTACATCTCGGGCGTGGTGCGTCGGCCAGAAGGCTTCGTCGTGCTGATCGATCTGGCCCGTCTGTTGTCCACCACCGACGCGGCGTCGCTGTCGTCGCTGACGGACATCGACCGCGCGGCCTGACGCTCGCGTCCATCCCTCGCTTCAAGGACGATCATCTTGGCCGCTGCGGCTCTCGCCACCGAACCGACCGTCGTCGATCAGATCAGCGCTCGCAACTTCGAGCGGCTGGCGCGCTATATCTACGACTACAGCGGCATCAAGATGCCGTCGTCCAAGCGCACCATGCTGGAAGGACGCCTGCGTCGCCGCCTGCGCCAGACCGGCCATGCGACCTTCGACAGCTACTGCGACTATCTCTTCAAGGACGACGGGCTGGAGGTAGAGTCCGTCGTCCTGATCGATGCGGTGACCACGAACAAGACCGACTTCTATCGTGAGCCGCGCCACTTCGACTTCATGGCCGGTCATGTGCTGCCCGAGTACAAGGCGGCCGGCGTGCGCCGAATCCGCGCCTGGAGTGCGGCCTGTTCGACCGGCGCCGAGCCCTACACCATGGCCATGGTCATGCAGCGCTTCGCCAACGAGCACGGCGGCCCGGATTATCAGATACTGGGCACCGACCTATCGACCGACGTGCTGGAGACCGCCCTGCGCGGCGTCTATCCCAACGAGATGCTGACGCCGGTGCCGGTAGACGCCCGTCGCTGGGTCATGCCGGCCAAGGACAGCCGCCGTCGCGAGTCGCGCATTCATCCATCCCTGCGCGCCAAGCTGTCGCTGGCCCGACTGAACCTGATGGACGAAAGCTATTCGGTCGGCGATCCGTTCGACATGATCATGTGCCGCAACGTCATGATCTATTTCGACAAACAAACCCAGGCCAAGGTCCTGAAACGATTGTGCGACCGGCTGAAGCCCGGCGGCTATCTCTTCATTGGTCATTCCGAAAGCATCACGGGCATCGAACTACCCCTGATGACCGTGGCCAACACCGTGTTCCGAAAGACCTGATCCCATGCCCAAGGTTCGCGTGCTGGTCGTCGATGACTCGGCCAGTGTCCGCCAGACCATGGTCGACATCCTCTCGGCTGATCCGGGCATAGAGGTGATCGGCGTCGCGCCCGACCCGTTCGTCGCCGCACGCCGCATCGCTGAGGACGTACCCGACGTCATCACCCTGGACGTCGAGATGCCGCGCATGGACGGCATAACCTTCCTGCGCAAGATCATGTCGCAGAAGCCGATGCCGGTAGTCATGTGCTCGTCCCTGACCGAGGCCGGGTCCGAGACGCTGATGCAGGCGCTGGAGGCCGGCGCGGTCGACATCATCCTGAAGCCGCGCATCGCCGCCGCCGACCATCTGGCCGAAAGCGCCGACCGCATCCGCGACGTGGTCAAGGCCGCTGCGCGGGCGCGGCTGGGCGCGCGGCGCACGACGACCCGGTCGCTGGACCCCGGGACCAAGCTCACCGCCGACGCCATGCTGCCGCCGCCGTCCGGAGCGGCGATGGCGCGCACCACCGAAATGGTCGCCTGCCTGGGCGCCTCCACCGGCGGGACAGAGGCGCTGCGCGAGGTGCTGCAAAGCCTTCCGGCCAATGCGCCGGGCGTCGTCGTCGTCCAGCACATGCCCGAGAAGTTCACCGCCGCCTTCGCCAAGCGCCTGAACACCCTGTGCGAAGTCGAGGTCAAGGAAGCCAGTCACGGCGACCCCGTGCTGCGCGGCCACGTCCTGATCGCGCCGGGCGACAAGCACATGCTGTTGGAGCGCCAGGGCGCCCGCTATCAAGTCGCGATCAAGGAGGGGCCGCCCGTCTCGCGCCACCGCCCTTCAGTCGATGTGCTGTTCCGGTCCGCCGCCCGTGCGGCTGGCCGCAACGCCATGGGCGTGATCATGACCGGAATGGGCGACGATGGCGCACGAGGCCTGCTGGAGCTCAAGGAGGCCGGCGCGGTCACCGTGGCTCAGGACGAGGCCACCTCGATCGTCTTCGGCATGCCTCGGGAAGCCATTGCGCGCGGCGCGGCCCAGAAGGTGCTGGCCCTCGAACATATTGCGCGCGAGATCATGGCCGTCGACAGGTCGCGCTAAGGAGGGCGCCGCCCATTCGCCGGCCCGTTCCTGACGCCTCAGAACAGGATGTCGTCGAACTCTTCGCCACCGACGGCGACGACTTCGGGCGATTCCGTCGCCAGGGATTCGTTCTGTTCGCGCGGAATGACATGGGCCGCATGGATCGTCCGTTCGCGCGCCATGGTGTAGCAGCGGGCGATCTCGTCCATGGCGACGTCCACCACGCCCGCGATGTCGGCGAGGTCCTCGACCACCGATCCGGCGGCTTGGGCCAGGGCGATGGCGGCGGTGTGCAGGGCGTCGCCCAGATCTTCCTTCAGGCCCAGTTGGTCGGCGGCCAGGGCCAGAGAGCGCACCGTCGCTTCACCATGATCGCCCAGGCCAGCGAGATCGTGCTCGACTACGTCCGCCGCCTGGCGCAGCCGACCGCGCACACCATCCAGGCGGGTCGCATCGACGCCGTCGTCCTGTCCGGCGCCGCCGTCCATGTCGCTGGCGATGTCGGCCAGAGCCGTCAGGGATCCCAGCGTCTGATCCGCCGCCTCTTCCAACTGGACGGCATGGCTGCTCAGTTCGATGGCGATGACGCTGAGCGGCTTGCCGATCTCGCCCAACCGGTGGCAGCGCAGGCTGCTGTTGATCGCCATCTGCTGGATGTCGCGCTTGACCTGCTGGATGGCGTCCACGCGCCGGCCCAGCGCCTCCACCGCCGTGGCGGTTTCGCTGCTGATCCGGTTCGCATTCGTCATGGCCAGGGTGACATCCCCGACCAGAACGCCGGCGCGTCCCAGACTGGCCTCCAGGTCGCGCAGACCGCCCTGGCCGGCTGAATTCGACAGGCTGTGGACGACCATGATCTGGCTGGTGTCCTCGGCCATGCCCGCCAGGTTCTGCGTCACCTTGGCCGCTTCGGTCTCGAAGTCGGCGGCGGCGTCCGCCATCTGCGCGGCGATCAGATGCAACAGCCGACGTTCGGCACGGTCACGAGCCTCGGCCGACAAGTCGGCGCCGCGGACCGTGCGCGTGATGACTTCGATCCCCAGTTGGACGTGCTCGATCCGCTGGCGGGTGATGTCGCCGATCTGCAGGGCCATCAGCGCCTTGCCGACCTTCATCTGGATGTCGCGCGCGATGGCCGCGACCGAACTCGCCACCTGGGCGATCCGTCCGTGATGGGCTTGGATCGCGTGGGCGTCGACGGCCAGCTTGTCGGGCACCGCGGGAATCAGGCCCTGATATTTGCCGCCCAGGGTTTGTTCGAGGGCCAGGGCCTGTTCCAGCTGTTCGCCGAGGGAGGCCAACTGTCCGGACAGTTCGTCCAGCTGGATGACGCCCAGGTCCAGCTGTTCGCACATCCGTTCCGCGAAGCCGGCGAATTCGTCCGACGCCCGAATCGTGGCCCCGGCCGTGATCTTCACATTGAGGGCGAAGGCCCGCAGATAGCGCAAGGTCGTGCGCATTTCGTCGATGTGCGATTCCAGGGCGACGCTGGCGGTCTTCAGGCGGTCGAGATAGGACACCCGCCCCAACTGGGCCTCGGGCAGAGCGTTCAGACCTCTGGCCGTGGACAGCAGATCTTCGGTGGTGTGGGAGACGGATTCTCCATCCAGAGTCACTCCCAGGCGATCAAGCGACTCGATCAGTCGTCCCACCATGTCTAGGGATCCGGCCAGCCGTCCCCCGGCGTCGGAGAACCGGCTTTCGATCAGGGACCGTGCGGTCTCAAGCTGGAGAGTGATGTCCGTCACGTCGAAGAGATCGTGTGGCGCAACGACAAAAGTCTGCTCTTGGATTTGCACGAACCGTCTCGTTCTGGACTTCAATCCGGGAAGCTTAGCCGAGACTTGCCAACCGACCGTAAACAGCCGGCGATTGTCGACGTGTGGTCTTCAGGGGCGCTTTTCGGAGACCGCACGATGTTCCAGCCCGCCGGTCACCCTCGAAGATCGGTCATCGATACGTCATCCAGCTGTTAGACACATCCGCTAGGCGGGCGTGGGTTTCAGGGGGGGCGGGCGCGCCATGTTCATCTTCGAGGAAGAGAAGACGCGCTGGTTTCTGACGTCCATCCTTCCGCACGAGCCGACGCTTCGGGCCTGGCTGGGACGCAAGCGGCGCGCCGGCATAGATGTGGATGACGTTATCCAGGAAACCTATACGGTTCTGGCCGCGCGCGAGACGATAGGCGACATCCGACATCCTCGCGCCTACCTGTTCCAGATCGCCCATTCGATCGTCGTTCGGCATGTCCGTCGGGCGCGGGTCGTGTCGATCCAGGCGGCCGAGGATATCGAAGGGTTCGATCCCCCCGACGACGCCGCCTCGCCGGAGCAGGCGACCATCGATCGGGATGAACTGCGACGCCTGGCCGAGGCGATCGCGGCCATGCCCGGCCAGACGCGCCAGGCCTTCATCCTGCGGCGTGTGCAGGGGTTGTCGCAGCGAGAGATCGCCACACGCATGCGATTGGCGGAAAGCACGGTCGAAAAACACATCGCCAGAGGCGTTCGCTTCTTGATTGATTGGTTCGGGCATGGCGGAAAGGCGCCACCTCAAACCTCTAGGGTTGTGGAGACGGAGAGAAGCGCCCTTCATGGCCCCGCGCGAGACAAGTGGAAGTATTGACGCCGCCGCGTCCGCCTGGGTCGCGCGCGAGGATCGCGCGCCGCTGTCCACGGACGACGAAGCCGCATTGAATCTCTGGCTGCAGGAAGATTCCCGCCACGCCGGCGCGTTGTTGCGTGCGCGGGCGATCGCCCTGCGTAGCGAATCGGCGCGCGCGCTGGGCGCGAGCTACGACCCCGCCGACTTCGGCGGCGCGCAGCGGCGTGCCGAACCTTCGCGCCGTCGGCTTTTGGCCTGGGGCGGGGGGATGGCCGCATCCGTCGCGGCCGTCACGGCGACGTGCGTCGCCCTGCAGGCGCCAAAGGCTCACGCCACCGACCTCGGCGAGGTTCGGCTGGTGCCGCTTGCGGACGGTTCGACCGTCATGCTGAACACGGCGACCCGCGTGACGGTGAAGTACGACGACACCCACCGGCGGGTGCGGCTTGTCGAAGGCGAGGCGGACTTCACCGTCGTGGTGGACCGTCGACGGCCCTTCGTCGTCGAGGCCGGCGAGCGGCGTCTGGTGGTTCCGGCGGGGGGCGGATTCCGCGTGCGCAAACTGCACGACGCCCCGATCGATGTCCTGGTGCACCAGGGGCGGGTCGAAGTGTCGCCGAAGGGCGAGGGCGGCCAGCCGGTCCTTCTCGAGACCAACACCCACGTAAGCCTGACGGGCGGGCGGACGTCGCCTTCGGCGCCCCAGCCGGTGCCGCCCAGCGTGGTCCTGCGCGAACTGGCCTGGCGGGACGGGAAGATCGCATTCGAGGGCGAAACGCTGGCCCAGGCCGCCGCCGCCTTCGCGCGCTACAGCGACGTCCGTATCGTCATTGCGGATCCCGCCCTGGCGCGCGAACCCGTGACGGGCCTGTTCGCCGCCAACGATCCGGTCGGCTTCGGCCGCGCCGTCGCCAGCCTGTTCGGGGTTTCGGCGGTGGAACGCGACGGCGCCGTGATTGTCGGTCGAGGCGCCGCGTCCGTATAAAAGTTTGATGACGCATGGGGGAAGGGCTTCGGCCAGACCTCTAGGCCCTCATAGGCCGCGCCTCCCAGCGGCCCTCGGGGGTAGATCATGCTTTCTCACAAAGCCTTTCTTGCAGGCGGGGTCGCCATGGCCGTCGTCGTCATGGCGACGGAAGCTTCCGCCCAGACGCGCGATTTCAACGTGCCTGCGCAGTCCGCCGTCACCGCGATTCCGGAGTTCGCTCGTTAGGCCCGTGTCCAGATCATCGCCCCGGCCCGGGATCTGGAAGGCGTAAGGACCCAGGCCGTCGTCGGGGAGATGGATGTGCGGGCGGCGTTGCGGCGCCTGATCGAAGGCGCGCCGCTTCAGATCGCGTCCGACACGGATCAACTCATCACCCTGCGTTCGACACGGGTTCGAGAGGCGTCGGACGGCGTGGGCGCGGTGGCCGGCGTCATCATCGACCCGGCCACGGGCGAATATCTGCGTAACGCCTCGGTCGAGATCGAGGCCGCCGACGGCGAGCGCCGGACGATCGCCGCCGGCGATGGCGGGGCCTATCACCTCGGTGGCCTAACGGTCGGTCCGGCTCGGATCACCGTGCGTTTCACAGGGTATCCCGACCAGACAGTCGGGGTGAACATCGCCTCCGGCGACACAGCGCGAATTGACTTTCAACTGACGCGGCCAGGCGAGGGCGTGATCAATCTGGGCGACGTGGTCGTGACCGGCGCGCGCGACGGAGACGCCCGCGCGATCATGAGCCAGCGCCAGTCGATGGACATCAAGAACAGCCTGTCGTCGGAATCCTACGGCGATATTTCCGAGGGCAACCCCGGCGAATTCATCAAGTTCATGCCGGGCGTGGATACTGACAGCACCGGCGACGGCACGGTGCGCAACGTGTCGCTGCGCGGTCTGCCGCCGGAATACACTTCGGTCACCGTCAACGGCGTGAGTCTGGCGGCGGCGGACGGCAACACCGGGGCGGAATCGTCGCGCACCTTCAGCTTCGAACAGATGTCGCTGAGCGCCATCGACTCGATCGAGGTTTCCAAGACCATCAGCGCCGACGTGGACGCCAATGCGCCGGCGGGCACCATCAACATCCGCACCAAGCGCGCCTTCGACCGCCGGGGCCGCCGCATCCTGGCCCAGTTCAGCGGCACCACCCATTCGAACATGTGGGACAGCGCCGAGCGCACCGGCCCGGCCGAGGGCGGCTATGGAAGCACACGCTTCCTGCCGAACGGGCAGTTTGAATATTCCGATGTCTTCTTCGGTCGCCGCCTGGGCGTCGTCGCGGGCGTCAGCCAATCGCGGATGTACGTCGAACAGGAGCAGATCGAGCTCAGCCGTAGTTACGCCCCAACGGCCAACAGCCCCGATCCGCTGGCGATCACCCAGATCAGCGCCAACCAGTACAATCGCGAGATTTCACGCTTCTCGACGTCGCTGAACCTCGACTTCAAGGCGACCGAGAACCTGACGCTGTCATTGGCGTCGATCTACAATGAATCCGGAATCTGGTCGGTCACACATAACCTTGACTTCAAGACCGGCGCACGCGCCTCCTCCGGGGTCATCGGCGATCCGGTGTTCGACATGACGACCCAGGTGTCGCCGGCCACCACCACCCTGACGGTCCAGAACCAGGCGACCTACAAGGATGGACACGGCACGACCATCATTCCCAGCTTCGAATACGACAACGGCCGACTGCGACTGGATGGCGTCGCCTCCTATTCCAACTCGGTCAGCACCTACGATCCGGCGGGCATCAAGAACTCGGCCAATGTGCTCAGCCCGATCAATGCGACCGGAAACTTCTCGGCGCGGCGCGAGGTCGGCGACCTCTACGCCCAGGGCTGGAACATCCAGCAACTGAGCGGCGGCGACTGGAGCGATCCGGCCAGCTTCAGCGGACCCAATCCCCTCGTCATGCGGGCCAACAGCAACGCCTATGCGGAACACACGACATCGACCGGGGCGCTGAACCTGACCTTCAACGCCAACGTCTTCTCGGCGCCGATCGTCTTCAAGACCGGGCTGAAGGTGCAGCGCGCCGAGTACGACTACGAAAATCCTTCCGATCTCAGTCGCTACACCTACCGCGGGCAGCTGACGACGGCGGAACTGCTGCGGCTGGTTCAGAGCGAGAACCAGCAGTCGTTCGCCGACAGCGGCATCACCCTGACGACGTTGAACGGCGGCCACGACATCTACATGCCCAGCACCTACAAGCTGCTGCAGCATTTCCGCGACAATCCACAGGACTGGGTCCAGACGACGACCACCTCTCCGACGGAGTGGTATGGCATCTACGTCGGCAACAGCCGCCACTATCGGGAAGACGCCGCCGCCCTCTACTTCATGGGCACGGCGAGCCTGGGCCAACGGCTGAAGTTGCGTGCGGGACTGCGGTGGGAACGCACCGCAACGGCCGCGCTGGAGCCTGACGCGCTGTCAGCCGAGGAAGTCGAGGCCGCCGGCTATGCGGTGTCCGCCTCCACCGGCCGCGCGACGACGATCGAGGGGCTGCAATACCAGTTCCAGAGCCGGCCGAAGGTCGAGCGCAAGGGCGACTACGACTACTTCTTTCCCAGCGCCTCGCTGAAATATTCCTTCGACGACAGCACGGACCTGCAGGTCGGGTACAGCCGCACAATTCGGCGGCCCGAGGTCAGCGTCCTGTCCGGCGTCTGGCGCATCAACGACGAGGACCAGATCATCACGGCCCCGAATCCGGGTCTGGAGCCGGAGTTGTCCGACAACCTCTCGATCCGTCTGGTCAAATATTTCGAGCCGGTCGGGATGGTGGCGATCAACTACTACCGCAACCGGGTGAAGGGTCTGTTCCAGACCCAGGACCTCACGGCGGATGAGTTCGGCTATACGGGCGAGGCCTACGCCGACTACATTTTCCGCACGACGACGACCGTGAGCGGCGACTCGATCGACATCCAGGGCTACGAGTTCGAGTTCAGTCATGTGATGGACTATCTGCCCAGCCCGTTCGACGGCCTGTCGGTGCGTGGATCCTTCATGGTCAACGACCCCGAGATTCCGATCGTGCGCTCGGCCGACAAGATCGGGACGCTGTCGCTATCCTACCGCAAGGGTCCGGCGAAGCTCTACTTCAACAGCGTATGGACGGACGACAAGTATCGCACCACCACGCCGTCGTGGTTCGACGCCTATTGGGACACCAATCTCTCGGGCAGTTATGAGCTCCGCAAGGGGTGGGAGACCTTCTTCTCGGTTCGCAATCTGCTGAACCGGTCGCGCAACGTCATCGTGCCTGGAAGCCTGGCCCCGGGCGGCGAGACTGGCGACCACAGCGCCATCTTCATCCACGGCGGCATGAACGCCACCGTCGGCGTCCGCGCCCGCTTCTGATCGCGCCATCCACGACAACCGGAGACGACATCCATGACGATCCTTCTTGATCGCAGAAAGCTGCTGGCCGGCGCAGGCGGACTGACCCTGTTCGCGGGCCTGGCGTCGCACGTCCCGGCGTGGGCGGCGACCTTCACCGAAAACCCCTTCGCCCTGGGCGTCGCCGCCGGCGATCCTTGGCCGGACGGCTTTGTGATCTGGACCCGTCTGGCGCCCAGGCCGCTGGAGGAGCATGGCGGCATGCCGATGGTCGCCGTCCCGGTGCGATGGGAGGTCTCGGAGGACGAACGGTTCACCGCCATCGTCCAGTCCGGCGAGGCGATCGCCCGACCGGAACTGGGCCACTCGGTCCATGTCGAGGTCGGCGGCCTGAAGCCGCATTGGCGCTACTGGTATCGCTTCCGCATCGAGGGCGGGCACGACAGCCGCGTCGGGGCGGCCCGCACCGCGCCGGCGGTGGGCATGCTGCCGGCGAGCGCGCGACTGGCCGTCGCCGGCTGCCAGGCTTGGACCTCGGGCTGGTACGACGCCTGGCGTCATATCAGCCAGGAAACCGATCTGGACGCCGTCTTCCACTATGGCGACTATATCTATGAGTATGGCGGCGGTCGGAAGAACGGCCCGATCGTGAAGGACGCGGCCGGAAACGTCGTGGTGCGCGACCACGTCGGCGGCGAGATCTACAGCCTGGACGACTATCGCCGCCGTTACGCCCAGTACAAGACCGACCCTGACCTCCAGGCGGCCCATGCGGCGGCCGCCTTCATCAGTTCGTTCGACGACCATGAGGTCGATAACAACTGGGCCGAAATCTACGACCAAGACGGCACGCCGCCCGAGGCCTTCCTGTTGCGCCGCTACGCCGCAATGCAGGCCTGGTACGAGAACATGCCGGTGCGGCGCGCCCAGTTCCCGCGTCCGGACGGGCTGACCATGTATCGGCGGCTGGACTACGGCCAACTGTTCCGCACGCACGTCATGGATACGCGCAGCTACCGCAGCGACCAGCTTTGCACGCGACCGGGCCAGAAGGCGTGTCGCGCCGAGGATACGCCCGATTCCACCATGCTCGGGAGCGCCCAGGAGGCGTGGCTGTCGGAGGGGCTGGGGAATTCGGCCCGCTGGAACCTGATCGCCCAACAGGTGTGGGTCATGCCTCTGTTCGATCGCCAGATTGACGGGACCGTGGCCCCCCGACCCGGTGACGATACCTGGAACGGCTATCCGGCGGCGCGAGCCCGGCTGGTGAAATCCATCACCGACAAGGCGTTGACCAATGTCGTGATCGCCACCGGCGACGCCCATATCCACGCCGTGGGCGCGGTGCCGGTGCGTGACGACGAGCTGGACGGGCCGGCTGCCGCGGTCGAGTTCCTGGCCACCTCGATCTCATCGGGGGGCGACGGCGCCGAGCAGCTGAATGAATCGGCCCAGAGGCTGAAGGACGGAAGTCCGCACATCGACCTTCTGCGCCAGCAGCGCGGCTATCAGATGTTCCACATCACGCCCGACGAATGGCGCACCGAGGTGAAGGTGATGGATCGGGTTCAGTCGCCAGGCGCTGGGATAAGCACCCTGGCGCGCTATGCGGTGACGCCGGACGCCCCGAAATTGCATCGCTTGTGAAAGGAGCCAGGGGTTTCGTCAGCCGGCGGCGCTGGCCCCGTCGTCGGATGACAAGGTGAGAGTTTTCCGCCCTGTTGTTCTCCCGCATGCGCCGTGGCGGTGACGGATGCCCAGGATCTCGTCTTCGTCATCGACCGCTCGCCATAGATGCATGCGCTGACCGCCGCTCCGCACAGCCGCCTCATCCAGAGGCCACTGGCTGGTTGGGGAGGAGCGTCGTAGCCGCAGATCAGCCATCGGTGAACGGACCTTTCGTCGTCATCCTGTCGTCGGCGTGTCGCACGTCGGACTTCAGATCGTCGCCGCCGCGACATGGCCCGGGAGTAGTCACGCCCGACACAAGCCAAGCTTCCGGGGATAAAGATGGCGATTTCATACAAGACTTATCTGCTGGCCGCCGCGTCCTTGACGGGCGCCCTGGTCATGGGCACGGCCGCCGTCGCCCAGGACCGCGAGCCGGTCAGTACGGTCGATGACATCGTCGTGACGGCCCAGTTGCGCGAACAGAACCCGATCGAGGTGCCCTTCGCCCTGACCGCCTATTCGGGCCAGTTTCTGGAGGACCTGGGCATTCAGGAGTTCGACGCCCTGTCGACCTTTGTGCCCGGCTTCCTGGTCCAGAACCAGTCGCCGAACAACCCCGGCTTCGTGATGCGTGGCATCACCTCCGACTCGGGCGCCGCGACCGCCGAACCGCGCGTCTCGGTGTTTCAGGACGGCGTGTCGATCTCCAAGTCGCGCGGCTCCTATGTCGAACTGTTCGACCTGGAGCGCGTCGAAATCGCCAAGGGGCCGCAATCGACCCTGTACGGCCGCGGCGCCCTGATCGGCGCGGTCAACCTGGTCCAGAACCGCGCGCGTCCGGGCCGGACGGAGGCCTACGCCCAGGCCGAGTTCGGCGACGAGGGTTATCGGATGGTCGAAGGGGCGGTGAACCTGCCCGTGGGCGAGACCGCCGGCCTACGCCTGGCCACCCGGATGAAGACGCGCGACGGCTATGTCGACAACCTGCTGGGCGGCGAAGACTACAACTCAATCGAGACCAAGGCCTTCCGCCTGTCGGGCGCCTGGACGCCCAATGAGGCGATGCGCTTCGACGTGATCGCCAACTATCAGACGGACAAGGCCTCGGGCACTTCGTTCAAGTCGATCGCCTATGATCCGTTCGATCCCGCCACCGGCGCGGTGCTGGGCGGTCGCGAGCCCTGGGAAGGCGCGGCGCTGACGCCGGGCGCGGACTTCGACGGCGGCAAGAGCCTGGGCCTGGACCGTGAGGTGTGGGGCGTGACCGCTCTGGCGCGGATCGAGCTGTCGCCGAGCCTGACGCTGAATTCGACCACCGCCTACCGTCAGTTCGACTCCTACGAGACCTTCGATCCGGACGGCGTCTCCTTGCCGATCCTGACGGCGGCCGAGGACGCCTATGGCGAGCAGTGGAGCCAGGAGTTCCGCCTGAACTATGACGCCGGCGGCCGTCTCAGCGCCTTCGCCGGCGCGGCCTGGTTCCAGGAAGAGGGCTATCAACGCGCGCCCACCCAGTTCGACGAACGCTACGCCCTGATCCAACTGGCTGGGCCGCTGGGCGATCAACGCCTCAAGCTGCCCTACGCCCTGCCGCTGCCGACCCTGCTCGGCGGCGTGCTTTCGGGCCTGCTGCCGACATCGGCGACGCCGCTGATCCCCGGCCTGCTGAACAACCTCAAATCCAATCACACCGAAGTTTCGACCAACAGCAGCGACCTGACGTCCTACGACCTGTTCGGCGACCTGACCTATCGCTTCACCGACCGGTTCGAGATGTCCGCCGGCCTGCGCTGGACCCAGGATGACAAGACCACCGGCCTGTCGAACCGCGTCGAGAACGGCCGTTCCATCGCCGGCGGTCTGATCGGCGTGCAAGCCCTGGGCGCCCGCGCCGCCGCCTTGGCCGAGGCCGGCGACTTGGCCGGCGCCGCCGCCCTCCAGGCTCAGATCGGCGCGATCCTGCAAGGCCTGGCCACGCCCGGCGCCGCGAACCTGCCGCTGTCCACCGGCCTGCCGCTGTTCGGCCTGACGGCCCAGCCGACCGCGAACAACGGCGACTTCATCTATCAGGATCACGACGACGACGGTCTGACCTGGCGTCTGACGGCCCGCTACAGCCCGTCCGACGACGCCAGCATCTACGCCAACTATGCGCGCGGCCGTCGCCCGGAAGTGCTCAGCGTCAGCGCGCCTTCGACTCCGCTGGGCGCCCCGAATTTCGAAGTCGTCGAAGCCGAAACCGTCGACAGCTACGAGATCGGCGCCAAGGTCGCCCTTATGGACCGCCGTCTGCGGCTGGATGGCGCGGTCTTCCACTACGCCTACGAGAACTTCCAGACGACCGAGCAGATCGGCACCGCCTTCATCACCGTGAACGCCGGCGAGGCCAAGGCCTATGGCTTCGAAGGCCAGGCGTCCTTTGCGGTCTCTTCGACGTTCGACCTGTTCGCCACCTACGCCTACAACCACTCGCGTTTCGAGAGCGGCGCGCGAGACGGCAACCGGTTCCGTCTGTCGCCGGACAACATGGCTTCGATCGGGGCCAACTGGCGGCTGCCGGTCGCGGGCGGCGACATCGAGGTGCAGCCGACCTATACGTGGCAGTCCAAGGTCTTCTTCGACGACGACAACGACCGTCCCGATCTGCAAACCGGCAACTTCGTCCCCGACCTGGTCCAGGACGAATATCAGGACGCCTATGGCCTGCTGAACCTGCGTATTCGCTATACGCCGGGTTCGGGGAACTGGGGCGTCGAGGCCTTCGGCGAGAACATCCTCGACGAGAAATACATCAAGGACGCCGGCAACACCGGCGACGCCCTGGGCCTGCCGACCTTCATCGCCGGACGGCCCGCCGCCTATGGCGTCGTGTTCAAGCTGAAGCTCTGAGGACCACAAGATGAACCTGAATCGCCGCGGCCTTCTGGGCCTGATCGGCGCGGGCGCCGCCACGCCCGCCCTCGCGCAAGGGTCGAACGCCGGACAGGTCGCCTTCCTGCACGGCGTCGCCAGCGGCGACCCGGATCAGCATTCCGCCGTCTTCTGGACCCGCGTCACCCCCGCCGATCCGTCGGCGGGCTCCGTCGCCGTGACGCTGGAGGTGGCTTCCGACGCCGACTTCCAGCGCATCGTTCGCCGCGCCACGGGCCTGAACGCCGCCGCCGAACGGGACTTCACGGTCAAACACGACCTGGGCGGCCAGGGGCTGGAGCCGGGGACCGAATACTTCTATCGCTTCACCGCCAACGGCGTGGCCTCTCCGGTCGGTCGGGTTCGCACCCTGCCGCAGGGGGCGACGCCCGATGTGGTGATGGCCGTCGTGTCGTGCCAGCTTTATCCCGGCGGCCTGTTCAACGCCTATGACGCCATCGCCAGACAGGACCGGTTGGACGTGGTGGTCCATCTGGGCGACTACATCTACGAGTACGGGGCCGAAGCCGACGCCTATGGCATGACGACCGGCGCGCAGCTGAACCGCATCCCCGAGCCGGCGCACGAGATCGTCAGCCTGGCCGACTATCGGACGCGCCACGCCCAGTACAAGACCGACCCGGACCTGCAGGCCGCCCACGCCCGAGCCGCCTTCATCTGCGTCTGGGACGACCATGAAGTCGCCAACGACACCTGGATGCTGGGCGCCGAGAACCACCAGCCGGAAACCGAGGGCGACTTCGCCGTGCGCAAGGCCGCGGCCCTGCGCGCCTATTACGAATGGATGCCGATCCGCGAGCCCAAGGCGGACGCCCTTCAGGAGGCGATCAACCGCGCCTTCCATTTCGGGGACCTGGCCAGTCTGGTCATGGTCGAGACGCGCCTGCTGGCGCGCAACCAGCAACTGACGTTCGAAGACCTGCCGCGCACCGCCGCCGGCGCCCCGGACGTGGCCGCCTTCGAGGGACTGCGCAACGACCCGTCGCGCGACCTGCTGGGCGAGGCGCAGCGGAACTGGATCGGCGAGACCCTGCGCCAGTCGCAGGCCGCCGGCCGGCCGTGGCAGGTCCTGGGCAATCAGGTGGTGATGGCCCGGGTCAAGGGCCCCAACATCGACGAGATGGTCCCTCCGGAGCAGGTGGCCCAACTGGTTGCGACCCTGCCCGCCGATGTGCGGCCCCAGGTCGAGGCGGCGATCCAGCTGTTCAAACTGGGGCTGCCGTTCAATCTGGACAGCTGGGACGGCTATCCCGCAGGCCGCGAGCGCCTATACGAGACCTTCAAGGCGGCGGGCGTCGAACCCATCGTCCTGTCGGGCGACAGCCACGCCTTCTGGGTCAATGAGCTGTATGACAACGGCGGCGAACGTCGGGCGGTCGAGTTCGGCGTGTCCGCCATCTCCAGCCCCTCGCCGGGCGATCAGGTCGGCGGCCTGCCGCTGGGAATGGCCCTGTCGGCCGCCAATCCCGAGGTCAAGTTCTGCGACCAGTCGGGCAAGGGCTTCATCCTGCTGAAACTGGAGCACGAACAGGCGACGGCGGAACTGTGGGCGGTTTCGACCTTGACCGCCAAGCCCTACGCGCTGAACGCGGTCAAGCGCTACCGCGTCGCCGCCGACCCCGCCGCCTCGCGCCTGACCGAGATCTGAGCAGCCGTTCAGGCGTCGAAGGCCTGGCCCGCGATCCAGGTTCGGGCGACGGTGAGGTCGCTGTTCAGGGCGACCAGGTCCGCCGCCTGTCCGGGCGCGATCGCGCCGCGCACATCCGTCATGCCGAGGAAGGCGGCCGGGTTGGCGGACGCCATCGTCAGGGCGACCGGAAGCGGGGCGTCCAGCAGGGCGACCGTGTTGCGGACCGCCGAGGCCATGTCGAGGTCCGAGCCGGCCAGGACGCCTTGGTCGTCGTAGCAGACGCCGTCCTTCACGGTGATGCGGCGGCCCTGCAGGAAGAAGTGGTCCGAATCGTCGCCCACGCTGGGCATGGCGTCGGTGACCAGCATGAAGCGGTCGGCGGGGCGGCATCGCATGGCCAACTTCAGATTGACCGGATCGACATGATGGCCGTCGACGATCAGGCCGCACCAGGCCTGGCGATCCTCGAGCGCGGCGCCGACCACGCCGGGCGCCCGATTCTGCAGCGGCGACATGGCGTTGAACAGGTGGGTGACGCCGGTGATCCCCGCCTCGAACCCCGTGCGCATGGTGCGATAGTCGGCGTCGGTATGGCCCGCCGCGACCAGGGCGCCGGCATCGGCCAGGCGGGCGATCATGTCCGGCGTCGTCATCTCGGGGGCCAGGGTGATCAGGGTCCGGCCTGCCTTCAGCCGCGTCAGCCGGCGGATATCGACATCGCTCAGGGTGCGGAACTTGGAGGCGTCGTGAATGCCCTTGCGCCGCACGTTCAGGAACGGACCTTCGATGTGGATGCCCAACACGCCGGGGACGCCCTGGACGATGGCGGCCTCGACCGCGTCGATCGCCTGGTCGATGACGTCCAGGTCGTCGCTGATCAGGGTGGGCAGGAAGCCGGTCGTGCCGAAACGGCGATGGGCCGCGCCGATGGTGGCGATGCCGTCCGCGCTGGGGGCGTCGTTGAACAGGACGCCGCCCCCGCCGTTGACCTGGGTGTCGATGAAGCCGGGCGCGAGGACGCGGCCCTCCAGATCCTGAACCTCCGCGCCCGCAGGCGGCGCGGCGGTCGAAACGGAGGCGATCTGTCCGTCCGCCAGGGCGACGGTCAGCCCTTCCTGGACGCCCGTCGGGGTCGCCACCCGGCCATTGGTCAAGTGGACGGCCATCAGACGGTCTCTGTCACCTTGTTGAGATAGGGCGGGCGGTCGGGATCATAGCCGCGCGCCACCGACAGGCGGGCGGCCAGGCCATAGAAGCTCTGGATCAGCAGGATCGGCTCCAGCATCGGATGGCCGGCCGTGGCGGGCAGGGCGGTCACGCGCGGATCGGCTGCGGCGCCCGACAGGAAGACCCGCGCGCCACGTGCGGCGAAGTCGGCCGCCAGGTCCACGGCGTCGTCGCGCGTGACGTCGGACTGGGCCAGCATCAGCACCGGAAAGCCGGATTTCACAAGGGCCATGGGGCCGTGACGGACCTCGGCGGTGGAGAAGGCCTCGGCGTGCAGGCCGCAGGTTTCCTTCAGCTTCAGCGCCGCCTCGCGCGCCACGCCGAACCCGCCGCCCCGACCGACGACATAAAGGTTGGCCGCCGCGCTCAGCACGGGCAGGGCGGCGCTCCAGTCCTGGCGCCAGGCGATGTCCAACTGATCGGGCAGGGCGGCCAGGCCGGCGCGCAGGGCGTCGTCCTGCGTCCATTCGGCGATCAGGTGGGCGATGGAGGTCAGGCTGGCGATGAAGCTCTTGGTCGCGGCGACGGACAGTTCGGGGCCGGCGCGCAGCGGAATGGTCAGGTCCGCGACCTGGGACAGGGGCGAACCCTCGACATTGACCAGGGCGATGACGAAGGCGCCGCCCGCCTTGGCGGCCGACGCTGCGGCGACCAGGTCGGGGCTCTTGCCGGACTGCGATATGGCCAGGCAGACGCCGCCCGGAATATGTGGCGTGCGGCCATAGACCGAACTGACCGCCAGCGGCATGGGGCTGGTCAGCACGCCCGTCTGCGATTCGATCAGATAGCGGGCGAAGACGCCGGCGTTATCGGAACTGCCTCGCCCGCAGATCAGGGCGGCGGAAGGGACGTGCGCGCGAAGATGCGACGCCGCGCGGGCGACGATGTCGGCGTTATCGCGCAACTGGGCGCGAACCACGGACGGGGCCTCGGCGGCTTCGGCGAACATCCGGGTGTCTTCGACGCGCATCAGGCGGGGCCATCGTTCAGTTCTGCGACGAAGTCGTAGGCGTCGCCGCGATAATAGGACTGGGTGACCTCCACCGCCTGGCCGTTGTGAAAGGCGCGGCGTTCGATCAGCAGGCCCGCAGCGCCCGCCGTGGTGCTCAGCAGCTCGGCCTGTTCGGCGGTGAACAGCACCGCACGGAGCCGCTGCAGCGCGCGATTGGGGCGGTAGCCGGCCTCAGCCAGGGCGCGATAGAGCGAAGTGGTCACCGTCTCCAGGCTGGGCAGGCAGGCGGCGGGAATGGTCGAATATTCCAACGCCATCGGCAGACTGTCGGCATAGCGAATCCGGTTGAACCGATAGACTGGCGTGCCGGGACTGAGACCCAGGGTCAGCGATTCCTCGGGCGTCACCGCGCCTTCGCTGCGATTCAGCCAGGAGCTGGTCGCCTTGCGGCCCCGCGCGGCCATGTCCTCCGAAAAGGACGTCAGTTTGGAGAAACTCTTTTCCACCCGCGCGGCGACGAAGGTGCCCGCGCCCTGCCGACGGGTCAGAAGCCCCTCGGCGACCAGGCCGTCGAAGGCCTTGCGCACGGTGATGCGCGAAACCCCCATTTCCTGCGCCAGGTCCCTTTCGGGCGGCAGGGCCTCGTCAGGCTTCAGCGCATGGCGCTCGATCGCCTCGCGCACCGCATGTTGCAGTTGCTGGTACAGCGGCGCCGAACGCTGCGCGTCCAGCGCGCCAATGGCTTCAATGAACGACATGGCGCCCCGTCTCGGATCAACCCGCCTCAAGGTTGTTGCGCCTATCTGAACCGATGTCATGCGACCAATCAAGTACCAATAATAAAAATATTAGGCCCAATTTTCGTTTTGGTCTTGCGTGGTGCGATTGTTTGATGAAAGTCTCATGTCAGCGGCGGCACAATCCAGCATTCGCAGCCGGGAGAAAGACCATATTGGTCTTGCATTGGGCTTTTTCTGGACCTGCGGGGGCAGGTTCATTCAAAGGGAGAGACTGGGTCATGAGTATTCGCCATGCCTTGCTTGCAGGCACTGCCGGCGTCCTGGCGCTGGGCGCTGGCCAGGCTTTCGCACAGACCGCCGACGAACCGGTCGCCACCGTCGACGAGGTCATCGTCACCGGCATCCGCGCCTCGCTGCAGCAGTCGCTGACCACCAAGCGCAATGCCGACGCCATCATCGACGTCGTCACCGCCGAGGACGTGGGCAAGTTTCCCAGCTCCAACGTGGCCGAGGCCATCACCATCATTCCGGGCGTCACCGTCGACCGCGCCTTCGGCCAGGGCGAGAAGGTCTCGATCCTGGGCACCGACCCGGCGCTGAACCGCACCCTGCTGAACGGCCAGACGGTCGCCTCGGCGGACTGGTTCATCCTCGACCAGCCGGGCCGCACCTTCAACTACGCCCTGCTGGCACCGCAGATCGTCGGTCGGGTGGAGGTGTTCAAGTCGCCGGAATCCCGCATCGACGAGGGCTCGATCGGCGGCACGGTGGACGTCATCACGCGGCGCCCGCTTGATCTGGACGGCACGACCCTGTCGGGGGCGCTGACCTACCTCTACAATGACCGTTCGGAAGACGGCGACCTGCAGTATTCGCTGCTGGGCGGCTGGCGGAACGAGAACCGGACCTTCGGGGTCCTGGTCTCGGCCCAGCATGCCAAGGACAACCTGCGCCGCGACGGCCTGGAATCCTACGGCACCATCCCGGCCAGCTATTACAACGGCGGCAATCCCGAAAACCCCGGCGCCGACGCCATCGCCAACGGCAACTGTGTGGGCGAATGCGCCGCGACCCTGCTGGCCAATCCTGATGCGCGCGGCCTGAACTCGTTCGGCACCCACTTCTTCAATCAGGATCGCGAGCGCGACAGCTACACCGTCGCCCTGCAATGGCGGCCGGTCGGGCAACTGGATCTGAACTTCGACTGGCTGCACGTCGAGGCGACTTACGACAACACCAACCAGTCGCTGTTCGCCTTCCAGGGCAACACCTGGAACAGCCTGGGCGCCCTGACCGATATCGAGGTCGAGGACGGGGTCATCACCTACGCCGCCTTCGACAATGCGCTGAGCGTGCTAGACGTGCAGTACCGCGAAGCGGCGATGACGACCGACAGCTATCACCTGGACGGCAAGTGGCAGGGCGAGGGCTGGGACTTGTCCGGCGACGTCGGCTATTCGAAGGCCGATGGCGGAACCCAGCGCCAACTGTTCGGCGAATTCCTGAACTGGGCCGACTACGAGGTCGATTTCCGTGGGGCGCCGGGCTCGCCGGGGACGCTGACCTATACCGACCCGGCCAACAGCGACGTGCTGTCGAACGCCTCGAAGTTCGCGTTCGACGGCGGTTGGGGCGCGGGCGATCCATCGGTGGGCCCGGACGGCTACAACGCCGGCTGGGGCGGCAACATCGTTTCCAAGCCGACGACCGACGAGGAGACCTACGGCCAGGTCGATCTGGGCTTCGACAGAAGCGGCTTCTTCGACCGTTTCCAGTTCGGCTATAAATACCGCAAGCACGAGACCGACCAGAAGATGTCGGGCGTGACGGTGTCGATCTATGGCGCGCCGGACAACGCTTCGCTGTTCAGCCCTGGCCAGGTCCCGGGCAACTATCTGGACGGTTTCGACGGCGTCAACGACCAGATGAAGAACCGCTTCAGCGTCGATGGCGACGCCCTGGCCGACTATATCGAGTCTGGCGGATATCTGCGCCCGTGGCAGGCCGCGCCGGTCCCGACCGTGTTCGGCAACGCCGAGTTCACCGCCCAGAACTGGAACGTGCAGGAGACGATCAACGCCTTCTACGGCCAGGCGAACTTCCAGAACGATCTGCTGCGCGGCAACATCGGCCTGCGCTACGTCCGCACCGAGTCCGACAGCGGCGGCTATGTCTGCGTCAACCAGACTGCGACCGGCTGCGGCGTGACCGAGGCCGACTGGGAATGGAGCATCACCAGCAAGGAATACGACGACTTCCTGCCCAGCCTGAACGTCGCCATCAACGCCGCCGAGGACGTCATCGTCCGCATCGCGGCGGCCAAGGTCATCGCCCGTCCGAACTACGCCGACATGTCCAACTACTTCTGGCTGTCGGACCAGATCCTGACCGGCGGCGGCGGCAATCCGGACCTCGATCCGTATGAATCGACCAATCTGAACCTGGCGGCCGAATGGTATTTCGCGCCCAACGCCATCCTGTCGGCCGAGGTCTTCTACAAGGACATCTCCAACTACATCCTGCAGGCCACCGCGCCGGAAGAGCACTTCAACCAGGCCCAGAACGCCGTCACCACCTACCAGATCAGCCGCCCGACCAACGCGGGTTCGGCCGAGCTGAAAGGCCTGTCGGTCGCTTATCAGCAGACCTATGCCTACGGGTTCGGCCTGCTGGCGAACTACACCCTGGTCGATGGCGAGGCGGACAACGGCCAGGATTTGCCGTTCAACTCCAAGCACCAGGTCAATCTGAGCCCCTTCTACGAGAACGGCGCCTTCTCGGCCCGGCTGACCTACACCTGGCGGTCGAAGTATTTCACCGGCCTGGACCGCGGCGACGCCCTCTATGTGCGCGACGTCGACACCCTGGACGCCACGGCAGGATACCAGATCAACGATCGGGTCAGCCTGACCGTTTCGGGCCAGAACCTGCTGGACAGCGAATACTATTCCTACGCCAACACCGTCGCCCTGCCGCGCGGCGTGTATCGGACGGGCCGCAAGCTGATGGCGACCCTGGCGGTCGAGTTCTGATCGATGCGGCGGGGACGACGCCTTGTCGTTCCCGCCGGTCGATTGCCATGGCTGGGCTTTCCGACCCAGGATGCCGTCATGAGCGTTTCGACGGAAACATCCCCTTGGCCTTCTCCTGAGGCCGAACTGGCGCGGGGTTTCGGCCCCGCGCGCTCTTTTCTTCAGCGAGACCCCGCATGACCTTGATCGCACGCACGGCGGCGGCTGTCCTTGTGGCCTGGACGGTGGGCCATGTGTCCATGGCCCAGGCTCAGGCGCAGGTGTCGATCATCCCCGAGCCGCAGCGGGTCGAGCCGGCGACGGGAAGCTTCACGATCGAGACCGCGACCGTTCTGTCTGTCCCGGCCGGAGACGCCGAGCCCGCGCGGGCGGCCGCCTATTTCGCCGATCTGATGCAACGGTCGCGCGGCCTGACCCTGGCGGTCCGAGAGGGCGCAGTGGGCCGAGGCGTCGTCGCCTTCCGGCGCGGGGACCAGGCGAAGGACGCCTATGAATTGGCCGTGACCGACCAGGGCGCGACGATCACCGCCGGTGGTTTCGGCGGTCTGCTCTATGGCGGGGTCAGCCTGTGGCAACTGGCGACGGCGGAGCCCGGGCAGGGGCCGGCGCGGATCGCCGCCGTCACCCTGGAAGACGCGCCGCGCTTCGGCTGGCGCGGGCTGATGTTGGATTCGGCGCGCCACCGTCAGTCGCCGGCCTTCATCAAGGACTTCATCGACTGGATGGCGGTCCACAAGCTGAACGTCTTTCACTGGCACCTGACCGACGACCAGGCCTGGCGGCTTGAGATCAAACGCCATCCGCGCCTGACCGAGATCGGCGCCTGGCGGGTGGAAGCCGGGGCTGGACCGCAGGCCGACATCGATCCGGCGACGGGCAGGCCGCGCCTGTATGGCGGCTATTACAGCCAGGAGACGGTGCGTGACATCGTCGCCTACGCCGCCCAGCGCAACATCGTCATCGTGCCCGAAATCGACGTGCCGGGCCACGCCAGCGCGGCCATCGCCGCCTATCCCGAACTGGGCGTGACCGACGCGCCCGGCGCGGGCGTGCCGCAGGTTCCGGCCGACTGGGGCGTCTATCCGACCCTCTATAACGCCGAAGAGTCCACCGTGGTCTTCTTCGAACAGGTGCTGGACGAGGTGATGGACCTGTTCCCTGGCGAATATGTCCACATCGGCGGGGACGAGGCGGTCAAGGACCAGTGGAAGGCTTCGCCCAGCACCCAGGCGCGGATGCGCGAACTGGGCGTCGCCAACGAGGAGCAACTGCAAAGCTGGTTCGTCGAACGGTTGGAAAAGCATCTGAATACGCGCGGTCGTCGGCTGATCGGCTGGGACGAAATTCTGGAAGGCGGCCTGGCGCCGAACGCCACAGTCATGTCCTGGCGCGGCGTGGACGGGGCCATAGAGGCGGCCAAGCTGGGCCACGATACGGTCCTGTCGCCGGGACCAACCCTCTATTTCGACTATCGTCAGAGCGCCGCCGACGGCGCTCCGGGGCGGGGCGTGGTTTCGTCGCTGGAAGACGTCTATCGCTTCGATCCGACGCCGGACGCACTGACCCCGGACCAGGCCAGGCGGGTGATCGGGGTCCAGGCCAATCTGTTCACCGAACATATGCGGACCGAGGACCGCGTCGAATACATGGCCTTCCCCCGCGTCGCCGCCCTGGCCGAGGTAGCGTGGACGGCGCACGACCGGATGGACTGGGACGGGTTCCGCGCTCGGCTTGAGCCGCAACTGGGGCGCTATCGCACGCTGGGGATCGACTATGCGACCGTCGGCCTGGAGCCGGCGCCGCCGATTCCGTCGGATGGTCAGCGGCGCTATGACCACCAGATGAGACTGTGCAGCGAGGGGCTGGTGCTGTCGCTGATCGACGACGCCCCGGTGGCAGGCGAACGTCCCGCCTTCATGATGGACATCATGAATCCCTGCTGGATCTACGAAGGCGCCGACCTGACCGGGGGCAAGCGCATCGAAATCGCTGTGGGACAGGTTCCCTTCAACTTCCAGATCGGCGCGGATCGGGAAAAGATCCGGCTGGCCGCACCGCGCACGTCGGAGGGCGAGCTGGAGGTCTTCGTCGGAGCCTGCGAGGGCGAACCGGCGCTGATCCTGCCGCTGAAGGCGGCCGCCGCCGATCCGGGCGTGACGGTGCTGGACGGCGAACTGCCGGCGACGGACGGACGTCGCGACCTCTGTCTGCGATTCGCCCAGCCGGGCATCGATCCGATGTGGGCCATCGACTGGGTACGGGTCGGAGGCGCGTCGTGAGCGAGGTCGTCGTTCTGGCGCCCATGACGGGCTGGCTGGCGCCGCTAGCTGAGGTTCCAGACGAAGCTTTCGCCGGCGGCATGGTGGGCGAGGGGGCGGCCATCGATCCCACGGACACGGTGGTGCGCGCGCCCTTCGACGGCGTGGTGGCCGGCCTGCCCGCCAGCCGCCATGCGGTGACGGTGCGGTCGCCAGAAGGCGTCGAGGTGCTGATCCACGTTGGGCTGGAGACGGTGGCGCTGAATGGGGCCGGCTTCACCGTCCATGTCGCCGAGGGCGCGACGGTAAGGGCCAGCGATCCGCTGCTGACGCTGGACTTGGACGTCATCGCGGGCGGCGCCCGCAGCCTGATGTCGCCGGTGGTGGTGGTCCAAGGCGGCGCGGCCACGGCGATTGCGCCGGGACGCCGGGTGCAGGCGGGTGAGCCGATCCTGAGGGTGGCGGTCGCCGGCCAAGCGGCGATGGACGCCGGCGGCGAGACGCTGACGACGACGGTTCAGGCGCCCTTGCCGCACGGGTTGCACGCGAGACCGGCCGCGCGCATCGCGGCCCGCGCCAAGGCGTTCGATGCGCGGGTCGTGCTGGTCAAGGCGGATCGTCGGGCCGATGCGACCAGTCTGGTCGCCATGATGGGACTGGGCGTCGGCGATGGCGACGCGGTGGGGCTGGAGGCGTCCGGTCGCCAGGCGGCCGAGGCGCTGGCGGCGATCAGGGCGCTGATCCTGTCGGGTCTGGAAGAGGCCCCGGCGGAGGCCGCGCCTCTGGCATCGACGGCCTCGGCCCCGGTCGTTGGCGAAGACGGCGAACTGATTCTGAGCGGAGTCGCGGCCGCGCCAGGCCTGGCGGTCGGGCGCGCGGTTCGGCTGAGGCAGGGCGATATCTCCACGCCGGAAGCCGGCAAGGGCGTGGCGGCTGAGACCGAGGCGCTGCGGCAGGCCTTGTCGGCGGTGCGGACCCGCATCGGACAGGCGGCGGCCAGCGGCGGGTCGCACCGGCGGGCCATTCTGTCGGCCCACCTGGCCTTTCTCGACGACCCCGGCCTGATAGAGGCGGCCGAGCGGGAGATCGCGCAGGGCCGTGCGGCGGGCTTCGCCTGGCGCCAGGCGACGCGGGCGGGGGCCGAACTGTTCCGGGCCATGGGCGACGCGCGCATGGCGGAACGGGCCGACGACCTGATGGATCTGGAACGCCAGGTGCTGATCGAACTTTCAGGCGAGGTGCCGCCGCCGCCCGCCGCCATCGGGCCGGGATCGGTCATCGTCGCCGACGACCTGCTGCCGTCGCAGCTGATGGCGCTGGACGCGGTCAAGGTGGCGGGCATCTGCACCGCGCGGGGCGGCCCGACCTCGCATGTCGCCATCCTGGCCGCCGCCATGGGCGTGCCGGCCCTGGTCGCGGTCGGCGAAGGGCTGGAACGGGTCGAGGACGGGGTGCTGGTGGTGCTGGACGCCGACGGCCGCCAGATGATCGCCGCCCCCTCGGCCGCCCGCCAGGCTCGCGCCCAGAGCGCCTCGGCCGCACGCGAGCGCCGGCGCGCCGACGCTCGCGCCCTGGCGGCCGACGATTGCCACACAGCCGACGGCGTCCGCATCGAGGTCTTCGCCAACCTGGGCGACATGGCTGAGGCCGCGCCGGCGGTCGCGGGGGGCGCGGAGGGTTGTGGGTTGCTGCGCACCGAATTCCTGTTTCTGGAGCGCGACACGGCGCCTGGCGAGGACGAACAACTGGCGCAGTATCAGGCCATCGCCGACGCCCTGGACGGGCGGCCGTTGATCGTGCGGACCCTGGATGCAGGGGGCGACAAGCCGCTTCCCTATCTGCCTACGCCGCCGGAGGAAAATCCGGCCTTGGGCCTGCGCGGCGTCCGATCGGGATTGCATCGGCCCGACATCCTGCTGACCCAGCTGCGCGCCATCTGCCGCGTGCGGTCCAGCGGCATGGTCGCGGTTATGCTGCCGATGATCGCCTCGGTCGCCGAGGTGCGGCAGGTGCGGGCCATGCTGGATGTCGCCGTCGCCGAGACAGGTGGCGCGGCTCCGCTGCTGGGCGTGATGATCGAGACGCCCGCCGCCGCCATGACCACGGACCTGCTGGCCCCGGCCATCGACTTCGTCTCCATCGGCACCAACGACCTGACGCAATACGCCCTGGCCATGGATCGCCAGAACGCAAGCCTGGCCGCCGAGCTGGACGGCCTGCATCCCGCCGTCCTGCGCCTGATCGCCCAGGCGGCCAAGGGCGCCGTGTCGCTGAAATTGATCGGCGTCTGCGGCGGGCTGGCGTCCGACCCGTCGGCGGTCGCGATCCTGGTCGGTCTGGGCGTGCGCGAACTGTCGGCGACGCCGTCCATGGTCGCCGAGATCAAGGCGGTGGTGCGCGGCGTGACGCTGGACGATTGCCGCCGGCTGGCTGTTGACGCCCTGGCCCTGGACAGCGCCGAGGCCGTGCGCGCCCTGGCCGGCGAGCGTCTGGCGTCGCTTCTCCACTCACGCGCCATGGGAGCGGTCGCATGAAAATCGGGCTCTCCAGCCTGCAGCCTCTGGGGCGCGCCCTGATGCTGCCCATCGCCGTCCTGCCCATCGCCGGCCTGCTGCTGCGGCTGGGCCAACCCGATCTTCTGGACATCGCCTTTCTGTCGGCGGCGGGCCAGGCGGTGTTCTCCAACCTGGGCCTGCTGTTCGCCGTCGGCGTCGCGGTCGGCTTGGCGCGAGACAACAATGGCGCGGCGGGGCTGGCCGGGGTGGTCGGCTATCTGATCGCGGTGGAGGCGTCCAAGGTGCTGCTGACCGTGCCGCCCGAGGTCACGGCAGGGCTGGCGGGCGACGCGGCCGACGCCGCCGCCAAGGCGTTCAAGGACCAGGCGATGGCGCGGTTGGGGGTGCCCATCGGCATCCTCTCGGGCCTGATCGCCGGCGACTTCTACAACCGATTTTCGGGGCTGAAGCTGCCCGACTATCTCGCCTTCTTCGGCGGTCGGCGATTCGTGCCGATCGCGTCGGGGCTGGCGGCGTTGGCGCTGGCGGCGGTGCTGGGGCTGTCGTTCAACGTCATCGACCACGCCATCGACGTGTTCAGCCGGGGCGTGGTGGGATCGGGCGAGATCGGCCTGTTCGTCTACGGCCTGCTGAACCGGCTGCTGATCATCACCGGCCTGCACCACATCCTGAACAATGTCGCCTGGTTCATCGTCGGCGACTATCACGGCGCGACGGGCGATCTGAACCGCTTCTTCGCCGGCGACCCGACGGCGGGCGCCTTCATGAGCGGCTTCTTCCCGGTGATGATGTTCGGCCTGCCCGCCGCCTGCCTGGCCATGTACCACGCCGCGCGGCCCGAACAGCGCAAGAGCGTCGGCGGCATGTTCTTCTCCCTAGCCCTGACCGCCTTCCTGACGGGAGTGACCGAGCCGATCGAGTTCACCTTCATGTTCCTGGCGCCCGTGCTCTACGCCATCCATGCGGTGTTGACGGGCCTGGCGATGGTGGTGATGGACCTCTTGGGCGTGCGCCTGGGCTTCACCTTTTCGGCGGGGCTGTTCGACTATGTGCTGAACTTCGGCAAGTCCACGCGGCCCTGGCTGCTGATCCCCGTGGGGGTGGTCTATTTCGGCCTCTACTATGGCCTGTTCCGTCTGTTCATCCGGCTGTTCAACCTGAAGACGCCGGGGCGGGAGGACGAACCGAGCGGAGCGCTCGCGGCGGTCGCCCCCATCCTTGCGGGGGGACGCGCTGAGGCCTTCGTCTTCGCCCTGGGCGGCGCGGACAATCTGCGCGACGTGGCGGCCTGCACCACCCGTTTGCGGCTGGAGATCGGAACGCGGGACCGCGTCGACGAGGCGGCCCTGAAGCGGCTGGGCGCGCGCGGCGTCGTGGAGCCGGGGCGGGGAACCCTCCAGGTCGTGCTCGGACCAGCGGCGGACACCGTGGCGCAGGAGATCAGGACCTATCTGGCGAAGGCACCCGCCACGCCCGCAATCGGTCTGGGCAGGCCGCCGACGCCGACTACAGCGCCGGTGCTCGCAAGCGATCTGATCGCCGTGCTCGGCGGCCAGGCCAACATCGGCCAGGCCTCGCACCAGGCGGGACGGCTGTGCATCCGCCTGGTGAACGAACGACTGCTGGACGAGAAAGGCCTCGATAGCCTGGCGCCGCGCGGCTTCGTCAGGACTGCGGGCGGGCTTCAGATTCTGTCATAGAGCGCGGTCGGGCAAGACCGGCGGGTGTTCAGCCGCCTAGCTCGGCGACCATGTCGTAGGCGTCGCCGCGATAGAAGGAGCGGGTGAACTCGACTGGGCGGCCGTCCGCCAGGAAGGCGCGCCGTTCGATCAACAGGCCTGCGTGGGCGAGATCGACCTCAAGTAGGCGGGCCCGGCTTTCACCCGCAGTTTCCGCCCGCAGCCGCTGCAGGGCCCTGACGGGGCGGTGGCCGGTGCGGTTCAGAGCTTCGTAAAGAGAGGCGCCGACCGTATCGCAAGAAGCGAGTGAAAACCCCGGGACAGATGAGGATTCCACCGCCATCGGCATGCCGTCCGCCAATCTCAACCGACGAAACCGATGCACCGGCGTGCCTGGAGAAAGATCGAGATACAGGGCCTCTTCCGGCGTAGCCGAACCCGTTCCCCGGCTCAGCCAGCGACTGTCGGGAACCCGGTCTCTCGCGATCATGTCTTCCGAGAAGGAGGACAGGGTGGAAAAGCTTTTCTCGACCCGTTCGGTGCGCGGCGCATCGGCAGCGACGAAGGTGCCCGATCCTGGGCGACGCACCAGGACGCCTGCATCGACCAGATCGTCCAGCGCCTTGCGCACGGTGACGCGAGAAAGGCGATAGGCGTCGCTCATGTCGCGTTCGCTGGGCAGTGCGGCGCCGGCGACGAGGCGGTCCTGATCGATCGCTGCGCGGATAAGCCGTTGAAGGCGCACATACAGCGGCCCGCCTTCGCCGAGGACGCCAAGTTCGGCGGGGTTCAAGGACGGATATGATCGTGGATTTGAAGAGGCCATCAATGATCTAGACAATGCTGACTGGAAATGCACATGTCGTTCTTGCGGTCCGCTTGTGGCCGAAGTCAATACCGATCAGGAGCCGATTGGTATTATCGATGGGGAGCGAAGTGATGCGGGACAGCACCAAGGTTCTGGCGAGAGGCGTTCGTGCAAGCGGCATAGCGCTGGCTGCGGTTCTGGTGATGGGAGGCGGCGCGCGGGCGGGCGAGGCGACATTGATGCCTCTGCCTCAATCGGTGCGCCTTCAATCCGGTGAGGATCGCGTGGTGGCGCTCCTGGGGCGTTTCGACGCGAGGTTCGAAGGCTATTCGGACGCACGTCTCCAGGCCGCCGTGGCGCGATTTCAAATCGACGTGACGCGGTTGACGGGGCGCGACGATCCCGCCGGCGGACCGACGCTGGTCATCGCCGTGACGCCGGATCCGCATGCCGGCGCCCTGGAGGCGCGCGAAGACTATTCAATGACGATCGCGGAAAATGGCGTTCGGCTGACGGCGGGCGGGCCCGACGGCGTGTTGAGAGGGCTGGCGACGCTGCGGCAACTCGTTCGGCCCCAGGGCGCCGGCTTCGTGCTGCCGTTGGTGGAAATCGAGGATTCGCCGCGTTTCGCCTGGCGTGGGCTAATGATCGATACGGCTCGCCATTTCGTGGAGTTGGAGACGCTGAAGCGTCAGATCGACGCCATGGAGCGGGTCAAGCTGAACGTGCTTCACTTCCACATCAGCGACAATGAAGGGTTTCGGATCGAGAGCCTTCGCTATCCGCGCCTGACGGCGGTGGGATCGCACGGGCAGTATTACACCCAGGCGCAGATCCGCGACCTGGTCGCCTATGCCGCGGACAGGGGCGTTCGAATCGTGCCCGAGATCGACTTGCCTGCGCACACCGGTGCGATCATGTCGGCCTACCCCGAACTGGCGGCCGGCGCCTTCGACCCGAACAATCGCATCTCCATGTTTGGCGCGGCCCTGGATCCGACCAAGCCGGAAACCTACGCCTTCATCCAAGGGCTGATCGAAGAGATGTCGGCGCTTTTCCCCGACCGCTATTTCCACGTCGGCGGCGACGAAGTGGCGCCCGCGGCGTGGACGAACAACCCGGCCATCGTCGCCTTCATGGCCGACAAGGGTTACGCCGACACCGTCGCCCTTCAGGACCACTTCTTCGCGCAGGTGAACGACATCGTCCGCGGCCTGGGCAAGACCAGCATGGGGTGGGAAGAGGTCGCCCATCAACCGATCGACGACGACGTGGTCGTGGGCGCCTGGAGAAGCTCGCAGGCCGTTTCCCATATCACGGCGCAGAACAACCGCACCGTGGTGTCGGCGGGCTATTATCTGGATCTGCTGTGGGCCGGGCTGGATCACTACGCCCGCGATCCGCTGGATGTGGCGGCGACCCCGCCCGACAGTCCGGAAAAGATCCTGGGGCCCGCGCCCGAACATCCGTTGAACGCCGACCAGAGGGCGCTGGTCATCGGCGCCGAAGCGCCGTTGTGGGCCGAGACGGTGACGGACGAGATGGTCGATCATCGCCTCTGGCCGCGCGCCGCGCTTCTGGCCGAGCGCTTCTGGTCCGCCGAAGACGTTCGCGATCCCATCGACGCCATGCGCCGGGCGGTGGTGGTGCAGGAAGGGTTGCGGCTGCAGGGGCTTCAGGATCAGGTGCGGCGCAACCAGATGGCTGCTCGCCTGTCCCCGCAGGACGCCCAGGCGGTTCAGACCTTGGCGGAGGTGACGGCGCCGGTTCGCAACATGGGACGGATAGCCGAAGTCTTCGCCGCCTATCGCGCCGGACGTCCATTGCGGCTGCCCAGTTTGACCGCCCCGGTGGACATCGCCGGCGCCGACAGCGTCGAAGTCTATCGTATGTCCGTCTGGGCCGACGCGGTGGCGCGCGGCGATCAGGCGGCGGCGAAACCGCTGCGCGCGGCGCTGGAGACCTATCGCGACAATCACGATCGCTTTGTCGCCGCCGCCGCCGGCGTGGACAGTCTGGAGCAGGCCGTTCCGATCTCGGAGGAGGTGGCGCGCCTGGCCGCCATCGGTCTGGAGGCGCTGGATATGAAGGCGCGCGGCGACCACCCGACCGAGGCCTGGCTGTCCGACGCACGGGCGCTGATCGACAGGCAGGCGGTCGCGGCGGATGCGTCCTCGTCGTCGATGAAGGTCATCATGGGCGTGCCGCAACCGCCCGCCCTGCTGCTGATCAGCCTGACGCCGGTCATCGACCGGCTGGTGTCCGGCGTGGAGGGCGGGCGATGAAGGCCGGGATCATCGGCGTCGGCCTGTTGATCGCCTTGGCTGCTGGCTCCGCCACTGCGCAGGACGCGCCAGCGCCGCCCATCGTCGGGATGGTCGACCATCCTTGCGTGGATTTGCCGCCCAAGCCGCCGTCGCTGCTGGCCCTGGAGGAGGCCATGATTCGACCGGGCCCGCTGGACTTGCCCGCAATGATCGCCCTGACGCAGCAGGCCGACTATGTCGCCTACGCCGCCGCCAAGGCCGCGCGCGACGCGCAGGACTGGGCCGGACTGTGCGTCTATCGCGACGCCAATGCGGCGCTTCGCGCCAGCGGCGTGCAGCCGGACGTGGTGCTGATGGGCGATTCCATCACCGAGAACTGGGCTCGGGCCGAGCCGGCGCTGTTCGAGCGCCAGCATATCGTCGGACGCGGGATCAGCGGCCAGACCAGCGGGCAGATGCTGGTTCGGTTTCGGGCTGACGTGATCGATCTGCACCCCCGTCTGGTCCACCTGATGGTCGGCACGAACGACGTCGCCGGCAATGGCGGTCCGACCAGTCCGGACGCCTTCAAGAGCAACATCAGATCGATGGTCGAACTGGCGCAGGCGAACGGCGTCCAGGTCGTTCTGGGCGCCATTCCGCCAGCAGATCGCTTCTTCTGGCAGGCGGCCGTTCGACCGGCGGACCGGATCGTCGAACTGAACGCCTGGCTTGAGGCTTACGCCCGACAGAAGGGGATCGTCTTCATCGACTATCACGCCGCCTTGGATGACGGACATGGCGGAATAAGCAGCGCGCTGTCCTTGGATGGCGTTCACCCCAATCGCGACGCCTACGCCATCATGAATGCGCTGCTGGCGGCAGGAAAATAATACCAATCGCGCCCGAGTATCTTCGGATAAGACCAATTTGATGTCGCCAATGCAACGCATCCTACAAGGCGGCGATTTGGCCCTTGCGTTCATTTACAAGCAGTGCTGACTATAATGTTCCGGGTCAGCCTGTCTGCCCGCAAAAACAAGCGAACTCTTGGGGATTGGCATGATGGGTAAGACATACGGTAGAGCCGCCTGGATGGCGGCGACGGGGGTGGCCACGGTTCTGGCCTTTGCGCTTCCGGCGCAGGCGCAGGAAATCGACGGCGCCAATGCGGCGCAGCTGGGCGAGATCGTGGTGACCGCCACGCGTCGGACCCAACGATTGCAGGACGTTCCGGTCGCCGTGACCGCCGTGTCGGGCGAGACGCTGGAGAAGTCCAACTTCCGCGAAGTGTCAGACCTGCAGTACCTGGCGCCCAACGTCACCTTCTCCTCGACCAATCCTGTCGCCAACGGCGGCGGCTACCAGATCCGCGGCGTGGGAACCCAGACCTATGACAGCGGCGTCGAGCAGACGGTGGGGCTGGTGGTGGACGGCGTCGTCATCGGATTGCCGCGCGATCCCGGCGCCACGGGCTTCGCCGACGTCGAGCGCGTGGAGGTTCTGCGCGGCCCGCAAGGGACGCTTTTCGGCAAGAACGCCTCGGCGGGCGTCATCCAGATCATCAGCCGCAACCCGCGCCTCGACGAAGTGTCGGGCGATCTCAGCTTGTCGTACGGAGAACGCAACGAGCAAATCGCGCGCGGCGTGGTGAACGTGCCGCTGGGCTCGACCGTGGCGGCCCGAATCTCAAGCTTCTATACGGCGCAAGACGGCGCCATCCCCTACGTCAATCACGGCGGCCACGTCGGCGATCGCGAGAACAAGGGCGTCCGCGGCAAGCTGCTGTGGCAACCGAACGATGACCTGTCCGTGGTCCTGGCGGCCGACTATCAGGAAGGATTCGCGCGCGACTCGCCGATCCTGAAGAGCCTGGGCGTCAATCCGAACTACAACGCCCTGTTCGCGGGTTATGCCGTGCAGCCTGGTGAAAACACCTTTCTGGCCTATGACGATGGCGACTGGACGGCGAACACCACGGTGAAGGGCGTCTCGCTGCAGGCGGACTACAGCCTGGGCGATTTCACCCTGACCTCGATCACGGCCTATCGGACGTCAGAGATGACGCAACTCTCCGACATCGACCATGCGCCGCTCGACATCTTCAACTTCAGCGATGGCGCGCTGGACAGCAATCAGTTCACGCAGGAGTTTCGCCTGACGTCGCCGTCCGGCGAGCGGTTGGAATATGTCGCCGGTCTTTACTACTTCAAGACGGAAGTGAGCGGCTGGACGACGCAGAAGGGCGACTTCCTCAAGTTCGTCACCGGGATTCCGGTCTATCCGCCCGCGGTCCTGTACGGCGAGCGAATCCAGCGCAGCGAGACCGAAAGCTACGCCGCCTACGGCCAGGCCACCTATGCCCTGAACGATCAGTTCAAGCTGATCGGCGGCCTGCGCTACACCAATGACACCACGTCCGGGTCGCTTCAGGTGAACCCCGTGCCGGGTTATCTCAGCTATGGAACTCTGCTGCCTTACGATGGCGAAGTCGACGCCGACAACGTCTCGGGCCGGGTCGGGCTCCAGTATGAACCCAGCCGGAACCTGATGCTCTATGCAACCTATTCGACGGGCTACAAGGGACCGGCCATCGACTCGTTGAATGGGGTCGTCAAACGCGTGAGCCCCGAAACGGTCGAAAGTTACGAAGCGGGGGTCAAATCCACGCTGTTCGACGGGCGGATGGTGCTCAACGGCTCGATCTACACGGCCGACTATACGGACTTCCAGGCGCAGGCTCTGGACCTGACGTCGGCGACGCCGCGTCTGGGCCTGACCAATGCGGGTCTGATGCGCACGCGGGGCGTGGAGTTGGAGACGACGATACGTCTGGCGCCTGGCCTGACGGTCGGCGGCAGCGCGTCCTATAGCGATGCGACGTTCAAGGACTACACCGGCCCTTGCTACACCGGGCAGCCGATCTCTTCGACGGTCGGTCAGGGATGCTATCTGGCGCCGGGCACGACGGACACCTTCGTCGCCAACTACGCCGGGGAGCGCCTCGCGAACGCGCCGGAGTGGAGCTACAATCTGAACGCCTCCTATGTCAGGCCTGTCGGCGCCGGATTACAGATCGACGCCAGCGCGAACTGGGCCTGGCGTGATCAGACCTATGCGCTGACAGCCGACCCGCAGTCGATCATCGACGCCTACGGCATGCTGAACGTCAATGTGGGCTTCGGCCGTGAGGACGGAGCCTGGCGGCTGAGCCTCTATGCGCGCAACCTGCTGGATCAGATGTTCTATGGCGCCTATCCGTCGCTGAGCTTGTTCAATCCGGGCGGTTACGAGCGTGTGATCAGCCCCGACGCCTTCCGCACGGTGGGCATGAACCTGACCCTGGCGTTCTGAAGCTCCTGAGCCTGCCTCACATGGGGCGCGGGCCGGACGGCGTCCGGCCCGCCTTTTTTACCGAAGCCCGTCGAGGTCGGCCTGAAGCGCGGCCAACGCCTCATTAGTGATGGCGCCTTGGCTGTAGGGGGCGATGGCCTTGAGCGGCATGCTTTTGAACATCGAATACGACGGGTGATCGAGCAGCGTCGGGAAATGCTTGATCACCAGGGCCCGCGCCGCCGGGTCCGCCGCCAGGGTTTCGATCGGCGTGGTTTCCACGGAATATCGGATCGGCGGGGCAGGCGTGGCGGTCTGGGCGGGGGGCTGGGTCTGGGCATGATCGGCGTGGTCCTGGGCCTGGACGGTTCCGGCCACGCCCAGCGCCGTCGTCAGGATGATGAGGTTCAGCATTTTCGATTTCCTTCCTTCGCGATATCCGTGAGGATAACTTACAAACAATATTGACTGTTTTTGCTTGGGTCCATACCGTTCCAAGCTGACAAGCCGACGAATGGGTGATGGCGTGGTTATGGTGAGTCGAAGGGGAATGATGGTCACTGCGGGCGTCGCCGCCGTGGCGGGGCCAGTGCGGGCGGGCGACCGGTCCGCCTTCCTGTGGGGCTCGGCCGGCGCGGCCTATCAGACCGAAGGCGGAAACGTCGCCAGTGACCTGTGGGTCATGGAGCATGTCCAGCCGACCATCTTCCGCGAGGCGTCCGGCGATGCGGTGGACGCCTATCATCGTGTGTTCGACGACGTCGCCCTGGCGGCTTCGCTGGGCCTCAACGCTCACCGGTTCTCGATCGAATGGTCGCGGATCGAACCTGAGCGGGGTCAGGTATCCCTGGCCGCCATCGCCTATTATCGTCGGGTGCTGGAGGCGATCCGCAGCCATGGCATGACGCCTGTCGTGACCCTCCATCACTTCACCTCGCCACGCTGGTTCGCGGCGGCGGCGGGCTTTGAGACCCGAGAGGGGATCGAGCCCTTCGTGCGCTATGCGGAAATCGTCAGCCGCCATCTGGGCGACCTGTTCGGCGTCGTCGCGACGTTCAACGAACCCAATCTGGGGGGGCTGCTCAGCTGGGGCTCGTTGACCAAACAGCTGCGCCCGATCATCCAGGCCTCGCGCGAGGCTGCGGCGCGCGCGGTCGGCGCCGACAGGTTCGCCCCCCTGGTGCTGGGTGATTTCCGCATCCAGACCCCGATCATCATCGAGGCGCACGAGCGCGCCTATGACGTCATCCGGCGTGAAACCGGTGGAAAGGTTCCGGTCGGCCTGACGGTCGCGGTGAACGAAGAACGGCCGGGCGCGCCCGACGCGCGTGTCGAAGCCAAGCTGGAGGATGCGCTCTTGCCGTGGTTGCGGGCGCGCGGGGACTTCATCGGCATCCAGAACTACACCTACAGCCTGGTCGGCAAGGACGCCGACCTGCCCAACCCCGAAGGCGTCGAACTGACGCAGATGAACTACCCCTTCGCGCCCGAGGCGCTGGAGGGGGCGATCCGCATGGTGGCGCGCCATACCGACAAGCCGATCTATGTCACTGAGAACGGGGTGGCGACCGAGGACGACACGCGCCGCATCGCCTTCATCGACAAGGCGATTCCGGGCGTCTTCGCCTGTATGCGCGACGGCATCGACATCCGAGGTTACATCCACTGGTCGTTTCTGGATAACTGGGAATGGTTCGCCGGGTTCGGACCGAAGTTTGGTCTGGTCGCCGTAGACCGCACCACCTTCGAGCGCGCGCCCAAGCCGAGCGCCGCCCATTTCGGGCGGATCGCGCGGGCGGGCCTGCCCGGAGATCTCAGACCTTGACCCAGACCAAGCCGCCCCGCCGCACCCAGGAAAGCCGCAGCGCCGAAACGAGAGCGCGACTGCTCGCAGCGGCCATCCAGTCGCTTTATTCGCGCGGCTATGCAGCGACCACCACCATGGTCGTCGCTGCGGACGCCAAGGTCAGTCGAGGCGCGATGCTGCACCAATTCCCCACCAAGGTGGACCTGATGCTGTTCGTGGTGGAGACCGTCTATCGCCAGGAAATGGAACTCTATCGCGAGATGCTGGCCGCGATCGACGACCCCAGGGAGCGGTTGTTGTCCTTGCCGGAAGTCGCCTGGGAGGTGCTGTCGCGGCCCGAGGGAGTCGCGGTGCTGGAAATCCTGCAAGGCGCGCGAAGTGACAAGGCGTTGGCGAGCCAACTGAAGCCGCTGCAGATCAACATCGAAAAGGACTCCTTCCTGGCGGTCGACCGAGTCGCCGACGCGGCGGGAATAGCTGTGCCGCCCGTCGTCAAGCGTCTGATGGTCTGGTCGGTGCGTGGCCTGTCGATCGCGGAGCTTTTGGCTGAAGAGCCCGGAGAGATGGTCAAGTCGGTGCGATTGCTTCGCCGGCTGCTGGCCTACGGCATCGAGCTGGGCGGAAACGAGACGGTCGAACCGGACGCCGCCGGCGGCTTCCGCGTTCGCGGACGAATAAAACCAAAGGAAACGCACTCATGAAATTGATCGGGCTCCTCCTGGCGACCACGATGCTGGTTTCGACCGCCCCGGCGATGGCCGAGACCACGGCGCAGACGCAGGCGTCCGCCGCTCGCCCCTGGTCCGACCCGGCGCTGTCACCCGACGAACGGGCTCGTCTGGCGGTCGAGGCGATGACGCTGGACGAGCAGATTTCGCTGATGCGGACGCAGATCGGTTTCGGCCTGTTGTCGTTGGGGGTGCCGCTGCCGGATTCGGTCCCTCAGAATATGCGCAAATACACGCCGGAAGGGGCCTTGGGATCCGCCGGCTATGTGCCTGCGACCCCACATCTCGGCCTGCCGGCGCAACAGATGTCGGACGCCAGTCTGGGCGTCGCCAACCTGGGCGGCATTCTGCGTCCCGGCGACGAGGCGACCGCGCTTCCCGCCAGCCTGGCGCTGGCCGCGACCTTCAACACCGAACTGGCGCGTCAGGCCGGCCAGGTCGTCGGCGCCGAAGCCTTCGCCAAGGGTTTCAACGTCCAACTGGCCGGCGGCGTCAATCTGGCGCGCGAACCCCGCAACGGCCGCAACTTCGAATACGCCGGTGAAGACCCGCTGCTGAGCGGCCTGATCATCGGCGAGACCATCGCCGGCATCCAGGACAAGCACGTCGTCTCGACCGTCAAACACTATGCCTTGAACAGCCAGGAAACGGGACGCTTCGTCCACGACGCCCGGATCGACGAAGGCGCGCTCAGAGAGTCCGATCTGCTGGCGTTCGAAATCGCCAATGCGCGTGGCCGGCCCGGATCGGTCATGTGCGCCTACAACAAGATCAACGGCGTCTACGCCTGCGAAAACCCGTTCCTGCTGACCGAAGTGCTGCGCGACGATTGGAACTATCCGGGTTGGATCATGTCCGACTGGGGCGCGGTCCACAGCCTGAAGCCTTCGCTGGACGCGGGGCTGGACCAGGAATCGCCTCAGGACGATCCGTATTTCGACGAGCTGAAGGCGGCGGTCGAATCCGGTCAGATTCCGGTCGAACGGGTCGCGGAGTCCGCGCGCCGCATCCTGCGCAGCCTGTTCGCGGTCGGCGCGGTGGACAATGTCGCGGTCAAGGGCGGGACGATCGACCAGGCCGCCAACGCCGCCGTCGCCGAGCAGGTCGCCCTGCAAGGCATGGTGCTGCTGAAGAACGAAGGCGGGCTTCTGCCGCTGGCGGCGAGCGCCAAACGCATCGTGGTGATCGGCGGGTTCGCGGATCGCGGGGTCCTGGCGGGCGGCGGCGGGTCGTCCCAGGTGATGCCCTTCGGCGGCAGCTTCCGCGATGCGCGTGGCCGGGAAGGGATTTCGGCCCTGTTGGCGCCGGTCTATGGCCTGTCGTCGCCGCTGAAGGCGCTTCAGACGTTGCGGCCGGACGCGGACATCCAGTTCGACTATGGATCCGACCCGGCGCGCGCCGCTGAACTGGCCCGTACCGCAGATGTCGCCATCGTCTTCGCCACCCGGCCCGAGGAGGAAGGGTTGGATGCCGAAAACCTGCTGTTCCCCTTCGGTCAGGACGACCTGATCGCGGCGGTCGCGGACGCCAATCCGCATACGGTCGCGGTGCTGGAAAGCGGCAATCCGACCGCCATGCCCTGGTTGTCCAAGGTCGGCGCGGTGCTGCAGGCTTGGTATCCCGGCCAACGCGGCGGCGAGGCTATCGCCAAGCTGCTGACCGGCGAAGCGTCGCCCTCCGGGCGCCTGCCCATGACCTTCCCGGCGTCGGTCGAGCAACTGCCGCGTCCGAACATCCCAGGCTTCGATCCGGCGCTGCGTACGCCCTTCGGTCTGGGCAAGCCGGTGGAGCCGTTCGGCTTTGACATGCAGGAGGGGTCGGACGTCGGCTATCGCTGGTTCGAACGGACGGGCGCTAAGCCGCTGTTCGCCTTCGGTCATGGCCTGACCTACACCAGCTTCCGCTATACCGACGCGCGCTTCGCCGGCGGCGCCGACCTGACCGCGACCGTCACCCTGACCAACACTGGCGCGCGGGCCGGGACCGAGGTGGCCCAACTCTATGCGGCGCCTCCCGGCCGCACCCATCGTCTGGTCGGCTGGGCGCGGGTCGAGCTTCAGCCCGGTGAAAGCCGCACGGTGACGGTGACGGCGGACCCCCGCCTCCTGGCCTCCTGGGACGCCTCGGCAGACGGCTGGCGTCGGGCGGGCGGCGACTACCAAGTCTATATCGGCCGCGCTGCCGATACGCCCGAAGAGCGTGGGCAGGTTCGGCTGAACGCGGCGACCCAGGTGGCGCGCACCGTCGCGGGAGATCGCTAAGATGCGGCCGGCGCTGCTCCTTGTCGCCGCCAGCCTGCTGGGCGCGGGCCTTCCGACCTCCGCCCATGCCGATGAGTCGGCGGGCCCTGTCGTCCACGTTCAGACCGGCGCCCTTCGCGGCGTGGTGGAGGACGACGTCGCCGTCTGGCGCGGCGTGCCCTATGTGGCGCCGCCGGTCGGCGATCTGCGCTGGCGGCCGCCCCAGCCCGCCGCCGCATGGACCGGCGTGCGTGACGCCCAGAGCCTGAGCCCCGATTGTATTCAGGGGCGGATGCCCAATCCGCCCGGCGCCAAGGTCGCGCCGCCCGCGCCCCTTTCGGAAGACTGTCTCTATTTGAACGTCTGGCGTCCGGCGGACATGACGCAGGGCCGGAAGCTGCCCGTGCTGGTGTGGATTCACGGCGGCGGCTTCGTGAATGGCGGCTCGTCCTCGCCCGAGACCTGGGGCGATGCGTTGGCCAAGCGGGGCCTGGTCGTCGTCACCTTCAACTATCGCCTGGGACGTCTGGGCTTCTTCGGCCATCCGGCGTTGACGGCGGAACATCCCGAGGAACCCAAGGGCGACTATGGCCTGATGGACCAGATCGCCGCCTTGCGCTGGGTGCGGGCCAATATCGGCGCCTTCGGAGGCGACGCGGCGAACGTCACCGTCATGGGCGGCTCCGCGGGCGGCATTTCGATCAATCTGCTGCTCGGCTCGCCGCTGGGCGAGGGGTTATTCGACCGCGCCGCCATCCAGTCCGGCGCCGGACGCGACTTCCTGGGGCGCGAACGCCGCCTGTCGCAGGACATCGAAGGCGCGCCGTCCGCCGAACATCTGGGCGTGGCCTTCGCCCAGCGTCTGGGCGTCGAAGGGGAGGGGACCGAGGCGCTGGCCGCCCTGCGGGCCTTGCCGGCCGATCGCATCAACGGCGATCTCAACATGATGACCCTGGTCATCGCAGGCGCCGGCGCTCTTTATCCAGGCCCCATGGTCGATGGGCGCGTTGTGATGGAAACGCCCGAGGCCCAGTACCGCGGCGGCCGCCAGCGCGCCGTGCCCGTCATCGTCGGCGCCACGACGGCGGACCTGAGCCTGGAGTTCGGCTCCGACAAGGACGCCGCCTTCGCCAAGTTCGGCGCCGATGAGGCCGAGGCGCGCCGCCTCTACGACCCCGCCGGCGACGGCGCGGTGGAAGGGATCAATCGCGCGGTCGGCAGCGACCGCAACATGGTCGAGCCCGCCCGCTTCATCGCCCGGTCGTTCGCAGCCAAGGGTGCGCCGGTGTTCGAGTATCGGTTCGGCTATATCGCCGACGAAAAGCGCCCGGCGTCGCCGTGGGGGGCGGACCACTCCAGCGAGGTCGCCTATGTCTTCGACCAACTGGGCGCGGTCTATGACCATCCCACGGCCCAGGATCAGGCCGTGGCGACCCGGCTGGCCGACTATTGGGCCAATTTCGCGCGTGTCGGCGATCCCAACGGCGAGGGCTTGCCGAACTGGCCGCGCTTTGACGCCGTGTCCGACCGCCTGCTGTCGATCGAACCGTCGGGCGACATGGTGGGAGAGGCAGACCCGCTGAAACCGCGTCTGGATTTCATGCAAGGGCGCGCGGAAAACCGCTGAATTTGGACTGAGGGGATCAGGGTCGTGATGTCTCGACGTGGAATTCTGGCGCTGGCCGGGGCCGCCCCGCTGGCGATGGCGGCGACGCGCGGCGAGACGAGCGCAGCGCCGGCAGTCGCGCCCGCAGACCTGGGCGTGCAGTTGTGGATGGTGCGCCAGTCGATGGCGGCGGATTTCCCCGGGACCCTGAAAGCCCTGACCGATCTGGGCGTGCGCAAGGTGGAACTGGCCGGCGCGCCCGATCTGGCCGCCGCCGACCTGCGCCGGGCGTTCGACGACGCCGGCCTGGCCTGCGTCAGCGGCCATCTGCCAATGCTGCAGATGACGGACGCCGAGATCGAACGTCGCCTTGCCTATGCCCAGACCATCGGCATGACGACGGCGGCCGCGCCCATGCCAGGTTTCTTGGACCTGCTGGAGGTCGCGCCGGGGGACCGTCTGGCGGCGCTGATGGCGCACAATTTCACGCCGGACGACTGGCGCTGGAATGCAGATCGGCTGAACGCGGTCGGAGCGCGGGTCAAGGCTGCGGGCCTGACGCTGGCCTACCATAACCACAACGTCGAGTTCGCCGACATGGGCGGCCAGACGGCGATGGAGCTGTTGCTGGATCGAGTCGATCCGGCCCAGGCCCACTTCCAGTTCGATGTCGGCAATGCGGTGTTGGGCGGAGCCGATCCGTTCGACCTCCTGGCCCGCCATCCAGGCCGGTTCCGTAGCGCGCACCTGAAGGATTGGCGCAAGCCCCTGGAGGTCACGGTGCGTCCCGCCTCGCCGCCCTCGGCCCCGTTCGGCGAGGGTGTGATCGACTGGGCGCGCTGGCGCCGCGCCTCGGCCGAAGCCGGGATCGGCCTGTCCTTCATCGAACGCGAGAACATGCCGGCCGGCGAAGAGGTCGCCGCCGCCGGGCAGGCGCTGGACTATTTCGCCACGCTGCAAGGAAACCGGACATGAGACGCAGGGGGTGGGCCGGCGGCTGGGGCAAGCCCCTGCTGGCCGTGGGCGGCGTGATGCTGACCGCGCTGGCGATTCTGATCGCGGTCGTGGTCATTCGCACCCTGATGCTGAAGCCGGCCGATCTGCCGACCCAGCAGGCGGCCGCCGTGGTCGCCTTCGACCTGAACCAGGCGGCGGGGCGGTTGGGCCAGGCGATCCGGTTCCAGACCGTCTCGCACCAAGATCCGTCACAGGACGACGTGGCGCAATGGACAGCCTTTCACGACTGGATGGCCCGGACCTATCCCGCCTTCCACGCCGCCGCCCCGCGCGAAACGGTGGGAGGCGGCGGCCTGGTCTGGACCTGGATCGGTCGCAATCCGCAATTGCCGCCCATCATTCTGATGGCGCACCAAGACGTGGTGCCGGCTTCCCCCGAGACCCTGGCGGACTGGAAGACGCCGCCCTTTTCCGGGGCCGTCCTGGATGGCGCGGTCTGGGGACGCGGGGCCATCGACGACAAGGGTTCGCTGATCGCCCTGCTGGAGGCTGGCGAGGCCCTGGCCAAGGCCGGTCGCCAGCCTGAGCGCACCGTCATCATCGTCTCGGGACATGACGAGGAAACCCGGGGCAGCGGCGCCAGGGCGGCGGCTGAACTGCTGAAATCGCGCGATGTCCACGCCTGGTTCGCGCTGGACGAGGGTTCGGCCATCATCGAGGACCATCCGATCATCAAGGGGCCCGCCGCCCTGATCGCGGTGGCGGAGAAGGGCTATGTGACCCTGCGCATCACTGCGCACGGAGCGGGCGGCCATGCCTCGGCCCCTCCCGGACGCACCGCCGTCTCCACCCTGGCGCGCGCCATCACCGCCGTCGAGGGCAAGGCCTGGCCGCTGCGCTACGACGGGCCGAGCCGCGACGGGCTGCGGGCGCTGGCCCCCTACGCTCCTTTTGCGACGCGGCTGTTCCTGGCCAACGACTGGCTGTTCGGCGGCGTACTGACCAGGCAGATGGGTGCAAATCCCGTCGCCGCAGCCGGGTTGCACACCACGATCGCCCCGACCATGCTGACCGGATCGCCCAAGGAGAATGTGCTGCCCGAGACCGCCAGCGTCTGGATCAACTATCGCCTCGCGCCAGGCACGTCGGTGCAGGAGGTGGTGGACAGGGCGAAGGCCGCGACCAAGGGGCTTCCGGTCGATGTGGCGATCGAGGGCGCAGGCCGCGAGCCGACGCCGGTGTCGTCACAGCAGTCGGACGCCTATCGCTATCTCGCCACGGCCCTGGCCGACGAAGCGCCGGCGACGCCGATCGCGCCGTCGCTGATGACCGCCGCCTCGGACTCCCGCTACATGACGCCGGTGGCTCAGGACATCTATCGCTTTGCGCCCAATCGGCTGCGTCTGGGCGACCTCAGCATGGTCCACGGGGTCAACGAGCATCTGACGCTGGAGAATCTGGCGAGAAATATCCACTTCTACGCTCGGCTCATGGAGGGAACGGAAACGTGATCCTCTTGGACCCGACAGGCTGACTGCGAGGCAGGCGCCGGCCGCTTCTGGCCAGACTCCAGGTCGGGGCCTGCCCGCCTTCGTTCACCATCTGAAACGGAGGGCGACGGACGCTTCTCGCCCGACCGAGCCGAGCTGGAGCAGGCGGGCGGTGGTGTCTTCGTACGCCATGTCGCGCGTGTCGGTGAGATTGGACGCGGCGATCGACAGTTGAACGCCTTCGCTCAGGTCATAGGTCAATTGTCCGTCCAGATATCCGGCTGCGGCCACCATGAAGTTCGAAACGCCGCCCCCTTGCATGTCGGCCTCGGACCGGAAGGCGGAGCGCCATGACCACGACAGGTGCAGGGCGAGCGGCCCGCGTTCCCAATAGGGGCTGACGGACCAGGCCAGGTCCGACACTCCCGTCAGTCTTCCTCCATCGTCGAGGCGGCTGTCGGTCCAGGTCGCATTGGCCCAGAGGCCGAGGCCGGCGGGCAGGCGACGGTTCAGGCCGATCTCCAGCCCGTTGATCGTGGCGCGCCCGACGTTGCGTGGCCGCGCCATCGGGATTTCCGCCTGAACAGGCGGCCCGTATCGCGTCTCGAACGTCAACAGCTCCGGCGCCTCCACCGCCTGGACGAAATCGTCGATGATCTTGCGGAAGACCGCCACGCTGAAGCTCGTTCTGCGACGCGTGACTTCATAGGACAGGTCGAGATTGGTGGAGACATAGGGGGCCAGATCGGGATTTCCGCCGACCCCGCTGAAGATGACGCCGGGCGCAGGGTCGGTGAAGGCCGCCTGGCCGCGATCATAGACCTCCGAGACCAGCACGCTGGCCGGCACGGTGGAGGCCCTGAGGTCCGCCAGGGAAGGGCGGGTTATCGAACGCGACGCCGCCAGGCGCAGCACCGTGGTCTCGTTCAGGTCGAACGCCAGGTTCAGGCTGGGCAGCAGGACGTCATGCTCACCGTCGAAGGTCACGGGGCGGATCTCGGCCGCATCGCCGACGCGCTCCATCCGGGCGCCCTCGACCCGGGTGCGGGCGGCCACCCAACGAAGGCCGAGGTTGCCGAACAGGGGATAGCCCGCCGCCGCGCCGTCGAAGTCGAGCCGGACATAGGCGGCCGCGACCCTTTCCCCCACGCGGTAGGAGTTCTGGCTGTCGGACCCCGTCGGCGCCAGATCGCGGGGCCGGAACACCACGTCGTCGGCTTCGCCCGGTATGATGAAGGCGGCTCGCATCCGCTCGAAGTCAACGACGGCCCAGGGCGCGGATCGGGCGAGGATCAGTTGGCCGAAGACATCGTCCGGCGTGGCGTGGCCATAGAGGCCGGCGATGTCGGTGGTGGAGGAGTGAAGCGCCGCACGCCGGTCGCGGCGCTCATAGTCGCGGCTTCGGTCGCTGACCTGGCCGCCCAGTTGCAGGGCCGACAAGCGCAGGCCGCCCCAGGCGACCGTCAGCGGGCGTCTGGCGTCAAACAGGGCCGTGACGTCGTCGTCGCGCGATTCCACGGCCCGGACGTTGAGTTGCGCCTCGGCCAGACGGGAAGGGTCCATCAGGTCGAAATCGGCGGCCAGCCGCTCGATCCGCCGCGACGAGACGGCGCCGGCCAGGTCGAAGGCATAGGCGACGCCCTCCGGCGACTGGGCGGAAAAGCGCTCCAGCGGCGTGTCCAGGACGGAGCGGGCGCGCGAGGCGCTGAGCCGCGGCGTCAGCCGCCAGTCCCCCAGGCGGATTTCCGCACCCAAGGAGGCGACGACGTTGAGATGGTCCTGATCCGAAAACTCCGTATTGCTGTCGATGCGACCGTCGGCGATGCGGGCCGCAGTCACCACTCCGTCCTCGACCCGGAGGACGGCGCCCGGTTGGCTCAGTCGCGGACCCAACGCATAGACCAGCCGATCCTCCCGGATCGAATTGCCGAAGGTGGACATGAGGATGTCGGCGTCGAGCCGCAGCGCCTGCGATACGCGCCAGTCCACGCCCATGAGGGCGCTGCGCCGGCGTCGATCCTCCTGCTCCACCGTCGTGCGCACGTCGTTGGGCGTGACCAAACGCTCGCCGTCGATGACGGTCTCCTCATAGCGCATGATCTGGAAGCGGTCGTAGCGGACGAGCCGGTCCTCCTGCGACAGGCCGACGATCATCCCGAAGTCGCCGCTTGCGGAGACCAGCCGTCCGATCAGGCCGACATCGGGGCTGAACCGGCCGGCGCGCGCCTCGGACTCGCCGCCGACGCGCAGGGACAGGAAGGGATCGCCGTCCAGCCCGCCCGCAGTCTCGATATCGATGTTGGAGCCGATGCCGCCATCGACCAGATCGGGCGTCGGGGACTTGATCAGGCGCGCCCCGGCCAGCAGGTCAGCCGACAGGGCGCGGAAACGGAATTGTCGGCCGCTCTGCGTCGAATTGCGGATATTCTCGTTGAAGGCGACCGGCGCCCCGTTCAGCGTCACCGACTGGAACAGCGGGCCCAGCCCGCGCACGCTGACAAACTGCCCCTCGCCCACCTCGCGCTCTATGGCGACGCCGGGCGCCCGCTGGAGCGCCTCGGCGAGGTTGGCCGCCGGCAGGTCGCCGATACGCTCCGACGAGACGCCGTCGGAAATGACATCGGCGTCGCGCTTGCGCTGCAAGGAATCGTCGATCTGGCTGGACAGCCGGCCGGTCACGATCACCGGCTCCAGTTCGACGGCCTCGGGCGGCGTCTCGCGCGCGGGCGGCGTCGAAGCCCTGGCGGGCGCCCAGATGCGCACTCCTCGCGCCCCCACGAACCGATAATGCAGTCCGGTCCCGTCGAGCATCTGCTCCAGCGCCCGCTTCCAGGCCATCCGCCCTCGCACAGGCTGGGTGAGGACGTCTGCGCCAGGGCCTCGCGCGAAGGCGAGCTCGCAATCCGCCACCAAGCACAGCCGCAACAGCGCCGAGGACGCGTCCTGCGCCGGAACGTCGAAAGTCTGCGTCCGGTCCTGGGCGTAGGCCTGCTGACCGGTTCCCAGCACGAGCGCCAGGACGAGCGCCGAGAGGGGCTTGGAGGCGACAACGCCGGACAGGCCGCGCCGCGCGCCGGCAGGCAGCGATGCAGCGAGCGGTTTCAAACGACGCGAAGCCCCGAGGAGACGATCGGCAACGCCTTAACGCACGGGCGTGACATCTCTGCGATGGGTCGCTCTATTCGGCGCGAACCAGAATCCGTCCGTCCGCAGTCCGCTCGGTTCGGATGGGCAGCAGGCCCGCCATGCGATCCGACAACTCGCCTTCGCCGTCCAGCGGCAGGACCGCCGTCACCCGAACCTGGTCCAGGCGGGAATCGGCGACGACCAGCGGCCTGGATGAATAGCGGGAGGCGGCGGCCACGACGGCCGACAGGGGCGCGTCCTTGAAGATCAGCCGGTGTTGACGCCAGGCCGTCGCCGCCTCCACGTCCGCCGCCGCCTTGCGTAGGCCTGGCTGGCCCCGGCTGAAGACCGCGCGCTCGCCGGGAGCCAGCACCAGACCGGCGTCCAGCGCCCCCTTGTCCGCCGCATCGGCGCTCTCGACGACGACCCGCCCCTGGAGCAGGAACACCTCGCCGAGGTCGCCGGCCAGGGTGGTGACGAAGCGCGTCCCGGTGACGATCACGCGGCGGTCGGCCAGGCCGACCTGGAAGGGATGGGCGGCGTCGTGGGCGACCTCGAAATAGGCGCCGCCGCGTTCCAGGGTCACCCGACGCACATCCCGGGCGAAGGCGACGCGAACGGCGGACCCGGCGTCCAGCGTCATGCGAGAGCCGTCGTCCAGCGCCACGTCCATGATCTGGCCAGGCGCGCTTTCATACAGGCGGCCTGCGGGCGCTTCGCTCAGCATCGGCGCCACGACCACGGCTGCAACCAGGGCCGCAACGGCCAGACCGCTGGCCAGCACCAGCCGCCTGGGCGGGTTGGCGCGGGACTCGCGCCGCCGCAGCCGCGCCAGATCGCCGGCGAACACCCCCTCCAGGCCCGCCAGCGCCGCCTGATCGGCCTTGGCCCTTTCGTACTGGCGCAGGTTGTCGGGGTCGGCCTCCAGCCAGGTCCTGAGGGAGGCCCGATCCCACGCGCCCAGGCCCGGCCGCGCCATGCGGGCCAGCCAGGCTTCGGCCGTGCGGGGCCGAGGGGCGAACAGGGCGCTGAGGCGGTCCAGCATCAATTCGGCGATTTCCTTTGCGATGCGCAGCGTGCGTCATCGGGTTCACGAAGCACAACGATCCAGGTCAGGGACACCTCAGTCGCTCCTGGAATTCTTCAGTTGGCGGAGCGCTTCGGCGATGTGCTTCTCGACCATGCTGACGGATACGCCCAGCCGGGCGGCGATCTGCCGATAGGTCAGGGATTCGAACCGGTGAAGCAAGAAGGCGTCGCGCGTCTTGGGCGGCAAGGCCCGGATCACCGCCGCGGCGGCGGCCAGGTCCTGACGCCCGATCAGATGCAGGTCCGCGCCCGGCGCTTCGCTGGCGATGGCGCGGCGACCGCTGTCCAGATCGTGGACGTCGTCGGCGCTGCGGCGGCTCGCTTCGCGACCTGCGCTTTTCCATCGATCCAGTTGCAGATTACGGACGATCACGAACAGCAGCGGCCGGGCGTCCGGCGCCGCCAGATCATGCCCGGCGCGGTGGAAGCGGACGAAGGCTTCCTGAACCACGTCTTCGGCGTCCTCGGCCCCTCGCGTCTTGCGGTGCAGATAGGCGACCAGGTCCGCGCGCAGGCGGGTCAGCGCCTTGTCCGAACGGCCGCCCTGACCCGGCGTCGAACGGGCGAAGGCGCCCCCTCCAGAGGAGGGGGCGCCAAGCCGGCTCGGGTGCTCGGGGATCAAGCGCACGCCGGAACGCCGGAGTTCGAAATCGCATCCATGGAGCGCACTAGAACTCCATGCGCAGGCCCAGGCTGACGCGCCGTCCCGACAGCTCGTACATGGTCGGGAACGAGGGATCCATCGTATAGCCTGTGGTCGCTTCGTCGGTGATGTTGATCCCCTCCAGGCTGACCTGGATCCGGTCGTTCAGCCTGTAGCTGGCGGACAGGTCCAACTGGCCGTAGCCGTCGCGCCAGATCGGATACATCTCATAGCCGATGCCTTCGACGTATTTGTCCTTGTAGTTATAGGACACGCGCGCCTGGAAGCGGTCGTTCTCATAGTAGAGGGTGACGTTGTAGGTGTTGTCGGCCAGGCCGATCGGCGGCGTCGGGATGTCCAAATCGGACGCGCCGGTCAGCGAACTGTCCAGCACGGTGTAGTTGGCGTTGATGCCGAAGCCTTCCAGCGGGGCGTAGATCAGGCCGAACGGGACGACCGCCACCAGTTCGACGCCGGTGACGTCGTAGGAGCCGTTGGCGTTGACCGGCTGATAGACGTCGAAATCATAGACGCCGTCGATCGTGCCGTTGGCGTTGTATTTGGTCACGTCCTTGACGACGCCGGTCAGGGCCTGGCGGACCACGCCCTCGATCTTCTTCGAGAAGTAGGAGACGGCCAGCAGGCCGCCGCCGGGCAGATATTGCTCCAGGCCGACTTCCCACTGTTTCGCATAGGTGGGCGCGAGGTTGGGGTTGCCGTCGGTGAAGCGAAAGGAGTTGAAGTTGGCCGTGCGCTTGTAGGCCAGGTCCGTCAGGGCCGGGCGCATCAGGGTTTCAGACGCGGCGGCGCGGAAGACCAGGCTGTCCGTCAGGTCGGCGGTGAGGTTGATGGCCGGCAGGACCTTGTCATAGCCGCCGTCGCTGGACACTGGTTCCGGCGTATAGATGGTCGAGCCGGTGTCGGGGTCCTGGACTTGGTGGAAACCTGACGAGGTGATCGAGGTGTCCACATAGCGGACGCCGCCGTTGACCGAGACAGGAACCCGGCCGAGGTCGAAGTCCAGATCGGCCATGGCGTATACGCTGGTCACCTGTTCCGACACCTCATAGTACTGACCAGGATCGAACGGGGTGAAGAAGCCGTCGTAGCGGAAGGTGCGGCGCGCATAGTCGTTGGACACCTGGCTCCAGTTCAGATCGCGGGCGCTGTAGTCGCCGCCCGGAACCAGCTGGCCGATGGGGGTCAGTTCGCTGTCCAGCAGGGGACGGGTCTGGAACCACACGCTGCTACCCGCCTCCGGGCCCTGGATGTTCAGGGCGCCGTACTGACGTTCCTTCGACTTGTCGGTGTAGCGGGCGCCGATCTGGATGCTGGTCAGCGCCGGAAAGACGTCGAGGTTGAAATGCTTGGTGAAGTCGATCTGGGCCGCGTACTTGTCGTCCTTGATCCGCTCGTAAGTCGTTTCATAGGCTTCGAAGAAGTAGCTCTCCGGTGAGTTGTACATGTCGATCGAGGCGGGATTGTCGCTCTTGATCGTCTCCCCGCCGTTGGCGGTCCAGCGCGTGCGGGACGGCGCATAGGCGACGTGCTTCAGGTTGGCGTAGTCGAGCGTCTTCTCGGCCCCGGAGTAGCCGGCCAGGGCGTGCAGGGTCCAGTCGGCGCCGCGCCAGTTCAGTTCCGTGCCGAACTGGGCGTAGTCGGTCTCGTTGAGATACTCCTTGCTGAGCATCTCGTGCTGGGTGAGGGTGTAGGAGACGTCGCGCAGGACGACCATGCCGTAGTCGGCCAGGGTCGTGTCGTCGTACTCGTGAATGGTCTCAAGCGTGCTGATGCTGGAGGCCGAATAGGCGGCGATGTCGTACTCGTCCTCGGTGGTGTCGTATCCGCCCAGCATGGCGTCGAACGACAGGTCGAAGTTGGCCGAGGGCTTGTACTGCAGCGACAAGGTCGCGCCCCACTGGTCCTGGGTGTTCAGATAGGCGCGGTCGCCGACCTTGTCCTGGAAGATGATGCGGTTGGTTTCATTGCGGTCCCGGGTGTCCTGCACGGTGACGCCGGCGTCGCGCGCCAGCACGTCCTTCGCCTGCTGCTCACGCACGCCGCCGGCTTCCAGGAAGCGCGACATGGGGCGGAAGTTGATGCCCGAGTTCGAGTCGGTGCGGTTGGTCCGGCGAGCGGTCGAGAAGGACGCCAGCGCGCCCCAGTCGCCCCAGGTGTTGCTGGCCAGGAACGAGACCTTGGGATCGATCTCCTCGGAGATGGAGTTGTAGGCGCCCTCGACCGAGGCGACGCCCCTCGCGCCCGGAAAGTCGAATGGCCGGGCTGTGGTGATGTTCACCGAACCGGCGATGCCGCCTTCCTCGTCGGCCGCGGTCGGGGACTTCTGGACCGTGACGCGCTGGATGATGTCCGAGGCGAAGATGTCGAACTCGACGTCGCGCCCGCCGCTGCCCGACGCCGTGGCCAGTTCGTTGATGGTGACGAAGGTGAAGTCGCTGGGCAGGCCGCGCACGCTCACGCGGCGACCCAGGCCCTTGTTGCGCTCGATGGTCACGCCGGGGATGCGTTGCAGCGCCTCGGCCAGGTTCTGTTCCGGGAAGTTGGCGACATCGGTCGCCACGATCGAGTCGGAGAAGCCGATGGTGTTGCGCTTGATGTCGACGGCCTCTTCCAGGCTGCGACGATAGCTGCTCGTGACGATGATCTCGTCGACCTGCGCCACGTCGGCCTGGGTCTGCGCCTGATCGGCCGATTGCGCGAAGGCGGCGAACGGCGAGGCGGCGGCGACGACCAAGGCCGTCGTGCCGAGGATTCGGTTCTTCATTTGGACTACCCCCAGAGAGTTCCACGTGTTTCACCCGCGAAACACGTCGACCGGCCTCATGGCGTTCGCGCCGGCCGATCTACCGCCCTCAACGACGCCGTCCCGCCGCCCCTCAGCGTGTGACAGAGGATTTCACCCAATGTTCACGGTGCTGTCGCGTTGGCGGCTGCAGCCCTCGTCGCGTTGGCCTTCGCCAGCGCCGCCTGCACCTCGGCGCGCGCGGCCTCCATGTCCCGGCGGAAGGTCTCGGAGCGCTGCTCGGCGCCATAGATGACCGCGCCTGACAGAATGCCCGCCTCGGCCGCGCTGTAGCTGTGCGAGCCGCAGACGAAGCGGCTCTCGGCGAACTCGCGCCCGCGCGCATAGAGGGCGTCGGCCCGCTGCGGCGCCAGTTCGGCCAGGATCATGGCGATGTGCATCCCGTGGGCGGAATGGCCCGACGGATAGTCCGGGTTGCCGGCCAGATGGTCCGACTTCGCCTCGCAGATCGGCAGGTCCGTGCCGAGATAGGGCCGCTTCGTGCCCCAATGATCCTTGGCGACGCCGACCACCGAGCGGTCGTCGCCCGAGCGGTCCAGCAGGGCCGTCAGCACCGGCGCCTGCTCAGGCGTCAGCCGCACGCCCAGGGCGGCTGCGAAGTGATCGTATTTGTCGCCATCGACGTCGGCCGTCGCCAGGGCCCAGCGGGGCGTGCCCTCCAGCGCCCGGGTCTCGCGAAAGACCTCCGCGTCGGCACGGTTGCGCGGCGAGCCGGGCTGCGGCGGCGGCGCGAGGACGGTGGTCAGGTCCGGCCGCGCCTCGACCGCCAGATAGCCGCGCACAGGCGCATCGCCGACCATTTCGATCGCCAGGCCGGCGCAGCGCGGACCGGCGCGCAGAGGGTTGCAGGCCGCCGCGACCCCGCCCGGCAGCCGCGCCTCATAGGTCGGGAAGCGCGGGTCCGCCCACAGATAGTCGGTCGAGACATATTGCGCCCCGCTGGCGAAGGCGGCGCTGCGGCGAGACACGTCGGCCGCCCGCGCTTCGCGCGTGTCGGCGTCCGCCCGGGTGCGCACGATGAAGCCCTGGCGCACCGCCGCGCGGATGCGGTCCTGTTCCGCCACTGGATCGTTGAGGGTCAGATAGGCGGCGGCGGGACTGGCTTCGTCCGTGTTGACGAACATCGCGCGGCCTTCCAGCGAGGGCCGCCCCTGGGCGTAGCTCGCCACCTTCTCCGGTCCCTCGTCCAGGGCGAAGAAGACCTTGCCGCGCGCCTGGCCCAACGTCGGCCAACCGCCGGCCAGCACGCCCTCGCGCAGGGTCGCGTGACCGCCTCGCACCTGGTCCGGCGTGATCAGTCGTCCTTCGTCGAAGACCGAGCGTATCTCGGCGTCCAGCGCGTCCCAGGCCGCCGCGTCGAAGTCCAGCGCCGCCACGCCGCCGGGGATGACGGCGGGGCCTGTCTTGGCGTTCAGCAGGATCAGGATCGGCGCATGGTCTGGATGGGCCACAGACCAATCGCGGATTTCGGTCAGGCAGGCGACGAAGGTCAGGCAGGAACTGCGGAAATCGACGTCCGGCATGTGCAGGGTCTTGAAGCCCGGTCGGGCCATGGCCTCGCGGAAGGCTTCGCTGACGGGGGCGGCGTCGATTCCCGCGCGACCCAGGGCGGTCAGGGGGCGGGCGTAGCGGCCGCCCGTCGGATCGTTCAGCACGTCGATCTCGATCTGGCGCGCCCCGGCGTCCAGTTGCTCCGTCAAGGGACGATGCGCATAGTCGAGCCCCGCTGCGGCCGGGTTCGCCGCGACCATGACGGCTAGTTCCGCCTCCGGGATCGCCAGCTTGTAGCTGTTGTGGGTGCCTACGACCGCCAGGTCGTTCATCCGCAGGGAACTATCCATCCACGCCCTGGCGCAGGGATCGCCCCCCGCCGAGCCGACGTCGGCGGCGGAAGGGTCGCAGGATAGGGCGCTCAGGATCAGCGCCGCCGCAAGGCCGGACATGGACGATCTCCGTTTCTAGGACCAGCGCGGGACAGGGGCGCCCCCAGAACAACGATCCAGCGGCAGGCGACCCCAATGCGGCCGGCCGACGCGTCGCGGCGCCCGCCCGTCAGTGTCCGAGCAGTTGAGGCGGGAAGTCGAGTTCGAAGTCCGAATATCGGGCGGCTACGCCGAAGGTCGCCTCTCCGTTCCGGCCCGCATAGCGGTCGAGCAGCGGCGAATAGGTGTAGAAGCGGATCTTCCTGCGCTCCACGTCGAACTCCAGAAAACGGAGCCAGCCGCCGCCGCCGTTGGCCGAGCCGGCCAGCCCATCCGGGCCGACGGTGTTGCCCTGATAGTCCTGCAGCACCTGATAGACCGGGGCGCCGGCGTCGTTCCGGTCGATCCGCAGATTTTCGCCCAGCGACACGCCGTCTTCGGCGGGAAGATAGGCGTGCCCGCTCAGCACCATGAAAATCATCGGATTCTTGCGGATGAACCGGTCCCAGACCTGATCCGGCGACAGATGGTCGGTTCCGGCGAACAGACTGGCGGAACTGTCGCCGCGGTCGGTCGCGCCCGTCTTGCTGGGGGTCAGCCATTCATGGGTCGTGACGATGATCGGCAGGCCGGGGTGGGCGTCCACCACCGTCTGGGCCCAGTCCAGGGCGGTCGCCGGCGGGTCCATTTCCAGCGACAGGTGCAGGAAGCGCCGCCCGTCGCCTTGGAAGGTCTGATAGCTGTTCAGGCCGTTGGGCGAGGCGCCGCCATACCAATCCTTGCCGGCGAAGAAGGGCGAGGTCGGGCCGAAATAGAAGCCCCAGGCCCTGCCGCCCGCAAGCGGACGCGGCGCGCCCCAACTGCCGTCCTGCGGCCAGGAATAGTTGTCGTAGTCGTGGTTGCCCGGAACCATGCCGAAAGGAACGCCGCTCCGGGCCAGGATCGAGACGGCGCGATTGGCGATGTCCCATTCCGCGCGCGTGTCCATAGCGCGGCCCTGGCCGTCCGCCTCCGTGGGAGCCAGCCGGAAACGGCCGTCTCCATGCTGGACCAGGTCGCCGACGAAGGTGACGAAGGCGATGTTCTTCTCGCCGCGCTGGTCGGCCAGATATTGCATCTGCTGGACGAAGGTTTCTTCGCCGCGCGGCTGGGGCAGGGTGACGTCGGCGTAGTTCTGGGTGTCGGGCACGACGGCGACGGTGAAGGTCTGGGCGACGGCCGCACCCGCTTGGAACAGCAGGGAGACGGCGGCGATCGCCGAAACGGCCTGGCGCCAGCGCATCAGTTTCATCGGTCGATCTCCAAGGTCAAGGTCCGAGCCGAAGACCGCTTCCCCGCCGGCGAGGGCGGGGAAGCGTCATCGGGGCCGCAAGGGTTAGAAGTCGAAGCTGATCGTGGCGAAGATCTGCCGCGGCGCCGAAGCGTGGAAGACCAGAATGCTGCCCGCCGCATCGTCCGGCGCGAACACGCTGTTGTCGAAGTTCGACGCATAGCGCTTGTCGGTCAGGTTGGTGACGTTGACCGCCAGCTTGGCGCCCCGCGCCCCGAGCGCGTCCAGGTCGTAGCTGAGGCCGAGGTCGAAGGTGGTGTAGCCCCCGAAACCCTGGTCGTTGGTGTAGGTGTAGAACCGCTCACCGGTGTATTTGCCCTGCAGCATCGCCGAGAACGGACCCCGCGTGAGGGTCAGCACGCTGGCGAACATCTCCTTGGGCGTATCCACCTGCTGCTTGCCGGCCGTGGCCTTCAGCACGCTGGAATCCGTGCCCGTGCTCCAGGGCAGGTCGTCGTCGTAGGTGGTCTCATTGTAGGAGGCCGAGTTGTACCAGCTGAGCCACGAGGTCGGCCGCCACAGGGCGCCCAGTTCGACGCCGTTGCTGGTGACGCTGCCGGCGTTATGGAAGGAGTTGCCGCAGCCCGGGTTCTGCTGCTGGTTCGTCGGGCAGGGGTTGTACTGCAACAGGCGATTGTCGAACTTCACATGGTAGGCGGCGAGCGAAAGCTGCAGCGGGCCGCTGATGTAGCGATAGCCGGCGTCGAAGCTCTTGGACGTCTCGGGCGTCAGGGTGTCGCCCTGCGCGTCCCAGACGGCCTGTGACACCGATTGCGGCCCCAGTTTGAACCCGCCCTGATACATGGCCATGTTCTCGGCGTAGCTGGCGTACAGTTCGTGGCCGGGCGCAACCTGCCAGTGCACGCCGACCTCGGGCAGGAAGTTGTCCTCGGCGGTCAGGCTGCCGGAGGCGAACTGGGTGGACGCCGGCGGCGGCGAGGCCGCGATGCCGGGCACGGCCTTGGCGTCCGACTTCGAATAGGTGCTCTTGAAGCCGAAATCGATCGTCAGCGCGTCGTTCAGCAGGCTGACCGTGTCCTGGACGTAGAACTGGCGGGTCGTCCAGTCGGTCTCCTGTACCCACTGGGCGGTCGAGGGCTGGCCTTGCAGATAGTGCGCCAGGCTGAAGGGGCCTGTGACGTCGGTGCGGATGTAGCGCGCGGCGCTAGAGGTGTTTTCTTCCAGCCAGAAACCGGCCTGCACGTGGTGGACGCCGATATCCCAGGTCACGCTGCCCAGCACGCCCGAGCGGTCGATGGTGTAGCGCGTGTCGCGAATCTGGACCGGCAGGTCGTCGTCGGTGTTCGGCGTGCCCTGGTTGGACAGGCCGGTGATGAAGTTGTTGCCCGCGCCCTTGTCGGTGTGGCTGTAAACCTGCGCCCTCACGCTGAGGGTGTCGGTCAGATCATAGTCGCCGGCGAGGTAGTACAGATCGTCGTTGCGCAGGATCTGGCCGTTGGTGAAGGTGACGTCGGACAGCTTCTCGGGCGCCGTCGAGGGCACGCACATGGACGCCAGCGAAGCCACCGAACAGGCGGCGCGCGCGACATAGGAATCCCAGTCCGGCGCATAGCCGCCCCAGTCCCAGCCCAGGCGGCCCAGCATGTCCTTGGACAGATAGGCGTCGTCGGCCTGGTTGGTGCGCGACAGATCGGCGAAGGCCGTGATCGCGCCGCGGTCGAAAGCGTACACCATCTTGGCGTTCAGCTGCCGACCGTAGGAGGTGTTGTAGGCGCCTTGGTTCACGAACAGGTCCTGTTCGCTGTACTGGCCGGACACATAGGCCGAGAAGCCGTTGTGCTCGCCCGTGTCGAAACGCAGGAAGGTGCGCTGGCTGTTCTCGCTGCCGATGGTCTGGCTGGCGGTGGCGCCCCAGTCCTTCTTCGGGTCGCGGGACGTATAGATCAGCGCGCCGCCGAGGTTGCTGGTCGAGGGGATGCTCAGGCCGGCGATCCCGGTCGCCAGGTCCGCGCGGCCCAGGTTCTCGGAGATCAGCGCGCGGCTGATGGTCAGGCCGTTGTAGTTGTTATAGGCGCCGTCGCCCAGCGGCATGCCGTCCAGCGAATAGCCGAGGTGGGTGGTGCTGAAGCCGCGCACCTGGAGCGACAGCGACTGTTCGTTGACGCCCAGGGCGTCGATCGACTGGGCGCTGACGCCCGGCAGGATATTCAGCGCCTTCTGGATGCTCGTGCCGGGCGGCAGGACATCGAGGTTCGAGGGAACCAGGGTGGAGACGGATCGGGTCTGGCCCGCGCCGATGACGACGATCTCGGCGACTTCGTCGGCTTCCGGCCCCGCGGATGGCTGCTCTGCGGCGGCGTCGGGACCGACCGTCGCGGCGCCCGACGCCTCCTCCGCAGACGCTGTTCCAGCCAGCGCGGTCAGCGCCGCACCGGTGAACAGGCACGCAAGGCGCGAATATCTTCTGTGTGACAACATGACGCGGTTCCCCCTCAAGTCAGGGCGCGTCTAGGGCCGGTGTGATACGTCCAAGCTAAGCTTGCGTTACAAATCCATGACTTTTTGGCCGGCGCCGACGATCGCCGCAGCGCCTGCCGTCGATCGCTGCGGCGAGCCGGGTCATGATCCCTTTCCGCCACGGGAGGACGCGCCACTGTTCGGCGACCACGTGCTCGCATTCGAATTTGGAGGCTAATTCACGGCTTCGGCGGATCGCGAAGATTCCATCTCGGCCGATCAGGCTCTAAGGCTGGTGGACGGGATTCGAAAACGGATCACGAACTTCCGTTCCCTGCCTGGAGACGACCGCCCCCGACCATGTCCGTCAGTCTTCTCCTGCTCGTCATCCTTCTGCTGCCATTCTGCGGGGCTCTGGTCGCCGCCTGTCTGCCGCGTCATGCGCGCACGGCCGCGGCCATCCTGTCGTGGGTCGTGGCCCTGGTCAGCCTGGGGTGTCTGGCCGTGCTATGGCCGATGTTTCGCGAAGGGGAGGCGCTGCGGCATGAGGTGGCGTGGCTGCCGTCCATCGGGGTCAACATCGTGCTGCGGCTGGACGGGCTGGCCTGGCTGTTCAGCGCCCTGATCCTGGGGATCGGCGCGCTCGTGGTGCTCTACGCGCGCTATTATATGTCGCCCAAGGATCCGGTGCCCCGGTTCTTCTCCTTCCTGCTGGCCTTCATGGGGGCGATGCAGGGGGTGGTGCTGTCGGGAAACATCATCCAACTGGTGGTCTTCTGGGAGCTGACCAGCCTCTTTTCCTTCCTTCTGATCGGCTATTGGCACCAGAATCCGGCGGCGCGCGAAGGCTCGCGCATGGCCCTGACCGTGACGGCGGCGGGCGGGCTGGCGCTGCTGGTCGCCATGGTCATCATCGGCCGGATCGTGGGCAGCTACGACCTGGACGTCGTCCTGGCCTCGCGCGACGTGATCCAGTCCAGCCCGCTCTATACGACGGCCCTGGGGCTGCTGCTGCTCGGCGCCTTCACCAAGAGCGCGCAGTTTCCGTTCCACTTCTGGCTGCCGCGCGCCATGGCGGCCCCGACGCCGGTCAGCGCCTATCTGCATTCGGCGACCATGGTGAAGGCCGGGGTCTTTCTGCTGATCCGGTTCTGGCCTGTGTTCGCAGGAACGGAAACCTGGGCCGTCGCCGTCGGCGGAGCGGGGCTGGCCACCCTGCTGGTCGGGGCGTGGTGCGCCATCTTCCAGCATGACCTCAAGGGTCTCCTGGCCTATTCGACCATCAGCCACCTGGGTCTGATCGTGCTTCTGCTGGGGCTGGGCACGCCGCTCGGGGTCATCGCGGCCATCTTCCACACGGTGAACCACGCCATCTTCAAGGCGTCGCTGTTCATGGCGGCGGGGATCATCGACCACGAGGCCGGCACGCGCGACATGCGCCGCCTCAGCGGTCTGGCCCGGTTCATGCCGTTCACCGCGACCCTGGCCATGGTGGCGGCGGCGGCGATGGCGGGGGTTCCGCTGCTCAACGGCTTCCTGTCCAAGGAGATGTTCCTGGCCGAGACGGTGGCGAACTCCGAAGGCCACGCCCTGGGGCCCGTCCTGCCGGTGCTGGCGACGCTGGCCAGCGCCTTCAGCGTTCTCTATTCCCTGCGGTTCATCCACCAGACCTTCTTCGGGCCTGCTCCGACGACGCTGGACCGCACGCCGCACGAGCCGCCGGGCTGGATGCGGCGGCCGGTGGAGATCCTGGTCGGCCTGTGCCTGTTGGTCGGCATCCTTCCCGCCCTGACGGTCGGCCCCTTTCTGAAGAGCGCGGCGGTCTCGGTCCTCGGCTTCGACCTGCCGCATTATAGCCTGGCGCTGTGGCACGGCTTCAACCTGCCGCTGCTGCTCAGCGTCCTGGCCCTGGCGTCGGGCGTCGGCCTCTATGTCCTGTTCGGCCGAAGGATCAATGCGAACCCGCGCGGCGGTCCGTGGGGGTGGACGCGGCTGAACGGCGGCTGGTTGTTCGAACAGGCCATGACGATGCTGGCCCGAGGCTCGGCGCGCTTCGTCGAGATCGCGAGCGCCACGCGGCTGCAGCCCCAGTTGCGCGCCATCGTCATCGCGGCCCTGGTCATGGGCGCAGCAGCGGCGCTGGCCGGCGGACTGGGCGCCTTGCCCTGGCCCCCAGCGCCCAGCCTGGCCGATCTCGGCTTCATCGGTATCTGGACGGTCGGCGCCGTCTGTGCGGTCGCCGCCGCCTGGCAGGCGAAATATCACCGGCTGGCGGCGGTGGTGCTGATGGGCGGCGCGGGTCTGGCGAGCTGCCTGTCCTTCGTCTGGCTGTCCGCGCCCGACCTGGCCCTGACCCAGTTGCTGGTCGAGGTGGTGACGACGGTGCTGCTGCTGCTCGGTTTGCGCTGGCTGCCCAAACGGCTGGAGACCATCCGGCTGCCGGCCGACCAGGAGCGGCGGTCGCAGCGCCGACGCCTGACCGACCTGGTCATCGCCATCCTGGCCGGCGGCGGTCTGGCGATCACGGCCTATGCGGTCATGACGCGCGCGTCGCAGGAGGGGCTGGCCCGCTTCTTCATCCAGCACGCCTATGCGGACGCGGGCGGGCGCAATGTCGTCAATGTGATCCTGGTCGATTTCCGCGCCTTCGACACCTTTGGCGAGATCACCGTCCTGGGCATCGTGGGTCTGACGGTCTTTGCGCTGCTGCGTCGGTTCAGGCCCGCCAGCGACTCCCTGGCCGACCCGCAGCCGAAGAAGGCGCAGGACGCGTCCGACCGCCGCCGCGCCCACCGCGACGAGGGCGACACCTTGCATGAGACCATGCTGGTTCCGCGCGTCGTGATGCGATGGATGTTCCCGTTCATCCTGCTGTTCGCGGCGCACCTGTTCCTGCGCGGGCACGACCTGCCGGGCGGCGGATTCGCGGCGGGCGTCGCGGTCGCCATCGCCTTCGTGCTGCAATATATGGCGTCCGGCGCGCGCTGGGTGGAGGAGCGGCTGGCGATCCGGCCCATCGTCTGGATCGGGGTCGGCCTGTTGATCGCCGCCGCCAGCGGGGCGGGCGCCTGGTTGTTCGGCTATCCGTTCCTGACCTCGTGGTTCCAGTACGCCGACCTGCCAATCCTGGGCAGAATACCGCTGGCCAGCGCCGTGGCCTTCGACCTGGGCGTGGTGGTGCTGGTGGTCGGAGCGACGGTCCTGACCCTGGTCGCCCTGGCGCACCAGTCGCTGCGAAAGGCGCGACAGGGCGAGGCCGAAGCCGGGGAGGGGGGACAATGATCGAACTGACGCTCGCGCTTGTGATCGGCATCCTGACCGCCGCCGGCGTCTGGCTGCTGCTTAGGCCGCGCACCTTCCAGGTCATCATGGGGGTGTCCCTGGTGTCCTATGCGGTGAACATCTTCATCTTCGCCATGGGGCGTCCGCGCTCGGGGGCGCCGCCCGTTCTGGCCGCCGGCGACGCCGACCCCGTCCGCTATGTCGATCCAGTGCCCCAGGCGCTGGTGCTGACGGCCATCGTCATCAGCTTCGCCCTGACGGCCCTGTTCCTGGTCGTGATGCTGGCGTCGCGCGGCGTCACGGGCAGCGACCATGTCGATGGCCGGGAGCCGGACGCATGACGGACTGGCACGCCCATCTCATCATCGGCCCCATCGTGCTGCCGATGGCGGTGGCGGCGGCCATGCTGCTGGTCGACGAGCGCCGGCGCATCCTGAAGGGCGCGCTGAGCCTTGCGGCCATGGCCACCATCCTGGTCATGGCCCTGACCCTGCTGCATGAAAGCGCGACCGGGGCGACGGGCGGCGGCGATACCGCGCGCGTCTATCGCCTGGGGGCTTGGGCGGCCCCTTATGGCGTGGTGCTGGTGGCGGACCGGCTGTCCACGCTGATGGTCGCCCTGACCAGCGTGCTGGGCGCCTGCGCCCTGGTCTTCGCCCTGGCGCGCTGGGATCGGGCGGGGCCGCGATTCCACGCCCTGTTCCTGCTGCTGATCATGGGGGTGAACGGCGCCTTCCTGACCGGCGATCTGTTCAACCTGTTCGTATTCTTCGAGGTCATGCTGGCGGCGTCGTACGGGCTGGCGCTGCACGGTTCGGGCGAGCGGCGCATCCGGGCGGGCCTGGCCTATATCGTGGTCAATCTGACGGCGTCGCTGCTGTTCCTGATCGGCGTCAGCCTGATCTATGGGGTGACGGGCACGCTGAACATGGCCGATCTGGTCGCCCGCATTCCCGCCATCGCCGCGACCGACCTAGGCCTGTTCCACGCCGGCGCCGCCGTCCTGGGGATCGCCTTTCTGGTGAAGTGCGCGATGTGGCCCCTAGGGTTCTGGTTGACCCCGACCTATTCGGCGGCCAGCGCGCCGGTGGCGGCGGTGTTCGCCATCCTGTCCAAGGTCGGGGTCTATGTGATCATCCGCCTGAGCCTGCTGTTCTTCGGGCCGGATGCGGGCGCCTCGGCGGGGTTCGGCCAGCCTTGGCTGCTGGCCGGCGGCCTGGCCACGGTGGTGTTCGGCACGGCGGGCCTGATCGGCTCGCGGGACCTGTCGCGCGCGGCCGGGTTCGGCGTGATGATCTCCTCGGGCTCGGTGCTGGCTGCTGCCGGGGCCGGCGGGCAGGCGGCGCTGGGCGGGGCGATCTTCTATCTGGTCGGCTCGACCCTGGCCTGTGCGGCCCTGTTCCTCCTGGCCGAGATCCTGCAGCGCGGTCGCAATCCCGACGCGGGCGAGGCCAGGGCCGTGTTCGACGACGAATACCGCGACCCGTTCGACGACGACGAACGCAACGAGCCGGGCCTGGTCATTCCCACGGCGGTGGCGACGGTGGGCGGCGCCTTCCTGATCTGCACCCTGATGATCGCGGGCATGCCGCCCCTGGCGGGCTTCATCGGCAAGCTGGCGATGATCGACGCCCTGGTGCGGACCGGGACGCTCGCCGACTGGACCCTGGTCGCCGTCCTGTCGCTGTCCAGCCTGGGGGCGGTCATCGGTCTGACCCGGCTGGGCGTCGGCTCGATCTGGAACCGCGAGGAGGCCGAGCCGCCGCTGGTGGTCGGAGCGGCGGAACTGACGGCCATCGCCGGCCTGCTCGGCGCCTGCATCCTGCTGGCGGTCTTCGGCGGGGCAGGCCTGGCCTACGCCCAGCACACGGCCGGCTGGCTGGCCCGGCCGGAGGCCTATGTGGCGGCGGTCCTGCATGGAGCGGGCCGATGAGGACCATCCTGCCCCATCCCCTGCTGTCGGCGGGCCTGTTCGTCGCCTCGATCCTGCTCAGCGCCTCGGTCGCGCCGCCGTCCCTGCTGCTGGCGGCGCTGGCCGCGATCCTGGCGCCGCAGATCATGCGGGCGCTGGGGATCGAGCCCATCCGCCTGCGCAAGCCGGCGTCGATCCTGGCGCTGGCCGGGCTGGTTGCCGTGGATGTGGTGAGGTCGAACTGGGCTGTGTCCCAGATCATCCTGGGGCGGCGTCGCGCGGAGAGGGTGTCGGGGTTCGTCCACGTCCCCCTGGCGCTGAAGGACCGCTATGCGCTGGCGGTGCTGTCGATCATCATCACCAGCACCCCGGGCACCCTGTGGGTCGAATATGAACCCCGCACCGGGCTTCTGCTGCTGCATGTGCTCGATTTGGTGGACGAGGAGGCGTGGGTCCGGCTGATCAAGGATCGCTACGAGCGCCGGCTGATGGAGATATTCGAATGAGCGGGGCGGTTCTGTCCTGGGGCCTGGGCGTGGCGCAGCTGTTGCTGGTCGCGGCCATGGCGATCGCGGCATGGCGGATCGTGCGGGGCCCCCGGGCGCAGGATCGGGTGCTGGGCATGGACACCCTTTATCTGAACGCGATGCTCCTGATCGTCGTGTTCGGCGTCCGCACCGGAAGCGACCTCTATTTCGAGGCGGCGCTGATCATCGGCATGCTGGGGTTCGCGGCGACCGTGGCCCTGGCCAAATTCCTGATGCGCGGCGAGGTGATCGAATGACGGCCCCGGACCTGCCGCTGTGGGGCGCGGTCGCCGTGGTCGTCCTGGCGGTCGCGGGATCGGCCCTGTCGCTGCTCGGCGTCGTCGGCCTGGTCAGGCTGCGGACCTTCTATGAGCGGGTGCACGCGCCGACCCTGGGCGCCACCCTGGGCATGGCGCTGGTGCTGGCGGCCTCGGTGCTGTTCTTCACCCTGACGGAGCGGCGGTTCATGCCGCGCGAGATCCTGATCGGCCTGTTCCTGACGGTGACGACGCCGGTGACGCTGATCCTGTTGGCGCGCGCGGCCCTATTCCGGGATCGGGGCGAGGGCGGCGAGGACGTGCCCGAGGCCGGCGAGACGCCCTGACGCCCGGCCTTTCCACCAGCGCCTGACGAGCGGCGTTTCGTCGCTTTTCATCCCGGCTGTGAACTTCCTGCCCAGCTGTGGGTTGGGATTGCATGTCGCCGCCGCCGTGGCGCGGGAGGAAGAGGTTCATGGCTGTCGGATCTGTCGCATTTCACGCCCCGTTCAAGGCCTTGGGCGGGCTTCTTCTCGCCTTTCCCATCGCGCTGTTCAGCGCCGCGCTCGCCACCGACATCGCCTATCTGCGCACCGCCGAGATACAGTGGTCCAACTTCTCGGCCTGGCTGATCGTGGGGGCGCTGGTGTTCGGCGGCCTCGTGCTCGCCTGGGCCTTGATCGACCTGGCGCTCGCCTGGCGGCGCGACACGCGTCGCATGGCGGTCGTGTTCGCGGTCTTGGTCGCCCTGATGTGGGTCCTGGGCCTGATCAACGCCTTCAAGCACAGCCAGGACGCCTGGAGCTCCGTCGGCGCGTTCGGCCTGATCCTTTCCATCCTGAGCACGGTGCTGGCGCTGGCGGCGGGCTGGATCGCCTATTCCCGCGTCGATGTCAGGGAGATCGTCCGATGATCAAGCGTTTCCTCGGCGCGACCGCCGTCCTCCTGGCCCTGGCCGCATGCGGGCGCAGCGATCCTGGCCTGAACCAGACCGGCGCCCAGCCCGACCTGCCCCGCATCAACGAGACGCTCGTCCCGCCCATGAAGATCGCCTCGCCCGTCGGCTGGGACGGCGAGACGCCGGTCGTGCCGGACGGCTTCGTCATCGCGCCGCTGGCGACCGATCTCCAGATTCCGCGCCAGATTCTGGTCCTGCCCAACGGGGACATCCTGATCGCGGAAGGGTCCGGCGGCCACGCGCCCAAGGTCAGGCCCAAGGACGTCATCGCCGGCGTCATCAAGGCCAAGGGCAAGAGCAGCGTGAAGGGCGGAAACCGCATCACCCTGCTGCGCGACGCGGACGGCGACGGGACGCCGGAGGTCCGCACCACCTTCATCGACAACCTGGACGCCCCCTACGGCATGGCCTTCGTCGACGGCGCCCTCTATGTCGCCGAACAGGGCGCCCTGCTGCGCTTCCCCTATCAGCCGGGCCAGACGCGCATCACCACGCCCGGCCAGGAACTGACCAGGCTTCCGTCCGCCATCAACCACCACTGGACCAAGTCGCTGGCGGCCAGCGCGGACGGCCTGACGCTCTATGTCGGCATCGGCTCCAACAGCAACATCGGCGAACGCGGCATGGCGGTCGAGCAGGACCGCGCCGTGGTCTGGGCCGTCGATCGCCAGACCGGCGCCCACCGCACCTTCGTCACCGGCATCCGCAACCCGACCGCCCTGGCGATCGAGCCGACGACCAGCGCCCTGTGGGCCGTGGTCAACGAGCGCGACGAATTGGGGCCGCAGCTTGTGCCCGACTATCTGACCTCGGTGCGCGAGGGCGCCTTCTACGGCTGGCCCTACAGCTACTGGGGCAAGAACCTGGACCCGCGCGTCCATCCGCAGGACCCGGACAAGGTCGCCCAGGCCATCGCCCCGGACTACGCCCTCGGTTCGCACGTCGCCGCGCTGGGGCTCAGCTTCGTCACCGACGGCGGCTTCGGCGGCGGCTTCGGCCAGGGCGCCTTCATCGGCGAGCACGGCAGCTGGAACCGCCAGGACCTGTCCGGCTACAAGGTCACATGGGTTCCGTTCGCCAACGGGCGCCCGTCCGGCCCGCCCGTGGACTTCGCCACCGGCTTCATCAAGGACGGCAAGGCGCGCGGCCGCCCGGTCGGCGTGACCTTCGACCCCCAACGCCGAATCCTGCTGGTCGCCGACGACCTGTCCAACACGGTGTGGCGGATCGCGCCGCGTCCCTGACGGCCGCCGGAACGATGCGGACGCCCAGGCCTTTTTCTAGCGAAGCTTGCAGGGGGCGCGGCGTGCGGTCAGCGGAAACAGGATCATGAGCCCGGCGCCGATCTGGACGCCCTATTGCGGAGCGGCGCCGGGCGCCGGGGACTGGCGGTGGAACCTGGACCCCGTGCTGCTGGCGGTCCTGGCGCTGGCGACCGGCCTGATCGCCTGGCGTCTGTCCGGGCGTCGGCGCGTCTTCGGCCTGGCGGCCATGGCGGTGCTGGGGATCGGTTTCGTCTCGCCCCTGTGCGCCCTCAGTTCGGCCCTGTTTTCGGCGCGGACCGTGCATCACGTCCTTCTGGTCGCGGTCGCGGCCCCCCTGCTGGCCGCCGCCCTGCCGCAGCGGCGCCGGGGATCGCTGGCGCTGGCGACGGCCGTTCAGGCCGCGGTCTTCTGGGCCTGGCACGCGCCCGACGCCTATGCCGCCGCCCTGTCGAACGACGCCGTGTACTGGATCATGCAGATCAGCCTGCTGGCCAGCGCGACCTGGTTCTGGAGCGTGGTGCGGGCGTCCTCGGCGCCGGCTGCGGTGGGCGCTTTGCTGGCGGCCATGCTGGCTATGGGGCTTCTGGGGGCGGTGCTGACCTTCGCCAGCCAGGCGGTCTATGCGCCCCACGCCTATACGGCCCTGGCCTGGGGCCTGACGCCGCTGGAGGACCAGCAGGCGGCCGGGCTGATCATGTGGGCGCCGGCGGCGGCTCTCTATCTGTTCGCAGCCCTGTGGCGGCTGGGGCGGATGCTGGGGCTGGACGCCGAGGCGCGGACGGCGTGATCGAGCGGCTGTTCACCCAACTGCTGGAATGGGCGGCGGGCCACCACGACCAGGGCCGATATTCGCCGGTCGGCATAATGTTTCACTGGGTCATGGCCGCCCTGGTGATCTTTCAGCTTGGCTGGGGCTGGTGGATGGGCCGCCAGCCGGTGGGCGGGGCCATGGTTGCGGCCTATGACATGCATTTCGCCGTGGGCGTGCTGATGCTGATCCTGGTGATCGGGCGGCTGGGCTGGCGGCTGATGGCGCCGGACCTGGTCAACGACGCCGACAAGCCGGGGTGGGAGAGCATGGCGGCCCATGTGACCCACTACGTCTTCTACATCTGCCTGTTCGGCCTGCCGCTGTCGGGCTGGGCCATGGTGTCGGCGACGGACCGCACCCGCCAGCTGGAGACGCTGGGCTTCATCAAATGGCCGCTGCTGCCGTTCCAGGACCTGTCCAACACCCAGTTGTGGGCGATCGAGGCGGCGGCGGAATGGATGCATTGGGGCCTGGTCATGACCCTGCTGCTGATGATCCCGATCCACGCCGGGGCGGCGCTCAAGCACCATCTGATCGATCGGGACGACGTGTTTCACGCGATGCTGCCGGTCGTGCCGCTGCGTCGACGGAAGCGGACCCGCTGGCAGCGGCGCTGGCGGGCGCTGGAGAAGCGGGTAGCGTCGACAGCCAGAGCGCTATGGCGCGGGCTTCTGGGTCCGAAAGCGGTTTGACGGCGGCGGCCATGACGCCGCGCGGGTCGTTGCGGCGCTTGCCCGACTTCCAGCGGTCGATCTGCTCCAGCGTATAGGCGAAGGGCTGGCCCGCGATCTGTGGGTCGCCGCCGCCGGTCCCCTGGCCTTCCGTCCCGTGGCAGGCGGCGCAGGCGACGATGCCGCGCGAGGCGTCGCCGTCCAGATAGACCGGCGGGGCGGGGCGGGAGGCGGCCTGGCCGGCCGGGGCGGGCAGGCCGGCGTAATAGGCCGCGACCTTGCGCCGGCCGTCCTGGTCCAGCGCCCTGGCGATGCGGGTCATGGCGTCGTCGGGGCGCAGGCCCGAGGCGTAGTCCTCCATCTGCTTTTGCAGATAGCCGGCGTCGAGCCCCGCCAGGCGCGGGGCCGCCACCCCGTCGCCTTCGCCGTTCAGCCCATGGCAGGTGAAACAGGCGTTGGCCGCGCCGCCCGCGCCGCCGCTCATGGCGATGACATGGCCGGTCTGGGAGAAGGCGCGGTCGGTCGGGCCGGGCGTCGAGTCGCATGCGGCCAGCAGGCAAAGCAGCGAAAGGATCGGAAAGGTCGCGCGCACGTCGAACGAACCCCCGCATATGGCGAAGGTTCCGGGGCGCGGCCGGGCCGGACGCCGTGTCGCAGCGCGGAACCTCCGTCTTTCCAGGGGATTGGTCTGGTCAAGCTTGGTTTGGGGGACGGATGTGTCGTTGGGCGCTCGACGCGGGGACATGAGGCGGATGATGTCCGCCCTCCTGCCGCTCGCCCCGATGCTGGTCCTGGGCGCCTGCGTGGACAAGGCCGCCCAGTCGCGTCCCTTCGTCCAGGGCGACGCCGCGCGGGGGCTGGACGTCGTCCGCGAGGTCGGCTGCGCCGCCTGCCACCGGGTTCCGGGCGTGGCCTGGCCCGAGGGACGGGCGGGCGGCGACCTGGCGGGTTTCGGCGCGCGGCCCCTGATCGCCGGCCGCCTGCCCAACCAACCCGACGTCCTGATCCGATGGCTGATCGACGCGCCCTCGCTGGACCCCGGAACCGCCATGCCGCCCATGCCCCTGACGCAAGCCCAAGCCCGCGATGTCGCGGCCTATCTGTACACGCTCGATGACGACTGAACCCCCGCCCGGAACCGCCGGCTGGCCCCCGCCCGTGCTCGATCCCGCCGGCCCCTTCGCCGGGCCGATCCAGACCGTGGCCTGGGTGCTGTTCGTCATGGCGGCCGTCGTCATGGCCGTGGTGCTGATCGCCCTGGGCGTCGCCCTGTTCGGCCCGCGCAAATGGAAACGGCGCGTGGGCGGCGAGCGGCTGGTGTGGATCGGCGGCCTGGTCTTTCCGGTCGTGGTGCTGACGGGACTGCTGGTCTACGGCCTGACGACCACGGCGCGGATCGCCGACGCGCCCAGGCCCGGCGAGATGCGGGTGCGCGTCACCGGCGAGATGTGGTGGTGGCGCGTCGCCTATCTGGACGACCAGGGCCGCGAGGTCGTGCAGGACGCCAACGAGGTGCATATCCCCGCCGGGCGGCCCGTCGTGTTCGAGCTGGAAAGCGCCGATGTGATCCACAGCTTCTGGGTCCCGCGCCTGGGGGGCAAGACCGACATGATCCCCGGACGGCGCAACTTCATGCGGCTTCAGGCCGATGCGCCGGGGACCTATGGCGGCCAGTGCGCCGAATATTGCGGCGGCCCGCACGCCCTGATGGGGCTGGTCGTCGTCGCCCATTCGCCGGACGACTACGCCGCCTGGCGGGCGAGACAGGCCGGGCCGGCGGCGCCCGTCGCCTCGGCCCAGGCGCCCCTGGCCCTGATCGACCGGGGGCGCGAGGTGTTCGCCGCCTCGGGCTGCGCCGCCTGCCATGCCATCCGGGGGACCGAGGCCAACGGCCTGGCCGGGCCGGACCTGACCCATGTCGGATCGCGCCGGACGCTGGGCGCCGGCATCCTGCCCAACAACCAGGGGACCATGGCCGGCTGGATCGCCGACAGCCAGGCGATCAAGCCCGGCAACCGGATGCCCGCCTATCCGGTCCTGACCGGCCAGGACCTGCGCGCCGTCGCCGCCTATCTGGAAAGTCTGAAATGAGTTCGGAAACCGGGTTCGATCCCGAACTCTACGAGCGTCTGCCCACCACCGGCGCCCGGCCCAAGGGCGAACTGGAGCAGCTCGAAGAGGTCTGGTGCGCCCCGCGCAAGCCGTGGGAATGGATCACGGCGGTCAACAACAACTTCATCGGCGTCTATTACGTCGGCGCGGCCATGCTGTTCTTCGTGCTGGCGGGGGTGCTGGCCCTGCTGATGCGGACCCAGCTGGCCCTGCCGATGACGGGCTTCCTGGCCCAGGAGACCTACAACCAGATCTTCACCATGCACGGCACGGTGATGATGTTCCTGTTCGCCGTGCCGGCGGTCGAGGCGCTGGGCGTGGCGCTGCTGCCCCAGATGCTGGGCGCGCGCGACCTGCCGTTCCCGCGCCTGTCGGCCTACGCCTTCTGGGCCTATCTGATCGGTGGGCTGGCCTTCTTCTGCTCGCTGTTCTTCGGCCTGGCGCCGAACGGCGGCTGGTTCATGTATCCGCCCCTGACCTCGATGGCCTATTCGCCGGGGATAAACGCCGACTTCTGGCTGCTGGGCATCGGCTTCATCGAGATTTCGGCCATCGCCGGGGCCATCGAGATCATAGTCGGCGTGCTGAAGACCCGCGCGCCGGGCATGACGCTGGACAAGCTGCCGGTCTTCGCCTGGGCCATGCTGATCTTCGCCTGCATGATCATCATCGCCTTCCCGTCGATCATCCTGTCGACCCTGTTACTGGAGCTGGAACGGGCGTTGGGCTGGCCCTTCTTCGACGCGGCCAAGGGCGGCGATCCGATGCTGTGGCAGCACCTGTTCTGGTTCTTCGGCCATCCGGAGGTCTACATCATCTTCCTGCCGGCGGCGGGGGCGATGTCGACCATCATCCCCGCGATCGCCCAGACCAGGCTGGTCGGCCACCGGCTGGTGGTCCTGGCCATGCTGGCGACGGGCTTCATCAGCTTCGGCGTCTGGGCGCACCACATGTTCGCGACCGGGATGCCCCAGATCTCGATCAACTATTTCAGCGCTGCCTCCATGGCCGTCAGCGTGCCGGCGGGGGTGCAGGTCTTCGCCTGGATCGCCACCCTGGCGGTGGGCAGGATGCGGTTCAACACGCCCGGCCTGTTCGCGGTCGGGGGCATGGTCATCTTCGTCATGGGCGGGCTGACCGGGGTGATGGTCGCCATGGTGCCCTTCGACTGGCAGGCGCACGACAGCTATTTCATCGTCGCCCATCTGCACTACGTCCTGATCGGCGGCATGGTCTTTCCGCTGTTCGCCGCCATCTACTACTGGACGCCGATGTCCAGCAGCCGGCGCCTCAGCGAGCGATGGGGCAAATGGATCTTCTGGCTGATGTTCGTCGGCCACAACGTCACCTTCCTGCCCATGCACCTGACTGGGCTGATGGGTATGCCGCGACGGGTCTATACCTATCTGCCGGACCGGGGCTGGGACCTGCCGAACATGATCTCGACCGTGGGGTCCTTCCTGTTCGGCCTGGCGGTGCTGCTGTGGGTCGTGGACATGGCGCGCAACTTCCGCCCGTTTCGGGCGAACAACGCCGGCAACGTCTATGACGGGCCGGGGCTGGAGTGGCTGCCCGCCGGATTCTACGCCCTGCGGTCGATCCCGGTGATCAAGAGCCTCTATCCCGTCTGGGACCAGCCGGGGCTGGCGCGCGACGTGGAGGCCGGCCGCTACTTCCTGCCCGGCGCGCCGCGCGGCGACCGCGAGACCATCGTCACCAGCCCGCTGAACGCCGAGCCCCAGTATCTGCTGCGGATGCCCCGGCCCTCTAGCTGGTATGTGTGGGCGGCGATCTTCACGGCCGGCTTCTTCCTGATCCTGACGATCCAGGCCTATGCCGCAGCGGTGGTCAGCGGCGTGCTGGCGATCTACTGCATCGTCAAATGGTGCTGGGGGCTGGACCGGCCGACGGCCCAGGCCACGGTCGACATCGGCGCAGGGGTGCGGCTGCCCACCTATGTCTCCGGCCCGTCCAGCCACGGCTGGTGGGCCATGGTCATTACCCTGATCGTCGCCGGCATGGTCGCGGTCATGGCGGGGTTTTCCTATATCTTCCTGTGGAGCCGACGGCCCGACCTGTGGCAGGCGCCGCCGGGGACGTCTTCCCTGGTCCTGGTCGTCGGTCTGATGGCGGCGGCCGCCCTCCTGGCCTGGTTGTCGATCAGGTCGCTGGCCTTCGATCGGCCGCGTAGCGGCGTGATCGCCGCCGGGCTGATGCTGGCGGCCAGCGCGGCCGTCGCCGCCGGCTGGGGCGTCGATTTCGAGGGCTGGCGAACGGTGGGTCTGAGACCCGAGGCCACCAGCCAGGGCGCGACCGTCTTCGCCCTGCTGGCCTGGCAAGGGCTGTTCGCCGCCATCTGCGGCCTGATGGGCCTGTTCGCCCTGGCGCGCTGGGCGTTCGGCCTTGTGTCGGCGAAACATCCCTCGACCTATCAGCTGATCGCGCTGTTCATCGTGTTCTCGGCCGGGCAGGGCGCCTACGCCGCCATCCTGACCCATCTCTTTCCGGGGCGTTGACGGTGCGGCGTTGGCTGAGCTTCACGGGCGGGCTGCTGATCTGGGCGGCGCATTTCCTGGGCGTCTATGTGATCGCCTCGCTGGCGGACGTGGTCGCCACAGCGGACGATCCCGCCTGGCGGTCGGGAGGCGTCATCTTCAGCCTGGTCTGCCTTGCCGGCATCGCGGTGCTGGCGGTTGGCGTTTTCCGATCGGGACGAAGCTCCCCGGACGCGTGGCGCGGGTTCGAGCGCGCCGTGGCCCTTGGCGCATGTCTGATCGGCGGCGTAGGGATCGTTTTCCAGACCTTGCCGCTGCTCCTGACCTGAGAGTTTGGTGCGCAAAGGCCGCGCCCGGCTGAAGCCTGCGTGCTGGGCGTAAATGGCTAATCGATTTTCACCATCCCGATTAAGTCGCCCTTGAACCTCGTTCGCTATCGTCGGCCGCGTGGATCGAAGGGTCATCCGATGAATGCGAACCAATTGAAGGTCGTGTCGCTGTCGCTGGCGGCTCTGATGTTGATGGCGCAATCCGCCGCTGCGGGGCCCGTGATCAACATCGTGGGCCGTGTCGCCACGGTCTGCCGCATCTCGCTGGAGGGCGGATCGGGATTCGCCGCCGGCGGAGGCGAGCGGGAGCTGGGCCGCCTGGTCGAGCTGTGCAACAACGTGGAAGGCTATCGTCTGGTGCTTCTGCACCCGGCGGGCCTTCAGGACGCCGCCGTGGTGCTGGATGGCGAACGGATCCCCATCTCGCCGGAAGCGACCCGAACCGTCATTGTGGACAGCAATCACGCCGCCTATCGCGGCCGGAACATGACCTTGCTCGTCGCCGACGGCACGGACGCCGTGCCCATCAATATCGAAGCCCAGCCCAAGGGCATGATCTTCTGATCTAGAGAACCGGCGTGCAGGTCGATGGCGACGCCAGGCCCGCGCGCGGCGTGAACGTCAGCGTCACCACATCCGAATAGGCGCCGGCCGGCGCGCGGGCGGCCTGGTCCTGCGCCAGATCGACCTGGAAGGGGTGGGCGCGACCGGACGGCGCCGGCGTCCGCGTGCAGCTCAGGGTCGAGCCGCGTTGAACGGACACGCCCGACAGCCGCATGGTGTAGTCCAGGCCATAATCGTCGCCCTGGCGCCGCTGCAGCCGTCCCCAGCGCGAGGCGACGTCGATGTCATAGGGGACGGTGGATTGCGCCGTCACGATCAGGTTGCGCGAGACGACTCCGCCTGTCGGGTCCAGCGGGCCGAACGCGATCTCGCCGCGGCGAACGCCGGCCGCGCCCACATAGGTGGAGATGCGCTCGGGTACGTTCAGGTCGATCGCCAGCCCGGCGCCCTGTTGGAAATCGGGCGAGCCGATGACCTGGTCGCCTGAATAGCAGACGAAACGGGCTTCAAGCGCTTGGTAATAGTCTCCGGCGGATGCGTCCTGACCGGCGGGCAGGGTGAACAGGAAGGTTTCCGTGGCCATGTCCCCGGACGGGCCGTCGCCGAAGGCGACCAGGGCGCCGTTGGTGGCGTTCGGTTGTTCGGCGCCGCTGACGAACACCTGACGCGAGGAATCGCGGTTCCAGCGGATATCGTATCCGCCAGGGCCGGAGCCGATACGTGGCGCACCGGCCATCGAATCCGGGTCCGCCAAAAGGAAGCGAACGGCGGTGGCGGCGCTGTCGATCCGGCGGATGCGAACCGTGAAGGCGCGTGTGACCGGGGCCGACGAGAAGGGGTCGTACTGCAACGACAGATCCTGACCGGTGATCTGGAAATCCGCGCAACCTGCGCTGGCGGCCTGAGGCGCGACGAACGCCGCCAAAGCCGCTGCAGCGGCGGCCGCAATCAGAGTCCTGTTCATCAGCGTTTCTCCGGGCGAAGCGTGCCGACCCGCACCAACCCTTGGGCGTCGGCGGGAACATCGAGATAATAGACCTCGGACGAGTCCGACGCAGTCTCAATTCGCCAGCGACCGGGTCGCAATCCCTGCACCGAGAATCGGCCGGACGCATTGGCCAGCACCCGGATCGGCGGGCGCTCGGGATGGGCGAGTTCGACCGCCTGGCCGACCCACAGGGTCAGGGGTTGATCCGAGTCCGTCAGAAGCTGACCCGACGCCGTGACGAAATAGTCGGATCCCACCGTGATCAGATAGCCCGAGCGGTAAGGAGGCAGGACTTGTGCGGACCCCGTGCCCAGATCGTAACCGGGCGGCGCGGCTGGCACGTCGAATGTCAGCACGCGAGGCGAATAGGCGCTCAGTTCGGGGGACACGGCGGCGCCGAGCGGGCCCGAACGCGCCGTGAAGAACTCGTCGCGCGGATCCACATAGACCGTCGCCCCCTTCAGGGAACGGTGCGCCTGCACCAGCGCGAAGCTGTCGTAGATCGGCCGCGAAACGCCGAACGCCCCATCGGCAAAGGCCAAGGAGGCCCCCGCGCGCAGCGATGTCCTCTGATCGGTGATGTCGCCGCCGTCGGAATCGAAGAACGTCTGATGGCTGGCGCCCAGTTCGACCCTGTTCAGCACGCTGTTGAAGGACGCGTTGACGCCGGTTGCGGATTCCGAGCGGTCGATATTGGCTGCCGCGCTCCAGGAATGGACGCCGCGACCGCGAGAGGTCTGATAACCGACGCGCGCGCGGTCCCTGCGGCTGTCGACCTCGGCCGAGCCGCTGGAGAACTGGCTGAAGCGATAGGTCAGCGCCAGTCGGACGCCGTACTCTTCCTCGTTCCGCCGATCCTCGTAGATGCCTTCCACGCTCCACATCAGGCGCGGACTGGCGCGCCAGCCATAGGTCGTCCGGACGGTCCGCTGATCCGGTTCCGCCCCGCGGCCTGCCGAGTAAAAGACATCCGCCGTGACATACTGGGTTGCGCCGATCGTCTGGGCGTAGGTCAGCCCGGCTTCCCAGACGTAACGGTTGTCGGCGGCTATCACGCCGGGGGTGGCGAAATTCCGGCTGACGGTCTGGAAGGTGCCGGTGACGGTTCGCACCGTGCTGAATCCATCGCCGAACGTCCGTTCGAAGCTGGCGTTGACGGCGAAGCCTTCGCCGATCCCATTGACCGAAGAGGCGGCGATGTCTCCGCCCAGCGTCCCGATGGGCGAGGCCCAAACGACCTCCGTCCCCAGGACGCCGCCGTTTTCGTTGACGCGGAAATTGCCGCCGGCGGTCAGCTCATCCGTCAGGCCACGCCTGTAAAAGCCAGAGGCCCCCAGAGTATCCGAATAATCGACGCCGTCGGGACCCGGCGTACTTTCCAGACCGGTGAACACGCCGAACTCCGCCAGGCCGCGCGCCAACAGGCTGCGGTCGAAGTTCAGGGAGAAGTTGATGACGTTTTCCCGCCCCGTGTCGTCGCGGATCACCAGCCGAACGTCGTTCGCGCCCTGCGCGAAGGGGAAGTCGCGGATGTCGTAGGTGCCGGGATTCAGGCGGGTCTGCTGAACCGATCGGCCGTTGATGAAGGTTTCGACGGTGGACGGGCGATCCAGCGTGAAGGTGCGTTGGCCGCGCGGCTGCACGTTCCGTTGCGGCTCCAGTTCGGAATAGGAGCGGACGATGGACAGGCCGGCCATGGGCGATGTGCCGGAAAAGCCGCGGGAGATCGGCGTCAGGTCGCCAGCCGTGTAGCGCGCCGTCCGCGCCAGATCGTCATAGACCAGGCGGGTGCCGTCACGGCTGAAGCGGTCGGTGATCGTGGCTTCGTTTTCCAGCACCACGCCACGGTAGCGAAGGGCGCTGTCCAGCAGGATGGTCGGGGTGTCGAACCCCGTCTCCTCGCTAAGTCCCTGGTGAACATAGTCCGCCGTGACGAAGGCGGTGACATAGCCCGCGACGCGCGCCGGCTCGGTCAGGCGGCCGGTGACGCCATAGTCCGATCCGGCGATGCTGATCGACTGGCGCGGCCGCATGGCGGGGTCCAACCTCAGTATCAGGCCGAACGTCGCGGGATCATAGGTCAGCGGCAGGCCCAGAGCGGCCAGGGTCTCGGTCGAGGCGACTGGTTGGCCCGCCAGGGCAGTGCGGATTCTTTCGCGATCGACGAGCGAAATTCGCGGCTCCACTAGCGGCAGCAGCGTATCGACATCCACCAGGATGCGATCGTCGGCGGTCAGGGTGTAGTCGACTTCGCCCAGTATGAATTCGTCATCCCGCAACGGACCGCCGAGGGGAATGTCGCGGCCGGATTCGTTCAGGCGTTCGGGCGCGCGCGGCGCGGTCTGGATGACCTCGTCGTAATCGTTCGCCAATGCGGGGAGGGCGCACCCCACAGTTCCAACGGCGATTACCCAAGGCCACGGCTTCATTGGATCACCGCCCCTCGACCGAAGCGATTTCGACGCTGACCGCGCCATCCGCGCGCGGCAGTTCAAGGTTGATCGGCAGGCGACGCGTCGCGCCGGAAGGAATCAAGCCCAAGCCCATGCGGCGCTGAATCTCATCAGGCTCGAACGACTCGCGATAAACGACGGCGCCGGACGGGTCCTTTTGCGTCACGGTCATCCGGCCGCGACCGACATAGCCATAGGTCTCGCCCGTGTTGCTGACTTGAATGACGGGGTTGTGCCGCCCTTCAGCGTCGGTCTGGACCTCGGCGGAGGTCACGCGCAGATTCGGTTGCGCGCCCGTCGGTCCGACGCTGACAAGAACCTTGAAGTTGTAGAGGACCTGGATCGAATTCTGGTTTTCCGGCAACTGCACCGGCAGCTGCGCGACGGAGACATAATAGTGACGGCTGCCGGACGGCGCCGGGTCGCCGACCCACTGGACGCGGAAAGCCTGGGACTGGCCCGGTTCAACGGCGGCGGTGGCGGGGAAGATCAGCAGATCTTCGCTTTCCTCCTCGGATTCACGAAACTCCCCGTCCACCAGTTCGATGGGCCGCGCCACCAGTTCGACAGGAACCGTCGTGGTGAAGGTGTTCTGCAGGGTCACGATCGCCGAGCTGCGGCGTCCAGACGTCAGCAGATCGAGGACGACGGGCTGAACATTCAGCGCATCGACCGGAAACCCCGAGGTCAAGAGCACGACCCCCGCCAGGCACAGGGCGTTGAAAACCCGCATTCCGCTGCTGAGCATTGAAAACCTACTGACTATTTCGAAAGAAGCGCCGGACCGATCCGCGAACCGGTCCGGCGATATCCCGACGACATGAAGCCGGGATTAATCCGTCGCGATTAGACGCCGGGCGTCAGGATCACTTGGACCGAACCGGTATAGGTGCCGGCGGCCAGGCGACGGTCCGTCAGCGACGACCAATCCACGGCGGTCGGGGTCGAGCCGGCCGAAGTCGCAACAGGCGCGCCGTTGCTGGCGGCCTGGGCGAAACGAACGTGGGTGTTCGTGTCCGACAGGCTGATGTGACCGCCGAAGCGCGAGGCAACGGTCGTCGCGCCGTCGGTGCTGGTCGAGTCGAGCGCCACGCCATTGAGCGTGGTGTCGAGGTTGTAGCGGACGAACTGGGCGAAGCCGCCGTCCGCCAGACCGTTGCCGGTGGAGCCGGTGCGAGCCAGGACGGCGCGCTTGACTTCAACGCTGTTGTTCACGCCGTTGCAGAAGGCGACGATGCTGGCGCCGTTCAGGGCGTTCGCGATTTCGGTCGTCACGCCGCTGCGGACCTTGGCGTCCGAGTCGGTCAGGTCGTTGGCCAGCGTGACGGTGGTTTGCTGGGCCGACACGCCGCACTTCGGGGCGACCGAAGCGTTGATGTTGACGGTTTGCGAGACGCTGGACTGGGCCGAAGCGGCGCCGGCGGCCAGCAGAACGACGGCCGAAGCGGCCGCGAAAGCGATACGGTTCATTTTACATCCCTTGAAGAATGAGCCGGCTGTGGCCGGCGTGGTTATCGAGGAAAGCGAAATGCTCAGCCTCGGGGCATCGAGAGACACTGATGCGTCTCCGCGAATTCGGTTGGTGGAGCGCTTCGTCATGCGCGCGCTCCGATCGTGAGGATGACGGTGTCGCTGTAGCGGCCGGCGGCCAATCGGCGCCCCAGAACGGACTGGGACGGCCAGTCGACCGTCAGGACGGCGTCGCGGCCGATGGCCACGCCATCGCCGGACCCCAGGCCATTCGGCTGAGCAAGGATGCAATCGCCGCCGTCGCGCAGCTCCGTCGACAGGCAGCGTCCGCTCTGGATCCTGCCAGTGTCGGTATCCACCTTCAGGCTGAGACCGTAGACCTTGTCGAAGGCGTAGCCGGAGTTGTCGTCGGAGGCGGAGCGGTTGACCAGTCGGCCGTCGCCGGCGCGAGCAGTCACTGCGAATGGCGTATTGCAGTCCACGCGCAGGGTGACGTTCTGGCTGTAAGCGTCCTCCAGGTCGCCCGCCGCTTCCAGGGTGGCGATGGCGCCAGGCGTGAAGCCGCAGCGCTCGGGAATCGTGGCGGTCACGGCGATATCGACGCCCTCGGACGTCTGCGCCTGGGCGCGTCCGGCCAATACGCACAGCGCCATGCCGACGCCGAACGCGGCCGTTCTGCCGAAGCGCATCGCAAACATTCCCCACCCCTTATTTGGCCACCCCGGCGGCCGGTCTTTCGAATGCGCAGATACAAAAGCCGGGCCATGCCAATTTGGGACACCCATGATCCTCATAACGGGTGAAAGGCAAGCGCGTTAATGAATTTTAAACCAAATTTATTAACGGAATGCCGGGAATCCTGGGCGTTCACGGTGGAGGAAGGGCGGCCAATCAAGGCGCTGTCACCTAGCGGCGCATCAAGGCTCGTGCGAGGCCCGTTCGCTCGGCGGCCATTTCTTGAGCGGATCGACGTTCACGCCCTAATGGATAAACGCCAGAACCGGCCAGGCTGAACGCTTGCCTGCAGATGTTCCTCCGTGAAGCATAGTTGGATTTTGCCAAATTGGTTGTCCCATTTCGGCACGTTTGGACGCCAGAGGCCAAGTCGTCTCTGAGGAGGCGTGTGGTTTAACCCGCGTTTGACGAGGGCGAACGCATGGGAGAATCGTGTGAAAGATCGTCGATGGGCATAAATGCGAGGGCCGGGTGACGCTGCGCGTTGAAAAGGGGGCGAAGAATTTCCGGCGGCCCGACCCGCGCCTGCAAGCGGCCGATTCGATTGGAATGCCTGGACGCCCAGCCTCCTCGTTCCTGATGATGCGTGGATAGGATCGCGCGGATGCGTCTTCCCTCCCTCCTTCGCCGCACGCCGTTTCGACTGACGCTGCTGTTTCTGGCGCTGTTCGTGGCGGCGGCGGGGGCGATCCTGGCCTATGTCTATTTCGCCTCGGCGTCGGAGGCGCAGGCGCGGGCGCGGGCGGACGTGGAGGTCGAACTCGGCGCCCTGACGGCCATCCACCGCACGCGGGGCATTGACGCCCTGAACCAGGCCCTGGTCGAGCGGACGATCCGGGGCGGCCCCTATCTCTATCTGCTGACGGGGCCGGACGGGAAGATCGTCACGGGCAATCTGTCGGTCATGCCGTTCGACCTGAAACAGGCGCGCCAGGTCGGGACGGGCGAATGGAGCACCTTTCGCCTGACCAGCACCGATGTGGAGGGCCGGGTCGAGAACCGTCGCTCGATCGGCGTCGTCATGCCGCTCGCGGGCGGCGACACTCTGGTCGTCGGCGAGGACATCGGCGGGATCGAGGAATATCTGTCGCGCCTGACCCAGGCCCTGTGGGGCGCCATGGGGCTGGTCATGCTGCTAGGCTTGGCGGGCGGTCTCTACATCAGCCGCCGGGTCGAAAAGTCGATGGCGGGCCTGAACAGCGTCGTCGCCGCCGTGCAGGAGGGCGATCTGAAGGTCCGCGCGCCCATCCGCCATTCGGGCGACGAACTGGACGAATTGGGCCAGGGTCTGAACACCATGCTGGACCGGCTGGAGGCGTCGATGGCCTCGATCCGGCATGCCGGCGACGCCATCGCCCACGACCTGCGCTCGCCCTTGACGCGGATGCGGGCCAAGCTGGAGGTGGCGCTGATCGACGCCGAGGCGGGCAAGATCGACGGGGTGGACGCCCTGGGCATCGCGCTGGACGAGGCGGATCATCTGCTCAAGACCTTCAACACCGTGCTGGCCATCGCCCGGCTTCAGGCGGGCGGGGCGCCGGACCCTCAGGTGATGGACGCCTCAGACCTGGCCGCCGACATGGCCGAGCTTTACGAACCGGCCGCCGAGGACAAGCAGATCGACTTCTCCGCCGAGGTCGAGAAGGGGCTCATGATCGAGGGCAACCAGCCCTTCCTGGCCCAGGCCCTGGCCAATCTGATCGACAACGCCATCAAATATACGCCCGCCGGCGGCGCGGTGAAGCTGAGGGCGCGCAGGCGCTCGTCCGGCGAGATCGAATATTCCGTCACCGACACGGGGCCGGGCGTGCCGGAGGCAGACCGGGAGCGGGTGGTCCAGCGGTTCGTGCGCCTGGACAACAGCCGCACCGAGCCGGGCTCGGGCCTGGGCCTGTCGCTGGTGACGGCGGTGGCCGAGGCGCACGGCGGGCGGGTGGTGCTGGACGAGGGGCCGGGCGCCTATGGCGACTTCGGGCCAGGGCTTCGCGTGGCGCTGGTGCTGCCCCCGGCCTCGGGATGAGCGGAAGATTTGATGCCCGACAGCCAATCCAAGACATCCCAACCGCTGTACGAACTTCTGACGCCCTCCGGGCCGGTCGCCAGTCCCGGCGCGGCCGAACGCTTGTTTGAAGTCCTGGTCGAGGCCGCCGACGCCGAAGGTTGGCGCGGCGTGCTGGACAAGGCGTGGCCCGCGCTCGCGCCGGTGGCCGGCGCCTCGCCCTATCTCGCGGGTCTGATGCGGCGTCGTCCCGCCAACCTGCGGCGAATTCTGGAACGGGACCCCGCCGCTGGCCTGGCCGATATAATCCACCACACTGACGCCTTGGACGGCGAACCGGAGGCGCTGCGCGCGCCGCTACGGGTGCTGAAGGCCGATCTGCACCTGCTGACCGCGCTGGCCGACCTGGGCGGGGTCTGGGGTCTGGACCAGGTGACCGGCGCCCTGTCCGCCTTCGCTGACGCCGCCTGCCGGACCGCTCTGCGCGCCGTGGCGGCCGAGCAACGTGCGCGAGGACGGCTGATCTCCCCGCCCGAGGATTCGCGCGGCCCCATCCCCGGCCTGTTCGGCCTGGCCATGGGCAAGCACGGCGCGCACGAACTGAACTATTCCTCCGACATCGACATCTCCCTCTTCTTCGAGCCGCGCCTGATGGTGCTGGCCTTGCGCGAGGGCGAGGAGATGCAGGATTTCGCCAACCGCGTCGGCAAGGGTATTGCGACCCTGCTCAGCGAACGCACCGCCGACGGCTATGTCTTCCGCGTCGATTTGCGGCTGCGGCCCGATCCGTCCTCGACCCCGCCGGTGGTCGCCGGCCCCATGGCCCTGGCCTATTACGAGAGCGTCGGCCAGAACTGGGAGCGGGCGGCCTTCATCAAGGCGCGGCCGGTGCTGGGCGACATGCGTGCGGCGGGACGCTTCCTGAAGGCGCTGGTCCCCTTCATCTGGAGGCGCAGCCTGGACTACGCCGCCGTCCTGGACATCCAGGCGATCAAGCGACAGATCCACGTCCACAAGACCGGCGAGGGGTTGCACGCCGCCGGGGCCAATCTGAAGCTGGGGCGGGGCGGCATCCGCGAGATCGAATTCTACGCCCAGACCCAGCAACTGATCCTGGGCGGCCGCGATCCCGTCCTGCGGGAACCGCGCACTTTGGAGGCGCTCACGGCGCTGACCGAGGCCGGCCATATTCCGTCCGCCGTCGCCGAGGAACTGTCGGCCGCCTATGTCGAACTGCGCGGTCTGGAGCATCGGGTGCAGATGCTGGACGACGAACAGACCCACCGCCTGCCCGAAAACCCGGAACGCCGCGCGGCGGTCGCGGCCCTGGCCGGCTGGGACGACCTGCCTGCCTTCGACGCCCATGTCGAGGCGCTGCTGGCGCGGGTCAACGCCCGCTACGGCGAACTGTTCGAGGGCGGGGAGGAGCTGGATTCCACCTATGGCAGCCTGGTCTTCACCGGCGTCGAGAACGACCCGGAGACGCTGGAAACCCTGCGCCGCATGGGATTCGCCGAGGCGCCCTCGGTCGCCGACACCATCCGCAGCTGGCACCACGGCCGCATCCCCGCGACCCGCACGGCGCGAGGGCGCGAACTGTTCACCCGCCTGGCGCCGCGCCTGCTGGAGGCCCTGGCCCGGTCCGGCGCGCCTGACGAGGCGTTCCGGAGGTTCGCGGTCTTCTTTTCCGGCCTGGCGGCGGGCGTCCAGGTCCAGGCCCTGTTCCTGAACCAGCCCAGGCTGTTCGAGATGGTGCTGGGCGTCATGGCCTTCGCGCCGCGTCTGGCGCGGACCCTGGGCCGGCAGCCGGCGGCGCTGGACGGGGTGCTGGACGCGCGCTTCCTGACCGACCTGTCGCAGGATACCGGCCTGCCCGAGCAGATGCTCCGCGAAGCCGGCGAGACCGAGGATTTCGAGGGGGCGATGAACGCCGTCCGGCGCCTGCACCGCGAACAGATGTTCCGCATCGGCATTCACGCCCTGACCGGACGGGCCGGGCCGGAAGCTGTGGGGCAAGCCTATGCCTCGCTCGCCGATGCGGCGATGCGGACCCTGTCGCCGCAGGCGCTGAAGGAGACGGAACGGCTGGGCGGCAGCTTCCCCGGCGCAGTCGCGGTGGTGGCCCTGGGCAAGGCCGGGTCGCGCGAGATGACCGCTGGATCCGATCTGGACCTGATGACCCTCTATGACGCGCCGCGCGAGGCGGCGTCCGAAATCAAGGGCTGGGGCGCCGAAACCTTCTACGCCCGTTTCACCCAGCGGCTGATCGCGGCCTTGTCGGCCCATACGGCGGAAGGCGGCCTGTACGAGGTCGATATGCGGTTGCGGCCAACGGGGTCCAAGGGGCCGGTTTCGGTGCGGCTGTCGGCCTTCGACGCCTATTACGCCGAAGAGGCCGAAACCTGGGAGTTCATGGTCCTGACCCGCGCCCGCGTCGTCTGGGCCAGCGATCCGGCCTTCGCTAGCCAGGTCTCGGCCGCCATCGAGGCGGCACTGCGCCGGCCCCGGCCGGGCGTCGATGTCGCGGGCGATGTCCGCAAGATGCGCGCTCTGATGGATCGAGAACGACGTCCGCACGGTTTCTGGGACCTGAAACTGTCGCCGGGGGGCCAGGTGGACGCCGAATTCGCGGCCCAGTATCGCCAGCTTCAGGCGGCCGCCGCCGGCGCACCCCTGACCCTCTCGACGCTGGAGGCCCTGAACGACGATCCGGTGCTGGCCGAGGCCTGGCGGATCCAGCAACGCCTGGCGCATCTCCTGGCCGCCGCCTTCGAGGGGCGGGTCGATCCGGAGACCGAGCCTTCGGTCTTCCAATTGCGGCTGGCCGAGGCCGCGGGGGCGCCTGATTTCGAGACCCTGAAACGCGACCTGACAGACCTGCGCGCCCGGGCCAGGGAGGCCTTCGAGCGCGCCGTGCCCGCCGGCCGCGACGGATAGGCGGCGCAACCGCGTTCAATCTCCTGACAGGGCAGTCAAAGGCCGCACAGGCGGCCACGAGGAGATACCGAATTGAGAAAGACCTTTTTGAGCGGCCTGAGCATCATCGCCTTGGCGACGGCCGCGGGCGCCGCGGCGGCCCAAACACCGACCCAGACTCCAGCCGCCGCGCACCAGCGGGGCGAGGCCGGTCGTGACCGCACCGTCACGCGCGCCCAGTTCGTGGATGCGCGGGTCGCCCGCCTGACAGAGCTCGACGCCAACGGCGACGGCTCGGTCAGCGTCGAGGAACGCCAGGCGGCCATGCAGGCCCGGCGCGCCGAACGCGCCGACGCCCGCTTCGCCAAGCTGGACGCCAACAGCGACGGCTCCATCAGCCGCGCTGAGTTCGACGCCGGTTCCGCTGTTCGTGGCGAACGGAGCGCCGGCGCGGCACGCATGGCCCATCGCGGCGGAAATCGTCATGCGATGCGTGTCCGCGGCCCCGCGCGTCAGGCTGGCCCTGTGGTGATCTCGGATGTCGCCGCCAAGCTGGGCGAGCAGTTCGACAAGCTGGATGCGAACCGCGACGGCGTCGTCACCGCCGACGAACGCCGCGCCGCCATGACCGCGATGCGCGCCCGCTTCCAGGAACGCCGCGCGGCGCGTCAGGCGGAACGCCAGACGCAACAACCGGCTTCCCCGGCTCCGGCTTCGGAGTAAGAACGGTGTCGGGGTCGGCCGTCGTGTGCGAATCGGTCCCTTTCGTGAACGGCGAAAGAGGCGGGATTGGTCGCGAGCGTCGACCCCGACGAGGATCTGGTGCGGCGGGTGGGTCAGGGCGACCCGGCGGCGGCGCAGGCGCTCGTCGCGCGCAAGCTGCCGCGCGTTCTGGCCCTGGCGCGGCGGATGCTGGGCGATCCGGCCGAGGCCGAAGACGTGGCCCAGGAGGCGATGCTGCGGGCCTGGCGACAGGCGCCCAGATGGAGCCCCGGCGCGGCCAGGTTCGACACCTGGCTGCATCGCGTGGCGCTGAATCTCTGCTACGACCGGCTGCGGCGTCGGCGGGAAATCCCAACCGATACGCCCCCCGACCGGGCCGACGAAGGGGCGGCGCCCGACCGGGGGCTGTTGGCGGCCGACACCGGGCGGCGGGTCGATGCGGCATTGCGGGCGTTGCCCGATCGCCAGCGCGAGGCGATCGTGCTGTGCCATTATCAGGAACTGACCAATATCGAGGCGGCGGCCTTGATGTCGGTCAGCGTGGAGGCCCTGGAGAGTTTGTTGTCGCGGGGACGGCGCGCCATGCGCCAGACGCTCGCGGATTTGTCGCCCCAGTCTGAGGGGCGGCGCCAAGGAGAAGGACGATGAAGATCGATCGGCTGGAAGCGTTGGCCCAGGCTTACGGCGGCGACCTGCGTCGCTGGCCGGCGGACCAGCGCGCCTTCGCCGAAAGCCTGATCGCGGCCGATCCGGCGGCGCGGGCGGTGCTGGACGATGCGGCGGCGCTGGACGCCTTGCTGGACGCTTCGCCTGCCGTCGTCCCTACGGCGAACCTCGCGGCAAGGGTGTTGGCGGCGGCGCCGGTGCGCAAGGCTCGCGGCCATCTGGGCCGGCTGGCCTGGTTCCTGGGCGCGGGCTGGGCGGCGGCGGCCTGCGCCGGCATGGTCGCGGGCGTCGGCCTGACCATCCATCTGACCGCCGACGAACGCGCCGATGCGGTGCTGTATCAGTCCTCTCTCACCGGAGTGGACGACGCCGAGGTGTTGGGATGACGTCGCGAACCCTGAAGATCGCCCTGGCCGTATCGGTGGCCTTGAACCTGTTCGCCGTCGCCGGCGGCGCGGCCTATCTCGTCAGCCGTGACCGGGTCGAGCGCCGGATCGAAGACCAGCGCAAGCCCGGCCGCGAAGGGCCTTTGGCGGAGGTGTTGCAGGGGCTTGAACCCGCCACGCGCGACCGGGTCCGCACCGCTCTGCGCCAGAGCGCCCTGGCGGCGCGGCCGGATTTCGAGGCGGCGCGGGACGCGCGACGCCAGGCCATCGCCGCCGCCGGCGAACCGGCCCTGGACGTGGCTCGGGTTGAGGCCCTGCTGGACCAGTCGCGGGCCGCGGAAACGCGCGGGCGCGCGCGATTGGAGACCGGCGCCGTAGAGGTGCTGGCCACGCTGGACGCCGACGATCGCAAGGCCCTGACGCCGATCCTGCAACGCAAGGGCGATGCGCACCGCATTATCGTGCAGAAGGATGGCGGGCATGGTTCTCAAGGCGAGTCCCAGGACCGGCCCCGCCAAGAGCCTTCCGCTCGCTGAGGCCGGCGGTCAGCCCTTCTTGGCGCGGAAGGCGGCGACCGCATCGACGGTGGCGCGGACCTTGGCCTCGATCCCGGCCCAGTCGCCGGCCTTGACGGCTTCGTCGGTCACCAGTTTGGAACCCATGCCGGCCGCGACGATCCCGGCGCCGAACCATTTGGCGATGGAGGCCTCGTCCGGGTCGACGCCGCCCGTCGGCATGATCTTGACCCAGGGCAGGGGGCCCTTGACCGCCTTGACGAAGTCAGGCCCGCCCACCGACGAACCGGGGAACAGTTTGACGATGTCGCAGCCCAGTTCGTGCGCCTCGCTGATGTCGGTCACCGAGCCGCAGCCGGGGAAGTAGGCGACCATGCGGCGGTTGCACACCTTGGCCACATCCGGGACCAGGCAAGGGCTGACCACGAAGCGCGCGCCCCGGTTCAGGTAGAGCGCCGCCGTCCCCGCATCCACGACCGAGCCGATGCCCAGCACGACCTCGGGATCGGTGCGGATCAGTTCGCGGTTGATGTCGCCGAACAGGTCGCAGGCGAAGTCGCCGCGGTTGGTGAACTCCACCACCGGCGCCCCGCCGCGCGCACAGGCGCGGATGACGTTCAGGCTGACCTCGGGATCGGGATGATAAAAGACCGGGCAGACGCCCTGGGTCTGGAGCGCCTGAAGCACGCTGACGCGATCGTGGGCCATGATCATCTCCGCTGCTCCCGGTTCGTAGGCCGGGACGCCGTTCCGTTGGACTGGCCGGCTGCCCGGCTTTGTCTCTGCTTATCCCAGCCGGCGTGAAATGCGAAAGCGCAGCCGCCTGGCTTTCGTCGGCCGGGGCGGAACATATTGTTTCACGGGCTTGTCGATCGCCCGCGACGACCCCTCATGACCGATCGCACGGTCGAGCTGGACCTGGGCGGCAAGGGCCGATTTCAGACTATTCAGACTATTCAGACTATTCAGACGGTCTTTTTCCGCCGTCGGGTCTGAATCCCGCCTCGGCTCGCCCGGAGTCATCGGCTAGAAGCGGCCGCAACGACAAGGACGCCCCTGCCATGATGACCGCCATCTTCGTCTTCATCAAAACCGAGCCGGGCTACGCCAACGAGGTCGCGGCCGACATCGTCGACAACGTCCAGAACGTCTCGGAGGTCTATTCCACCTCGGGCCAGCACGATCTTCTGGCCAAGTTCAACCTGCCGCGCGACGCCGACATCGGGACCTTCGTCACCAAGGAAGTCCAGACCCGGCCGCACATCCGCGACACCTTCACCGTCATCACCTTTTCGCCCTTTCTGCCAAAGAAGGCCTGAACCTTCCCCGACGTGACCGTGGTCATTCGAAACCCGTCTGCTAACCTTGGGTCAGAGGAAACGCGGGGAACACGCGACATGACCGATCTGGAAACCTTCCGCGCCGAGACACGCGCCTGGCTGGAAGCGAATTGTCCGCCCGAGGTTCGCGGGCCGATCACGTCCGAGGCCGACCTGATTTGGGGCGGTCGCGACGCCGTCTTCGCGACACCCGGTCACAAGCTGTGGTTGGAGCGGATGGGCTCGCGCGGCTGGACCGCGCCGGAATGGCCCCGGGAATACGGCGGCGGCGGCCTGAGCCGGGAGGAGGCCAAGGTGCTGGCCTCGGAGCTTCGTCGCATCAAGGCCCAGCCGGCGTTGAACAGCTTCGGCGTCTGGATGCTGGGTCCGGCGCTGCTGGCCTTCGGGACCGAGGAACAGAAGAAGCGGTTCCTGCCCGAGATCGTGCGCGGCGAAATCCGCTGGTGCCAGGGCTATTCCGAGCCGGGCGCCGGTTCCGACCTGGCCTCGATCCAGACCCGGGCGGAAGATCGCGGTGACCACTGGATCGTCAACGGCCAGAAGATCTGGACCTCCTACGCCGACAAGGCCGACTGGATCTTCTGCCTGGTGCGCACAGACCCGGACGCGCCCAAGCATCTGGGCATCAGCTTCGTGCTGTTCGACATGCGAACGCCGGGCGTGACCACCCGCCCGATCACCCTGATCAGCGGCAAATCGCCCTTCTGCGAGACCTTCTTCGACGATGTGCGGGTGGAGAAGGCGAACCTGGTCGGGACGCTGAACCGCGGCTGGGACGTGGCCAAATACCTGCTGGCCCACGAACGCACCATGATCGGCGCCATGGGCGAGGTCGCAGGCGGCCGCCCGGTCGGTCAGGTCGCGCTGGACGCCATAGGGGCGAGCGACGACGGGCGGCTGGACGAACCGATGCTGCGCGCGCGGATCGCCGATCTGGAGATCGACCAGGCCGCCTTCCGCCTGGCGATGGAGCGGGTCGGGGATCAGGTGAAGGCCAAACAGGCCCACCCCGCCATCGCCTCCATGCTGAAATACTATGGCTCCGAGCTGAACAAGCGCCGCCACGAACTGCTGATGGCGGCGGGCGGCGCCGACGCTCTGGAGTGGGAGAGCGAGCGTTCGCGCGGCGGTTCCGCCGCCCGTGACTGGCTGCGCACCAAGGCCAACTCCATCGAAGGCGGGACCAGCGAGGTCCAGTTGAACATCATCGCCAAACACCTGCTGCACCTGCCGGGGGCGTGACCACTCACCTGTTCCGTCATCCTCGGGCTCGACCCGAGGATCGGACGCTCCAACGCTTGTGCGACGATGGTGGCGCACAGCCCGCCTAACACCCGATCCTCGGATCAAGTCCGAGGATGACGATGAAAGACTAGGACCATGCCCCTGATCCTGACCGAAGAGCAGACCATGCTTCAGGAAGCCGCCGACGGCTTCCTGAACGACAACGCCCCCATCGCCCACTTCCGCAAGCTGCGCGACAGCCGTGACGCCGACGGCGTGTCGCGCGGCCTGTGGCGGGCGTTCGGGGAAATGGGTTTCGCCGGCGTCGTCATCCCCGAGGCGCACGGAGGGCTGGGCCTAGGCGCGGTCGAGGCGGGGGTGATCGCCGAAAGCCTGGGCCGGACCCTGACGCCGTCGCCCTTCATGGGATCTTCGATCCTCTCGGCCAAGGTGCTGACGGACGGCGGGTCCGAGGTGCAGCAGGCCTGGCTGCCCCGGATCGCGGCGGGCGAGGCCATCCTGGCCCTTGCCGTGGACGAGGGGGCCAAACATGCGCCGTCGCGCATAGACACGCGGGCGGAACGCGCGGGCAACGGCTTTCGCCTGAACGGCGCCAAGGGCTTCGTGCTGGACGGCCATGTCGCGGACGCCCTGATCGTGGTCGCCAAGACGGAGGAGGGGACGACCCTCTTCCTGGTCGATCCCAAGGCGACGGGCGTCGAAATCGAACGCACCATCATGGTCGACGGCCATAACGCCGCGCGCGTCACCCTCAGCGATGTGGCGGTCGATGCAGACGCGGTGATCGGCGAGGTCGGCGGCGGCGACGCCCTGCTGGACGCCGCCCTGACGCTGGGCCGGGCCTGCGCGGCGTCTTCCCTGACGGGGGCGGGCGATCAGGCGTTCAAGGTGACGCTGGACTATCTGCGCACCCGCAAGCAGTTCGGCAAGCTGATCGGCGAGTTCCAGGCCCTGCAACACCGGACGGCCCATCTGTTCACGGAACTGGAGCTGGCGCGCGCCGCGACCCTGGGCGCGCTCCAGGCCATCGACGCCGGGCGCGAGGATGCGGGACTGGCGGCCTCCGTCGCCAAGGCCAAGGCCGGGCGCGTGACCGAACTGGCGGTGCAGGAGGCGGTGCAGATGCACGGCGGCGTCGGCATGACCGACGAGTTCGATGTGGGCCTGTTCATGAAACGGGTCCGGGTGCTGAACGAACTGCTGGGCGACGCCGGCTTCCACGCCGAGCGGCTGGCGCGAAGCCAGGGCTTCTGACCCCGCCTTCGTTGGCGATGCAGAGGATGACGTTCGCGCCCTAACCGCCTAAACCGTTCGGCAAGGGAGAACCGCTCATGACGACGCGAACCAACGCGCCCGCCTATCTGACTGGCTTCGGCAATCATTTCGCCACCGAGGCCATATCCGGCGCCCTGCCGGTCGGCCGGAACTCGCCGCAGAAGACGCCGATGGGCCTCTATGCCGAGCAACTGTCGGGCACGGCCTTCACCGCGCCGCGCGCCGAGAACCGCCGTAGCTGGCTGTATCGCCTGCGTCCCTCGGCCCAGCACGGCCCCTATCAGCCGTTCGACCAGGGACGGGTTCGGTCCGGCCCGTTCGACGAGACGCCCCCCAATCCCAATCGGATGCGCTGGGACCCGCTACCCCTGCCGACCACGCCGACCGACTGGGTCGAGGGGCTGGTCACCTATGGCGGCAATGGCGAGCCGGACGGCGGGGCGGGGGGGGGCGTCCACCTCTATGCCGCCAACCGCTCCATGACCGACCGGGTCTTCTATGACGCGGACGGCGAACTGCTGATCGTGCCGCAGGCGGGCGCGCATCGGTTCGTCACCGAGATGGGGGTGATCGAGGCGGAACCCGGCCACATCGTCCTGATCCCACGCGGCGTGCGGTTCCGTGTCGAGGTCGATGGACCTGTGCGCGGCTATGTCTGCGAGAACTACGGCGCGCCCTTCCGCCTGCCGGACCTGGGGCCGATCGGCTCCAACGGCCTGGCTAATCCGCGCGATTTCGAAACGCCCGTGGCGGCCTTCGAGGACGTGGATCGGCCGACCCAGTGCCTTCAGAAGTTCGGCGGCCGGCTGTGGGCCACGACCTTTGATCACAGCCCGCTGGACGTCGTCGCCTGGCACGGCAATCTGGCGCCCTGCCGCTATGACACCGCGCGGTTCAACACGATCAACACCGTCAGCTACGACCACCCCGACCCGTCGATCTTTACGGTCCTGACCAGCCCGTCGGACACGCACGGCACGGCCAATATCGACTTCGTCATCTTCCCGCCGCGCTGGATGGTGGCCGAGGACACCTTCCGGCCGCCGTGGTTCCACCGCAACGTCATGAGCGAGTTCATGGGCCTGGTGACCGGCGCCTATGACGCCAAGGCGGGCGGCTTCGCGCCGGGCGGCGCGTCGCTGCACAATCGGATGAGCGGACACGGACCGGACCAGGCGAGCTATGACGGAGCGGTCAAAGCGGAGCTGAAGCCGCACAAGATCGAAAACACCCTGGCCTTCATGTTCGAGACCCGGATGCCGATCCGCGTCACCCAATGGGCGCTGGAATCCCCGCAGATGCAGCTGGACTACGACGATGTCTGGGCTGGGTTCACCAAAGGACAAGTCACGTGAAACGCTTTCTCGCCATCGCCGCCCTGCTTATGGCCGCGGCCTGCGCTCCGCAGACGACCACCGGCCCAGGCACGGACGCGCCGACGCAGAGCGCGGACGCCGCCGCCTGCGCCGCCCGCAACGGCACGATGAAGCAGGTGGGACGGCTGCAAAGCTGGCAATGCGTGATCGCCTACGCCGACGCGGGCAAGACCTGCTCGGACAGCAGCCAGTGCCAGGGCGACTGCCGGGTCGAGGGCAATACCGGCGTCGCGCCGGGCGCGGCGACGACCGGCGTCTGTCAGGCGACCAGCGACCGTTTCGGCTGCAACACCCCCGTCGAGAACGGCAAGGCCGGCGCGACCCTCTGCATCGACTAAGGCGGGCTTCGTCCCCCGCACGAAAAAGCCCCCGCCGTTTCCGGCGGGGGCTTCTTTATGGACCAGGGGCTTAGTGGCCCTTGGCGGCGTCCTTGACTTCCTCGGCGCGCTGGTCGGCGGCGGCCCGAGTCTGGTCGGCCTGGTTCTTCAGCGCCTCGGCCTGACGATCGGCCTCGGCCTGGGCGGCGTCCGCCGTGGCTTCGCCCTGAGCGACCGTAGCGTCCGCCTGGGCGTTCAAGCTGTCGGCGGTGGCGTCGCCTTGGGCGGCGATGGCGTCGGCTTGGCTGTCAGCGGCCTTTTCGGCGGGTTGCTGGCAAGCGGCCAGACCGGCGACGGCGAACAGGGCGGCGGCGGTGACTGCAAGTTTCTTCACGAGGCTTCCTCCTAAGCTTGTTGGATCAGGAAAACGCCAAGCCTCACGAAGGGTTCACGCCGCCGTGATAATTTATTCTCCGGCTTCGGCGAAGGCCACCCGCGCGGCGCCCAGCAGGGCGGCGTGCTTGTGCATGATCACCTTGGTCGGGATTTCAGACATATACTCCTGGAACCGGCCCTTGCGTTCGAACCGCTGACGGAAGGGGCTGGCCTTGATGAAGGGCAGGATGCGCGGGACGATGCCGCCGGCGATATAGACGCCGCCGCGCGCTCCCGTCGTCAGGGCGATGTCGCCGGCGACCGCCCCCAGAATGGCGCAGAACCGCGCCAAGGTCGCGCCGCACGGGCTGTTCGGATCGGCCATCGCCGTCTCGGTGATTTCGGCCGGATCGTCGATATGGGTCTCGCGCCCGTCGATCTCGGCCAGGGCGCGGTGCATGTTCAACAGGCCGGGACCGCAGATCAGCCGCTCGATCGAAACACGGTCGTAGCGGCGACGCAGGATGCGCAGGATTTCGTCCTCGATCGGGTCGCCGGGCGGGAAGCAGGCGTGGCCGCCCTCTGACGGCATGGCCAGTTCCTTGCCGTGGGCGTCGCGCACCAGGGCCGACACGCCGAAGCCCGTGCCGGGACCCAGCACCGCCACGGTCGAATGCGGGTCGCCGTCGACGGGACCGCCCAGGCTTTCCAGCTGATCCTCCGGCACGACAGGCGCGCCCCAGGCCAGGGCCTCGAAGTCGTTGATCAGCTTGATCGGTTTCAGCCCCAAGGTCTGAAGCTCGCCCTCCGACACCGCCCAGGGCGAGTTGGTCAGATCGATGGCGCCGTCGGTGACCGGCCCCGCCACGGCGATGACCCCGCCCGTCGGCTTGACCTCGCATCCGTCGATGAAGGCCGCGACACCTTTCAGGAAGGTGGGATAGCGGTCGGCCGGGAAGCTGTCGTGGTGCTCCAGCACGGGACGTCCATCGACCATGCGGGCCAGGGCGAAGCGGGCGTTGGTGCCGCCGACATCCCCGACCAATTGGGGACCGACGAGAAGGGTCTTGTCATTCATGGGGTCGTTTCCTGCGATCGGTTCGGCGGATCAGGCGTCCACCGTCCGGTCGACGAAGTTGGGATTGGGCGGGGTGTCGTCGTGGCCATTGCCTTCGCTGGGCAGGGCGAAACAGACGGTGGCGCCCTGCTCGGCGGTGGTGACGACGTGGCGGAAGGCGCCGAACAGATCGCGGCCATAACCCCAGGACGAGCCCTGGGCGATGGCGGGCGTGCGCGTGGCGGCGGGTCGGCCGGTCAGGTCATCGACGCCGACCGTGGTCAGCACCCCGGCCTCGGCGTCCAGGCGGATAATGTCGCCGTCCTTCACATGAGCCAGGGGGCCGCCGGCGAGGGCCTCGGGGCTGACGTGGATGGCGGCGGGCGTCTTGCCGCTGGCGCCCGACATGCGGCCGTCGGTGACGAAGGCGACCTTGAACCCCTTGTCCTGGATGACCGACAGGGCCGGCGACAGGCTGTGCAGTTCGGGCATGCCGTTGGCCTTCGGTCCCTGGAAGCGCAGCACCACGACCACGTCACGGAACAGCTTGCCGTCTTTGAAGGCCTGCAGCGCGTCTTCCTGGGTTTCGAACACGGCGGCGGGGGCCTCGACGACGCGGTTCTCGGGCTTGACCGCCGAGACCTTGATGACCGCACGGCCCAGGTCGCCCTTGACCAGACGCAGGCCGCCCTCCTTGTCGAAGGGGTTGGAGGCGGGGCGCAGGATGTCGAGATCGAGGCTTTCGGCGACCCCGTCACGCCAGACCAGTTCGCCGTCAATCATTGACGGTTCCTGGAAATAGGGCGCGATGCCCTTGCCCATGATGGTCGTGACATCGGCGTGGATATTGCCGGCCAGCGCCAGCTCGCGGGCGACGAATGCGACGCCGCCGGCGGCCTGGAAGGCGTTCACATCGGCCGAGCCGTTCGGATAGACGCGCGCCAGCAGCGGCGTGACGGACGACAGTTCGTCCATGTCGGTCCAGTCGATCAGCACCCCCGCCGCCCGCGCCATGGCGACCAGGTGGATGGCGTGGTTGGTCGAGCCGCCCGTGGCCAACAGGGCGACGATGGCGTTGACGATGGACTTCTCGTCGATCACGTCGGCCATGCGGCCCTGGCCGCTGCGGGCCAGTTCGACCGCCCGCTTGGCGGCGGCGGCGGTCAGGGCGTCGCGCAGGCCGGTGTCCGGGTGGACGAAGGCGGTCGAGGGCATGTGCAGCCCCGCCAGCTCCATCATCATCTGGTTGGAGTTGGCCGTGCCGTAGAAGGTGCAGGTGCCGGGCGAGTGGTAGCTGCCGATCTCGCTTTCCAGCAGGGTCTGACGATCCACCAGTCCTTGCGCGTATTCGGCGCGGACGCGGGCCTTTTCCGCATTCGGAATGCCGCTGGGCATCGGACCGGCGGGGGCGAAGACGACGGGCAGGTGGCCGAACGCTAGGGCACCCATGAACAGGCCCGGCACGATCTTGTCGCAGACGCCCAGCATCAGGGCGGCGTCGAAGGCGTCGTGCGTCAGGGCCACGCCCGTGGACATGGCGATGACGTCGCGGCTGAACAGCGACAGCTCCATGCCGGGGCGGCCCTGGGTCACGCCGTCGCACATGGCCGGGGTGCCGCCCGCGACCTGGGCCGTGGCGCCGACCGTGCGGACGGCATCGCGCACCACGCCGGGAAATCGCTCGAACGGCTGGTGGGCGGACAGCATGTCGTTATAGGCGGTGACGATGCCCAGGTTCGGCTTGGACCCGTCCATCGCCGTCAGCTTGTCGGCGACGGTCTGGCCGGCGAAGGCGTGGGCCCAGTTGGCGCAGGACAGCTTGGCGCGTCCGGCGCCCGAGTCGCGGGCGGCGTCCATGCGGCGCAGATAGTCGGCGCGGGTCTGGCGGCTCTTTTCGACGATGCGGGCGGTGACCGCGGCGACCGTGGGGTTCAATTCGGTGCGGGGGGCCATCAGCCTTCCTCCGTCCAAAGGACTTCAAGAGAGACATCGGCGGCGATCAGGGCGGCGATGGGCTGGGTCTTGGGGTCGCCCTTGGCCTGGTCTTCGAACACGCGGCGTTTGGCGTCGCCCTTCAGGCCCAGGATCACGCGCTCGGCCTGGATCAGATAGGGCAGGTTGATCGACAGGCGTTCAAGGCTCGGCGCCAGGTCGTCGCGGCCGGCGGGCACGCCCAGCACCGTCGGTTTCAGCGTAGGGGTCAGCAGGGTCTTCAGCGTCGGGCTCTCGGGGAACATGGAGCAGATATGGCCATCCTCGCCCATGCCGAGAAGGACCGCGTCGAAACGCCCGCCCGCCTCGGCCAGGGCCTTGGCCGCCACGATGGCGGCGCGATCCACGGTGACTTCGGGCGTATAGAGGGGGATGAAGCGGCCGGCGGCCGCCTTGTCCTGCAACAGCACGTCGCGGATCAGGCGCGCATTCGACTCCGGCGAAGTCTCGGGCACATAGCGTTCGTCCACCAGGGTGACGGCGATCCTGGCCCAGTCCAGGTCCATCGCGGACAGGTGGCGATAGACCGGCGCGGGCGTCGAACCGCCCGGTCCGGCGAAAAAGGCCGAACCTCTGTCGCGCACTGCGTCGGCCAGGGTTTCGCCCAGCCGCGCCGCAATGGCCTCGGCCCACGTTCCGACGGTGGGGAAGGATTCGATCATGCCCATTCTCCAAGACCGTCATCCTCGGGCTTGACCCGAGGATCGGAGGCGGCGGCGAGAAAGATGTCGGGCGTCGTCGCGCTTGCGTGCGGAACGCCCGATCCTCGGGTCAAGCCCGAGGATGACGGATGGGGGCTCAGCTCACACATCGGTCGTGTTCCATTCCCGTCCGGTGCGCATGACCAGCATGTCGGCGCTGTCGGGGCCCCAGGTTCCGGCGACATATTCATCCGGCTTCTGGCCGGATTCGGCCCAGGCCTCGGCGACCTCATCCACCCATTTCCAGGCCTGTTCCGCTTCGTCTCGGCGGACGAACAGGGTGGAATCGCCATTCAGGGCGTCCAGCAACAGTCGCTCATAGGCGATGCGGCGGCGCGGCGGCGCGGCGGACTTGCCATCGACGCCCCACGATAGACTCATGGTGATGGGTTGAAGCTGCATCCGCTTGTCCAGGCCGGGCCGCTTGTTCATCACCGTCAGAGAGATGTCTTCCTCAGGCTGCAGTTCGATGATCATGCGGTTGGCCGGCGACTCGCCCTCGTCATTGTCGAAGATGGAGTGGGGCACGGGCTTGAACTGGATGACGATCTCGGTGCGCTTCTCGGGCAGGCGCTTGCCGGTCCGCATGAAGAAGGGCACGCCCGCCCAGCGCCAGTTGTCGATATCGGCGCGGATGGCGACGAATGTCTCGGTGTCGGAATCGGCGCCGCGTTCCTCGTCATAGCCCTTGACCGGCTTGCCCTCGCAAACGCCCGCGACGTACTGGCCGCGTACGGTGACACGCTCGGCCTCCTCGGGAGTGATGGGGCGCAGGGAGCGCAGCACCTTCACCTTTTCGTTGCGCAGGGATTCGGGGTCGAGGTCGCTGGGCGGCTCCATCGCCACCAGGCACAGCAGCTGCAGCATGTGGTTCTGGAGCATGTCGCGCAGGGCGCCATATTCGTCATAATAGGGCCAGCGGTCACCGACGCCGACCGTCTCGCCGATGGTGATCTGGACGTGGTCGATCGTCAGATTGTTCCAGAGCGGCTCGAAGATGGTGTTGCCGAAGCGTAGCGCGGTCAGGTTCTGGACCGTTTCCTTGCCCAGATAGTGGTCGATGCGGAACACCTGGTCCTCGCGGAAGGCGTGGGCCACGGCGTCGTCGATTTCGAGGAAGGACTTCAGGTCGCGGCCGACCGGCTTTTCCAGCACGATCCGGCAGTTCTTCTCCGCCAGACCGGCGTCCTTCATCGCCGTGACGATGCGGCCATAGAGCGAGGGCGACACCGCCAGGAAGGAGGTGACCTCCGCATCGCCCACCTTGGCCTTCAGCGGCTTCAGGCTTTCGGCGCTGGTGGCGTCCACGGCCAGATAGTCCAGGCGCGCCTTCATGCGAGCCCAGGTTTCGTCGCTCCAGGCCTGATCCGCCTCGGCCTTGGACTTCACAGCGTCGCGAACCTTGGCGATGTATTCGTCGAGCGTTTCCTCGGACCGGGCGGCGCCGATGATCTTCAGGCCCTCGGGCAGGAGGTTTTCGTGGTCGAGGAAATAGAGCGACGGCAGCAGCATCCGCATCGCCAGATCGCCGCCGCCGCCGAACAGAATGAGTGCCGCCATCGAATATCCCTCGATAGTCCCATTTGCCGGGACGAACGCCTTTACGGCCTAGCCGCTGTCTTTGGCGGCTTCCGCCCGGGAGGCCAACACGTCCAGCACGTCCTGAAACACCATGTTACGGGCATGGAGAAGGACCAGCAGGTGATACACCAAATCCGCGGCCTCGCTGGCGAGTTCCGCATCCGGTCCCGCCGCCCCGGCCAGGGCGGTCTCGACGCCCTCTTCGCCGACCTTCTGGGCGATGCGTTTGGGCCCCTGGGCGATCAGCTTGGCGGTCCAGCTTTCCGAAGGATCGGCGGCGGCGCGGCGGGCGATGGTCTGCTCCAGCCGGGCGATGCGGCCCAGGCCCGGCGCATCGGCGTCGCCGAAACAGCTGACGCGGTTCAGGTGGCAGGCGTTCCCGACTGGCCGCACCGACAGCACCAGGGCGTCATTGTCGCAGTCGGGCGTGATTCCCACGACATGGAGCCGGTCGCCGGACGTCTCGCCCTTCCGCCACCGCCCGCCGCGCGAACGCGAGAAGAAGGTCGCCTCGCCAGACGCGATGGTCTCCTCCAGGGCCGCGCGGTCCATATAGGCCAGGGTCAAGACCTGAAGGGTGGCGGCGTCCTGGACGATGGCGGGAACCAGGTCGCCGCCTTTTTCGAAATCGATGGTGTCGGGATCAATCATGTTTTCCGCTCATCCCAGCGAAAGCCGGGACCCAGTTCTTTTATCTGACGGGTTTGGATCAAGGGGGAGTGCAAGCAGCGACGGCTTTCGCCCAAAGCACTGGGTCCCGGCTTTCGCCGGGATGAGCGGAGGTGAGGCGTCACAGCCGCATCTCCAAGCCTTCGGCGGCCAGGTATCGTTTCAAGTCAGGTATCGTGATGGCGCCGGTGTGAAAGACGCTGGCGGCCAGTGCGCCGGACACATCGGCCTGTTCGAACACGTCGCGGAAATGCTCGGGCGCGCCCGCGCCGCCTGAGGCGATCAGCGGAATGGTCAGCCGCGCGCGGGCGGCGGACAGTTGCGCCACGTCATAGCCCTTGCGCACCCCATCCTGGTCGATGCAGTTCAGCACGATCTCGCCTGCGCCGAGCGCTTGCGCCTCATCCAGCCAGTCCAGCGTCCGCTTGCCAGCGCGGCGGCGCGCATCGGGATCGCCGGTGTATTTGTGCACGACCCAGTCGCCTTCCTCCAGCCGGCTGTCCACGCCGACGATCACACATTGCGACCCCAACCGTTCGGCCATCTCGGCGATCAGTTCCGGTCGCTCCAGGGCCGGCGAATTGATCGACACCTTGTCCGCCCCGTGATCCAGACAGCGCGCCGCCTGCTCCGCACTGCGGATGCCGCCCGCGACGCAAAAAGGGATGTCCAGCAGCCGGGCGATGTCCCTGATCCAGCCGTAGTCCAGCGTCCGCCCTTCGGGGCTGGCGGTTATGTCATAGAAGACCAGTTCGTCCGCGCCCTGGTCGCGATAGCGCGCGGCCAGTTCGGCGGCGTCGCCCATGTCTTCATGGCCGACGAACTTCACGCCCTTGACCACCCGGCCGTCCTTGACGTCGAGGCAGGGGATGATGCGCCGGGCGGTCATGCCGCCGCCGCGATCGCTTCGGGCAGGGTGAAACGGCCTTCGTACAGGGCGCGGCCGACGATGACGCCGTTGCAGCCCAACGACCTGACGGCGGCGATGTCGTCCAGAGACGCGATCCCGCCCGAGGCCTGCAACACCAGGTCTGGCCGGCGCCGACGGATTTCCGCCAGCAGTTCCAGGTTCGGACCGGTCAGGGCGCCGTCGCGGCCCACGTCGGTGACCAGCACATGTTTCACCGTTCCCTGCGGGTAGCGGTCCAGGGCGGTCCACAGGTCCACGCCCGACGACTGGGTCCAGCCCTTGAGCGCCGGGACGGGCGCGCCGCCCTCCATCTTCACGTCGAAGGCCAGGGTGATCCGTTCGGGACCGAATCCTTTCAGCCAGGCGGCCACGTCGTTGGGCTGGGTCACCGCCAGCGAACCGACCACCACGCGCGACACGGCGGAATCCAGCAGCCTGGCCACGTCATTGGCGCCGCGCACGCCGCCGCCGGACTGAATCTTCACGTCGATGGCGCCGGTCAGTTCGCCGATCAGGTCGTGCTGCATGGCCTGGCCCGCCTCGGCGCCGTCCAGATCGACGATGTGGACCCATTCCGCGCCCTCGGCCGCGAAGGCGGTCAGGCGGGCGGCGGGCTGTTCGTCATACTGGGTCACCTGGTCGAACCGGCCGTGCATCAGCCGCACGCAGACGCCGGCCTTCAGGTCGATGGCGGGATAGATCAGCATGGCAGGCCCAGGAAATTCTTGAGGATGGTCGCTCCGGCCTGGGCCGAGCGTTCGGGGTGGAACTGGCAGCCCCAGCGATTGCCGGACCGCACCACGGCGGGCACGGGTCCGCCGTAGTCGGCGCGCGCGACCGTCGCCGGCCCGTCCGGGCAGACGAAGCCGTGGACGAAATAGGCGTAGGCGCCGTCGGCGACGCCCTCCAGCAACGGGTCGTCCCGCTCGCGCGTCAGCCGGCTCCAGCCCATGTGCGGGACGGGCAGGGCGCCCGCCGGTTCCAGGCGTTCGACCGTTCCAGGGATGAACCCCAGCAGTTCGACCCCGTCGCCCTCGTCGCTGCGCTCGAACAACAGCTGCTGGCCCAGGCAGACGCCCAGCATCGGACGGGGAAAGGCGCGGATCGGCGCGATCAGCTCCAGTTCGGCCAGCCGCGACATGGCGTAGCCTGCAGCCCCGACGCCGGGCAGGATGACTCGCTCTGCCTCGGCGACCGTAAACGGATCGTCCGTCAGGCGCACGGTCGCGCCTAACCGCTCCAGCGCGAACTGGACCGAGGCGACGTTGCCGGCGCCGTAAGCGATGATCGTGACTTCAGCCATTTCCGCTCATCCCCGCGAAAGCGGGGACCCAGTTCTTTCCCGCCACCGCCGGCCGGATCAACGCTCCACGTCCCTCCACCACCTCTCGCCCAAAGCACTGGGTCCCCGCTTTCGCGGGGATGAGCGGAATGAAAAAGCCCATCACAGCACCCCCTTGGTGCTCGGCACCGCATCGCCCTCGACGCGGATGGCCTGGCGCAGGGCGCGGCCGAAGGCCTTGTAGATCGCCTCCGTCTTGTGGTGGTCGTCCTGGCCGGTGACCTTGATGTGGATGGCGGCTCCCATGGCCTCGGCCAGCGAGCGGAAGACGTGGGCGGTCAGGTCGGTGCGGTAGTCGCCGATATAGGGGGTCTCGAACGTCCCTTCGAACAGCGGATAGGGGCGGCCGGACAGGTCGATGGAGACGGTCGCATTGGCCTCGTCCATCGGCAGGACGAAGCCGTAGCGGGCGATGCCCTTCCTTTCGCCCAGCGCCTGTTTCAGCGCCTGGCCGAGCGCGATGGCGCTGTCCTCGATGGTGTGGTGCGGGTCGGTGTGCAGGTCGCCCTCGCATTGCAGGCGCAGCGAGAAACCGCCGTGGGCCGCGATCTGCTCCAGCATATGGTCGTAGAAGCCGACGCCGGTCTCGATCCTGACCGGAGCTGGCGCGTCCAGATCGACGGCGCAGACGATGCGCGTCTCCTTCGTATCACGCACGGCCTGCCCCACGCGGGCAGGACGGCGCCGGGCGGGCGTCAGGCCGAAGGCCGCCAGCAGCCGGTCGTTGACCTCGGGCTTCAGCGAGACGGGCAGGCGCAGCCGGTCGCCGGACAGATCGGCCTCGACGCCATAGGCCTTCAGACCCGCCAAGGCCGCTGCCGGGTCTTCCGGCCGCGTCATGATGATGGGGCCGACGCCGGCCTCGACCGTCATCTGGCGGCCCAGTTCGCGGACCAACCGTTCGCGCTCGCGGCGGACGGCGGCGATGCGTTCGGCGGTCTCGATCATGCGTGACGGATCGAGCGCCTGCATCGCCAGCCGCACCAGGGGTTCGGGCAGGGCGTAGGGCTCCAGCACCGACGCCAGCCGGGCCAGGGTTTCCGGCTGGGCGATCGCCGCGCCGACGCGGGCGCCGGCCAGACCATAGGCCAGCGACAGGCTGCGTAGCACGACCAGATTGGGCTGGTTGGCGACGACCGTCACGGCCGATACGCTGTCGGAGAATTCGATCAGGCCTTCGTCCACGACCAGCAGGGTGGGGGCGACGCGGGCGGCCATTTCGGCGACGGCCTCGGGCGAGCCGAGGGCGCGCACGACCACGGCGGCCGGCGCCCCCTTCCCCGGATAGATGGCGGCCAGGCTGTCATAGGGTTCGGCGCTGGGCGCCTCGACCGAGCCGCCGTCGCGGGCGGCGAGGCGCCAGGCCAACTCAAGCCCATGGGTCAGGCCCCGCACCGGCAGGATCTGATCGGCGGGGACGGCGTAGAGGGCGGCCATGCGGGCCGCCAGGGCCGAGGCCTCGCCGGGATAGCGGTCCAGGCCCTCTCCGCCGGAAACCAGCGGGGGATAGGGGGCAGGCAGGGTCATGACAAATCTCCCTCCCCGCTCCGGGGAGGGTGGCTGACGCGCAGCGTCAGTCGGGTGGGGGCGGCCGCGTCGGCTCGCCTGGCCCTCCCCACCCGGCGCTTCGCGCCACCCTCCCCTCCAGGGAGGGAGAATGTCATGCGCTGCATCATCCCTCGTTCCTCAAATCCGCGGCGCGGGCGTGGGCTTCCAGGCCCTCCATCCGGGCCAGGCGGGCGGCGATGGGGGCGAGCGCCCGGGCGCCGGCCGCATCGACCAACTGGACGGACATGGTGGTCATGAAGCTGGCGGTGGTGACGCCGCCCAGGGTCCGCGCGGCGCCGTCGGTCGGCAGGACGTGGCTGGGGCCGGCGGCGTAGTCGCCCAGGGTTTCGGCGGCGAAACGGCCGACGAAGACGGCGCCGGCGGCCTTGATCGACGGAACCAGGGCTTCGGGGTCGTCCACCTGAAGCGCCAGGTGTTCTGGGCCATAGAGGTTGGCGACCTCGCAGGCGGCGTCCAGGTCGCGGACCAGTATGGCGCGGGCCTCCGTCAGGGAGGCGCGCGCCACGGCCTCGCGCGGCAAGGTCGAGACCTGGGCCTCCACCTCGGTCAGGATGTAGTCGATGGTCGCGCGGCTGGTGGAAACCAGGATCACTTGCGCGTCCGCGTCGTGCTCGGCCTGGCTGAGCAGGTCGGCGGCGGCGATCTCGGGCGCGGCGTCGCGGTCGACGACGACCATCAGTTCGGACGGGCCTGCGGGCATGTCCACCGCCGGGCCGCCGGGCAGGGCGGACGCCTGTTTCTTGGCCTCGGCGACATAGGCGTTGCCGGGGCCGAACAGCTTGTCGCAGGCGGGGATAACCCCGTCCTCCAGTTCGACGCCGAAGGTCAGGGCGGCGACGGCCTGCGCCCCGCCTATCAGCCAGATCGCGTCCAGGCCGGCCTCGGCGGCGGCCAGGATCATGGCGGGGTGGACGCCGCCGGACCTATCGGGAGGCGTGACGGCGACCCGCTCGCTCACCCCCGCGACTTGCGCCGGAATGGCTAGCATCAGCAGCGACGAAAACAGCGGCGCCGTGCCGCTGGGAATATAGAGACCGGCCGAGGCGATGGGCCGCCACGCCAGTTTCGAGCGCACGCCGGGCGTCGTCTCGATGAAGGGCGTGTCCTCTGGCCGGGTCGCCTGATGGAAGATGCGGATGTTCTCGGCCGCCATGCGCAGGGCGCGGGTGTCGGCGGGCGGCAGGGCGTTCCGTGCCTCAGCGACCGTTTCAGGCGTTATGGCGATGCGGCGAGGCGGGGCCTTGTCGAGCTTGAGACACCATTCCGTGACGGCCGCGCCGCCGCGTTCGCGCACGTCGTCCAGGATGGTGCGAACGATGTCGGTCACGTCGCCGGCGGTGCGCCGGGCGGGGCGAGCAAGGGCCGCCTTTTTCCCTGCGGCGTCGAGGGAAGACCAGTCGATGCGTTTGAAGGCCGTGGTCATCACATCATCTTCTCGATGGGCAGGACCAGTATGGCTGAGGCGCCGGCGGCCTTCAGCTTCTCCAGCGTCTCCCAGAAGACGGCCTCCTGGCACACGGCGTGGACGGCGACTGCGTCGTCGCGGCCCGACAGGGGCATGACGGTGGGCGAGCCGGCGCCGGGCAGGATGGCGGTGATCTGGTGCAGCGCCGCGCGTGGGGCGTTCAGCATGACGTATTTGGCGCCCTGCGAGGACACCACCCCGGCCATCCGTTCGATGACGCTGTCCAGCAGGTGTTGCAGGCCGGGTTCCGGCGCGACCGGCGATTGGATCAGCACGGCCTGGCTTTCCAGCACCGTGTCCTGGGCCTTGAGGCCGTTGGCCTCCAGCGTCGCGCCGGTCGAGACCAGGTCGCAGATGGCGGCGGCCAGCTTGAGGCGCGGGGCCACCTCCACGGCGCCGCGCATGGTGACGATGTCGGCCGATACGCCGTTCTCGTCCAGGAAACGGCGCAGGATCTTGGGATAAGAGGTGGCGATCCGAAGGCCGTCCAGGGATGCCGGGCCGTCATAGGGCAGGGTTGGCGGCGTGGCGATCTTCAGCGTGCAGCGGCCGAAGCCCAGGGGCATGACGATGGACGCGTTGGGGTCGCCGTTCTTGACCTCCTCCAGCACGTTCTCGCCGACGACGCCCAGGTCGCAGACCCCGTCGGCGACGAAGGTGGGGATGTCGTCGTCGCGCACGCGCAGCAGATCGATGGGATAGTTCTCGACCCGATAGAGCAGGTCGTTGTGGCCCTTGACCCATTTCAGACCCGCGTCGCGGATCAGGTCGAGGCTGCGGTCGGCCAGACGGCCGGATTTCTGGACGGCGATGCGGAGCCGGCCCTGGACGGTGCTCATGACGGGATACTCAGGCTTTCTTCTTCAGGCGATCCAGCACGAGCCGGTAGCCGTTGTTGTCCATGTCCTTCAGGAAGCGCGCGACGCGGACCACGGTGGTTGGGCTGGCTCCGGCCTCCGTGGCGATCTCGCGATAGGACTGGAGGCGCTGGTCGAGCAGGCGGGCGACGGCCCACCGCTCGGCGAAGGCGCGCAGTTCGGCGGGGGTGCACAGGTCGGCCAGGAAGGCGTCGACCTCCTCGCGCGTCTCCAGCGTCAGCAGCGCGTCATAGAGGGCGAGCCGGTCGTCGGCGGCCTTGGCCACGGCCTTGCGGGAGAGCGGATCGGTCATGGCGTGTTCCACTATGCTGTAACGATGGAACGGTCAAGGAGGTTCTTCCCCGATCTCCACTCCGTTCGTCATCCTCGCCCTTGTGGCGAGGATCCATACTCCCGGTGTGTCCCGCAGAGTGCGCCATCGCCAGACACCGGACGTATGGATCCTAGGGACAAGCCCTAGGATGACGGTGGAGAGGGTAGGAAGGTGAACTCGCCACTCGCCACTCGCCACTCGCCACTCGCCACTCGGCACTTGCCGCTCTACATGCCTCCCATGACCAAGGTTCTGATCATCGGCGCCGGGCACGCGGGCGGTTCCGTCGCGGCCATCTTGCGGCAATACGGCCATGAGGGGCCGATCATCCTTGCGGGCGAAGAGGACGCGCCGCCCTATCAGCGGCCGCCACTGTCGAAGGCGTGGCTTAAGGGCGAGGCCGATCTGGACGGCCTGCTGTTGCGGCCCGAGCGCTTCTATGCCGAGCAGGGGATCGACTTCCGGCCCTCGACGGTCGCCGTCTCGGTGGACCCGGAGGCGAAGCGCGTCGCCTTCCATGACGGATCGTCGGAAACCTATGACGTCCTGGTGCTGGCGACGGGATCGACGGCGCGGAAGCTGCCTGTGCCTGGCGGCGACCATCCCGATCTGCTGGAGTTGCGAACCCTGAAGGACGCCGAGCGGCTGAAGGCCGTGCTCGGCTCCGGCAAGCGTCTGGCGGTGGTCGGCGGCGGCTATGTGGGATTGGAGGCGGCGGCCTCGGCCCGGGCGCTTGGCGCCGAGGCGGTGGTGATCGAGCGCATGCCGCGCGTCCTGGCGCGAGTGGCGTCGGAAACCCTGTCTGACTTCTTCACTGCCCAGCATCGGGCGCACGGGGTGGAAATTCTGACAGACGCCGAGGTGACCGCTCTCGCCCACGACGGGGTGACGCTGGCGGATGGGTCGCTCGTGCGGGCCGATGCGGTGCTGGTCGGCGTCGGGGCCCTGGCCTGCGACGGGCTGGCGCGGTCGGCGGGTCTTTTGTGCGACGACGGGGTGGTGGTGGACGAGCAGGCGCGGACCAGCGATCCGGCGATCTTTGCGGTCGGCGACATGACGCGGCGGCCGATCCCGGTTCATGGCGGCATCCGCCACCGGCTGGAGAGCGTGCCCAATGCGCTGGAACAGGCCAAGCAGGCGGCCGCCGCTATCGTCGGACGGCCAGGGCCGGCGCCAGAGGTCCCCTGGTTCTGGTCGGATCAATATGACGTCAAGCTGCAGATCGCCGGCCTGCCGTTCGCGGCGGATCGCCAGGTCGTCCGGGGCGATCCTTCGAAGGCGGGTTTCGCCGTCTTCCATCTGGCGGACGACCGGATCGTGTCGGTCGAGGCCGTCAATGCGCCGCCAGAGTTCATGGCGGGCAAGCAGTTGATCGGCAAGGCGACGGCGGTGGATGTGGAGAAGCTGACGGACGCCGCTGTGTCGATGAAGGCCGTCGCCCGCTGACGCGGACGTGATTTAGAAAGCTTCGTTGCGTCGCAACATTTCTGTTGCACGAAGGCTTTGCCCCTGTTCAAGCTGTGGTTTCCACACGGCGGGGGCGGATGACCAAGGCTTTCGACGAAATGAACGGCGGCGGATCCGGTGCGATCCGCGACAGCTACAAGACCTTGGCGGCGTGGCTAGAGAATGCGCCGCCCGATCTGTTGCAGGCCCGTTCGCGTCAGGCGGAGTTGTTCTTTCGCCGCATGGGCGTGACCTTCGCCGTCTATGGCGACGAGGAGTCGAACGAGCGCCTGATCCCGTTCGATGTCGTTCCCCGCATCATCGGCGCCGGCGAATGGACGGGGCTGGAGGCGGGGCTGAAGCAGCGCGTCTCGGCCATCAACGCCTTTCTGAAGGACATCTATGGTCCGCAGGAGTGCATCCGGGCAGGGATCGTCCCGGCCGACCTGATCCTGACCAATCCGCACTACAGGCCCGAAATGCAGGGCCGCCGCCCGCCCGGCGACGTCTGGTGCCATATCGCGGGCGTCGATCTGGTTCGGACCGGCGAGGACGGCTTCCATGTGCTGGAGGACAATGTCCGCACGCCGTCCGGGGTCTCCTACATGCTGGAGAACCGCGAGATGATGATGCGGCTGTTTCCCGACCTGTTCGCGGAACACGCGGTGCGGCCGGTCGAAATCTATACCGACATGCTGCTGCGCTCGCTGCAGGCCTCGGCGCCGGCGGGTGCGGGCGAGGACCCGACCATCGTCGTGCTGACGCCCGGTCCGTTCAACTCGGCCTATTACGAGCACAGCTTCCTGGCCGACAAGCTGGGGGTCGAACTGGTCGAGGGCGGGGACCTGTTCGTCAATGACGACACCGTCTTCATGCGCACGACCGAAGGGCCAAAGCGCGTGGACGTCATCTATCGCCGCATCGATGACGACTTCATCGACCCCCTGACCTTCATGCCCAATTCGGCGGTCGGGGTGCCTGGGCTGATGTCGGCCTATTTCGCCGGGCGGGTGACCCTGGCCAATGCGGTCGGCACGGGCGTGGCCGACGACAAGGCCGTCTATACCTACATGCCCGAGATCATCCGTTTCTTCACCGGCGAGGACGCCATATTGAAGAACGTGCCGACCTGGCGGTGCCGCGAGGCCGACGCCTTGAAGGAGGTCCTGTCCAAGCTGGATCAACTGGTGGTCAAGGAGGTCGGGGGATCGGGCGGCTACGGCATGCTGGTCGGACCCACCTCGACCAAGGCCGAGGTCGAGGCCTTCCGAGCCAAGCTGATCGCCGACCCCGACGACTTCATCGCCCAGCCGACGCTGCGCCTGTCGACGGCGCCGACCCTGAACGGAGGCGACCTGTCGCCGCGCCACGTCGATCTGCGGCCGTTCGTCCTGTCCAGCCCGGCGGGGGTGCGCGTCGCGCCCGGCGGCCTGACGCGGGTGGCGCTGAAGGAGGGGTCGCTGGTGGTCAACTCCAGCCAGGGCGGCGGGACCAAGGACACCTGGGTGCTGGATAACTGAATGCTCTCGCGCACCGCAGACAGCCTCTACTGGACCGGCCGCTACATGGAGCGGGCGGACTTCCTCGCGCGCATCCTGGAAGCCGCCATCCGCCTGGCGGCCCTGCCTGCGAAGGATCAGGCCGCCGTCACCGCCTGGGCGGGAGCCATCTCGTCCTCGGGCGTCAAGACGGCCTTCGACGCGTCCGGCCGGACGATCTCGGAAAAGGCGGTTCGCGAATATCTGGCCTTCGGCGGCGACAATTCGACCTCGATCAAGGCGTGCATCACCAAGGCGCGGACCAACGCCCGGTCGGTGCGCACCGCCCTGACCATCGAACTGTGGGAGGCGATCAACGGCGCCTGGAACGGGCTGAACGAACTGGGCGAGCCGACCCGGCGCGACGACTTCACCAACTTCCTCGACTTCGTGAAATCGACGTCGCTGGCGGTGGAGGGGGCCTCGTCGCGGACGATGCTGAGGAACGACGCCTACTGGTTCCTGCGCCTGGGCATGGCGATCGAGCGGGCCGACAACACCGCCCGCCTGCTGGACGTGAAATACCACCTGCTGCTGCCGCCCGGCGAACGGGTGGGCGGGCAGCTGGACTATTTCCAGTGGACGACCCTGCTGCGCGAGGTTTCGGCCCTGACCGCCTATCGCTGGGTCTATCGCGAGAGCGTGCGGCCGTGGCTGGTGGCGGACCTGCTGGTGCTGAACCGGCAGATGCCGCGTTCGCTGGCCAGCTGCCAGGGGATGATCGTCAGCTATCTGGAGCGGCTGGCGGCCGACTACGGCCGGCGCGGTCCGGCCCAGCGGCTGGCCTCCAATCGCCTGACCCAGTTCAACGAGGCCCGGATCGAGGACATCTTCCAATCCGGCCTGCACGAATACATCCAAAACTTCCTGAACGAGAACAACGCCCTGGCCGGCGCGATCCACGAACAGTATCTGGTCTGACCATGCGGATAAGGATCGATCATTCCACCCGCTACGCCTACGCCCGCCCGGCGCGCTTCATCGTGCAGATGCTGCGCCTGACGCCAAAGTCGTGCGAAAGCCAGCAGGTGCGCGACTGGCGCATCGAAACGGATGTGGACGCTCGGCTGCGGCGCAGCGAGGACGCCTTCGGCAACATCGTCCACAGCCTCTATACTGAACGCCCGACCGACGCCCTGACCATCCGCGTGACCGGCGAGGTCTCGACCGTGGACACGGGCGGGGTGATCCGGGGGCAGGTCGAACGCCTGTCGCCGACCGTCTTCCTGCGCGACACGCCGCTGACCCGCGCCGACGCTGCCATTGTCGACTTCGCCCAGACGATCGGGGAGGGCGAGCCCCTGGATCGGATGCACCGGCTGATGGGCGCGCTGCACCGGGATGTGGCGTTCGAGGTCGGATCGACCTCGGCGACCCACACCGCCGCCGAGGCCTTCGCCCAGCGTCGCGGCGTCTGCCAAGATCACGCCCAGATCTTCATCGCGGCGGCGCGGCGGCTGGGCGTGCCGGCGCGCTACGTCTCGGGGCACCTGAACCGTTCCGACGGCCAGCACGACCAGGATGCGGCCCACGCCTGGGCCGAGGCGTGGATCGAGAATCTGGGCTGGGTCGGTTTCGATCCGGCCAACGGCGTGTGTCCGACGGATCAATATGTGCGGGTGGCCATCGGCCTGGACGCGCTGGGCGCCACGCCGATCCGGGGGACCAGCTATGGCGGCGGCCAGGAGAGCCTGACGGTCGCGCTTCATGTGCGGCCTGTGCAACAGGGCCAGCAGCAATTGCAGTCGAAGGGCTGGGGTTGATGGGGATGACGCCCGAATCTGTTAGCGTCTGACGATTCGCAGCGCGGGGAGCGAATAGAGCGAAGTGACCTATTGCGTGGGCATGCTGGTGGACGAGGGGTTGGCGATGATCGCCGACACCCGCACCAATGCGGGCGTGGACAACATCTCGTCCTATCGAAAGCTTCACATCTTCAAGACACCGGGCGACCGCATCCTGGCGGTGGCGACGGCGGGCAATCTGTCGGTGACGCAGACGGCGCTGGCCATGGTGGCCGAGGGCGTGCGGCTGCCCGATTCGACCGCGCCGGAGACCCTGGACACCGCCCCGACCCTGTTCCGCGCCGCCCAGATCCTGGGTCACGCCATGGCCACGGTGCGGGCGACCATCAACACCCCGGCCTCGCCCACCGCCGACGCCCTGAACGTCAACGCCTCCATGCTGCTGGGCGGCCAGATCGGCGACGGCAAGATGGGCCTGTATCTGATCTACGGCCAGGGCAACTTCATCGAGTGCGGTCCCGACACCCCCTATCTCCAGATCGGCGAACTGAAATACGGCAAGCCCATTCTGGATCGGGCCCTGCACAGTTCGACGCCCCTGTCCGAGGCGGTGAAGCTGGGCCTGATCTCGTTCGACTCGACTATCCGCTCCAACATCGCCGTGGGGCCGCCGCTGGACCTGATCGTCATCCCGCGCGACCGGCTGACGGGGATGGAGCGGCGCATCGACGCCGAGGATCCCTATTTCCGCGACCTGGGCCGTCGATGGTCCGAAGCCCTGGCGTCAGCGCACAAGGCCATGCCGGATCCGACCTGGCTGGACCTGAAGCCGGAACCGGCTGTGCGCGCCATCAGCGCGGTGTCCTGAACTAAGTTTGCGATTTAATCGCAATATCGCTTGTGCGACATAGTGAAGCTGGTTATTGCGACCGCATCGCAAAATCAGACCAAAAGGTCGCAACACTATGTCCGAATCCCGCGCCTCCTCCCTTCGTGCGCTCCTGTTCGTCTCCAGCGCCGCTGGAATGCTGGTCACAGCGCCCGCTCTCGCCGCTGAGGTGACCGCCGAAGACGGCGTGGTCGTCACGGCGGACCAGCAGGAACAGCAACCCGCCAATCTTGGCACCATCGATGTTCACGGCCAGGCGCAACGCCGTGAACCGGAAAGCCCGAAATATGTCGCCCCGCTGGTCGATACGCCCCGATCGGTCACCATCATTCCCGAACAGATCATCCAGCAGACGGCGGCGACCTCGCTGCAGGATCTGCTGCGCAACTCGCCCGGCATCACCTTCGGCGCCGGCGAAGGCGGCCAGCCGCTGGCCGACCGTCCGTTCATCCGTGGCCAGTCGTCGGGCAACAACATCTTCGTAGACGGCATCCGCGACACCGGGGGCCAGCAGCGCGAGGTCTTCAACCTGGAACAGGTCGAAGTCATCAAGGGCGCCGATTCCGTCTATTCGGGTCGCGGTTCGGGCGGCGGCAGCATCAACCTGTCGTCCAAGACGCCCAAGCTGACCGACTTCACCGCCGTCTCGGCCGCCGCGGGCACCGACGCCTATCTGCGAGGCACGGTCGACACCAACATCGTGCTGAACGAAAACTCAGCTCTGCGCGTCAACCTGATGGCGGCCCAAGGCGATGTGCCAGGTCGCGACGTCGTCGACTACGACAAGTGGGGCGTGGCCGTCTCCATCGCCGCAGGCCTGGGGACCGACACGACGGTGATCGGCAGCTATTACCATCTCGACAGCGATCAGATGCCCGACTACGGCATCCCGCTGGCCAGTAAGGTGGGCGGTTTCAACGAGGCCCTCTTCCCTAACGGCATTTCCGACGTTCCGACCGACAGCTTCTATGGCGTGACGGCGCGCGACTTCCTGACCAACAAGGTCGACTCGGTGACCCTGGACGTCCAGCACCGCTTCAGCGACGCCCTGACCATCCGCAACGTCACCCGCTACGCCCAGACGCTGAACGACTATATCGTCACCAATCCCGGCGACGGCACGACCGCCCTGATCGACGGCGTATGGTGGATGCGCCGGGGCACCAAGTCTCGCTGGAACCCCACCGAGACGACGGCCAACGTCACCGACATCTTCGGCAAGATCGAACAGGGCGGCATCACCCACAACTACGATGTGGGCCTGGAACTGAGCCGCGAGATCAACCGCAACGCTTCCTATGTGATCACCAACCTGAGCGGAACGGCCTGCCCGGGTTCGCTGGCGGGAACCGGGGCCGCGCCGCTGGTCGATTGCACGCCTGTCTATGATCCCAATCCGAGCGACCCGTGGACGGGATCGATCACGCGCGGCGCTGAGACCTATTCCAACACCAATACGCTGGGTCTCTACGCTTTCGATTCGATCAATATCGGCGAGCGCTGGGTGCTGAACCTGGGCGTGCGCTACGACAGCTATGACGTCGATGGCATCACCTTGGCCCGCGGCGCCACGGTCCCGACCCAGGACGAGGGCGACTGGGACTTCGTCAACTATCAGGTCGGCCTGGTCTACAAGCCTACGGCGAACACCAGCGTCTACGCCTCTTACGCCACTTCCTCGACCCCCCCGACTCTGTCGGGCGGCGACCAGAACGCCTCCGGCGGCGGTACGGACGCGGACGGCGAGCTGTTGGATCCGGAAGACACCGAGAACATGGAAATCGGCGCCAAGGCCATGTTGTTTGGCGAGCGCCTGTCCGTGTCAGGCACCGTGTTCCAGACCACCCGCAAGAACGCCCAGATCGAGGTGGAAAGCGGGGTGTTCGAACAGGCCGGCGAAACCAAGGTGAAGGGGCTGGAACTGTCCGTCTCGGGCAACATCACCCCGGCCTGGACGGTGTTCGGCGGCTACACCTATATGGACTCCGAACTGGTGCGCGGCGCCTATTCCAACACCAAGGTGGGCGATCCGCTGAACCAGACGCCCAAGAACAGCGTCAGCCTGTTCACCACCTATCGGGTCCTGCCGAAACTGACCTTGGGAGGCGGCATCTATTACGTCGATAAGGTGTTCGGCGGGAATCAGGGCGGAGCCGGCGGCGGAAACAACGCTGTCTTCCTGCCCGACTACACCCGGCTGGACCTGTTCGGCTCCTACGAGATCACCGACCGGGTCTCGGTGCAGCTGAACGTCCAGAACGCTACGGACGAAGCCTATTTCCTGCGCACCAACGGTAGCCACCACGCCGACCCCGCGCCGGAACGTCAGGCCATCCTGACCTTGAACGCACGCTTCTAAAGGTCGTTCTCCCCGGCCTATCATGGCGGCCCCGTCCTTCCGGCGGGGCCGTCTTCTTTTTCGAGCGAGGCTCGTCGTGCTGCTCCAGATTCCCGAAGTCTTCTCCAAGGCCGAAGTGAAGGCGCTACGCGCGCGACTGGACGCCGGTCCCTGGGCCGACGGCAATATGACTTCGGGCCACCAGTCGGCGACCGCCAAGCGCAACCAGCAACTGCCCGAGGATTCGGAGGTGGCGCGGGACGTCTCGGCCCTGGTCGTCCAGGCGCTGAACGCCAATCCGATGTTCGTGGCCGCCGCCTTGCCGCACACGATCTTTCCGCCCCTGTTCAACCGCTATGAAGGCGGGGGCGAGTTCGGCCTGCACGTCGACAACGCCATCCGCCAGTCGCGCGACGGCGCAGGGCTACGCATCCGCAGCGACCTGTCGGCGACCCTGTTCCTGTCGGAGCCCGAGGACTACGACGGCGGCGAACTGATCATCGAGGAGATGTACGGCGCCCAGTCGATCAAACTGCCCGCCGGCGACCTGGTCCTCTATCCGTCCAAGAGCCTGCACAGCGTGACGCCGGTGACGCGCGGGTCGCGGGTGTCGTCCTTCATGTGGCTGCAGAGCCTGGTGCGCGACGACGGCGACCGCGAGATGCTGTTCCGGCTGGACATCGCGACCCAGCGGGTGGCGGTCGAGAAGGGGCCGAAAGACCAGGCGGTGATCGAACTGACCGGCGTTTATCACAACCTGCTGCGGCGCTGGTCCGAGGTGTGACCCTGGGGACACCCCTAGGTTTTTAAGGCGGGCGGGCTGAACTTGTTTCTGGTCTGGCCTATTGTAACGCTTGATGTTGCAAGATCTCCCCCCCGCGCCGCCCGTCCAGCTTTCCGAAATCGTGGTCACGGCGGCGCGTTTGCCGCCCGCCGCCGCCGACGCCGCCTTTTCGGTGGTGCGGCTGGACGAGACCGTGCTGGCGCGCTCCACCCGGCTGGACGAGGCCTTGCGCACCGTGCCGGCCGTGTCGCTGTTCCGCCGCACCAGCAGCCTGGCCGCCAATCCGACGACGCAGGGAATCTCGCTCCGGGCCATCGCGCCGTCGGGCGCGGGGCGGACCTTGGTCACGCTGGACGGCGTTCCGTTGAACGACCCTTTCGGGGGCTGGGTGATCTGGTCGCAGGTCGCCACGGAATCGCTGGAACGGGTGGACATCGTGCGCGGCGCGGGCGCCGGTCCCTATGGCGCGGGCGCGCTGACCGGGACGATCGCCTTGAGCGAACGCGACAGTGGCGCGACGCTGGACGCCTCGATCATCGAGCGCGGCGGGGCGCGCGTCGGCGGATCGGGCTCGACCCGGCTGGGGCCGGTCGGCGTGACGCTGACGGGGCTGTACGAGACCAGCGACGGCTATACGCCGGTGCGCGGATCGGCGGCGGGGGCGGCGGACACGCCGCTGGACCTGGACAGCCGCAGCGCCGCCCTGCGTGTCGACGCCCCGCTGGACGCCCTGCATCTGGCGGGGGCGAACCTGTCGCTACGGGCCGCGACCTGGGAAGAGGACCGAGGTTCGGGCCTTCTGAACACCCGCTCCAACGCCAGCGGCCATAGCCTCAGCGCCACGGCCGCCAAGGCGCCCGATCCGAACGGCTATGGCTGGCGGCTGCAGGCGTGGCGGATCGATAGCGACTTCGCCAACACCTCCGCCTCGGTGTCGCCGGACCGATCGACCACCACCCCCGCCAACGATCAATACAAGACCCCCGCGACCGGCTGGGGCCTGAACGCCGCCCTGCGCCGTCGGGTCGCCGAGATGGGCGGCGGGCGGCTGGAGTGGGAGGTCGGCGCCGACGCCCGCTTCAACGAGGGACAAACGAACGAATATTACAGCTATGTCGGCGGCGCTTTCACGCGCGAGCGGATGGCGGGCGGGGAGACCTCGGTGGTCGGCGCCTATGTCGATGGATCGTGGACGGGCGGGCCCTGGCTGGTCGCAGGCGGCCTGCGTGTGGACCAGTGGAAGAACGAGAGCGGCTTTCTGCTGGAGCGGCTGATCGCCACCGGCGCGCCCAGCGCCGATGTGGCCTTCGAGGATCGCTCGGGCGAGGTGGGCAGCGCGCGCTTGGCGGCGCGCCGCCAGTTGACGACGGCCCTGTCGGCCCGCGTCGCCGCCTATTCCGGTTTTCGTCCCGCGACGCTGAACGAGCTCTATCGGCCCTTCCGGGTCGGCAACGACCAGACGACGGCCAACGCCGACCTGAAGCCAGAGGCGCTGACCGGCGTCGAGACGGGACTGGCGTGGGATCGGGCCGGCGCGACCTGGGGGGCGACGGTCTTCTGGAACCGGATCGAGGACGCCATTGTCAATGTGACCCTAAGCGAGGACGCCTCCGGCGTGGTGCGCCAGCGCCAGAACGCGGGAACCATCGACGCCTGGGGGGTGGAGCTGAACGGCTCGGCCGAGCTGACACCCGCCCTTTCCCTGACCGGCGCCGTCTCCTGGACCGATGCGGAGATCGACGGCGGAACCTCTGCGCCGCAGCTGACCGGATTGCGCCCGGCCCAGGCGCCGCGATGGAGCGCAACGGCGGGGCTGGACTGGCGCGCCAGCGAGCGGCTGACCCTGGCGCTGGCGGCCCGCTATGAATCCGCTCGTTTCGACGACGATCTGAACAGCCGAGTGCTGGACGCCGCCGTGACGCTGGACGCCCGGGCCGAATGGGCGCTGAACGCGCGGACGGTGTTGTGGGCGGCCGCCGACAATCTGTTCGACAAGGATGTGGAGGTCTCGCAGACAGGGAACGACGTGGCGGGTTATGGACCGCCGCGCACGCTCAGCGCGGGCCTGCGGCTGACCTACTGACGGGACAGGCCGTCGCGATTGCGCGGCTTTGTCCTTCGTGTCGCTATTGAAAACCGTTCTCAATAGTGGCACAGCCAGCCCGTGACCGAGATCGCCGCACAGCGTCAGACCGAATCCCCCGCCAAGGGCGCGAAAAAGCCCAAGGCGGCGCTGAACGGCGCGCGGTCGTTCTGGCTGAAGCAGTTGCACAGCTGGCACTGGATTTCGGCGGCGGTCAGCCTGGTCGGCATGATCCTGTTCGCGGTCACGGGCATCACCCTGAACCATGCGGCGTCGATCCCGGCCAAGCCGGTGACGGTCGAACAGACCGCGACGCTGCCGGCGCCGCTGCTGGTCCGCCTGTCGGCCTTCCCTGAAGAGACGACCGAGCCGGTTCCGGACGCGGTCGCCCGCTGGTCCGCCGAGGCCCTGAAGACCGATATCGCCGGCAGGCCGACCGAGACGACGCCAGAGGAGATCTACGTCGCCCTGACCATTCCCGGGGGCGACGGATGGATCACCATCGACCGTTCGACTGGCGAGACCGTCCACGAGAAGACCACCCGGGGCTGGATCGCCTATCTCAACGACCTGCATAAGGGCCGCAACACCGGCGTGGTCTGGTTCTGGTTCATCGACGTCTTCGCCGCCGCCTGCGTCATCTTCGCCCTGACGGGGCTTGGCCTGATGTGGCTGCATGCCAAGGGCCGGCCCTCGACCTGGCCGCTGGCGGCGCTGGGCCTGCTCATTCCCGTCATCATCGCCCTGATCTTCATCCACTGACGAGTCCTTCGATGCGCCTTCTCCCCGTCGTCATCACCACTGCTGGTCTTGCGGTCGCCGCGCCGGCCTTCGCCGCCGACCTGTCTGTCTCGGTCGAGATTCCCCGGCTGAACACCGCCGCCTATCACCGCCCCTATGTCGCCGTGTGGATCGAAAAGCCCGACCAGACCGCCGAGCGGACTCTGGCCGTCTGGTATCAGCAGACCCGCAACAACGAGGGGGACGGCAAGGACTGGCTGAAGGACCTGCGCACCTGGTGGCGCAAGGGCGGGCGCGCCATGACCCTGCCGGCCGATGGCGTGTCGGGCGCCACGCGCGCGCCGGGCCGCCAGACCGTCACCGTTCCCGCCGCCCGCCTGAACGGCCTGCAGCCGGGGCAATACAACCTCGTCGTCGAGGCGGCCCGCGAACTGGGCGGGCGCGAGGTCGTGCGCGTGCCTTTCCGCTGGGGCGCGGCGAATACCGCCGACGCCTCTGGCTCCTCCGAACTCGGCGCCGTGCGCGTCACCGTCTCCCGCTAAGGATCATGACCATGAAGAAGACGTTCGCTTTCCTTACCCTGGCCGCTGTCCTGGCCGCCCCGATGGCCGCCCAGGCGCACCGCGCCTGGATGGCGCCGACCGCCACGACCCTGTCGGGCAATGACGCCTGGGTTGGCTTCGACGCCGGCATGTCGAACCAGGTCTTCAACCCCGACCACGCCGCCATGCGCATGACGGGCCTGACCATCACGGCGCCGGACGGCTCGGCCGTCCAGCCCGAGCACGCCATGCAGGGCCAGTACCGCTCGACCTTCGACGTCCATCTGACGCAGAACGGCACCTACAAGGTCGCCAACGTCATGAACGGCTTCATGGCCAGCTACAAGCTGAACGGCGAACAGAAGCGCTGGCGCGGCGCGGCGGCCGAGTTCCCGGCGGCCCTGCCCGAAGGCGCGACCGATGTGCAGGCCACTCGCACCGCCAGCCGCATTGAGACCTTCGTGACCCTGAACAATCCGACCGACACCGTCTTCACGACGACGGGCGAAGGGCTGGAGATGGTTCCGGTGACCCATCCGAACGACCTGGTCGTCGGCGAGCCGGCGTCCTTCAAACTGCTGAAGGACGGCCAGCCGGCCGGCGGGCTGGAGGTCACGGTGGCGCGCGGCGGCCTGCGCTATCGCGACAATCCCGAGGAATCGACGGTCACCACCGGCGCGGACGGCGCCTTCACCGTGACCTGGCCGGAGGCGGGCATGTACTGGCTCAACGCCTCGGTCCGCACCGAAGGCCAGGGCGATACGCCGGGTTCGAACGCCTCCTATGTGGCGGCGGTGGAAGTCCTGCCCTAAGCGACGGGCATGTCCGACACGCCATTCTCGCGCGGCTCCCGCGCCGCTCCGCCTGCCGTCAATCTCGGCGACCCGGTTCCCCTTGAGGACCGGGCCGACAACCGGGTGCTGGTCCCGGCGATCGAGGGCTCGCCGCCGCGTCCGCCCAGCGACCTGATCCGTTCGCTGAGCGGCGCGACGATGGGCACGACTTGGAGCGCGCGGGTGATCGCCCCGCCCGGCGTGTCGGAAAGCCAGGTCCAGGCGGCGATCGAGGAGGAACTGGCGGCGGTCGTCGCCCTGTTCAGCCCCTGGGAATCGTCCAGCGAAATCAGCCGATTCAACGGCGCTCCCGAGGGAATCTGGGCGGTGTCGCAGCCGTTCTGGGACCTGCTGGACGCGGCGATGGACCTGGGCGACGAGACGAACGGGGCGGTCGATCCGACCCTGGGCGTCCTGGTCGATCTGTGGGGCTTTGGCCCGCCGGGGCCGCGTTCGGCCCTGCTGCCCGTTCCCGGCGACGAGGAGGTCGAGGCGGCGCTGAAGGTGTCGGGCTGGCAGAAGCTGCGGCTGAACCGCGAGGCGCGCGGGGTGATGCAGATGGGCGGGATGCGGCTGGATTTCTCGGGGATCGCCAAGGGGTATGCGGTGGACCGGGTGTCGGACCGGCTGACGGCGCTCGGCGCGACCTCGCACCTGATCGAGATCGGCGGCGAACTGAAGGGGCGCGGCGTCAAGCCGGACGCCCAGCCCTGGTGGGTCGAGATCGAGCGGGTCGAAGGCTCGCCGGCTCCCCGCACCGTGGCGGCCCTGTTCGACCTGGCCGTGGCGACCAGCGGCGACTATCGCCGCGCCTTCCGCCATGAGGGGCGGCTTTATCCTCACACTATCGACGGATCGACCGGGCGGCCGGTCGGCAACGGCCTGGCCTCGGTCACGGTGCTGCATGCCTCGGCCATGAAGGCTGACGCCTACGCCACGGCGCTGACGGTCATGGGGCCGTTCGACGGGCCGGACTACGCCGAGGCGATCGGACTGGCCGCTCATTTCGTCGAACGGACCGAACGCGGCCTAGTCGAGCGGATGACCCCGGCCTTTGCCGCCATGATGGAAGACGAGACGGCGTGACCACCGATCCGCAGCGCTGGCTGTGGGCGGTCGGGGCGTTCGTTCTCTGGCTGGCCCTGATCGGCCTGACCGTCTGGCGCGAGCGGGCGGCCAGGGCGGCGGCGCGGGCGCGGTCCGAGGCGATGGCGGGTGCGGGCGAGGGACAGGCCGTGCTGGTCGCCTTCGCCAGTCAGACCGGGTTCGCCGAGGAACTGGCCTGGATGACGGCGCGGGCGCTGGGCGACGGGGGCGTGGGCGCGCGGGTGCTGGCCTTCGCCGACCTGGACGCCGAGGCGTTGAAGGCGACGGACCGGGCCCTGCTGATCGTATCCACGACCGGCGAGGGCGATCCGCCGGACGGCGCGGCGCGGTTCGTCAGGAAGACGATGGGCGAGGCGGCTGACCTGTCGACCCTGCGTTTCGGCCTGCTGGCCCTGGGCGATCGCAGCTATGATCAGTTCTGCGGCTTCGGCCATGCGGTGGACGGCTGGCTGCGCCGCTCGGGGGCCGAGCCGCTGTTTGACATGGTCGAGGTGGACGATGGCGAGGCGGGGGCCATCCGCCACTGGCAGCACCAGTTGAACCAGATCACCGGCAGCGCGATGGCGCCCGACTGGACCCCGCCGGCCTATGATCCCTGGCGGCTGGTCGAGCGCGCCCTGGTCAACGCGGGCAGCCCCGGGGGCGAGGCCTATCACCTGGCGTTCGAGCCGGTCGCCGGCCCCTGCGACTGGTCGGCGGGCGACATCGCGGAGATCGGCCTGCCGGAGCGGGACGGCGCGACGCCGGGCTCGCGCGAATATTCCATCGCCTCCACGCCCTCGGACGGGCGGGTCGAGTTCCTCGTTCGCCTGATGCGCCATCCCGACGGGACGCCGGGTCTGGCCTCGGGTTGGCTGACCAAAGAGTTGGCGGTCGGCGACGAGATCGGGATGAGGCTGCGCGCAAATCGCAGCTTCCACGGGCCGGCGGATGAGACGCCGATGATCCTGATCGGCAACGGCACGGGCGTCGCCGGTCTGCGTGCCCATCTGAAGGCGCGGACGGCGTCGGGCGGCGGGGCCTGGCTGCTGTTCGGGGAACGGACGCGGGCGCACGACGCCTTTTTCGACGGCGAGCTTCAGGCGTCGCTGGCGTCAGGCGTGCTGAGCCGGTTGGACCGGTGTTTCTCGCGCGATGCGGGCGACGGCCGCTATGTCCAGGACCTGGTGACCGGGGCGGCGGACGATCTGCGCGCCTGGGTCGCGCGCGGGGCGGTCGTCTATGTCTGCGGCAGCCTGGAGGGGATGTCGCAGGGGGTCCATGTCGCGCTGGAGACGGCGCTGGGCGCGGACACGGTGCTGGAGATGCTGGAAGACGGGCGATATCGGCGCGACGTCTATTAGATCGGTTCGTCCGTCGCGCGTTCAGGCGTCTTCGGGCGGGGAGTAGCGCGAAACGGCGTCCCGAAACGCCTGCACGTCCTTGTTGAGCTGAACGAGCTTCTCGACGCTCATCGCGGCGGATTCGAAAAGGCGTTGCCCCAGACAGGCGCTGCGCGCCTGCATGGCCGCACCGTCGGCCGTCAGGCTGACCACGACCTGGCGTTCGTCCGTCGGGTTGCGGCGCCGGGAGACCAGACCCGCGACCTCCATCCGCTTGACGAGGGGGGTGACGTTGCTGGAGTCGAGCCCGAGACGTTCCGCGATCGTGCCGACGGTCAGATCGTCGTGTTCCCACAGCGCGCTCAGCACCAGATACTGCGGATAGGTGATCTCGAGCCTGTCGAGCAGCGGCTTGTAGGCCCGGCTGATCGCCATGCTGGCGCCATAGAGCGCGAAACAGAGCTGATCGTCCAGGGTCGGGGCGGGGGCGGGCGGTTGAGGCAATATCCGGGACTCCGACGGCGAGGGGTCGCATTCTATGTCACGACATATATCGCTTGCAAACATCAGGGCGGTCCGATACGAACATATGTCGCGACATATAATGTCGATGTAGATATGATGGATTCCGAAACATGACCACTGCAACAACCGTCGATGTGCGCCCTTCCGCCTCCCCGCTGAGGAACTATTATTTTCTAAGGGCCGGCGTCGCCGCCGCATGGGTCGTCGCCGCCTTCACCGTTGGGGCGTCCAATCCGCTGGCGGGGGCTGTGTTGCTGGTCCTGTATCCGGCCTGGGACGCCCTGGCGAACGTGCTCGACGCCCGTGGCGCCGGCGGATATCGGGCCAACCGATCCCAGATGGTCAACGCCGTCGTCAGCGTCCTCGCCGCGCTCGGCATGCTCGGCGGCTTGGCTGTAGGAATAAATGCGGCGATCGGCGTGTTCGGACTCTGGGCGGTGCTGGCCGGCCTTCTCCAACTGCTCACCGGCGTGCGGCGCTGGCGGACCTATGGCGCGCAATGGGCCATGATCCTGAGCGGCGGCCAGTCGGTTCTGGCCGGCGGTTTCTTCACCTGGATGGCGACAGGCCCAGTCCTGCTCTCCATCACCACCGTTGCAGGCTATGCCGGCTTCGGCGCCTTCTATTTTCTCGTCTCGGCGCTTTGGTTGACCTTCAGAAAGGCCTGACGTCGAGACCGGTCTCGGGGCGGCGCCGGGCGATCATCGCTCGGCCAGCCGTCCCAGCAGTTCCGTCGCGAAGGCGGACAGGGTGTCGTCCCTGGCGCCCATGACGACGATGCGGTCGCCGGGGCGGGCGATCTCGACGATACGGTCGCCGCAGGCGGCGCGGTCGGGCAGGGCCAGGGCGTCGCGGCCGGCGGCGCGGACGCCCGAGGCGATGTCCTCTGAGCCGACGCTGCGGTCCGTCGTGCCGCCATAATAGACGGGTTCGGGCATCAGCAGCACGTCGTCCGGCCGCATCAGGCCGGCGAAACCCTCGATGAATTCGGTCTTCATCAGCTTCAAGGGACCGAAGCCGTGCGGCTGAAACAGGATCAGCAGGCGGCCGTCGAAGGCGTGCAGAGTCTTCAGCGTGGCGGCGATCTTGTCGGGATTATGGGCGAAGTCGTCGATGACGGTGACGCCATTGGCGGTTCCGACCACCTCCATGCGGCGGCGGATGCCGGCGAAGGTCTCCAGGGCGGCGACCGCCTGAGCCATCGGCACGCCCAGCGCCTTGACCGCGCCCAGCGCGGCCAGGGCATTGGCGACATTGTGGGCGCCGGGGACGTTCAGGACGACGTCATATTCGCTCCAGCCCTCGATCAGGCGGAACCGCATTCCGGCGGGCAGGGGTTGCAGGTCATGGGCGGACAGGTCGGCCTTTTCCTCGCCGAGCGCGAAGGTGAGCGTCTTGTCTCCGGGGAGGGTCTGGGCCAGGGCCGCCGTCTCGGGATTGTCGAGGTTCAGCACCGCCGTCCCGGCCCGCGCGGTGAAGCCGCCGAACAGGTCGCGCAACTCCTCCATCGACTTGTGGTCCAGCGAGATGTTGGAGACGACGGCGACGGTCGGATTGTAGCGGGCGATGGAGCCGTCGCTTTCGTCCACCTCGGCGACGAACAGGTCCGGCCCGCCGATCAGGGCGCTGGCGAAGGGATGGTCGGCGTCGGCGAAATTCTTCATCACCGCCCCGTTCACGACGGTGGGATCGCGGCCGGTCTGGCTGAGAATCCAGGCGATCATGCCGGTGATGGTGGACTTGCCGCTGGTGCCCGCGACGCCGACCGAGGTCGGGGCGGCGTTGAACAGTTCGCTGAGCAACTGGGGCCGGGTCTTGATCGTCGCACCGATGCGTTTGGCCGCGCCGATGTCGGGCACCGTATCCTCGACCGCGCCGGTGGCGACGACGATTTGGTCGGGGCGGGTCACGCCCGATCCGTCCTGGGGGTGCAGGGTCACGCCGTGGGCGCGCAGCCAGTCGAACTTATCCGGCGTGCGGCCCTGGTCCAGGGCGCGGTCGGAGCCTTCGATGGCGTATCCTTGCGCCTGGACGATCATCGCCAGGGGCAGCATTCCCGACCCGCCGATGCCGCAGAAGAAGTAGGAGACGGTGTCGGTCATGGTGCGATAGGAATGCCGTCGGCGCCCGACGGCGGCGCCCTGAAATGCAAATGAATCCGTCAGGAGACGTCGTGGCCCTGGAACTCGATCCCCGCAAGACCGCATTGGTGATGATCGATCTGCAAATGGGGATCGTGGGCGCCCCGCGCGCGCCGCATGCGGTCGAGGACGTGCTGGACCGCAATCTGCAGATGGCCCGCGCGGTGAAGGCCGGGGGCGGGATGGTCGTGGCGGTGCGGGTGGATTTCGGGCCGGACGGATCGCTGGCTCCCAAGGGCGAGATCGACGCGCCGCGGCTGGGGACGCTGCCGGACGATTTCGCCGTGCTGCACCCGGACGTGCGGGGGCTGGACCCGGACCTGGTCGTGACCAAGCGGCAATGGGGGGCGTTCCACGGCACGGAGCTGGACCTGGCGCTCAGGCGGCGCGGAATAATGACCGTGCTGCTGGGCGGGATCGCCACCAACTTCGGCGTCGAATCGACGGCGCGCGAGGGCTGGTCGCGGAACTACGACATCGTGGTGGTCGAGGACGCCTGCACCACCTTTTCGGCCGAATGGCACGCCTTCGCGGTCGAGGCGGTCCTGCCGCGCATTTCCCGCCTGCGGTCGACCGAGGCCGTGTTGGTCGCGCTGGAGGCGGCGGGGTGACCAGGCGGTTCAAGATCGGCGTCGTCTGCGCCAGTTCGCGTTTTTCGAAGGACAGGGCCGAAGCCGTCGACGCCTGGATGGCGCAGCACCATCCTGACGGCGACGTCTCGGTGGTCTTTCACCCCGCCTGTTTCCTGAAGCACGGCCATTTCGCCGGGGACGACCGGGCGCGGGCCGACGCCTTCGTCGAGTTCGCCAACGATCCGCGTATCGACGCCGTCTGGTTCGCGCGGGGCGGATATGGCTCGTGCCGCATCGCCGAGGCGGTGATCCCTCGGCTGGACGTCGTCGCGCGCAAGAAGCGCTATCTCGGCTATTCCGACGCGGGCAGCCTGCTGGCGGGTATGTATCGGGCCGGGTTCCGGCATCTGGCGCACGGGCCGATGGCCTCGGATGCGGTGCGCGACGATGCGACGGCGAGGGGGGCGCTGGATTGGCTGGTCACGGGGCGCAGCGACTGGACGGAGCCGTCGTTGGCCGACGATCCGCGCCCGGCGGTCGCCTTCAACCTGACCATCCTGAACGAACTGACCGGCACGGCGCTGGAGCCCGATCTGTCCGGCCACGTCCTGATGTTGGAGGAGGTGTCTGAGGCCGCCTATCGCATCGACCGGATGATGTTTCATTTGACGGGGCAGGCGACGATCCGGCGTGTTGCAGGAATTCGCTTGGGACGTGTTTCGGATATCACGCCAAACGATCCCGATTTCGGACAGACTCCAGAGGAGATCGTTCGATACTGGTGCCTGAGATCGGGCATGGATTACCTCGGATCGGCCGATATCGGGCATGACGTCGCCAACAAGATCGTGCCCTTCGGTCCCCGGTGAAGCGAATCGCGCGCGGCGCAAAAGACACAGTCTCGCCTTGATCCGCACGGCGGGTCCGCGCCCCCTCTCGACAGCCGGCGAGTCGCAACGTCAGATGCAGGTCCGCGAGGCGTTAGGACTTCGTTAAGCCAAGGCGTTGGGGGACGCTGCGGTTTACGCCTTTGCGATGCGGCGGTTCGTTCGGACCTCGGGGGATGCCCGGACGAACCGTCTGATCCTTCTTCTAAGTCAGCCTGCCGTGTTCAATCCGTCGAGATAGAGCGCCCACGCCGCCCGACCGGCACGGGTCGCCACGACGCGCGTTCGCGGCTTGCGGCCCAGGAAGCCCCGCCGCAACTCGACATAGCCTGCGTCCTCCAGTCGGATCAGATGACTGGACAGGCTGTTGTTGGGGATTTGCAGGGCCTGGGCCAGTTCGATGAAGTCGGCGGCGCCCGCTGCTGAAAGATAGGCCATCACCCCGGCCCTTGTTCGGTGAGAGAAAGCCGGATCGAGCGTCAATGATGCATTCACCGACGCTGCTCGCGCATCAGGATCACGGCGGGAACGAAAGCGAGGAAAATCAAACTGGCCCCGATGATCGGCAACATCCAGATGGTGTTCCCGGCCCAGCCAAGCGCGGTGGCGGCCGCAAAGCCGCCGACGGCTACGGCCATCAGCCAGCGGCGCTCACTCATGAGCAGTCTCCATTGCGTAATGACTACTTTGAATTACAAAATAGTCGAGTCAAACGGATATTGCCAGTGCGTCGGGAGTCGCTTGTGGACCCAACGGGCGCTAAGGATCGCTGGTGCGTTTCGACGAGAGATTCATCGATGAACTGAAGGCCCGCCTTCGGCCGTCCGACGTGATCGGGCGGACGGTGAAGCTCAAGCGCCAAGGGCGGGAGTACGTCGGCTTGTCGCCCTTTTCGAAGGAGAAGTCGCCGTCGTTTTTCGTCAATGACGACAAGGGCTTCTTCCACGACTTCTCGTCCGGCAAGCATGGCGACATCATCTCCTTCCTGCAGGAGACGGAGCGGCTGAGCTTCGTCGAGGCGGTGCAGCGCCTGGCGGGCGAGGCGGGGATGCAACTGCCCGCCGAAGACCCCAAGGAGGCCGAGCGCGAGCAGAAGCGCCAGGGGCTGTCGGACTGGATGGACCTGGCCCAGAAATGGTTCGCCGCCAATTTGCGCCGCACGCCGGGCAAGGCGGCGCGTGACTATCTGGAAAAGCGCGGCCTGCCCGAGGATCAGTGGGAGCGGTTCGGCCTAGGCTATGCGCCCAACGACCGCGAGGGGCTGAAACAGGCGCTGGTGCAGCGCGGGGCCAAGCCGTCCGAACTGGTCGAGGCGGGCCTGCTGATCGCGCCCGAAAGCGGGGGGCAGCCCTATGACCGCTTCCGCGACCGGCTGATGTTCCCGATCCTGGACGCGCGGGGGCGGATCGTCAGCTTCGGCGGGCGAGCGATGAACCCCGACGACCGGGCCAAATATCTGAACGGCCCGGAAAGCCCGCTGTTTCACAAGGGCGCGACCCTCTATGGCCTGCCGGAGGCGAGGCGCATTCTGGGGGCGGAATCCAGGAACGACCAGGCCATCATCGTGGTCGAAGGTTATATGGACGTCATCGCCTGCCAGCGCGCCGGCCTGCCGGCCGTAGCGCCGATGGGCACGGCCCTGACCGAGGAGCAGATGGCGCTGCTGTGGCGGGTCAGTTCGGAACCAATCCTCTGCTTCGACGGCGATCCCGCCGGTCAAAGGGCGGCGTATCGGGCGGTGGAGCGCGCCCTGCCGCTGCTGAAGCCGAAACGCAGTTTCCGTTTCGTGACGCTGTCGGGCGGGCTCGATCCTGACGACATGCTGCGAGAGAAGGGCGCGCCCGCCTTGCGCGAGGCGATGACCGCGACCACGCCGTTCTCGCGAATGCTGCTCGAGCGTGAGATGGCCGAGGTCGGCGTCCTGGATACGCCCGAGAAGGAGGCGGGACTTCTGGTCCGGCTGCGCAAGGCCGCTGCGACCATCGCCGATCCCGATCTGGCGAGAACCTACAAGGACTTTCTGGTCGGCGCCTTCTACCAGCGCGTCCGGCCGTCGCCGCAAGAGAAGAAGGCGGCGAACCGGGTCATCTATCGGGACCGCAAGGCGCGCTCGATGGTGCCGATCATGGATGTGACGCCGGAAGCGCGCGCCGCCGCCATCACCCTCGCCCGTGCGCCCCGGCCAGTGCTGTCCGCCATCGTCGAAGGCCTGATCGCGCATCCCGACATGGTCAGCGAGCGCGGAGAAACGCTCGCGACCCAAAGCCTGGGCGACGCAGGTCTGGACCGGCTGGTGAGCGACCTCGTCCGCCTAACCTACGAAGCGCAAGCCATGAGTGAAGGCTTGTTGCGGTCCCGCCTGGTGGCGATGGGTCACGAAGAAACGCTGAGGCGAATCGACCGCACCGCTTCCATCGCCCATGCGCCGTTTCTGGCTAGCGTCGCCTCATTGGAGACTGCGGCGGCGGGTCTTAGCCGGGCGGTCGATGTCCTGCTGCAATCGCTGGCGTTGAGCCGGGCGATGAACGAGATGAAGTCCGAAGAGAGTTTCGACAGCCAGGCTTTCATCGGTCTGAAGGGGCAGCGCGACGCCCTTGATCGCTTCATCGCCAGCGGCGACATCTGGTCAGAGCAGCCGACTGCGCATTGAACGTGGAGTTTGGGTAGCAGCGTCGATTGATGTAAGTTCCAGCCATGGATGGTTCTCAGCCTGTCAGGATCACGCGCGACGGCGACCATCAGGTCGTCCATCTGCCGAGCGGCGTCTCCGCCCCGGCCGATGCGGTGGTGCGTCAGGAGGGCGGGCGGCTGATCATCGAGGGGGCGCAGGCCTCTCCGCAGAAGCAGCGGCTGCTGGACAAGCTGGCGACCCTAGAACCGATAGACGACGACTTCGCGCCGATCATTGACCGTCCGGCGAGCCCTGTCCGGTTTTGATCCTCTATCTGCTGGATACGAATGCGGTATCGGACCTCGTAAGGAACCCGCACGGCAGGGTGGTGCAGCAATATCGGCTTCTCCAAGGCGAGGCCGCGACCAGCATCATCGTCGCGGCGGAACTGAGATTCGGCGCCGAACGTCGCAAATCGACCAGGCTGGCGGCGCAGTTGGAATCCGTGTTCGAGGACCTGCCGGTGATGCCCTTCGATGCGCCGGCGGACGCAACTTACGCCCGGATACGCAACGCGTTGGAAGAGGCTGGAACCGTGATCGGCGCCAACGATCTGCTGATCGCCGCCCATGCCCTGGCGCTGGACTGCATTCTGGTGACCGACAATGTGCGGGAGTTCTCGCGCGTGCCTGGTTTGCGTGTCGAAAACTGGCTGCGTGACGATTGATGTAGGCGCGCCTTGACAGCGGGCCCCTGCGACGCCATCTGGCGCAATCGGGTCATGATGCCTTAGTGCGCGAGGTCGAGAAGGCGGCGGCGAAGTCCGGCGCGCCATTCCTGGCCGCAAATGCGCCCCTCGCCGAGGCAAGGGTCCGATGGTCGCAGGCGTTCGACGCTTCAACCCCCATTTCTTGGGCGGATTGGGCGGCGTTGGAGGACGCCTTGGCCCAGGCGCGTGATGTGCCTGGGCAGGATGAGGCGTTCCGCCGGCTGAAGGCCGAGCGGGATGCGCTTCGCCGTGCGATCAAAGCCGGGACGATATGGGAAGACAGCGCGGGCGCGTAACCTTACGCCTCGCCAGGCATTATATTTTTCGTCGGGGCGGACTGATCACCCCCTCGGCTGGAGACTGACTGAATATGAACGCACAGACCGAGACGCAGGACGCCGAGGTTTCGACCGACGGGCCCCTGCTCGATCTGACGGACGCCGGCGTCAAGAAGTTCATCAAACAGGCGAAAGCCCGCGGCTATGTGACGATGGAGGAGCTGAACAAGGTCCTGCCGTCGGAAGAGGTGACCCCCGACGCGATCGAGGACACCCTGGCCATGCTGTCGGAGATGGGCGTCAACGTCGTCGAGGCTGAGGAGGACGCGCAGGAGCAGCAGTCCACCGATGTCGCCGCCGCCGCCGGAACCGCCGTCGCCGAAACCCCGGCCAAGGCCGCTTACGACCGCACTGACGATCCGGTGCGGATGTATCTGCGTGAGATGGGCTCGGTCGAACTGCTGAGCCGCGAGGGCGAAATCGCTATCGCCAAGCGCATCGAGGCCGGCCGCGACGCCATGATCTCGGGCCTGTGCGAAAGCGCCCTGACGTTCGAGGCCATCATGGTGTGGCGCGACGAGCTAGAGAACAATCGCATCCTGTTGCGCGAAGTCATCGACCTGGACGCCACCTATGGGGTGCTGAACCCCTCGTCCCTGCCGGGCGCCGCCCAGCCGGAAAGCGAAGAGGAGGCGGAAGAAGAAAAGCCGGCCGCCGAGGACAAGCCTGAGTCCGACGATGACGATGACGACGACTTCGACGATGGCGGCGGCATGTCGATCTCGGCGCTGGAGGCGGAGCTGCGCGACGGGGTGATGGAGGTGCTGAACCTGATCGCCGCCGACTTCGGCGAGTTCCGGGGCCTGCAGGACAAGCTGGTGCAGGCGCGACTGAAGGGCGAGGTGCTGAGCGCCAAGGACGAGAAGGCCTATCAGGCGCTGACGACGTCCATCTCGGATCGTCTGAAGACGATGAAGCTGAACAACAACCGCATCGAGGCGCTGGTCGAGCAGCTGTATGCGATCAACAAGCGGCTGATCGGGCTGGAAGGCCGGTTGCTGCGCCTGGCCGACAGCTACGGCATCTCGCGGCCCGAATTCCTGAAGGCCTATTTCGGCGCCGAGCTGGACCCGACCTGGACCGACCGGATCAAGGACCAGGGCGTGCGCTGGACCAAGTTCAGCGAGAACGAGGCCAGCCAGATCGCCACGATCCGCGCGGACGTGGCTGCTGTGGCCCTGGAAGCCGGCCTGCCGATCGACGACTATCGCCGCATCGTGCAGACGGTGCAGAAGGGCGAACGCGAGGCCCGCCAAGCCAAGAAGGAGATGGTCGAGGCCAACCTGCGCCTGGTGATCTCCATCGCCAAGAAATACACCAACCGCGGGCTTCAATTCCTGGACCTGATCCAGGAGGGCAACATCGGCCTGATGAAGGCGGTCGACAAGTTCGAGTACCGCCGCGGCTACAAGTTCTCGACCTATGCGACCTGGTGGATCAGGCAGGCGATCACGCGCTCCATCGCCGATCAGGCGCGGACCATCCGCATCCCGGTGCATATGATCGAGACGATCAACAAGATCGTCCGCACCAGCCGCCAGATGCTGCACGAGATCGGCCGCGAGCCGACGCCGGAGGAACTGGCGGAAAAGCTGGCCATGCCGCTGGAGAAGGTGCGCAAGGTCCTGAAGATCGCCAAGGAGCCGATCAGCCTCGAAACCCCCATCGGGGACGAGGAGGATTCGCATCTGGGCGACTTCATCGAGGACAAGAACGCCGTCCTGCCGATCGACGCCGCCATCCAGTCGAACCTGCGCGAGACCACGACCCGCGTGCTGGCGTCGCTGACGCCGCGCGAGGAGCGGGTTCTGCGGATGCGTTTCGGCATCGGCATGAACACCGACCATACGCTGGAGGAAGTCGGCCAGCAGTTCTCGGTCACGCGCGAACGCATCCGCCAGATCGAGGCCAAGGCGTTGCGCAAGCTGAAACACCCCAGCCGGTCGAGGAAGCTGCGGTCCTTCCTGGACAGCTGAATCGGCGGCGTGCGCTGGTAGGTAGTGCTAGTGCTAGTGAGCAAGAGGTGAGGGGATGCGGCAAAGCCGTAGCTCACCCCTCGCTCACTAGCACTTGATCCATCACGAATACCCGCGAGAGAATTCGACGACGCCGCGCGGATGATTTCGGTGACGCCGGCGACGCTTCTGCGTCCGATTCCGACGCGGGAATGGGCCATGATGACGACATGGACCACTATCGCCTGAGAAAATATCGCGGCCAGGAGACTTGGGATCGCGTGCGCGCCGCCTATGAGGCCGGTGAGACGGGACCCTCGGTCGCGCGCCGGTTCGATGTCGGCCTGGCCAATCTGCGCAAGAAGGCGCGGAAGGAGGGCTGGACGCGCAAACATGTCGCCGCCCGCTTGGACAAAGCGCTGGAACCGATACGCGAGCCGCTCGCGACGCCTGCGCCCGCATCCCTGCCAGCCGTCGAACCCCGCCAGGCCGTCGAGGACGCGATGCAGCGGGCCGGGGGGCTGCTGGCCGAGGGGCGCAACGGCGAGGCGCAGGCGCTGATCCGGTCTGCGGAGGCGCTGGCGCGGCTGGTGGAGCGGACGGAACCGACGCCGCGCCGCGGGGTCGACCGCGACGGCGGGGATCAGGACGGGGAGGCGATGTCGGACGAGGAGGACATGGCGCGGTTCATCGCCGAACATGACGCCGAAGTCGTCAAGCTGGCGACGAACCTGGCCCGGTCGATGCTGATGGATCAGCCGAGGGGGGAGTCAGCCTGCTATTCGGCCTTCATGTACCATTGGCGCGCCAGGCACCTGGGGCCTGAGGCCACGGCGTGCGACTTCGCCCATGCGGTGGACGGCGGCTGGGGACATCAATATTTCGATGCGCAGGGTCGGCTGCGTCCGCTGCCGGAGCCGATCACGCCGCTGGGCATGATGGTTGATCAGCACCTGCGGCTCTGCGCCAAGATCGATCCCGATCCGAATTGGCGAAGCCCCGTGTGCATGGATGTGAATATTACGCCGAGGGGCGACGCGCCGGCCTGACGCCGCCGCCCTGTCGCCGGGGAATCAGCTAGGGTGCGCCCATGACCCTGGGTTCGAGTTTCATGCGGACGGCCGCGATCGCGGCGCTGGCCCTCAGCCTGGTCCTGGCCGGTTGCGTGCGTCGGCCGCCGGAGCCGTTGCGGCCCATGCCCTATCCCACGCGAACCGAGGCGCCGCTGGTGGGCGGGCTGATCGACAGGCCGATCGACGGGGGGACGCAAGGGGCCGTGGCGCGCGAGGGGGCGAACCTGGGTCAGTGCCTAGCGCAGTTGAACGCCGCGCGCGTGACCTTCAGCCCCGTGCCGAACCGGGTGAATTCGTCCATGTGCGGCCTGACCGACGGCGGGGTGCTGGGGCCGGACCTGGGGACGGTGGCGCGCATGGCGCCGGGCGATGTGGAGATGACCTGCCAGACAGCGCTGGCGCTGAGCATCTGGCGGCGGCAGTCGCTGGAGCCGGCGGCGCGCGAAATCCTGGGTTCGGACGTGGTCCAGATCGACCATTTCGGCGCCTATGCCTGTCGCAATGTGAACAACGGCGTCGGGTCGAACCGCGTCAGCGCCCACGCCCAGGCGGCGGCGCTGGATTTCGCCGGCGTGCGGCTGAGGGACGGGCGGCGCATTTCCGTGACCAACGACTGGCGCGGCGACGGGGCCGAGGCGCGCTTTCTGCGCCGCATCCGCGACGACGCCTGCCGCGTGTTCGGCACGGTCCTGAGCCCCGACTACAACGCCGTTCACCATGACCATCTGCACCTTGAGGCGACCGATACGCGGTTCTGCCGATAGGGAAGGGATTCGGCGTCGCCGGACTGGCGCGGACAAGCTAGACGGTAACGAAAGATTCTCCCTCGTCCGCTTAGGCAGGGGATCGGAGCACCGTGATGGCCCTAGACTACAGCAGCACCGAAGAGCTTGAGGCCGCCGCGGCGGCGGGGTCGGGGACGGATTCACAGCATCTCGACGTGCTGGACCTGGCCGGGGTCGGACACTGGCGTTTCGACCGCGAGACCCGCACCATCGCCTGGAGCGACACCACCTATCGCCTGCACGGCCGCGACCCGGCGCTGGGTCCGCCCTCGGTCGACGACTATTTCGCCATGTTCACCGACGACGACCGCAAGACCATGACGGCGCTGTTCGAGCAGATCGTCGCCACGGGCGGGACGGCCGAACAGCTGATGCAGCTGCGCCGGGCCGATGGCGAGACGCGGGACCTGATGATCCGCGCCCGCGCCGAACGGGGCGCAGGCGAAGAGGTACGGGCCATCTATGGGGCGGTGACCGACATCACCGACCTTCAGGCGCAGATCGCCCAGGCGCGCAGGGACGAGGCCCGCTATCGGCTGCTGGCCGACAATGTCGCCGACGTCATCACGCGCGTCAGGCCGGACGGGTCCAGCAAATATATCTCGCCCGCCATCAAGACATTGCTGGGATGGACGCGCGAGGAGATGTCGGGCGATCCGCTGGACTATGTGCATCCCGACGACCGCTGGATGGTCAGCAAGGCCATCCGCGACGCCCTGCGCACGGGCAAGCAGACCCGGCTGGAACACCGCGCCCTGCATCGCGACGGTTCGATCGTGTGGGTGGAGTGCACCTTCAAGGCGTCGAGCGGCTCGGAGCACGGGCGCGAAGACGCCGTCGTCGTCATCCGCGACATCAGCGACCGCAAGGCGATGGCGGATGAACTGGTGGAAGCCAAGGAACGCGCGGAATCGGCGGCGGCGGCCAAGTCGGAATTCCTGGCGAACATGAGCCACGAACTGCGGACGCCCCTGACCAGCGTGCTGGGTTTCGCGGGCCTGCTGACGGCCAGCAAGGCCCTGCCGGACGCGGAGCGCGGCTATGTCCACCGCATCGCCACCGCCTCGAAGGCGCTGCTGGCGGTCATCAACGACGTGCTCGACTATTCGAAGCTGGAGAAGGAGGCGATCGAACTGGAGCTTCGCCCCTTCGCGCCCGACCTCCTGGCGCGCGACGTCGCCGAGATCATCGAGGGCCAGTGCGTGCAGAAGGGATTGGATCTGCGGGTCAGCGTCGATCCGTCGGTTCCGGGCGCGCTGCTGGGCGACGAGGGGCGGATGCGGCAGGTGCTGCTCAACCTGCTGGGCAATGCGGCCAAGTTCACGACCAGAGGCTCCATCGCCCTGACGGTCGGCGGCGAGGCGGACGGGGAGGGGTTGTGGCGGCTCCGGGCGCAGGTGGCGGACACCGGCATCGGCATGACGCCCGAAACGGCGGCCAATGTGTTCGAGCGTTTCTCCCAGGCCGACCGATCCACGACGCGGCTGTATGGCGGCACGGGCCTGGGACTGCCGATCTCCAAACGCCTGGTGGAGGCCATGGGCGGGGACCTGACCGTCGCCAGCGAACCGGGCAAGGGATCGACCTTCACCATCGACGTTCGCCTGGCCGTCGGCGACGGGGTCGAAACCCTGCTGCCCGACGAGGTTCCGGCCCTGACCGGCCAGGCGCGGGTCCTGGTGGTGGACGACACCCACGCCAACCGCGAACTCTTCACCGCCATCCTTGCGGGACTGGGGGTCGAGGTCGTGACCGCCGCAGACGGCGCCGAGGCCGTGCACAGGGTGCAATCGGGCGACTATGACCTGGTGCTGATGGACGTGCAGATGCCGGTGATGGACGGCCTGACCGCGACGCGGGAAATCCGGCGACAGGAAGCCGCGACCGGCCGCCGGATTCCGATCGTCGCCCTGTCCGCCAACGTCCAGCCCGAGCAGATCGCCCATTGCCGGGACGCGGGCATGGACGACCATCTGGCCAAGCCCTTGCAGGTGCCCCTGCTGGCGGCGGCCCTGTCGCGCTGGCTGGGCTGACGCGCCAAGGCGTCAGGCCTCGGGTCAGGCGTCCAGGATGGTTTCGAAGCCGCCGAAGATCATCCGCTTGCCGTCGAACGGCATGGGCATCGCCTCGAAGCGCGGATCCTCCATCATCTTCTTTTCGGCAGCATCGCTGGTGGCCTTGTCCGGCCAGACGATCCAGGAGAAGACGACCGTCTCGTCGGGTTCGGCCTTCACCGCCATCTTGAAGTCGGTGATCTTGCCGTCGGGGAGTTTGTCGCCCCAGTTCTCGACGATCGACAGGGCGCCGAACTCCTTGAAGATGGGGGCGGCGGTGCGGGCGCTGTCCAGATAGGCGTCCTTGTCGGCCGTTTTAACGGGGGTCACGAAGCCGCTTACATAGGTCATGGGTCTTTCCTCTGTTCAGGCGTTCTCGGCCAGGTCGGCCAGTTGGTCGGCGACGGCGCCCCAGCCGGGCTCGAAGCCCATGGCCTTGTGGGCCTCCATTTCCTTCTCGGACCAGTGGCGGGCGCGCGAAGTGAAACGCGTGCCGCCGGCCTCGGGTTCGAAGGTGTCGATGCGCACGAAGTCGAGGTCGCCCGTCTGGGGAACCCAGCCTTCGGTCATCGCGCCGGTGGAGACCAGCTTGCGGCCGGGCTCCACCTCCAGGAAGACGCCCTGATAGGGATGGCGCTCGCCCTCGGGCGATTGCAGGGTGGCGTTGGCGCGGCCGCCGACGCGCAGGTCCCAGTCGACGACCGGCGTGGTCCAGGGCAGGGGGCAGAACCAGTCGCGCGTGCGCTCGACATAGACTTTCCAGACCGTTTCGGGCGACGCCTTGATCAGGCGGCTGACGCTGAGCTCGTGGAGATCGGACATGTCGGTCATCGTGGCTTCTCCTTGGGTTTCGCGGTGCGGACTTAAGGCGGGACGGTGAGGATGGGAGACATGGCCGGCTCCTGTCGCGAGCGTCAGCCGATGGCGGCGGCGGCGTCGAGCGCGGCGATGTCGATCTTCTTCATCGTCATCATGGCCTCGAAGGCGGCGCGGGTGCGAGCGGGGTCAGGGTCGTCGTAGAAGGCCAGCAGGCGGCGCGGGGTGATCTGCCAGTTGACGCCCCAGCGGTCCTTGCACCAGCCGCACTGGCTTTCCCGGCCCCCGTTGCCGACGATGGCGTTCCACAGGCGGTCGGTCTCGGCCTGGTCGTCGGTCAGGATGACGAAGGACACGGCTTCGGTGTGGGGGAAAATCGGGCCGCCGTTCAGACCCAGATAGCGACGTCCGGCCAGGGTGAACTCCACCATCAGCTCGGCGCCCGCCGGGGCGGAAGGGTTGTCGGCGGGGCTATCGACCACGCGGTCGATCCGGCTGTCGGGCAGGCCCAGCGAGATGTAGAACTCCGCCGCCAGCCGCGCCTGTCCCACGTCATACCAGAGGCAGGGAATGATCTTGTCGGTCATCGCGTGGTCTCCCGTGTCGATCCTGAAGGGGGGGCGGTCGGTTCAGCTCTCGCCCGTCTGGGCGGCGAAGGCTTCGGGGCCCTTTTCGGCGGCGGCGGGGTCCATCCACATCACTTCCCAGATATGGCCGTCGGGGTCGGCGTAGCTGCGGCCGTACATGAAGCCGTAGTCCTGGGTCGGAGTGGGGTCGATCAGGCCGCCGGCGCCGGCCGCCCGATCCGTGATGGCGTCCACCGCCTCGCGGCTGTCGCGCGACAGGCACAGCATGACCTGGGCCGAGGCGTGGGCGTCCGGGATCTGGCGGTCGGTGAAGGTGCGCCACTTGTCGTGGGTCAGCAGCATGACGTGGATCACGTCCGAGACGACCATGCAGGCGGCGGTGTCGTCGCTGAACATCGGGTTCTTCGTCGCGCCGACAGCTTCGTAGAAGGCGATCGAACGGTTCAGGTCGGCGACAGGCAGGTTGATGAAAATCAGTTGGGACACGGCGTTTCTCCTCTCCTTGGGTTTGCGCAACCTGCTCCGAGTGATTATGATAGTCAACCATGAAGTTAGAAAAAGTAACTGAGAAAGCTGGGCGGAAGTATCATGACGCCTGCGGCGCCGCGCACGGTCTCGATCTGATCGGAGAACGGTGGGCGCTGCTGGTGGTTCGCGAACTTATGATGGGGCCGCGCCGGTTCGGGGACCTGAGGAAGGACCTGCACGGCATTTCGGCCAACGTCCTGACCCAGCGGCTGGAGGGGCTGGAAGGGTCGGGCATCGTGCGTCGCCGCAAGCTGCCGCCGCCCGCCTCGGTCCAGGTCTATGAGCTGACGGAGTGGGGATACGAGATCGAGCCGGTGTTCATCGTGCTGGGACACTGGGCCGCGCGCTCGCCCATGCACGACCCGACCCTGCCGATCAGCGGGGTTTCGATCATGCTGTCGTTCAAGACCATGTTCGACGCCTCGCTGGCGGGCGACGCGGCGATGACCCTGGGCTTCGCCTTCGGCGACGATGTCTTCGTGGTGCGGATCGGCGACGGCGTCATCGACGCGCGTCGCGAGGCGACGGACGTGGCCCAGGTGGTGGTCACGACCCAGCCTTCGCTGGTCGCCGCCGCCGTCTATGGCAAGGCGCCGCTGGCGGCGCTGGAAGGCGAGGGGGCGATGACGATCACGGGCGACCGGACCGTGTTCGAACGGTTCGTCGGCTTCTTCAACCTGCCGGAAAAGGCGACGGTCCCGGCCTAGGCCAGGATGTCCAGCAGGGTTCCAGTCATGTCGTCGGCGGTCTTCAGCACGGCGGCGTTGGCGCGGAAGGCGGTTTCGGACTGGATGCGTTCGACGGTTTCCTGGACCAGATTGTCCAGCGGTGCGGCGGCGGTGCGGCGCGCGCTGCTTTCGAACCGGCCCTGGGCGCCCAGCATTCCGGCGGCGGCGATCGACAGGCTCGAAAGCGGTTGGGCCTGCATGGCGATGCTCCCGACGAGGTTCCTTCGGTCGCCAGACTGCGTCTTTCAGGTCAACACGACCTGAAGGAACAGGGTGAACGGTGTTTTCCGCCCCGCTTCAGCCTTTATCCGTGTATAGGGACGCCTCATTCGCCCGGCCTGAGGTCTGTCCTCGGCCGGGCGCGGTCGTTTCGGCGGCCGCCTCCCCGTTGTCCCAGGTTCCCGATGCCCTTTCCCGCCGTCCACCCCGCGCTCGACCGCGCGCTCATCAACAAGGGCTATGCCGAGCCGACCCCGGTCCAGGCCGCGGTCCTGGAGGCGGGCGCCGCCGAGCGCGACCTGCTGGTCTCGGCCCAGACCGGATCGGGCAAGACGGTCGCCTTCGGCCTGGCCGCCGCCCCGACCCTGCTGGGCGACAAACCGATCTTCGGCCCCGGCGCCGCGCCCCTGTGCCTGGCCATCGCGCCGACGCGGGAACTGGCCATGCAGGTCGCGGCCGAGTTGCAATGGCTGTACGCCGACGCCGGCGCCAAGATCGCCACCTGCGTCGGCGGCATGGACGCGCGGCGCGAGGCGCGGGCCTTGAGCTTCGGCGTCCACATCGTCGTCGGCACGCCGGGCCGCCTGAAGGACCACATCGACCGGGGCAACCTGGACCTTTCGCAGCTGAAGGTCGCCGTCCTGGACGAGGCCGACGAGATGCTGGACATGGGCTTCCGCGAGGACCTGGAGTTCATCCTGGACCAGGCGCCGGCCGAACGCCGCACCCTGCTGTTCTCGGCCACCATCGCGCGCGAGATCGCGACCCTGGCCAAACGCTATCAGAAGGACGCGGTGCGGATCGACGCCACCGACAAGACGCGCCAGCACGCCGACATCGAATACCGCGCCTATCGCATCGCGCCCAACGAGATCGAGCATGCGGTGGTCAACACCCTGCGCTGGTTCGAGGCGCCGCGCGCCATGGTCTTCTGCTCGACGCGGGATTCGGTGCGCCATCTGCAATCCTCGCTGCTGGAGCGCGGCTTCTTGACCGTGTCGCTGTCGGGCGAAATGGGCCAGCGCGAGCGGACAGACGCGCTTCAGTCGCTGCGTGACGGACGGGCGCGGGTCTGCGTCGCCACCGACGTCGCCGCGCGCGGTCTGGACCTGCCCGACCTGGGCCTGGTCATCCACGCCGAGCTGCCCATGAACCGCGCCGGCCTGCTGCACCGTTCGGGGCGGACGGGCCGGGCGGGCAAGAAGGGCGTGTCAGTGATGCTGGTGCCGCACTCGCGCCGCAGGAAGGCCGAGCGGCTGATGGACGAGGCCGGCGTCGACGCCGTCTGGTCCGGCGCTCCGACCTTTGACGAGATCAGGAAGGCCGACGAAGGCCGCCTGCTGTCGCCGGAATTCTTCGAGGCCGACGTCTCCGACGAGGACATGATCGTCGCCAGGCGGATGATCGCCGAACGCACGCCCGACGAGATCGCCGCCGCCCTGGTGCGCCTGCTGCGCAAGGAACAGCCGGCGCCGGAAGAACTGTCCGATCCGGGCGCCGATCGCGGCCCGGCCAAGCGTGACCGCATGGTCCGAAACGACGACGGCACGACGGCCCAGCCGTGGCCGGGCGAGCGTCTGGGCGCCGACGACGTGGTCTGGTTCCGCCTGGACGTGGGCCGTAACAAGAACGCCGATCCCAAATGGCTGATCCCGCTGATCTGCCGTATCGGCGGAATCTCCAAGCCCCAGATCGGCGCGATCCGCACCTTCCCCGAAGAAACCCGGTTCGAGATCGCCAAGACCCACGAAAAGGCCTTCCGCGACGCCGTCGCCGCCTCCAAGGACGAGGTGAAGATCACGCCGTCGGAAGCGCCGACGCCGGGATCGATGAAGGCCGGCAGGTTCGCGGGCAAGCCGCGTCGGGACGACGGCGCTGCGCCGTTCAAGAAGCCGGCGTTCAAGCGCGCCGAGGGCGGCGAAGGCGATGCGCGTCCGCCGTTCAAGAAGAAGACCTGGACGCCCCATTCCGGCAAGTCTGGGGCCGACGCCGGCAAGCCGTCGGGCGACGCGCCCCACGCCAAGAAGCCGTTCAAGCCCAAGCCGGGCTTCAAGAAGGGCGGCTTCAAGGGCAAGGCGGGAGCTTAGGTCTCCAATTGAAACATCGTTCGTCATCCTAGGCACAAGGCCTGGATGACGGTGGGTGGGGAACGCCGCGCCGCTTGCCAGTGCGGCGATCCGGGCGCACCCTTCGCCCATGACCAGCCCCAGCCAGCCCGAGGGACGATACGCCTCGTTTCAGGCCTTCTATCCCTATTACATCCACGAACACTCCAACCGGACCTGTCGGCGCATCCATGTGGTCGGCACCGGCCTGGTGATCCTGGCCTTCCTCGCCTTCGTGCTGACGCTGAACCCATGGTGGCTGCTGGCCATGCCGCTGGTCGGCTACGGCTTCGCCTGGGTCGGGCATTTCTTCTTCGAGAAGAACCGGCCCGCGACGTTCAAATATCCGCTGTGGAGCCTGATGGGCGACTTCCGGCTGTTCTTCGAGACGGTGTCCGGACGGCGCCGATTCTGACGCCGCACGGCGTTCGATCAAGCTTCACCTGACGGGGAAATTCGGTATGGTCGGGGTGCGGCCTGAGGTCGCGGCTGGAGGAGCATCCATGAAGACCATCGCCATCGCCACAGCGGCGGCCTTGTTGCTGACGCCTGGCGTCAGCCTCGCCCAGAAGAGCGGAGCCCGTGGCGGTCCGGACTTCACCCTTAATCCCAACTATGGATCGGTGCGGCTCGAGTCGGGCTTCACCCCGGATCCCTTCACCAAGTCTATCCGCGCCGGCGGCTCGACGCCCGCGTCGCGCGCCAGTTCGGGCTGCGAAGGCAATGTCAGCGCCGCCCCCGATTTCCAGCTGTTCTACGAGGCCGGCTCGCTGGACCTGACGTTCAAGGCCGTGGCGTCCGAAGACACCACCCTGCTGGTCAACACGCCTGGCGGGCGCTGGCTGTGCGACGACGACAGCGGCGGCGACCTCGACCCCCTGATCACTGTCAACAACCCGGACAGCGGCCGGTACGACATCTGGGTGGGCACCTATAACGATCGTATGGTGCAATCGACCCTGTCGATCACCGAACTGGGCGACAGATCGGGTTCGAGCGGCGGCGGCTCGCCCAATATCGAACTGGAGCCGAACTATGGCAGCACGAACCTTCGCGCCGGCTTCACGCCCGATCCGTTCCGCAAGTCGATCCTCGCCGGCGGCTCCATTCCCGCATCGCGCGCCAAGTCGGGATGCGAGGGCAATGTCAGCGCCGCGCCGGATTTCCAGATCTTCTATGACGCGGGCGATTCCGACCTGACCTTCACGGTCCAGGCTTCCGACGACACGACCCTGCTGATCAATACGCCGAACGGCCGGTGGTATTGCGACGACGACAGCGGCGGCGACCTGGACCCCAAGGTGAAGATCACCAATCCGCAGAGCGGGCGCTATGACATCTGGGTCGGCACCTATGGCGACGAGATGGTGCAGTCCGACCTGCGGGTGACCGAGATCGACTGATCCGGTCCGACAGGAGGCGGAATTGAAGACGCCGGCGACTGTTCAGTCGCCGGCGTTCTGCATTCGGGTCCGGCGCGCCAGGCTTCAGCGCGATGCGTTTTCCCAGGCCGGAGGGCAACCGTCGAAACGGCCGGCGTCGGCGATGGTCAGGGTGCGCATGTTCAGGCGACGGGCCTGGTTCATCGAGCCGCGGCCGTTGCCGGTATAGAGGTCGATCTTCTGGCCCTTGATGGCGCCGCCGGTGTCCGAGGCGTACCAGTAACCGTCGTGGATCGAGCCGTCCGCCAGGCGCAGGCCCACGGTTTCGCGGATGAACAGCTTGGTGCGGCGGGGGATGACGCGGGGATCGACCGCAACGGTGCGCATGGCGATCGGACGGCAGCCCAGAGAGTCGTTGCCCGTCGCGCCGCCGCCGCCTGCGTGATAGAGCCGGGCGGAGGCGCGCCAGTCCGGGTCGCCCGCCATCAGCTCTTCCTGCTCGGCGCTCAGCTCCAGGGCGGCGTCTTCGACCGCATCCGAGGAACCGACTTCGGCAGAGGGCGTTTCCACCCTGAACTCGTCCGCCGCTACAGCGACATTGTAGGGCACAGGCCCGCTCGTCATCGACGACAGGGCAGCCCAAAACATGGCGATGGCAGCGGAGGCGCCGATCATGGATTCGCTCAGGAGACGCCGGCTCCCAACGCCGCCGGCGCGCGTCTTTTCGCGTTAACTTATGGCCAGAAAGGGGCGACACGCCCTTTTGTACGCTCTGTTACAGATTGCGTCGTAGTTAATTCATTGAAAAATGGTTAGATTTTTATAAGCGGTGGCTGGCCGCCTCTGTCTGTGTTGCAACTCGGGGTTTCGGTGGAATCGGTGTCAGGCGGCCTCGGCGCGTCGGGCTTCGGCGTCGCGCACCCCCTCGACCGCCCGATCAACCACCTCCAGACCTGCGCCCGCCTTGATCGAATCGACCGTCAGGATCCGGCGGAAGGCCCGTGCGCCCGGCCGGCCGTGCATCAGGCCCAGCATGTGGCGCGTCATGGCGGGCAGGGCGACGCCCTCGGCCAGGCGCGCGGCCACATAGGGGCGGTAGCGGTCGATGGCGGCGAAGGCGTCGGTGTCGGCCGCGGCCTCGCTGAAGATGCGGCGGTCCGCCTCGCCCAGGATCGCCGGCTCGTGATAGGCGGCGCGGCCCAGCATGACGCCATCCAGCCGCACGCCGTCCTGTTCCGCCAGATGCGCCTCGGCCTCGTCCAGCGAGGCGATCCCGCCGTTGATGGAGATGTTCAGGTGCGGCCGTTCGCGCTTCAGCCGCCGCACCAGCGCATAGTCGAGCGGCGGCACGTCGCGATTTTCCTTGGGCGACAGGCCCTTCAGCCAGGCCTTGCGGGCGTGGACGATGAAGACGTCGATTCCGACCGCCGCGCTGGCGTCCACGGTGGCGAACAGGCTGACCTCGGGGTCCTGATCGTCCACGCCGATGCGGCATTTGACGGTGGCGGGGATGGTCACGGCCTCGCGGATGGCGGCCATGCAGTCGGCGACCAGTTCCGGCTCGCGCATCAGGCAGGCGCCGAACTTTCCGGACTGGACCCGGTCGGACGGGCAGCCGACGTTCAGATTGATCTCGTCATAGCCGAAGGCCTGGCCGATCCTGGCGGCCTCTGCCAGCTGGGCGGGGTCGGAACCGCCCAGTTGCAGGGCGACGGGATGCTCGATATCGTCGAACCCCAGCAGCCGCTCGCGATCCCCATGCACCACCGCCGGCGCCGTCACCATCTCGGTATAGAGCAACGCCCTGGACGACAGCGCCCGATGAAACGCCCGGCAATGCCGGTCGGTCCAGTCCATCATTGGGGCGACGGAGAGTCTGCGGGATTGAGTCAGGGACATCGGTCGGGAAGGCTGTGGGGCTTGGGCGGTCGCTTTTACCCGCATTCTCACCGGTTTTCGCCTGGGCTCGAAAATTTGGTCGTCGAGGCGATGTTCGACCCCTGTCGAATGGCGGCGCGAAGCATTAGGTAACCGGTGTCTTTTTCCGCGAGACATAGTATTCAGACGGCAAGAGGGGCCGTTTCGCCCCCGGCAGAACGAGGAAACACCATGCCGCAACCGCTTCGGCTCAACCCCGACCGCCTGTTTCCGGCCGATGCGGATACGCGCGGCCTGGCGCGGCGCCTGTATGCCGAAATCAAGGATCTGCCGATCGTCAGCCCGCATGGCCATACGGACCCGGCCTGGTTCGCGACGAACCAGCCGTTCGCCAATCCGGCCGAACTGCTGATCACGCCCGACCACTATGTCTTTCGGATGCTGCACTCGCAGGGGATGGCGATGGAGGACCTGGGCGTGCCCAAGAACGGTCCTTTGGGCGCGGACGGCGGGCCGGTCGAGGCCGATCCGAGGAAGATCTGGCGCCGGTTCGCCGAGAACTATCACCTGTTCCGGGGCACGCCGTCGCGCCTGTGGCACGACTGGGTCTACGCCGAGGCCTTTGGCATCGACGTGCGCCTGTCGGCCGAGACGGCGGACCATTATTACGACGTCATCGACGCCGCGCTGAAGACCGACGCCTTCCGGCCTCGCGCCCTGTTCGAGCGCTACAATATCGAGGTGCTGACCACGACGGAGTCGCCGCTCGACACGCTGGAGCACCACAAGACGATCAGGGATTCGGGCTGGAAGGGGCGGGTGCTGACCGCCTATCGCCCCGATCCTGTGCTGGACCCCGATTACGAGGGTTTCTGCGACAATCTGAAGGTCCTGGCCGAACAGACCGGCCGCGATACGGCGTCATGGGAAGGCTATCTCCAGGCGCTGCGCGACCGTCGCGCCTTCTTCATCGAGATGGGCGCCACCTCGACCGATCACGGCCACCCGACCGCCTTCACCGCCGATCTGCCGAAGGCCGAGGCGGAAGCCCTGTTCGCGCGCGTCTCGACGGGGCCGGCCAGCGCCGCCGACGCCGAGCTGTTCCGCGGTCAGATGCTGACGGAAATGGCCGCCATGTCGGTCGAGGACGGGCTGGTGATGCAGTTGCATCCCGGAAGTTTCCGCAATCACAGCGCCACGGTCTTCAACCGCTTCGGCCGCGACAAGGGCTGCGACATCCCCACCCCGACCGACTATGTCCGGGCGCTGAAGCCGCTGCTGGACCGGTTCGGTTCGGATACGCGCCTGACGCTGATCCTCTTCACCCTGGACGAGACCAGCTACAGCCGCGAACTGGCCCCGCTGGCCGGCCACTATCCGGCGCTGAAGCTGGGACCGAGCTGGTGGTTCCACGACAGCCCCGAGGGCATGCGCCGCTTCCGCGAGCAGGTCACCGAGACGGCGGGCTTCTACAACACCGTCGGATTCAACGACGACACCCGCGCCTTCCTGTCGATCCCGGCGCGGCACGACGTGGCTCGGCGCATGGACTGCGGCTTCCTGGCCAAGCTGGTGGTCGAACACCGGATGGAGGAGGACGAGGCGCACGAAATGGCCCACGCCCTGACCTATGGCCTGGTGAAGGCGGCCTACAAGCTGTGAGCAGGCTGAACCAACCGGCTCTTTCGAGCCTGCCCAACGACGTCGCCGTCCCCGGCTACGATCGCGCCCAGGTGAAGACCGGCGTGGTGCATCTGGGCGTCGGCGCGTTCCACCGGGCGCACCAGGCGGTGGTGTTCGACGATGCGCTGGCGAGCGGCGACTTGCGTTGGGGCGTGCTGGGCGCCTCGCTGCGATCGCCGGGCGTGCGCGATCAGCTGAATCCCCAGGACGGCCTTTACACCCTGGTCGTCCGCGACGGGTCCGAGGAACATCTGCGCGTGATCGGGGCCGGGCGCGGCGTACTGGTCGGGCCGGAAGACCCCGCCGCCCTGGTCGCCGCCATGACCGACGCCGACGTGCAAATCGTCACCCTGACCGTGACCGAGAAGGGCTATCGCCTCGACCCCGCCACGGGCGAACTGCGGCTGGACGATCCCGATGTCGCCGCCGACCTGGCTGACATTTCCAGGCCGCGCACCGCGCCGGGCTTCATCGTCGCGGCGCTGAAGGCGCGGAAGGCGGCGGGGCTGAAACCCTTCACCGTCATCAGCTGCGACAACCTTCCCCACAACGGCAAGCGTATTCGCGCGGGGGTGCTGGCCATGGCCGGGCGCATCCAGCCGGGCCTGTCGGAATGGATCGAGGCGGAGGGCGCCTTTCCCCAGACCATGATCGACCGGATCGTGCCGGCGACGACGCCCGAGGACATCGCCCGGCTGGAAGGCCGCCTGGGCCTGCGCGACGCGGGCATGGTCAAGGCGGAACCCTTCACCCAGTGGGTGATCGAGGACCGGTTCGCCGGCGAGCGGCCGGACTTCGCTGCGCTGGGGGTGCAACTGACCGATGCGGTCGAACCGTGGGAGGACGCCAAGCTGCGCCTGCTGAACGGGGCCCATTCGGCCATCGCCTATCTGGGCGCCCTGTCGGGGCATGAGCATGTCCACGAGGCCGTCGCCGTGCCCGCGTTCCGCGCCTATGTCGAGGCCCTGTGGGACGAGGCCCAGACCACGCTGAACCCGCCGCCGGGCCTGGATATCGCCGCCTATCGCGCCGAACTGATGGCGCGCTTCTCCAACTCGGCGCTGATGCACCGCACGCGCCAGATCGCCATGGACGGTTCGCAGAAGCTGCCCCAGCGCCTGCTGGCCGGGGCGGCGGAACGGCTGGCGGCGGGGCAGGGGATCGCGGCCCTGGCGCTCGGCGTCGCCGCCTGGATGAAGTGGCAGTCGGGCGTGACCGAGGGCGGCGAGACCGTCGTCGTCGATGATCCGCTGGCGGCGAGGACTGGCGAACTTCTGGCCGGCGCGGACGACGACCAGGCCAGGGTCGAGGCCTTGCTGAGCCTGTCGGCCGTCTTCCCGCCCGCGCTGGCGGCGGACGACCGGTTCGCGGCGGCGGTCACGGGCGCCTATCTGTCGCTTAGCCGGAACGGCGCGGTTCAAGCGGCGGCTCAGGTCGTGGATGAGACGCAGTGATGTATAGGTTTTCCGCTCATCCCCGCGAAAGCGGGGACCCAGGCCTTTGGGCGTTCAATTCCGAATGTGCGGCGCCGCGTCTGATCCGCGCTCAAATACCTGGTCCGCGACAGTACTGGGTCCCCGCTTTCGCGGGGATGAGCGGAATTAGGGGAGACCAGTCGTGAGCCGTGTGCTGATCCTGAACCCCGCCGACGACGTCGCCATCGCCCTGGACGACATCGCGGTCGATGAAACGCCCGAAGGCCTGGACGCGCCCGCGCGGGCGGCCGTCGCCACCGGTCACAAGATCGCGCGTCATGCGGTGGAGGCGGGCGGCCTGGTCCGTCGTTATGGCCAGGTCATCGGTCGGGCCAAGACCGCCATCGCCGCCGGCGACCATGTCCATGTCCACAACCTGGCCATGGCCGAGGACGGGCGCGAGGCCGAGGTGGGGGCGGACGTGCGTCCGCCGGCGCCCCTGTCGGGCGCGACCTTCAACGGAATCGTCCGCGCGGACGGCCGGGTCGGCACGCGCAACTACATCGGCGTGCTGACCAGCGTGAACTGTTCGGCGACGGTGGCGCGTCGGATCGCCGACGCCTTTCCGGATTCCAGCCTGCCCGAGGGCGTGGACGGCGTTGTCGCCTTCACCCACCAGGGCGGTTGCGGGGGCGCATCGTTGTCGAGCGACGTGACCCTGCTGCAGCGGACCCTGGCGGGCTATGCCAAGCATCCGAACTTCCATTCGATCCTGATCGTCGGCCTGGGGTGCGAGGCGAACCAGATTCCCAACTGGCTGGCCAACCAGGGTCTGGAGGCAGGACCGCATCTGCGCGCCCTGACCATCCAGGAAGCCGGCGGCACGGCCCGCGCCATCGAGGCGGGAACCGACATCGTCCGCGAACTGGTGGCCGAGGCCGCCAGGGTCGAGCGTCAGCCCGTCTCCGCCGCCCACCTGACCGTCGGCCTACAATGCGGCGGATCGGACGGCTGGTCCGGCGTCACCGCCAATCCGGCGCTGGGCGCGGCAGTCGATCTGCTGGTCGCCCACGGCGGTTCGGCCATGCTGTCCGAGACGCCCGAGATCTGGGGCGCCGAACACCTGTTGCTGCGCCGCGCGGCCTCGCAGGAGGTGGCGGACAAGTTGAACGCCCGGCTGGCGTGGTGGCGAGACTATGCCGAACGCCATCAGATGGAGCTGAACAACAATCCGTCGCCCGGCAATCTTAAGGGCGGCCTGACCACCATTCTGGAGAAGTCGCTCGGCGCTGTGGCCAAGTCCGGCTCGACCCCGCTGAACGACGTGATCGGATACGCCGAGCCGCTGGAGGCCAAGGGCCTCAGCTTCATGGACAGCCCCGGCTACGACCCGTGCTCGGCCACCGGCCAGATCGCCTCGGGCGCCAATCTGATCGTCTTCACGACGGGGCGGGGTTCCGTCTTCGGCGCCAAGCCCGCGCCGTCGATCAAGGTCGCCTCGAACGCCAAGCTGGCGAACTGGATGGACGAGGACATGGACATCGACGCCTCGCCGGTCCTGACCGGGACCAGCCTGGCCGAGGTGGGCGCGGTGATCTTCCAGAAGATGCTGGACGTCGCCTCGGGCGAACCGTCCAAGTCCGAGGCCCTGGGCGTAGGCGACAACGAATTCGTGCCCTGGCAGGTCGGCGCCTACCTTTGATCCCGGCCGTCAACTCCTCGATCCATCGAACGACGTTGGAACCTCCACGGTTCGACGCTAGAGGTTGAGGCTGGGACGCGGAGCAGGAGGGGAAGTTGCGCGGAGAGGTTTTGACGTTCGATGAGGCGGCGGGCGAAGGGGCGATCGTTGGGGACGACGGCGCCCGTTATCGGTTCGCGGCGTCCGACCTGCGCGGCGCGTCGTTCATAGAGCGCGGCCAGCGGGTCGATTTCGTGGGGACCGAAGATCGTCGGGCCCAGGACATCATCGCCATGCGGCCTGCGGCGGCGGTTGCAGGGGCCGGCGGCGCCGGGGGCGGGACTTTCGACCTGGGACGCGTGATCCAGCGGACGTTCGGATCGATCAGGCAAAACGCGGCGGTGTTCATCGGCGCGGCCGTCGTCCTGGTCGGCTTGCCTAGCGCCCTGCAGGCCTATGGCCAGACCGACATGATCACATCTCAATCGGCGTCGTCGTTGGCCTTCATGGGCATCGGCTTCGTGCTTTATCTGGTCGGCCTGTTCATGTTGCAGGGCATGGTGGTCAAGGCGGCGGTGAACGGGTTCGGCGGCAAGGCGACCAGCTTCGGCGACGCCTTCAACGTCGGCATCCAGATGTTCCTGCCGTTGCTGGGCCTGGCCATCGTGGCCGGCCTGGCGACGGGGTTCGCCTATCTGCTTCTGATTGTGCCCGGGATCATTCTGTCCGTGATTTGGTCGGTGGCGGCGCCGTCGGTGGTGGTCGAAAAGCGCGGCGTCTTCGAGGCGCTGCAACGCAGCCGCGACCTGACGCGCGGCTATCGCTGGCAGGTGTTCGGCCTGCTGGTCATCTATGTGATCCTGTCGTGGATCATCGGCCTGGCGATAGGCGGCGTGGCGGTGGCGACGGGCGGAACCTTCTCTGGGGGTTCGACCAGCCTGGTGGTGAACCTGATCACCGGGCCGCTGGTGAACGTCCTGTCGGGCGTGATCGCCTCGGCGGGGGTGGGAGCGCTCTATTACGAACTGCGCACGGCCAAGGAAGGCGCGGGCGTCGAGGATCTGGCGGCGGTGTTCGACTGATTGAGCGCGGCGTCAGACGTCGTGCTTGTCGCGCCGCCTGACGCCCATCAGCAGCTTCTGCTCCAGTCGGCCGCGCAGGGCGGCGTAATAGGCGGTCAGGAAGTCGCGGTCCGTCTCGTGGGTGGCGCGGGTCCAGCCGATCTTGATCATGATCCGCTCGGCGACGATGCGCAGGGCCTTGCGGTCGCCCTGGCGCAGGACCGATTCCAGCACATGCAGCTCCTTGGCCCCATAGGCGTCGATCTGGGCCGGGGTGAAGTCGTAGGTCGCCAGCCGTCCCGCGCTTTCGTCGGCCATGTCGCGCGTCAGCTTGCGGCGCGGCGTGCGCACGACCCAGGTTCCGCCGACCAGGTCGCCGACCCTCAGCCGGTCCCTGTTGAACAGCGGAAAGAAGACGAAGATCGCCGCCCAGACGAAGGCCAGGAGATAGATCCAGCTGTCCACCCCGCCCTCGGTCGCCCGGGCGCCGAGCAGGGACAGGGGCAGGAAGACCTCCAGTTCGCGCATGGCGTTGCGGGCGAAGACGGATTCGGCCTTCAGCCGGCCCCCGTCCCGCGAGGCGACGCGCAGGCCCATGATCCGCTTGCCGGGCGTGGCGGCGGCGGCCGACAGTTCGAAGGCGGTGAAATAGAAGTTCCGCAACAGGAAGAAGACCACCAGCCAGATCACCGCCATCATCTCGGCCCCGGCGCGGCCCGTGGCGGTGATCGCCCCCACGCCGGTGAAGATGATCGCCAGGGTGAAGCCGATCAGGACGGCGATGATGATGGCCGCGTCCAGCAGGAAGGCGGCCGCGCGCTGGCCCGCGTCGCCGATGTTCAGGCGCAGGTCGACGCCCTCGGGCGTGACGAAGGCGCGCTCGGTCCGGCTGGGGGCGACGGCGTCAGCGGGCATGGCGCGCCTCCCGGCGGGGACCGTAGAAATAGGCGGCCCATAGCAGGGCGGTCGCCGCCGCCACGGCGTAGCGCAGGGCGGCGTCGGTGATCAGCTGGCGTCCGAACCCTTCGAGCAGCCCGGCCATCAGCAGCATGACGACGACACCGCCCATGGCGACGCCGGCGGCGCGTCCCGCCTCCGTCGCGGCGTCCAGGCGTCGTCTCTGACCCGGAAAGGCGACCGACCAGCCGATATGCAGCCCCGCCGCCCCGGCCAGCACCACGGCGAACAGTTCGGTGACGCCGTGGATCAACAGCCATCCGCCCAGCTCGACCCCCAGGCCCCGGCTGGCGAACAGGGCGAAGAAGGCGCCCAGGGTCGCGCCGTTATAGAGGACCAGCAGGGCCGTCGGCAGGCACAGGGCGAACCCCAGGGCGAAGGCCATCAGAGCGACCTGGGCGTTGTGGGTGAACAGGAAGGCGGCGAAGACCGACAGGCCGTCGGCGTTGTCGGTCCCGTCCAGGGTGGCGCGCAGGGTCTCGGTCGAGGCGGCCGGATCGCGCCCGCCCGCCATGTCGCCGGGCACGAAGGCGTAGAACCATTCCGGCTCGATCGTCACCAGCCAGCCGGCGACCAAGGCGCCCAGCAGCATCAGTCCCGCCGAGACCAGGGTCTCGCGCCACAGGCCGCGCACGGCCGCGGGCCAGTCGGCGCGGAAGAAGCGGGCCAGCCGATCCTGCAAGGTCGAGCGCGAGCCATAGACGAAGAAGTAGGCGCGGGCCGACAGCGTCTCCAGATAGTCAATCAGCCCTTGGTCCAGCGAAGTCTCGCGCGCCACCGACAGGGCTGAGAGCGTCGAGCGATAGAGGACGGGAACCGCGAGGATTTCCGCATCCGTCAGCTTGGACAGGGAGCCCTTTTCCGCCTTGTCCATCAGCCGTTCCAGGCGGCGCCAGTCGTCCTCGCGCGCCTGGCGGAAGCGTTGGCTTTTCAGCAGGCCGGTGATGCGGACGTCGGTCACAGCAGGTCCCTCCGCTTCAGGTCCAGATAGGCGTTGACCACGGCGGGTCTGACGTTGCCGGCGGGCACGTCGACGATATGGGCGCCCATCCGGCGAAGGCGTCCGACCACGGTTTCGCGTTCGCGGAGCAGGGCGCCGGCCACGACGGCGCGCGAAACATCCTCGGGCGTATCGGGATCGGCGGCGGCCAGGTCTTCCAGCTCTTCGTCGCGCAGGACGACGAACAGCACCAGATGGCGGCGCAGCAGCCGGCCCAGCGATTCGATCATCAGTTCGGCGGCGGTCGAATCGGTGAAGTCGGTGAAGACGACGATCAGCGAGCGGCGCTGAAGCTGGCCCGATAAGGTCGCCATCGCCAGGGTGTAGTTGGTTTCATTGGCCGAATAGTCGATCCGTCCGGCGACGGCCTGAAGCGTGCGGAAGGCGTCCAGGCCGCCCACCGCGCCGGTGGACAGGCGCGGCTGGGAATCGAAGGCGAAGAAGCCCGACCGGTCCCCCGAACGCAGGCAGGCGTAGGACAGCAGCAGCGCCGCATGGATGAAGCGGTCGATGCGCGGCATTCCCCCGACCGGCTCGCAGGCGGCCCGGCCGCAGTCCAGCGCCATGATGACGTTGTGATTGCGCTCGGTCCTGAACTCCTTGGCCAGCAGGGCGGAATGGCGGGCCGATTGTTTCCAGTCGATGGCGCGGCGATCCATGCCGGGCTGATAGTCGCGCAGGGCCTGAAACTCGGACCCTTCGCCGATCTCAAGCTGGGTCTTGGCGCCGAACAGGGCGTCGCGGGCGAACATCCGCACGGCCTGGTCCCGCACGCCCTGAAGATCGGTCAGGACCGGTGCGGGCAGGCCCAGGCTGAAGACCTTCTGCTTGAAGGCCAGACCCATGGGGCCGCGCCAGCGCACCCACAGATCGTCCAGACTGGCCGCGCCGCGCCGCCGGGGCGTGAAGGGAAAGGCCAGGCCGGCGCTGCGATCCGCGACCGCGGCGGTGCGCGGCGCGCCGTCCAGACCCAGGCGGACCTCGCCCGACAGCGTAGCCTCCACCTGGCGTGGGGTCGGCCCCTTGGGGGCGAAATGCACCATCAGCCCGGCCAGGCCAGCACGGCCGACCGCCGCGCGAACCGGCTCGGGTTCGTCCAGTCGCAGACCGGCGCGGGAGCCGGCGGTCAGGGCATCCAGACCGACGAGCAGCAAAAGAGCGGCGATCCAGATCGGACCCGCCAGCCAGCCGGCCGGCGTCAGCACGCCCGCCAGCAGGGCGACGGGAACGCCCGCCGCCATCGCCATCACCGCACGTCGGGTGGGATAGATCACCGCGGCGCCGCCACCTGATCCACCAGGCCCGCCAGCACCTGTTCGACGCGGCGCCCCTCGATCTCGGCGGCGGGCGACAGGACCAGGCGGTGGCGCAGCGCCGGGATGGCCAGCGCCTTCACGTCGTCGGGGATGACATAGTCGCGCCCGTCCAGGGCTGCGCGGGCCCGGGCGGCGACGGCCAGCATGGCGCCGGCGCGCGGCGAGGCGCCCGTCTCGATGTCGGCGGAATCGCGCGTGGCCCGCACCAGGCCGACGATATAGCCGATCACCTCGTCGGTCAGGCGCACGCCCGCCACCGAATCCACGGCACCGGTGATGGTGGCGGCGTCGGCGACGACGGCCACCCCCAGGGCTTCGGGATGCATCTGGCCGACGCGCGAGCCGTGGGCGGCGATGATGGCCCGCTCTTGTTCCACCGAGGGGTAGTCGATGACGTGCTTGAACAGGAACCGGTCCAGCTGGGCCTCGGGCAGGGGATAGGTGCCCTGCTGCTCGATGGGGTTCTGGGTGGCGACCACGGTGAAGCGGGCGCCGAGTTCGTGGGCGTCGCCGTCGATGGTGATCTGACGTTCCTGCATGGCTTCCAGCAGCGCCGCCTGGGTCTTGGGCGGGGTGCGGTTGATCTCGTCAGCCAGCAGCAGTTCGCAGAAGATCGGCCCGCGCGTCAGGGTGAAGCTGGACGTCTGGAAGTTGAACAGGTTGGCGCCGATGATGTCGCCCGGCATCAGGTCGGGCGTGAACTGGATGCGGCCATAGTCCAGGCCGACCGCCTGGGCGAAGCTTTGGGCCAGCAAGGTCTTGGCGGTTCCGGGCGGACCTTCCAGCAGGACGTGGCCCCCCGCGAACAGGGCCGTCAGCAGAAGGTCGACCGCATTGTCCTGGCCCACCACGGCCTTGGCGATCTCGGCGCGGATGCGCTCGGCGATCGTCTTCACCTCATTGACGTGCACGGGTCAGCTCCTGGTTCCAGCGATGAAGGGCCCCGGCGACCTGCATCAGGTCGGCGGGCGTCTTGGCGGCCCGGGCGCGTTCGGCCAGGGCGGAATAGGTATCCTGCGCGCCGGTCGTGCGGCTGACGCGATCCAGGAAGGCGTCCAGCGCGGCGTCGTCCAGGCCGCGCGGCGCGCCGATGGACCGGGCGACCCAGGCGCGCACGATCAGGGCGTAGGGCAAGGCCATGTGATGCTCGCGCCGCGCCAGCCGGACCAGGCCGGCGGTGTTGTCGGCCAGGCCCCGTTTGCCCAGGGCGATGGTGCGGCCCTTCTCGTGCGCCGCGCCGAAGCGGACCGAGGCCTGGTAGCCGGCGAAGGCGGCCAGGGCTGCGAGCGCCAGCGTCATGCCCAGGAGCGGCGGCTCCAGCAACAGGCGCAGGAGGTTTCGCGTCCGCTGGAAGCCGTGAAGCGTCAGGTCGAAGACGACGGGGGCGCCTTCGGCTCGGACGATGCGCATCAGGTCCACGGCGGTGCGCGCGCCCGCCAGGGTCTTCAGCCCGGCGTTGTCCATCAGGTCCGGATCGGCGAGGACATAGATGCGCGTCTGGCGGTCCATCGCCAGGACGGCGCCGCCGTTTTCGTCCACCACCACCGGAATCCAGCCGTCGCCCTGGAGGGTGCGCAGGTTTTCGACCTGGACGGGCGAGCCGAAGGCGGCCCCGCTGGGGCGGCGCAGGGTCAGCCGGCTGGTCCCCTTGCGTTCGGCCAGGCGCAGGCCGCCCCGAAGATCGTCCGGCAGGGGGCTGAGAGCCATCTCACCTGGATACAGGTTCACCGTGCGGACCCAGCCGGATTGCCTGGGGTCAGGCATCGCCGCCCATTTGGGCAGGACGATCAGGGTGGGGCCGTAGTGTTCGATGTCCTCGATCTGTTCGGGCTTGTTGGTCGGGGCGGGCGTCAGGACCAGCAGGCTTTCGTCCGAGGCCTCGGTCAGGACGCCGCGATTGAGCACGACCGGAACGCCGGTGTTGCGCAACAGCGTCGGCAGGGCGCCGAACCCGACCGAGGACCGCGACAGGGCGTGGCCGCCGCCGTCATTGCCCGACTTCAGTTCCGGGGCATAGGCCGACAGCACCCCGATCCCGGCCAGCGTCGCCACGCTGACCAGCAGGGCCACGATCATGACGACGGGCGAGAAGCCGCCGGTCGCCGCCCTGGACGAACGGCTCATGCGCGCCAGCCTTCGGGCAGGGCGAAGGCTTCATAGGCCTGGCGACAGTCGGCGAAGTCGTGGGCGCCCACGGCCTCGCCGCCGAACAGGCTGCGCTCGACGACGCGGCCGATCCGGGCGAAGGCGGGGCGGGCGGCTTCGGGCAGGGCCTTCAGCGTGGCGATCTCGCGCGTGGTCAGGGAGACGCGCAGGGCGCGCGGCTGGCGCTTCTCGATGTCCTGCACGCCGCGCAGCAGAAGGAGGTGCGACGCCTCGGCGAACAGGCCCTGGGCGGCCAGGGCGTCGGCCTCGGCCAGCAGATCGCGGGCCGTGCGGGCGTCCGGCCGCCATTCGGCTTCGGTGGTCGCCTTCGGCTTGTCGGGCTTGGGACGGGGCGCACGCAGACGCAGAATCTCGCGGACGATGGCGTAGAGGATCAGCCCGACGAGCAGGACGAGGGCGGCCCAGAACACCCATTTCAGCACCGGTGCGATCGCCCGCAGCAGGTCGCCGATCCAGTGGAGCCAGCCGGGCGGCTCGGGCGGGGTGAAGCCGACGCGGTCGAACTGAATCGTGTCGTCCTTCAGCAGCCGTGCGTGCGCTTGAGCCAGGGCTTCGTCGGTGGGCGAAGCCCTGTCCTGCATCGTCGAAAACCACGCGTCGGTGAATGCCCAAGCCATACCGCCCCGGCAGGTCGAGTCAACCGTGGCGTTTGCTGGACCAAAGCGGCTTGCATGGGATGGCGCGACCCGCTTCCTATGCAGCCATGCGCGCCAATCCCGTCTTCGCCGACATGCCGACCACGATCTTCGAGGTCATGTCCGGCCTGGCGCGGGAGCACGGCGCGATCAACCTGGGGCAGGGGTTTCCCGACGCGCCGGGGCCAGAGGCGCTGCGGCGGCTGGCGGCGGAGGCGGTGCTGAACGGGTCGAACCAGTATCCGCCGTCGCGAGGCGACCCGGGCCTGCGCCAGGCGGTGGTCGATCATTACCGGCGTTTCCAGGGGCTGGATCTGGAGGTCGATGGCGTCGTGGTGACCTCGGGCGCGACCGAGGCCATCGCCGCCACCCTGTTGGCCCATGTCCGCCCGGGCGACGAGGTGGTGATCTTCGAGCCGGCCTATGACGCCTATCGCCCCCTGATCGAGCGGGCCGGCGGGGTGGTTCGGGCTGTGGCCCTGCAAGGTCCGGCGTGGCGGCTGACGGAAGCGGCCATCGAAGCCGTCGTCACGCCAGCGACGCGAGCGGTGCTGTTCAACAATCCGCTGAACCCCGCCGCACGGGTCTTCGACGCCGAGGAGATCGCGGCGCTGGCCGGCGTCTGCGTGCGGCATGATCTGGTCGCGATCAGCGACGAGGTATGGGAGCACGTCGTCTTCGACGAGCGGCCGCATCGCAGCCTGCTGGCTGCGCCCGGCATGGGCGAGCGGACGATCAAGATAGGCTCGGCGGGCAAGATGTTCGGCCTGACGGGATGGAAGGTCGGCTTCGTCTGCGGCGCGCCGACGCTGATCGCGCCCGTGGCCAAGGCCCACCAGTTCCTGACTTTTTCCACCCCGCCCAATCTGCAGGTCGCCGTCGCGGCGGGACTGGGATGGGAGGCGGCTTGGTTCGAGACCATGCGTCGCGACCTGGCCCGGTCCCGCGACCGGCTGGCCGAGGCGCTGACCGCCGAAGGCTATGTCCTGGCGCCGAGCGAAGGGACCTATTTCCAGTGCCTGGACCTGGCGGCGTCGGGCGTCGCCCTGGACGACGCCGCCTTCTGCCATCGGATCGTGTCCGAGTTCGGCGTCGCCGCCATTCCGGTCTCGGCCTTCGAACGGACGCCCGCGAACCGCAGCATCGTGCGCCTGTGTTTCGCCAAGGCGGACGCGGTGCTGGATCAGGCGGCGGAGCGGCTGGGGCAGGCGCGGTGGACGCTGACTTGAAGGAGGCGAGGGGGCGCCGGTCAGGCCTCGAACGCCCGCCACCATTCGACGAAGCACGCCAACCCGTCCTTCAGCGGAAAGTTCGGCCGATAGCCGGTCAGGGCGTTAAGCTTGCCGATATCGGCATAGGTGGAGGTGACGTCGCCGGGCTGCATGGGCCGCATGATCTTTTCGGCCTTCACGCCCAGGGCGTCCTCCAGGGTGGAGATCATCTCCATCAGCCCGACCGGCTGATTGTCCCCGATATTGTAGATCTCATGCGCGCCGTCGGCGGGCGGATTGTCCAGAACGCCGACGATCCCATCGACGATGTCGTCGATATAGGTGAAGTCGCGCGACATCCGGCCCTCGCCATAGACCTCGATCGGCTCGCCGGCGGCGATCTTCCGGCTGAAGCTGTAATAGGCCATGTCGGGCCGGCCCCACGGCCCATAGACGGTGAAGAAGCGCAGGCCCGACTGGGGGAACCGGTACAGCGCGGCGTAGCTCTGGCTGATCAGTTCGCAGGAGCGTTTCGTCGCCGCGTAAAGGGAGACGGGACTGACCGCCGGGTCGCTTTCCTTGAAGCCTTCGCCGTCCAGCGGCCGATCGCCGTAGACCGAGCTGGACGAGGCGTAGACGAAGTGGCGCACGCCGCCGTGGCGCGCCGCCTCCAGCATCGACAGATGGCCGGCCAGGTTGGACCGCTCATAGGCGAAGGGGTTCTCGATGGAGTAGCGCACCCCCGCCTGGGCGGCGAGGTGGACGATTCGCTCCACGCCGTTGTCGGCGACCAGGGCCTTCATCCGCGCGCTGTCGGCGATGTCGGCGCGGACCATGCGGAAGCCGGGCCGACCTTCCAGGCGCGCGGCGCGGGCGTCCTTCAGTCGCGGGTCGTAATAGGCGTTGAAGTTGTCGATGCCGATCACCTGATCGCCGCGATCCAGCAGGCGTTCGGCCGTGTGCATGCCGATGAAGCCGGCCGCCCCCGTGACGATGATCGGCGCGCCCATCAGCCCCGCCCTATGCCGCTGTATCGGAAGCCCTTGGCCCGCATGTCCTCCGGACGATAGATGTTGCGCAGATCGACCAGCACCGGCTGGTTCATCAGCAGCTTGACCCGGTCCAGATCCAGGGCGCGGAAGCGGTCCCACTCCGTGACGATGACCACGGCGTCGGCGCCCAGCACCGCATCATAGACATCGGCCTTCATCTCGACGCCGTCCAGCAGCTTGGCCGCCTCGTGCATGCCCTCGGGATCGAAGGCCTGGACCCTGGCGCCGGCGGCGATCAGGGCGGGGGCGATGTCCAGCGCCGGCGCGTCGCGCATGTCGTCCGTGTTCGGCTTGAAGGTCAGGCCCAAGAGGGCGATGGTCTTGCCGGCGACGCTCTGGCCCAGGGTCTTTTCCACCCGCCCCGCCATCGCCTTCTTGCGCGCGTCGTTCACCTCGACGGTGGTTTCGATCAGCCGCGTCGGCGCGCCGTACTGCTGCGCGGTGCGGACCAGGGCGATGGTGTCCTTGGGAAAGCACGAGCCGCCATAGCCGGGGCCGGCATGCAGGAATTTGGACCCGATCCGCTTGTCCAGGCCGATGCCGCGCGCGACCTGTTGCACATCGGCGCCGACCGCCTCGCACAGGTCCGCCATCTCGTTGATGAAGGTGATCTTCATCGCCAGGAAGGCGTTGGCCGCATATTTGATCAGTTCCGACGTGCGGCGGTTGACGAACAGAAGCGGGCTCTCGTTCAGGTTCAGCGGGCGGTAGAGTTCGCTCATCACCACCCGGCCGCGCGAACCAGCGTCGCCCTCAATGTCGTCGACGCCGATGACGACGCGGTCGGGACGCTTGAAATCGCCGATGGCCGCGCCCTCGCGCAGGAACTCGGGATTGGAGACCACGACGAAGTCGGCGTCCGGGTTGGTCTTGCGGATGATGGCCTCGACCTCGTCGCCCGTGCCGACCGGGACCGTGGATTTGGTGACGACCACGGTGAAGCCGTCGATCAGGCCGGCGATCTCCTCGGCGGCGGCATAGACATAGGACAGGTCCGCATGGCCGTCGCCGCGCCGCGAGGGGGTTCCGACCGCGATGAAGACGGCGTCGGCGTTCCGGATCGCCTCGGCCCCGTCCAGGGTGAAGGACAGCCGCCCCTCGCGCACATTGGTCTCGACCAGGTCGTCCAGGCCGGGCTCGTAGATCGGGATCTCGCCGCGTTCCAGCCGCTCGATCTTGGACGGGTCCTTGTCGATACAGGTCACGACGTGGCCGAAGTCGGCGAAACACGCCCCCGAGACGAGGCCGACGTAACCCGTGCCGATCATTGCTACGCGCATGAAGCAGATACCCTGGATGGAACTGGGCAAGGCCATACGAAGGAAAGCGCGGGCGTGCAACGACAGCAGGGCGCGAGCCAAGACAGGAGTCCGTTGCCCGTGCCTGCGCGGCCCCGCCGTTCGGGGCGGAGTTGGGGAGGGCTGGACGGAGCGCCGGGGCTTCGCCCGGAGTTCTGATTTGTATTACCGTTTCGACGAAGTCCGACGCTCCGCGCGCATGGTTTTCGACGAGCTTCGGATGGGCGCGATCTTCTCACG